>ERZ1066135.79-NODE-79-length-96756-cov-15.449654_pt1 | contig 96756 bp, 103 predicted proteins | sample MGYA00382782_ERZ1066135 | MGnify/ENA primary metagenome ERZ1066135 (study PRJEB33369, sample SAMEA5778365) | biofilm metagenome | biome: Industrial cooling water; feature: Water cooling tower basin; material: Biofilm | place: United Arab Emirates | collected... | reverse complement strand
AAGCTTTGCCACACGCTGGCACGCTCGGTGCGTTGCAGTGTTGTTGTCATAGTTCTGTAATGAGTGCTTGATGTAACTTGTATGATTCGGTAGCTTTAACCACCGTGTAGATACTTTACACTTATTCATTGCTTTTTGTAAAGTGTCGAGGTGAGATTCTCACAATTTTCCAAGGTTTGACGGGGACAGAAGTCTGGCAGTTCTGAGGGGAGGAATAAATCTAAAACTAATGTGAAAAATTGCGTTTTGTAACAATGAGGCGACGCGATCGCCCAGGAGCGCACTTTTTAATATCCAGGCGGGATCAGGAGGTCTAAGGGGATGGGGAATCTGGAAAGGCCGATTTTCACGCAAAAGCTAGATTATGAGAAGGCCGGAGATCCTTAAAGCCTAACTTCTCATAATTCGGGTATGGGTGGTGTTGCCCCAGGCGAAGGGGGTAGGATTGCCCTTGACCCAGGTGGCGATCGCAGGATTGGGGCAGGTCAAGGCGAGATCGGTTCGGTCTGAAGGGTGGAGAGGGTTTGCTCAATATCCAGGGCCAGAAAGCGATCCAGCGACAGGTAGGCCCAGTAAAATGGCCGATGATCTTCACAGGTCTTTTGAAAGCCCAAGGCGAGGCGTAATTCCTCATATAGCGGGTGAATCACCGGTGAATACACGTCGCACAGGCTGGGATAATCTGCTTGCATTTGCCGGAGGGCTTGTTGAGTATCTTTTTGAAACTCGCAGATATGCTGGGGTTGTAAATAGGCCACATCAATGATCCAGGCTCTGACATACACGGCCATGCAATCGGGATCGCCGGGTTGGGCCATCACGACCGGATCAATCTCAGCGTTAGAGGTCATATAAAAGCTGCGGGCGGGGGGCCGCGAAAAGATGTCTTCAGATTCGCTGGCGGTGGGGTAGAGGATGGCAACCCCGACGGGATTGTGGTTGTCGCAACGACGTAGCACGCGCAAGCCCAGCGGATATTGCAACGACCATTGGCGCAGGATGCGAGCAATCCGTTGAGGGGAGACGGAACTGTCGTCAGCCGCCATTGCGTAGGTTTTGCGAATAAGGCCCGCGACCAGGATTGCGTCTGTCCGAGGATTGAAGGTATCGGCGGTCAGTTGTAAGGGTGTGTTCGATTTTTGGGGGGCAGCCAGTTCGGGAATGTCACGGACTCCCAAACAAAGGGTTTGGCCATCGAAGCGTTTTTCGAGCAAGCCTAGGGCCGCGAGTTGATCAATCATCATACCAGCGGCGCGATCGCTGCCCCGTTCTTGGTTGCCGTAGAATAGCTCCGCTGCTTCTCGATGGGTGCAAGAGACCAGGGTTGCGATCGGGGCCAGTTGCTCAAGCGGTGTTGCTAAGGATTCACCTTGGGCTTGGCGTTGTTTGAGAGTGAGATAGACCCACAATTTGACAAAATATTCGGCTCGTCGTCGGGTTAGCCCCCCGCGGCCCAGCAGCATTGAGACATAAGCCTGTTGCTTATCTGCCGGGAAAAGATCCTCGATCGCGCCTGGGTCAGGGCGAGTGAGTGGGTTAGGCGTTGGCTCAAAGGTTCGCATTGGCGAAAGAGGTGTGGCAGAAGGACAGGGGCAGGATAGTCGAGCGGGGCGGCGATTGCCAGTTAGAGTAAACCCGTTGTGGCATCCAACTCTACCCAAATGGGTGAGCATTTTTGCAGGCGTTCGAGCGAGAATCCGTAATAAGTAAAGCGGCTATTGAGGTTTATGGATCACGACAAGCAATCTTCCCTGATTTGATTCCTCGGAGCGCGAGATGTAAGGGAGGAATCAACTTAGGACAGAAAAGTTAGACAGAACGCTTGGCCCCTGAGGCAGGAAAATCGAGTTTAGACATACTCCCTGGTGTGCCCAGGGCAAGGGCGTATTACCCAACTGAGGCCAAAACTAGCAACTGAGTTGCAAAGCGATGGACTTACTATAGCCAACTTTGGGAGCGAACTCTGGGGGCCAACCTTGGCCACAGGTTGCCTCGCTGAACGGGCCTGAATGATTTAACCTGAACAACTTAACCTGAACAACAAAGACGTTGGATGCCTTTCATTATCGTTGGGCGATCGCGCTTTGGGAATAGGTCGGAAAAAAACTTCACCCTCCTTCAGGGTGTTTCAGGATTCTTCGGCGCAAATGGGACGACTTCACTGCTTTTGATGCCCCTTCGGCTTACTCATTGTGGCTTCAGGGTGGCGGTTGCCAAAATGGCGAACATAGTCCTCTAGGAAACGAAGTCTATGACAGCCCCACTACTTGCCCGTTCTGCTGAAATGGCTGCTGGTTCCGCTTTTCGCTATCAGGCGCAGCTCGACAAAGAGCCTGGTAGTGCCCGCACTCACCGTAAACTGGCCGCCCGCACTCGGAACCGTATTCCAACTGCACCCAGCACTGATTTAGCCGATGTCAATGTGTTGTTGGGGCGGGTGTTGGAGTTGCTGCCCCAAGGGGTCATTATCGTATCGCGCAATTTCAAGCCTGTGTATTGGAACCAGAAGGCCAAAGCGCAGTATCCCTTGTTAGATAGTCATGATTATGCTGAAACAGTGTTGCCTTTGCCAGTTTCAGAAGTTTGCCATCGGTTGCTTCGGGAAGTTTATAACCCAGCGGCTTCAGTGATTTTGGAATTTTGCGCGAAGGATGGCCCCTTGATGCGCTTGCGTGCCACTTGGCTAGAACAGGTATTGCCGGAACTGCCGAGTGAGCGGGGCCTCGTCCTGGGAGAAAGTGGGCTAAATCCGGCGTTGCCAGCGTTTCTGGCGGTGTTTATTGAAAACTGCGATGAGATGATGCAGGCAGAAATGCAACTTCAGCAGCAGAAGTATGACCTAACTGAGCGGGAAGCTGAAATCTGGATGTTGTTGCGCCAAGAGCTGACCTATCAAGAGATTGCCCAGCAGTTGCAAATCAGTTTGAACACGGTGAAAACCCATGTGAAGAATGTGTATGCGAAGCGGCGGAGTTGCCAGGGGCACGATCGCTTCTGGGGCAAACGATTTTAAGGAGGCTGCGCAACTCTTGGTGGGGCAGGTTAGGGTGAAGAGGTTCGTCTGTTGAGATGCTGTGAGCTATGGCGATCGCCCCGTTTCAACCGCTGACCATGCCTGGAACCCGCGCAGTGACATATAGTTCTGCCTATACTCTGGTGCCGACTTATGAGTGCTTTAACCGCTGTACCTATTGTAATTTTCGGACGGAGCCAGGGCAGGATACCTGGTTATCGCTTCCAACGGCTGAACAACGGCTGCGATCGCTGCGATCGACAAAAGAACCCTCAGCGCTACCAGAACAACCGCCTGAGGTAACTGAAATTTTAATTTTGAGTGGGGAAGTTCACCCCCGCAGTGCGCGGCGGACGGCGTGGCTGCAACGAATTTATCAAATTTGTGAACTGGCGTTGAGGCTGGGGTTTTTACCTCACAGCAATGTGGGGCCGCTGAGTCGGGCGGAGATGGAGGCCTTAAAAGCCGTCAATGTATCGATGGGGTTGATGCTAGAGCAGGTAACGCCAGCCTTGCTGAAAACGGTGCATCGTCACGCGCCGAGTAAGGAGCCTGCACTCCGCTTACAACAGGTGCAACAGGCTGGAGAACTTGGGATTCCGTTTACGACGGGGTTGTTACTGGGGTTGGGAGAAACGGTGGAGGATCGTGGAGCCACCCTGGAGGCGATCGCCCACCTCCATCGGCAATGGGGCCATATTCAAGAAGTAATTTTGCAACCCTACAGTCCGGGCACGACAGAACAACGACGCAGTGAACCGTTGCCCTGGACGGAACTGGTTGAGACGGTGGTAATGGCCCGCCAGATTTTGCCTGCTGACATTACCCTACAAATTCCGCCAAACCTGGTGCGATCGCCCGACCACTTGCTGGCTTGCTTAGAGGCTGGGGTCAGAGACTTGGGGGGGATTTGTCCGAAGGATGAAGTGAATCCTGCTTATGGTCACCCGTTGCACACGCAGTTAACAACGGTCTTGAGCACGGCGGGTTGGCAATTTTTGCCCCGGTTGCCAATCTATCCTCAATACGATGACTGGCTGCCGCCGACCTTGCGGGCGATCGTCCAAACCCATCGCCACCGCCTGACCCTGCAAGTTCGTCGCTAATTCCAGGGCGACTGCGGTGGAGTAATTGATTTGTATTTGCAAGAAGCTGTACCATAAGGGTTGGCAATTTTGCAAATGTAAATCAGCAATCGTGTGGGGTATTTCGAGTTTAAGGTGAAGCACGTATTGACATCAATTCCAGTCATTCCGACCGCAACGCTATTGATTTCTCTGGTGGTGCATGGCGTTGTGATCTGGATGCCGATCGCCGATTCGGCCCCAAAAACTTCCACCAAGCCTGAGGACGATGTGAATGTGCGAGTTGTGCGGTTGCCCAAGCCCCAAGCCTCTGGTGTGGTGAAGGTGCCACCGAAGGCGAAAACCTCGCCCCCATCGCGGCCTGTCGTGCAGCGCCAAACGCCAGCGACAGTAGCGCAAACGGCCCAAACTCAAACAACTAAAGTCCAAACGGCCCAGACGCAAACGCCTAAAGCTCAAATGCCTAAAGCCCAAACGCCTAAAGCTGAAACGGCCAAAACGCAAGCGCCGAAAACGCAGGACAGTGACCCAACCCAGGCGAACCAAGCATCGGAGCAAACTGGAGCGGCTACGACGACGGTGGTGAATCCAGATCCCAATCCTTCCCCCTCCAAACCGATTCAGCCCAATGATTTACTTGTGGATTTGAGCCAACTGGCGGGAACGACTCCCTGCGTATCGGAGGACGGGTGTTGGACTTCGGCGAATAGTCAGTGGCGATCGGTCAAGCAGGATGTGACCTACCAAATCCGTCAACAGGGTTATGAGGTGTCTGATCTGGAGCTAGAGGATGACACTGGCTTTAAGGTGAGCCAGGTCTTAAAAAATGGGGAAGTGAAATATTACTTGCATTTGTTGTCTACGGATGGTGGCACGTTGTTTGTGCTGAACAACAAGCAATTAAGTCGCGATGAAACAGAAGCGAAGATGACAGCCCAAAAGCCCGCAGCTAGCTAGGCTGTTGGTTCAGGGGGCAGGAAAGAGCGGGAGACTGGGGGCGGTGGTGCTCAAGCGGACACGGGTGCCAGTCGGCAAGGGTCGATCGCGGGGAGTGCGGGCGCGGAGTGTGTGTCCAGAACCAGTCAGCAAACTGTAGCTATATTCCCGTCCGAGAAATTGGCGATCGCGGATCACTATGGTGGAGCTGTCATCAGGGCTGAGTTGGATATCTTCTTGCCGGAGCATGAGAACGCCCGTCGTGGGGGTGGCGGGTGCCGTGGAACTTTGGATTTGGGTGATGGGGAACGGGCCAATTTCTGTTTGCCAGTAGGTGCCTTGGCGGGTGGCCGGGAGAAAGTTGGCCTGGGTCACGAATTCGGCAACAAACTGCGATCGCGGCTGTTGATAGAGGGTTTCTGGCGTATCCAGTTGTTCGATCTGCCCCTGGTGGATGACCGCAACCCAATCGGAAATGGACATGGCTTCTTCCTGGTCGTGGGTCACAAAAATGGCAGAGGTGCCAGTTTCTTTAAGTACGTTGCGAATTTCTTGGCGAAGGTGGAGCCGGACTTGCAGACCCAGATTGCTCAAGGGTTCATGGAGCAAAATCAAGGGGGGGGGGGGGGCCAGGGCGCGAGCCAGGGCCACTCGTTGTTGTTGACCACCAGATAATTGATGGGGGTAGCGATCGCCCAAGCCTGGTAACCCGACCAGGGCGATCGCCTCGGCGGCCAAATCCCGAATGCGTTGCGGGGTCAGGCGGGGTTGGGCGGGGCGACGATTGGTCAACCCAAAAGCCACGTTTTTGGCCACGGTCAGGTGAGGGAACAGGGCATAGTCTTGAAACACCATCCCAATGTGGCGTTGTTCCGGGGGCACCCAGGCATTGGGGCCGGTCACGAGTTCATCGTTGAGCACAATACTGCCGGCTTCTGGGCGTTCAAACCCGGCAATGAGGCGCAGCAAAGTGGTTTTGCCACAGCCAGAGGCCCCCAACAGAGACAGAATAGCTCCGGCTTGGAGGGAAAAACTGACCTGATCGATCGCCGGGGGCAGAGTGGATCGGTACTGTTTAGTGACCGCCTTGATGCTTAAAATTTCCGTTTGCCCCATGACGATGTGTTTGGCCTTGTCTGCGTTTCACGATTGTTGCCATTTATCATCAACAATTTTGGCGACATAGTAAAGTAAACATCGGAATAATTCTCACTAAGGTGGATTGCTCTCAGGCAGGGATGGAGGCGGAGACATGGAGCATTTGAGCGCAGAGCAGAGCGATCGCGGCGGTACGCGATGGTCGCTGCCCCAACGGGCGGGGGTGTGGGGTTGGTTGGTCGTAGTTGTGGCGATCGCCGGGTTAATTGCGGCCCCGGTGCTGATTGTGCTGGCGGGGGTGTTTACCAATGCCTCGGAGACTTGGGGCCACCTGGCGGCGACGGTGTTGCCCACTTACCTGCTGAATTCCCTACTGTTGATGGTGAGTGTGGGGGCTGGGTGCTGGTTGATTGGGGTGGGTACGGCCTGGTTAGTGACGATGTGCCGTTTTCCGGGGCGGCGCTGGCTGGAATGGGCCTTGTTGTTGCCGTTGGCGGCTCCGGCCTATTTGCTGGCCTATGTCTATACCGAACTGCTGGCGTTCTATGGCCCGGTGCAAACAACGTTGCGGGAGTGGTTTGGCTGGGAGAGTGTGCAAGATTATTGGTTTCCCAATGTGCGATCGCTGTGGGGGGCGGGGCTGATGTTAACGTTGACCCTCTATCCCTATGTGTATTTGTTGGCGCGAACAGCGTTTTTGTCGCAGGCGGTGTGTGTGCTGGAAGCCAGTCGTAGTCTTGGGTGTGGCCCCTGGCGCAGTTTTGGACAGGTGGCGTTGCCCTTGGCCCGTCCGGCGATCGTGGCGGGGTTATCCCTGGCGTTGATGGAAACCCTGAACGACTTTGGCACCGTGCAGTATTTTGGGGTGGATACGTTTACCACGGGGATTTATCGCACCTGGTTTGGCATGGGCGATCGCGCGGCGGCAGTACAGTTATCGGCGGTGTTGCTGTTGTTTGTGTTGGGGTTGATTGGGCTGGAACGGTGGTCGCGGGGGCAAGCTCGGTATTACCAAACCGCTAATGCAATTCAGCAGTTGTCGGCTTATCCTCTCCGTGGGGCGCGGGCGATCGCGGCGTTGGTGGCTTGTCTGGTGCCTGTGGGGTTGGGGTTGGTGATTCCGGGTGGAGTGTTGCTGCACATGGCCCTGAGTCCGCCTGCGCCCATCGGCGGGGATAGTGACTATGGCACGACCGAGCCGAATGCCCAGTTTTGGGAATTTGCGACCCATAGTTTGACCCTGGCGTTGGTGACGGGGGCGATCGCCGTTGTCTTGGCGGTGGTGTTGGCCTACGGGGTGCGCTTACGCCCACAACAATCCATGCGGGTTGGGACGCAGGTGGCCGTGTTGGGCTATGCGGTGCCGGGGTCGGTGATTGCCGTGGGGATTTTGGTGCCGCTGGGGGCGCTGGACAACGCGATCGCCAATTGGATGCAGGCCACCTTTAACATTTCGACGGGATTACTCCTCAGCGGCACGATTACAGCTCTGGTTTACGCCTATTTGGTGCGCTTTTTGGCGGTGTCTTTTGGCAGTGTCGAGTCGAGCCTGACCAACATTAAACCCAGCCTGGATGATGCGGCGCGAAGTTTGGGCCACACGCCAACCCAAACCCTGCGGCGGGTGCACCTGCCTCTTTTGGGCGGCGGGCTGTTAACGGGGTTCATCCTGGTGTTTGTAGACGTGATGAAGGAATTGCCTGCAACCCTGATTGTGCGTCCGTTTAACTTTGATACGTTGGCTGTGCGCGTGTATAATCTGGCCTCGGATGAACGACTGGCAGAAGCGGCGGCCCCGGCGTTGGCCATCGTCTTGGTGGGGCTGGTGCCAGTGATTTTGTTGAGTTGGCAAATTGCCCGATCGCGCCAACGTAGCGGCCTTTGAAGGATTGTATCGGTCGTGGGCGATCGCCCAGACTTCGCCGTCCTATCCTCCCCGTCTGATGTTAGAGTGATGCACTGAGGGGGCGTTGAGAGTTGCGAGTGTTGGTTGCCTCCGAGGAGAAGCCTATGTCGTCGGAACACCCACCCACCCCCGAAGCCCACGAGGATACCCCAGAGAAGTCCCTGCCGGATCAGGCTGTTTCAGGGGATGCCCTAACTGAGGCGGCGATCGCGGAACCGCAAACAACTGCATCGCTTAGCTCAGAGATGGTTGACAGTGCAGAGATGGCTGACAGCATCGTGAGCAATCCTGAAGTGGCTGAATCTGTAAGTCCTGACTCTGAAGTAAGTCCTGACTCTGAAGTAATTCCTGCTTCTGAAGGTTCTGAAGCGGAAGCCTCCGAGCCTGAAGCGGAAGCCTTTGCATCTGTAATTCCTGAAGCGGGAGCCTCTGAACCTGGAGCCTCCGAGCCTGAACCGCTGGAACCTGGAGCATCTGAAGCTGAATCCCTTGAACCTGGATCGGTTGAGCCTGAAGCCAGTTCTCCGGCCCTGCCTGTGGGTGATGCCAATGAACCAGAGGTCGTTACGCCGGAACTGGTTGAACCAGCCATTTTTTCAACGGCGAGGGCTGAGGAGCCTACCCCATCCCAAGGCGCTGAACCTGATGACTTGATCGTGGATTGGACGGCAGCGGAACCGGAAACAGCGCCATCGGTTCCTCCGGTTGCCGCACCCGCAACGCCACCACCTGCGATCGCCCAGCCGCCTGAATCGGCCCCGACACCGCCGCTGCCGCCCGTTCCCCAAAGCCAAACCCTCCAAGTTTTGCAAAAAGTCTGGGCTTTTACCCAGCCCAAGCTCACGGCTCTGGCGATCGCCCTGGTGAAGGGAATCATTTGGTTGTTGGAATTTCTGTTGGCCCGGTTGGAAGGTCGCCCCATGAACCCCCGTGCCACTGCACAGTCGTCGGGAGCGATCGCGGGTCAGCCTGCCACTGCGGGGAAAGGCACAACTGCTGGCGGGGCCTGGGCGATCGCGAAACAATTACCCCAAACTCTGATCACGGCGGGGCGGGGTTTTTGGCGATGGTGGGAGACTGTTTTGCCCATCCTCCGCAAAGTCTTACCTGCATCGGTGAATGAAACTGTGCCCAATGACCGGGTGTTGACGGGGGCGATCGCGGGCATTTTGGTGCTTGTTTTGTGGGTTAGTTCAGCTATCTTTTCTAGCAAACCTCCTACACAGGTGGCTACAGCCCCACCCAAAAACCCATCTCCAGTTGTGCAGCCCACCCCTGCGGTGAAATCAACTCCGGCTCCATCAGTGGTTGAGTCTCCCACGCCCAAGGTTTCGCCGTCGCCCTTGAGTTCACCCAGCCCGATCGCGAAACCTAGTGTGGCCCCCAGTCCGACTCCGGTGGCTAGTCCCACGCCCAGTCCCAGCCCCACGGTGGTGGCCACGCCCACTCCTGCCCCGTCGGTTGCGCCGACCCCCGCACCCACCCCTGCCCCACCCCTACGCCTGACTCCAGAGCAAAAGCTCATTGCCCGGATTCAAGATCAGGTGGCCGAGGTGAGCGATCGCTATGCGCCCGAACTCATCCAATCTTTGCAGGCCAATTTCCGGGCGAGTCGGCTAACGGTGAAGGTGGGAGAACCATGGTATGGGCTGGAACCGACTCAGCAAGATAACCTGGCCAGCGATCTTTTCAAGCGGGCTAAGCAGCTCAATTTTGTGAAGCTTGAAATCACTGATCTGGATGACCACCTGGTGGCCCGGAGTCCGGTGGTTGGGGCGGATATGTTGATTTTTGAGCGGGAAGCCACTGCTCTCCCTGCGCCCAATTGAGCTGGTCTAGCCGGAGTTGTTGGCGCTGGCGCGATCGCCCCTTTTTTGGTATCTTCCAGTGGGGTCGCTTGGGGGGAAAAATCCCAGCTAGTAGGGCGATCGCCCTATCAGGGTGTAGAAGTTGGGCGTGGCGACAGTGTGGAAAAGGGGCCAAAGCCTTTGCACGTTGACCGAAACCTACGCTACTTTAGTGAGGAATTAGGGCATTCGCATCACACGGATGCTTGAGGCCCAGTGGGGCACACGCTTTTTTGTCAGTTGAGCAAACGGTATGGCTGGTGAGTCGTCAAGTCCTATGCAACACGCGTTGGAATTGCAAGAGTCAGATGAGATTTTGCGACGGCTAGCAAATGAAGAGTTGCTGATTGTCAATAGCCGCAAGCGCAATGGTTTGATTCTGTGTAAGGAATATCACGCTGAGTTTGCAGGGCCAGGGGCCGCTGTGGGTAGCTTTTTTGATACCAATTGTCGTTCTGTGATTCCGGTGGGTGAGCTGTCGCTGGTCTATCCTGAGAACCAGGAAGAGCGCCAAAAAGCCTATCTGATTCGCCGTCAATGGATTCGGTTGACCCACCAACTGACGGATAATCCTGTACCTGTTCAGCGGGCCCAGATGATTTTGAGTCAGTTTGAAAATTATTTTGGGGCGCAGACGGTTGAATCTCTGCCCGATGAAGCCTTTGCGCTGTTGGTCGGTGTATTACCGCATACGGTGCGCACCTTGCGCCATAGTCTGGGCGTTTAAGCAGTGCAGCTCCAAATTACGATCGCCGCTGAGACGGAGGCGCGATCGCAATTTGGATGTTGGCGATCGCGCCTCATTGCCTTGGGTTGGGTGTTAGGCGGGGTAAATCCGCAAGCGCCGATTGGGTTCTTCCCCAAAACTCCGCGATTTGAGGCGATAATGCTCGACTAACTCGTGTTGCATCTTCCGCACCATTGCTGAGCGGGGCAGCAATTCCACCGGTTGCCCTTTGGGAATCACAATTTGCTCAACGGCTAACCGGGCCTCTTCCAAGGCTTCGATTTCGTCATCATTGCTGTCTCCACGGAGGAGCAGATCGAGACTGGTAGCATCAGGATGAGCGGGATCGTCCATATTCAACATGCGGCGCAGGCCACGGGCGATATGGGGCAGGCTGCTCGATTTCACGGTGTGGATGGGAATTTGGCGGGATTTGGCAATCTGCCGCAACTTGGAGTGGTTTTTGACGTGCGATCGCAAGGCCAAAACGGCATGGGCATGATCAATGTCTTTAGTCAAAATGACGGGCAACTTGAGCGTTTGTACCACTTGATCCAGTTGATGCCGACTCACGCCATAGGGATAGATGTATAAAACGTCTTCCCCATTCGGCCCAAACAGTGGGGTATCCTGACCCTCGAAGTATGGCTCGGCACCAGAGGGCAGGGCTCCTAAGTCGGGTTCGGTGTCATCGGCAAATGCCGGGGGTAAGGAGGCGTCCAGTAACTGCGCGAACTCCTGACTGGCGGAGAGGGGCGGTGCCGGAGGTGTGCTCAATGGGCGCATTTGGCCGGAGGCTCGCCAACCTGGGTTGCGGCTTTCTGCCCCACTGAAGGGGACTGGAGTGGGACGGGCGGGCCATCGATTGCCTGTCCCAGCAGCCCGCGATCGCCCCTGCGCCGCACTAAATTCGTCACTCGACAACTCGTGGGTAATCACAACTTTGCCCTTGTCGCTGACTGTTCGCACTTGGGGGCTGGGCTGCCGACCCCGCAGGAGACTGTCAATGGTTTCAGCAACGTGTTCGTGAATCACCCACCGTTGGCGTTCTAACATTTCCACGGCAATGTCAAAGGTGGGTGGGGCTTTGCGTTCGAGGACGCTTTTTTGGCTGCCGCGCCGTCGGGCTTCTTCATCCCCCAGGGTGACAGACTGAATCCCGCCGATGAGATCGGAAAGGGTGGGGTTTTTGATCAGGTTTTCGAGTTGGTTGCCGTGGGCTGTGCCAACCAGTTGTACGCCCCGTTCGGCGATCGTCCGCGCGGCTAACGCTTCCAATTCAGTCCCGATTTCATCAATCACAATGACTTCGGGCATGTGGTTTTCGACGGCTTCAATCATCACCTGATGTTGCAACTCTGGTCGTGCAACTTGCATCCGACGAGCACGCCCGATCGCCGGGTGGGGCACATCGCCATCCCCAGCAATTTCGTTCGACGTGTCAATGATGACGACGCGCTTTTCGAGTTCATCGGATAAGACACGGGCAATTTCCCGCAGGGCGGTGGTTTTCCCCACGCCGGGCCGACCCAACATCAAAATCGAGCGTCCGCTTTCGACCAGATCTCGAATCATGCCGATGGTGCCAAAAACAGCCCGTCCGACCCGGCAGGTTAAGCCAATGATGTCTCCCCGCCGATTGCGGATGGCGCTAATTCGGTGCAGGGTGCGCTCAATGCCCGCTCGGTTATCGCCGCCAAAATCACCGACTCTGGCAATACATTCGTTGATGTCGGTTTGGGTGACGACGGTTTCCGAGAGATATTCGGCTTTACCGGGAAAGCGGGCTTCTGGGCGACGGCCTAAGTCCATCACCACTTCGACGAGGGCTTCTTTTTGGGGATGGTGTTGCAGGGGGTGGCGAATGGCGATCGGTAAGATATCGAGCAATTTGTTCAAATCATCGGCAATTCGCATTTCAGCAGCAAGTTGAGCCTCAGAGGGGGTGGCGTTGGTGGCACTGGTATCGCCTGTGGGCTCTGTTGGCTGTGATGACAGGGGTAAGTTCTGGAAATTGGGGCTAACCATAGGCTGTTTTGAACTGGATTGAAAGGGTGATTAAAAGGGAGTTGCGATCGCGGAACAAAACTAACTGGGTACGGAACGGGGGCAGGACAGTTTCATGGCACAGCAGCGGGGGTGACGTGGGGAGCTTTGAGTTGGCCGACGAGGCTAGCCGCAAGGTGAATCGCGGTTTGGAGTTGCGCTGGTTCGGTTTCAAGCTGGGGGATTGGTTTGGGGAGTTGGGTGTCGCTTTCCATGATTTCGAGGGCTGGCTGGAGGAGGGTGCGGGCATAGCTGCCATAGGCAATGCCGGCGATGTGGGGTGGGGGAACCGAACGAGTTTGCTGGGATTGGGGCGATCGCAGCAAATTAAGCGATCGCAATTTGGCGACCGTGTGGTGATTGGTGCCCCCCGCCAGTTGGACATATCCCGGCAACCCGGCTTGCAAGACCTTTTGCCCTAGCTTGACAGTGGCCCTAGTGGTGCCCATGCCAATATCACCACTCATCGGGCGGCCATCGGTTTGCCAAATGAGGGGGCAGGGCAGGGGGGCAATTAAGTCCGCTAGGGCTTGCAAGTAAGCGATGAGTTCATCCCCATCGGGACAACTAATGGCTAAGAGTTTGAGGTGGTGAATTTCGGGTTTGATGGCGGCCCACAACCGCTGAAAGCCTTCGAAGTGTCCCGGTTGGGTATGAATTTCAATTGCGTCGATTCCTGCCTCGACAATTAATGGGGCGATCGCGTGGGGCGTGGAAACATAGGTGCGGGTGGTGATGTGCTGGATGGGACAAATTGGCAGGCATCGTCCACAGCCATAACAGCGATCGCTGAGTACGCCCCGGTGATCAATCGCATCTGCCGGACAAATCGTTTCGCAGGGCCGCAAACACTCAACTGGGCAACGATCTGGTTGAAAAGCTGCTTTCCGAAAATGGGGATCCTCGCCATCGTTCAAACTGACCATCAGCCAGGGGCGGTGAGGCGGTCTTGCCCAGCTCATTCCAAAGCTGCCGAGTTGGGATGCAACCCGTAGCGCTTCCTGGGCAGCTAGAATGACCGCTGGATCTGCCGCGACATCAATACAGTCGGCTCCGGCAAGGGTATAGACCAACGTTAAGTTGCGAATTGCAGGGAGGTGTTGAAAGCTGGCTCCACAAATTAACTTGAACCAGTGACCTTCCCTTAGAGATTGCAGAGGGGAATGTTGTTCAGTCACCCTTTCATGCTAATGCCCAATGACACAAAATAGGAGGCTAACTCCTAAAAAAGTTTGCCCCCCTTTGCCTCTCGGCCATGTTCAAGTTAAAAGAATCCAGTGAACTGGATGTTCGCTACGGCGATCGCGCCCCAGGTCTGTTGGGCGGCCCGTAGTTTAAGCGGTTTGCAAGGCTTTGCGCAACGGTGTCCACCGGAACACGCGATCGCCGCCTAATTCCACCATCACTTTGACCCGTGGTTCCGATTCCGGCAGCGTCGCCAAATATTCCAGTTCCTGGCTCGACAACACTTGGCCTTCAATGACCCACAGCAATAAGCCTTTTGCGTTCGCGGGCAAGTGTTCCAAAGTGTAGGACACGATTGGTGGTATGTAGTAGCGATACCCAACCATTGCTCCCGATACGGTGCCGCTCTTCTTCCCTAAATGGGGTGGTCTGACCCCGTGTACCCCCATGAGGTAGGTTGCAACATCACCCAGCCCCCGAGCCGTAATCGATAGAGACTCATATCCTGCCGCCCGAATCCGCCGCCGATAGCGGCCTTCAAATCCACCTTCCAACGGGACGTATAGCCCCAATGCTCCATGGGTTTCCAGATCGCGAATTAAACCCTTGCCTGTTGTAATCAGTGCCATGAGTCACTCTCTAACCATCTATAGCAATAGCAATGCTGTCTCGCCTCACAAACGGCAACCGCACCGCGATCGCACCATTTGCACCGCTCTAGTTTCGCACACTTGCGAAAAAGCTCCAAGTCTTGACCCATAGGCGTTTGCTATCACTGCAATCAAACCGTCGCCATTGCCGGGGTGTGCCTCAGCGCCACTCCCCGGGTTCCAGTTGAGTTTGCCATGCCGGTCAGAAGGTGTGGCTTGAATCGATGATCCCCGTAGACCGCAATGGAGCGAGATCGCGGCGACTGGCCTGATCCATAGCTAATGCACTACAAAAAATAACGCAATGATTAAGGTGATCAAAAAGCAACCCATCCCGCTGGACAAGGACAAAAGCTCGCGATCGAAGCATCCCCAAAGGTAAAGTGTCGCTTGATACCGTCGAGCCAAAAAAAAAACAAACCAGATCTAGACAATAGTGAATTACTTCAGCTATATTAAGAAGCTGTTGCCTAAATGATTTGTCGCAAGTGGTTTTGCATGAGAGCGAAAGGTAAACGCCTTTTCTGCTTGTTAGTACGCTTGTGGCTAGGATACTGGGTATATCACTGCTCAAGTCCTTTCATATTGATTGGCATCGACCATTAACTTTTTGCCTTCATCCAGACGAATTTATCATCTGGCTTTTCCAAAACGGAAATTGATGCAGGTGCGTCGTGACATCACGATTTGCGCGTTTGCTTTGAGATGGTTTCAAAAGTATTGGGATTTACTGTCGCTACGGTTGAGCGTATTCGCTCGGCTGCTAGCTTACGTGAAGTGTCTAGAGAAAGGGAGTCCAGCCACCGTGTCTGTCGGTATCCTCGGCACCAAACTTGGTATGACCCAAGTTTTTGATGAGGCGGGTAGAGCAATTCCGGTCACTGTCGTCCAGGCAGGGCCCTGCCCTATCACGCAAGTGAAAACAAATGAAACAGATGGCTACTTTGCGATTCAAGTCGGCTTCAAGTCCGTGGCGCAAAAAGCGTTAAGCAAGCCTGAGTTAGGCCATTTGGCAAAATCTAACACCGAGCCAGTTCGCCACTTAACGGAATATCGCCTGAAAACAGCAGGTGACTATGAGTTGGGCCAACAAATTACGGTTGAGAATTTTGCTGTTGGGCAATTAGTAGATGTGGTTGGTACTAGCATCGGTCGTGGCTTTGCTGGTTATCAAAAGCGTCATAACTTTAAGCGGGGTCCAATGGCGCACGGTTCGAAAAACCACCGCCTACCCGGTTCGACGGGGGCTGGTACAACTCCGGGGCGTGTCTATCCTGGCAAGCGGATGGCTGGTCAACTCGGTGATAAGCGAGTTACGGTGCGGAAGCTCTCGATTATCCGAGTGGATGCTGAACGGAACTTGTTGCTGATCAAAGGCGCTGTTCCTGGTAAGCCTGGGGCTTTGTTGAACGTTCTGCCTGCCACTATCGTTGGTGAGAAATAGGCTGCCTTAAACAAAGTGGCGTGTTTGTGACACCAGGAGTTCAAAAGTTACAGCAAGGTTGAGAAGTATGGTTGATTGCGCAGTCAAAGATTGGGAAGGGAAAGAGGTCGGCAGTACTACCCTGGATCTGAAAGCGGCTTCTGAAAATAGCGCTAGTCACGTTGTTCACAGAGCGCTGGTTCGTCAGTTGGCCAATGCTCGGCAGGGTACAGCTTGTACTAAGACGCGATCGGAAGTTCGTGGTGGTGGTCGCAAGCCTTGGCGGCAGAAAGGGACGGGGCGTGCTCGTGCAGGTTCTAACCGATCGCCCTTGTGGCGGGGTGGTGGGGTCGTATTTGGCCCGAAGCCGAGAGACTACTCGGTCAAAATGAACCGCAAAGAGCGCCGGCTGGCAATCCGAACTGCATTCCAAAGCCGGACTGATGATTTGATCGTGGTGCAGGAGTTTGCTGAGAATTTGCCTCGGCCTAAGACAAAAGATCTACTCAATGCTTTGAAGGTTTGGGGCGTTGAGGCTGAGTCGAAGGTGTTGCTGATCTTAGGTGAGCGCAGCGAAACGATTTATTTGTCGGCGCGTAATGTCAGTAATTTACGGCTGATTTCTGCCGATAACTTGAATGTGTTTGATTTACTAGCGGCAGATCAAATTGTGGCAACCACTTCTGCCATTGCAAAGGTTCAGGAGGTGTATGGTGACTGAGTTTGACTCCCGTAAGTTAATGGATCTGGTGCGTCGCCCGATTATTACTGAGAAGGCAACGTTGCTTTTAGAGACGAATCAATACACGTTTGAAGTTACGCCCAAGGCAACCAAGCCAGAAATTAAGGCTGCAATTGAAAGCTTGTTCAATGTCAAGGTTGTTGGTGTGAATACGCTGAATCCACCGCGTAAGAAGCGCCGGGTGGGTCGGTTTATGGGTCATCGTCCTTTGTATAAGCGGGCGATCGTGACGCTTGCTCCCGATGATTCCATTCCGCTTTTCCCTGATGTTTAAGCTTATCCATTCGGCAAGATAGTAAGACTGTAAGATTATGGGCATTCGAATTTATCGGCCATATACTCCTGGCACCAGAGAACGAAGTGTTTCTGATTTTTCAGAGATCACTCGTAACGAACCGGAGAAATCTTTAACCAAGTCCCGGCATCGGGCGAAGGGGCGTAATAATCGCGGTGTTATTACGTGCCGTCATCGTGGGGGTGGCCATAAGCGCCTGTATCGAATCATTGATTTTCGGCGGGATAAGCGCAATGTTCCAGCTCGGGTAGCGGCGATCGAGTATGACCCGAACCGGAATGCTCGGATTGCGTTGCTTTACTACGAGGATGGGGAAAAGCGCTACATCTTGCATCCTGCAGGGTTGGCGGTAGGAACCAAAATTGTTGCGGGTTCTGCGGTGCCAATCGAGGTTGGCAATGCCATGCCGTTGTCTGACGTGCCCTTGGGGACATTAGTTCACAACGTGGAGTTGGTGCCAGGGCGCGGTGGCCAAATTGTTCGGGCCGCCGGTGCCAGCGCTCAGGTTGCTTCTAAGGATGGAAATTTTGTTTCGTTGAAGCTGCCTTCTGGTGAAGTGCGCATGATTCGGCGCGAGTGTTACGCGACGATCGGTCAAGTTGGCAATGCTGATGTGCGGAATACCAGTTTGGGTAAGGCTGGCCGGAAACGGCATTTGGGGCGGCGGCCTGAGGTGCGCGGAAGTGTTATGAATCCTGTGGATCACCCGCATGGTGGGGGTGAGGGGCGCGCTCCGGTGGGTCGTTCTGGGCCTGTTACGCCTTGGGGTAAGCCAGCGTTGGGCCGCAAGACGCGGAAGAAGCGCAAGTTGAGTGATGCGTTGATCGTGCGGCGGCGACGGAAGTCTTCGAAGCGTGGTCGCGGTGGTCGGAATTCATAAAGGATAGGGAGCTAGTCAATGTCTCGTTCTTTGAAAAAGGGGCCTTTTGTGGCTGATCATCTTCTACGGAAGGTTGAAGCGTTGAATGCAAAAGGCGATAAGCAGGTAATCAAGACGTGGTCGCGGGCTTCGACGATTTTGCCTCAGATGATTGGTCATACGATCGCGGTGCATAATGGCCGGCAACATGTTCCGGTCTATGTCAATGAGCAGATGGTAGGGCATAAGCTAGGTGAGTTTGCACCGACCCGCACGTTCAAGGGTCACGCAGGGAGCGATAAGAAGTCGCGTCGTTAATGTCGGTAAGTGTTCGGAAAGTATCTATTGGCTGGCTGATTGCAAGGTTGGCGATTGACTGAGGGAGTATGAAAATGGCTGTTGACACTGCAAATGAAGTGAAGGCGATCGCCCGCTATATCCGGATGTCACCCCGTAAAGTGCGGCGTGTGTTGGATCAGATTCGAGGACGGTCTTATCGGGAAGCGCTCATCATTCTAGAGTTCATGCCCTATCGCGCTTGTGAGCCGATATTGAAGCTGTTGCGGTCTGCTGCGGCCAATGCGGAACACAACCAGGGGCATGACCGGGCGAGTTTGGTTGTCAGTACTGCCTTTGCCGATCAAGGGCCAACCTTGCGCCGTTATCGCCCCCGGGCTCAGGGCCGTGCTTACCAGATTCGTAAGCCGACGTGCCACATCACGATCGCGGTGGCTCCCGGCGCTGAAGATTAAGATTTTAGATTGTTGCTTTTGATTTATTGAGCTTGTACGAGGACGCATCCTGTGGGACAGAAGATTCATCCAACTGGCTTACGCTTAGGTATCACTCAAGAACACCGTTCTCGGTGGTTTGCGGATACCAATCGTTATCCTGAACTGCTGCAAGAAGATTATAAAATCCGGCACTTTTTTCAAAAGAATCCGCTGAAACTGAAGGGATTGGAAAGTCCAGGGATTTCGCAGATTCGCATTGAGCGTAAGGCTGATCAGATTGATCTAGAAGTCCACACAGCCCGTCCTGGTGTTGTTGTTGGTCGGGGTGGTCAAGGGATTGAAGAGCTGCGCAGTGGCCTACAAAAAGTGTTGGGCATTGCTGATCGCCAGATTCGGATCAATGTTGTGGAAGTGATTCGTGTTGATGCGGATGCAGCGTTGATTGGCGAATACATTGCTCAACAGTTGGAGCGTCGGGTTTCCTTCCGTCGGGTTGTTCGCCAAGCGATCCAGCGGGCGCAGAAGGCAGGGGTAGAAGGGATCAAAATTCAGGTGAGTGGCCGTTTGAACGGGGCAGAAATTGCGCGGCCTGAATGGACTCGGGAAGGGCGCGTGCCTTTGCACACCCTGCGGGCTGACATTGACTACGCTTACTGCATTGCGAGCACTATCTACGGAACGTTGGGGATCAAGGTTTGGATCTTCAAAGGTGAGATCATTCCTGGTCAAGAAGAGCGACCCGCGAACAATAACCCTCAGCCGAGACGACGGCAGCAGCGGCGGCGACAACAATTTGAAGATCGTTCCAACGAGGGATAAGTTGACGCGATCGCCGCTCAACTTCCATGATTTCTAACTCCGAGTGTGAAAGGTACTGAGCCATGTTAAGTCCGAGAAGAACCAAGTTTCGTAAACAGCAGCGTGGACGCATGAAGGGTTTGGCTACCCGAGGCAATAAACTGAACTTTGGTGAGTTTGGGTTGCAAGCACTGGAACCCACCTGGATTACCTCCCGTCAGATTGAAGCCAGCCGACGCGCCATGACTCGCTACATTCGCCGGGGTGGCAAGATTTGGATCCGAATCTTCCCGGATAAGCCTGTGACCATGCGCCCGGCAGAAACCCGGATGGGTTCAGGGAAAGGGGCTCCTGAGTTTTGGGTGGCTGTCGTTAAGCCAGGGCGCATCATGTTTGAAATTGCTGGCGTTCCTGAGCAAACAGCCCGGGAGGCAATGCGATTAGCGCAATATAAGCTCCCAATCAAAACCAAATTTATTACGCGCGAGACGGAGGAATCCTGAGATGGCATTGCCAAAGATCGATGAAGTTCGGAATCTGAGTGACCAAGAGCTGGAAGAACAAATCCTGGCGACAAAGCGGGAACTGTTTAACCTCAGATTTCAAAAAGGAACTCGGCGTTTGGAAAAGCCCCACCAGTTTAAGCATAATCGTCATCGTTTAGCACAATTGATGACTGTTGAGCGGGAAAGACAGATTCAAAAAGCCTCCTCTGAAGCGTAAGTTAAGCGTTTGCGCTGATTGATTCAAAGGGATTTGCCGTTCTGTCTTGGGTTGAATGGATTTGTGGAGTATGGGTAATGGCTGTTAAAGAGAGAGTTGGTCTAGTCGTTAGCGACAAAATGGATAAGACGGTGGTGGTAGCGGTTGAAAACCGTGCGGCTCATACCAAATATGGCAAGACGGTCGTTTCCACCAAACGATACAAAGTCCACGATGAAGAGAATCAGTGCAAGGTTGGCGATCGCGTTCGCATTCAAGAGACTCGCCCACTGAGCCGAACCAAGCGGTGGACTGTCACCGACATCTTAACCACTGCAAGCTAGGGATAGGGGGAGAGAACTATGATTCAGGCGCAGAGCTATTTGAACGTTGCTGACAACAGTGGTGCACGGAAGCTAATGTGCATTCGTGTTTTGGGTGGCGGTAACCGTCGTTATGCCGGGATTGGGGACGTTGTAGTCGCAGTTGTGAAAGATGCTATCCCTAACATGGCGATCAAAAAGTCCGATGTTGTCATGGCTGTGATTGTTAGAACACGCAAAACCTTGCGCCGTGATAGCGGTATGAGCATTCGCTTCGACGACAATGCCGCCGTCATCATCAACAAGGATAAGAACCCACGTGGAACTCGGGTGTTTGGGCCAGTTGCACGGGAATTGCGCGATAAAGAGTTTACTAAAATTGTGTCCTTGGCACCGGAGGTTCTGTAATGGCGAAAGCTCAGACCACTACTCGGCATACGATTCACGTTAAAAAAGGCGATACCGTGCAAGTGATTGCCGGTAGCGATCGCGGCAAAATCGGCGAAGTCTTGCAGACATTCCCCAAGAAAGGCCGTGTTCTCGTGAAAGGCGTGAACGTTCGCACCAAGCACGTAAAGCCCCAACAAGAAGGGGAATCGGGCCAAATTGTGACGAGTGAAGCACCCATCCACAGTTCCAACGTCATGCTTTACTCCGAAAAGCAGAAAGTTGCCAGCCGTGTCTGCTACACCTTTAACGCGGAAGGCCGTAAAGTGCGGATGCTGAAAAAGACAGGCGAAATCATCGACTAAGGGCTGAATGATTCGCAAACTGACTTGCAGGCTAAACTTCAGTTTTTGTGTATTCAATTTTTCCCTGACCAAGACCAGGGTTTATAAGGACGACAAACCATGCCACAACGCTTAAAGACAGACTATCAAGAGAAAATCATCCCCAAGCTGAAAGAGCAATTTGGATATACCAATATCCACCAAGTTCCGAAGCTGGTCAAAATTACCGTAAACCGGGGTTTGGGCGATGCGGCCCAGAATGCGAAAGCACTGGAAGCTTCCCTTGAAGAGATTGCTGTCATTACCGGGCAAAAGCCAGTTGTAACGCGGGCCAAGAAGGCGATCGCGGGCTTCAAAATCCGAGAAGGAATGCCCGTTGGTGTCATGGTGACCTTGCGTTCTGATCGGATGTACGCCTTCTTAGATCGCTTTATTAACTTAGCGCTACCGCGGATTCGTGACTTTCGTGGCATTAGCCCAAAAAGCTTTGATGGTCGTGGTAACTACACTGTCGGCGTCCGTGAGCAACTGATCTTTCCAGAAATCGAATACGATTCGATTGATCAAATTCGAGGGATGGATATTTCGATCATCACGACGGCGAATACCGACGAGGAAGGCCGTGCCTTATTAAAAGAATTTGGAATGCCCTTCCGGGACAACTAGGCAGATTGATTAAGGGAACACTATGGCGGTAAACGACACGATTGCAGATATGTTGACGCGGATTCGGAATGCGAATTTGGCGCGTCATCAAACAACCGAAGTCCCATGCACCAAGATGACTCGCAACATCGCTAAGGTCTTACAGGAAGAGGGCTTTATCGAAGGCTTTGAAGAGGCGGGTGAAGGGGTGAAAAAGCACCTGGTTGTTTCTTTGAAATACAAAGAAAAAGGGAAGCGACCCATCATTAACTCGTTACAGCGGGTGAGCAAACCCGGTCTGAGAGTGTACTCAAACCGTAAAGACCTACCTCGCGTTCTGGGAGGCATTGGAATTGCGATTATCTCGACATCGAGTGGCATTATGACCGATCGCGAAGCTCGGCGTCAGGGGGTAGGTGGTGAAGTCCTCTGCTACGTTTGGTAACAATAAAACACTTCGCATCGGGTAAGCCCAGGAGCGATCGCAAGAGGTTAGGAGCAAAAAACTATGTCGCGTATTGGCAAACGTCCAATTAGTATCCCCAATAAAGTGACTATTGCTATCAATGGTCAATCTGTCACAGTCAAAGGTCCCAAAGGCGAACTTTCGCGGGTTCTCCCCAAAGAAGTAGAAGTTGTGCAAGAAGGTGAGAGCCTCTTGGTCAACCGACGGGACGAATCGCGTACAGCCCGCCAACGCCACGGTCTCAGCCGGACGTTAGTTGCCAACATGGTTGATGGTGTGTCGGAAGGTTTCCAACGGCGCTTAGAGATCATTGGGGTGGGTTATCGTGCCCAGGTTCAAGGGCGAAATTTAACTCTCAATGTCGGCTACAGCAACCCAGTGCAGATCGAGCCACCTGAGGGAATTCAGTTTGCGGTGGAAAACAACACCAACGTTATTGTCACCGGGATTGACAAAGAAATTGTTGGTAATACCGCCGCCCGCATTCGCGCTGTGCGTCCACCAGAACCCTACAAAGGTAAGGGCATTCGCTATGCAGGCGAAGTGATCAAGCGTAAAGCTGGTAAGGCAGGTAAGAAGTAATTATGAAAGTAAGTCGCAGAGAATCTACACGCCGTCGTCATGCGCGGGTTCGTCGTAAGGTCTTGGGGACATCTGAGCGTCCTCGGTTGGCTGTGTTCCGGTCTAATCAACACATCTATGCCCAAGCGATTGATGATACCCAGCATCACACTTTGGTTGCTGCTTCTTCAGTCGATACTGAGCTGAAAGGTGATCTGGCTACAGGGGCTACATGCGATGCCTCTGCCCAAGTTGGTAAGTTGGTTGCTGAACGGCTTTTGGCAAAAGGCATCAAGCAGGTGGTTTTTGATCGCGGTGGCAACCTCTACCACGGTCGTGTCAAGGCGTTAGCAGAAGCCGCACGTGAAGCTGGATTAGAATTCTAGGGGATAAAAAACTATGGCTAAAGGGCGTAAGAATACCAAAAGTCGCGAGAAAGAGACGGACTGGCAAGAGCGTGTGGTGCAAATCCGCCGGGTAACCAAAGTGGTTAAAGGTGGTAAAAAGCTGAGCTTCCGGGCGATCGTTGTCGTTGGTAACGAACGTGGTCAAGTTGGTGTCGGCGTTGGAAAGGCTGCGGATGTCATTGGCGCAGTGAAGAAAGGTGTTGCTGATGGTAAGAAGCACCTGGTCGATGTCCCACTGACCAAAAACAACTCAATTCCCCACCCTTCTACCGGCGTTGGTGGTGGTGCAAAAGTAATGATGCGCCCTGCTGGCCCTGGTACTGGGGTAATTGCGGGTGGTTCGGTGCGTACAGTCCTGGAATTAGCAGGTGTTAAAAACGTTCTGGCAAAGCAGCTTGGTTCAGATAATCCGTTAAATAACGCACGGGCTGCTGTTGAAGCTTTAGCGAGCCTGAGGACATTTTCTGAAGTCGCTGAAGAGCGCGGCATCCCCATTGAAAAGATTTATGCATAGCCCTGAAGATTGTTTGGGTGCTAGGGCGATAACGAGTCAACTGTAGGTATCGAGACAGAGTGCGCAATTATGAGACTCAATGATGCTGCTCCACAAGCAGGTTCTAAAAAGCGTCGCCGCCGCGTCGGTCGTGGTATTGCCGCTGGCCAAGGTGCAAGCTGTGGCTTTGGGATGAGAGGCCAAAAGTCGCGATCGGGTCGTCCGACGCGGCCAGGGTTTGAAGGTGGTCAAACTCCTCTCTACCGCCGTCTGCCCAAGCTGAAGCATTTTCCACTGGTGAATCAGAAGCATTTCACCATTGTCAATGTGGGTGATTTGGCAGATTTGTCGGCTGGTACTGAGGTGAATCTGGAGTCTTTATTGGCTGCTGGAATTCTGACAGCGAATAAGGGGCCGCTGAAAGTGCTGGGCGACGGTGAACTGGATGTTGCACTCAACGTGACAGCAGCAGCGTTTACAGCATCAGCTCGCGCTAAGATTGAGGCAGCAAAAGGTACTTGTGCGCTGATCTAAGCCTGAGTTTGAGGTTGCTTCTCATCAGAGTTGCCAAACGGGGCGGGAAAGCATACTTGCCGATTTAAGGATCTGCTAGAGGGAATTCATGGTTGTTAGCCGAGATAAGACACCGAGTGCGCAGGAGACATTTGCGCAGATGGCCCAAGCGGCTGGCCTAAGAGGTCGAGTGCTGCTGACCATTGGTATGTTAATTCTGGTTCGTTTTGGTATCTTTCTGCCAATTCCCGACATTGATCGGGAGCTTTTTGCAGCAAAGGTTCAAGGGAACGCAGTGGTTAACTTTTTGGATATATTTGCTGGGGGCGGGTTGTCTGCATTAGGGATATTTGCCCTTGGAATTTTGCCTTATATCAACGCATCAATTATCTTGCAGCTCCTGACAGCGGCTGTTCCCTCGCTGGAGAACCTTCAGAAGAATGAAGGCGAAGCTGGTCGTCGAAAGATTTCCCAGATTACCCGGTATGTTGCTTTGGGTTGGGCGATTCTTCAAAGTGTCGGTTTGGCTTGGTGGGTTGTAAACACTGGAGCGGCGCAAGTCGGTGGTCGTCCAGTTGATATTACTCAGCCTGCTGATATCATTCCCTTCGTTGCTTCGACGGCCCTTGCCTTGGTTGCCGGTTCCATGTTTGTCATGTGGTTAGGTGAGTTGATTACCGAGCGTGGTATTGGGAATGGGGCCTCATTGCTGATTGTTGTTAGCATTGTGTCTGGGTTGCCCCGATCGCTGGGCCAAACTTTGGAGCTTGCCCAGACCGGCGATCGCAGCCTTGTTGGTGGAATCATCATCCTGCTGCTTGTGTTTCTGGTGATGATTTTGGGGATTGTTTTTGTGCAGGAAGGCACTCGACGCATCCCGATCATCTCTGCTCGGCGTCAAGTTGGTCGCAAGATGTACCTGGAGCGCAGCAGCTATCTGCCGCTACGGCTCAACCAGAGCGGTGTTATGCCCATCATTTTCTCCTCGGCGGTATTATTTCTTCCCATCTACATTGCTGAGTTCACCCGCAATCCTTTTCTTTCCCAAGTTGCAACCTATCTAAGTCCCAGCGGCCCCACTCCGTGGTTGTATGTTGCCCTTGATCTATTGCTTATTCTCTTCTTCAGCTATTTTTGGACATCGCTGATGATCAATCCCGTTGATCTGTCCCAGAACCTGAAGAAGATGGGCTCGAGTATTCCTGGTATTCGGCCAGGAAAGGCGACCAGCGATTACATTGAGCGCGTGCTGAATCGCTTGACCTTTTTGGGGGCTGTCTTTTTGGGGCTGGTTGCAACAGTGCCAACAGCCGTTGAAAGCGCAACTCGGGTTACCACATTCCAGGGCTTTGGTGCGACTTCTCTGCTAATTGTGGTTGGTGTCGCAATTGATACGGCCAAGCAGATTCAGACTTATGTTATTTCGCAGCGTTATGAAGGGATGGTGAACCAGTAGTGCCACGACTCATTTTTTTAGGCCCTCCGGGCGCAGGTAAAGGGACGCAAGCGAAGACTTTGGCTGACCTGTGCAAAATCCCCCATATATCAACAGGTGACATCCTGCGTACTGCTGTTGCTCAGCAAACACCGTTGGGAATTAAGGCTAAGGACTATATGGATCGCGGCGAATTAGTGCCAGATTCACTAGTCATTGCCCTGATTCAAGAGCGGCTTGGAGAGTCTGATGCTCAGGCTGGCTGGATTCTGGATGGTTTTCCACGCAACGTGTCTCAAGCTGAATTTCTTGACGACTTGTTGCATCAACTGGAGCAACCCTATGACTACGTTGTGAATCTAGAGGTGCCAGAGCAAATCCTCGTAAGCCGAATGTTAGAGCGGGGGCGTACCGATGACACGGAAGACGTGATTCGTAACCGTTTAACGGTCTACCATGCACAAACTGCACCGTTGATTGAGTTTTATGAGAACCATAAAAAATTGGTTCCAGTGGATGGAAACCAGCCCATCGATTCAGTAACCCACTCTTTGAAGCAGCTTGTCTGAGCGCTAAGGCGGGGGTGGATCGTGTCAAGGCTCAATCATAGGCCCTTTATCTATCCATATCGTAGACTGAAGAGGGAGCGAGAATTGAGCTGAGGCCATTTTTAGCGCTATCCCCTAAGTGCGTAAATCATATCAATGCTTAAGGAGGTTCTTTTGTCAAAGCAAGATCTAATTGAGATGGAAGGCACGGTAACTGAGTCTTTGCCTAACGCGATGTTCCGGGTTGACCTGGATAACGGATTTAACGTTTTGGCCCATATTTCAGGCAAGATTCGGCGGAACTATATCAAGATTCTTCCTGGCGATCGCGTCAAAGTAGAGCTGACTCCCTATGATTTGACGAAAGGCCGGATTACTTATCGTTTGCGTAACAAAAAATAGTAACTTCTACTGCTTTTAATTCTGACTTTGAAAATAAGTGCTTGAAACAGTAAGTTTCAGCGTTTGACTAAGTTCTCTAAAATTGATATTATGTTGAGTTTGTAGAGCGGCAAAGAGGATATGAAAGTTCGGGCATCTGTGAAGAGAATGTGTGAGAAATGTCGTGTTATCCGTCGGAAAGGGCGGGTAATGGTGATTTGCAGCAACCCAAAGCATAAACAGCGCCAAGGATAAAGCGATGGATGCGCTTAATGTGAGAGCTTTAGTGCGCAACTTGAGATGACTGCATTATAGGCGCGTTGCTCTGGGTGAATTCAAGATTGTTAGTGTAATTTTGGGGAGAAAAATGTGGCAAGGATTGCAGGAGTAGACCTACCGCGCGACAAGCGAGTGGAAATTGGGTTGACCTATATCTATGGTATCGGGCTAACTCGCGCTCAGGCAGTATTGAAGGCGACTGGTGTTAATCCCGATACGCGGGTCAAAGATTTGTCCGATGCGGAAGTCGCTGCATTGAGAGCTGAGGTCGAAGGGAATTACCAGGTTGAAGGTGATTTGAGACGACTAGAGGCGATGTCGATCAAGCGCTTGATGGACATCGGTACTTATCGGGGTAGACGGCACCGTATGGGATTGCCTGTTCGAGGTCAACGAACTCGTACTAACGCAAGAACTCGTCGGGGTGGTCGTAGAACCGTCGCTGGTAAGAAGAAGGCTCCAGGTAAGAAATAAGTAGCTTGGTTGGTTTACAGCCGCGATCGCGCTATCACATTTCTCCTGCTGCTTAAGTTCGTTGCGGTGAGGTTTAATCGGTTTTCCCCGAAGCGTTGCACCGTTGAGTATTTCTAGTCTAGATCCAAAGAATTTAGTTGAGATTTGAGTAATGGCACCAAGACAATCACCGAAGCGCTCTGGCCCTCGTAAGCAGAAAAAGAACATTCCTAACGGGGTGGCTTATATTCAGTCCACCTTCAACAATACTATCGTCACTATCTCTGATGCCAACGGGGAAGTGATTTCTTGGGCATCAGCGGGTTCGAGCGGCTTCAAGGGCGCGAAGAAAGGCACTCCCTTTGCGGCACAAACAGCGGCTGAAAATGCGGCTCGCCGTGCTTCTGATCAGGGTATGCGCCAGATCGAAGTAATGGTCAGTGGCCCTGGTGCTGGCCGGGAAACTGCAATTCGTGCCCTCCAAGGAGCGGGTCTAGAAATTACGTTGATCCGTGATGTGACTCCGATTCCTCACAATGGTTGCCGTCCTCCGAAACGCCGTAGAGTCTAAGCCGCGTGCAACGGGCAAAGCTACATTTTTACAGCATTTGATTGGGGTTGATGTATCGTTAGACAGCTTGAGATTTTGAAAAATCATCGCTGTTTCTGTTTTTAGAGGGGAGGGCGCTTCGGTGGCACAGTTTCAGGTTGAGTGTGTGGACACTCGCATTGAGAAAGATCAAAGTCAGATCAGTCGGTTTGTGATCGAACCCCTAGAGCGTGGGCAAGGAACTACGCTTGGTAATGCGCTGCGACGTGTATTGCTCTCGAATTTGGAAGGGGTTGCAATTACAGCAGTCAGGATTGCCGGTGTCAGCCACGAGTTCGCAACGATTCCAGGCGTTCGTGAAGACGTTCTGGATATTTTGCTCAACATGAAGAAGGTTGTTCTGCGTAGTTATTCATCGCAGCCGCAAATTGGTCGTCTGATGGTTCAAGGCCCGATGACGGTCACCACCGAGCACTTCGATCTTCCTTCTGATGTTGAACTGGTTGATGATAGTCAGTATATTGCAACGCTGTCTCCAGGGGCCGTGTTGGAAATGGAATTTCGGATTGAGAAGGGGAAGGGCTATCGCTCGGTGGCGAAAAGCCGTGATGATGCAAGTGCACTGGACTTTCTCCAAATCGATTCGATTTTCATGCCAGTGCGAAAGGTGAACTATTCCGTTGAAGACGCTCGAATTGGCGAAGCCTTGGAAAAGGATCGGCTAATTATGGAGGTCTGGACGAATGGTAGCTTAACACCTCAGGAAGCACTGAGTGAAGCTGCAAATATTCTGGTTGATTTGTTTAATCCTCTCCGTGAAGCGATCTTCAAGCCAGAGGATGAAGAGCCGGATGAAGGTGTTGATCCCGCAAACCAAATTCCTATTGAAGAACTGCAACTGTCAGTCAGAGCTTACAACTGTTTGAAGCGGGCTCAAATTAATTCTGTTGCGGATCTTTTGGATTACACGCAAGAGGATTTGTTGGAGATCAAAAACTTTGGTCAGAAGTCAGCTGAAGAGGTGGTTGAGGCACTTCAGCAACGACTTGGGATTACGTTGCCTCAAGAAAAGTCAGCTAAGAATGCCTAAGGTTTGGGCGCTCAGTTTTTGCTGTTTGTTTATAGAGACTTGGTTGTATCATGCGTCATCGTTGTAACGTCCCCCAATTAGGGAAGCCTGCGGATCAGCGCAAGGCTTTACTTCGGGCTTTAACCACTGAACTGATTCGGAATGGCCGGATTAAGACGACCCGTGCCCGTGCTGATGCTGTTCGCTCTGAGGCTGATCGGATGATTACCTTGGCTAAAGATGGTTCTTTGGCTGCTCGTCGTAAGGCGATGGGGTATTTGTACGATAAGCAGTTAGTTCATGCTTTGTTTGAGCAGGCTTCATCTCGTTATGGCGATCGCAACGGTGGTTACACTCGGATTTTGCGAACAGTCGCTCGCCGTGGTGACAATGCTCAGATGGCAATCATTGAGCTGACCTAAATCGATCATGCTGGCCAATCTTGCCCAACCCACACAGCGTGTCGCCCTAGTTATTCAGTACTTGGGCACTCATTTTTGTGGCTGGCAGTGGCAACCCCGTCAGCGGACTGTACAAGAAGAGCTGGAAAAAGCATTGGCTTCGGTGTTAGGCCATGACGTCAGAGTGCATGGCGCTGGGCGGACAGACTCAGGCGTCCATGCGGCGGCCCAAGTGGCGCATTTTGATGCGCCGATGGTTGTTCCCGCTCATCGATGGGCGAGTATCCTCAATGCGCGTTTGCCTGCTGATGTTTTGGTGCGGGCTTCTGCACCAGTTGATGCAACATGGCACGCAAGGTTTTCGGCTGTTTGGCGGCGCTACCGCTACCTGCTGTATACGGATCCTTGTCCCAATATCTTTGTCGGTTCGATCGCGTGGCACTACTACCAGGATGCGTTGAATGAGGATTTGATGCGAAAAGCCTTATTCCCGTTGCTTGGACGACATCACCTCTCGGCATTTCAACGGGCGGGAACCAGTCGTCCTCATGCTTGGGTGGATGTGCAAGCTGTGGAGTGTGAGCGTCGGGATGCTTTTATTGCGATCGAGGTGCAAGCCAGCGGCTTTTTGTACGGGATGATGCGACTACTGGTGGGACTTTTGGTTCAGGTGGGGCGGGGTGACTGTTCCCCTGAGCGATTTACCGAAATTTGGACTAGCCAATCTCGCGAAGCGGTAAAGCATTCGGCTCCGGCCCGTGGGTTGTGTTTATTACGGGTTGGCTACCCTGATTTTCCGATCGCCCCTGATATTTGGTTTGATGCACAGCCCATGCTGTCCTTTCCTGGGCTGTCGGGTGGAGTCAGTCCGCCGACAGAATCAGTACGGTAATTCCTTTGGCCGCTAGTGCAAATCATTGTGTGGAAATTTTGTTGAGTAGAAAACTAAGGGAACTGTCATGAGTAAAACCTACCTTCCAGCCCAGGATTCCATTGAACGCAATTGGTATATTGTCGATGCTGCGGATCAGCGGCTTGGGCGTTTGGCCAGTGAAATTGCGCGTATTTTGCGGGGTAAAAATAAGCCTGACTATACCCCATCAATGGATACGGGTGACTTTGTAATTGTCATCAATGCTGAGAAGATTAGTGTGACTGGGCGCAAGCGCGAACAAAAGTTGTATCGTCGCCATTCCGGTCGGCCTGGTGGGATGAAGGTTGAGACGTTTGATAAACTTCAGGCGCGGATTCCTGAACGGATTTTGGAACAAGCCGTTAAAGGGATGTTGCCTAAGAATACGCTGGGCCGACAACTGTTCCGTAAGCTGAAGGTTTACGCTGGCTCGGAGCATCCCCATACTGCCCAGCAACCACAAGTGCTTGAAATTAAGACGATTCCAGGAGTAGAGGCATAATGCAAGCAACAGAAGGACGAGTTATGTACTGGGGCACCGGACGGCGGAAGTCCGCGATCGCCCGTGTCCGCTTGGTTCCAGGCGACGGTCAGTTGATCATCAACGGAAAACCCGGTGAGCAGTATTTGCAGTTCAATGCAGATTACCTGGCTGCGGCCAAAGCCCCCCTGGAAACCTTGGGTTTGGAAAATGAGTACGACGTTCTAGTCAACGCTCATGGTGGTGGTTTGACCGGGCAAGCAGACGCTGTACGGTTGGGCGTTGCTCGTGCGCTCTGTCAGCTTGATCCTGAAAATCGTAAGCCGCTGAAGGTCGAAGGGTATTTAACCCGTGATCCCCGCTCGAAAGAACGGAAGAAGTATGGTTTGCGCAAAGCTCGGAAAGCACCTCAATACTCGAAGCGTTAATGCTTGGGTCGCTGATTTGAACGATGGCCGTGCCGGACGAGTCCAAGCGGCTTTGTATACAATTGAACTATTGATCGTAATTGAGAGATCGACTGATGCCTAAGTCTGAAATACATCCTCAGTGGTATCCCGAAGCCAAAGTTTATTGCAACGGCGAAGTTGTCATGACGGTGGGTTCCACCCAACCTGAAATCCATGTTGATGTTTGGTCGGGAAACCATCCATTTTTCACTGGTACGCAAAAGATTATTGACACCGAAGGTCGGGTTGAACGTTTCTTGCGGAAATACGGCATGGTGGCTGAGGGCGACGCGCAATCCAAAGGGTAGCAGTGGACAATCAGATTGGCGAATAAGCGAAACGCATCATTTTTACTCTGATTGTTTTCTAGGATGGTTAGCCCACTCAAGCGATGGCTGAAGCGTATCTTTTAGACAAATTAAATTCCGTTGAGCAGACGTTCAATGAGCTAACCCGCAAGCTAGCGGATCCAGACGTGGCGAAGGATCCGTCTGAGTTCCAAAAGTTGGCGAAGTTGCGCTCTTCGTTGGAGTCAGTTGTAACGACCTTTGACGAGTGGAAAACGGCGCAGAAAGACTTGGCGGGGGCGCAACAGGTTCTGAAAGAGGCTGCGGCTGATCTGGAGTTGCAAAGTATGGCGGCTGAAGAGGTTGCCGAACTAGAAACTACCCTGCTTGACCTGGAGCAACAGCTAAAAATCCTGCTTTTGCCAAGTGACCCAAATGATGAGAAGAACATCATGCTGGAGATCCGGGCTGGCGCTGGTGGAGATGAAGCCAGTATTTGGGCTGGAGATTTGGTGCGGATGTATTCTCGTTATGCTGAGACTCAGGGCTGGAAGGTCAAACTTGTCAGTGAATCTTTGGCGGATATGGGGGGCTTTAAGGAGGCAATCTTAGAAGTAAAAGGCGATCGCGTTTACAGTCAGTTGAAGTTCGAAGCTGGGGTTCACCGGGTGCAACGTGTCCCCGTTACGGAAGCCCAGGGCCGAGTGCACACTTCGACGGCGACGGTTGCTGTGATGCCAGAAGTTGAAGAAGTGGATGTGGAAATTGACCCGAACGATATCGAAATGACGACCATGCGTTCGGGGGGGGCCGGTGGTCAAAACGTCAACAAAGTAGAGACGGCGGTTGACTTGATGCACAAGCCGACGGGAATTCGGATTAAATGTACCGAAGAGCGATCGCAGTTGCAAAACCGGGAGCGGGCGATGCAAATTTTGCGAGCTAAACTGTACGAGATAAAGCTACAGGAGCAGCAGCAAGCTGTGACATCGGCTCGGCGGATGCAAGTGGGGACAGGTTCGCGCTCAGAAAAAATTCGAACCTACAACTACAAAGACAACCGGGTGACCGATCATCGCTTGAACCAAAACTTTCCCTTGGCCCCTGTGTTAGAAGGAGACATTGAAACCCTTGTGCAAACCTGTATCTCCCGTGATCAGCAAGAGCGATTAGAGCAACTTGCTGCGGAAGAGCCTGCTGGGCAATCCAACGTTGCCTGACTGGTGTAACCATGTTGCCAAGAGAGGAGCTATTAAAGTCCGTTGAAAACCGTGCTACTGTTTCTCGGGTGATTGATCAGGCCGAACAGGCGATCAAAACATGGGAAGTTGTGCTGACGGACTTTTTTGCTCCGCCGGAACTGGCCGAGATTCGTGCTGTATTTGGGCGGCTGACCGATATTCATTTAGTTGCCTGGGGAGGATATCCCCAAGCGGAGCGACAGCGGCTGGCGATCGCTCGGGTAGAGTTACCGCTAGATGAAACCCAGGTTGAACTAGCCGCTTTAGAAATCGCTGGCAACTTTTTGTTTGATCCGGCAACCCATCGAGATTTTTTGGGCGCAATGCTGGGTACAGGGATCGTTCGCGAGAAAGTGGGCGACATTCTGGTACTAGGGGAGCGAGGAGCCCAGGCCATTGTGGCACCGGAGATGGTTGATTTTTTGATGCTCCACTTCACCCAGGTTCGCTCCGTCCCGGTGAAAGTGCAACCCATTGTGTTTGCTGAGCTGAAAGTACGAGAACCGAAAAAAAAGGAATTAACAACTGTCGAAGCCTCAATGCGCTTGGATGCGATCGCCTCGGCTGGGTTTGGGATCTCGCGCAACAAAATGGTGGACTTGATTGGTAGTGGCGATGTGCGTGTGAACTGGAAAGAAATTGCTACGCCCAGCTACACGGTCAAAGCCGGAGATTTGATTTCCATTCGGGGCAAAGGTCGCCTGGAAGTGGGCGATGTTGCCGTAACGAAAAAAGAGCGCTATCGGATTCAACTGACTCGGTATGTGTAGCGGCCCAAAATGCTGACTTTCGCTGGAATGCGTTGATTTAGCCACCACCGACAATGGTCACAATTTCGAGGCGATCGCCAGGTTGCATAACAGTCGTATCCCAAAATTGGCGATGCAGGATCTCGCCATTGTATTCAACAGCAACCAACTTGGGATTCATCCCAATTTCTGTCAGCAAGTTGGGGAGAGTGGTTTCTGGTGCGCACTGGTGAGAGTCACCATTGATCTGTAGGGAAATTTGTTCTAATTCAGGCATAAATCAGTCAGGCATAAATTTTGATCGAGGATCGAGGCTTGAAAGGGCTAGGCTAGGGGGCTCCAAGGGTATTGAGCTGATCGATTAGCTCACACAGCATTTGTTGGTGGGGTTTGCCCAGGGGCCGCCATTCCTGAATTTTGGTGGAATAGCAAGAGCCTTGGCGGATTTCTGTGGGGCTCACGAGGGCCATGTCCATCCCCTCACCGAGGATAAGCCGCTCTAGGCTAACATCTAGCTTGCCATAGTAAAGGTGGCGAGTGAGATGGGTATCTTCTTCCCGTCGCCACAACTCCAGGTGGGTCGGGCAATATCCAATTTCTTCTAGCAGTTCGCGTTGAACCGCGATCGCCGCCGATTCACCAGGTTCGAGGTGTCCACCAAAAAAGCACCAATGGCCGGGATAAAGAATTTCAGGATTATCATCCCGCAATTGCATCAAAAATTTGCCGTCTTGTTCCAGAATAGCAACGGCGACCTGCGGCCAAGATGGGGATAATGATTCAGCCATGCTCACCACAACAAACAAAATGCGCGATCGCCCAGGACGAGTTTAGCAAAGCTGCGGCAAAAAGTTTAACATTTTGTTAGAATCTTGCTTAATATAACTACAAAATTTTCTCAGCATCATTGGTCTCTATGAAAGATGTTCCTTTGGCGCTACGGCGCACGGCGACCATTTTGGCTGTCAGTGCAGTGACGTTAACGTTGCTGGCTGGAGTGACTGGATTGTTGTTAGCGTTCTACTATGAACCGACGGCGGGCGGCGCCTATCGTTCGCTCTCGATGATTGCAACGCAGGTTCCGTTTGGGTGGTTGGTGCGTCGAGTTCACGATTTAGCCGGAAATTTGTTGATTGTTGTTGCCCTGGTGCAAATGTTGGTGTTGTTTCTGGGAGAACGATTTCGGCGCAGTTGGCTCACTGCCTGGATTAGTGGAATTTTGTTGATTTTGGCGGCGATTGGCCTGAGTTGGACGGCCATGATTCTGGATTGGTCGCAGATTGGTTTTTGGCGGTTTCGGGTTGAATTGGGGATTATTGAGGCAATTCCCTTTGTGGGAGCCCAGATTCGCAGTTTCTTGACGGGGGGTGGGGCGATTAGTTCGGTCACCATTACCCACATGTACACCTTGCATAGTTATGTGTTGTCGCTGGGTGCAGTTGGTTTGGCGATCGCTCATTTGACAGGGTTGATCTGGCAAGAACGAGAGCTGGCCGCGCAGGATGCCAATAAGGCCGCAGTGAAACTCAGCCCAGAGCCTTCCGTCCCAGGTCCCAGTCTTGAACAATCTGAACCAACATCTGACGCAACGGCTGCAATTTAGGACTGTGATTCTGGTTCAGGCTCTCAAGGCGAAACCAGAATTAAGTCTGCCAGTCCTTTGGCGGCAAGGAAAAGCTAGCGGTCTGTACTCAGGCGATCGCTGGTTTTTACAGCGCTGTTCTTTTGGCTTGGCAGGGGAAAACCAACGGCAACCGCAACGTTGGTTGTCTAGTATCGCTCAAACGATAAAAGCAGCGTATCGGTCATCCTGGTACGCTGCTTTGCGATTGAAAGTATCAAGTTTGGCTTAACTCACTGTTGTACTCAATCAGTGGTTAGGCATTGATTCGAATTTGCCGATCGCCCCTCCATCTAAATCCCAACTTTGAGTAGGGGCAGAGGGCGGGCGATCGTACTTAGTCTTTGCTCAATCCCGCGCACCGAGCGTCATCATTGAAGCGCGATGTCGAAGAAAGAGCAATTTATTGAGGTCTGATCGGGCACGACTCTAACGTAAATCCACCGGCAATGATGACGAAATCATCAAAGTCGGAATCTTTGCCCGGTCTGGGGAGGCCGGAGTCATCCCATTTGATGCTGTTGCCAGACTCACCTGCGGTTAAGCTGCCTGCAAATGAGGTAGCGTTGACGTTGGTTGAAACTAAAGAGACACGGGCCTGCTTTGTGCGGGGATCAACCGAGTCGAGATACAAAGCGTAGGGCGTTCCAGCTTCAAAGGTGTATTTGATCAGGTTGCTGGCTTCCCCTGCCCCGTTCACAATCGTGCCACCTTCAACCGTGCCTTTGAAGTCAGCATTGGTGTTGGTGTCGTCGCGGCCTGCCACACTGGATGTGGGCGCGTCAAAGCCTTGTTTTTCGACAAACAGAGGGGTTTTTTGGCCGGTTTTGAGGTTGACAACGCCAATCGTGGATTGGTAATACCCGTGGGTGTCAACAATTTCAAATTCGACGACGGTTTCTTCAGGAAACTGAATGGTGTTGTTGGAGAGGGTTTCTTGGGCTTGGGTCGAGGTGCCGATCGCACCGACTAAACTCAAGGCCGAGAGGGCGGCGATCGCCGAACCCTTGCTCCGAGAAAAAAGGTTTTGATACCAGGGATTTTGCTGTTTCATAGTTGCGACTCCGACGACCAAGGGTGATTTCCTGCCAGGGCAGGAACGAACGTGACATCATCAACCGTAGCCTTGTTTACCATGTGCCAGCCGAACGGGTTTCAGCCGCTTTTTGAATTTCAGCAATTTCGGTTTTCAAGGTTTCGGCTTCTGATCTCAATGTTTCGAGATCAACGCAGGCTTGTGGATAGGGAACCCGTGGGTCGCGCCGGAGATATTGACGCGGGGGCACCGTGGGGGCATTTTGTTCCGCTGCGGCGATCGCACTAATGCACTCGTCGTACTTGCTGGCAGCATCGGTATTCAGTTGTTTGACCCGGGCAATTAGCTCCGGATCAATCGGAAAGTCGTCGTCGATAATGGGAGCCGTACTATTCCAAATATTGGTGCCAGTAATGTTGGAATAACTGCGGTTATCCCCTCGGGGGCCTGGGCCTGCTGTGGCCACTGAGGCGAGGGCAACCGTCGTGAGGGCTGCTACCCCAAAGGCTAAACTGATGGACTGATACATCTTCATCGTTGCACTCCTCCTCCCTAAAATTTGAATGATACGCCCGCACCTAAGACGAAGCGAGGCTCATAACCAGAACCAGTCACGTCGCGTACGGCTGGCGTAATGACAAAGGGAATGTTTTTGAATGGCGCGATCGACAACCCTAATGCCAAGTCTTGGCCGGTCCATTCTGCAATTAAGCTCACAGGACGAATAATCCGGAAAGCCAGGTTGCCAAAGACATTGGTGCCGTTTTCAAACTCGTCGCGATCGTAGTTTGTCCGGAACTGGTTATTGCCAGCCCCGACGGTCAGCGCAATCCGGCTGAAGGGATCATCCAAGGATTCCCGTAACCGGAAGATCTTGGTTGCAACACCATAGATTGACTGTTCAAAGTCATTGCGTTCGATGTTGAGGAAGCCATTCCAACCGACAGCGACGCTGAGGTCATTCCCAATGCGGCGATGCAGCTTCCCACTGAAGCCGCCTTCACCGAAGTCTTCGCTATCTACAAAGGTGTAGCCTAGTTCTAAACCAACGGCTTTTTTGGCATCGCCTAGACCAACCCCAATCCCGCCAGCCCCAACGGAGCCTGTATCTTCGCGCACACCTGCTTGGAAGGTGCCGCTCCCCCAAACCGACCAACCATCTAAGCCGTAGCCGACGGGGATGTAGATGCTTAAGGCGGGTGAGGCTTCTGCCTTGAAGGGCTCAGGTAAAACGAGCGGCGCAATGGGATCGGGCCGTGGACAAACCCCGGAGGTCGAGGCTTGGGCAAGTTGGGTGGGTGCCATTGCTACGGCTTCGGTGAGCAGTGGACATTTGGATGCCTTGTCGGCCATGTCAACTGCGACTGGGGTGCCCAGGCTAGAAGCAGGGGCATTCGCTACAATGGGGGTCGAGGCTTCGACAGTGCGGGGAGCCTCGACCGCGAGATCACTGGTTGTGGTCTCGACTGGGGTTGATGCGGGTGCGGCCTCGATCGCCGATTCGGCAACCGACAGGGGGGATGAGTCAACGGTGGGTGCCGTTTCAATAACTTTTGCTTCTGGCGCGATGAATACGCGCTCTGGAATTTGAGGATCTTGTAAAGACGCTGGAGGATTGAGAACCTCCTCTGCGATCGCTACGCCGGGATAACCAAGGGCGATCGCAGTTGTAGCGCTAAGTAAAACGCTAGGGCAACGCATGAATAGCCTCCTAGACACACCAGGGTCTTTGTATGGATTTGTGTTGTGGACTTTGAGGTAGAAACACTACCCGCGATCATACACGGATTATTTTGCGAACTGAGAAGATTGCAGGCTTTATTCATGTTTTCTGACACTGTTCTAGATGAAAAATTTAATTTCTTAATTAGTGCGTTTGTGTAAATCCTCCTTTTGGAATAGGGGTTTGGTGCTGAATGCCTAAAATTTTGTAGAGCGATGTTGCTCATTTATCCTGATAGCAGGTGTTGGGCTTTACAGCCTAGTCGGACGGGGGAGATTGTGATTGGCGCAAGTATGTAAAAACACTTTTGTCACCAATATCCGGGGGAATCGGTTGGAGGGTTTTGCGCAGGGCAAAAATGATAAATAAGATGGCCCAAACGCCGAGTAACCATTTTTCGGCGGTGATGGCCAGCCAGCCCCCGAGATGGCCCAAGAGCAGGACGGGCACTAAGGGCGTGAGGAGTTTGGTTTCCAGGCGATTGAAACAAAACGCTTCTTTGAAGAAAATGCCTGTGAGGGCCGCGAAGACAAAGCCAACGCCCAGAATGCTGAGGGGTTGACGATAGAGTGTGAGCGCGAAGGGGGCCGGATCCAAATGGGCGATCGCGAGGGAGGCGAGCAGGCCAATGGCCCAAAAAACTTGGAGGGCGATGTGGAGTGGCCGCAGATAAATATGAATGCGCCACAGGCTGAGGCCCAACGCTAGACAAAAGAGGGTGTATAGTCCCGTTAAAACTAAAAACTGGTTGGTTCCCAAGGCTCCTGGCCACAGGACGATCCCCACCCCTAGTGCAAAACACAAGGCCGCGACACTTAACCCGGCCCGGTAGGTGATGACTTCTTGGCGATCGCGATCGGTAATCGTAAATTCACCAAACTGGCCCTGATAGACAACGGGTTCATCAATGGTGGTGGTTGTCATAGGTTTGCTGATCCTGAATTCTGCTTTTTATCTTGTTCTTGATACTGATCTGTTGTGCCTGATTTGATATCGATTACCAAGGCGGCTTGGCGGCGGCGGGTTGTACTCCCTTTTTGCCTGGAGGGGAACTGTTTTCAGCTTACGCGATCGCGCTTCGAGGGAGAGGGACCCCTGGTAGCAGAAACTGCCTGCTGGCCTACTTGACCTGCTAGCCTACTGATAAATATTCACTGACAAATATTCACTGTGGACGGTGATTTAAGGTTGCCAGATGAGGGTAACGGGATCGCCAATTTGGAGCTGGAGGGTGTGGGCTGCATTTCCCTGATTGATGCCAAGTTCGACCCAGCCATGACTGCCGATGAGGGCGACAACGCTCCCCACGGGGCGATCGCTGTAAGTGGCTTGGCCCGGAACCACCTCCGTCCCAAGTTGCACGGCCCAACTTTTGCCAATCACTGCCGTTTGGGGGATGGTGGTGACGAGATTGCCAAAGTGGTCGATCGCCTGGATGCAGCCGTGGAGACCAGTTGGGGTGGGAATGAGCGGGGGTAAACGGTTTTGCACGAGGGCTGAGACTGGTATAGGAGTCCCAACCTGGGTGAGGGGAACGCCACTGGCGAGATGGGCCCCAACGGGGGCAAAAATATCCCGGCCATGAAAGGTCTGACTGGGGTGGGGCGATCGCCAATACTGGGGCTGATTTAGCTCGACGCAGGCCAAAATCGGCCAGGTTTCCCAAATTCCACTAAACAAACCGTTGTCTGGCCCGACTAAGTAGCCTTGTGGTTGGGTGGGGTGCTGGCCAACGGCAACGGCAATGCCACGGCGATCGCTGCCTACACCGGGATCGACCACGGCTACATGCACACTTCCTGCGGGAAAATAGGGAAAAGCAGATTGGAGGGCAAACCGGGCGGGCAAAATCGCCTGGGGCGGAATGGCGTGAGTCAAATCAACGACGACTAGGGCAGGGTTAACTTGGGCGATCGCCCCTTTCATTACGCCTACATAAATATCGTCATACCCAAAATCACTCAACAGGGTAATCAGCCCAGCCCCAGACATGGCAAATTATCCTTAACGACATGGCTTGCTCTGCATTGATAACACAGGCTGGTGCAAGCTCGAAAAGTGCGAAAGGTTGGCGATCGCGGGTCTATAGGAACTTTGTTAAGAGTGTCTGTAACAATAGCTACAGTTTTTTAGGCAAGCTGTTAGAATTAGAGCTAAAGCAATGCATCCGTGAACGAAGGGGAAAGTCCATGCTGAACAGAAAGCGCCAGCAAAAAAATTTGCAGACCGCCGAAACTCATCGCTTGAACATGCAGAAAAACTTGCAGCGACGGTTGGAGTCGGCTCGGGCAAGTGGCAATGAAGCCTTGATCCAGCAATTGCAAGCAGAAGCAAACTACATCGGCCTGAATTAGATCGAGCAGTTTAACTTTGGTGTCTGTTGCCTCAAGCGGTTAGCTAGTTAAAGTGGAAAGAAGCCTTGATGTGTTTTGCATCGGGCTTTTTGTTTTTTGGCCTGGTTGTGGCGCGGTGGGGAGGTGGCTGGATCACGGCTTATCTGGGTTAGCCGACATATTCGGTATCGATTTCGATGTCGAGAGTGACATCATCCACCCGGACAAATAGCTGATTGGGGCGGCAGCACACCTGGCAATCTTCGATGTAAGTCTGTTGCTCGCCAGCACTCAGATCAATGAAGGTGGTGTTGGGTTCGCCACAAAAGGCACAATAAAATTCGGCGGTGGTTTGCATTGGAGTTGCCCTGGTGTCTGAGTGTGCAATCTTCTATCATGCACGGTGACGGAGAGGATTAGAGCAGGGAAATGCAATTTCGCTTAGGGTGTGCACTGTGGGCTTATAAGGAATGGGCGGGTTCTTTTTTCCCGGCGACAGCGCGATCGCCCGACTATCTCCGCCTGTATGGGGAGCGGCTCACGATGGTCGAAGGCAACACGACGTTTTATTCGCTGCCCAGTGTGGAAACGGTGGCTCGGTGGGCTAAGGATACCCCGGCTGCCTTTCGGTTTTGTCCCAAGTTTCCAAAGTGGGTGACTCATCAAGGGCTATTGTCTCCCCGGTTGGCCCAGGCGCTTGAGTTTTGGGAACGGATGCAAGGGTTGGGCGATCGCCTCGGCCCGTTGTTTGTGCAACTGCCACCCAGTTATGGCCCTGAGGCATTGGCAGATTTGCAGGCATTTTTGGCGGCCTTACCATTGGCGACGGGACAAGTTGCGGTCGAAGTGCGACATCCGGAGTGGTTTCAGCCTGGGGCAGCGATCGCCCTGAGTGCCTGTTTGACTGAGTTAGGGGTTGGTCGCGTGTTGCTGGATACCCGACCAGTTTATGACGTGCCGGATGATCCACAAATATGGTCAGAGCGGAAGAAACCTCGCTTGCCAGTTGTGTTTGAGCAAACGGCGGCATTTAGTTTGGTTCGCTACATTAGTCACCCCCAATGGGAACTGAATTTGCCGTTTTTAGCGGATTGGGTTGAGCCAATCGCCACCTGGCTCCAGGCGGATACTGCCGTTTATTTTTGTGTGCACTGTCCGGTGGAAGTGCGATCGCCAGGAAATGCAGATGCCATCTATCACTATTTGACTGCCCAGGGTCTTGAGTTGCCGCCGTTACCGTGGCACGCGATCGCCCCTGAACCCGTGCAACTCACCCTGTTGTAGCGGCTTCTAAATACCCATTCAGCAAGGCTTGGGCTTCTGCGTGGGAGGCTACCCGGTGGTTAATTTTGAAGAGAAAGCGATCGGCTTCTGACTGTGCAGCTAAGTTTGTTTCCCAAACACAGAGGATGACTCCTTCGCCGTGAGGAGTAATGGTGTATTGGATGCGATCGGATTGCAGCGAATTGGAAGCATTAGAAACGAACATACGACCAACTAAATGTTATACAACAAGGACAACACAAACAGATGAATAGCAGGTTGATAACGGGCTGACTTCAAAGCGTGATGATCCAGACATTTCAATCAGTTGATTGCCTGATTAAGTTGAAGTCTTGGCTTAAAGCATGGCACACTCAATCTGTTCAGAACTGCTATCAACGATGCAATTTAAGGCCACACAAGCAAGGATATAAAAAAGCTGTTAGGGCTCAATTTTTTCCAATTGATTGTTCCTAATAAAATCGGGGCTAAAGGCTTAATTTGTGGCCCTGTCTGATTTCACTCTAGCCTGTTTGGCTAAATTGCGCTCAACAGCGGCTAGGTTAGCGAGAGGGCGGGCGATCGCCAGTCGGCGGATGGATTTGGATAGGAGCATAATGGGCCTCCTTTGGCAGTAGTTTTGTCTACATCTATGTATCTAATGATCTATCTCTATTTAACTCCCCCGGACGGGGGAATTATGCAGGAATGCCTTTAAAGTTCGTGACCGAATGATAATCTTCGTCAAGATTCCTCGATTTCTTCAGAAAACTCTCGTATGCGTTGATACATAGGCTTTCGGAAATCATTTGTAGGATGCTGGGTAATCTCCAAAGGGAAGGGGGCTGGCGATCGCTCAATTTCAGGCTTGGGGTTGGGGCCGCCACAGAAAAAGATATTCGCTACTACAGGGTCTAGAAGCTTGACTGCATCTGGCTTGTGAATGTTCTCACCCTAGCTTAGCTAGCCCAATGGTGATGGGCGATCGCAATGGGTTTGATGGTGCAATAACTTGATTGGTGGCTCTCTGTTGGACTCGATAGTTGGGAGCGTGTCACTTGTGTCGCCCTCACCCTAAATCCCTCTCCCCCAGGGAGAGGGACTGCCGATCCGGCTCTCCTGCTCCCTGGGGAGCAGGGGCTGGGGGATGAGGGCAATTTGCAAAGGTGACATTCTCCCCGATAGTTGCCTATGAACGCACAGTCTAAGAAACATCTTCCAATCAACTTGAACTTGCAATCGAAAATAAGGGTATGCCTTACCTATTAAACTCGTTCATTAATATGTTACGAAAAACTAAGTTTTAGGGCATGTAAAGTAATTTGAAGAGTTCAATAGAATTATGGGTTGCACCGCAAATGACAGCTTAACCAGAGAAGATCGAAATCCATCTAAAAAATGCGATCGCCGGACAACCGATTTGACTTTTGCACAGCTCAGATATTGACCTGCGATCGATTGGCCCAATCCAGATAGACTCACACCAACGCAACCGGAGGGAATCATGGGTGAAATTAATACGGCTGAGCTATTAGTGCAGTGTTTAGAGAATGAAGGCGTCGAGTATGTTTTTGGCCTCCCTGGGGAAGAAAACCTGCATGTTTTAGAAGCCTTAAAGCATTCTAAAATTCAATTTATTACCACTCGTCATGAACAAGGAGCCGCGTTCATGGCTGATGTTTATGGGCGATTAACCGGGAAGGCTGGCGTGTGTTTATCGACGCTGGGGCCGGGAGCCACAAATTTGATGACGGGCGTTGCTGATGCCAACCTTGATCGTGCTCCTTTGGTGGCAATTACTGGGCAAGTCGGGACTGATCGGATGCATATCGAGTCCCATCAATACCTCGATTTGGTTGCAATGTTTGCCCCCGTGACAAAGTGGAATGCCCAAATTGTACGTCCTAGTAATACGCCAGAAATTGTGCGTAAAGCCTTCAAAATTGCCCAAACTGAAAAGCCCGGTGCAGTGCATATTGATGTGCCTGAAAATATTGCGGCGATGCCTGCGATCGGGAAGCCATTAAGTATTGATAATAAGGAAAAAACCTACGCTGCTTTTGGCTCTATTGAAAGAGCGGCTGAAGTTATTTCTAAAGCGGAAAATCCATTAATTTTGGTTGGAAATGGAGCCATTCGGGCAAAGGCTAGCAAAATGTTGACCGATTTTGCCACGAAGTTAAATATTCCTGTGGCGAATTCGTTTATGGGCAAAGGGGTAATTCGCTATACCCATCCGTTGAGTATTTGGAGTGTGGGCTTACAACAACGAGACTATATTAATTGTGGTTTTGACCGGGCTGATGTGGTGATTTGTGTTGGATATGATTTGATTGAATATTCACCCAAGAAATGGAATCCGAATGGTGAAATCGCAATTATTCATATTAGCGAAACGCCAGCAGAAGTGGATAGTAGCTACATTCCCAAGGTCGAAGTCGTGGGTGATATTGCTGATTCCCTACGGGAGATTTTGTCGCGGGCCGATCGCACCAGTAAACCCGATTCCTATGCTCTGGAACTACGCTCTGATATTCTCAAAGACTATTTGTATTATTCCAAAGATGATGCTTTTCCAATTAAGCCCCAGAAGATTGTATATGACTTGCGCCAGGTGATGGGGCCGGATGATATCGCAATTTCGGATGTGGGGGCGCACAAGATGTGGATGGCTCGCCACTACCATTGTGAACGGCCTAATACGTGCATTATTTCTAATGGGTTTGCCGCAATGGGAATTGCCATTCCGGGGGCGATCGCAGCTAAACTGGTGTACCCTGAACATCGCGTTGTTGCGGTAACGGGAGATGGTGGTTTTATGATGAACTGCCAAGAATTAGAAACGGCAAAACGGGTGGGTACTCCCTTTGTGACGTTGATTTTTAATGACGGCGGCTATGGGTTGATTGAGTGGAAGCAGCACAACCACTTTGGTGAATCGGCATTTATCAAGTTCACAAATCCTGATTTTGTCAAACTGGCAGAAAGTATGGGCTTGAAAGGCTATCGTGTAGAATCTTGTGCGGATTTGGTGCCGATGTTGAAAGATGCATTGGAACAAGATGTGCCCGCAGTGATTGATTGCCCGGTTGACTATCAAGAAAACTTGCGTTTTTCACAACGGTCAGGTGACTTGAATTGTGCAATTTAAGGAGTGGGCCAGGGTGGCGTTGCAAATTGGAATTTGGTGAAATCGCGATCGCTGGAATGCGATCGCGCGGTGTCGTCCCTCTAGTTTGCCTCGCCAAAAGGAGGTGGCTGGCGGGGACTCCCATTGGCCTTGTACACCTGCCCCTGTGAAGATATATCGAGGATGGTTCCGTCCCCATACCGAAATCAGCGAATGGGGTGAACAATAGAAAAGCCGATTGGTCGTATTGTTTGCCCCGATTTAGGTTGGGCCTAAATCTTTGCCTATGTCTGATTTTTCCAAGTGGTTAGAGCGGGTTAATCGCCTGATTTTTCCTGCGGTCGTCGTGGGGATTATTCTCTATGGCACATGGGATTTATTGATTCGCGACTCCATCCAATTGCCACAACCCACCGCAAACTGTGACACCACAATTTTGGATGTCGCCGTTTTTGAACCCAGCGTGCTGCCGAATCAGCCTCCCCGGCGAGTGCAGACTCCGGCAAATTTGGCGATTATTGTGCCGGCTGGGGAGAAACGCATTCTGTCAGTGAGTGTGGTCAATCCTGATGACAAGGGCGTGGTGCACCAGTGGACGGCGGTGTATGGCCAGTTTGACTCGCGCATCACGGTTGACAGCGATGTGACCTATACGGCTCCCCAGAGTTTGGTCAATGATACGTTGACCCTAGAGGCGACTCGCCAAGGTTGCACAGCGGCCAGGCGCACTCTGGAAATGGCGGTGATTCCGGCGGCAAATGCCCCCTTGCCTCCGCCCCTAGCGCCAACGCCGACTTTGCCACCGGATGGTGCTGCGCCATCGATGATGCCCAATGTTCCGGGCGATCGCCCCTAGGCTGGAACTTGGGCGGGGAAAATGGCTGGGGTGTGCCCCTGGCGATCGCGTCCTGGCCGCCCGCGAAAATTCCCCCGGCCCTTCCGTGCGAAGCGGAGGTCGCAGTCTAGAATAAAAGCAATTGCATAATGTAAAGAACTATGTCTGCCAACGTTGAAATTTATACCTGGAGTACCTGTCCCTTTTGCATTCGGGCCAAAGCTTTGCTCACCAAAAAAGGTGTGGACTTTACTGAATATTGCATTGATGGTGATGAAGCCGCACGGCAAAAAATGGCGACGAGAGCCAACGGGCGGCGATCGCTCCCTCAAATTTTTATCAACGATCAACATGTTGGCGGCTGTGATGATCTCTATGCGTTGAATGCTCAGGGTACGCTGGATGCATTGTTGAATTAGTTGAGTTGCCTGATGGTATCAGGTTGATGAAATCCTCTTTCAAATCCCCTCATTGGATGTAGAACTCGCAGCTAAAAATGTGAGATGAATGGAGGGCTTGTGTCCTTGGCTGTGTTGCCAACTATCGGTTTGCCATTGTGAAATTTGCATTTATTATTGACCCCATTGAACGGCTTGATCCTGGTCACGATAGTAGTGTGGCGCTGATGGAAGCGGCCCAACTGCTGGGGCATGAAGTTTGGATTACCCAAGCGAATCAGTTAGCAGTGGTTGATGGGCAGGCGATCGCGCCTCTGCGCCCCGTGCAACTGACACCCGTGCAATTAGTGGATGGGTTGTGGCGAACCGAACCAGATTGGTTCCAGGTGGGCGATCGCAGCTTTCAACCCCTGGAAACAATGGATGCGGTGTTCATGCGAACAGATCCACCCGTGACCGTGCCCTATCTCTATGCCACCTACATTCTGGATTACATTGACCCAGCGAAAACTTTGGTGGTGAATTCGCCCCGTGGCATTCGGGCGGCAAACGAAAAAATGTATGCCCTCCAATTTACCCAGGCAATCCCAAAAACGATTGTGAGCCAGGATAAACAGGTGATTCGGGACTTTTTGGAGCAGGAAGGGGCCGCCGTCCTCAAACCGTTGGGCGGCAAAGCAGGGGAAGGCATTTTATTTCTTGATCCAAGCGATCGCAACTTCAACTCCCTCGTTGAAATCAGCACCCAACAAGGCCAAGTCCCTGTGATGGTGCAGACCTATTTACCCGATGCCAAACTAGGCGACAAGCGGATTATTTTGCTGAATGGCGAACCGATTGGTGCTGTGAACCGCATCCCAACGGGCAAAGAATTTCGGGGCAATATGGCGGTTGGTGGTCGGGTCGCTGCGGTGGACATTACTGAACGCGAACGCGAGATTTGCACTCAACTTGCGCCAACATTGCAACGAGATGGGTTGATCTTTGTCGGCATTGATGTGATTGGTGGGTATTTGACCGAAGTCAACGTCACCAGCCCAACGGGAATTCGAGAAATCGATCGCCTGAACAATGTGCAATTAGGCAAAACCGTCATTCAATGGCTTGAGCACGCCAAAGCCTGACTATCACTGATTGCGTGGAACTGTCTTTGTTGCCCGATCGCCGCGATTGCCCTCCCGCGTAACTTAACCAATGGCTGTCTAACTTGCAGGTTGGGCGGTCATTGCTCGTTTATGGGGCTAAGTGCGGGTGTAGTTGTGCAGAAAGGCGTTCCCTAGGGCCGTGGGCTAAGAGACAAGTGGCAAATGCCTGAAAGAGGGCATCCAGGAAGTGCGATCGCGCTTTCTCTAGCCGCCTGGTGTAGCGCTGGTTAGACAATGCCTTGGAATGGGCTAGGAAGACCAGAAAAACCAGACTGGCGATCGCGTTTGGATGGAATGGCCATACTTCCCTTGGGCTAACAATCCTTGGGCTAACAATCAGGTGATTTCAGTCAGCGATTCTCTTCGTGTTTAATGGCCGTTTTCCTGCGGAGAGACGCACCATAAACACTAGCGGTGGATCGAAGCTCTCGTCCTATTTCTCTGTGTATGGCGAGGGATAGAGCGCGGAAGTTCTAGTTAGTCATTCGTCGAGCACTGCTGGAAAAATAGGACTGCAAAAGCTTGAGAAAAGCTAAAGTGGTGCGATCGCTCAAGATAAAGAAAATGATACAAACCGTGATTTTTACTATGTATTTTTGTGTTGAATTATTTCAATAAGTTATGCATTCAGTTTTATAGAGAATCTCTTCTTCGCTTTGTCAGTTAGGGGTTTTAGCCTCAGGAGTAAAGGCTCTGGTCTCCTTGCGATCGCGAGAGGGTTGATACATAAATTTATAAAATAGGTGGTTTTCCTTTGACATTTATCCTCAGGAAATCCTAACTAAAATGGCTTGAAACTAGAACTGATATTGTTTGTAACTACAAAATCTGTCAATGAAGAAAGGTTGCGATTGGGTGTACAAAAGTTAATGGCGATCGCTAGAAAAATAAACTTAGATTTCGTAGTATGAGGTCGGGTAAATACAATTCATTTATCCAATCCATAACCGACCTATTTCGGGTCAATTCTTACTGTTGTTTTTTCTAGCAATTATCTTAAACCCATGACCACAACCATTCAAAGACGCGAAAGCGGAAGCGCATGGGATCGCTTTTGCGAGTGGGTCACCAGCACCAACAATCGGCTGTATGTCGGCTGGTTCGGCGTGTTGATGATCCCCACCCTCTTGACCGCTACCGTCTGCTTTATCATCGCCTTCATCGCCGCACCTCCCGTTGACATCGATGGGATCCGCGAACCGGTTGCCGGCTCCTTAATGTATGGCAACAACATCATCTCCGGTGCGGTTGTGCCTTCCTCCAACGCCATTGGCTTGCACTTCTACCCCATCTGGGAAGCCGCATCCCTCGATGAGTGGTTGTACAACGGTGGCCCCTACCAGTTGGTCGTCCTGCACTTCCTGATCGGCGTCTTCTGCTACATGGGTCGGGAGTGGGAACTATCCTACCGCCTCGGCATGCGCCCCTGGATTTGCGTCGCCTACTCAGCACCGGTTGCCGCTGCGACTGCCGTCTTCTTGATCTACCCGATTGGGCAAGGTTCCTTCTCCGATGGGATGCCCCTGGGGATCTCCGGTACCTTCAACTTCATGTTCGTGTTCCAAGCCGAGCACAACATCTTGATGCACCCCTTCCACATGCTGGGCGTGGCTGGTGTTTTCGGCGGCAGCTTGTTCAGCGCGATGCACGGCTCCTTGGTAACCTCCTCATTGGTACGTGAGACCACCGAAACCGAATCGCAGAACTACGGCTACAAGTTCGGGCAAGAAGAAGAGACCTACAACATCGTGGCCGCTCACGGTTACTTCGGTCGGTTGATCTTCCAATACGCATCCTTCAACAACAGCCGGGCGTTGCACTTCTTCTTGGGTGCCTGGCCTGTAGTCGGCATCTGGTTCACCGCGCTGGGCATCAGCACGATGGCGTTCAACCTGAACGGGTTCAACTTCAACCAGTCGATTGTGGACAGCCAAGGTCGTGTGGTCAGCACTTGGGCGGATGTCCTGAACCGGGCGAACCTGGGGATGGAAGTGATGCACGAGCGGAATGCGCATAACTTCCCGTTGGATTTGGCCTCTGGGGAAGCAACTCCGGTTGCCCTTCAGGCTCCTGCGATCAACGGCTAATTGATGTAGCGAATTGCTGCTAGTGAAAGGCGCTCTCTTCGGGGGGCGCTTTTTAGTATTTTGCAATTCTTGTATCCGGTTTAACTTCGGAATGAGAAATTGTTTTCTTTTTAGAAAAATTGTCCACTCTAAGCTTTAGACGTTAATTTCTAGATAATTCTGATGGCGACTCACGACCCTTCAAATGCTCGGTTTCGTTCTGCTACGGATTTTCCTAAATCGATCGCGGACTTAAATGCTGCGGAAGGTCAGCAAATTTATGGGGAAATTCGGGACTGTCTTATTTTTACGAATCGTAGTCGATCGCAGCTTGTCCGTCGTAACGAAGAACATAAAGAAAAGGCTTTGGCATTGAAAGCCGATATTGAGCGATTACAGGGGCTTGTTGATAAGTTGAGTTTAGACAAAGCTACTCTGGCCCAAAACCAACAAAAAACGATTAACGAATTGCAGCAAGAACTTCAAAAAATGACTGGGCATTTTGATCGCTTGTCGAGTGCTTTTGAGGAAGTTGAAGGTGTGACTTCACCGATGGGAGTAATGGCGATTCCAGGCCGGTTTACAAAGTTTTGGAACGCCTTAAGAGAATTAGTCGTATGGTGGCGTGAGGAGTCGGAGCTTGATGCTCTGCCACCTCAAACGACTGTAGTTATACAAAAAGATCCAGATCAAGATCGGTTAGATAATCCGCAAATGTATACTGATCCTGCTTCTATTCAACGTTCTGAAAGGCCATAGTAACTGTTATGGGGAAAAAACGTATTGCTCAACTGCTCGAACAGTTGCAAACTAATCACGACGCTGATCTTCAAACATCTGCGGCTATTTTTACAACGGCCCAAGTTGCGGTTAATCAATTGAAGCAACAAGCTGTGGTACCTGCTGTAGATATGGCAGACAATCTGATGTTGCCATCTGTAAGTAAGGAATCTTTGAAACAGCGTTATGGGTCGTTTAATCAGTGCCGTAATGTTGCTAAGCAAAAGGGGATTCGATTCAGAAAAACGCCAAGTTGGGAGCAGCTAGAGGTTGCATTTGCCTATTTTGATGTTCTTGAGGCGTTGGTTCAAGGTTATGTTCGACTGAATCCTAATCCTCTTTTTGATGGTGTGGCGATTGAGTTTATGTTTGAGCGGGAAAACTAATTGCTTGGGATTACTGGCCTGTGAGGCGGTTAATGCGGTGGTTAACGGCAAGGCGGGAGAGGGTGCGCAGAAGACCGATCGCGCTCAAACCTGCGAGACTGAAGGTGGCGATCGCCCAGTTTGGGTAAGCGGCTAGCAATAAAATGGCCCCAGAAAGGATTGCAAAGCCTGTGAGGCTCGTGTAGAGCAAGGTCTGAATGGTGAGGTGCAGTGTTTTGATTTGGCGATCGTGGGTTAAATATTGGGCGTGGAGTTGGGCTTCCCGGTGTTCAAGCCGTAATTCTAGATCTTGCACCATCACTTTGGCGGGACTGGGCTGCCGAATTTTAGTGATCATGAAGTCTTTGGCTTGTTTAACGATTTCACCAACAGCGGCACCTTGGCCTTGAGCCAGGGCCAGGTTTTGGACAAAGGGCTTCGCACAGAGGAGCAAGTTGTATTGGGGATCGAGCGATCGCGCCACACCGTCCAGAGTAGTCAGCGCTTTGAGAATGAAGGTCATCTTCGCTGGCAAGCGGAAAGGCTGTTGCTCATAGAGGGCGTATAGTTCGCTCCGCATTTCTCCGAAGGCTTGCAGCTCAATGGGTTTTTCTGTGAACCGTTCGAGCAAAAACTGGGTAACTCGCCGGACAGGGGCCATATCGGCCATTGGCTCGATTAGGCCCATATCGGTCAGCGTATCAACGACCTGGTCGGTATCTTTGCGCAAAACGGCAAAGAATGTTTTGACCATTTGTTGTTTGTTGATGGGTTGTACTTCGGCCATCATGCCAAAGTCATAGAAAATTAAGCAGCCATCTTGGCTAACGGCCATGTTGCCGGGGTGGGGATCGGCCTGGAAGAATCCGTCTTGCAACAACTGTTTGAGATAACAACAAATTCCCAGTTGATTGATTTCTTTGACGTTAATGTCACAGGCTTCTAAACTTTGGCGATCGTTAATTTTAATTCCAGGCATATAGTCCATCGTGAGGACGTGCTTGGTGGTGTATTTCGGATAAATCCGAGGGACGCGAATTTGGGGATGGTCGCGGAAGTTGAAGCGAAAGCGATCGGCATTCAAGGCTTCCTGAATGTAATCAATTTCGTGATACAAAATATCGACAAATTCGTCGTAAATGGCGTGTAAATTGTATTGTTTTGACCAGGGAAAGAGGCGATCGCAAAGGCGAAGTAACTGGCGTAAAACTCGGAAATCCAGGTCAAATAATTTTTCCAGCCCAGGCCGTTGAATTTTCACCACCACCTCTTCCCCAGTGTGGAGTTGGGCTTTGTGGACTTGGCCCAGACTGGCGGCAGCAAGGGGGATGGGGTCAAATTCGCGATACAGGGTATAGACAGAGGCTCCGAGTTCGGCTTCAATGATGGCCATCGCGGTTTGCGGCTCGAAGGCGGGCACCTTGTCTTGGAGACGACCAAGGGCCTGGACATATTCCAGGGGTAACAGATCGGCCCGAGTGGAGAGGGCTTGGCCGAGTTTGATGAAGGTTGGGCCGAGATCGAGCAAGGTGCCGACCAGCCATTGAGCCCGACGGTTGCGGTAGCGGACAGATTGGCCTGGAATTTTGCTATCCCACCATAGATAGAACATGAGCTGGGCCGACGATGCAAAAACATCCACCTTTCGGGCCAAAGGTGAATAGCGATCGCGCTGCCAGCGCAGTGGTTTTAGGTCGGTAGACTCTAACATGCAGGATTAGCTACTCAGGTCTAGTCTAAACTGTCGGTGAAAAACATTTGATATTTTTATCTCGCGATCGCGGTTTTCAGGGGTGGTATTCGTCGTAGCCGGGGTTAATCGGGGAGCTTCAAAATCGTGAGGGTTTGCGGCAACAGGAGCGTGAAGCAGGTTTCCCACTCTTCTGAGTCGGGGATGGGGGTGCTGGCGACTGAAATCGTTCCTTGCAAATGCTCGACCAACCGTTTGACCAGGGCTAGCCCTAAGCCCGTGCCGGGAATGGCTTGCTGTGTGACACCTTTGCACCGCCGAAATCGCTCAAAGACGTGGGGTAAGTCGGTACTCCCAATCCCAATGCCTTGGTTGGTCAGGCTAATCACAATTTGGGGCGGGGTCGCGATCGCACCGGGCTGACACATCACTTTAAGCTGGATTTGGCTATTTGGTGCTGAATATTTACCCGCATTAGTTAGTAATTCCAGCAAAACGCGATTAAGGCTATCGCGATCGCTCTGCATCCACAGCGAGGACGTTGTTGCTTCCACCACCAATTGCAGTCCTTTGGCCGTGGCCCAGGTGCGGTGAAACCCCTCACTCAAGGCTGCAATTAATTCCTCCAGCATAATGGCTTCGGCGTTCAGCGGGACTTGATTGGCCTCCAGTTCTTGCAGCGCCAGCAAATCGTTGACTAAATTCGTCTCTTGGGCGCATTGCTGTTCCAAAATATCCAGGTAGCGGGTGCCGCGATCGCCCGCCATGCCAACTTGCCGCAACATCCGAATTGCCAAGGCCATACTTGTTAGGGGCGTGCGGAGTTCATGGCTCACCGTATCCAAAAATTCATCTTTAAGCTGGTTCAGGTGGCGGAGTTGGTCTAATTGTTGGCGCGTTTTTTCATACAACCGGGCTTGGATTGCCAAACTTTGTTGCAGTTCCGAGGTGCGTTTCTCGACTAGAGCCTGGACTTGGCGCAAGGTCTCGGTTTGCAAAATAGCTGTGCTGACCTGAGCACTAGCCAATTCCGCAAAATCAATTTCGGCCTGTTGCCAGGAACGGGGTTGCATATCTTGGAATACAAGAAATCCTAAAATTGCACCCTGGCTTTCTAAGGGGACAACGAGAGATGCGCCAAACTGATTCGTTGCAAACGCGGGATGGATTTGGGCCGCTGCAATTTCGTGGGCAAGATAGCGCCGATGTTTAACAATAATAGGCTTGAGTGCCCGAAAACTTTCTTGACATAATTCGCAGTCTGACAGCCAAAAGGATGTGGGGGGCTCGCTGGCGTTGGTTCCGGTCATCAAGGCTAGGTGGTCTGGAGTAGGCCTGCACCATTCGTACGCGATCGTGACTCGTGCTTTGGGTAATTCTTTCGCGATGTGGCCTCGTAACAAGAGGTCTTGATATTTGAGGCGCAGCAATAAGCCCCGTTGGGCTTGTAGGGCTTGGGTTGTGCCCTGGGTGGCGATCGCCAACACTTCACCCAAATCGGTCGAATTCCGAATGGCCATTGTTAATTGATTAATGACCTGCTGATACAGGGCTTGTTGGGCTACTTGCTGCTGTAAACACGCTTGATAAAACAGGGTCGAAATTTGCTGCGAGACCGTTTCTAGCGTTTCGGCATCCTCCATCGTCCAGCTATGGGGGTGCGATCGCATCAAGCTAATGACTCCGTGGATGCGCCGTTGACAACAAACCGGAACCTCCAAAATTGCCCGACTCACAGGGGCATGGCCCGAAAACGCCAACTCTTGCCACACCGTGCGATCGGTGCTGGGACATGGCCCCTCACCCGCTTGGTCTTGCTGTTGAAGATCCGGCACGATCAGCGTTTGCGGACAATGGAGCCGCCGCATGAGGTTTTCATAGCGCCCTAAAACAAAACTAGTGACAGGTTCGGTCACGCCCCCAAACCAACACGCCGTTTTAAGATGCCCCGACGGCATGGATGACACCACAATGGCACAACCGTCCGCCGCCAGACTTTCGCCCAAGACGTTTGCTAATTCAGTTAGCAACGTTTCTAGCGTGCAATTATGCGCCGCAACTTGGATCAGACGGTGAACTAAATGGGCCAATCCAGGCGAGTCGTCGATAGATGTAGCTGGGGTAGAACTCTTTCTGACCAAGGCTGCTCCTACACATTTAGGCGACGGGCATAACAGGCAAACCTAGTATGGACTACGATCACAAGCCATAACAGTGACCATTGGTATTTAAACCTGGGCCCCTATTCTGATTGCCAAACTCTAAGACGGGTTTTCAGGAAGTCATAAGCCTGTTTCATCTACCCTATAGAATGCCCAAAAACCATAGCCGTCTCCCACGAAGAACGAGATCCTAACTCACAGATCACCGCACAGATAAGATTTTGGCTAGAGATTAAGTCATCAATTCTTGGCAATTCCTTGATTATACGCATAAGTATTAATACTTAGACAAGAAGGCTGCAACCTAGCATGTGCTTGACAAAGAGGCCATTATACGGCATCGAAAACATCAATCTTTAGCAAAAATAAACCAAAATATCCCCCTGGGGTAGTGCGCATTTTGTCAAACACTTGTTATCTTCTGTAATATCTCGATTGAAAGTTGAAGCTAATTTGGGCACTCTAGATACAACTCTCAATGAGTTTTCCAGTAGGCTTCATTTCAAGGTAGTTCTCTCTACTCTGCGTACTCTCTCATACAGGAGCAAAACATCATGAACCAACCTGTTGGGCTTTCTTTGGAACAGCAGTTCAGTATCCGGTCGTTTGAGACTCAGGTTCAACAAATGAGCCGTGAGCAGGCTCAAGACTTTTTAGTCAAGCTTTATGAGCAAATGATGCTCCGAGAAAATATGTATAAGCAGTTTCTCAAGCATGAGTGGGGCTTGGAACCGGGCTCTCAGGCGACATAACGGTTTAGCTCAATTGGCGACCTCTAGCTCTTGCTAGATTCTGGGGTAGGATCGGGCTGGGGATATGGGGCGTCCAGGCAAGGTACCGTGGGGCCAGCATGGTGATGGATTGTGGCACTTCAAGGTAACTTCTGGCTTGGTGGTTAAGTAACCGTTTGTCCTGAATATGGCTGAGTATCGTCAGGTTTCCATTTAGGTTTGATTTTTATTTTTAAGTAGTAATTCCAGTTCTGACTATTTACGTGTGAGATTTCTTGAATTGCTTAAGTTGAAGTTTTATTGGTTATTGTTGGTGGGGCGCGATCGCGTTGGCTGTGTGACTTGCCGTGAATTATGCCTTTGAGGCAACGGTTTGGGTGAATTGGCGGGAGGGCAAAACAGCGACCTGAACCCAGTTGGAGATGATACTGTTAAGAGCAAGCCTGAATTCAGGTGGCGAGCAATTTATTTGGCCTTGTTCTGGTGCGTTTATGTTTCAACGCTTGCTTGTTTGTACTGACCTTTCGGATGGGCTACAACGGCTGGTGCACTTTGTACCGAGCTTGGCCGCAACGGGTATCCAGCAGGTGACTTTTTTGCACTGTGTGCCGTTGGATGAGGGGGGGCGAATTCCCAAGGTGAATCAGGCAAAAGTTGACCAGGCACGACAATATTTGGGGCAAGCTCAGGAGCACGGTTCGGCGGCGATCAAGGTGGCGATCGCGGTTGAGTCGGGGCGTCCGGCCGATGTGATTTTGAAAGCAGTGCGGGATTATCAGGCCGACTTACTCATGGTGGGGTATCCCCTGCGAAGTGCTTTTTCGGAACAAGTTTTTGGGAGTACGGCGGTTGAGCTGTATAGCAAAGCCTCGATTCCGATTTTGTCCATGCGCCCGCAACTCATTTCGACTTATACGACAGAAGAGTTAGATTTGCGGCTGCGACACCTGTTTCGGCACTGCATGGTGCCCTACGACGGTTCGCCGACGGCCCAGATTGCAGTCCAGAAAATTAAGCAGTTTGCGATCCAGCAGCAGGAGGCTGGTCAGACGGTTTTAGAGGCGTGTAATTTTTGTTGGGTGTTGGATGACGTGGAACGACGTGAAATTCCGCAGGAGCCATTTGTCGCCGAGGCGAGACAAAAGTTGGCGGCGGTGGAACAGGAACTAGAGGCCGTTCATCTGACTGTGGCGACTGAAGTGCGCAAAGGCTCGGCGATCGCGGAAGTCCTGGCGGCGTGTTTGCTGCCAGATATCAGCTTGATTGTGGTGTGTCACGGTAATCGTAGTCGTTGGTTACAACTGTCGGTGCCGAGCTTTACCCACGAACTGTTGCACTGTAGTTGGCATCCGGTGTTATATCTCCCGTCGAAGGTGGCCTGAGGGTACTCCTAGGGCGCGATCGCGGTACCGGTGAGGCTGAAGGCTCGGGCTTCGTGAATGTGGACTGTTACCAATTGGCCTCGCAGCGTGGTGATATTGCCGGGGAAAAAGGTCAGTCGATTAGTCCGTGTCCGGCCCATGACTTGAGTTGGGTCTTTTTCGTTGACGGTTTCGACCAGGACTTCTTCAGTGCGGCCCACATAGCGTTGCGATCGCTCGGCAGCTTTGACGGCCACCAACCGATTGAGCTGTTGGAGGCGGTCTTGCTTGACTACATCGGGAATTTGGTTGTCCCAGTGGGCGGCAGGGGTCCCTGGCCGGGGCGAGTAAGCAGCAGTGTTCAATTGATCAAAGCCAATTTCGTCAACGAGCTTAAGCGTGTTTTCAAACTGGGCATCAGTTTCGCCCGGAAACCCCACGATCGCGTCCGCACTGATGGCGGCATCGGGCATATAGCGGCGCACCGTATCAATGACCCGGCGGTAGCGATCGCGGGTATACCCACGACTCATCGCCTTGAGAATGTCGTTATCCCCCGACTGGAACGGAATGTGAACATGTTCACAAACTTTGGGTAACTCTTGACAGGCTTGGATCAAACGTTCGGTGAAATAGCGAGGATGGCTCGTCGCAAACCGAATCCGTTCAATTCCAGGGACATCGTGAACGAAATACAACAAGTCTGTCAGGGTATGTTTGTGGCGTCCTTCTGCCGTCGTTCCCGGCAAATCCCGCCCGTAAGCGTCGATATTTTGGCCCAACAGGGTGATTTCCTTATACCCTTGCTGGCCCAACCGCTCAATTTCCGCACGGATCGCTTCCGGTTGCCGCGACTGCTCCAATCCGCGCACATTCGGCACCACACAGTAAGTACAGCGCTCGTTACACCCATAGATGACATTCACCCAGGCCGTAATCTCGCTATCTCGGCGGGGTTTGGTGATGTCTTCCATGATGTGCACCGGTTCGGTGGCGACCACCTGGCTCCCGCTGAACACCTGTTCTAACAAATCGCCCAGGCGATTGGCATGTTGTGGCCCCATGACCAAATCCAGTTCGGGAATCCGCGAGAGCAGGCGTTCACCTTCTTGTTGGGCCACGCATCCGGCGACGACTAGAGTTAAATCGGGCTGGGTTTGCTTGCGCTTGGCTTGGCGACCCAGGTAAGAGTAGACTTTTTGTTCGGCGTTATCGCGAATGGTGCAGGTGTTGTAAAGGATCAGATTTGCCTCGTCGGGTTCTTCGGCCCATTCAAACCCCAGGTTTTCTAAAATCCCAGCCATCCGTTCAGAGTCAGCCTTATTCATCTGACAACCAAAGGTGGTGATGTGGTAACGACGGGAAGAGCTAGACATAGAAGGCGAATTTTTAGCTACCGAACAAACTCTTTATTTTAATGGTTTTATTGGCTAAACAGGGAAACTTGGTGAAACTCGCCAGTGGGGTCTGGTGCTAATCGGCTCTGGCCAATGCATTGGGGCGATCGCGATTGACTGGTGATGAGCGCGGTCGCCTCAGTTGCGGCGAGCTAAGCGGGCTTGCCTTCACTCGCGAGGCGTGGGCGGGCGAGGTTAACCCTGAGTTATCATTACAAACAGTCTATACTGATAATAATTAAATTTAATATATGTTAAGGGATGGTCGTCCGCTAAGATCTGACTTGAACTTTGGCAAGTCGTTTTTAATACCTAAGACAAGGCCAACCTGCCGATGGACGCGCTAAGCTGGACTACTAGGGCTTAGTAAGGTTCTGATGCAAAGGCGAAGCGTTGTTGAGGAGGATTAGACGGGAAAACTCAGGGGCGATCGCTGATTTTGGGCAGGAAAGCGGTAAAGTGTTACAAGAAGCTTAATGTAAAGACTTTCTTTACGTTATCCCTTTCCTTACATTTAACAATTTGTTCTAACTACCGGATCGATTCGGTTCCATATTCGAGGAGAGAGTAAGCATATGCCGCAGCTTGAGGCTAATGTAGTAATCGACTTTCACACAGAAGCGTATCGGGACGCCTACAGCCGAATCAACGCCATTGTGATAGAGGGCGAGCTAGAGGCCAATGCAAACTACATGAAGCTGGCAGAGCTACTCCCTGATGACAAGGAGCGGTTAATCGGCTTGGCACGCATGGAAAGTCGCCACAAAAAGGGGTTTGAGGCGTGTGGTCGGAATCTGAATGTGACCCCTGACACGGAATTTGCAAAGCAGTTTTTTCACCAACTGCACAATAACTTCCAAGAAGCTGCCGCCAGTGGCAAGATCGTGACCTGCTTGCTCATTCAGGCGTTGATCATTGAGTGTTTTGCGATCGCGGCTTACAACATCTATATCCCTGTTGCAGATGACTTTGCCCGCAAGATTACGGAAGGTGTGGTGCGTGATGAATACAGCCACCTTAACTACGGGGAAGAATGGTTGCAGCAAAACTTTGAAGCTTCTAAAGAAGAGTTAGAGCAAGCGAATCGCCAAAATCTGCCGCTTGTTTGGAAGATGCTGAACCAAGTTGAAGATGATGCCCATGTGCTGGGGATGGCGAAGGATGCTTTAGTCGAAGACTTCATGATTCAGTACGGCGAGGCTCTCGGTAACATTGGCTTTAGCAGTCGTGATGTCATGCGGCTGTCGGCGATGGGATTGGCTGCGGCCTAACCGGAATCATTCTCCTCGTGCATCCAGAATGGCTGGGGGCGATCGCGTTTATGTTCTGTCTGCGATACACCTTCAGATTGTGAAGGCAAACGCCGCTGGCTAACGCTGAATGATTCGGCCCTTTTGCCTCAGCCTCCTGCCTTTCTGGCCCTTTGGGTGAATGAGATTGCCATTAGTTGTGTCGCGATCGCCCTCACCGACTTGCCTAGCCCCAGCACCAAAGCCGCAATCCGATCAGTTTGGACATCGCTTTACCACTCGTAACTTACAGGTCTAAGTTAAATCATCCATGTTTGGTCTAATTGGTCATCTTACTAGCTTGGAACACGCACAGCTAGTTGCACGAGAACTTGGCTACCCAGAATACGCTGATCAAGGATTAGACTTTTGGTGTAGTGCGCCACCCCAGATTGTGGATGATATCACGGTGACGAGTGCCACAGGCCAGAAAATCCACGGGAAATATGTGGAATCGTGTTTTTTGCCTGAAATGCTAGCCAATCGGCGGATTAAAGCAGCGACGCGGAAAGTGATCAATGCCATGGCCCACGCCCAAAAGCACGGAATTGATATCACGGCGTTAGGTGGCTTCTCCTCTATTATTTTTGAAAACTTCAACTTGCAGCAAATTCAGCAAGTCCGCAATATCAAGCTAGAGTTCGAGCGCTTCACGACGGGGAACACCCATACGGCATATATCATCTGTCGCCAGGTTGAACAAGCATCGGCCAATTTGGGGATTGACCTGTCCACCGCGACGGTAGCGGTCTGTGGGGCCACGGGAGACATTGGAAGTGCTGTGTGCCGCTGGTTGAACCTTCGGACAGATGTCGGTGAGCTCCTATTGGTCGCTCGTAATCAAGACCGACTGAACGAGTTGCAGGCTGAACTGGGACGGGGCAAAATCATGGGTTTGATGGAGGCATTGCCCCAGGCTGACGTGATTGTGTGGGTCGCAAGTATGCCGAAAGGTGTGGAAATTGATCCTACCCAACTGAAGCAGCCCTGTTTATTGGTAGATGGTGGGTATCCCAAAAATCTAGCAACGAAGATCCAAGCGCCGGGTGTACAAGTGCTCAATGGCGGGATTGTTGAGCATTCGTTAGACATCGATTGGAAGATTATGCGCATCGTCAATATGGATGTGCCAGCGCGCCAATTGTTTGCCTGTTTTGCTGAGTCGATGTTGCTGGAGTTTGAAAAGTGGCATACGAACTTTTCTTGGGGGCGCAATCGCATCACGATTGACAAGATGGAACGCATTGGTGAGGTTTCACTCAAGCATGGATTTCGGCCTTTGTTGGGATAAGACTTGGTTGGTCTTTGCTTGATGTTGGGCTTGTGGGTCGCGTGGCCGGGCCGTGGCATTTAAAGCGGGGGGAGGAGAGAAACCCCGAATCAATGGTGAAAAGTCTCTAACTTTGTGAAACGATGAATATAGTGAACGAGTGTTGGCGAGTCGGGTTGACCATGATTGGCCAAATCGTTGTGGTGAGGATGAAGTAGCATCGTTTTTGTTGACTTTGAGTTTATAGCTTTGATCTGGTGAACGTCTAAACTATGGCAACCACGGAACGCAAAACAATTCTGCTAGATTTTGAGAAACCTTTGGCAGAGTTGGAGGCTAGAATTGCACAGATCCGTGAACTTGCGGAAGAAAATGACGTCGATGTTTCTGACCAGATCAGTCTATTAGAGTCAAGGGCTGTGCAGCTTCGGCAAGAAATTTTTGGGAATTTATCTCCGGCGCAGCGGTTACAGGTTGCGCGTCATCCGCGTCGCCCCAGCACGTTGGACTATATTCAGGCGATTAGCGATGAATGGATGGAATTGCATGGCGATCGCATTGGGTTCGATGATCCGGCGATCGTGGGCGGTGTAGCGCGGTTTGAGGGGCAACCCGTTGTCATGTTGGGCCATCAAAAAGGCCGTGATACCAAAGATAATATTACCCGTAACTTTGGGATGGCTTCGCCGGGGGGCTATCGGAAGGCGATTCGCTTGATGGAACACGCCGATCGCTTTGGGATGCCAATTTTGACGTTTATTGACACCCCGGCGGCCTACCCTGGGTTGGAAGCGGAGCAGTTTGGCCAGGGGGAGGCGATCGCTTATAACCTGCGGGAAATGTTTCGCTTTGAGGTACCCATCATTTGTGTGGTGATTGGCGAAGGTGGTTCAGGTGGTGCGCTGGGCATTGGTGTGGGCGATCGCTTGTTGATGTTTGAACATGCGGTTTATAGCGTTGCTCCACCGGAAGCGTGTGCGGCTATTCTCTGGCGGGATGCTGCAAAAGCGCCACAAGCTACGGAAGCCCTAAAAATGACTGCGACTGACCTCAAACGGTTGGGGATTATTGATGAAATTTTGCCTGAACCAGTGGGCGGAGCCCATGCCAATCCGTTGGAAGCAGCAGAAATCTTGAAATCGGCTTTGGCGCAGCACCTAGAAGCAAGCAAGTGTTTAACGAATCAGCAACGCCAAGATTTACGCTATCAAAAGTTCCGTGCGATCGGGATATTTTCTGAATTTCCTGAATAATTCGCCATTTCGGCAACAGAAGTCGGTTTATGAGTGATATGCTAAGATATGTTAAGGCCTGAGCGATGAGTATCCAGTGATTTGACATTGAGTGCTGCGTTTCTAAAGGCTTAACTCTGATCTGGTCGCATTCATAGAGCCCATCAAAAGGAGCGGCGAAGATAGCTAAAGGTATTCATTCTGGAAATGCTGGGCCGCTTGGCTAAGTCGGTTGGTTGATACAAGTCTCATCTTCCTGTTGCCTGTTTGCTATGCATCTAACAGTTTTGCTCTGTGGTTGTCGGATGGGTCAAGCTCAGGATCGAGGAAATCTTATAAAGCGTTAATCTGTCTTTAACACTTGGGGTGCACCTTCTTCACTAAGCTAATTGGGGGTTGGTGCACAGTGTATCCGTCGGTGCTTGGATGAGCACCTATCAGAAGGAATGTGGTTTTTATGACAGCACAGGTGAAACAGCGTGCTTTGATCACCGGAGCGAGTAGCGGCATTGGGCGGGCGACAGCGCTGGCTTTTGCACAAGCTGGCTTTGATTTGGCGCTAGTGGGGCGGAACCAGCAACGGTTACAGGCTGTGGCAGAGTCCGCGATCGCTGCTGGTGTGGATGCCAGAACCTACTGTGTGGACTTGGCTGACGTGGCCCAGGTGCGCTCTCAACTGGAGGCGATCGTGGCAGACCTCGGTGTGGTTGATGTGCTGATCAACAATGCTGGGATGGGTTATACCGGGAAGCTGGCTGAAACATCCCTGGCTGATTGGCAACAAGTGCTGAATCTGAACCTAACAAGTGTGTTTCAGTGTATTCAGGCTGTGCTGCCCGGAATGCGTCAGCGCGGTCAAGGTACCATTATTAACCTTGCTTCTGTTGCCGGACACCAGGCGTTTCCAGATTGGGGGCCATACTGTGTCAGTAAGTTTGGCTTAGTGGCTCTGTCAAAAACGTTGGCGGCGGAAGAGCGATCGCACGGTATTCGCGTCATCACCGTTTCGCCGGGAGCGGTCAACACTCCAATTTGGGATACTGCCACCGTTCATGCGGATTTCGATCGGTCACAAATGTTATCGCCTGAGGTGGTGGCCCAAACACTGCTCCAAGCGGCACTGTTGCCCCAAGAGGCTGTCATTGAAGATTTAACCTTGATGCCCAGTGGTGGGGCGTTTTAGCAGTTCATTGGCTAGACGGCTGATAGTCTGTGACTGACTATCAGATGGCTGGCTTCAAATCGTTTGTCCACATTATTGTCGAGTTCGATTTTTATTATGACTATCGCTTCCAACGGTTCTAACGGCACAACCAACGCTTCTAAACTCGTCACTTCTGATAGTGAATTGACCACAGCCGATAAGCCCAAAAACCTGCAATCGCGGCCCGATCGCAACACCTTAGATGGGTTGCAATCGCCCAATTTTCGTAAGCCATCGGGCGATGAAGACGATGAAATGGTGGATGCCGTTCGGTCGTTGTTGTTAGGAGTTGGGGAAGATCCAGAGCGGGAAGGATTGCTCAAAACTCCCAAGCGGGTGGCTGAAGCAATGCGCTTTTTGACCAAGGGTTATCATCAATCTCTGGAAGACCTGGTCAACGGGGCGATTTTTGACGAAGGCCACAATGAAATGGTGTTGGTGCGTGATATTGACGTGTTTAGCTTGTGTGAGCACCACATGCTGCCCTTTATGGGGAAAGCCCACGTGGCCTATATCCCGAACCAAAAAGTTGTGGGTTTGAGTAAATTAGCCCGGATTGTGGAAATGTATTCCCGTCGTTTGCAAGTCCAGGAACGATTGACTCGGCAAGTTGCAGAAGCGGTGCAATCTATTCTGGAGCCTCGGGGGGTTGCTGTGGTGATGGAAGCCAGCCACATGTGCATGGTCATGCGCGGGGTACAGAAACCGGGTTCTTGGACGGTCACCAGTGCAATGGTGGGTGTGTTTCAGGAAGATCAGAAGACCCGTGAGGAGTTCCTCAACTTGATTCATCATCGTCCTGCATTCTAAGGCGGCGGTTGGGCAAGAGCGCCTGAAGCAAGCGTGCTCTAGTCGCTTCCATGTTTCGTCGCTTGCTCCCGCCTGGGATTGAGTAGATATAGCAGATGTAAAGGCCAGGACAATTTGATGTGTCTTGGTCTTTATTGTTCTATTGCGTTCTATTGCCTGTTCACTGTGATTCTTTGTTGACCTGTCTGCTAGCCGCAGCAAAAGCGGTTAGATCTTGGCCACGGGCGGGGTGCCCCATAACGTTTGTAAGGCGATCGCTTGGGCCGCAGGCATTTGACCATAGGTAAACACATAGGGCAGGTCGGGCGGCAAGTGGGGCAAAAACTCATCCAGCACATAAGGGCTACCATAGATAACCAGAGCTTGGAGCTGCTGCGAGTGAAGGAGATAGTCAAACCACACTTGGGCTCTTTGCGTGAGTCCGGCCTGCCCCCGAAAGGGATTACCCCGAATAAATAATTGCAACAAGGTGGGTTGGGGTGGGTCGCTTGAGGTGGGCACGCAAGGGGTGGGCGTGTTTTCATCAACAACCTGTACCTGATAGCCATAGCGGGCTGGTATGGCGATCGCCGGAGATTGGTGCCCGACTTCCTTACTATTCAGGGCATTATCAATCATGATCAGGTTACGGGCCTGGGGGGCAGGATTGGTTGCAAGTGGTTGGGGCACGTGAGCCCGGAGCGATCGCTGAAGAATGGTCTCGGCGATCGCGTGACTGTTGGGGTGGGCCAGGTGGCTAGTGAGATGGTGAGGATGGATAGATGGGGTCACCGTTTCCCAAGTGTGGGAGGTGGCTCCGGCCACGGGCGGACAACAGACGGTTTGTTTGGCGTGCCAAATCCGTTCAACGGTGGCGCGAATCTGGGTAGCGGTGATGCGACCTTCCTCAACAGCCTGACAAACTGCTTGAATTGCACCAACGGGATCACCGGGCATGAGCAGAATATCGGCTCCAGCTTCTACCGCAAGAACAGCAGCTTCGTTGGGGCCATAGGTATTGGCGATCGCGCCCATGATCAAGGCATCGGTTACAATCAGCCCCTCAAACCCCAACCGTTGGCGCAATTCTTTGGTCAACAGCCGATCCGAGAGGGTGGCGGGATAGGTGGCATCCAGGGCTGGAATGCGGAGGTGCGCTGTCATGACAGAATTGACCCCTGCCGCGATCGCCGCTTGAAACGGTGGCAATTCAATTTGGCGCAATCGCTCAATGGCATGAGGCACCGTTGGCAGGTCAAAATGAGAGTCAACAGCCGTATCCCCGTGCCCCGGAAAATGTTTCGCGACGGTTAAGACGGGGGCCGCTTTGGCTCCCTGGATAAAGGCGGCGGCGATCGCGCTCACGAGTTCCGGTGTTTCGCCAAACGCTCGGATATTGATCACCGGATTGGCGGGATTGTTGTTGACATCGGTGACTGGGGCTAACACCCAATTGAGTCCAATGGCGTGGGCTTCCTGGGCGGTGACTCGACCCATTTCTTTGGCCAAGTGCAAGGCCGCCTCTCGATCTGTTTGGGCGATCGCCCCCAGGGCCATTGGTGGGGGAAACCAGGTCGCCCCCGGAAACCGTTGGCCCACCCCTTCTTCCACATCAGCAGCAACCAGTAAGGGGATGGGGGCCAGTTCCTGGAGTTGTTGAATGCGGAGGGCCAATTCCGCTGCACTGCCGCCGAGTAAAATCACCCCACCCACGCCCCAATGGGTGAGCCAATCGGTCAACGTGGCCAAGGGGGGCTCCCACTGCGGATAGCGAATCTGATGATCAAAGAGATAGCCAGAGGCCCGCACCACAACCATTTGGGCCACTTGTTGCCGCAGGGTGAGCGTTTCTAGATCAGGCAGTAAGATTGACATGCAGGTTGCAATTCCTTGGAACGATCGCGCCTGGAGCCCAAGCAATGAGCCATGATAAGCAGCGTTGTTATTCTGCTGTGGGCGGCTCTTCGGCTGACAGGTTGGTGTCCGCTGCCTCTTCCAGGTCGGGGCCCCGTTCTTGACTCAGTTGGTTTAGCAGGTTGAGAATGCGATCGCCCCGCTCCAATGAGTTATCTTCCAGAAAAATGACTTCTGGGGTGCGGCGTAACCGGATGCGGCGGCCCAGCTCACTGCGCACAAAACCTGTGGCTGCTTTCAATCCTGCCATCGTTTCGGCTTTGGCTTCAGCGGTGCCATAGATACTGACGAAAATTTTGGCATGTTGCAGATCACCAGAAGCCTCGACCTCGGTAACGCTGACCATCCCTGCACCGACCCGATCATCTTTGATGTCTTGCAACAACATTTTGCTGACTTCCCGCTTGATCAATTCTGATACGCGGGCTACTCGCCGACTTGTCGCCATGATTCGCTTCCTCTCCCAAGGGCTACCGTGCTGTGACCCGTTGTTTTAAACCGATTGCTATAAATCTAAATTCAAATTTTGATGCTGCGTCTGCAAGCGTTACCTGCGGCGGACTTGCCGATCGCCCTGCTGCGCGGTGCCCGCTAACCTGTCCATGATACTCAGGGGCGTGGTAACCGATCGGAATGGCTAGGCGACTTGCAACCCTAACATGGCCCGCAAGGTAAAGGTGAGAAACGTGAAGGCCGCAACACAGGCGGCAACCAGGGCGATCGCCGTGACCGGATTCTTGAAAAAGGGGAGCAACGGTTTTGCCGCAAAAAGCAAAACTCCCAGAATTGCCCCTGCTACAAACACTGGATATTTAGAAATCGTGTCCCAAAAACTTTTCATTGCTTAGCGATATACAAATTCGACGATGATCAAAGCTTGACCGGGATGGAAGCAAGGTAAACCCCGCGTGCTCCATTGCCGCCTCTCCTTGATTTTAAGGCAAGGGATTGCGCTTCAGCTATTGCCTCATTCATCAAACCGACATATTAATCTGGCTGTGTTTGTTCTTGCCCACTTTAAAACTCCATCATGATTGTGTCGGGTGGATTAGATCATGCGAACGCACCAACTATCCTGACTGGGGTGCGTGACGCGATCGCTAACAGCGCCCTACGGGCAATAGCCAGCTCTTTTGTTGCCAGGTGAATAAGGCCCGCTTGACTCAGTTGCAACTGCTGCTAGATCGGGTGGGAACGGGTGCTGACAACGGGTAAGAGAACTGCCTGGGAAATTTTTTCCAATTAGGAAATCACTTCTATGATGGAGCAATGCAGGCCCAACTCTCCCCTATTGTTGAACCTCGCCCCTTTCTCAAGTGGGCTGGCGGAAAAAGTCAACTGATTCCGCAATACACTCCCTATTTCCCCAGAAATTATGCGGCTTACTTTGAACCTTTTCTGGGCGGTGGGGCGGTGTTTTTCCATTTGCGGCCTACTCCGGCCACGCTCATTGACATTAATCCTGAATTAATTAATGTTTACGTGTGTGTACGGGATGCGGTGGAACCCTTGATTGCTTTGCTAAAGGGGCATCGCGATCGCCACTGTCAGGAGTATTACTACCAGATGCGGGCTTCGGCTCCGGCCTCTAGTTTGGAGCGGGCCGCCCGTCTGATCTATCTCAACAAAACGTGTTTTAACGGCCTGTATCGCGAAAATTCCAAAGGGCAGTTCAACGTTCCGATTGGGCGCTACAAAAATCCTGGAATTTTTGATCCAGACGTATTGTTTGCGGCTTCTGCGGCACTGCGGGGGGTGACTATTCAACTGGCTCCGTTTGAGGCTGTGCTGGATCTTGTCCACAGTCCGCGTGATTTTGTCTATTTTGATCCGCCCTACCATCCGTTGAGCGCGACGAGTAACTTTACGTCCTATAGTCGTTATTCCTTCAAGCCAACTGACCAAATCCGCCTGCGGAATACGTTTGCCGAGTTAGCCGCGCGGGGGGTGAAAGTGATGCTCTCAAATTCTGATTGTGAGTTTATTCGAGAGCTTTACCAGGATTTTTACATCCATACTCTGTTGGCGGCCCGCTCTATCAATTCCAATGGCAAGCGCCGTGGCAAGATCACGGAGTTGCTGATTACGTCCTATCGCCCAGATTGACCTGGAGTTTGCGCGATCCGGCGGGGCAGGGAAATCTGGGGCCGCAATTTATAAGCGGGGGAAAAGCTGGGTTTTATCGTACTGATAGGGGACTGGCGCGACCAGGGGCAGTGGTTCTGTGACGGCGGGATTTTGAGGCTCTGAGGGTTCTGTGTCACCCGCCAATTCATCGCCTTCGGGTAATTTGTCGCCCAGGCCGAGTAAACAAATGGGCTTTTCAGTGGGTGGATATTCAGGTTGGCAATAGTCGGTATAGCTTTGGGTGATGCTGCTGCCGAGGGCGGTTGCGTTCCGATCGCGGGGGGTTTGCAGAAACCCACGGGTACTGGTAATGATGTTGGTGGTTTGGGGTGGTTGACTCTGGGCGATCGCAGTTTTACTCCAATCGCCTATACCAATAGCCAGGGTGCTGAGGAGGGTACAGCCCGCGATCGCCGTGAGCCGAACTTGGGGCCAAATTCCAGGCGCGGGTTGTGGGCGCTGATGGAGCATTCCGTGGTGGCAGGTGGATTGGCTGAACATAGGGAAATTATTGAGAGGATTCAGGCGATTGGCAGCCAGGGCGCGGCAGGTTAGAGTGCGATCGCCCTGGTTGCGGCCTCACCCTTAGCCTAGCGGAATCAGCTAAAAATTTCTGTAGCCGCTGGGTTCGTTGGGAAATTTGTAATGCTTAGTAAAGGTGGCTACGGTCTGGCGGGATTGGCAAGGCATTGGTTAGACCGGTTGCAAGGATTCGACTTTGAGGAAGCGTTGCAGGTGCTGAAGATAGGTGGCTTCGTCTTCCAACATGGGGAAGTGAGCGGTTTTGGGCATCACAATATATTCAATTTGGGGATTGAGGGCGGCGGCTCGTTGCCCAAGTTGGGCGGGAATGATGATGTCGCGCTCGCCAGCAATGAGTAGGGTTGGTACCTGAATTTGGGCGAACTCTTGAGGCATAATTTCAGCGGCGCGTTGGCTGACACAGGTATAAATCGTCCCCAGGGCGGCTCCGTAATCGGCCATCAAAAAATCATCCAGGAAAGCCCGACTGATTGCCCCAGGAAGAGGCCGATGCAAAAATCGTTGCATGAAGAGCCGATCCATGAACGGGAGGCTGTATAACCAGCGGGGTCGAAATTTGACGGCGTAGCCGCCAAAGAGATAGAAGGTTTCAAAGGCTCGTTTATCGTATTCAAAAATGCCACTACAGGTGAGAATGGCCCGCTCAACTCGTTCGGGGTAAAGGTTTAAGAAAAAGACGGCGATCGAGGCTCCGGCGGAGTGGGCGTTGATGTAGATCCGTTGGAGGTTTAACGCCTCAAGTAATTCTGCCAGGTCTTCGGCGTAGGTTTCGAGTTCGTAGTTGGCGATCGCGGCGATTTCTGGTGCAATGGTGTTGGAGCGGCCAAACCCGCGCAGGTCATACAGTAAGCAATCAAAGGTGTTGGCGATCGCCCGGGCAGTCTGTTCCCAGTAGCGCGCAGAGCCCCCCCACCCGTGGATAAAAACCATCACAGGTTTGCCCGATGGTTCATCGGTGCCTGGGGCCGTGATCCACTCGTAATAGTGATCGACACCTCGGATTGAAATATAAGCCATGCGCGTATCACGAAATTTGTACAAAAATATTTTAGGGATTCAGTTTCCCAAATCCCTAAAACCTTAGCTTAGATTAATACCGTTTGACCGAGTGTAGTTGCTAGTTACTTCAGGCCGATTCTGGCTTGGGAATCGATGACGGATGCAAGAGCAATTCAGCCGTTGACCGTTTTTCTACCATTTCCCGAGTAATGACACAGCGAGTCACATCTTTCCGTGAGGGTAGTTCGTACATGACATCGAGCATCAGTTCTTCGACAATGCTGCGCAGCGCCCGAGCCCCAGTCTTCCGCCGATAGGCTTCCTGGGCGATCGCCCGAATGGCTTCACTCCGAAACTCCAGCATAACGTTATCCATCTTCAGCAGTTTTTGATACTGCTTCACAAGCGCATTTTGGGGTTCTGTGAGGATAGAAGACAACGCCCCTTCATCCAACGGATCGACAACCGCCATCACAGGGACACGCCCGATAAACTCAGGAATCATCCCAAATTTCACGAGGTCATCGGGTTCAAGATTCTTCAAAATATCTGCCGTGCGCTTGTCTTTGGTTTGGCCATCTCCCGACTGCACAAAACCAATGGATTTTTTCCCAATCCGTTGCTCGATCGCCTTATCTAAGCCAACAAAGGCTCCACCACACACAAACAAAATGTTGCTTGTGTCAATTTGAATGCAATCCTGGTAGGGATGCTTACGCCCACCCTGCGGCGGCACGTTAGCGATCGTCCCTTCCAGCATCTTCAAGAGTGCTTGCTGCACCCCTTCCCCCGAAACATCGCGGGTGATAGATGGGTTTTCGCTCTTTCGGGCAATTTTATCGATCTCGTCAATATAGATAATGCCGCGTTGAGCTTCTTCCACGTCCAAGTCGGCGACTTGCAGCAGTCTGAGCAAGATGTTTTCGACATCTTCGCCCACATAGCCTGCTTCAGTTAGGGTGGTGGCATCTGCCACCGCAAAGGGCACATCCAAAATTTCGGCCAAAGTTTGGGCTAATAATGTTTTGCCACAGCCCGTTGGCCCAATTAGTAAAATATTGGATTTTTGCAGTTCTACCAGGTCATCGGCCCCGTTCTTGCCGCTTCCTTTGCTTTCGAGAAAGCTCAAGCGTTTGTAATGATTGTAAACGGCAACGGAAAGAATTTTCTTCGCGTCATCCTGACCAATGACGTGATCATCTAAATACTTTTTAATCTCACGGGGTTTAGGGATTTGATTGAGCGAAATGTGAGATGTCCGAGTTTTACGCTTTTCGGTCGAGGGTTCCCGTCGAGGTACGGGTTGAGGAGCTGTTGCACTTGAGTCAAACAACTCCTCGTCTAAGATTTCGTTACACAAGTCAACGCATTCGTCGCAAATATAGACTCCCGGCCCCGCAATGAGCTTGCGAACCTGTTCTTGAGATTTGCCACAAAAGGAACATTTGAGATGGGAGTCATATTTGGACATATGGGCCTCTTAATTACACTGCAGCAACAGGCTCACCCGCTTGGGGCAAATTCTGTTTAGAAATGACTTGGTCGATCAAACCGTATTCCTTTGCTTCGGCTGCGCTCATGAAAAAGTCGCGCTCTGTATCTGCTTCCAACTTCTCAAAGGGTTGCCCCGTATGATGTGAAAGTAACTCATTTAGCGTCCGCTTGTGATAAAGAATTTCTTTAGCCTGAATTTCAATATCAACTGCTTGACCTTGAGCACCTCCTAAAGGTTGGTGGATCATGATACGGGAACTGGGCAGCGACATCCGCTTACCGCGCGTGCCGGCTGTCAGTAGAAATGCCCCCATGCTAGCTGCTAACCCGTAGCAAATCGTTGAAACGTTGCAGCGGACTTGTTGCATCGTGTCGTAGATTGCCATGCCAGCCGTAACGGAACCACCAGGAGAGTTGATATAGAGCTGAATATCTTTTTCGGGATCTTCAGCCTCTAAGAAGAGCATTTGAGCCACCACAGAATCGGCCACTGCATCATCGATCGCGGAACCGAGGAAGACAATGCGCTCCCGCAACAATCTGGAGTAGATGTCGAACGCTCGTTCCCCGCGACCAGCTTGCTCAACAACCATTGGAATGACACCATCAGCGCCGAGTGAACGGATATCCAGCGTGCTGACGCTAGTAACGAAATAGTTATTGGATAGAGATACTAACATAAACTGGCAGCGAACCTAAACGTCACTTAATCTGGGCTTACACACCATCAACGGTATCGTTGCACGATACCTTAATTATGCCTTAACTCACCTAGAACTTTGAGGAGACATTTGTTGATATTCTCGCTCTAAGTGCCTTCGGTGATGGGTTTTAGGGCTAGACGGTCGATGCTTCTATTCTGGCAAATCCAGCGTGGAGTTGCCGAGTTCTGCCTTGGGGCTGAAGCTTATGTTCGTTGCCAATTTAGGTGTTGGGCTCAGATTTTTTCTTTTTGGCTGCGCCTTTGCGTTTGGGGGAGCCATCGCCCTCGGCGGATTCACTGGCTTCTGGGGCTTCGGCTTTGGCCGATTTTGCCTTTTTCTTAGAAGCTGTTTCGGTTGGGGCTTCTGGTTCGGCTTCGTCTTCGGGGGTAGCGGAGACGACATCTGCTTCGACGATCGCGTCGCTGGCTGCAACTTCGGCCTCGGTGTCGGCGGGGGCATCCTCTTTGGCCGTCAGGGTTCCTTCCGGCACGAGTTCGACATTGGAGTTTTCGATGACCCAAGCCAGAATTTTCTCTTTAAGCAAGTCTTCAGAGACTACGCTTTCGAGGCGATCGCGATCGACGGATTGGGCCTGATCACCCAGCCCTTCCAAAACTTCGGTGACTCTGGTTGAGAGTTCATCGGGTTGAACGGCGATCGATTCTTGCTTCGCAATTTCACCGAGTGCCAACGTGCGCTTAATGCGATTGATTGCATCGGGACGCGATTGCTCCCGTAACCGTCCGACAGTTTCTTGGGTAAACAGCCGTTTTACGTCTAAACCCTGGTTTTGAAGCTGCATTGCTGTTTGATTCAGCATGAAGCTCACTTCTCGATCAATCAGAGTTTCCGGAATTTCAGCTTCAACATGCTTCAGCAACTCTTCTAAAATGGCTTCTTCTTTGTTGTCTTGCGTTTTTTCGTCAGCTTCCTTGGCGTATCGCTCGGTCAACGATTCTTGCAATTCTGCTAAAGTCTCAAACTCGCTGATTTCTTGAGCGAAATCATCGTCCAGCTCTGGCAGTTCCTTCTCTTTCAGTTCTTTCAGCGTGACGGTAAAGAGGGCTGCTCGTCCAGCGACCGTTTCTTGAGGATAATCTTCGGGGAACTGGGCGCTGATTTCTTTGGTCTCACCCGGATTCATGCCGACGATGCCATCAATGAAGCCAGCAATAAACCGACCTTCCAGCAGTTCTAATTGAAAATCTTGGGCCTCACCACCGGGAATGGGTTCAGCTTCTCCTTCCCCATCTTCGGCAGGCAGGACACCCGTAAAATCAACGACGGCCACATCTTTCATCTGGGCGGCGCGGCCTTCTACGGGAATCAGGGTTGCTAGCCGTTCTTGGTAATCCGCTAACACTTCGTCAACTCGATCAGCATTGGGCTTGATTTCTTCGGCCTGAACTGTAAAGCCTTTGCTCTGGGTGAGATTGACTTCGGGGGCAACGTCCACTGAGGCGGAAAAGGTGAGGGGTTCACCTGGTTGGAACTGGGCCACCAGATCGTCAAAGGAGGTACGGAGTTGGAAGTTGCCTAGAGCATCAATTTTTTCTTGTTTAACAGCTTCTTTGAGGCTGTCTTCGACCAGTTCTTCGACGGCTGCGGCTTTGATGCGAGTGGCACCGAGGCGTTGAATGAGGATGGACCGTGGTACTTTACCTTTACGAAACCCAGGAATGTTAACTGAGCGTGTAAACTCCTGAACCACTCGTTCATAGACTTTCTTGGAGACATCGGAGGGAACTTCAATTTCCAAGCCGATTTGACTGGCAGGTAGCTTTTCCTGGGTGACTTTCATGTGATTTGAAACGGTTGCAACTGAGATTAGCAAGGAGCGCGATCGCCGACCCATCGCGCGGAAAGACGGAATGCCTGAACGACGTCAACAAGTTGAAGTTCGAAATCCGCTGAGAGTTTATAGGCTTAGACCTGTTCACTCACTTTTGCATGTCGGCTTTGCTGGGAAAATCAAGGTAAACGCTGGGAGGTTATAGGGGATGCCCACACCGCAATCGCGTTTTCCTGAAATCATGGCATGAGCAGCATCCGCGCAAGCGAATACCGCAATTAGCTATAGTAACGGATCGTGATTCAGGTTGGTGGAAATCCTCAGAGATCCTCAATAAAAATATGTTGTAGCTTGTTCCGTATTCTGCCACGGCTGTACCGTTGTGCTGGTTTGGTGCGGTCAAGCTGCAAGGCCAATCGCGGATTGCCCTAACGAATTCCCCGCTCTGCTGGGATTCCAGGTTTCTGGGGCGAACGGTGCTACTTTCCCTGGGGCCAGGGCGATCGCAATCTGGCGAAATATTTGTTTACAAAATAGGGGTTGTCCAGGGTGGCTGCGCCGCGATCGCTGGGCCAGTCATGAAAACTAAATAGTAAATAAAAATTAACGATTCAGATGGGTGCTTAAATTGTGACTCTGAACTTAAGCGATGCATCTTAGGCAAACGGCGATCGCGGTGACGCAATTAGGTGTTGCTGCCTGGGGCAAAGCCGCGATCGCCGCAGGGGCTTTGTTTGCCTAGGGCTGTGTTTTCTGGGGGAATGGCGCGATCGCCAAAGCTGCATCTGGGGGTTTGCCTGTTCGAGCGGCTCAAGCTAGAATGGTCTCCCTGCCGTTAGATTCAGAGTAGTTCAAATTCAACGAGGATTGCAGGTACGTAAGGTCGCTAAAAGCGAGATGAACAACTTTATCGATATTGAGTTGTTAATTGATTTTTTTGGAATTTGCTACTGTGTGTTTGCACGAGTCAGATTAACAATTGGAGCTGGCGATGGATTCGGTCTTTAGATAGTTTGAAAAAGCAACAATTTGAGTAATGATAATAAAAGGTGCAGTTTTGGGCAGAGCTTTGGTAAGTGGATGCACGAATAAAACTGAACGGTAATTGAACTGTGCTTGGCCAGTTGCTGCTTAGATTGGGTTAAAGGTAAGCTTATTATTCTGTCTGTTAATCTGATTAAAATTAAAGTCGATTAAAACTATCTATAAAAAGCGCTAGATAAAGATTATCTAATTTGGCCTGCTGGCAAGAGAATTCGGGTGATGCCAGAATATTAAGATTTTTTTCTGAGTTAAAAATAACTTGTTGATTACTCAACACAAGGAGGAGCATTGACGAAAACGTATAGAGTGGCGATTTTAGGCGCGACTGGAGCTGTTGGGGCAGAGTTGTTAGCTTTGCTGGAAGAACGAAATTTTCCTTTAGCGGAGTTGAAACTGTTGGCGTCGCCTCGGTCGGCAGGCCAAGCGATCGCATTTAAGGGCGATCGCTTGCCGGTTGAGGCTGTTGAGGCTAAGTCATTTCAAGGGATTGATTTGGTGCTGGCGTCGGCGGGGGCTTCTACTTCGCGGGCTTGGGCTGATACGGCGATCGCTGCTGGGGCCGTGATGGTTGACAACTCCAGTGCCTTTCGCATGGATCCGACTGTGCCGCTGGTTGTGCCTGAGGTGAATCCCCGCGCGGCTGAGGCCCACCGAGGGATTATTGCTAACCCCAATTGCACGACAATCTTGATGGCTGTGGCCATTTTCCCCTTGCATCAAGTACAGCCAATTCGTCGAATTGTTGTTGCGACCTATCAGTCGGCAAGTGGGGCTGGGGCCAGGGCAATGGAAGAGATGAAGCAGCAAGCTACTGCAATTTTGCAGGGACAATCTCCTGCGGCGGAGATTTTTCCCTATCCTTTGGCCTTTAATTTGTTTCCCCATAATTCCAAACTCAACAGTGAGGGGTATTGTGAGGAAGAGATGAAGATGGTCAATGAGACACGCAAGATCTTTGACGTACCTGAGCTGCGAATTACCCCGACTTGTGTGCGGGTTCCCGTCCTGCGGGCTCACTCTGAAGCCGTTAATCTGGAATTTGACTCGCCGTTTAGCATCGCCCAAGCGCGGGATGTCATTCGTCAGGCTCCGGGGGTTAAGCTGGTAGAAGATTGGGACAGCAATTATTTCCCGATGCCGATTGATGCTAGTGGGAAAGATGAAGTGTTGGTTGGGCGTATCCGACAGGATTTGTCTAGCCCTTGTAATTTGGAACTTTGGCTTTGTGGCGACCAAATTCGGAAGGGGGCGGCGCTCAATGCTATTCAAATTGCCGAGCTTTTGGTTCAGAAAGATTTGCTCAAGCCTGTGCCCACTTTGGCAAGATGATGGGTATCATTGGGCTGATGGTGCCTTCGCGAGATGTTAAACGTTTTTGGTAAACTCACTAGATAGTAAGCGTGTGGTGAATTTTGGCAGAGTCCTGACCGCGATGATTACGCCATTTACAGAAGATGGCGCAGTGAACTATTCCCTGGCCGAAAAGTTGGCGGTGCATTTGGCTGAAACTGGAACAGACACCCTGGTTGTTTGTGGCACAACAGGCGAATCGCCAACCTTGACTTGGGATGAGGAGCATGAGTTGTTTCGTGTGATTCATCAGGCGATCGCGGGTAAGGCTAAAATTATTGCAGGTACCGGATCGAACTGTACGCGCGAAGCTATCGCTGCCACAGAAAAAGCAGCTAAATTAGGTTTAGACGGTTCTTTGCAGGTTGTCCCTTACTACAACAAGCCACCGCAGGATTCTCTGTATCAGCACTTTAAGGCGATCGCTGAAGCTGTGCCAGAATTCCCCCTCTTGCTGTATAACGTTCCTGGTCGTACCGGTCAGGGGCTGCAACCAGAGACCGTTGTACGGTTAGCCGAAGTGCCAAACATTGTTGGGATCAAGGAGGCTAGTGGTAGTCTTGATCAAGCGAGCCAAATCCGTTGCTCGACCCCCCCTGATTTTGCCATTTACTCAGGGGACGACTCTCTGACCTTACCTTTGCTAGCTGTTGGTGCTCAAGGGGTGGTTAGTGTTGCGAGTCATCTTGTCGGCAACCGTTTGCAGGATATGATTACGAAGTTCTTCAGCGGTAATGTTGCAGGAGCGACTCAAATTCATCTACAACTTTTTCCATTGTTCAAAGTTTTGTTTGTAACCACGAATCCAATTCCTGTTAAAGCTGCCCTGAACTTGCAAGGATGGAATGTGGGGCCAATGCGGCTACCGTTGACGAATGCTTCGGATGAGGCGGTTCATCAAATTAAAGCCGTGATGGCAGAACTGGCTCTCGTATAGGCGTATTGTTCACTCTGAATTGCGTCGGAGCTTTGTCAGTGTGAGATTTTTGACAATTTAATATTATTGAGCATTGACAAGATGGCAAATCAACTGTCGGGTTTAAATTGATTCACCTTGGCGCTCCAAACTTTTAGCAAAAGCACGGGTTGAAAGCCTTTTGAATATTGCTTTTTCAAAATAACTCGAATGAGCATTTTTACCGTAATGCTCGGTTATTAATCACAGTCTGTTTTCCATATTTGTTAATTTTCATCATCTGCATTTCTTTCGTTATCCATATATTGAACTAAGGAACTCTATGCCCCAAACCAAAACATCGCCTGTCCTCAAAGTAATTCCCCTCGGCGGATTACATGAGATTGGGAAGAATACTTGCGTTTTTGAAGTAAATGATGAAATCCTGCTGCTGGATGCAGGGTTGGCGTTTCCCACAGATGGAATGCACGGTGTCAACATCGTGCTGCCAGACATGACTTATTTGCGGGAGAATCGCCACAAGATCAAAGGGATGATTGTGACCCACGGGCACGAGGATCACATTGGTGGGATTGCTTTTCATCTCAAACAATTTGATATTCCTGTGATCTATGGGCCACGTTTAGCGATGGCGTTGTTGGAAGACAAGTTGGAAGAAGCGGGTGTCAGCGATCGCACCGAGTTACGCACGGTTCGCCCCCGTGAAGTCGTACGTCTTGGTAAGTCGTTTTTTGTGGAATTTATCCGTAATACCCACTCGATTGCGGACAGTTTTACGGTCGCGATTCGCACTCCCGTTGGCGTGGTTATTCATACTGGTGACTTTAAGATTGACCACACTCCCGTGGATGGCGAGTATTTTGACTTTCAGCGCCTTGCGGAATACGGCGAACAAGGTGTGCATTGCCTGATCAGTGATTCGACAAATTCTGAAATTCCTGGGTTTACCCCATCCGAGCGATCGGTCTATCCCAATCTGGATCGGGTGTTTGGGCAAGCATCGGGACGATTGCTGGTGACGACTTTCGCCTCGTCGGTTCATCGCATCAATATGATTTTGGATCTGGCCCAGAAACATGGCCGTGTTGTTTCTGTGGTTGGGCGATCGATGTTAAACGTGATTGCCCACGCTCGAAAGTTGGGCTACATCAAATGTCCTGATGATTTGCTGCAACCGTTGAATGTCATCCACAAGTTGCCGGACGAAGGCGTGTTGATCCTGACGACGGGATCCCAAGGGGAGCCACTATCCGCGATGACCCGAATTTCGCGGGGTGAACATCGGCAAATCAAGGTGCGGGAAGGTGATACAGTCGTTTTTTCGGCGAATCCAATTCCGGGTAATACGATCGCTGTTGTCAATACGATTGATCGGTTGATGCAGCAAGGTGCCAAGGTCGTGTACGGTCGGCAACAAGGTATTCACGTCTCGGGCCACGGTTGCCAGGAAGACCAAAAATTAATGATTGGTCTAACCCGGCCTAAATTTTTCTTACCAGTCCACGGTGAGCATCGCATGTTAGTCCAGCACTCCCAGACGGCTCAAAGTGTGGGCGTGCCGGCGGAAAACATGGTGATTATTGATAACGGCGATGTTGTTGAGCTGAGCGAAACCAGCATTCGAGTGGCGGGCAAGGTCCCGGCGGGGATTGAACTGGTAGATGCTTCGCGCTCTGGGGTGGTCAATGCTCAAGTCTTGAAAGAGCGGCAAAAACTTGCAGAGGAAGGCGTTTTGACGATCGCCGCTACGATCAGCACGCGAGGCGAACTACTTGCTAGTCCAGAAATCCATTTGCGGGGCGTGGTCACGGCAGTGAGTAATGAGCAGATTCGGGCTAAGGTGCAAGAAAGTATCCAACTGGTCTTGCGCGATCGCTGGCAGGACTATGCTCAAACGTTTGGCAAAAAAGTGGAAGTTGATTGGGCCGGGGTTCAAGTGCAAATTGAGCGAGAACTCGTTCGCATGGTGCGCCGTGAATTTCAAAGTATGCCGTTGGTCGTATTTTTGATGCAAACGGCTGAACTCCCAGCGGAACCAGCCGCCAAGAAGACTCCGAAAAAAGCCGCTGAAGCGATCGCGTCCTAGTCGAGTACAAACAGGCTGCCTTGCGGCCTGACTGATTATGAAATAAAGCTTTTCTGTGGGGGCGAGTTACTCACCCGTATAGAAAAGCTTTTGCTGTTGGTTAGGGAACGCAACAGTGAGTTAAGAGGCTGCTACCAAGGTTTGCTTTTTCCGGGCCAAATCCCGTGATTCTTGCCGAATGGTTCCAGCCATGACGGCATGTTGGAGTAACATAAATGCTCGAAAATCTTTTGCGTCATATTTCGTGCGCAAGAGTTGACGCAGTTGCTCTTCTGCTTCAACCGTCAGGCACCCTGAGACAAACGCTTCCTGTACCACTTCGCGAATTAATTGCATAGCCGAACCCTGACTAACTTTGAATGAAAGCCACCAAGAAACTTGACACAAAGCTACCAGCCGAGCCTGCACTGTTGAAGGTCAATGCTTGATTACTACTTAGATGTATAACACTTTTTTAAGATTTGCTTGCATGAACGTGCAACTAAAACCAGGGAACGTCTTTAAACTCTACGTGGTTTCACTCAAGGATGTCAAATTCTATCCCAGCTATTGCGGTGGAACTTAATGGATCGTAACTAAACTTAGGCGGGTCAACAATTTCCTTAAAGACTGGCGATAGGAGTTACTCCGTGGGATTGGGTAAGGATGGTGAAAAGTCAGTATGGGCTTCGGTGGATGTGCTGAATGTTACAAATTCCCGAATTGTACCTAAATTTGGAGCTGGGTAATGGCGATCGCGCCACCAAAACAAACTTCTACATCGGCTCCTGGATCGCGCTGGCGATCGCGATAGCGACTTGCGTAGTGCAGCGTATCCCCGATTTGCTGAAACTGGCTGGGGAGGGGCTGGGTGCAAGGGCGGCAAAAGATTAAGTCTGGTTCTGTCAGCGGCGGGATTGTGTGGGGTAAATTCACATTCCAAAAAGCGCCGGGTGGCGGCATTTGGGCGAATAAGGTCGTCAAGACCCGCAGGGTTTGGAGGCGAGTCTGGTTCCAGTCGATCGCATGGGGCGATTGGCGATATTGGGAAATCGCAATGCCAGGAACCCGATGGAGTGCGGCTTCACGAACCGCCGCAACGGTGCCAGAAATATAAACATCGGAGCCAAGATTACCGCCGTGGTTCACTCCGGCTAGCACCCAGGCCGTCTCAACCTTGAGGTGATTGAGGGCAATGCGGACACAATCGGCTGGAGTCCCCGCGATCGCGTATTCCGTGGGCGATCGCTGCTCAATCTGAATGGGCGTTTGGGTGGTGACTTGGTGGCCACACCCCGACGACCAACCACCCTGAGGGGCCACGACGACAGCCGTTTGGCCCAGCGCCTGGACAGCCTCCCGAAGGACAGCAAGCCCCGGAGCCTCGATCCCATCATCATTGGTCAGAATTAGCATAAAGAAAACCCGCAGACGCAATGCCTGCATTGTGCCCCAGTTTTGTGGCGCTGCACGATAAACCCGCGCGACGCCTGGACATTGGGCCGTTGGCAAGGCAGACAGAGGCCAATTCGCTAAAAATATTCTGTATCACAGCTAGACCTTCCCTCAAGCGGAGTAAGCTGAAAGCGCAAAGGTTCATTGCTGCTCCCCGCGAGGCTGATATTGCTATGCGTGTTTTGTTGATTTATCCGCTGTTTCCTAAAAGCTTTTGGTCTTTTGAAAAAACCTTAGAGCTTGTCGATCGCAAAGCCTTGTTACCGCCCTTGGGTTTGGTGACGGTCGCAGCGATTTTGCCCCAAACTTGGGAGTTTAAGCTGGTCGATCGCAATGTGCGGGCCGTGAGCGAAGCGGAATGGGCCTGGGCCGATGTGGTGATTCTCTCCGCGATGATTGTGCAAAAACAGGACTTTGCAGCCCTGATTCAAGAGGCGAAACGGCGCGGCAAGTTGGTGGCGGTGGGTGGCCCCTATCCTACGGCCCTCCCGGCAGAAGCCCAGACGGCTGGGGCCGATTATTTGATTCTGGATGAAGGCGAAATTACGTTGCCCTTATTTGTGGCGGCAGTGGAACGGGGCGATCGCGGTGGCATCTTTCGGGCAGAAGGGGCCAAACCGAACGTCACGGAAACCCCAATCCCCCGGTTTGACCTGCTGGATTTCACCGCCTACGATAACCTATCGGTTCAGTTTTCGCGCGGATGCCCGTTTCAGTGTGAATTTTGCGACATTATCGTGTTGTACGGGCGTAAACCCCGCACCAAAACCCCAGAGCAGCTTTTGGCCGAGCTGGAACGGCTGTATGAGCTGGGCTGGCGGCGAACCATCTTCATGGTAGATGACAACTTTATTGGAAATAAACGGAACGTGAAACAACTCCTCCGCGCCCTCAAACCGTGGATGGCGGCCCATCACTATCCGTTTCATTTCAACACCGAAGCGTCGGTGGATTTGGCGAACGACCCAGAACTCATGACATTGATGGTGGACTGCAATTTTAATGCGGTGTTTTTGGGGATTGAAACTCCAGATGAAAGCAGTTTGGCGTTGACGCAAAAGTTCCAAAATACGCGGGATTCTCTGAGCGAATCGGTGGATGCCATTATTGCCAGCGGGTTGCGGGTGATGGCGGGTTTCATCATTGGGTTTGATGGGGAGCAGGCGGGGGCGGGCGATCGCATTGTGCGCTTTGTAGAGCAAACGGCAATCCCCACGGCATTTTTCAGTATGTTGCAGGCATTACCCGATACGGCACTGTGGCAGCGGCTGGAACGGGAAGGGCGACTACGGAACCAGGCGTGCGATATCAATCAAACATCGCTGATGAACTTTGTGCCGACGCGACCGATTGAGGCGATCGCCCAGGAATATATCGCGGGATTTTGGGCGTTATATGATCCGTTAAATTACTTAGAACGCACCTATCGCCATTTTTTGAAACTGGGCGCGCCCAAAAATTCTGGTCGGCTGCGGCAGGTGAGTTGGGTCAGCGTTCGGGCCTTGGCGACGGTCTGTTGGCGGCAGGGCGTGGTGCGGAAAACGCGCTGGAAATTTTGGCTGAATCTCATCGGAATTTTGCGCCACAATCCCCGTGTTTGGGATCATTACCTGTCAATTTGTGCGCTGGGCGAACACTTTTTGGAGTATCGCCAGGTGGTGCGAGAACAAATCGAGGCGCAGTTGGCGGAATATCTACGGGCTGAAGCGTTGGTTGCGGCTAAGGCCACCGAACCCGTGCCGCTGGATGCAGGGTTAGACGCGATCGCCAGCTAGGGGCCTGGGGGGACGCATTGGGGCGATCGCAACCGCCCCCCGCTTGGCTCTCGGTGCAGGCGGTTAGAGCAACTTAACGGCCTTGAAGCCAAAGTACAAGCCCAATGCTAGGCCTGCGGCCCCACCTAAAATGATGACGTAAGCAACAGCTCCACCCATCGGTTTCGTTCTCCTTGTGCAACTAACAAAACTATACAAAATAATTGTCCCCTCCAGTGCAGTAGAATCAGCCCACAGCCGCTTTTTTTGAGTCTTATGTCTGTTATTTCGGTTTCGCTGCCATCGCAGTCGTACAACGTGGTGATTGCGCCTGAGGGCTTGGACACTTTGGGCACCCAGTGCACAACACTGAAACTGGGGAAAAAGATCTTACTGGTGTCGAACCCGGTGATTTTTGAGCATTATGGGCCGCGGGCGATCGCCGCGCTGGAAGGGGCCGGGTATGACGTGGCGACGGTGTTGTTGCCAGCGGGGGAGCAGTACAAAACGCCCACCACCCTCCAACTGATTTATGATGCGGCCTTAGACCATCGCATTGAGCGTTCCTCGACCTTTGTGGCTTTGGGGGGCGGGGTCATTGGGGATATGACCGGGTTTGCGGCGGCGACGTGGTTGCGCGGGGTGAATGTGGTGCAGGTGCCGACCTCCTTGTTAGCGATGGTGGATGCGGCGATCGGGGGCAAAACAGGGGTGAACCATCCCAAAGGTAAAAATTTAATTGGAGCCTTTCATCAACCTCGTTTGGTATTGGTTGATCCTGAGGTGTTGGAAACCTTGCCAGAGCGAGAGTTTCGGGCAGCGATCGCAGAGGTGATTAAGTATGGCGTGATTTGGGATGCCGACTTGTTTCAGCAGCTTGAACAAGCCCCCCGCCTCGATCGATTGGCCCACATTGAGGCAGGGTTGCTGCAAGCGATTTTGACCCGCTCTTGCCAGGCGAAAGCCCATGTGGTGAGCAAGGACGAGAAGGAAGGAGGGCTGCGGGCAATTCTGAACTATGGCCATACGGTTGGCCATGCTGTTGAAAGTTTGACGGGCTACCACACGGTGAACCACGGGGAAGCTGTGGCGATTGGCATGGTGGCGGCGGGGCAAGTTGCAGTGCAGTTGGGCTTGTGGTCGCAGACGGAGTGCGATCGCCAAACGGCCTTAATCCAAAAAGCGGCTTTGCCGACTCAAATTCCGGCTGGGGTTGATATTGACGCGATTTTAGTGGCCCTCCAAAGCGACAAAAAAGTTCAAGCAGGCCAAGTTCGCTTTGTGTTGCCGACCCAAATTGGCGTGGCGACCGTCACTGACCAGGTGCCCACTGCGGTGCTCAGGCCGATTCTTGCCCAAATGCAGGCGGTGTGAGCGGTAGTTCAATCGTGAAGCAGGTCTGGTTGTTGCCAGTGGTGACGGTAATTTGGCCGTGGAGCTGCATGACTAAGCGCTTGACCAGGGCCAGCCCCAGCCCTGTACCGCTGTGCTCGTAAGGATCCCGGCCAGGGACTCGATAGAAGAGATCAAAAATCTGGTTGACCTGGTCGGGGGGGATTTCGATGCCAGTGTTGGCAACTTGGAGTTGGATCCCTGGTGTGCCGTCGGCCAAAACGATGGCGGTGGCAGCAAGGCGGATGGTGCCACCGGCGGGGGTGTATTTGCTGGCGTTGTGCAGCAATTCGACTAGGATTCGTTCTAGGCTTTGAGGATCGGTCAAGAGGGGTGGAAAATTGGCGTCGCAGGCGATCGCAAAACTGTGCTGCAACCGAATGGCCTGTTCCTGAAAGGGATAGGCAAGGCGCTTGAGATAGGCTGTGGTTTGGATGGGTTGGGCATTGACGGTGTGGGTGCCCGCTTCGAGCCGTTGTAGATCAAGTAAGTCTGTGATCAGGCCAATTTCCCGGTTACATTCGTCGTTCAAAATTTTGAGATAGTGAGCAATTTTGTTATTGTTCAACCCAGGTTTGGCCGGATCGGGCAGTAAGCCTTCTCGCCCGATCGCCAGCGTCAACATTTGAATCGCCATTTTGATCGTCGCGATCGGGGTGCGCAGTTCGTGGGAAACAGTGCTGAGGAAATTATCTTTGAGTTGGTTAATCTGTTCCAGGGTTTGCACTTGGGTTTGGGCCGCCTGGTACAAGCGGGCTTGCCGAATCGCGATCGCGCATTGATTGGCAACCTGATGGATTAACCGAATTTCTAACTCGTCAAAGCTGGCATTACTGGGCCGAAACAGCCAGATATCGCCTAGTACGCCCTGGTTGTCAAAAATGGGACATGCCAACACGTTCTTACGGTTTAGGCCAATCCGAGTGGCATGGTTGATACTACAAAACTGGACATGTTGACAGCACAGCAACTGAGCATAAATTTCGGGATACTGTTCGGCCATGTGCATGGTTTGTCCCTGGGCCGATGGTAGGCTCCCGGCAAATTCATAGGCGATCGTGCAGGTTTTGCGGGTGACGTCATACAGGGCTGTGTTGCAGCAATCCACCCCAAACAACATGGCCAATTCAGCAACGACAGTTTCCAAAATATGGCCTTCGTCAAGGGAATCCCGTACTTTGTCGGTGATCCGCTTGAGCATGGCTTCACAACTGAGGGCCTGCCGAAGCTGGGTAGTGCGTTGGTGGACGGTCTGTTCCAGTTGCCAATTGAGTTGCTGCACCTGTTGATAGAGTTGGGAATGCTCAATGGCGAGCATGAGTTGTTCCGCAGCCGCTTGGACGAGTTGGATTTCTGGGGGTAGCCAACCGTTGGGTTTGTACTGGCCCAGGCTCAAACTCCCCCAGAGTTCGCCGTTAATTTCTAGAGGGACGATGAGCCATGTTCCTGTAAAGGTGTCGCCAATGGTTTGGTTGAGGGGATCTTGGCGATCGCTGGGGGCCAAAATTTGGATTGTTTGGTGGCGTTTCAGTTGTTCGGCAACGGGGTTGTTGGCATCGGGAATTTCCATCCCAAGATCCTGTTTGGGAACGATGGCCCCATCTCGATATTCGGCAATATGTCGCCATACTCCGGCTTCTGGCACATAGCGCACGATCGCCAACCACTGGGCTTGTAACAGGTGGCCCAACTCTTGAACGGCGGCGGTGACTAGGGTATCTAAATCCAGGGTGTGGCGGACGCGTTGGGCGATCGCCCCCACAAGCTGTTCCTGGTCTAGGGGCTGGTCTGAGGTGACGGCGATCGCCGTCACCGGAGCCCCGACCTGGCATACTGGCTCCACTGTACTTTGGGTTAATAGCAAGGAAATAAGGGTTTGCCCCTGAACTTGAATCCGGCTACCTTGACTATCAACCGTGAGCATCCTGCCATCGGCGGTTTGCAGTTGTAAGCCCGGTAGGTGATGGGCTCCCGATGCACAAATCTGTTCCCAGTGCCAGTTAAGCACCGTATCCGGCACCGCCACGATATCGGCTAAAGATAGTCTGGCCCAATCTGTAGTGACGTATCCCAGTTTCTGCTCCAATGCTGGGTTAATGGCTACCAACTGGCGCGTGTCTGCATCCAAGACCAGCAGGGGCGTTGCCATTTGGCTCAAAATTAGCTCGGCGAAAGAGGCAACAGGCGAAGATGGCACGGCTGGCGACGGCTGGGGATAATCTCGTTCTGGACTGGTAACCGGGGTGGGCGTGAGCTGAGTCGGCAGTCGATGGGGCCGCAGTTTAGTCTCGCTATTGGCCCTACAGAAACGACTAACGTGTGACATGGGAATCTCATGCATCGTGCTACACGGGAACGAACTCGGTATGAAATGACCCTCGACGAGACCGATGCCAAGGTAGGTGCAACCCAATCTCAGCAGCTAATCAAACGGCCAATGGCTGAGCGCATGGGCCGACTTGATGGGTTAATGGAGTGATTGCAACGGTGAATGAGTGATTAAGCTGTCTACACAACAATATTTCACAGAAAATTTTCAACCGAATCGTCACAATCACGGATTCGTTGCGTTGGGGCTGGATTACCTTGGAAAGGCGCAGGGAGGGGCGATCGCTGCTAGAGGGCTGGGGGGTGTGTAGGGCTTACTCGTCTTCAACCTGGTAGCCAAGTTCTGCGAGTCGAGGGCGCGATTGCCGCCATTTAGGTTGAACTTTGACAAACAGTTCGAGATACACTTTGCCCGCGATCAATTTCTGAATTTGTTCTCGGGAACTTGTTCCGATCGCTTTGAGCATACTGCCTTGCTTGCCAATCAAAATGCCTTTCTGGGAGGGCCGTTCGACATGGATCGTCGCAAACACGCGGGTGATGGTGGGTTCTTCCTGGACTTTTTCGATGACGATTGCCGTGGAATGGGGGATTTCTTCGCGGGTCTGGGCGAGAATTTGTTCCCGAATCAGTTCGCCCATGATGAACCGTTCCGGCTGGTCGGTTACGAGGTCGGGGGGGTAGTAGTAAGGGCCGGGGGCCAAGTTTTGGGTGAGTAACTGGAGCAACTCGGGGAGGCCCGCGTCGGTGACGGCGGAGAATTTGGTGAGCGTCCAACCGTGGCTGTCGGCGATCGCCTGATAGCTGGCATCAAGCGCGGCATCGTCTGAGGGTTGTTGGTCAATTTTGTTGAGGCCCAGAATAACCGGCCCTGGGCTGCGTTGGGCAAGTTCAGCAATAAAGCGATCGCCTTTGCCCGCAGGCACGGCCCCATCCACCACAAACAGCAACACATCGACGGTTTGAATCGCTGCTTGAGCGTTCTTGACGAGCACCTCTCCGAGTTGATGGTGGGGTTTGTGAATGCCGGGTGTATCGACAAAAATGATTTGGGCTTCGGGCAAGGTCAAAATGCCGCGCAACCGATTGCGAGTCGTTTGGGCCACGGGCGAAGTAATGGCAATCTTTTGGCCAATCAATTGGTTCATTAAGGTTGACTTGCCGACATTGGGGCGACCAATAATGCCAACAAAGCCTGACTTAAAGCCGGGGGGCGGCGTGGGGATTAAGCCGATTTCAGCGGGGATCAATTCAGTGTTTTCTGTTTCGTTCATTACGATTCTCGATCGATAACCTTTAACTCTGCTTAAGCTTGTTTTGTGCCAGAACCCGATAGATTCAAAATCAGCTTGCTCGTGGTTAACAAAGTTCAAGCAGACCAAATTCAGACCAATGTTCTCAAGAGAATCAAATCCACATCTTAATCGGTGGATGCGGTTTCGTCATCAACCTGGGGTTTGTCGGGGTGGCTTAGTCGTGAGGGCATGGTCGGTTGGTCGTCCTGTTCCGCCCCACGATTGCTGTGTTATCTAGGAGACCTCACACACGTATGGGACACCAAAAGCGAATTGGAATTTTGACCAGTGGCGGAGATTGTGCTGGCCTCAATGCGGCGATTCGGGCCGTTGTGCATAGTGCGGTTGATACCTATGGGTGGGACGTGTTGGGGATTCGGCAAGCGACGCATGGGTTGATGGTGCGCCCCCCAGAGGCGATCGCCCTCACGCCGGAAAGTATTGACCCGTACCTGACGCGGGGGGGAACAATGTTAGGCACAACTAATAAGGGTAACCCGTTTGCTTTTCCAATGCCGGATGGCACCACCCGCGATCGCTCCCAAGAAATTATTGATGGTTACCACGAACTGGGTCTGGATGCCTTAGTCGGGATTGGCGGGGATGGGAGTTTGGCGATTTTGCGGCGGCTTGCCCAACAGGGCGGTTTAAATCTCGTCGGCATTCCCAAAACCATTGATAACGATGTCGGCGTAACGGAATGCTCCATCGGCTTTGACACTGCTGTTAGTGTCGCCACCGAAGCCGTGGATCAACTGCACTTTACCGCCGCCAGCCACAGCCGAATCATGATTGTCGAAGTCATGGGGCGGGATGCGGGGCATATTGCCATGTGTGCTGGCATTGCGGGTGGGGCCGATATCATTCTGGTGCCCGAAATTCCCTATACCATTGACGGCATTTGCCAGACGATTCAAAAGCGTCAAAAACATGGGAAAAACTATTCTCTGATCGTCGTTGCGGAAGCGGTGCGGACAGAATCGGGTAACTTGGTGACAATTGAACAAAGTGCCGAGGGCTGTCGTTTGGGCGGAGTAGGCCAATATCTCTCTGAGCAGTTGTGTCGCCACATGAGTTGTGAAACACGGGTGACAGTGCTGGGCCACACGCAGCGGGGTGGTCGCCCGACTCATCTCGATCGCCTGATTGCTACGTGTTTTGGGGTCGCTGCGGTTGAACTCATTGCCAAAGAAAAATTTGACCATGTGGTGACCTGGCAACATCGGTCAGTGGTGGCCGTGCCGATCGAGGAAGCGATTAGTAAATATTCGGCAGTCAATCCCCACGGAACCTTGGCGACAACGGCGCGGCGGCTTGGGATTTTCCTCGGCTCCTGACGGGGGCAACGGGGGCACATGACTCTACTGCTGAAGTGCTGTCTTGGCAACTGAGAAGTGCTATATGATCCCCTAGGGCGATCGCCCGCCTTTTTGTTCGCAAGTTTGCCATGAAGTCTGTGTTGGTTCGGCTCAAGCCACTACTGCGCTGGTGTGTTTTAGGCACGGCGATTTTTTTCCTCCTTTCGGTGCTGCGGCACCATTGGCAAAGTGTGGCCACAATCCGGATTGATGGGGCGGGGTGGGCCTGTTTGGCGATCGCGCTGGGGATTACCCTAACGGCCCATATCTGTGCGGCCTGGGTTTGGAGTTGGTTGCTCCGACGGGATTTCCAGCAACCCATCCAGTCCGGGTGGATCATGCAAGCCTATTTGCAAACCAATGTTGCCAAGTATCTGCCTGGAAATATCTGGCATTACTATGGCCGGATCAATGCCGCCCGTCAGGCTGGGGCATCCCTGGCCGCGGCCACCGTCACCGTTATCCTGGAACCGCTGCTGATGGCGGCTTCTGCCTTGGTTTTAGCGTTGTTTAGTAGCCAAGCGATCGCGACTCAGTACGGGGCGATCGCGGTAGTTGGGCAATGGCTGACGCTGCTTTTGGCTCTCGTGAGTATCCATCCCAGAGTAATCAACCCGGTTGTCCAAAAACTTGCCCGCGCTAAGCAACCCTCCGCCCAGGGGCCAACGGTTGGGCCAACCTCTGCTACTTCGCCAGAAACACCTCCCCTGGAGCATTACCCGGTGGTTGCGCTGCTGGGTAATCTGGGTTTTGTCTTGCTGCGTGGGATTGGGTTTTTGCTGACTTTTGCCGCGATTAGCCCTCTACCACTGGAATCAGGAGCACTCCTGGTCAGTGCATTTAGTGTGGCCTGGTTGCTGGGCTTAGTGGTGCCTGGTGCGCCCGGTGGTTTAGGTGTGTTTGAAGCCACGACGATCGCACTCCTGGGGCAGCAATTTTCGCCCGGATTGTTGCTGGGCATTGTGGCGCTGTATCGCCTGGTCAGTATTCTCTCGGAGGGGTTGGGGGCCAGTGTTGCCTGGTTGGACCAACGCTGTAGTCACATCCTTTCGGCCTAGCAATAAAACACCGCTGGTGCGATCGTGATTTTGACCAGAAATCTGGGGTCATGAATAAATCTGGGGTCATGAATCAAGTGTCTCTAAACTCCCATCGGGAGCCTGAAGATTGGGAAATAATTCAACCTTATTCTCAGGCCGCAATTGGGAAAAGATACGGTAAGTATCGGGATTAAAGACAGTCGTTTCTTCGCCGCTTTCGTGCATACGCACCAAGTTGTACTGCACATTTTCTGCATAAATTGCAAAGGTGACATTAAACACTTCTAAGAAATTAACGACCCAAGTACATTCTGCCTCTGGGTAATCTTGATAGTGTTTAATCAGTGCCGCAATTTGGGCTTCTAAATGGGTTCTGGCATGGCGACAAATCAGAATAATTTTGAGGAGCAGTACTACTAAAGTAATCGGATTACCTTGGGCGATGAGTTGCACAAAGAGAGCCGTTGGTTCTATTTTATCTTCTGCAACTTTTTCCACTGTGAGCAGGTCGATGACACGGTTGCAGGTTCTTAAAATCAGCGCTTCTGAAATCATGTCATTGTCATGATTGGTATACAGCTTTTCTAGTTTGGTGCTGAGGTTGGTTGTGATAAATACAGTTGATGCTTGCTTTTGGAGTGAAAAGGTGAGGTAGCGCTGAAAGCTAATCTTAAACTCGCGGAATGTCAGTTGATCAATCTGATGAAGAAAGATATTTGCCAGGTTGACATAGCTAAATTGGCCCTTCCGCGCAACGATAACTTTGATGAGGCGTAATGCTTCGTCGCCCAGGGCGGTTGGGTTTTTGGGAGGTTGGGAACCAGCAGACCGTAATTGCGATCGCGCAATGTACATCGCCAAGTCAAACTTAAAGCGATCCTTGAGTTGTTTAGATAAAGCTCGGGCTGCCTCCCGCTGTTCAATAGGGTTTGTGAGATCAATATATTGAGGCACTAAAAGATAGGATGTGTAGCGAGCAATCCAAGGCCCGTTTTCATGATCCTCATACTTCGAGGTGAAAAGCTTGAGTTCCTCAAAATCTTTGCTATTAACAAAATCATGGATCCACGATCGCAAGCGTTTTAATGTCGGTGAAACTGTGTAGCGATCGACAATTGGATCGGAAAAGAGTTGAATTAACTCGCTAATAGGCTTAAAGTTGCGGCTTGCATCCCAGTTATTAATGAGAATGTAACAAGAACGCTTCAGCGTATGGACAAATTCTTCCTGATTATTCGAAAAAACAATTTCATAGACTGCTTGCATGCAGCTAGAACTAACTGAATCAATATGATGAATAAAAAGATGTTTAAACTCTAGCAGAACTTCTTCTGGGGGCCATTTCCGCACAATCCCCAACAAAAATTCATAAATTCGTTCCTGCGCCTCTTGGATGTTCCGGCCTTGCCGAACAAATCGATAACTATACTCGTTTGACTGAGAGTTTTGGATGGGTTCGCCGATCATTTATACATCACTCAAGTGCAGGAACTCTATTTCAGACGGCCACTTATCGCATTCGACTCACGCTCTCTGCCAAAAACGGTTAATGAATATCGGCTCTATTCCATCAAATATTGAGTTAAAAATACGAGATGGAACACAGCTAATGTTCGATTTCACTACCGCTGATCAACGTCACGATGATGACAAAGAATCATAGGTGGAGACGGTCTCAGATACACGAGGCTATCTGTTTTTTCGGAAATAACGCGGAGCCGATAAGGGGCGGTTTGGCGAAGGCGAGTTGACCGGAACAAACTCAGCACAGCCTGCAAGGGCAAAGAGCGATAGGTTCGCCAAAGTTTACAGTATTCCCAGAGCTCGTTCTATTCAGAACAAGGGGCGGTTTGGATTGCTCGTTTAAGGCGGCGATCGCAAACGGCTGAATCTGGAGAATGATCACCTAGGACGAGAGCACTCCTCAAGCAAGTGGAGGAGATCATAATTAAATTATGAAAATAGAATAGTCGTATCCAGTTGTGACCTCAGTGGGCAATGTTATCGTAACGAATTGCTAGCAAGTTTTAATCCGTATGACAATCTGCTGGGAGGGCAATTTGAATCGTGCTAATGGCTATTTGGTACTCTGTCTTTTTATCATTCACTGCTAGGGATGAAAACTAACGCAAGGCTGAGTGGACTTGAATGTTTGCGCGATCAACGATTTGCGCGATCAACAGGGAGATAGCCGTTCCTCTCAATGGAGGGAGGAGCACGTTACCTATGCTTCAAAGCTGAAGGATGGTAAAGCATAGCACATTGAGCGAGTGAAGCCGATAAGGAAGGATGTATACATGCGCCTTTATCTTAGGGACTAAGAGGGGCGACGGGTTCACCCGTTTAGGTCAGCTTATTTTTACTTCATTGTCTGGGATACTGCGGAGAAATAGCTGGTTTTTCTAACAATTCTACAGAAATCAAAAAATCACGCTGGCGGGAGACCAGGGAAAACACGGACTCTGATAAGAGATACAGGCACTTCGGCTGGATGGTTCACCTCCAGAAATATAGGCTGTTTTGCTCAGGCAGCAGGGCATTGTTGATGAATTCAGATGTTTGGAGAATTCGTCTAAGGCTCATGCCTAATGCCGATGAGGGCGACGGACTGGCCAAAGTCAGCCTTGGGAACGGCTTGGCAGGGCAAGGCCAAACGCTAGGGCTGAAATGGATGGTGTAATGATCAGGCTGCACTGTGGGTTTTATGCAGCAGTCGAGGGTTTTTGGGTAGTGGCTGAGTGCGTTGCAGGATGGCGTGCGATGGGAGCATCCGGGTCATTGCTGTCAGCAGAATTACTTGTCAGGCTCGGTAAGTAGGCGTTGTAGCGCATAGACGAGCCAAACTGATTGTCCAACGACTTTAGTGAAATTTTCGCGTTTACTTTCGCGTTTATTAAGATTGGGATGGGGGCAGAGGGACTTGAACCCTCACGACCTTGCGGTCAACGGATTTTCATTCTCCCACAGCTTTCGCTGTTGCTCGTTCCAGAACGCTGGTGCGGCTTTGAGAATTGGACTCTCCCTTTACCCACGCTTTGAACTATGTATCAGGTAGCTTCAAAGCGCTAGGGTAGCTCCCGTCGAGTCTCTGCACCTTCCGCTGAATGACCGATGGAGGTTTCCGGGTCTGAATTCGATGCGGCTTGGCTCAGGATTGCCCTATAGATGACGCGGCTCTGGCTGGGCGCGATCGCGCTGGCTGCCGAGATTTTGCGTGGTTTCTACTTAGGTTTCCCTGAATTTGAGAGCTGCCACTCAATGAGTTTCTTCACTGAGGCTCAGTTGTCTAAGTCCGTAGCGTCTACCATTCCGCCATGCCCCCAAATGTGCATACCGAAGTACAGTCAGCAGCTACTCTGTCTATTCCACCATCAAATGGGAGTTTTGTACAACTTTTTCGTTGAAGATTTGGGTGGGCGATCGCGAATAAAGTTTTGGCAATCACTAACATTCGGTTTTCTAACGCTTCTTCGTGACAGGGAGGGGATAGAATAAGGCCATCAGTTCAGAGAGTGCGTTTGTGCATCTGGGTTGATAGTGAGAACCCTTATCCATCCCCTTGTCTGACTATGGTGATTGCGCTGCTGTATTTAGCTCTAGCTGGTGCCTTTTTGGTGGTGGTGCCGGCCATGTTGTATTTCTATCTCAAAGCCCGTTGGTATGTGGCAAGCTCTGTGGAGCGGGGCTTTATGTACTTTTTGGTCTTTTTCTTTTTCCCTGGGCTGCTGCTGCTATCGCCGTTTTTGAATTTTCGTCCCAAGCGCCGTCAAGTTGAGGGATAATGCGCCGAATTGATGTCTTGGTCATTGGTTTAGGAATGTTTATCGTCAGCGGTTTGGCGTTTGGCGTGTTGTGGGCGAGTGGCCTAGACCTGAACAATGCAGGCTTGTGGACTCAGGTTTTGTTGGTGGGTGGTCTGGTGGGCTGGCTAGCAACTTATGTGGTGCGAGCGACGACAGGCACGATGACATACCACCAGCAGCGCCGAGACTATGAGGATGCTGTGTTGCAAAAACGGCTGGAGGAAATGACTCCAGAAGAACTGGCGGCATTACAGGCTGAAATTGCGGCGGAGGACGCTGCGCGATCGCAGTCTACTCAATAGGCGATCGCGCTGGATTGCTCAGCGATGTTGGCTGGAACTGACGCAAGATTTGTGTTTATGGTGGCAATTCCTGCGACAATCGATACTGGCATGAATGCACGATGGGCTTAAGCCAAATTCGCAGCTATGACTGAAGTGGCACTGGTTTTCCAGTGTGCTGCAAAGCTGGGTGAATGCCACTATTCTGATCGTTTCTTTTTGGTTATCCATGACTTCTGTTTCCCAATGCTTTGAGCACTTACGAAGCCACGCTCGCTGTGCCCTCATTCCGTTTGTGACAGCGGGTGATCCCGACTTGGCGACGACGGCTCAGGCGTTGAAGGTGTTGGATGAGGCAGGGGCTGACTTGATTGAGTTGGGGGTGCCCTATTCTGACCCACTGGCCGATGGCCCGGTGATCCAAGCGGCGGCGACTCGCGCATTGCAACAGGGAACGCGCCTGGATGATGTGTTGGCGATGGTGGCGGAAGTGAGCCCGACCCTGCGATCGCCCATTATTTTGTTTACTTACTACAATCCCATCCTGAATCGCGGGGTGGAGCAGTTTTTACAGGATATTGCTGCCGTTGGGGTGAAGGGGCTGGTGGTGCCAGATTTGCCCTTGGAGGAAGCGGAAATTTTGCTGCAACCAGCGGCGGCCTGTGGGGTTGAACTCACGTTGTTGGTTGCGCCGACGACACCACCGGAACGGATTGCGGCGATCGCCCAAAAGTCCCAAGGCTTTATTTACCTGGTGAGTACGACTGGGGTAACGGGGGTGCGGGCGCAAATGCAAAGCCGCGTCAAAGATTTGTTAATGACTTTACGCAATGTGACGGATAAACCCATTGGTGTTGGTTTTGGGATTTCCCAGCCGGAACACGCCCAGCAAACGATGGAATGGGGCGCTGATGCGGTCATTGTGGGGAGCGCGATCGTCAAGCGTCTGGCGGACACCCCACCAGAGAAAGGCTTGCAGGAAATTCGTGAGTTTTGTCAGCGATTAAAGGCTGTAATGCAACCGAGTTAATGGGTTTTTAAGCCTAATTCTGAGTCGTTTTGGCTGGGCTTGAATGTCCGACTGTGGCGATCGCAAATTATGGGTTGAAAGTCCCCATTTTTTGCCTGAATTAATTAAGATAATCTGCCTTGATTCCTTGCTTGGCTGGGGGTAGAAACGGTTGATGGCGCATTGTGGAACGCCAATCCGGTCGCTGCCATCTTAACTAATTATGCATTTTAAAATTGTGTTTTTAGGTTGGGGCTGAAGCGCGGAATTCTATGTGAAAATTTGCAGCGTCTCCACCGATGAGGCTTGACTCTTGCTGCCTGGGACTGTAACGTCTATATTCATTGACTGCGAGGCAAATCATGCTTTTGCAGGATGACTGTAGGGCATTCATCGCCTTAAGTCTTGCTGGTTTCACACACACTTGGTCGGGACGCTAGCGATCGCTCGCTGGTTGTTCCAATGGAATTTGTTTAATCCGTGTCGCGGTTGGGGTCAATGCCGTTGCTAGCTTTGTGCTGGTCGTTGTCCTCAATTTCATCAAAGCTCCTCACTGTAGACCCTTGAATAGATCTGAGCTTTTGGATGAGACTTCCAACACCGTCGTTGGAGCCCAAAGGTGTTTTGCGGTTAGCCCTGTTGCTGATTGCTGCCACCTTGAGCTGCCACGGACTTGCTGCTTATGCCCAAGTCACCCTGATCCCGAACACGGCAAATGCGAATTTCCGAGCCACACCGGATGGGCCATTCCAGGGTGTGCGGTCGAATACGGTCACTGTGCCATTGCTCTCTGAGCGGTTAGAAATCATTAAAGTCGGCGATCGCGGTGCGGCTGAGCCTGGGGATACAGTAACTTACAGGCTTCTAGTCAAAAATTCCGGAAGCAGCACCCTGACTGGTTTAGTTGTGACTGATACCTTGCCCCGAGGCTTGCGGTATTCAGACAACTCGGCCCGGGCCGCTTTGAGTACAGATGGTGGCCCGGAAGTGCCTGTGAACCTCTCCAGTGTGACCACCAGCGGCCAAATCGTGAATTTTGCCTATCCCAGCATTGCGCCCAAGCAGACCCTCAAGATTGTGTATGGCGCACTCCTAACGCCAGATTCGGTGCGGGGTTCTGGGCGGAACTTGGCGGTGGCCAGTGCGACGAACCCAGCAGGGGGCCGGGTGGTCAGTAACCAGGCTAGCCATTTGTTGCGGATTCGACCAGGGATCTTGTCTGACTGTGGCACCATCATTGGCCGGGTTTTTGTGGACAAGAACTACGACGGGGAACAGCAACCGGGTGAACCCGGTGTGCCCAATGCGGTGGTGTTTATGGACGATGGCAACCGCGTTACGACGGATGCTAATGGCCTGTTCTCCTTGCCCTATGCGGTGTCTGGTTTTCGGTCGGGTACCTTGGATTTGACTAGCTTGCCGGGGTATACCCTGGCTCCCAACTTGTATCGGATTGAGGCGAATGCGCCCTCGCGGCAGGTGCGGTTGGCCCCAGGGGGGTTAGCACGGATGAATTTTGCAGTCACGCCCAGCTTCAGGGAGGGGCAACAGTAGAATGCGACTTGACTCAATTGCTCAATTAAGTTTCCTGACGACGCTCCTGGGCGCGATCGGTATCGTCACTGCGGCTACGGCCAATGAATTACAACCCACTGGGTCTCAACGTTCGGATGCACCACCTGTGCTGCATCTCCAAGATGCCCTGAAAAAAGCTCCGCAGGGTGGAACGGGGTACACCTATCAGTTTGGTGGGCCAGCCCTATCGCCTTTTGCGCCAGTAGATGGGACTGGGACGGAGGTTCGATCGCCCATGATGGGTGGTCGTCAACCCGCGATCGCGACTCCTGGCACTCAAACCCAGACTGGGGCTAAGCCTGGAACTCTGGCCCAAACTGCCCAGGCGACCCCAGAGACGGAGGTAGAGACTGCGCCAGCGGCGATCGCCGCAGATCAGATCCAGATTTTGACGCCGAAGGAAACAGTCACGGCGGTTAAAAGCACAGATTTTGTGGTCAAGTATCCGACTGGGACAGAGATTCAGGTCTTTGTGAACGGTCAAGCGATTTCGGCCAACACGCCTACCCAAACCCAGGACGATCCCCAGAGTAACGAAACGACCCAAGTATGGTATCGCCTGCCCCTGCAAGCGGGGGAGAACGTGATCTTGGTGAAAGCGGGCGGCACCGAGGTGGGGACGGCCAAGGTAACCGTGCAGGAAACGGCGGCGAAAATCAACTTTTTGCCCTTTCAGGTGCCTCAAGTCCCGGCAGATGGGCGCTCGGCCCTGACGGTAGAAGGGGAAGTGTTGAATGAAGCGGGACAGGCGATCGACAAAGATACCGTCGTGACCTTAACCGCCACTGCCGGGAAGTTTGTTGGGGCCGATTACGACAAGGACAGAGCCGGGTTTCAGGTGCTAGCGCGGGGCGGCAAATTTACTGCTCAACTTCAGTCCGGGCTAGATCCCCAAACTGTGCGGATTCGGGCGGCGATCGATCGCACCGCCCTTGTGACAGAAGCTGAGAAAAAGCAGCCTACCAATCTGCCGCTTTCCCAGTTCAATCCGCCGCCTTACTTGATGTCGAATAACCCCGACGATAAGACCTTAGAAGCCTATACCCAAGCGGAATTTATTACTAATCTCCGGCCCTTTATCCTGTCGGGGAACGTGAACCTGCGCTTTGGGCAAGCCGGACTTGATTTTTACAACAGCTATCAAGATTTTCTACGGCCTAGCTTGCTCGACCAGGGCTACCGGGTGGATTTTGGGGTAGCTGCTTTCACCCAGGGGCGCATTGGCGAATGGCTCTTTACCGGGGCCTTTAATAACCAGCGGCCCCTCAACCAGGATT
>ERZ1066135.76-NODE-76-length-98574-cov-10.718176_pt1 | contig 98574 bp, 100 predicted proteins | sample MGYA00382782_ERZ1066135 | MGnify/ENA primary metagenome ERZ1066135 (study PRJEB33369, sample SAMEA5778365) | biofilm metagenome | biome: Industrial cooling water; feature: Water cooling tower basin; material: Biofilm | place: United Arab Emirates | collected... | reverse complement strand
TGACAGGTTTATGAACTATGCAATACCATAAAAACAGAAGTTGAATAGTATGATTTAGCTCAACCTGTCAGGTCAACTACTACGTGATACTAAGACCTGACAGGTTAAGAAAAATAAAGATGCTTCATTTCATAGTACACTTTTTCACTCAGCAACAAACCTGTCAGCGTCAAATTTGGTTTTCGTTCGACTCTGACAGGTTTATGAACTATGCAATACCATAAAAACAGAAGTTGAATAGTATGATTGGGCTCAACCTGTCAGGTCAATTACCAACAAGGTGTTGAAGTGAGTGACACAACGAAGACGCCACCAGCACATCAGTCCGCAACCAAATCCTTCAAACGTTTCGCTTTCTATACACTGTCATTAAACACAAATTTCATGTACTGATTACTGTCAGCCGGCCTTTTGATACGCATCACCGATAGCCTCCCTTACCACAAATAGTTTTGCCCCATACTTTAAAACGTTCAACATGAGTGTTATCATCATACTTCTCATAGCCAGCATAAGTGTTGCCACTCTCTTTCTGGCAGCCTTTATCTGGAGTGTTAAAAACGGACAAATGGATGATGACTACTCGCCTCCCCGTCGTATTCTTTTTGACGACAATACCACTAACAATAAATCTCAACTCTAAAACGAACCATATGCACATGGAAAAATTCGCTTATGACAACCGGATAGTTAAAAACTTCGCCATTGCCACCGCCGTGTGGGGACTGGTAGGTATGATTGCCGGTTTATGGGTAGCCTTGCAATTTTATCTTCCGCAAACATCACTCAATTTTCCCGGAACTACTTTTGGCCGTCTTCGCCCCATTCATACCAATGCGGTGATTTTTGCTTTTGTGGGCAACAGTATGTTTATGGGTGTGTACTACTCACTGCAACGCTTGTGTAAAGCAAGAATGTTTAGTGATGTACTGAGCAAAATTCATTTTTGGGGTTGGCAATTGATTATTGTGCTGGCTGCTGCTACTTTATTTTTTGGTTACACTACCGGAAAAGAATATGCAGAGTTGGAATGGCCCATTGATATTCTCATCACATTGATATGGGTGGTGTTTGGCATCAACATGTTCGGCACCATCATGAAACGGAGAGAAAGTCATTTGTATGTAGCTATTTGGTTTTATATCGCTACCTGGATTACTGTAGCTATGCTCCACATAGTAAACTCTATCGAGCTTCCATTTAGCTGGTTAAAAAGTTACAGTTGGTACGCCGGCGTCCAGGACGCATTGGTACAGTGGTGGTATGGTCATAACGCTGTAGCATTCTTTTTAACTACTCCCATTTTAGGTTTGATGTATTATTTCTTACCAAAAGCAGCAAACCGTCCGGTATATTCTTATCGTTTATCCATCATTCACTTTTGGGCATTGATATTTATTTACATCTGGGCAGGTCCGCACCATTTGCTTTACACCGCATTGCCTGATTGGGCACAATCACTGGGCACTGTATTTAGTGTAATGCTCATTGCACCAAGCTGGGGCGGTATGCTCAACGGTTTGTTTACACTACGTGGCGCATGGGATAAAGTGCGTGAAGAACCGATGCTGAAATTTTTTGTAGTAGCCATTACCTGTTATGGTATGAGTACGTTTGAAGGCCCGATGCTTAGTTTGAAAAATGTAAATGCCATTGCGCACTTTACTGACTGGATTATTGCACATGTGCACATTGGTGGTTTGGGCTGGAATGGTTTTATGGCCTTTGGTATTTTGTATTGGTTGTTCCCCAAAATGTGGGGTACTAAATTGTATTCGCCAAGGTTGGCAAACAATCACTTTTGGTTAGGTACAATTGGTATTGTTATTTATGCGATTCCTATGTACTGGGCAGGCTTTGCACAGGCTGATATGTGGAAACAGTTTACTGAAGAAGGATTTATTAAGTTTCAGTTTTTGGAAACAGTAAACAGCATTATACCCATGTACATTGCCAGAAGCATCGGCGGTACATTATACATTATTGGTGCCTGTATGATGGTTTACAACCTGTACAAAACATCTGTATCAGGCAAGTTCATTGCCAATGAAGAAGCAGAAGCACCTGCATTAGAAAAAGAAACATCACACGTAAAAGAGTACTGGCACCGTGTAATTGAACGCAAACCGGTGATGATGCTGGTATTAAGTTTAATCATGGTAGCTATTGGTGGTTTACTTGAATTGATTCCTACATTTTTAGTAAAAGAAAACATTCCTACAATAGCTGCAGTAAAACCCTACACACCGCTGGAACTGCAGGGAAGAGACATTTATATCAGAGAAGGATGTTATACCTGTCACTCACAAATGGTGCGTCCGTTTCGTGATGAAGTGGCACGTTATGGTGAATATTCAAAAGCAGGTGAATTTGTTTATGACCATCCATTCCAGTGGGGCAGTAAACGTACCGGACCTGATTTAGCAAGAGAAGGAACTGATAAGTTGAAGAAGTCTGATTCATGGCATTACAATCACCTGTGGGATCCCAAATTGATGAGTCCGGGTTCTGTAATGCCGAGATATGTATGGCTGTTGGATAAGGATTTAGATACAGCAAGTACACCTGCAAAAATCAGAGCCATGCAAACATTGGGTGTGCCTTATCCTGAAGGATACGATGCTGTCGCCAATAAAGATTTGATGATACAGGCAAACGGAATTCGCATCAATTTAAAAACGGATAAAATTGAAACCCCTGCCAATAAAGAAATCATTGCAGTAATCGCTTATCTGCAACGCCTGGGCAAGGATATTCAAACAGACAGCAAAAATAAAACAGCATCTATTCAATAACACAAAACAGAAAGCAACATGAAATTTGTTCACTATCTCGAAAAAATAAGCGACGTAAGTATTTACGGACTTACCTCTTTTATGATTTTTTTCATCTTTTTCTGTGCTGTGTTAACATGGGTGTGGAAGAGCGATAAAAAGCAAATGAAAAAAATGAGTGAATTACCATTAGACTAAACTCTAAAATCAAAACAATATGTTCAGGATAAAACAATCAATAATTTTAAACAGACTGATTGCCGTACTGCTGCTCCTGTTTTGTTCATTTGCAGCCTCAGCGCAGAATACTGCAACAAGTTCACCTGCAGCACCACAATCCGTGTGGAGCAATCCATTGGCACTGGCGATGCTGGCCATCATCTTTGTGTTGTTACTGGTGATTGCACTTTTAGCCAATGTAGTACTGGGCACTGCTGAGTGGCATTTCAAAAAACAATCAGGTGCTGCTAAAATCATTACCGCAATGCTGGCAGTAAGTTTACCTTCTCTCGTTTCTGCACAGGATGCAACAACGGTTGCTGCTGCACCTGTTAATATTGGCGGGCTTTCTGCTACTACTTTTTTTATGCTGCTTGCAGTAATAGGTGTAGAGCTGATTGTGATTTTAGTAATGGCATTCTTTGTTCGCTCCTTCCTTGCAAAAGAAAAAGTAAAAAAGCCAGTATTAGAAAGCGAAGTAAAACAGGAAACCAACTGGCAACAGTTATGGGATAAGTTTAACAGCTTCCGCCCTATTACTGAAGAATCGAAAATAGATCTGGGTCATAACTATGATGGCATCCGTGAGTTGAATAATCGCCTGCCCGGCTGGTGGCTCTATGGTTTTTATCTTACCATTATTTTCTCGGGTATTTATTTATGGCGTTACCATGTTTCAAACTCAGCACCCTTACCCGGTGAAGAATTAAAAATTGCATTGATAAAAGCGGATGAGCAGCAAAAAGCTTACCTGGCTAAAGCTGCTAATAATGTAGACGAAAACACAGTAATCTTTAACAAAGACGGTATAGCAGCAGGTGGTGCTATTTTCAAACAAACATGTGCAGCTTGTCATGGCCCTGAAGGGCAGGGTAATACGGTTGGGCCCAATCTTACTGACGAATACTGGATTCACGGTGGCAGCATCAAAGACATTTTCAAAACCATTAAATACGGCTATCCTGAAAAAGGAATGCAAAGTTGGAAAGATCAATATTCCCCCGTGCAAATGGCACAACTGGCAAGTTTTGTAAAATCATTACAGGGCACAAAACCATTGAATCCAAAAGCGCCGCAGGGTGATTTGTATAAAGAAGGAGCAATGCCTGCAACTGATTCTACAAAAGCAGTTGACAGCACGGCCACTGCAAAAACGAATTAACAGCAAGGCAGCATCACAAATTCTTAAACGTGAGCCTGTGATGTTTTGTTCCGATTAAAAAGACAGAGCAACAAATTGGAAACTGAACTAAAACATACCAATCCCGAAACAACTGAATCATTCCGTGACAGGATTGCTACTGTTGATGCCAAAGGAAAACGTAACTGGATTTATGCATTAAAGCCCAAAGGAAGATTCTATAATGCAAGAATCATTGTAAGTTTTTTCTTTTTTGCCATTTTTATGATTCTGCCCTTCATTTTTGTAAACGGAAGACCTTTATTTCTGTTCAATATACCTGAAGCAAAGTTTATCATATTAGGCAAAGTATTTTGGCCGCAGGACTTTTTCATCTTCGGTCTTACCATGGTTACATTTGTAGTATTCATTGTTTTATTTACGGCTGCCTTTGGCCGTTTATTTTGCGGATGGGTGTGCCCACAAACAAATTTCATGGAAATGCTTTTCCGAAGAATTGAATATGCTATTGAAGGTGATGCGCCTCAACAAAAAGCGTTAGCCAAAAGCATATGGAACAGTAATAAAATTTTCAAAAAGGGTTTAAAGCACTTTGTGTTTTACATGGTGAGTTTTGTGATTGCCAACTACTTCATGGCATATGTTATAGGTGTAGAGCAGTTATGGACAATGATAAAACATCCGTTTGAAAATTTGGGCACACTTACAGGACTAATTGTTTTTACCTATGTGTTTTATGCAGTATATGCATTCTTTCGTGAACAGGCATGTACAGTGGTGTGTCCTTACGGAAGATTACAGGGGGTACTGCTTGATAAAAACTCAGTAGTAGTAGCATATGATTACAAGCGTGGCGAAACAAGATCTAAATTTAAAAAAAATGAAGAACGCACAGCAGGTGATTGTATTGATTGCCATCAGTGTGTAAGAGTATGTCCCACAGGTATTGACATTCGAAATGGCACACAGCTGGAATGTATTAACTGCACAGCCTGCATTGATGCCTGCGACCACATGATGGAAAGCGTGGGTTTTAAAAAAGGACTCATTCGTTTTACAAGCGAAAATAATATTGCAGGCGGCCAAAAGCAGCGTTATACCACACGCATGAAGCTATACACATTTTTGCTGATTGGCCTGCTGGGTTTGTTAAGTTTCCTCATATTCTCCTTAAAAGATGTAAAGGCGACTGTGATACGTACGCCGGGCATGCTGTTCCAGCAAGTGGGTAAAGACAGTGTTTCCAATTTGTACAATATCAAAGTGGTAAACAAAACCATGAAAGAAATACCGCTTACCATCAAATACGAAGGTGGCAATGGAGAGGTAAAAATGGCCGCCAAAGAAATTAAAGTACAAAAAGAAGGACAAGGTGCCGGTGCATTTTTTGTGGTACTGCCCAATAAAATGATTAAAGATCGTAAAACAGTAATCAAACTGGGCTTGTATGAGGGTACTAAAAAAATCAGTGAAATAACCACCAACTTTTTAGGACCGCTTTACAATGAAGATGAATACGAAGAAACAGAAAAGCACGATTCTGAAAAGGAGGAATAAAGTATAATTTTTAAATCAAACAACCATGACACTCAACTGGGGACATAAAATAACAATTGTACTGGTGCTTTTTGCAGCACTCATGTTTACACTCGTGTATAAAAGTATAAAAACAGATTTTCAGTTAGTAAGCAAAGATTATTATAAAGATGAATTACAGTTTCAGCAAGTAATAGATGGCAGTAAAAATGCCAATGCATTAACTACTTCGCTCACTTTAACACAAACTCAAAATGGAATCAGTATTCAGTTTCCGCAGGAAATGAAAGACAAAGTACTGGAAGGTGACATTTGGTTCTACTGCTCTTACAATGACCGTAACGATTTGCGTTTGAAAATTGATGCAACCAAAGAAGCGATACAACTAATCAATCGTTCTCAACTTGCTGCAGCTACCTACACTGTAAAAACAAACTGGAAAGCGGATGGTACACTTTATTATAATGAACAAATATTTACTGTAAAATAATGTTAAGCACAACCGTTATAGCAGGATTTACATTAGGCTTATTCGGCAGTTTGCACTGTGTGGGTATGTGCGGGCCATTGGCACTTGCATTACCTGCACCATTTACCAGCCGAAACAGGCAAATTACAGCATCCGTATTTTACAATACCGGAAGAGTTGTAACCTATAGTTTATTGGGCTTATTGTTTGGTATTATTGGCAAAGGGTTCAGCATGGTTGGCTTCCAGCAATTATTTTCCATTATAACAGGCAGTTTGATGCTGGTGCTTACAGTTTTATATTTTGGTTTTCACAAGAACTATCTGCCCGCATGGTTTCAACAGTTTACTTGGAAAATTCAATCATTCATTGGCAGTGCACTCCAAAAAAATTATGGCGCCTTTTGGGTGGGTATGGCCAATGCCTTATTACCCTGCGGCATGGTATATGCAGCAATAGCGGGCGCATTGGTAAGCAGCAACATTCTATCATCAGTATTCTTTATGGCTTCTTTTGGAACAGCTACAATACCTGCCATGCTTACACTTATGATTTTTGGATCAGGCTTTTCGGCACATTTACGTATCAAACTGCGCAAACTTACGCCTTATGTTATGATTCTGGTAGCAGCAATACTTATTTTAAGGGGATTGAATTTGGGCATCCCTTATGTGAGCCCCTATGCAGAAGAAGGAGTAAAAACTGAAAGTATACAATGCCATTAATACAATAACTTATTCAGATATTAATCCTGTAATATGCTGAAAGAAGAACTAAAAGAACTGTTGAATACTGAAAATGAGCAGCTCAAAAAGCTGCATGAGATTGTTACGCACTCTGTTGAAGAAGAGAAATTGGTATCCAATAAATTAACTCAGTTTGAAGAACAACAGCCATCATTACGGAGCAGAATAGCAGATAAAGTAGCATCGTTTGGAGGAAGCTGGAGTTTCATTATAACGTTTATAGTATTGATGGCCCTCTGGATAAGTATGAATTTGTATTTTCTTGTTGTTCCATTTGATCCTTTCCCTTTTATTCTTTTGAATCTTATTCTATCAACCATAGCAGCACTACAGGCACCTGTGATAATGATGAGCCAAAACCGGAAAGAAGAAAAGGACCGGCAGCGTGCCATCAATGATTATCTTATAAACCTGAAGGCTGAAGTAGAGGTAAGAAACCTTCACTATAAAATGGATTTGCTGATAACTGAGCAGATGAAAACATTATTTGAAATTCAAAAAGTTCAAGTGGAACTAATGGAAGAGATCCGGGTGATGTTAAAAAAATAATGCAAAATATATGAACAAAAATTCAACTAAAATATGACAAAACTGACCAACATCATTTTTCACATTGACCCAAAATCCTAAGATTGTGCAACGGTAATTTTAGTTTTGCTTATCGTGATTTATGTAATGACAGATATGAGGCTTACTAACAACACATTAAACAAAGTAATATCCCAATACAGGTATGAAAATGAAACCTGGAAACGCTACCTGCAATTTTTACAGCAGGAAAATAATTATTTAAAAACAAGATTAAGCCAGGTATTGCAGCATGATTTTGATGTGGAATTCCTGGACAGAGCTGAATATTTTCAAACAAAATTCTTAAACGGAGATGAAACTGTAAATCTCTTAAGGCAGGATGTACATGAAATTGAAAAACTATTACACAACGGGGTGTTAGAAAATGCAACCATATTAAAAGAACTGCAAAAAAAAATAAAGAAACTAAGCAGGGATATGGAAACAGTAGAACAACAGTTCAATAAATTAAAAACAGATTTTAATGAGTTTATTGCTAAAGCAGCATAAAAAAACCGCAGCATAAATTCTGCGGTTTTTTATTGCAGTTGAATACCTCTAATTGAGCATATTCTCCAGTTTCTTTTCATTTAAAATTACAATATTGCCATCTTTTATTTCAATAAGCTTTTCACTTCTGAAATCCCCAAGTGTACGTATAAGAGATTCTGTAGCGGTACCGGCAATACTGGCTAAGTTTTCACGGCTGATGCTGATGCTGAAATTAGCAGCTTCCGTTTTATACTTCTTCTGCAAACTCATTAATGCATCTGCCACCTTTTTACGAAGTGAATTATAAGCAAGTTTCAGCAACTGCTCTTCTTTATCTGCTACATCTTTTGCCAGCATTTGAATAAACCTGCGTGCAACAACAGGGTTGGTATTAACCAGTTCATCAAAATCCTCCTTGGGTATAAGTGCAAGTTCACAATCTTCCATAGCTTCTGCCGTTTCTTTATAGGCTCCTTCTTCCAGCAACGCTACATAACCCAAAAAATCTCCTTCATTATACAAGTCTACCACCAATTCCTTTCCATCATCGTTTGTTTTATAGGTTTTTACTTTCCCTTTTTGTATATAAAATAACCTGCTGGCCCTGTTACCTTCATTATAAATGGTTTGTTTCTTTTTATAATGATTTACATCTCTGTCGCTGGTAAGTGAGGCCAGACTTTCTTTTGCACCCGTAACAGAAAGCAGTTTGTTTACACCATCAAGGCCGCTTGTAAATTCTTCTTTAAGAAAATCGATTTTTCTGATACGACCTTCAATAGCACTTAATAATTCAGTACCGCTGAAGGGTTTGGTAATGTAATCATCAGCGCCCATTTCCATACCTTTTCGCAAATCCAGTCGTTCCGTTTTGGCAGTAAGAAAAATGAAGGGAATATTTTTGGTGATATCATTTTTATGAAGGGCATGAAGCACCCCATAGCCATCCAGTACAGGCATCATTATATCACACACAATCAAATCCGGGCGCTCACTTAATGCCTTTTCAATTCCTGCTTTTCCATCCGGAGCTGTAACCACATTGTAATTGGAAAGCTCCAGTATTTCAGCAGTATTTTCTCTTATTTCATCATTATCTTCAATCAATAAAATTTTTTTACGGGTCATAATTTATCGTTTAAAAGTTAAAACAAATTCAGTTCCTTTTCCTTCTTTGCTGTTGCACACAATAACTCCATTCATAAGTTCAGCATATTTAGCCACAATATGCAATCCCAAGCCTGTACCCTGAATATTTACAGCATTTGCGGCTCTGAAAAACCGCTCAAATAAATGTTCCTGATCTTCAAGTGGTATTCCGATACCGTTATCCTTGATTTTTAAAATAAATTCATTTGGAAGTATTTCTGTTTGAATATTTATCAAAGAACCTTCAGGAGAAAATTTAATGGCATTTGAAAGCAAATTCAACATAATGTGTTTAAACATGGTAGGATCCAGTTCTGTTTCATCACCACCGGTTGAACTGTATTCAAATACCTGTGAGGGTTTACGCAGTGTTTGAAGTTCGCTTACTGTTTCATTTATAATTTTTGAAAAATTGGTACTGCTCAACCTTACCTGAATTTTACCTTCTTCAATTTTACCCACATTGAGAAAGTCATTAAGAATATCTGTAAGCAGGTTAACACTGGATACTATACGCTGAATATGTTTTTCTCTTCTTGGCTGCTCATCCGTGGTTTGGTATTTCTGTAAAAGATAAGTAGAGGAAAGGATGGTGCTGAGTGGGGTACGAAATTCATGTGAGGCAACTGATACAAATCTCGATTTTAGTTCACTCAATTCTTTTTCACGCTCCAAAGCAGCACGAAGTTCTTTATCAATCTGTTCATTTTCCTTAATCTGCTCATTGAGCTGTTCTACTGTTTTTTTAAGCGACTCTGTGCGTTCTTCTACTTTTTTTTCCAGCTCTTCATTAAGTTTTACAATAGCCAGTTCAGCAGTTTTGCGTTCAGTAATATCATTTATAAACGCCATCACATAATTCTGACCGTTTACCTGATAATTACCCAAACTGATTTCAAGAGGAAACTCGGTACCTTCTTTTTTCAAACCATAAATATCTAAACCCACACCCATCGGCCTGCTCTTGGGCGAATGCATGTAGTTTTCATGATATTTTGCATGATTTGATCGAAAACGATGAGGTATGAGTGTTTCAAATGATATTCCTTTTAATTCTGCAGAATTAGCATAACCAAATTGCTTGATAGCAAATTGATTAACCAATACTATTTCTGCCTTTTCATTCACTACAATAATACCAATACTGGAGTGATTGAAGAGCGTTTGTATCAACTGACTGTCTAATGGAGTATCAACCATAATTCTGCATAAGAGCCACAATATAAAGATAGAAAAGTAAATTAAATACCATGATGTCAATTAGTTGCAAATTTTTAAAAGGCAGGCTGCAAAAAACGTAAAAGCCTATGAAGAATAAAACAAGATTGGTTTCTTTTCGTAAACTTGCATAAAATGAAAAAGTAATGGCTACTGAGATTAAATGCCCTAATTGCGGACATGAATTTGAACCTACTGACAGTATTCGTAAATCCATTGAAGAGCAGGTAAAAGTGGAGGCCAATGCAAGAGCGGAGGAATGGAAAAGAAAAAAAGAAAAAGAATTTGCAGAAGAAAAAATAAAACTGCAGCAGCAGGCCGAAGAGCAGGCCCGCAAATCTATTGCTGGTGACTATGAAAACAAATTAAAGATGGCCGAGCAAAGCAGCCGTGAAAATGAAGAGAAATTAAAACTTGCACGGCAACGGGAAATGGAGTTTCTCAAAAAAGAACAACTGCTTATTTCAAAAGAACAGGAGCTTGAGTTACAATTACAAAAAATGCTGCTGGAGGAAAGAACCAAACTGGCTGAAATCATCAGAAAAGAAGAAAGCGAAAAAATTTTATTGAAAGAAACCGAGTACCAACTTAAAAACAAAGAACTGGAAGAAAAACTGGAAGCTCAAAAAAAGCTGGTTGATGAAATGAAGCGGAAAGCAGAACAGGGCAGCATGCAAAGTCAGGGCGAAGCGCAGGAACTGTTGCTGGAAGAATTATTAAAAAGCAGTTTTCCTTTTGACAGTATTGAAGAAGTGGGCAAAGGTGTAAAGGGTGCTGATTGTGTTCAGATAGTACGAAATCAATTTGGACAGGAAAGCGGAAAAATTATTTATGAAAGTAAACGCACCAAAGATTTTTCCAACGAGTGGATTGAAAAATTAAAAGCAGATATGCGGAGCCAGGGTGCTGATGTGGCCGTGATTGTAACACAGGCGATGCCTAAAGACTTAAATCAATTTGCACAAAAAGACGGAGTGTGGGTTTGCAGCTTTGCAGAAGTAAAAGCATTAGCCGCTGTGTTGAGAGATGGCATTTTAAAATTGGCAGCAGCCAGCAAAACCAATGAAAATAAGGGCGATAAAATGCACATGTTATATGACTACCTCACCAGCAATGAGTTTGCCGAGCAATGGAAGGCCATACGTGAAGGTTTTATGAGCATGAAACTTTCAATTCAAAAAGAACGGGATGCCATGGAAAAATTATGGAAGCAACGGGAAAAACAATTGGAAAAAATATTACTCAATGCTGCACATATACGTGGAAGTGTGGAAGGCATTGCAGGAACTGATGTTAATGTGAATTTGCTGGAAGATCACGATTTACTGAGTGATGAATAAAAAACACCCGGATATTATCCGGGCTATTAGTTGATTTAATTTAAGTAAAATCTTCACCATCAAAATCGTCTTCATCTGTACCGCCTCTTGATGTATTCAAGTTAATAATACTGCCCATTAAATCTTTGAACTCCACTTTACCTTCAACTACCTGCTTACTGATGAGTGAAAATGCTGCTAAACCATGTAAGACAAATTCCATTAACAATGCACTTTGTTTTTCATTAGCACCTTTAAAATATTTTTTAACCAATGCGTGCAAACCATCTACTTTATACAGGAGTTGGATTTTTTCTTCATCGTTTAAATTCATGAGCATGGCCAGCGTATTTCCTTTATCAAACCACCCTGTAATGGATTTGTAAGGATTATCAGCTGCGGCCTCTCCCCTGCGTTTTTTAATTAATTCAGGATTGGGAAAATAATTGATAAACTGTGTACGTATTGCTTTGTTCAATAGATTAAATGCTACCTGATACGGACCTTCCTGCTCACCTTCATACACCAGTTCAATTTTACCCGTTATAGAAGGAATTACTCCTATTAAATCATTAACCCACACCTGAGTATGTTTTTCATTATTTATTAAAGACCGTAGTTCGGCTGTGCTGATGGCATTTTCATAAGCACTGATGGTGAGGCGGGCACTTACACCGCTCTTTTTATCAACAAACTCACTGCTTCGTGCTTCAAAGGCTACTTGTTCAATCAACCGCTTAATCAAATCACTCATCTCTACTTTCTGCTGCTGCTCAGGATGGATTTGTGCTTCCTGTTCTGTTATAGCCAACCCTGTTTCAATTGTTTTGGGATAATGGGTGAGAATTTGACTTTCAATTCTGTCTTTAAGTGGAGTTACAATAGAACCACGATTGGTGTAATCCTCAGGATTTGCAGTAAACACAAACAAAATATCTAAAGGCAATCGTAATTTAAAACCACGGATTTGCACATCGCCTTCTTCCAAAATATTAAACAGAGAAACCTGGATGCGTGCCTGCAAATCCGGTATTTCATTGATTACAAATATGCAACGGTTGCTGCGTGGAATAATACCGTAATGAATTACACGCTCATCAGCAAAATTCAGTTTAAGATTGGCAGCCTTGATGGGGTCAATATCTCCAATCAAATCCGCTACACTTACATCTGGTGTTGCTAATTTTTCACCATAACGTTTACTGCGGTGCACCCACTCAATTAATGTATCATCGCCTTCTGTTGCTACTTTATCAACAGCATAATGGCTGATAGGGTTAAATGGATCATCATTTAACTCACTGCCTGCCACTACGGGAATGTATTCATCCAATAATTCCGTCATCAATCGGGCCATACGTGTTTTAGCCTGACCACGCAAACCAAGAAAAAGGATGTTATGACGTGACAATAAAGCACGTTCCACATCAGGTATTACAGAATCTTCATAGCCAAGAATTCCATCAAATACATTTTCATTGCGTTTCAATTTTGCAATTAAATTTTGACGTACTTCTTCTTTAATACTTCTGTTTTTATAGCCGCTCTTTTTTAATTCGCCTAAAGTTGTAATATGTAACATAAATTTTTTGTTTCCCATGAAGGCACAATGGCCACAGAGAGTTATTGAATTTAATAAACTGTTTTTCGCTTCCCACTTTCAAAATCCCTGAAAATGAATGCACCTAATTTATCCAGCGATGCAAAAAATGCCTTGCCGTTATTGGTTTCAGTAAATTCTTGTACAAAGCGTTGCAGGTAGGGATCAGTAGCAATCATAAATGTAGTGATAGGAATTTTCAGCTTCTTGCACTGTGCAGCCAAATTCAAACAACGATTCGTTATTTTTCTATCAAGACCAAAACTGTTTTTGTAATACTTTTTTCCAATCTTCAAACATGTGGGCTTTCCATCTGTAATCATGAAGATTTGTTTGTTTGGGTTTTTTCTGCGTCGTAATGTTTCCATTGCTAATTCTAACCCAGCAACTGTGTTTGTGTGATAAGGACCTACTTCTAAATATGGAAGGTCTTTAATTTCTACCGGCCACGCATCATTCCCAAACACCACAATATCCAATGTATCCTTTGGATAACGTGTGGTAATAAGTTCACCCAATGCCATTGCTACTTTTTTAGCCGGTGTAATTCTGTCCTCACCATACAAAATCATGGAGTGCGAAATATCAATCATCAACACAGTGGATGTTTGTGTTTTGAAATCAGTTTCACGAATCTCCAAATCATCTTCCCGCATCTGGAAACTATCAATACCATGATTGATTTGTGCATTTCGGATGGAGTTGGTAAAATCAATCTGTTCTAATGTATCTCCAAACTGGAATGGGCGTGTTTCAGGATTGATTTCATCCCCGCCACCGGGTTTGAAAGTATGATGCTGCCCCTGTTTTGTTTTTTTGAGTTTACCGAAAATTTCTTCCAGTGAACGCTTGCGTATACCCTGTTCTGTTTTGGAGGTAATTTTATAAGTACCTGTAACAGGATTTTCATCGAGATAGCCTTTTTGTTTAAGTTCATCAATAAAATCACCTATGCCATATTCATCATTTGTGAGATTGTATTGCCGGTCGAGTTGATTCATCCAATCCAGTGCTTCTGCCACATCACCATTGGTGTAAGTAAGCAATTGCGTAAACAAATCAAGCAACTGTTCAAACTTTGACTTGCTGTTTTGAGAGGGATCGTATTTTGTGAAAAAATGGCCTGTCATAAAAGGATTGACAAGTTAGCTCTTTTTGAAATAATGAAATACACTTGCGCAATAATTAACACTATGGGGATGTTTTTGTTGAGGTATTTAACCAACATGTACTATTTTTCCATTGTCAAAAGAAATAAACTATGAAAAGATTACTTTATGCTATGGCTTTATTTTCTTTAATAAGCACCTCCTGCAGCAGCCCGCAAATGCTTATAAAACAGAATGCTGAAATTGACACACTCAATCTTTCGTTTGATTTAAGAACGGTGCAACCTTATGAATACAGGCAACTGCTTGAACAGCGGCTGGATAAATTTGTGAGTATTTACAACTCGGAACTACATCCATTTAAACTCAGCCTTAACACAACTGATACACTACAAACCTGTACCATTAAAGTAACACGTTCAAAATTTGTATCAAAGAAACAAAGTCATCTGCATTTAGGTTATTCAGTTTTGGGTGTTGGCACTTTTACCACATTATTACTCACCGGATTTCCTGTACCTGTGGGTTGGGTATTTATTCCCAGAGCAAGAACAACCTTGGAGCCATCATTAAGCAGCGATATTTCTGATGTACGGGCAAGAGCAAGTGTGGGTATTATTTCATCCGGCATGTACCGCAGCAGGGAAAAACAAATGGAAATACAAAGTACAAAGTTTTTAAAGTATGTTGTTTCGATTGTACAAACAATAGAAGCAGATTACAGCAGGAAGAAATAATTATTTAACCATTGCTTCTATATTCCGTTGTATAACCTCTTCAATCTTAAGCTCTACTTCTTTCTCTTTTACCATTAAATCCTGAAGCGTTAGTTTATTAAGCAGGTTATCGAGGGTGTATTGAATCATTTTCCAGAGCGAACGTGTGCTGCAATCAACAGAGTTGGTGCACAATTTACCGAGTCCTGTATGTGCTTCGCAAAATTGCCGGTCAAATAAACTGCCGCCCAGTGATTTCATTACATCATTGATGATGATTTCGTTTGGTTGTTTTGCCAGCACATAACCACCTTTATTACCGGGTGTGCTGTTGATAAATCCTTCCATGCGAAGTGTGCGGCAAATTTTTGCTATATGCGGTTCACTCAGGCCTTCTGCCTCACTCAACTGCGGAATACTAAGACCAGCATTGGCATCTGCTGATGCAATGCGTATCAACATTCTTATTCCATATTCTTCTGCAGCGGTAATCTTCATTTTAAAGAATTTATTCCTGTGTTGCTAATGGGTCAACCTGATACACCTGCTGAAAATAAGCACGCAGATGACTGCGGTCTTCCTCTGTTGTTTGTTTATTGCAATGCTGATTGTATACATTGATTAATGCATCAGCAATGGTACCTGCATCTGTAGTTTCAATCTGATAACGTTGTAAATGCAGCAATACCTTTCCATCTTTCATCACTAAAATATTGGGTGATGATGGTGTAATGCCGTTGAGATATTTTGCACGGAAATGTGTTACCGCATCTTTTTCCATTCCTGCAAAAAGTGTTGCTTTTACATCAGGCACTACATGATTGAAAAAGCTGAGTATAGCACCGGGGCGGCTCACTCTTGCACTGCAGCCGCATACGCTGTTAAGCACCACAAGAATTACTTTGCCGGGATTTCCGCTGATGACGTTTTCAACATCTTCAACCATCATCATTTGTTCAAAACCATAATCCACCAATTCCTTACGGTAAGGTGCCACTACTTGTTCGGGATAGCTGGGACCCTGATTGCCCATTAAACTATCAATTGAAATCATTGCCATATTATTTTATTTTATTTCTCACAGATTTTACTGATTTGCTCAGATGAAATATATGATTGAATGTTTCTTTTCTGTGTTCATCTGTGTTATCCGTGAGAGCCCTACATAAATCCTAATTCCAATGCTGCCACTTCACTCATCATACTCTTTTCCCATTTGGGGGTCCAGGTGATCATTACGTTTACATCAGTCACACCTTCCACCTCCCTTATTTTATTATCAACTTCTACCGGTAGTGATTGTGCAGCCGGACAGCTTGGTGCTGTTAAAGTCATGGTTATTTGAACATAACCGTTATCATTGATATCAATCTTATAAATCAATCCTAAATCATAAATGTTCACCGGCAACTCAGGATCAAAGATCGTCTGTAGATTGTCGATTATTTTTTGATTTAATATCTCTTTATCTAATGCCATTAACTGTTCATTTGTTGTTGAGCCAGATAAACTGTTGCATCTAACTTCATTTGTTTTACCATTGCCAGTAATCCATTACTCCGGGTTTGAGCTAAGTGCTGCTTCATTCCTATTTTATCAATAAACTCAAGCTTCGCATCAATAATTTCCTTAGGTGTATGTCCGCTTAATACACGGATCAACATACTCACCAATCCTTTAACTATAATTGCATCACTTTCTGCTTTATACATCACTTTGTCATCTTTCATTTCACTCACCATCCATACTGTACTTTGACAACCTTTGATTTTGTTTTCATCTTTCTTATAAACATCATCCAATGGCTTTAATTTCTTTCCCATGTCAATGATGTATTCATATTTTTCATCCCATGAGTCGAACAATGAAAACTCATCTACAATTTCTTCTTCAATTGCTTGGATTGATTTTACTTCACTCATCGTAATAACTTAATAGCTTTATGAAGAGCCGCAATCAGCACATCAATTTCTTCTATGGTATTGTACACTGCAAAACTTGCCCTGGTAGTCCCCGGAATTCCAAAACGGTTCATCAATGGTTGTGTACAATGATGACCAGTGCGTACAGCCACACCCTGATTATCTAATAAGATACCCAGATCCTGCGGATGAACTCCTTCCACAACAAAAGATGCTACACTAACTTTATTCTTTGCCTTGCCAATCATTCGTATACCTTCAATAAGTTCAAGCTGTGATGTAGCATAATGTAACAACTCATCTTCATGCTTTCTGGCAGCAGCTTTTCCAATTGTATTTACAAAATCCAAAGCAGCTTTGAATGCAACGGTATCAGCGATGTTGGGTGTGCCTGCTTCAAACTTGTAAGGCAGTTCGTTCCAGGTGGTTTTTTCAAAACTTACATCTTTAATCATTTCACCACCACCCATAAACGGCGGCATGGCTTCCAGAATTTCTTTCTTACCATATAACACACCAATACCGGTGGGACCATACACTTTATGTGAACTGATGGCGAAGAAATCACAATCCAGTTCCTGCACATCAATATCAAGATGTACGGTTGATTGAGCACCATCAATCATTACAACAGCGCCAACTTTATGTGCAGCATCAATAATTTCTTTTACGGGATTGATAGTACCGAGTGAGTTACTTGCATGAACTACAGAAACAATTTTTGTTTTTTCTGAAAGCAATTGATGAAAGGCTTCCATCATCAATTCACCATGATCATCAACAGGAATTACTTTAATAACAGCGCCTGTCATCTCAGCTATCAATTGCCAGGGAACGATATTACTGTGGTGCTCCATGCCGCTGATGAGGATTTCATCACCTGCTTTTAAATTGGTTCTTGCCCATGTATATGCAACCAGGTTGATACTTTCTGTAACACCTCTTGTAAAAATAATTTCTTCTCTGTGTTTTGCATTGATGAATTGCTGAACAGTATTTCTTGTAGCTTCATAAGCTGCTGTTGCTTCTTCTGCCAAAGAATGAATGCCACGGTGAATATTGGCATTATACTTTTCATAGTATTCCGTCAGTGCATCAATCACCACTTTGGGTTTTTGCGCAGTAGCTGCATTGTCAAAATACACCAGAGGTTTTCCTTTCACCATTCTGTTGAGAATAGGAAATTGATGGCGGATAGCTTGCACATCAAAGGTTGTATGTTTCAAGGTTTCAATCATTATCTAAAGTTATTTCCCACAAACGCACAAAGAACACAAAGGATTTTCTTAGTGACCTTCGTGTGCTTTGTGGGAATTGTATTAAATCTCAAATCCCAATCGTTCTGAAATAATCGCATCTGCATAAGCACGAATTGGCTCCAGTTCAATTTTTTCCAGTATCTCACCTGCAAATGCATGCAGTAATAAAGCCTTTGCTTCTTTATCACCTATACCTCTTGCTTTGAGATAAAACAAGGGTTCTTCATCTAACCTGCCGATGGTACAACCATGCGAACATTTTACATCATCAGCAAAAATTTCCAACTGCGGTTTTGTATTGATACCGGCCGTATCACTCAGTAAAATATTCTTGTTGCTTTGATAGGCATTGGTCTTTTGTGCATCTTTACGCACAAAGATTTTACCATTGAATACACCTGTTGCATTTTCATCAATTATCCCTTTGTACAACTCATTACTTAAAGAGTGTGGCATCATATTATCAACGATGGTGTGATTGTCAACATGCGTTTCTCCCTTCACACAATACAAACCGTACATATTACTCTCACATCCCGGTGCCTCTAAAATAAAATTGAGGTTGTTACGGATTACACCACCATTCAAAGTGAGTGTAACTGAATTGACTTTGCTCACACCAAGCTGACGTACATGGGTTGTTTTTACACAACTGCTGTGACTGTCTTCATTCTGAATTTTATAAATATGAACATTCGCATTTTCTTCAACTACAATTTCACTGATACGGTTGATGAAAGAATCGCTGGCGCCCAGTGTTATTTCTTCTTCCACCAGATACACTTCTGCATTTACACCCACATGCATTAAGGTGCGTGGTTGTGATAAAACACTCACCGCTCTTGCATCATTGATATAATAACAATACAAGGGATGTTTGACTGCTTTATTCTTCTTTACTGCCATAAACAAACCCTGATAAGCGAATGCATTATTCATGGCATTGATACCATCAGTGTGATAGCTGGCGCTATGACCCAGATTGTTATCAATAATGGATTTGTATTCCCCTTTTACAGCTTCACTCAACGGAAGAACCACCAGTTCATCTGCTGATGAACGAATGGTTGATAACTCAGCATGATAAATACCATTCACAAACACCAGTTCATTGGCAGTTTCATAGCCGGGTAAACGAAACGCATCTACATCAGCTTTGGATACTGCTGTGGTTTCTGCTGCATAGCTGAAGTCTTTATTTAATACAGCGCTGATGCGTGTGTATTTCCACTCTTCATGTTTCACTGTTGGAATACCCAGTTCTTTGAACAACTGAATTCCTTGTTGACTCAAAGCCTGCAAAGCACCATTGCCGCTAAAGGGTTCGTTGTTGAATTTATTCTGTATTAGTTCTTTTAAGTCTGACATCTTAGATTTTTTTGCTCTCACAGATTTCTCTGATGTTCACAGATAATATCTGTGTTCATCCGTGGCATCAGTGAGCTGATTTAAGCCTCTACGCTCTCTCCCAATTCTTCTTTTATAAAATCGTATCCTTTTTCTTCCAATTCCAGCGCCAGTTCTTTACCACCGCTTTTTACAATACGACCTTTATACAACACATGTACATAATCAGGAACAATATATTCCAACAAGCGTTGATAGTGTGTAATCACTAAGAAAGAACGTTTTCCATTACGCAGCTTGTTTACACCTTCGGCAACTATACGCAATGCATCAATATCCAAACCACTATCTGTTTCATCAAGGATAGACATGCTTGGTTCCAGCATGGCCATTTGAAAAATTTCATTACGCTTTTTTTCACCACCGCTGAAACCTTCGTTCAACGAACGGCTTAATAAGGATTGATCGATCTCTACCAGTTTCATCTTCTCTTTCATTCTCTTTAAAAATTCCACTGCATCCATTGGCTCTTCACCACGGTACTTGCGGATTTCGTTCACTGCTGTTTTGATAAAGTTGGTAGTGCTCACACCCGGAATTTCAACAGGGTATTGAAACGCAAGGAACAAACCTTCTCGTGAGCGGTCTTCTGGTGACATTTCCAACAAATCTTTTCCGTTGAACTCCACTTCACCTCCGGTTACTTCATAATCAGAACGACCGGCCAGCACTGATGCCAAGGTTGATTTTCCACTTCCGTTAGGACCCATGATGGCATGTACTTCGCCGGGCTTGATATCTAAGTTGATGCCCTTTAAGATTTCTTTCTCTTCAATGCGGGCTTGTAAATTTTTTATTGATAACATATAATTTGAAAATTTGAAAATTTGAAAATTACCCAACACTTCCCTCCAGTGAAATTGCCAATAACTTTTGCGCTTCTACTGCAAACTCCATGGGCAATTGATTCATGACCTCTTTGGCAAAACCATTGATGATTAATGCCACGGCAGTTTCTGTATCTAGTCCACGTTGATTGCAATAGAAAATCTGGTCTTCACCAATTTTTGAAGTAGTGGCTTCATGTTCTACCTTTGCCGTACTGTTCTTTACTTCAATGTAAGGGAAGGTGTGAGCGCCGCATTTATCACCCAGCAACAAACTGTCACATTGAGAAAAGTTGCGTGCATTCACTGCGTTCTTACCCACTTGTACCAAACCACGATAACTATTTTGACTGAAGCCTGCCGAAATACCTTTTGATACTATACGGCTTCTTGTGTTCTTACCAATATGCATCATCTTGGTACCTGTATCAGCCTGCTGATGATTGTTGGTAACAGCAACAGAATAAAATTCACCCTGGCTATTATCACCTTTTAAAATCACACTTGGATATTTCCATGTAACAGCGCTTCCTGTTTCTACCTGTGTCCAACTGATCTTTGAATTTACACCGGCACAAATACCACGCTTTGTTACAAAATTGTAAATACCACCCTTGCCTTCTTTATCGCCGGGGTACCAGTTTTGAACGGTTGAATATTTTACTTCAGCGTTATCCAATGCTACAATTTCTACAACGGCGGCATGTAACTGATTTTCGTCACGCTGGGGAGCGGTACAACCTTCAAGGTAGCTCACATAACTTCCTTCTTCAGCAACAATCAAGGTACGCTCAAACTGACCCGTACCTGCTGCATTGATGCGGAAGTACGTACTTAGCTCCATCGGGCACTTTACACCTTTGGGAATATAGCAGAAACTACCATCACTAAACACGGCACTGTTCAAGGCGCTGTAAAAATTATCGGTAACAGGCACTACAGAGCCCAGCCATTTTTTAATAAGTTCAGGATGTTCCTGGATGGCTTCACTCATGCTGCAGAAGATGATGCCCATTTCGCCAAGTTGCTCTTTAAATGTAGTGGCGATACTTACAGAATCAATAACTGCATCCACCGCTACATTGCTCAAACGTTTTTGCTCATCTAATGAAATACCCAGCTTTTCAAACGTAGCACGGAGTTCGGGGTCTACCTCATCCAGACTGTTCAAGGTTTTGGCCTGCTTGGGAGCACTGTAATATTTGATGGCCTGAAAATCCACATCAGGATACGTAACATTGGGCCAGCGGGGCACGCTCATTTTGAGCCAATGACGATAGGCTTTCAGGCGCCACTCCAGCATCCACTCGGGCTCCTTCTTTTTGGCGCTGATGAAGCGGATGATGTCCTCATTAAGCCCGGGGGGCGCTTCATCTGCCTCCAGATTGGTCACCCAGCCGTATTTATAATCGCTGAGGGCCGTTTCCTCGAGCGTGGTGAGCATCTCACTCATGTGTAATTTGTTTAATCAGTTTATGTGAAAGATTCTACACTTTTTTCGTTCTGCAAAGGTAGGGGTCTATTTATACAAAAAAGTATAGATAATGTTCGAGATTGGGAAAAAGTTCAAACCCCGACGGCGGTTATCGACCCCGTCGGCGGGTGCTGTCACCACGAATTTCACGGAATGCAGGAATGGGTTACCGCAGATTGCACAGATTTACACTGATGATTTTTGTATTTATTCTTTGGTTCTAGTGTTTTGGAATTTTCCCTTTTGGGGCTGTGGGCTGAAGTGCTTGTGGCAGCTGGTGTTCCGTCCCCTTCAAGCTCCGCTTCGCTACGGTACTTCACTGCGTTTCGCACTGGCTCCTTCGTCGCCCCCTTACGGGCACGGCAGCCGGTGAGCGGAGGGTTTTCAATTGGGCTGATTTGTCCAAAATGGCAATTTTTGCAGTTCGGTTGACGAGGACACCAACTGATAAACAAAAGAACCCAACACAACAAGTAAAAAAAATTTATTAAACCCCTACCGTTTTAAGCATAAACAATACATACAGGCAAATAAACATCCAGCCTTCCCAGGTTGAGATACGTTTGTCCTGTGTGAGCAGGTAAAACAGTAAACCACACGCAGCCATCAGTGGTAAAGCAAAGCCGGTTAAGGCAGCGGGTACCTGTATTGTACCTGCAATAGAGGCCACCGGCGGAATAACAAGGGTATTGAAAATACAGGAACCGAGTACGTTACCTACAGCCATTTCTGCTTTGCCCTGCCGTATGGCCGAAATATTAACAGCCAACTCAGGCAATGTTGTTCCCAGAGATAACAACGTGAGAGCAATTACAGAACTGGGTACCTGAAATGCAAGTGCTATTTTTTCAAGTGAATAGATTGTATAATCAGCGCCAAAATAAATACCTACACCCGCTGCTACCAGCAAGGCCAGTTGACGATTAGGAAAGGCGTCTCTTTGTTGATGAGATACTCCCGCTTCACGGGTTTTATTTCCTTCACCCCTTATAAGATAAACCGCATAAATGATAAAAATTAAAATGCCAATTGCAGCTTCTGCAAAAGAAATAATACCATCATAAGCAATCACCAGAAAATAAAACATACTGCCTGTTAAAAAATGCAGATCAATATAAATGTAGCTGGCTGAAAGCTGAATTGACTTACGGTTGAGAACAGCCGCTAATCCGGTAACGAGCAAAATATTGGAAATATTAGCCCCGATAATATTACCGGGCAAAATTTCAGACACCCCTTTTTGTACGGAAAGAATTCCTGAGATTAACTCAGGCAGCGACGTTCCAATTCCAACAATGAAAATGCCCACAACAAAAGGCGGCAACCTCATCCATGCACCAATTTTTTCTGCGGCGTTTGTAAAAAAACGTGCAGCAATGAGCAGTACAGATAGAGCAGCAATAAATAAAAAGATGGTGAACATCATACACTATAGATTGGAGGTAAGCAATTGTTTCAGCATCCATAAGCTTACTAACAAAAACGGGAACGATGTTTAGCGCTCCCGTTGATGATGTAGTTAAGGATTTTTTGTTTGCGGTTCCAAAAGCTGAAAAAACTGATCCAGCTTGGGCAGTATCACAATTCGTGTTCTGCGGTTCAGCGCTTTACCTTCAACTGTGCTGTTATCAGCTACCGGATGAAACTCACCACGGCCTGCTGCTGCCATCTTCATGGGATCCATACCATATTCATTTTGCAGTAAACGCACCACTGTAGTAGCACGCTTTACACTTAAATCCCAATTATCTACCAATACCCCATTTCCTTTAAAGGCAACATTATCTGTATGCCCTTCCACCATAAATTCAATATCGGGCTGGTTCTTTAACACCATCGCAACTTTTCCCAATACTTCTTTGGCCTTGGGTGTAATTTCGTACTTACCACTTTTAAACAGCAGCTTATCTGAGATATCAATATACACAACTCCTTTATCTACTTTGATATTGATGTCTTCATCTTCCATATTGCCGATGGCTCCTTTCAGGTTCATTACAAGCACCATGTTGAGCGAATCTTTATAAGCCATTTGTTGCTGCAGGGTCTGGATATAAGCATCTTTGGCACCAATGTTCTGTAAAGACTGCTTTATGCTTTCAGCCTGCTGCTTGGTAATTACGGAGAGATTTTCCAGTTGATTTAATGCCTGTGTATAATTTTGCTTTACATATTCCAGCTCTTTTGTAAGGTCTGTAATATTTGCAGTAAGCCCTTGCTTTTCTTTTTCAAGAGCTGCTGTACGGTTGTTGCAATCTGCCAATGTTCCCTCCAGTGTTTGATAACGTGTTTGCAACTGGGCATAATCTGCCTGTGCTTTTTTAAATTTTTTGCTGCTCACACAGGAGCCGAACATAAACACACTTATAGTGCAAACAACCAGAAATTGATACTTCATAGTTAAAGATTTTACGGGTGATTAGTAAAACTTACAATTTTTAAATCATCAATGCCGCAAAAATAGAGGTTGAGCAAAGGAAGTATCTTATGAAGATGTTAATATTCAAGTCATGGATTAATCACCCAGATTCATTTCAGGAATCATTCCATCAACAATCAGTCTGCCTGCTGTTTTACTTACAATTTCTTCCACGCTTACTCCGGGTGCACGCTCTAACAATTTAAACCCATCAGCAGTTACATCCAGCACAGCTAAATCACTTACAATTTTCTTTACACAGTTTTTTCCCGTGAGCGGTAATGAACATTGTGGCAATAATTTGCTTTCACCTTTGGGGTTGGTATGCATCATGGCTACAATAATATTTTTAGCACTGGCCACCAAATCCATGGCACCACCCATACCTTTCACCATCTTGCCGGGTATTTTCCAATTGGCAATATCACCTTGGTCACTTACTTCCATGGCGCCGAGTACGGTTAAATCAACCTTGCCTGCACGTATCATTCCAAAGCTCATGGCACTGTCAAAAAAAGCGGAACCCGGAACAGTAGTAATGGTTTGCTTGCCGGCATTAATCAAATCAGCATCTTCTTCTCCTTCAAAGGGAAAAGGTCCCATACCCAGTAATCCATTTTCACTTTGTAATACAACACTAATGCCATCAGGTATATAATTTGCAACAAGCGTAGGAATACCAATTCCCAGATTTACATAATAACCATCTTTTAACTCCTGTGCTATACGTTGTGCTATTTGTTCTTTTGTAAGAGCCATTGTAAACAATTTGATGATGAGATAATTTTCTAATGTGATAATGGAGTCAGTATTCATTATCACTTTAGCCCATTAGCTAATTAGCTAATTTTCTTACTGTTCGCTGCTCAATCCTCTTTTCATAATTCATACCTTTAAATATGCGGTGTACGTATATACCCGGTGTGTGAATTTCGTTGGGATTGAGTTCGCCTGCTTCTACTAATTCTTCTACTTCAGCAATGGTTATTTTACCAGCCATAGCCATAAGCGGATTAAAATTCCTTGCTGTGTCTTTAAAAATCAAATTTCCCTGTGTATCTCCTTTCCAGGCTTTTACTATAGCAAAATCTGCATTAAACGCATATTCAAGTAAATACTCTTTCCCATTAAATGTTCTTACTTCTTTTCCTTCTGCTACTTCTGTACCCACACCGGCAGGTGTAAATACAGCCGGCATGCCATAACCGGCCGCCATACAACGTGTAGCTAATGTGCCCTGCGGTATGAGTTCTACTTCCAGTTCACCACTGAGTAACTGGCGCTCAAACTCCGCATTTTCTCCTACATAGGAAGAAATCATTTTTTTTACCTGTTTCTGCTGCAGCATCAATCCAATACCAAAATCATCTACACCTGCATTATTTGAAATACAGGTGAGCTTCTTTGTTCCTTTCTTTACAAGGGCTGCAATACAATTTTCTGGAATACCGCAAAGACCAAAACCACCGAGCATGAGTGTAGCGCCATCTTCAATATCATGAATGGCTGCCTCGGCATTGGCAATAACTTTGTTCATGTGCAAGCAATTTGCTGCAATATTAACCTGAAAAATTGAAATGAAATATTACCTGCGTTAAGCTGCAAGATATTGCTTGATTTCAGTTATCATTTTTTGAACGGTATCTTCTACTTTGTTATAAAGTTCTACCAGCTGGCGGTGATCAGGATTTTTTTCCCCTGCAAGGTATTGTATTTGTTTTACCTGCTCTATTAAGGATGCCGTTGCCCCCATAAGACCTACCGTAGAACACATGGTGTGTGCCTGTTCACTTACAAGCACATAGTTGTGGCGAAGTATCGATTGCTGCAAACTTTCCAGCTCAGTGGGTATTAACGCTACCGCACGTGAAAGCATTGTAGCTGTAAGTTCTTTATTAGCACCTGTTATACTGTAAATTTGTTTTAAACTTATAACCGACATGTCTGTTTTAGGTGATACATTTAAGTTGAGATATTTATTAAGAATTTGCAGTAATTCTTTTTCTTCAATTGGTTTGCCCAAATAATCATTCATACCGGCCTGCTCACACATTTTTTTCTCTGACGGTTGACTAAATGCAGTACATGCAATTACAGGCACATCCAGTACCAGTTCAGTTCTTATTTTATGGGTAGCATCTATACCGTTTAAATCGGGCATCTGCACATCCATCAAAACGAGGTCAAACTTTTTGTGTTGCAACAACTGCAATGCTTCTATACCATTAGCAGCCGATGTAACATTACAATCATATTCTTTGAGCATTAATTCAAGGAGTTCACGGTTGAGTTCATGATCATCAACAACCAAAATTCGTTTTGAAACAGACTTCAATAAGCTGCGTACAGGAGCAAGATTATCAGTTTCCTTTTCATTTACTTCTACTTTCTCAAATGGTAAAACAAATTTGAAAGCAGTACCTGTACCGGGCACACTGCTCACTGTAATGGTTCCACCCTGCAGGTCAATCAACTGTTTTACTATTGGCAAACCCAGTCCGGTACCGGAGTATTTTTTTGAGTAGCTATTTTCCACCTGGTAAAAGCGTTCAAATACATGTTTCAGGTTTTGCTGATCAATACCGATTCCTGTATCTGTTACAATAAACTCAAGCCAGTATTGCCGGGCCAGCTGTTGCTGCAGCATTACCTCAATTTTAACTGTTCCTTTTTCAGTAAACTTTACAGCATTACCTGTAAGGTTGATGAGTATTTGCTTAAGTTTCTTTTCATCGCCGGTAAAGGATGCAGGCAGCGACTGATCCTTTAAAATTACAAGTGATAAACCTTTTGCTTCGGCTCTGTTACTCATGATATTTTTAAGATTACTGAGCACATCGTCCAATTGAAAGGTATCGTTGGAGATATGCAGGTAACCCGATTCCAGTTTTGAATAATCAAGCACATCGTTTACAACATCCAGCAAAAGAGTTCCACTGGAGTTAACTGCCTGAATCCACTTTTCTGTTTCCGGCTGATGTGACTTTTTTAATAAGAGATTGGTGTAACCCAATATGGAATTCAATGGAGTTCGCAATTCATGTGTGATGTTACTCATAAACTGATCCTTCACTCTTGTGGCATGCTGCATTTTTTGTACAGCCTCATGTAAATGCTTATTAAGTACAGATATGCGTACTGTTTGATACAATAGCACAAATGCTATCAACAGCATGAATATCAATGATATTAAATTCCACTTATTATCTGTTTTCAAAGTTAGCTCCTCATCTGCAATCAGATTTTTACTGAGCTGTTCAATACGTTTGTTGAGTACCGATGTAAGCTCGGCTTCACTGTATGCATAGTCAGCAATAGTGAGAACATCCTCACTGCTGTTTAACAGAAGCAGTGCTGCACTCTTTCCCTTTTCTCTAAATGCGGTTAATACTTTGAGTTGAAAATCTGTCCTGTTTCTAAGTTTATGTACAAAAAGATTTACAAGATATTTTGGTACGAACAGGGAAGCATCTTTACGAACTATTGCGGCATGTTCCTGTAAAAAATCCATTTGTGCCTCCAGCTGTTTGAGCTGTTCTTCATTTCCCGTGAGGAGATAGTTACTCAAATCCTTATCAATTTGGGAAAGTGTGAAAGTAGTTTTATCAATAATATGTTTATACTGCTCATGTTTTACAACAAAAGCACTTACTTCGTTATGTGCTTTAACTGAACGATTGACTTTGGTTTCAATAAAATAGTTGAAAATGATACCACCAAATAATACAAACACAATCAACAGGCGCAGCAATGCAGCATGGCTTATGTTGTAAACGCTGGCTTTTAAATACTGGATTATTTTTTTCAAGGATATAGATTAAAGGAAGACGTTATTAAAGTACTGAATCAAACGTGGATTTGAAACTTTTTTAATGCCCATGCCAGCTTTTCCATTGAAAAAAGTAGAATACATGGAGGTGCTGTAAGTGTTTTACTTTACCATACGCCAGCACCATCGCATGAGCTTACCTTCAAAATCAAAAGGTGTGGTAGCCTTGGTTATGTCTTTTATGACAGACGCATAAACAGCATTATGCTGCAATTCAAATTTTCTCGCATTGGTACTGAAATACAATACGCCATTGTGCCTGAGTGCACGCATTACCTTGTTAATCAACTCAACATGATCTTTTTGAATATCAAGTATCCCTTGCATTTTTTTACTGTTGCTGAATGTGGGCGGGTCCATCACTACTAAATCAAATGTATTGGGAGTAAGGGTATCAAGATATTGCTTTACATCTGCAGTTATGAATTTGTATTTTTTTGTGTTAACAAAAAAATTTGCTTCAAAGTTTCGTTTGGCCCATTCTATGTAAGTATTTGAAAGGTCAACGGTTACTACCTCTGCAGCTCCTGCAGCTGCAGCATACACACTAAACGAACCTGTATAAGCAAAAAGATTCAGTACTTTTTTTCCTGCTGCTTCCTCCATTACCATCTTTCGTGTAATACGATGATCTAAAAACAAGCCTGTATCCAGATAATCTGACAGATTTACCAGAAACTTCAATCCATTTTCTTCTACTTCAAAATACACTTTTTCCTCAGCTGTTTTTTGATACTGGCTCAATCTGTCTTCTTTACGTTTACGTTCCTTGGTGTAAATATTGCCTTCGGGTATTTGCAGCACCTCAGCAATTACCTGAACGGTACCACGCATCCATTCTTCATGCTGCTCATCGGTTAAATGATGATTGGCTCTGTACTCGCTCAAACATACATTGTTGTTATACAAATCAATCATTACGGGAAATTCCGGCAGGTCTTTATCATAAAGTCTGTAACAGGTTATATTCATACGTTTGGCCTGCCGGTTTCTGTGTTTATACACTTTTGCCAGCCGGTTATAAAACATCTGTAATTTTTCTGAAAGCATGTATACTGATTAAAAAGCTAATAAACTACATCCTCTTACATCGCTGTTATCCATACGGCCAAGAACCTTAAAACTTCCATCTTCAAAAACTTCGCCCACATCATCTGTAGCAATAAAACTGCAACTGTGAATATTGGCAAGATCAATAATATTGAGTGCACCCCTGCCCTGTTCGCTTAAAAGCATGGGATCATCTTCATCACGTATCATTATTTTCATCCAGGGCGGGCATTTAAATATTCCGCCGCCATGAGAATAAGCCTGGCTTAATAACTCTGTCATTCCATACTCTGAGTGTATTGTATTAACCTGAAAGCTTTTCATGAGTATATCGTGTACCTGCTCACGCATCAGTTCTTTTCTTCTGCCTTTCATTCCTCCTGTTTCCATAACCACTGTATGTTTTAAGGATACAGGAAACTGTTCGGCAAAATCCAGTAAAGCATAGGTAACACCAATGAGTAAAGTTTTTTGCTGTTGCTGTTCAAGCAACTGAATTGTACGCTTTAATTCGCTTGTATTATTTAAGTAAAAACCGTTATAACTGTGTGCGCTTGCTTCAATCAGTTCTTTTACCATAAAAACAAGAGAGGAGCCTGTACGTTCAAGATAAGAGGGAAGTAACCCCACAATACACCATTCCTGAGGTTTACCGTAAAATAATTCAAAAGTTTTAGTAAAACTTTTACGATAAACATCAAGATGTTTTACCATATGCCTGCTTTGCATCATTTTAGTAGTGCCACTGCTTTCAAAAATTACTTCAGGTTGAAATTCTCCGCAAATAACTTTGTGTGTCTTAAAAAAAGAGATGGGCAAAAAAGGAATTACAGCAGCAGCATTTACAGCCTTCGGAATTATCTTTAAATTGTCACAAAACAAACGGTACAATGGATTTTGTGCATATTGGTACTGAAACATCCGGAGGGCAGTATCCCAAAAAGTGGAGTTATTTGTCTGAAAAACTTTGTTAACAAAATGACCGTTCAATGCTTTTAACTGGTTTGATTACGTAAATTTGATAAAGAAACAATTCTGATGAAAGCAAAATTATTATATCTTATTCTTACTTCCTTCATTTTAGGTGCATGTAAAAAAGAAAAGGCCGAAACCAAGCCAAACTTAAGAATAGTGAAGGTAGAACGCCAGGAAGTGCTTTATAACGGTGCACAGGGTATATTACTTGATATTGATTTAGAAGTTGTGGATAAAGAAGGAGATGTGCGGGATAGTATTTTTATTCTTAAAAGAGATGATACAAGAATAGGTTGTTCGGGAAACAACAGAACACTTTTTTATAACATCCCATTATATCCTGAAGAGCAGCGGGAAAAAATTGTTTTCCGGATAAAATTCTCTACACTGCAGATACCGGACTATGTAGAACTAAGCGGCTCCGCCTGCCCCAGACGTGATACTTCTGTTTTTAACATATGGGTAAAAGATAAGGCCGGAAACAGAAGCGATACCGTAACTACGGAACGCATAGCCCTTTAATTAAAGACATGCTGGTAAAAGCCATACCTAAATTCTTTTTTTATCATCATTTTTTCATGGCTGTATGCACGGTTATGTTATGCCTTCAAACTTACTGGATGCTTGATGCGCCTGTGAGCAACAGCACCTCCTTTCTTGCATTTTTATTTACGGCCACACTCTTCAGCTACAACATACATTTTTTTCTTGCAGCTAAAAAAAACACCGGCAGCAATCAACTGCAATGGTTTAAAGAATACGAAGTATTTACAATTATCCTGAATCTTGTGTCAGTAATTACAGCTTTCCTGCTGTTTCTTGAGCTTAGAGCAATAACATATTACGTATTGATTGCTGCAGCTTTAAATGCAGCTTATACAGCGCCGTTATTATTCAAATCATCGCTGAAACTGCCATTACCGTTTACGTTTGTAAAAAGCTATTTCATAGGATTTACATGGGCTTTTGCCACTGTTTTACTTCCGCTTGTGTATTTGCAGAAGGAAGCAAGCCCTGGTGAGCTTTGCATTTTTATACACCGCTTTCTGCTGGTTTCATCAGCAACACTCCTTTTTGATTACAGAGATAAGCAAAGCGATCAAAAAATGGGTGTGCATACCCCTGCAAACACCATGACTGAAAAACAATACCGGTATTTCTTTTTGATAAACCTGTTTATAATGAGCTGCTCTGTATTTTCAATAATCCTTCTATATCATTCAGTGTTTCAAGTGTTGCAGTTCTTACCCTGTTTGTACCTGTGGTGGCTTTATACGCAATCGAAAAAAAGAACGGATGATATCTTCTTTTTATCCTATGTGGATGGAGCTTTGTTTCTTTCAGCCCTGCTGAGTATTTTCCTGCTGATTTAATTACATTTGCCTAAACAGCAGCTATGGCCAAAGTAAAAACCACAAAGAAAAAATCACTACTTACTACTGAATCACTTGAGTTTTTAAAACATTATCATAACACACACTCGCCTGTGGGCTTTGAAACCAGCGGACAAAAAGTGTGGCTGGAATATATTAAGCCTTACATTCAAACTTCCTTTACAGACCCCTATGGCACAGCGGTTGGAGTTATTAATCCTGAGCATCCGTTTAAAGTAGTAATTGAAGCACATGCTGATGAAATTAGCTGGTTTGTTAATTATATTTCACCGGAAGGTTTAATTTACCTCAAACGCAATGGCGGAGTGGATCATCAGATTGCACCAGCTAAACGTGTACTTATACATGGAAAGAAGGGAATTGTAAAAGCTGTTTTTGGATGGCCTGCAATACACACACGCCTGAGTAACCCTGAAGCTAAAGAGCCTTCACCAAAAGTTGAAAACCTTTGGCTCGACTGTGGTGCAAGAAACAAAAAAGAAGTAGATGAACTGGGTATTAAAGTGGGTTGTGTAGTAACCTATGAAGAAGGTTTTGATGAACTGGCGCATGATTATTATATAGCCCGTGCATTTGATAACCGCATTGGTGGATTTATGATTGCAGAAGTAGCAAGGTTGCTCTATGAAAATAAAAAGAAACTTCCTTTTGGTTTATACATTGTAAATGCAGTGCAGGAAGAAATTGGATTGCGTGGTGCCGAAATGATTGCACGCCGTATAAAACCCGATATTGCCATTGTAACGGATGTAACACATGATACCACTACACCAATGATTAGTAAAATAATTGAAGGTGAAATTGCATGCAGCAAAGGACCATCACTTGCAACAGCCCCCGCCATACATAATAAACTTCTGGATTTTGTAACAGACATAGCAGACAAGAAAAAAATTCCTGTGCAATGGCGTTCTCTCAGCAGAAGTACAGGCACTGATACTGATTCCTTTGCCTATGCCAATGATGGATGCCCCAGTGTGTTAATCAGTATTCCGTTACGGTATATGCACACAACAGTAGAAATGCTGCATAAGAGTGATATTGAAAATACTATTTTGCTCATTTATGAAACCCTGCTGGCGCTTACTCCTAAAACCAATCTCAGGTATTTATGACCCATTTACTTTACTTAGACCCGGGGAGCGGAAGCTATTTTTTGCAGGTAATAATTGCGGCTGCAATTGGAGCACTTTTTTACTTTAAAACGGGCTGGAACTGGATTAAAAGTTTTTTTGTAAAGCAACCACCTGAAGATTCCAAGAAAAACAATAATGAACAGCCTTAAACCACACCCTGCTTCATTTCGTGATCCCGCAGGTTTCGTTTATAAAAAAGACGAAAGTATTTACAGGTTTGTATCCAATAAGTATAAAGAAGAGTTTACTTCTTTTATTACTACCGGACTGTACAAAGAACTCGTAGCCGAGGGCTTTATTATACCATTTGAGCAAATAGCCGAAAATCATTTTAATGATAAAGAATGGTTTACTACACTTAAACCAAATTACATTCCTTTCATAAGTTATGCATCGGAATGGTGCTTTGATCAACTTAAAGATGCTGCATTACTTACATTAAAGTTGAGCAGGAGAGCATTATACAAAGGAATGATTTTAAAAGATGCCACTCATCTTAACATACAGTTTCTACACGGTGCGCCTGTTCATATTGATTCCCTGTCATTTGAACGCTATCATGAAGGAGAAAGCTGGGCAGCATACCGTCAGTTTTGCGAATGCTTTTTAAACCCATTACTGCTTGCGGTATACCACAATATGGAAGTGCATAAACTTTTAACAGCTTATAAAGAAGGAGTACCTGCATCTATTACTTCGGGATTACTGCCGTTCAAAACAAAATTAAAACCGTCAATTCTGCTGCATGTACATCTGCAGGCAAAATTGGGAGGGAAAACGAATTCACACGAAACAAAAAAAAGAAAACTTACTTCAAAAGATCTGCTGCACATCATTCAGCACCTTGAAAGTTGCATCCAGGCTCTCAACATAAAAAAAACCAAAAGTACATGGAACAACTATTATGATGAAACAATTTTAAGTACAAACTATCTTACAGCTAAACGAGAAATAGTTACATCCTGGTTAACAACAATTCATTATTCCACAGCAGTTGACTTAGGAGCAAACAAAGGTGAATTTTCAGAATTATTGAATAAAAATGCTTCAGTGATTGCTACAGACTTTGACAGTAACTGTATCCAGTCTTTATATGGCTCACTTAAAAATAACAGTATCACTAATATTCTGCCTCTTGTTATAGATATTACGCAACCCACTCCAGCTACAGGATGGAACAATGAAGAACAGCAATCATTTGTCAGCAGATCACAGTATGACCTTGGTTTAGCGCTCGCATTAATTCATCATCTTGCCATTGGAAAAAATATTTCACTGATTCAAATTGCCCAGCTTTTCAGCAACATTTGTTCAAAACTCATCATTGAGTTTATACCAAAAGATGACCCCAAAGTAGCGGATATGCTGCAAAACCGTAAAGACATTTTTGAAAAATATGCTATTGGTGAATTTGAAAATGCATTCACTACTTACTTCAATGTGATAAAAAAAGAAGGGATACCGCATTCCAACAGAACATTGTATCTGATGGAGAAAAAATAAACGTTTACATAAGCCATAGATATTAAACTGCCTTAATGTTCTTACGAATCAGTATTTTAGATGCAGAAAAAACGATTACGCACAACGCATTCAGCATTTTCAACAAGTGAATAAACTGTGATAACCAAATTAAAAAACAGCTTTCGTACAAAGGCCTTCTTTATTTTACTGTTGCCGCTTTTCTTCATCTACAGCGGTTATAATGAGCTATTTGGGTTTTTGACAATTGACTTTGTTCTTGTAAACTTCTTCGTTATTTGTACAGGAATTGCTTTCATTTTTGCAATTGCCTGTTTTTTTATCAGAAGATTCAGACAATGCTTTCTTTTCACTTTTTTTCTGAGTGCCTATCTTTTACTCTTTGGCTTTATTCACGATAGTTTAAAAAATGCTTTGCCTGCAGGAAACTTTTTTTCCTCATTTACTTTTTTAATTCCTTTTACAATAGCTACTGCTGTTCTGCTCCTGTTTTACTTTAAACGCAACAACTCAAATCCGTTTAAGGACCTGTTTTTGTATCTTAATCTTTTAATGATTACACTTATACTTAGCGAAATACCAAACAGCATCAGGCGTTACCGTTTGGATCAAAGTGTACACAATCTTATAGACTTCCGTTTTACAGCTGCTTCAACATACAGGTCAGCCAACTTGCCCGACAGTTCTAAACCGGATATCTATTTCCTGCTTTTTGACGGAATGGCCTCTACTAAAAGTCTAATGACTTCATTTGGTAAAGACAATAGTCAGCTTGACTCATTTCTTAATGAACAGGGTTTTTACGTTGCCCGCAATGCTACCTGTAATTATAACTGGACAATCCATTCATTAAGTACCACCATGAATATGGACTACCTTCCTGATTTTATTGCGCCTGTTATGAACGACCCCAAAGCATATTACTGGGGAACAAACTCTATTCTTAATAACTCACTAACAACCATATTAAAAAGAGAAGGATACAACGTATTTCAGTATCAACCCATTTCAATAAACAATAAAGACTGGCCGGTTGAAGTATTCTTTGAAGCACTCAAAAAACAGCATTTTTATTTTAAAACCTTACCCGGAAGAATTTACAGAGATATTTTCTGGAATTATACACTTATCAACAACAACTATATTAAAGAAATTCAGGTTTCTGTGCAAAATAAACGTTATCAGCGTCATAAAAAATTAGTGGAAACTGCATATGACCTTGTGAAAAAAAGTTGCGCCACATCCGGCAAACCCAAACTTGTTTACGGTCATTTCATGATTCCGCATGACCCTTACGTTTTTACAAAAACAGGAAAAGTAAAAACCATTACACTGGAAAATCTGAGCAAAAAAGAATCTGAGCCTGATGCTTATTTTGAACAATTACAATATGCCAATCACATGATTAAAGACCTTGTGCGGCATATAAAAAGAAACAATAAAAGAAATACAGTTATTGTTGTAGCCGGCGATCATGGTTTCAGGGATTTCAAAAAATCAACCTGGCAAAACAGTTTCAGCAACTTAAACGCCTTTTATTTTCCTGATAAAAACTATACAGGATTGTACGACTCTATCTCATCCGTTAATACATTCAGGGTAGTTATTAATACCTTTCTTCAGGCAAACCTGCCGTTGCTGAAGGACTCAACTATCGTGGTATCAGGCAAGAACAACATTATTATTTCATCAAAGCTGCAATAGCCAACTCATATCCTTTCATTCCCAATCCTACAATACTTCCTTTGGCTTTTGCTGTTACGTGTGAAATTTTTCTGAAATCTTCCCTTGCATGTACATTGGAAATATGTACTTCTACTACAGGCGCTTTAATGGCTGCGATACAATCTCCTAATGCAACAGAAGTGTGTGTGTAACCACCGGGATTTAACACAATGCCATCAAATTCAAATCCTACACGCTGCAATTCATTTATAAGTTCGCCTTCCACATTGCTTTGATAATAATGAAAAGAAACGGAAGGAAATTTTGTTTGTAATGTTTCAAAGTATGCTTCAAAAGATTCAGTTCCGTAAACCTCCGGTTCACGTTTGCCGAGTAAATTCAAATTAGGCCCATTAATAATTGCAATCTTCATGACCCGAATATAATTCAAAAAAATAAAGCCCCGCAAACTGCAGGGCTTTGTATTTAGTTTTGATGCGCTTTAATCAGCCTGATAAAATCGTCAAACAAATAACGACTGTCGTGTGGGCCTGGTGTGCTCTCCGGGTGATGTTGTACTGAAAATGCCGGACGATCTTTTAACCGGATACCTTCAATCGAATCATCATTCAGGTTGATGTGTGTTATCTCCACATTCTCAGCTTTACGTACTGCTTCCGGGTCAACACTAAATCCGTGGTTCTGTGTAGTAATTTCACACAAACCTGTCATTACATTTTTCACAGGATGATTGAGGCCTCTGTGACCATGATGCATTTTAAATGTTGGAATACCATTGGCCAATGCAAGTAATTGATGTCCCAGACAAATGCCGAAGGTCGGTTTCTTTTCATTTAAAATTTCTTTTACCGTTTCAATAGCATAGTCCATACTTGCTGGGTCGCCGGGACCATTGCTGATGAAATAGCCATGCGGATTAAATTGCTTCAGCTCTTCTGCTTTCGTCTTGGCAGGATATACTTTGAGATAAGCACCTCTGTCAACCATACACTGCAATATATTGAGCTTGGTACCAAAGTCCATTACCGCAATACGTACATCACTGTTTTCATTACCCATGGTGTAGGCTTCTTTTGTACTTATCGTGCTTGCAAGTTCCAACCCTTCCATAGAAGGAGTTTTGGCTAACTCTGCTTTTAATTTTTCTTCATCCAGTATTTCGCTGGAGATGATGCAGTTCATTGCACCTTTTGTACGTATATGTGCTACCAAAGCTCTTGTGTCAACATCTTCAATAGCTACGATATTCTGCTTTTCCAAATACGTTTGCAAACTATCATCAGCAATATACCTGGAGAAACGGTCTTCCAGATTGCGGCCAATCAATCCTTTAATTTTTACACTGCCGCTTTCCACATCTTTTTCAAATGTGCCATAGTTACCGGTGTGTACATTGTTCATGATAATGATTTGACCGGTATAGCTGGGGTCTGTAAACACTTCCTGGTAACCGGTCATACCGGTGTTAAAACAAATTTCACCGGAGGCGGTACCGATTTTTCCAAAGGCTTTTCCGTAAAAAACATTTCCATCTTCCAGCATAAGTACCGCCGGATGATGCGATGTGGGCATGTGATAAATGGGTTGGCTCATAATTGGATGCAAAATAAAAGAGGTAGAACTAAATGCCCCGCCTCTTGGTATGAAATTTTATTAACATCTGATTTACTCAGCTGCTTTTGTTTCTTCAGTGGCAGGAGCATCGTCAGCTTTTGCTTCAACTGTTTCAGTTTTAGCAGCAGCTTTTTTGCTACCGGCACGACGTGTTTTCTTAGCAGGAGCAGCAGCTTCACCTTTACCTTTTCCGTAGATGTCGTTGAAATCTACCAGCTCAATCATGGCTTTTTCTGCATTATCACCCACACGAATACCCAGCTTGATGATACGTGTGTAACCACCGGGGCGGCTTGCTATTTTCTCTGCAACGGTGCTGAACAATTCTGTAACAGCAGCCTTATCCTGCAGGTAGCTGAACACGATACGACGGCTGTGTGTAGTATTGCTTTTTGATTTGGTAATGATGGGCTCAATCCAGGTACGTAATGCTTTAGCCTTGGTTAAAGTAGTTACAATACGCTTGTGTGTAATGAGCTCAATCGCTAAGTTGCTCAGCAACGCTTTACGATGTGAAGCGGTGCGGCTCAGGTTTTTAATTTTGTCTCCGTGACGCATGACGTTTTTAATTTGATGATTTGCGAATGTGATGATGTGCTAATGAAAGCACGCATACATTTCAAACCTGTTTATAAATAGGCTGTACCGTGTCAGGAATTACAGCCTGTTGCTAAATTAAGAAACTGTTTCCTTTCAATTCCTCCCCTTGGGGGAGGTTAGGAGGGGCTTTAGTCGATGTTATCCAATCCCATCTTTGCTAAATCCATTCCAAAGTGCAGACCTCTTTCGCCCAGCACCTGCTCAATTTCAGCCAATGATTTTTGACCAAAGTTGCGGAACTTCATCAGGTCTTCCTGTTCGTATTGTACCAGTTCACTCAATGAGTTGATCTTGGCAGCTTTTAAACAGTTGAAGGCACGTACGGAAAGATCCAGATCTTCCAGAGGCGTCTTCAATACCTTGCGCAATTGCAGCATTTGCTCATCTACCACATCTTCTTTCTTCTCCTCTTTGTTATCAAACGTGATATTTTCATCCGTGATAATCATGAGGTGCTGAATCAAGATACGGCTTGCCTGCTTTACTGCTTCTTCAGGGTGAATAGTGCCATCAGTGCTTACTTCCATTACCAGTTTTTCAAAATCTGTACGTTGCTCCACACGAGTGTTCTCGATGGCGTACTTTACATTTTTGATAGGTGTGAAAATAGCATCTGTAGCAATGTATCCAAATGGAGCTTCTTTAGGTTTGTTCTCTTCTGCAGGAACATAACCACGGCCCTTTACAATATTGATTTCGATATCCAGTTTAGCACTGGGATCCATAGTACAAATCAAAAGCTCGGGGTTCATCACCTCAAAACTTTGAGTTGCTTCACCAATAGTAGCAGCAGTAAACTCAGTTTTGTTTTTCAAACTCAAAGTAATTTTCTCATGACTTACATCATGGTCTACTTTCTTTTTGAAACGAACCTGTTTCAGGTTTAAGATAATTTCCACAACGTCTTCGCTGATGCCTTTGATAGTTGCAAACTCATGATCTGCACCTTCAATTTTAATACCGGCAATAGCATAACCTTCCAATGAACTTAATAATACACGGCGAAGTGCATTACCTATAGTTACACCGAAACCGGGTTCCAGCGGACGGAACTCAAATTGAGCTTCAAAATCACTTGCTTTCTGAAGAACAATTTTGTCGGGTTTTACGAAATTCAAAATGGCCATATTGAATTGTTGTTTTATTGTGCCCCTATCCCCTAAAGGGGGACAAGAACGGTTCTAAATAACGTTTGAATTTTATACTGCTTAATATCTCCCCTTTAGGGATGGGGATTATTACTTACTGTACAATTCTACTACCAGCTGTTCCTTAATGTTTTCAGGAATGCTTTCACGCTCAGGATATGCAATGAACGTACCTTTCATTTCAGTTTCGTTCCAGTCAAGCCAGTTGAACTTGGGATTCTTTCCTTTGATCATGCTGGTAACACTTGCATTATCTCTGCTCTTATCTTTCAGTTCCACCACATCACCTGGCTTAAGGCTGTAAGAAGGAACATTCACAATTACACCATTTACCATAATGTGCTTGTGGCTCACGAGCTGGCGTGCTGCAGGGCGGCTTGGAGCAATACCCATGCGGAATACTGCATTATCCAAACGAGCTTCCAAAAGACGCATCAGGTTTTCACCCGTTACACCCTTAATACGGGCAGCTTCTTCAAATGTTTTGCGGAATTGCTTCTCTAATACACCATAAGTGTATTTAGCCTTTTGTTTTTCACGGAGCTGTAATGCAAACTCACCTAATGTTTTACGTTTGCGTGCAGCGCCATGTTGACCGGGAGGGTTGCTGTTTTTACCCAACCACTTGCCATTGCCCAGAATGGGCTCACCGAAAATGCGGGAAATCTTGGTCTTGGGACCAGTGTAACGTGCCATAGTTTTTATTCATTTACGCTTTTTTGAACCGGTTCCGTCATCAGTAAAAGCGTTAAAAATTAATGAGGAACCCTTTGTTAAAATGAACCTTGGCGATTCAATATGTTGAAGTATGATGTACGAAGTACAAAGTACTTAATTCGTACCTCGTACTTCGTATTTCGTACTTATGTTATACTCTACGTTTCTTGGGAGGACGGCAACCATTGTGAGGCAAAGGCGTAACGTCTTTAATGCTTGTTACTTCAATACCGCTTTGTGCCAGTGCACGAATAGCACTCTCACGACCACTACCGGGACCCTGTACATAAACATCCACACGCTTCAAACCTGCATCCAAAGCTGTTTTGGCAGCTTCAGCAGATGCCACCTGTGCAGCATAAGGTGTATTTTTCTTGGAACCTTTAAAGCCCATTTTACCAGCACTGCTCCAGGAAATAACCTGACCTTGCTTGTTTGTTAAGCTGATAATGATGTTGTTGAAACTTGCTGTGATGTGTGCATCACCTGCTGCATCAACTTTTACCACTCTTTTTTTTGCAGCGGCTTTTGCGCTGGTTTGTTGTTGTGCTTTTGCCATTTTTAAATAACTGAGGTAATCGTTTAAAAATTATCCGGCTGTTTTAAGCCGAACCGGATGCTCACTCCATCTGCACCAAAATATCTGTGAGTAAATCCGAAAGAACCGGTGCATATTTTTAAGCTACAAGTTTCAAAACACAAGGTACAAGTGTTAAAACCTGTACCTTGTTTCTTGCGCTTTTAAGCTTATTTCTTAGCTGCTTTCTTCTTACCTGCAACCGTTTTACGTTTTCCTTTACGTGTACGGCTGTTGGTTTTTGTACGCTGGCCACGAACCGGTAATCCTTTACGGTGACGCAGACCACGGTAACAAGCGATGTCCAACAAACGCTTGATGCTCATCTGCACTTCACTACGCAACTGACCCTCTACCTTGAACTCATTGGTAATGATGTTACGGATGGCATTCAGCTCATCATCGTTCCAAGTATTTACTTTCTTGTTTACATCAATTCCTGCTTTTTCCAAAATGTACTTAGCAGTAGAGGGACCAATACCATAGATATAGGTGAGTCCTATTTCTCCTCTTTTGTTCTTTGGTAAATCAACACCGGCAATACGAGCCATAATTGTTTATTTCTTTTTTTACTAAATGCTTTGTTGTTTCAAATTCCAAGAACCAAATAACAAGTTCCAAATTGGTTCTTGAATTTTGGATTTTGGTTCTCTTTTTATCCCTGACGCTGCTTAAAGCGTGGGTTCTTTTTGTTAATTACATACAGCTTACCTTTTCTGCGAACAATTTTGCAGTCGGTGCTACGCTTTTTGATGGATGCTCTAACTTTCATGTTCTTTACGCTTTAAGCTGCAAGCTGTAAGCCGCAAGCTGTTTTACATTTATTTATATCTGAAAATAATTCTGCCTCTGCTCAAATCGTAAGGGCTCATTTCAACTCCTACTTTATCACCCGGTAGGATCCGGATGTAATTCATCCGCATTTTTCCGGAAATAGTAGCCAAAATTTCATGACCGTTTTCAAGCTGTACCCTGAACATAGCATTGCTCAGTGCCTCTAAAATCTTACCATCCTGCTTAATTACGTCTTGTTTAGCCATACTTTTTGGGGTCGCAAAGATAGGAGGAAAATGGAAAAGTTGAAGAAAAAAATCCCCCTGAAGTAGATTTTTTTTAGCAAAAATCTCTTCAGAGGGCAAATATCTGTGGAAAACTGTTATATAACGGCCTCTGTGAGGTGCACTTTGGTCATATCAAGATAGTAATTCTGGAGTTTGTGCACGGGAATATGAGTATCTACATGGCGGCGGTCTTCACGGTACCAAAAATCCAGATGGCTGAAATCATCCGCTTTATTTATATGTACCCTGAATGCACCTTTCATGTACTTAACGCCCCCGCCATCTTCATCCACACGAACAAATTTGAGCAGTTTCATGGCAGCATCGCTTAAAGGAATGGGATGAAGCGCTTCGCCTCCGTACCAGAAATCACTTTCGCCATTAGTGCGTACCTGTGCCAGTTTTTGACCGTTATTAACTTCTCTTACTTCGCCTTCCATCATGGCGCCTTCGTTGTCAACCATTACGATGTCGCCTTCTTTGAGTTCTGAAATTTTAATCATACAGCAATTGGTTTTGTTGACTCTAATTTAAATCATTTTTCCATTTGAATTTACCTTTATAAAAAATAGAGTATGAACCTCAAGCCGGGATTGTTCATTAAAAGCACTGCGTTACTTGCTGATTCGTACTTTGCAGATGCGGTGATTCTTCTTGCTGAGTATAATGAACAAGGTGCCTTAGGCTTTGTCATCAATCGCTCCTTTGAACGATCGCTCAATCATTTAGAAGAATTTAAAGAGGCGCTCCCCTTCCCTATTTATGAAGGCGGGCCTGTTGACCAGGAGCACCTCTACTTTCTTCATCAGCGGCCGGATTTGATTCAAGAAGGTGTTGCTGTTGACAATGGTATGTATATGGGTGGAAATTTTAAACAGACAGTGGAAGCAATTAACAAGAGAATAATAACAACTGCTGATCTTAAATTATTCGTAGGTTATTGCGGCTGGAACACCGGCGAACTGGAAGCTGAAATTCAAGAAGGAAGCTGGACAGTGGAAGAAGGAATGCCGGAGGAAGTGTTTATGAACTGGTGAAAAAAATTTCCGCAATAAATAATCAGGGGTAGTTAGTCGACCCCTGATCGAGATGAAAATAATTGGTTATTTACTCAACCTACTCCGCCCAGCTCATTACATAACTTGTGTTTTCAATTTCCAATGCCTGCTTCGTTAACATTAACGGACGGAACGTATCTACCATCACCGCCAGTTCCTGCGTTTCCTTTTTACCGATGCTTTTTTCAACAGCACCGGGATGCGGCCCATGCGGTATACCCGCCGGATGAAGCGTAATCATACCACGTGTTACATTTTTACGACTCATGAAATCTCCATCAACATAATAAATCACTTCATCGCTGTCAATGTTACTGTGATTGTAAGGCGCAGGAATAGCATTGGGATGATAATCATACAAACGGGGTACAAAACTGCACACTACAAAGGCATTGGTTTCAAACGTTTGGTGCACGGGCGGCGGCTGATGCACACGCCCGGTGATGGGTTCAAAATCATGAATGGAAAAAATGTACGGATAACAACATCCATCCCATCCCACCACATCAAACGGATGTGTACCATAATGCAAACCATACATCATGCCTTTCTTTTTGGCACGGATGAGATAATCACCTGTTTCATCAAAAGTTTGCAAATCCTGTGGCGGACGAATATCACGTTCACAATAGGGAGAATGCTCCATCAACTGTCCGTACTTGCTCATATAGCGTTTGGGAAAACGCAGCGGCGAAAAAGATTCCACAATAAACAAACGGTTTTTATCATCCTTAAATTCAATCTGATAAATCGTGCCACGTGGTAACACAATATAATCACCGTATGAAAAAGGAAGTTGACCGTATTGTGTTTTTACCACACCACTTCCTTCGTGCACAAAAATCAGTTCATCGCCATCCGTGTTTTTATAGAAATAATCTTTGGTACCACTTGCAGGTGCTGCTAAAACAATATGACAATCATTGTTTACCAGTACGGGCACACGGCTTTCTAAAAATTCACCGCCTGGTTTAATATGAAAACCTTCAAAGCAACGGTGCTTGAGCATTTTTTCCTCAGCTATCTGTGGGCTCACATCTAACTGCGGTTCTGTTTTAATAATTTGTGTAGGCGGATGACAATGATAAAGTAATGAATAATCATCACTGAAACCTTCTGTTGAAAATAACTGTTCACTGTACAAACCACCATCAGGCTTACGGAACTGCGTATGACGTTTGTGCGGAATGTTTCCGAGTTTATAATAATGAGGCATTGTTTTAAATTGATAATTGGTGAATGGATAATTAATAATTGCAGCGTTGTACAATTATCGACTTTTACAAAGTTCTAATGATGCAAGCAGGAATACATACTTCCACTTGCGCTTATCAATCCAGTATAAAAAATTGCGGTGAAATGGCATAGTCAAAAATAAACAATTCTGCCTCATCTTTAACGGCTGTTTTTAATTAGCTTTAGTATTATTGCAACTAAAACAACCAGTATGAAAAAACGACAAAAACTCAGCATCATTCGGAAGTATTATCCTAACGCCATTACTACCATTGATTCGGTAAATAAAATGTTTGACATACTGGAACAGTACTATGATATTGACCCGTTTGAAATTATGTATGCAGACAGTATTTGCAGTGATGATGTAAACAGTATTGAATACCCGCAGCGTGCAAGTGAAATGCTGGGCCCCTTTAAAATGGGAGGGCTGGATGGTTTCCCCTTTACAGGTTTAACAGGCATGGGCGCCTTTGCCGCACATGTGCCCGATAATGGCGCTGTGTTTATTTATTATGCACCGCACATTGGCATTGACCGTGATGGCGATGTGGGTTTGATTAACCGCATCGGTCAACATAAACCCAGCGGCTGCTGCGGTGCTGCCAAAGCTGCATTGGCCAAACTTATCAACAACCAGATTACAGAAGGAAATATTACTGACCTGGACTACCAGATGAATAGCATCGAACAAATTTTCTATAAGCAAAAAGAACGCATTCTTTCTGCACCCAACCAATTAATGGAAGCAACGGAAGTGATGTACGAGGCCATAGATGAACGCATTCGTTTGTTGGCCAATCAAACAAACTATAACTGCAAATATGTAATCTTAATGGGCGCTGTATTAATAAACGGCGACCATGACATGGGATCGTTTACTTCTACCAGAAGATTTGATGTAGTGAATCTGGAAACTAAAGAAAAGAAAAGCCATATGGCTGAACTATTAAGCTGATGACAAAAATTGGTTTACTCTCAGACACACATGGTTATTTAGACGAAACCATATTCACACATTTTAAAGATTGTGACGAAGTGTGGCATGCAGGAGATTTTGGAGCTGATGTGGTTGAAAAGTTGAAAAGTTTAAAGGTTAAAAAGTTTTTAGGCGTGTACGGGAATATTGATGACAGTTCAATAAGAAATGAATTTTCTGAACAATTGGTTTTTATGTGCGAAGAGGTAAAAGTATTGATGCGTCACATCGGCGGCTATCCGCCACGCTATAATCCTGAAACAAAAAAACAACTGCTCATACACCGGCCGCAATTATTCATTGCAGGCCACAGTCATATTTTAAAAGTGATGTATGATGCAAAGATTGATTGTCTGCACATGAACCCCGGTGCTGCGGGCAAACAAGGCTGGCATAAGGTAAGAACCATTATTCGGTTTGTGATTGATGGTAAAGAGATCAAGGATTGTGAGGTGATTGAGTTGGGTAAGAGGTGAATAAATCGCTTTCTAAGATTTTGTTCATAATTATTTTTAAACTCCACAAATTGATGTAGCTTTTCTGCATCAATTTTTATTTATGGCACATCCTACTTCCCGTCGTGACTGGTTAAAACTTACCGCTGCATTAACAGCCGGTATCAGTTTATCAGCAGATTTAATTGCCGGAAGCAAAAGACAATTTCCGGAAGGAATGATTTTGCTCAACAGTAATGAAAATGCATACGGCCCATCAGCCAAAACATTAAAAGCAATGATGGAGGCAGCCCAACTTTCCAATCGTTATCCGGATGATATTATGCCCCTTCTTAAAAAAGAATTGGCAGCACACTGGAACATAGGCCCTGAACATCTACTCTTTGGCGCCGGTTCATCTGAACTGTTAGGTCAAACCGTATTACTGGCAAGCAGGGGTAAAAAAAACATGGTAACACCCTTCCCTACTTTCGGCAGTTGGTTTAAAATGGCTGAGTTGATGGGTTGCAACTTGAAAAAAATTGATGTAAATGCTGCAGACAAATCCATAAATCTTGATGCATTACTCAAAGCCATTGATTCGGAAACAGGTATGGTCTATGTTTGTAATCCCAACAATCCCACCGGAACCATCATTGAAGACAAACTGCTGCGCAATTTTGTAACGGAGTGCAGTAAAAAAACAATGGTACTGGTTGATGAAGCTTATACAGAATTTGAACAACTTCCATCACTTGCTGATATGGCTATCAGCAATCCAAACATTGTAATAGCAAAAACCTTTTCAAAAATATATGGACTTGCGGGAGCACGGATAGGCTATGCCATAGCCCATGCTGATACCATTATAAAACTTGGTAATCTGCAAGCATGGCCGGGAGTGAATGTGAGTGCAGTAACAGCAATGGGTGCTTTAGCTGCTTTAAAAGATGAAGCATTTGTATCTGATATTCGAGCAAAGAACAAAGCAGCAAGAGAAATGTGTTACACATTATTCAAACAAATGAACTTAGAATACATACCCAGTGCAGCCAGTTTTATTTTATTCAACATTAACAATATAGGCGACCGCTATACCAAAGAAATGCAGAGCAAAAATATTTTTGTGCAATACCGTGATTTCTGGAACGGCAAATGGAGCCGGGTGAGTATGGGCACGTTGGAAGAAATGAAATTGTATTGCGATGCATTGAAGTCCATTGCATAAAAAAATGGCTGCATTGTACAATGCAGCCATTCACAATTAAGTATTCATTTTACATTCCCGGGAACCATGGTCTTGCAATACCATCACGGAAAGGCCAGGGAACAGCTGCAAGAATGAGCATTAATGCAATAAGGTACATCCATTGAGCAGGACCAAACTTTAATTTTTTAGCCCGGCCTCTTGCCATCGTAATGAGGATGATGGCAAGTATCATAACCGAAATATGTTCTACCACCCAGAAGCGGGCAAAACTGTCTTTCATTACATTTCCAAAACCACCCAGGCGCTCAATCATATGAAAACCTACTGCTTCACTGTTAAAATATTGAAACAATCCCAGCAGCAGCATGATGTGTGAAGAAATGAGCAACCATAAACTGGTCTTTGCAATCTTTTCATTTTTTGTAAACGCCTGTATCAAACAAATAACAAGCAGAATTAAGATAACCCAACGAAGGGCGCTGTGTAAGTGAACAAGTCCGGTATACATATTAGCTATATTTTATTTGGTGAAGTACAAAGTAAGCACAGCATTAACAATTCAGCAAAACTGTTTTCTTAAAAACTTATTTACTTTTAACTTGCAAAACATGAAACATGAAAATCCTTACAACACTGGCTGCTCTATTGTGCTGCGCCCACTTCACCCACGCTCAAATTAAAAAGCCTGTATTAAACGACAGTTCGGTTTACCCCGCTCAACCTTTGTTATTGCAGGAACGTGTTATTGGCAAAACTCCGTACGGAACGGTGTATGCACTGCCACAGGATAATATGCCTGTAGTAGCAGCAGACAGTAATCTTGTTAAGCAAATACCGAATGGTTTTAAAGGTACTAAGAAGCGAGTAATACCCAACCCCATGTACCCCAACAGAAATTACAGACCTTTTGTAATTCCCGACTCAACAAAAAGGAAATTGATTATAACTCCGGATAAGAAACAGAACAGAAACTAAACAACAAGCTTACCACCTTGCTACTATTTTAAAATTTACCAGCCTTGGTGTTAAGCGATTGGGTACTGTAAAGATGGTATTGGAAAAATCTTTAATGAGCAAATAAGAAATCGTATTGGGTCTGTCAATTACATTAAACACTTCCAGGCTTGCCCATATATTTTGAAAATTACGAAATGGATTATGACTTCTTCGTTTGGCCCGTTCAGCATCCAGCAGCAATGCACTGAAACCAAAATCAACACGTATATACGGATCAATAACCAAGGCGTTTCTATACTTGACGCTATTTGGAATATTGTAGGGAAGATTAGATCCGTACAATAAATTCATAGAGAATTTAAAATTCTTATTGGTAGCCAGGTAATCCTGATAAAATAATCCAATGGTTACGAACCTGTCAGTTGGCCTTCTTAACCAGCCGCCCTGCACCAGAGAACTGTCAACAGGAGTGCCCAATGAATCCAGCTTATAATTAAACCACTGATCATTTTCAAGGTTTTCTCTTGTACGCATAAGCCCTACACTCAACCAGCTTTCAGCATCTTTTACAATTTCACCAAACAATCGTGCTTCTATACCTGCAGCATATGCTTTTGCAATATTACCACCCAGGTAACGGATTCGTACATTGTCAACATCATAAGGCACTACATCCCACAACTGTTTATAATATGCTTCTACCTGTAATTTAAACGGACGGCTGCCCCACCCTTTAAAATTGTAATCAATGCCTGATACAATCTGCAGACTCTTTTGTGCTTTTGTTTGCGTGTTTACATTACCGTTATAATCCCGCAGTTCTCTGTAAAAAGGCGGTTGATGGTAAGTGCCGGCAGCAGCACGAAATACAATATCTCTTTTCCATTTCGGCTTTAGTGCAAACTGTACACGTGGCTGCAGAAGCAATTCATTATTGAGCGTATTATAATTATACCGCACACCTACCTGCAGGGTCATATTTAATGAATCATTGAGCACAATATTATCCTGCACATATCCATGTAACCGCACAAAATCGAGTGATGCAGTTGATTTTAATACTCTTGACAGTTGCAATTGATTGGGATTAAAAGGCAATGTGTACCCTGCACTGTCCTGTAATTCCCATTCGTTTAAACGATCATTAATCGTTTGCCTTTCAATCGTATGACCCCATTGATAAAAATGTTTCCCCTTTTCCAGACTTCCTTTATGCGTGGCACTTGCCAGTTCAATATTCAAATTGTTTCGTGCAAAATTCTGAAACACACCGGCACCTAAAGGATTTGTGATTAAACCAAAGCTGGCACGGCTGCGATCAAAGTCACGCTCACCAAACAAATAGGCACCTTGTATATCAAAGCTTTCCTGCTCATTGTTGTTGAAATAGCTGAGCATGCACTTCAGCTTTAATGCTTTTGTGGGTTGATACGTGGTAGCAATACCCACCATATTTGTTTTATACGCATCCACTTCACCTCCTGAAAAAAATACATCTAATCCAAGATTGGCTGTAAAGAACGGCGAAAACACAGAAGAAGTTTGCTGACTGAACTCCGGTTGCAATTGAAATTGTGTTTTTGACAAATTGCCCATGGCTTCAAACAACCATTTTGTTTTGGGTTGCCATGTGATGTATGCCTGCGCATCATTGCTGCTGGGCACATAATTGCCCTGCACCTGCTGGCTGCTTAATAAATTTCTGTTACTTCTGTTACGGACACCAACAATGTAACTTACTTTATCATCTTTGGACGAACCTTCCAGATGAACACCCTGCTCCAGCAAAGAAACATATGCAGAACCGCCAAACCCTTTGGGACGCTTGTATTGAATATCCAGCACGGAGCTCATCTTATCACCAAAGCGGCTTTGAAAACCACCATTGTAAAATGTTACATTCCGTACCATCTCTGCATTGATAAAACTCAATCCTTCCTGTTGCCCTTGCCTTACGAGATAAGGACGAAACACTTCAAAGTCGTTTACATAAATTAAGTTCTCATCATAGTTACCGCCACGCACAGAGTATTGCGATGACAATTCGTTATTGCTGTTTACAAATACCTTTATCAATCCTTCTATACCCCCTACAGTTGAAGGAAGTACCAATGCATTTTTGGGATTGATACGTACTGCTCCTGTTTCTGAACGAAGGCGATCATCTTTTACAATCACCTCCTGCAATACTTTTCCTTTACCCGGTTCTAAACGTATAACGATGCGTTCATTTTCATCAGCCACCAAAAAGAAATTGCGTTGTTCCGTTCTGTAACCGTTGAAGCTGAATTCAAGGGCAAAAGCTTTATCAGCAGGAACTTTAATGGTAAAGAAACCGGAATCATTGGTAGTAACACCATTTGTTTTACCAAGAATAATAACTGAAACTTTAGCCAGCGGATTTTCATTTTCATCCAGCACACGACCACTTACTGTAGCAGATTTTTTTTGTGCAAATGAAGCGGATGCAATGAGCAGAAACGCAGTGAGCAGTGAAATAAGTTTGGTTGCCTTCATTAGGTTATAAAACTAAGGCTTTCTGCTATAACGCAGATGCTCAACTAATATTTTTAAGCAATTGAATTGTTTCTAAAGGAGTCTTTGCTTTAAACACCGTATTACCAGCTACCAGCACTGTAGCTCCTGCATCTACAATACTCTTTGCATTATCAAGCGTTACGCCTCCGTCAATTTCAATATCTACATGCAAGCCTCTTTCATCAATCATCCGGCGAAGCTCTTTGATTTTATTAAGCGTATTAGGTATAAACGCCTGGCCACCAAAACCAGGGTTTACACTCATGAGGCAAACCAAATCAATATCAGCTAAAATATCTTTCAGTAACATAACAGGTGTATGCGGATTTACTGCCACTCCTGCTTTCATACCCAAGCTTTTTATTTGCTGAATATTGCGGTGCAGATGCGTGCATGCTTCATAATGCACCGTAAGTATATCTGCTCCGGCTTTTTGAAATGCTTCGGCATATTTTTCCGGCTCTTCAATCATGAGATGCACATCGCACACTTTAGTTGTAGCTTTTCTGAAAAAATCGATGAGCATGGGACCAAAGCTGATGTTGGGCACAAAGCGGCCGTCCATGACATCTAAATGGTACCAATCGGCAACGCTTTCGTTGAGCATGGTACAATCAGCCTGAAGGTTCAGAAAATTGGCAGATAAAAGTGAAGGAGCAATGATGGGCATGGTTGTTTTATTTGTAGTTTTTTATTTTGTTTCAAGTCGTTTTATCGCTTCTCTCGCCTCGCTCAAACTTTGGTCTAATGCCAATGAGCGTTTATAATTTGCTGAAGCTTCAGCAGGCTTGTTCATTTTTTCCTCTGTTTTGGCCATCCAGAAATAACCATCCGCAAATTTATTGCTCACCTCTGTGCTTTTTTCAAACACTTTCCACGCATCATTATACTTGCCCAAATCATAATACACCAATCCTTTTTCAATATAGGCATCTAAATACGTATAATCTTCTTTAATGATTTGATTAAACTGCTCTATTGCTTTTGCAGTGTTTCCGCTTTTGGCATAATAGATTCCTTTTACCCGAAGCACATCAGATCGGTAACGGACGGCACCTGCATTTAACAACAGCCTGTCGCAAAGCTTTAATGCATTGGCATTACCTGTTTCGGCAAACAGGATTGCTGCCCGCATTTCAGCATCTATAAAATCACCGGCGCTGTTAACTGCTTTATTGTAATTTAAAATGGCAGAAGCAGTATCGCCCATTTTTTCAAGAGCATCAGCTTTAATATACAGCCAGCCGGGATTGGTGCTGTCTTTTACCAAAAGCTTATTAATTTGAGTCAATGCTTTCTCATAACTGCTATCCTGCACCAGCTGCTCAATGAGCTGCACTTTTACTGAATCTGTGGTGGTACTGTCATTCAGCAACTGATCAGTTGAGGAATTTGTTTTTACCTGGTTATCCTTCACTATAGTTTCAGGATTACTATTGTTACAGGCAATAAATGTGGTTAATGAGAAAACTATGAGAATGAGTTTCATCCAATTCATGCGCAAAACTAAAAGAAATATAAACATCTACTTTTTACAATTTACCGACATTTGCCCGTCATTATCCTGATACATTTGTAAAATTTTTTAATCCATGATGCGTTTTTCATTGCTTCTTTCGGCTTTTTGCTGCACAGCAATTGTACTACTGTTTACCAATTTCCGGGCAGGCACTGCTGCTCAATTATCAAATGATACACTTCATTATCCTGAAGAGCATCATTTCAAAAATATTCAGCAGTTAACCTTTGGCGGGGATAATGCTGAGGCTTATTTCAGCTATGATGGCAAGTGGCTCATCTTTCAAAAAACATATGCCAAAGAAGGTATTCCCTGCGACCAGATGTACATTGGTAAAATCCCCACAAAACCGGGCGAAAAATTTGTACCTAAACTGGTAAGTACCGGTAAAGGCCGCACCACCTGCGGTGCATTTATGAAAGATGGCAAACATATCATCTATGCAAGTACACACTTAGGGGCAGATACCTGTCCGCCTGTACCCGACCGCAAAAAGTATGGCAACAAATACATTTGGCCTCTGTATGACAGTTATGATATTTTCATGGCCGACCTCAATGGAAAAATTGTAAAGCAATTAACTAACAGCAAAGGCTATGATGCTGAGGCAACACTTAGCCCTGATGGAAAGAAAATGTTATATACCAGTACAAAAGGTGGTGACATTGATATGTATGTGATGGATTTGAAAACGGGAAAAGAGATTAAAGTAACCAATCTGCTGGGTTATGATGGCGGTGGATGGTTTAGTCCTGATGGTAAAAAAATCATCTGGCGTGCCAGCCGTCCTAAAACAGATGCAGAGATAAAAGAATACAAAGATTTATTAGCTGAAGGTTTAGTAGCGCCTACCAATATGGAAGTGTGGGTAGCCAATGCTGATGGAACAAATGCCAGACAGGTTTCAACTTTTGGACAAGCTAATTGGGCACCTGCCTACATGCCTGATAACAAACGCATCATCTTTGCCAGTAATCATGAATACAAAAGAGGATTTCCGTTCAACCTTTATACGATGAATGAAGATGGAACAGGCTTAACAAAAATCAGCCGTGATAAAGGTTTTGATGCGTTTCCCATGTTCAGCCCAAATGGTAAAAAAATTGTGTTTTGCAGCAACAGAAATAATGGCGGTACAAGAGATACAAATATTTTTGTGGCAGACTGGGTGGAGTAAAAAAGTTATTTGTTTTTAAAAACGGCTTGATTAATTCAAGCCGTTTTTTTATGATGCTGTTACTATTCTTTTACTACCGTACCACCATCTTCTGCACCCAGGTTCTTTTACTACTTATTAATTTCACTACATAAACACCGGAAGACAATTGCTGTAAAGGCATTTCAAATGTTCCCATCCTTGATGTTATATTTTCCTGCTGTACAATTGCACCATTCATGTTTATCACCTGCAATTGTGTAAATGATTGCGGAAGTTCCAGTGTTATTCTTCCGTTTGTTACAACTGATGGATAAATACGTGGTTGTTGTTCATTATTCATATTTGTAACAGAAGTAGGTATAGAAGGAGTTAAAGTGTACGCATTTCCGTTTAATGAAACTGCAAGTAACTCACCGGCCTCTGTTTCACCAAAACCTACTACAAGAGTAGGCAACCCTGTTTGTGTAGAACTTGAAAAATTTGTGATATTGATTTTGTACAAATTACCGGTATAAACATCGCAGCAGTAATAATAACCCTGCATGGAAGGATGTGCTGCACCTCTGTATACAAAACCACCTACAACTGAAGCAGGAGTATTATTGCCCTGTAAATTATTGTATTCAAAAACAGGAAACACATAATTACTTTGCGGCTGACATCCGGTTGTATTAAAAGCCAATGTTCCTTCGTAACAACGCCATCCGTAATTAACACCTGCTGACTGTGCTGCTGTTCTGTAATTCACTTCTTCTTTTTGCCCCTGGCCCACATCCCCTATCCACATGTTATCATTCAACCGGTCAAAACTCCAGCGAAAGGGATTGCGTAAACCCAATGCCCAGATTTCATCCAGCACATTTGGGTTTGAAATAAAAGGATTATCAGTTGGCACTGAATAAAATGGTGAAGTTGTACCTGTGCTCACATTTATGCGTAACATTTTACCGAGTAAATTATTCCCATTTTGTGCGTTGTTATTAGGGTCTCCCCCGCCACCACCATCGCCTGTAGCAAAATACAAATACCCATCACTACCAAAATTTAACTTGGCACCATTGTGATTTGTTTGACCGGGATGAGGAATAGTAATAACTACTTGTTTTGAAGATGCATCTGCCACATTGGGATTTCCTGCACTTACTTTGTACCTGCTCAGTTCCAAATCTCCATTTCCATTTGTATAATACACCCAAAAAAATCCATTGGTTTCATAGTCTGGATGAAAAGCCATGCTCAGTAATCCCTGCTCACCGCCGGTAGCAATACCTGTAACGGTAAGAAATGTTCCCAGCGAAACATAGGCAGCACTGTAAACTCTGATGGAAGCAGATCCGCTGCTGCCCTGCTGCACAATAAACAGCCTATTGGTGCCATCACCTGCATTTACAATATCTACCGGTGCACTAAGCCCTGATATAACTGTATTATAATTGATCAGCGGCTGCGCTGTTGAATCCATTATTGAATTAATGAAAACAAAAGATAACAGCAGTTTTAAATGTGTAAGAAAGCGGTTCATAAGATTATCAGTTAAGTGAGTAATTGGAATCTATCAAAATCAGTGCCGTTCAGTATTGTACAGTGTGAATTAATTTTCTTACAGGGTAATTTTCTACAACAATACAGCAATTCCCTTTGTTGACTCAAAAAAATAAATATCTTACGGCAACCAAACCCGATTGTTATGTCATCATCCCCACTCCATCAGTTCCTCAAACTGGAACAGAAATTAGCCAATGAAGTGTATCTGCGTCAACCATTCAATGGTCAATGGAAAGAATATACATGGAAGCAGGCAGGTAACGAAGCACGCCGAATAGCTGCAGCAATTCATGCATTGAATTTACCCAAAGGTTCGCATATAGCTATCCTTTCTAAAAATTGTGCACACTGGATGATGGCAGATATAGCCATCATGATGGCAGGTTGTGTGTCAGTGCCACTCTATGCTACTTTGAGTGCACATGCCATACAACCCATTTTAGAGCATAGCGAAAGTAAAGCCATCTTCATTGGCAAACTGGATGATTATGCAGGGCAAACTGATGGTATTCCAAAAAATATGCTCCGTATTTCATTTGATGATTATGGAATAAAAGAACAATTTACCTGGAATGAATTGATCAGCAAACATGAACCATTAGAAGATATAAACAATCCTCAACCGGATGATTTAATGACCATCATTTATACCAGCGGCACTACAGGTGTATCAAAAGGTGTGATGCATACCTATGGAAATTTTGACCGCACCTTAACCAAAGCATTACCTCAATTACAATTGCCTGAACGTTCCGTACTGTTTTCCTATTTACCATTAAGCCATATTGCTGAACGATTGGCAATTGAAATGAATTCATTTTACAGCGGCTCGGTCATCAGCTTTGCAGAAAGTATAGATTCTTTTGCCGCCAACGTGCAGGAAATTCAGCCGCAGGTATTTTTTGCAGTGCCCAGATTATGGGGAAAGTTCAGAGAAGGTGTGTTAAAGAAAATGCCTGAAAAGAAATTGAATCTTTTATTATCAATACCCATCATCAATAATATTGTTCGTAAAAAAATAAAACATGCACTGGGCTTATCAAGAGCTACACATATTTACAGTGCTGCGGCGCCCATATCTGTTGATTTGCTGAAATGGTTTGACCGTTTAGGTATACATATCATGCAGGCATTAGGTATGACAGAGGATTGTGTATATGCACATTTTGAACGGCCCTATGCCCGCAAAATGGGCTCAGTAGGCAAACCGCTGGAAGGCATGCAGGTGAAGATTACAGAAGATGGTGAATTGAGAGTGAAAACACCTTCTAACACAATTGGCTATTATAAAGAACCGCAGTTAACAACTGATCTGTTTGATGAAGAAGGTTATTTGAAAACCGGTGATATGGTAGAGTATGACCATGATGGATTTTTATTTGTTACAGGAAGGGTTAAAGATTTGTTCAAAACAGATAAAGGGAAGTACATTGCTCCCACCCCTATTGAAACAAAAATACTGGCCAACAGTGATGTGGAAAATACATGTGTAGTAGGTACGGGTATTCCACAACCTATTGCATTGATTGTACTGAGTGAAACGGGTAAGCAAAAATCACAGGAAGAAATCGTTGACAGCCTGAATAACTCAATACAGCAAATCAACCCTTTGCTGGAAGCACATGAAAAACTGGAGAAAGCTGTAATTATGAAAGAAACATGGAGTATCGAAAACGGCTTACTTACCCCTACATTAAAAGTAAAACGTAACCTGGTTGAAAAAATTCATCAACCGTTTTATCCCAGGTGGTTTCAGGAAAAAGGAACTGTTATCAGAGAATAAGATTGTCATTTAAGCGACGAAGTTAAATTCCTGATTTTTTGTAGCTTTATCCTCTTAATGAATGACTATGAAAAAGCTTCATTTTATTTTTTTTCTTTCATGTGCTACTATTATCTGTAGGGCACAGGATAACAATCTGGCAACCTTTCCCATACAGCTTCGATATCTAACTGCAGAAAAGCAGAATACTGATGCTGCTGTTATTAAATGGCTGGCACCATGCCAGACAAGTGAAGCTACATTTGAAATTCAGTACTCAACTGATGCTCAAAATTTTTCAACTGTGTACACAATTACTGCCGACCAACAGCGCTGCCTTGAACCTTTTCAATATAAAGACTACAGATTGCTGAGTGGCAGAAATTATTATCGCATTCGTTTAATTACACCTTCCAATCTTGCTATTAATTCCTTTATCATACCAGTTATTGCAAAAGATGCAGGACTTGAATTGCAATCATTCTGGCCCTCCGTAGTTACAGGCAGCACAATGCTTAATTTTTCAAACGGTAAAGAAGAAAAGATAAGTTTTACAATTACAGATTTATCAGGCCGTGTTGTTGAGCAATTCACACAACAAAGCAAACAGGGCAACAATCAAATACAACTGCAGTTAAGTCATTACCGGGCGGGGCATTATGTTTTAGTAGCAGTAAATGCTTCCCATGAAAAAAGAGTATTACGTTTTCAAAAACAATAGCAATGCCATAATTAATTATAATGATTTCTGCCGGGCATCCCGTAATATTTTCATTTGGAAGCACTCAAGTAACACTTTTTCTGCCCAAGGTTGAAGAACTTAAATACAACTATTTCCATAGAAATGTAAACGGTATTTCTTTTCCTTATTGGGCTAAAGTATGGCCTGCTGCAAAAGCCCTCGCCTGTTTTATAACCAGTCATTCAACTTTGATTACGGGTAAAAAAGTTGTGGAAATTGCAGGTGGTCTGGGGCTGCCATCCTTTATTGCAGCATCGTTAGCCAGAGAAGTAATATGTACAGATGCGGATGAAGATGCTCTTCTGATGGTAAAACAATCAATAGAACTCAACCGGTTTACAAATATTGAAGCATCAGTATTCAACTGGAATACTGATGCATCAGAAATTGATGGGGATGTATTGCTTATGAGTGATGTAAACTATGATCCATCACAATTTGAAGCTTTACTTACATTCATTAAATCACAGTTGCAAAAGGGAACCACTATTTTACTAAGCACCCCGCAACGACTCATGGCCAAACCCTTTATTGAAACTTTATTACCGTTTATTGTTTACCGGGAGGAAATGGAGGTGGAGGCAACTGTGTGCAATGTGTTTATATTAAAAGTACAATCCTGAAAAGTCAACACTTTTTGAGGTTTAAGGTGTTATATTTTCAGAACTTTACTTCAGCAATTTCTCAAACTGATTTAACTCACGCAGTTCAGCAGCTGTGATTGTTTCATTGTTATCATATTTTGCTTTTAAAAATAAAACACGCTTGTGCTGTGGCGCTTTTTTTAACAGTGCCTCAATTAATAAACCCACAGCTTCATCTTTTACAAAAAATGTTGCTGTAGTTTGTGCAGGTGCTGCCCGCTCTCTGGTTAGTTGCTTTTTCATTATAGCTTCTAGCGTTGCAAGCCTTGCGGTGGGTATTGATGCTATGCGGCTTGCTTTGCCGTGTAAGCCTTCCAGTTGTTTTTTACTGAGGCTGCCACGTTCTTCGTATTGTTTGGAAATGCTCTGTACAAAAGCATCATTAGGTCTTGCTTTGGCTACCAGTTGTAACACATCTTTAATTACATCTACATCTATTTTCTTTCGTTGCATAAAATTGAAACTAAGGAATCTTTGCTCACCCTATTCAAAATATATAACTTTATTTTACTCAAGCCGTGGTAGTATGTCTCTAAAAATCAATGCACTCATTGTTGGAATTTTATTTTTTCAATGCAGTAAGAAAGAACAGACTGCAGAGCAGGTACAGTCCCTGCCATTTGAATCCAAACCGGTGATGTCAACCATAAGCCCCGGATTTATAGATGAAGCATCAGGCATTACGGCATCACTTTCGCACCCTGGTCATCTATGGGTACAGCAGGATGGCGGCAATCCGGCTGAAATTGTTTTAATTAATGAAAAAGGGCTAATCAAAAAACGCCTGCTGCTGAAAACGGCATATAACAGGGATTGGGAAGATTTATCTTCAGGTGCCGGACCCATTAAAGACAGTAACTATCTCTACATTGCTGAAACAGGTGATAATAGTCAATCACATTACAGTTACAGTATTTTCAGGTTCAAAGAACCACACCCCGGCACAGATACCATTTTTCAATTTGAAAAAATCAATTTCAGATATCCTGATGGATCACATGATGCAGAAGCAATTTTTGTGAGCAAGCAGGCAGACATTTACATCATTACAAAACGGGATTCCGTTTCTAAAATTTACAAACTGCCTTACCCGCAAAATACTGCTACTACAGTTACGGCCATAGCAGTTGGTAAGCTTGCATTTACAAAAGTTACCGGAGCTGCTTACTCCGGCGCAGACAATGAAATACTGATCAAAACATATAACAATATTTATTACTGGAAACTATCAGAGAACGAACTTCCTGAAATGGTATTAAGCAGGAAGCCAACGGAACTCGGCTATGAAGCAGAGCCACAGGGAGAAGCTATCTGCTTTCATGCAAACAATCTTGGATTTTATACGTTGAGTGAAAAACCTTTTTATGTAAGTGCAGTTGCACTCAATTTTTACAAACGTAAATAATCAGCGGTTGTACTCGCTCAACCAATGAAACTGCCGCTCTGCCAGTTGAAAATGACGATTGGTTCTGGTTAGTTGTATATAAATGGAATCATTGTACATTTTACCATACAATACTAATTGATTGCTACCCGGCTACTGATACGTGAGTATAAAATAATCCTACATTAAGTAATCATGATAAAAATTCATTACCAAATCTTAACACTTTCCACATACTGTTGATAACTAACTTTAGGATGTTATTGATGCAATAATTAATATTGAAATCAGATGGAAGGGTTAGAAGTATCAGCCATAACTGATACAATATTTGTGAACTTGGAATACTGCTGCACCCAACAGGTGAAACAGTTTCCGTAAAATGAAAACGCATTGACAGAAACAATCATCAACCTCGAAACCGTAAACCCTATTGAGTTTTTCGGTGTTAACAATGGCAAGCTCGACATTCTTAAAAAGAAATTTCCGCTCTTAAAAATTTTATCAAGAGGCACACAAATCAAACTCAGCGGCAGCCCTGAACAGGTGGAACAGGCCAAAGAAAAAATTGATTTGCTCGTTGCATACTTAGAACGCAACGGTCAGCTCACTGAAAATTATTTTGAGCAAATTCTCGGTGGCGATGATCAGCAAACCATTGATGCCTTTATTGAACGCAACCCCAGTGATGTGTTAGTGTTTGGACCCAACGGAAGAACCGTTCGTGCACGCACACAAAATCAAAAACGTATGGTGGCAGCGGCCGATAAAAATGATATTGTATTTGCCATTGGCCCTGCAGGTACCGGTAAAACCTATACAGCTGTTGCGCTTGCCGTTCGGGCATTGAAAAATAAACTCGTTAAGAAAATTATATTAACCCGCCCTGCAGTAGAAGCCGGTGAAAGCCTGGGTTTCTTACCCGGCGATTTAAAAGAAAAGATCGACCCGTATCTGCGTCCGTTATATGATGCTTTGGATGATATGATCCCTGCAGATAAACTCGGTTATTATATGAGTACACGTGTCATAGAAATTGCACCGCTGGCTTACATGCGTGGCCGCACGCTGGACAATGCGTTTATCATTTTGGATGAAGCACAAAACACAACCGATCTTCAGTTAAAAATGTTTTTAACACGTATAGGCGCCAACGCAAAAGCCATTATCACCGGTGATTTAACACAGGTGGACCTGCCCAAAAATCAACGCAGTGGATTGGAAAAAGGCATCCGCATCTTAAAGAATATTGACGGCATCAGTCATATTGAACTGGATGAAGAAGATGTGGTGCGTCATCGTTTGGTAAAAGCCATCATCAAAGCATACGATAAAGATCATCAATTGGATGAAGAACGGAATCCGTATCGCAATTCAAAGTAGTACTTACTATCCCCGCTTTATACAACCGCAATCCCGTTTCAATAGTGAAGCGGGATTTTTCTTTACCCGCCGTAGCTTTAGCGAAGGAGGGTTTGCTTCAAATAATGTTTGCCACGAATTGCACGGATTGGCACAAATGAAAACGGAAGAAGTTTTTTGATACCAGCTAATGTGCATGTAGCATCGTTCCTTGCATCGCAATCCTTTCATGGCATGTGCACATAGCATCATCCTTAGTTCATCATCTTTCTTTTCCGTGTCTGCTCCATTTCTGTGGCAACTAAATTATGTGGGCGGGCTTCGCCCGCCCACATAGCTTTTAAATTTCAAATAAATAATCATTTGTTATAAACTGTGAAAAGCAAGGACTGTGATTGGGGTTCTACCCTCGGGGGAGATTCAGAGGGGCTTTTTTTCCTATTTTTACCCCATGAAAAAAATCTTATTCATCTTATCTGTTTTATGTTTTGCACTTGCCTGTGAGCAGCAACGCACCCGTCCTGATGATGCGCTGGAAACAGCCCGAGAATTTGTACGCAGTTCGCTTGATGGCGATTATAAATGGGCCAATGAATTATTGTTGAAAGACAGTGTAAACAGTTATGAACTTGAAGTACTGGAAAAAAAATATAATACCCAAATGAGTGCTGCTGAAAAAGAAGGTTATAAAAAATCATCCATTATTATACATTCGGTAGAAAATGCAAGCGACAGTGTAGTAATTGTTAACTACAGCAACTCGTTCAAGAAAAAACAACTGCCGTTGAAAGTTGTAAAGAAAGATGGCAAGTGGCAGGTAGATTTGAATTATACGTTTACGGGAAACCTTTAAAAGGTAAACGGCGTAGGTAAAAGGTATAAGGAAAATATGTAACCTTCAACCCTAAACCTCACACCTTAAACCTTCAACCTTAGTTCATGCTTAAAAATCTTCTTCTTGTAAGTTTTGGTGGTGCGGCCGGCAGTGCATTGCGGTTTTTATTTTCAGTGTGGGTGAAGCACAACAGTTTTCCATTAGCCACATTGCTGGTAAATTGTATTGGCTCATTCATCATCGGAGTAGTAATTGCCATCGCTGTTCGCAATGCAAGTTTTGATGCTAACTGGAAATTGTTACTGGCTACAGGTTTGTGCGGTGGTTTTACCACCTTCTCCGCCTTCAGTGCTGAAAATTTACAGCTGATACAGCAGGGCCGTATGGGCTTGTTTGCAATGTACGCTGTAGGCAGTGTGCTGCTTGGATTGGGCGCAGCGTGGTTGGGATTTAACCTGCTCAAATAAGTTGAATTGCTCAATGGCTGCCGGACATTCCTTCGGCTCTGCACAGGACGAAAAGCCCGGAGAAGATTTGTGCCACGGCCCTGTGCCGTACTTGTAACGAATGGCCGGAACAACTGCTCATTATAGTACAACCACCAACAGCCCCAAATGGTACCACATTTTTTGCCATCAACCCTACGCCTTTCACCTTTTAGCTTTTGCCTTGCTGTTTGGATTTTTTTCAGGTACTTCGCAGCCTGAAAGAAACGTGTATGACGCAACCCAACAAAAAAGACGCTCTCGGTAAAGGTATCCGCTCCCTGCTGCAAAGCATTGATGAAGATTTGAAAACAACGGCCGGTCAATTAAAACCCACCGTGCAGGAAGCTGTAACGGGTGTGCTGCGTATTGCCGTTGAGGATGTGGAAGTTAATCCCAAACAACCCCGTCATGATTTTGATGAGCAGGCGTTGAAAGAACTGGCCGACAGTATAAAAATGCACGACATCATTCAGCCCATCACTGTTTCAAAAACCGCTGCAGGAAAGTACCGCCTCATTGCCGGTGAACGCAGGTGGCGTGCCAGTAAACTTGCCGGATTAAAAGATATTCCTGCTTATATACGCCAGGCAAATGATGCTGAACTTTTAGAACTGGCTTTGCTGGAAAATTTGCAGCGTGAAAATTTAAATGCCATTGAAATTGGTTTAAGCTACAAGCGCCTGATGGATGAACTGGATTACACACAGGAGCAGGTGGCAGAGCGCATGGGCAAAGACCGCACTACGGTTACCAACTACATTCGTTTATTAAAATTACCGCCTGATATTCAACTGGCGGTACGTAACGGCGCCATGACCATGGGGCATGCACGTGCATTGATTAATATTGATACGGTGGATAAGCAGTTGTATGTATTCAATCTCATTAAACAAAAAGATTTAAGTGTACGGGCTACAGAGCGTATTGTGAGAGATATGTATAAATCCACACCTGTTAAAAAAACAGTAAAGAGTGAACTGGACAATGCATTCAGAAAAATAGAAGATAACTTAGCACAGCAATTCAGCACCAAAGTAAAAGTGGCGCACAGCAAAAAAGGTAACGGAAGTATTACTATAGAGTATTACTCGCTGGAGCAGTTTAATCATATTTTGAAACAAATGGGTACCAGTGTTGATTGATAAGATGATGAAGCTTTTAATTCAACTTTTCGTCCTTATTTTTTGTGCATCTGTTGTTACAGCTCAACAAAAAGATACCGTAACAGCAAGAGGTAATGCCGTAGCTATTACAGATACCGTAAAAAAAAGTAAAGCAGATACGCCCAAAATTATACAGCCGCACAACCCTAAAATTGCTACCAAACGCTCTGCCATGATTCCCGGCTGGGGGCAGGCTTACAATAAAAAATACTGGAAAATTCCCATTGTGTGGGGTGCATTAGGAACCTGTGTAGGCTTTTTCATTTATAACAGGAATGAGTATGTAGCTGCCCGTGATGCCTTTCGTTTGTTTAGTGATAATGACCCTTCCAATGATATACAGGCAAAACCAAAGTTCAGACCGCTTGCCTCCGACCCCAGTGGTATTATTCAATACAGAAATGCAGTGCGGCAAAATGTAGATTACTCCGTACTTGCTTTTTTAGTATGCTGGGGATTGAATGTAGTGGATGCTACGGTGGATGGTCATCTAAAAGAATTCAATGTAAATGAAAATCTGAGTATGCGTGTAAACCCCACCTATATCCCGCAAACAAGACAAACAGGTATAAATATTGTGATGCGTTTGGGCAAGTAAGCAAAGCACCGCATAATTCATATTTTCATACTGCATTATTTCCGCTGCAATTGTAATTTGTAAATCATCCTTTCCTTTAGTAGTTTGCAAGCAGTGAAGCATAACATTATTATTTCTCCTTTTTTAAAATGGGCAGGGGGCAAACGTCAGTTGCTGCCGGTAATACTTGAACAGCTGCCTGCACAGATTGAAACATATGAATACATTGAACCCTTTATAGGTGGTGGCGCTGTTTTATTTCACCTGCAACCTGCAACTGCAACGATTAATGATTATAATGAAGAATTGATCAACACGTATCAAATTGTAAAAAACAATCTTGCTGAACTAATAAAGGAGCTGCGCAAGCATAAAAACGAAGCGGCTTATTTTTATCAACTTCGAAACCTTGACCGAAAACCCGCCTATGAAAAATTACCACCGGTAAAAAAAGCAGCACGCATTATCTATTTAAACAAAACCTGCTACAATGGTTTGTACCGGGTAAACAGTGAAGGAAAGTTCAACACCCCTTTCGGGAAATATAAAAACCCGGCCATCGTTAATGAAGAAGTACTAACTGCAGTGAGTAATTATCTAAATGAAAATAATATTGACATCTGCTGTGGTGATTATAAACAGGTTTTAAAAAAAGCAACCAGAAAATCATTTGTGTACATGGACCCTCCTTATCATCCGTTATCCAAAAGCTCCAGCTTTACCGGATATGTAAAAGGCGGATGGACAGAAGCCGATCAAACGGCTCTTAAAGAACAGTGTGATGTATTACACAGAAAAGGAATAAAATTTCTGTTATCGAACTCGTCAGCTCCGTTGATAAAAGAACTGTACAGCGAGTACACACAAATAAATGTAAAAGCCAGCCGGACCATTAACTCAAAAGGAACAATGCGGGGACAGATAGACGAGTTACTGATAAAAAATTATTGACCTTAATTTTGCGGAATAATTACTTAAACATACGAATATGAAACTTGCATTAGTGGGTTATGGAAAAATGGGAAAAGCCATTCATGAAATTTTAAAAGATCGTGGTCATGAAGTACCGTTAATCATTGATTTAAACAATACGCAGGATTTAACAGCTGATAATCTCAGGCAAATAGATGTGGTGATTGAGTTTACCAGTCCGCATACGGCTTACAACAATGTAAAATTTTGTTTAGAGCAGGGTACACCCGTTGTATGTGGCAGTACCGGCTGGCTGGAGCACCTGGATGAAATGAAGCAACTGGCACAGCAGCGCCATACAGGATTAATAGTGGCCAGTAATTTTAGTGTGGGCGTCAATATTTTCTTTGAAATCAATAAGCGATTAGCGGAATTGATGAATCAACATAAGGAATATGAAATAACATTAAAAGAAATTCATCATACCCAAAAGAAAGATGCGCCCAGCGGCACAGCTATAAGTCTGGCAGAGCAGATACTGGAGCAGATAGGCCGCAAAAACAAATGGGTGAATGAAAAAGCATTACAACCGTATGAACTCAGCATCATCAGCGAACGGATAGACCCGGCACCCGGCACACATACCGTAACCTACAGCAGCGCCATTGACGATATTGAAATAACACATACAGCACATAACAGAACCGGCTTTGCACTGGGAGCCGTACTGGCCGCCGAATTTTTAAAAGGCAAACAGGGATTTTTTGGAATGAAAGAAGTGCTTAACTTGTAAGGGTAATGACCCTTAAACATTTTGCAACCATCATTTGCTTTCATATTTGGTTTATTACTTCATTGGCACAAATGAATGTAATTGACAGCTTACGTGCTGTTATACACTCTGACATTGCCCCCAAACAAAAACTTCAAACCTATGTGCTGCTCACAGGACGACTGAGCAATGTAAGCTTTAATGAAACCATTAAACTGGCTGAAGAAGGATTACAAATTGGCCGGCAATTAAAAGATTCGGTTGCTATAGCCGGACTTAACAGGAATATTGGCATCGCCTCTTACTTTAAAGGCGACTATGAAAAAGCAGCAACGCTTTATTACGCCGCATTGGGCATTTTTGAACGTTATGATCAAAAGATTGAAACAGCCAATACACTTAATGATATTGCCAAGCTCTACCGCAAAACAAGAGATTTAAAAAGAGCCGCCGCCACCTATGAACAGGCGCTGCTCGTATATCGCTCACTCAGCGACTCCAGTGGTGTACAAATGATTTTAAATGAAAGCGGTGTTGTATATGAGTATGAAGGTAACTATGAAGAAGCATTGCGACGCTACCGTGCTTCACTTGCCATTGCTGAAGCATTAAAAGATGATGTGGGTAAAAGCTGGTGCTATAATTTTATAGCAGGCGTTTACTTATTACAAAATAAGTATGAAGAAGCAGAAGATTATAACCTGCGTACACTAGCTATAAGAGAACAATCAAATGATTCATTTTCGCTTTCACTCATCTACTCTGATCTGGGTAATCTTTACAGCAACTGGGGCAAATATGACAGAGCTGAATATTATTTTGACCGCAGTAACAATATTGCACAGCAAATGGGCTACCGGGAATTACTGAGCAATAACTATCAAAGCATGAGCCAGCTGGCAAACAGGATGGGCAGGTTTAAAGAAGCCTTTGAATTTTTTACCTGGCACACACAACTTAAAGATTCCATTTTCAATGCACAAAAAACAAGACTCATTGAAGAAATAAGTACCGTTTACGAAACCACAAAAAAGGAAAAACAAATTCAGGAGCAACAAGACACTATCAGAAAAAGAAATTTTTTGCTCTTTGGAACTATAGGTTTGGCTTTATTGATAGCGCTCCTCTCCTATTTGCTTTACAACCGGTACAAATGGAAACAGGAAGCCAAGCTGCAGGCAGAAATTTTAATCCAGCAGGAACTGGCAGCTAACTCAATCATTGAAGCAGAAGAAAAAGAACGCAGCCGTATTGCCAAAGATCTGCATGATGGTGTGGGGCAAATGATGAGTGCTGCACGCATGAACTTATCAGCGTTTTCAAATACCATTTCGTTACATACAAAGGAAGAGCAGCAATCATTAAGCAATATCATGCAACTGGTGGATGATAGTTGCAGAGAAGTACGTGCTGTGAGCCATAGCATGATGCCGCAACTCCTTTTAAAGAAAGGGCTGCCGCAGGCAACTGAAGAACTTTTATTGAAAATAAATCCGGATGTTTTAAAAATAAGCTTTCATGCAGAAGGATTTGATCAAAGACCGGACAGTAATACAGAAACCATCCTCTACCGTGTAATTCAGGAATGTGTAAACAATACGCTCAAGCATGCCCGTGCCACAAAGCTGGATATTTCAATGCTTAAAGAAGAGGGCAACCTCAGCATCAGCTTTGAAGACAATGGTGCAGGATTTAATATAAGTGAGTCGCAAAAAGAAAATGGGATGGGTTTAAAAAATATATACAACCGTATACGCTTTTTAAAAGGCGATGTAGATATAGATAGTGCCCCGGGCAAAGGCACATCCATTGTAATTCATGTTCCTGTTTAACGCAACAACAATGAAACAATTCTTGCTGCTGTTTTCGCTCCTTTGTATCAGTTGCGCTGCTGCCGCACAGCTCAGTAAGATTGACAGTTTGCAGCGTCTTATCAAAACTGAAAAAGATGAGAATCGAAAAATTGATTTGCTGCTCATGCTTTCCATAGAGTTTCGTCAAATCAATGCAGATTCATCACGCATGATAGCCAATAAAATTGTAAAGCATTCTGAGCTCAAGCATGATGATGTACTGCGTATGAAAGCAGAACTGAATACCGTTTATTTTTTCATCAACCGCAGCAATCCTGACAGCGGGCTTGCTATTTCAGAAAAAAACATTGCAGCCCTCAAGCAAAAAGGTAAAAACGATTCATTGCTGGCGCAATATCAATCAGCATCCGGATTTACATTGATGAAATTAAACAGACAAAAAGAAGCCCTTGAACATTTTTATGCGGCCTTATACATTGCTGATGTAATCAAAGATTATAAAGCAAAAGCAAGAGCCCTCCATCAAATTGGCTGGGCTTATATGGAGCTCAATCAATCACAAAAAGCAATCTCTTACTTCAGGCAATCACTTCATACGCTGGAAGAAAACGATATCCCCTATCTCTTTCCATCCACCTTTACTAACCTGGCTTCTTGCTATGGCGAGGCGGGCAACTATGACTCCGCTTATTATTTTGGCAAAAAAGGAATAGCCCTTGCCGGTGAGCAAAATAATTATTCAGTAGAAGCAAATGGCTGGTTTATACTTGGTACAGCTTATATGGAGCAAAAAAAGTATGAAGAAGCACTGCGTTGTTTTTTGAAAGCCAAACCCATCCGTGATAAAACAGGTGATTACTTTTTTATTGTGAGTGATATGGCTGTTCTTTCAGAACTGTATGCCTTAATGGGCAGGCCGGATGAAGGGTTACGCATCAGTAAAGAAGCGGTAGCCATAGCATCGCAGCAAAAACTGGAAGCCAAGCTTCCCATGATTTATAAAGCCATGGCACTGAACTATGAAAAATCCGGCAACTTTTCAATGGCTGCTGATGTGTACAAACGAATCAATGCATTAAAAGACAGCATTTATACCAATGCCTCCGGAGAAGCGCTGGCCGAAATGCAAACAAAATATGAAACAGAAAAAAAAGAACGCATCATACAGGAGCAGGAGTTTTACCTGAAACGAAAAAATTATTTCATTACGGCGATCACCATTTTATTTATTCTCGGTGTATTACTGGCCTATTTCATTCATGCCCGCAACCGCATACGAGAGCAGGCAGCCATGTCCAGAGCCATTCATGAAGAGGAGCAAAAAGCCACTGCTGCTGTAATGGAAGCTGAAGAAAAAGAACGGCAGCGTATTGCAAAAGATTTACATGATGGCGTGGGACAAATGATGAGTGCAGCCAAAATGAATCTCTCTGCCATTGGTAATGAACTGGCTTTTGCAACTGAAGCACAAAAACATTCATTTGAAAAAATCATAAGCCTGGTAGATGAAAGTTGCAAAGAAGTGCGTACCGTAAGTCATCAAATGATGCCCAATATGCTGCTCAAGTCAGGATTGGGAAAAGCGGTTACAGATTTTATTGATAAAATTGACCGCAGGGTTTTAAAAATTCAATTACACACAGAAGGGCTCAATGAACGACTGGATGAACACATTGAAATTGTAGTGTACAGAATTTTGCAGGAATGTGTAAATAACGTTATCAAACATTCCGGCGCCACACAATTGGATATCTCCATCATTAAAGATGCTGATGGCATCAGTGCCACCATAGAAGATAATGGCAAAGGCTTTGATGTAAACTTACTCAGCAGCGAAGCCGGTATGGGTTTAAAAAACATGCGTGCACGGGTAGAGTATGTAAAAGGAACCATTGATTTTGATGCTACACCCGGCAAAGGCACACTGGTAGCTATTCATATACCGGTAGAACATACAGGTGCCGTTTAACATGCTCATTTCAATAACCAAAAATTACCGGAATAAAAAACAAATAATCTTCTTGCTTTTTTTGAATTGCCAATTGCTAAAATCTGTACTTTCATCTGTCTTTTTAACCCAAACACATGAGTTCCTCTAAAATCAAACTGGCCATAGTTGATGACCATCAAATTGTTATTGACGGATTACATTCTTTACTCAAAGGCCACCCACGTTATGAAATAGTGCTGGAGAGTACCCATCCTGAGCAGATAGTACAGCAATTAAAGCATACAGAAGTAGATATTTTATTAACCGATGTAATGATGCCGGGTATGACGGGTGTGGAACTGGCCAAACTGGTACACAAAGAATTTCCCTCCATCAAAATCATCACACTTTCCATGAATGGAGAAGGCAGCCTCGTAAATCAAATGATTGAAGAAAGCGACATCAGCGGTTATCTGTTAAAAAACATCGGGCAATCAGAATTTACCAGGGCGCTCGATAAAATATCAGAAGGCGGTATTTATTTTAGTGATGAGGTATTGCAGGAGATGCTCAAAGCCAGTGAGCGCAAAAAAGAAACAGAAGAAAGCCATCTCACCGGCAGAGAAATTGAAATTATACGACTGATAGAAAAAGAATACAGTAACAGGAAAATTGCTGAAACACTATTTTTGAGTGAACGCACGGTTGAAACACACCGCAAAAATATTTTCCGGAAAACGGCTACTAACTCAGTCATCGGATTGATTAAATATGCTTATGAGCATAAACTCATTTAATTCATTTACTTTGTACCATGCTCACAAAAAAGACGCAATACGCATTTCAGGCACTTACCTATCTGGCTCAGCAAAAAAATAATGAGCCCAAACTCATTGCCGATATTGCCAAAAAGAAAAAAATACCCCTCAAGTTTCTGGAAAACATTTTACTGCAGTTACGTAAAGATGGCATTCTGGAAAGCAAGAAAGGAAAAGGTGGCGGCTATTACTTTAAACTCAAACCAAAAGATATAGAACTGGCCAGAGTCATTCGTTTGCTGGATGGGCCCATCGCCCCATTAAGTTGTGTGAGTTTACACTTTTATGAACGTTGTAAAAACTGCGATGAAAAACATTGCGGTTTGCATGATATGATGGTAAAAGTGCGTGATGCCAATTTGAAAATTCTGGAAAAGAAAACCATTGCTGATTTGGTGACGGAGTAAGCTTGTTGTTTATTATTTGTGGTTGGGAACCTGCTGCTTTAAGATTCACTATTGACTATTGTTATTCATAATTCACCTTCTTACATGCTCAAAACAATTTCCATAATCGTTAGCGGTAAAGTACAGGGCGTGTGGTACCGTAAATTTATTCAACAAAAAGCAATAGAACTTGGCATAACAGGCACAGTTCAGAATCAAACAGACGGAACTGTGTTAATTACAGCAACCGGCAGCGAAGCTAATCTTGAAAAATTAGCGGAATGGTGCGGCAAAGGCCCGGATAAAGCTATAGTTGAAGAAGTAAACATTACAATGGAAACATTACATGAGTTTGACGAATTTAAAATTATCCGTCACCTGTTTGGCTGATGTGTTTTAATTTTCCTCTTCAGCCAGTAATAATTTGCAAGCAGCCAAAGCGGAATCATCAGGAAACAAATACCACTCATACCCGGCAGTTTGGAAAATGCAAAAACAATACTCAACAGCCCTATCAATACCTGTACAACTGCATCTCGTTTTTGCGACTGCAAATAAAACAATTCAATCATAACCAGATTCAATTGCTTCTTTTTATCAGAAGCATAACTGTAAAGCCTGTAAAATATAAACCAGATTACTGAATAGCCTGCCGAAAAAAATAAAATAAGTACAGGAAACTCCTCCTGTAAAATTACGTTCTTACCCAACGCTGTAACTTCTTCAAAATAATTAATATGCAGCAGCGTTCCAAGTAATAATGAAAACAGAAATTTAAGAGGAAAAACATAAAACAATAAGAGCACTAATAAACACAGATTGAGGAAAACCACATTGCCATTATTTAATCCATATCTCCGGAAAAATTCATTTTGCAGATACCAGAAAAAAAATACCAGACTCACTGTAGCCAAAAACGGAAAAAACTGCAGCATGATCAACTGTAATTCCTCAAATGTTTTGGGTACTTCCAGGCTCATAATGAGCAACGAAACGGTAAAGGCAAACACAGCATCGCTCAATGCTTCAATCCTGTAGATTTCATTACCACGAATGGTAGTTTTACCCTGCTGATGAAAAAGTTTTTTGCGTAGCATGGGCGCAAGGTAGCAGATGCCCGCTGAAGCACTTATGATTTACATAACCCGTAAAAATGATTCACAACAGAAAAGCCGCCCAAATCCTGAGCGGCTCTTCGTACTTCGTACCCCGTACTTTGTACTTGTTCTTTATCCCAGTTTCTTCTTCAAATTTTTATCCAGTGCATCTAAAAATTCTTCGGTGTACAGATAATGCTCACCATGGTTTACTTTGTTGCCGTGAATGCACACTGCCAGGTCCTTGGTCATTTTTCCTTCTTCTACTGTTTCAATACAAACCGCTTCCAGTGCATTGCAAAAATCAATGAGTTGTTGGTTGTTATCTAGTTTACCACGGAAAGCGAGCCCTCTTGTCCATGCAAAAATAGAAGCAATGGGATTGGTAGATGTTGGTTTTCCTTTCTGATGCTCACGGTAATGACGGGTAACCGTTCCGTGTGCAGCTTCTGCTTCCATCACTTTACCATCGGGTGTAATTAAAACAGAAGTCATCAGACCCAGAGAACCGAAACCCTGCGCCACAGTATCGCTCTGCACATCACCGTCGTAATTTTTACAGGCCCATACAAAATTGCCGTTCCACTTTAATGCACTTGCCACCATATCATCAATCAAACGGTGTTCATACACAATACCTGCTGCATCAAATTGTGCTTTAAATTCCTGCTGATAAATTTCTTCAAAAATATCTTTAAACCTTCCGTCGTACTTTTTTAAGATGGTGTTTTTGGTAGATAAGTACAAAGGCCATTTTTTATTCAATGCCATATTAAAACAACTGCGGGCAAAACCTATTATACTTTCATCAGTGTTGTACATACTCATTGCCACACCATCTCCTTTAAAGTTGAACACTTCAAAAGTTTGCGGTGCACTTCCGTCTTCAGGTGTAAAGGTCATGGTGAGTTTTCCTTTGCCTTTAATAACGGTATCGGTGGCACGATATTGGTCGCCAAATGCATGACGGCCTACAATGATGGGTGCCGTCCAGTTGGTAACCAGGCGTGGAATATTATTAATCACAATCGGCTCACGAAACACGGTACCATCCAGAATATTTCGGATGGTGCCGTTCGGGCTCTTCCACATCTGTTTCAGCTTAAATTCTTCCACACGTTGTTCATCCGGTGTAATGGTAGCACATTTAATTCCCACACCATGTTGTTTAATGGCATTGGCTGCATCAATTGTTACCTGGTCGTTGGTAGCGTCTCTGTGCTCCACACCCAAATCATAATATTTAATATCCACTTCCACATACGGAAGAATGAGTTTTTCCTTGATAAACTTCCAAATGATTCTCGTCATTTCATCGCCATCCAGCTCCACTACGGGGTTGGTCACTTTAATTTTTTCTGCCATTTCGTTGCGTTATTTAAGTTGTTTTAAGGGAAGGCAAATATAACCACACCTGCTTAAAAATGAACAGTTTCTGTTTGGCAGCTATTTGATTTTTGGAAACGGGCTATGTGTAAATGAATAAACATCATCTACATCCTGCATATTTCATCGTTCATTTTTGAGCAACCGATCAATCGTTTCGTAGAACTCTTTTTTAAACTGCTCATAATAAACACCGGTACCCGGACCATAAAAACCGCTGTGTACTTTTTGTACGGTACCATCTTTCCCTATAAAAACAGTAGTAGGAAACGAGCGAATAGGTGTTAATTGCGGTAAGGTCTTTTCAGTTTTTTGTTCATCACCCGCTGTAGCTGGAGCAATCAATACGGGATATTCAATAGCAAACCTGTCTATAAATTTTTGCAAACTGTTTTTACTTCTTGTTGCATCCAGTGTTAATTCATAGGCCAGCGCCATTACTTCTACCCCTTTGCTTTTATAATCGGCATAAAACGATTTTAAAAACCTGCTTTCATCCATACAATTGGGGCACCAGCTGCCCATGAGTTGTATGATAACAACTTTGTTTTTAAAACGCTCGTCGTTAATGGAAACTGATGTTCCGTTTACATCTTTAAATGCAAAGTTGAGTTTGCTTTCACCTTCTTTCAGTTGTGTACGCTGCGTAGTATCGGGCAATACAGCATTTGCATTTTTAGCTGCCCTCCATTTTTCAGGTGCTGATGCACTGCTGTAAAAAAAACCGTTGCGGATGGCATTGTTTGTTACATCAGCAGTAAAGTAATAAGCATGGCTTCCGTCGAAACAACTTAGCTGCAGTTGATTACCGTTTATAACTCCTTCCAGAAAACGATAATCACCGCTGGGTGTAATAAAAGAGCCAGAGACATAATTTCCTTTTTGGTTAAAAAAAGCAACAGCAGGCCGCTCACCGCCATTAGCTCTTGTAAAAGTTACCTGCCATTTACCCGTAATTGTTGCGGCTGCATTTTTAATAACCGTAAACCGTTCTTTTTTACCATACTCAAAAATAACAGGAATGATGAGCGGTGAGGTTCTGCCTGTTCCTTTTATCCAGTTGCCTTTTAATGTTGTGTTGGTTTCTTTTTGGAGCTTGAAAGATGATTCAAAGAAGGGCATATCAATCAAAACTGAATCATCTTTAAACTGTATGTTATCAACCCGTAAACGTTCTTTATCGTTTCGTATGTACAAAACGGTTTTTCCTTTTTCAACAACTGCTTCTGCATTAAAGATGATTGCAACAGAATCTCCACGATGAATAGCGGCACGGTACCAACCCGTTTTAAGTTGGGCATTTGTAACTGTTGATATGATAAGTAAAAATAAAACAGCTGATTTTTGCATAAGTGCAAATTTACCTTGCAATGTGTATATAACCTGTCGTTGTAATGACAAGTGGTAATACTGTAATCAAACAATTATACAATGAAAAGTTAAGACTGTAAATTTTCAAACATATCCTTCGTCATTCTTGCCAAATCATATTCATGCTGCCAGCCCCAGTCATTTCTTGCAACACTGTCGTCAATGCTTTGCGGCCAGCTGTCTGCAATTGACTGGCGGTAATCCGGTTTGTAAGAAATTTTAAACCCCGGACGATGAGTTGCAATTTGAGCCGCAATTTCGCTGGGCGAAAAGCTCATGGATGAAATATTGTAACTGTGCCGAACAGAAATTTTTGATGCAGGTGCTTCCATCAGTTCCAGTGTAGCTTTAATGGCATCGGGCATATACATCATGGGCAAATAAGTATCTTCTTTCAAAAAACATTCATACTTATTTTCTTCCAGTGCTTCGTGAAAAATTTCAACAGCATAATCGGTAGTGCCGCCACCGGGTGCACTCTTGTATGATATTAAACCGGGATAACGTAGACTTCTTACATCCACACCAAACCGTTGATAATAATAATTGCACCAAAACTCACCTGCATATTTGCTGATGCCGTAAACCGTTGTTGGTTCAATAATGGTTTGCTGCGGGCAGTTTTGTTTGGGACTTGTGGGGCCAAACACAGCAATAGAACTGGGCCAATAAACTTTATGCAGCTTCTCTTCTCTTGCTATATCTAATACATTCAGCAAACCTGTCATATTTAAATTCCAGGCAAGGTTGGGATTTTTTTCGCCGGTAGCGGAAAGGATGGCTGCCAGTAAATAAATCTGGGTAATGTTTTGACGGATTACCTGTACATGCAGCATTTCTTTATTCATTACATCAAGGCTCACATAAGGACCTGTACCTTCAAGCAAAGGATTCTGTTCACGCAGGTCGGAAGCGATGACGTTTTGATTACCATAAATTTTTCTGAGTGCCAATGTGAGCTCCACTCCTATCTGGCCCGATGCACCAATGACTAAAATTTTATCTTTTACCATAGCAAGCTGTTAGGGTGCAAATGTCAAATTTCAAAACTCAAATTCCAAATCTTTAACTTTGCACTTATGCAGCCCTTTTTAAAAGATTTATTTGCCAAACAACAATACGACGAAAAAAACTTTTTTCTGATTGCCGGCCCCTGTGTGGTAGAAAGTGAAGAACTGGTAATGGAAGTGGGTGAAAAAGTTTCAACCATTTGTAAAAACCTCGGCATCCCTTATATCTTCAAAGCGAGTTACCGTAAAGCCAATCGTACCAGCGCTTCTTCTTTTACAGGTTTAGGCGATGATACCGGCATGCATCTTATTAAAAAAACAGGCGACACGTATCAACTCCCCACTACATCAGATATTCATGCACATGATGAAGCGGCTGAAGCTGCAAAGTATATTGATGTATTGCAGATACCTGCGTTTCTATGCCGCCAAACTGATTTATTAATTGCTGCGGCGCAAACAGGAAAAATTGTGAATGTTAAGAAAGGACAGTTCTTGAGCGGACCTTCTATGAAGTTTGCCGTTGATAAAATCAAAAAAGCGGGCAATGATAAAGTAATGCTTACGGAGCGTGGTACCACTTTTGGGTATACTGACCTTGTAGTTGATTACAGAAATATTCCCTGGATGAAAGAACATGGTACCCCTGTGATTATGGATGTAACACATTCATTGCAACAGCCCAATCAAACCAGCGGCATCACCGGCGGCAATCCGCAATTGATTGGTACTATTGCCAAAGCTGCCATTGCCGCAGGAGCTGATGGTTTATTTATTGAAACACATCCCAATCCTGCTAAGGCATTGAGTGATGGTGCCAATATGCTGCAATTGGATTTGCTGGAAGGATTACTGCAGCAATTAGTAAAGCTGAGAAAGGCCGTGGTTTAGAATTATTTCTTTATACTACACAACACATACACAGCCCGTAATTTTTACGGGCTGTTTCTTTTTATAAACTATTAACAAAAGAGTTTCAACTTCAATACAAAAAACATGTTGTATACATACAAAGTGCAGCAAGGGAAAAACCAACTTCAAATTCAATTAATGAATTCTATAACCTCAAAATATAAAGCGTATGAAACTACTTTTACCTGCTGTGCTTTTATTTTTCATTGCCACTACATCAAATGCACAGATTGAAGCCTCATTAGGCGCCGGTGCCATGATACCCACAGGACGGTTTTCAAATCCATTAAACACAGCCTGGGGACCATCGTTTAACATTGGTATCAAGCCTTTTAAAAAACAAAATTTCTGGGTGAGTTTTGACATGATGCCCACTTATCTGGATCAAATTGAAAAACGCATCACGCTCGTAAGCCCCGGTACCCCCGAAACTGTGACTACAGATATGAATTATCTTACTACATTTAACAACTTCAGCTTAACAGGCAGATATGAATTTCCATTATCAAAAAAGTGGACTACGTATGCTACTCTCTCAGCCGTCTACTTACCGGTTACAACCCGTATTAAAATAGTGGACCCGGCAAGTGAGGACGAATGCGTATACCTAGAAGACAGGAAGCTCATGAGAAGTCATCCTTTTGGCATTGGATTGGGCAGTGGAATAAAATTTAAACTTGGAAAAGATTATGATGAGGGCATTAATGCATATTGGCTTGATTTTTCAGTGAGCTATCTGAGGGCACCACGAACTGAAATTGCAAATCTTAATCAAATTCAAACATTACAACCCGGGGAAGTTTATAAAATAGATGAAACAAACGGCACGCCTGTAGGCATCACATTCAGAAACATTCATACAAATACTACACATGAACATTTTGTGATGCAGGTGCAAAACCTGCCTTTACGAATGCTGCAACTAAAGCTCACGTTTGTAATGGAAGGGATGCCATGGAGTAGCAGAAAATATTAACATCTGATTTCAACTTTATTTCAGAAATTTAGATATCACTCAAAACACTTTACCATGAAACATTTTCTACTCCCGCTTTTCCTTTTCATTTCATCCGTAACAGTTGCACAGAATTTTGAATGGGGTTTGGGTTTTGTGAATCAAACACCTCTGGGCTCTATGTCAGACAATATCAGAGGTGCAAATGGCATCAATACTCAGTTCGGGTATCGTATCCCGGTTTTAAAAAACAAGTTTGTAATTACTACTGAGTTTGGTACTGGCAGGTATGGTAAACAAAGGCTGGAACAAACCTTCCAGAATGATGTGGTAACCACTCCTACAAATTTCATGGTGAACTATATTAATTTTGCCAATTACTCCCATCTCAATCTCCGTTATGAACTAGTAAAGGATAAAAAAGTTATTCCATACGTGCATGTACTGGGGGGGCGCCAAACTTTAGGTACACGTGTGCGTATCAATATCCATGAAGACCAGGTAGGTGGAGATGATTGTGTGCCGCTGGAAGATGAAGTAACATTCAGAAAAAGAAATATGGTGTACGGGTATGGTGGTGGTATTTTGGTAAATCTTTTATCCAAACAGGAAATAAAATCGGGGCTTCCGTATATAAGACTTAACTTTTCAGTAACGCAAATTGAAGGGAGAAATATGGATTATATTAACGTAAAGCAGCTCCAGGAAGTACAAAGCATACCTCAACCCAATGATGGCAGTAAAGAATGGGCTGTACCATTTACTAACCTCAATACTGATAATATCCATAATCATACCATTGCAAGAGTATATAACAGCCCTTTGAGGCAGTTGCAATTCAGGCTGGGAGTTCTTATCAGTCTTGATTAATAATTTAATAAAAGAGAGGCCGTATGCAGCGGCCTCTCTTTTATTTTTATTCTGCAGAACAATAAATTATCAGAGCTGACTTGGTAAAAGCCCAAACTCTTTTTTAAATGCAAGTGAAAAATTACTAAGATTAGAGTAGCCTAACTTCATCCCTACTTCTTTTACTGTGAAATTATGAGAGATAAGCATGTTGCGTGCTTTACGCATTCTGTTTTTCTGATAATATTCATAAATTCCTGTGCCATAAACTTCTTTAAATGCAGATTTCAATTTAGATACACTCATCTTTGTGTAAGCTGCTAAATCAACAATAGTAGGAGGCGCTTTGGAAAAATCTTTTACAAGTATAGATTCTACTTCCATGAGTTTATATAAATCCCCTGTATTCATTTTCCGGGCAGGAATGTCTTTAATTGACTTTGTTTTTTTATAAAGACGTATAAAAAATATTTCAATCAGCATCATAACTGCATTGCGTATATGCAGTAAACGTAACGGACGATTGAAGGGGGTATCAAATACCTGATTAAAATAAGCTCTGTACTCAGTATTAAAAGGCTCCTGGTTTAAATGCTGCACTTTCAATGAAAAGTAATTATTGCAAATTTCATCATCATCCACCCCCATATTCATATACTTTTTTATCCACTCACGGGTAAGTATAACACTGATGCTTCTTTTTTTAGTGTGCGCAGGCAGCATATAACTTAAATCAAACAAACTGCAGGTGAGCATAGCTGCTGCTATAGAATGCCCTTTTGTTTTAATCATTTCACCATCTAACCGAACCATAAAGTCACCGGCAGATTTCATTTCGTCAAAATGAAGAATAAAAAAAACATCCCGTGATTTTTTTCTTGTAAAATAGATATCCTTTTCCAATACAAAATTATTAATGGAAGCATAAATCTCTTCACCCAGGGGAACTAACTCCATAAAACCTTTACCTGTATCAACAGGGAGTTCAATGCGGTTGTTTACAAATTCTGCATTGAAAATATCTGCAACCTTCGGGTAAAAAGTGGTGTAACTCTTATCGTTGTACGTAAAGTTTATCATAGTGCTGCTGCTGTAATCGTGTAACAAATATATACACAGAAAAAGTAATACCGTGAACATTATGTCCTGTAATCCTGTGGCATTTTTTTAAATAGTTTTTTAAAAGCAGTTGTAAAATTACTGATGTTATAATACCCTACTTTTATAGCCACCTCTTTTATTGACAGATTAGTAGAACTTAGAAGTTCAGCTGCCATTTGCATCCTGCGTTGCTGGTAATATTCATAAACAGGGGTGCCATAAACTGCTTTAAACAAGTTTTTAAACTTTGTTGCACTCATTGCTGCTCTACGTGATAAATCATTAATGGAAGGAGGCTTTTTTGAAAAATCCTGAACCATTAACTGTTCAATTTCCCGAATGGTTTGAATATCGTCGGCTTTAATATTTATTTCAAAACTTACCACGTTTACTTTTTCTTTGATTTTAGTAAAAAACCGCTCCAGAAGTAATTGAACCCTGTTTGTAATGTATAAATCCGGAAAAGGTGTATCGGGATCTTCAGTCATAACTTCTTCAATCAGATGAATGTAAGCCGAATCCAACTGTTCCATGTTGAGGCTGCGGCTTTTTAATGCAACATATAGTGGCAGAATGCGCTCCATCACGTCTACACCCAGTTGATTTGCAAGTTGTTCTTTTGTAATAAGAATATTTACACCTGTTATTTTTGTACCTGTTGCAGCATGATAATACCAATCGTATATTGAACTGGTAAGATAAACGAGAGACAATTTTTGTTCAATATGCTGTAATTTGTCTTTATCAATACCTACTTCAATTTTATCAGGTATAGTTAAAGCATCAAACCTTAAGGTAAAATACTCATCCTTAGAAGCCCTGCGTCGAAAAAACCAATCAGTAGTTACAGTGCAATTAATGATGTTTACATGCATTCCATTTGGCAGCTTCAGGAATCTGATAAATCCATTTGCATAGGAAGGAGGAAAAAAAAGCCAACCATCTCTTACACGTGTCCCCATCTGTTGAGCTATTGCTCCAATCAGTTGCTCGTAGTCGGTATATGTGTATTCAAATCGAAACACATTAATAGTTATTTTACAGAAAGTTAAAAACTATACCGCACAATTACAACAATCAGCTTAATAACGAAGCGGATTTCGGTTAGCAAAACCTATATATTGTTTGATATTCATCCAGAAAGCAACGAAAAAATAAAAGATCACCGGTGAGCCAAGCGTTAAGAAAGAAATATAAATAAAATACTTTCGTATGGTAGTTGTGGAAATATTAAAGCGTTCGCCTAAATAAGCGCAAACACCAAATACATTCCACTCTATTAGATGCCGAAGTTTTTTCATGTTGAACAAATTTATGAAATCTATCAACAATCAGTTGGGTAATTTAGTTTAATAAACGTCATATTTTGGTAACTTCGCCGCCATCTCATCAAATCTTAAACATTCTTCTATGATGTTTGATCTCGACCTCATTAAAAAGACATATGCCGAAATGCCGGCTAAAGTAGATGCAGCACGCAAAGCACTGGGGCGCCCGTTAACCCTTGCTGAAAAAATTCTTTATTCGCACTTATGGAAAGGTGTGGAAATCAAAGACTTTGAGCGTGGTAAAGCTTATGTGGATTTTGCGCCAGACAGAGTAGCTATGCAGGATGCTACAGCACAAATGGCGCTCCTGCAGTTTGATACTACCGGGCGAAAAAAAGTAGCGGTGCCATCTACAGTACATTGCGATCACCTTATTGTTGCCAAAGTAGAAGGTAAGCAGGACCTGGTAAAAGCAAAAACTGATAACGAAGAAGTATTTAATTTCCTCGCATCTATCTCAAATAAATACGGCATTGGTTTCTGGAAACCCGGTGCAGGTATTATTCACCAGGTAGTGCTGGAAAACTATGCGTTCCCCGGCGGCATGATGATTGGTACTGACAGTCATACGGTAAATGCAGGCGGGCTGGGTATGATTGCCATTGGTGTGGGTGGTGCTGATGCCTGCGATGTGATGGCAGGTTTGAGCTGGGAACTGCTCATGCCCAAACTGATTGGTGTGAAACTTACGGGTAAATTAAACGGCTGGACATCAGCTAAAGATGTGATTTTAAAAGTAGCCGGTATCCTTACAGTAAAAGGTGGTACCAATGCTATTGTAGAATATTTTGGCGAAGGTGCTACCAGTATGAGCTGTACCGGTAAAGGCACTATTTGTAATATGGGTGCTGAAATTGGCGCCACTACTTCAACCTTTGGTTATGATGAAAGCATGAGCCGCTACCTTAAAGCAACAGGCCGTGCGGAAGTTGCAGCAGGCGCTGATGCCATCAAAGAATATTTAACTGGCGATGCAGAAGTATATGCCAATCCTGAAAAGTATTTTGACCAGGTAATTGAAATCAACCTGAGTGAACTGGAACCACATTTGAACGGACCATTTACTCCAGATTTAGCTACGCCTATCTCTCAAATGAAAGAAGCAGCAGCCAAAAACAACTGGCCTACAAAAATTGAAGTAGGTTTAATTGGAAGCTGTACCAACTCCTCGTATGAAGACATCAGCCGTGCGGTGAGTCTTGCCAGACAGGTAAAAGAAAAAGGATTAAAATTAAAATCAGAATTTACTATTACGCCGGGCAGTGAGCAGGTGCGTTATACCATTGAGCGTGATGGATTCCTGGATGTGTTTGGTGAAATTGGTGCTACGGTATTTGCCAATGCCTGTGGACCCTGCATTGGTATGTGGGACAGAATGGGTGCCGAAAAACAAGAACGCAACACCATTGTTCATTCGTTCAACCGCAACTTTGCCAAGCGTGCTGATGGCAACCCCAATACTATGGCATTTGTAGCCAGCCCTGAATTGGTAACTGCATTGGCCATTGCCGGTGATTTAAACTTTAATCCGCTCACTGATACGCTTACCAATGATAAAGGGGAGCAGGTAAAACTTGACCCGCCCAATGGTGATGAATTACCAACAAAAGGATTTGCTGTAGAAGATGCCGGCTACCAGGCTCCTGCTGAAGATGGCAGTGGTGTCATTATTGATGTAAAACCTGATAGCAAACGCCTGCAATTGCTCTATCCGTTTGCTGCATGGGAAGGCACAGATTTAAAAGGATTAAAACTGTTGATCAAAGCCAAAGGAAAATGTACTACAGACCATATTTCTATGGCTGGCCCGTGGTTAAAGTTTCGTGGACATCTGGATAATATCAGCAACAATCTTTTAATTGGCGCTACCAACTTTTTTAATGAAAAAACTGACAGCGTAAAAAATCAGCTTACAGGCGAGTACGGTCCCGTACCTGCAACACAACGTGCTTATAAAGCAGCCGGCATTGGCAGTATTGTTGTGGGTGATGAAAACTATGGTGAAGGTTCATCACGTGAGCATGCCGCCATGCAACCCCGTCATTTGGGTGTACGTGCTGTATTGGTAAAATCATTTGCCCGTATTCATGAAACCAATTTGAAGAAGCAGGGCATGCTGGCATTAACCTTTGCTGATAAAGCTGACTACGATAAGATTCAGGAAGATGACAGTATTGATATAGAAGGTTTAATGACCTTTGCACCGGGTAAGCAATTACAGATTGTGCTCAACCATAAAAACGGCAGTAGTGAAACCATACAGGTAAATCACTCTTACAATCAACAGCAGATAGAATGGTTTAAAGCCGGCGGTGCGTTAAATGTAATCAGAGCAGAATTCGCCAAAGGATAAGACTTTTGAAATAGTGATAAAATCCTCCTCTACGGAGGATTTTTTTTGCGCATTCAGTAACAATTCACCCAAAAGCATTTTTCTTTTTTTATTTTTGGAGAGATGCGGTTTGTACTAATCATTTTGTGTTTTGTTTTCGCTTCTTTCCTTACAGTAGCGCAACCTGTGTGTACATTGCCTGCACAAACACCTGCCACAGCCATTACCATTTGCGGCAATGGCACCTATGCAAGATCACCTTCTGCCAATTGTTACAATGGTGCCTTTTTTCTGCCCGGCTGTACCAATGAAAATACAAGCTATGGCGATATACATCCCACTTACTATAAATTCACCTGTAAAAGAGCCGGCACTTTTGGTTTTACAATAGCAGCATGGAAACCTGAAGATGACATGAACTGGCAACTGTTTGACATAACAGGTAGAAACCCAAATGATATTTTTACAAATGGCAGCTTAACTGTAGCAGCTAATTGGTCGGGCACACCGGGCCCCACAGGTGCATCGCCGCAGGGCAGTATTTTAATTCAATGCAGAACACTCGCCGGACCTGTAAACCCTGCCAATACGTTTAGCAGAATGCCTGAGATAAAAGAGAATCACACCTATTTATTACTTGTGAGCAACTTAAGTGGCGCCGGATCATTTGCATTAACTGTAGGCGGTGGCAGTGCTGATATCAGTGGCGATATTGCTACACCATTAAAAGCTGAAGCTGCCGCTTGCAACAACCAGCAAATAATGCTTGTTTTAAGCAAACCGGTAAAATGCTCCAGCATTACTGCAACAGGAACAGAATTTTCGTTACAACCAAATAATGCAAGTGTAAATACTGTATTGATGAATAACTGCAATACATCTGGTGAAACAGATTCCATCTTGCTCCGGTTTTCGCAGCCGTTAAGTGATGGTACTTATACATTAAGGATTGGCAACGGTGTTGATGGCAATACCATTGAAGATAACTGTGGCAATCTGATACCTGTAAATACTGACATAAAATTTACCATCGCCCCCTTTCCTATAATTGACTCAGTTGTAATTACAACTTGCAGACCATCAGCCATTAAATTATTAATTTCAAAACAAACCTTATGCAGTTCCATAGCACCAGATGGTTCTGATTTTTTAATTACCGGGCCGGCACAAGTTGCTATTTCAGCTGTAAATACAATTTGTAACAATGGTACTGCTAATGAAATTGAACTTCGCTTTCAAAATCCACTATTAACAGAAGGCATCTATACCATCCAATTAAAAAATGGAAACGACGGCACTACTTTTATTGATCAATGTAACAATGCGGCACCTTCGGGTCTTTTAAAAAACTTTACCATTAAGGGAGCTGTTACTGCCAACTTTACTTTTACCATTGCTAAAGGTTGTATTGCAGATACTTTAAAATTTGTACATCCCGGTAATTATGGAGTAAATCAATGGAACTGGAGCTTTAGTAACAACGCCCGAAGTACACTGCAGCAACCTGAAATTACATTTACACAAAGCGGAAGTCAAAAAGCTATTTTATATGTAAACAACGGGCAATGCAGTGCTACAGCAGAAGAAAGTTTTACACTGGATGAAAAATTAAAAGCAGACTTTGAACTTCCCCCTACAGCCTGTTCCAATCAACCCATAACCATAGCTGATAAAAGTAAAGGTGCATTTTCTTACAGTTGGAATTTTGGCAATGGCAACAGCAGTATGCAACCCAATCCTCCGGCGCAAACATTTATCACATCTGTTGACAAAGCTTTTCCTGTACTATTAACTGTTCAAAAAAATGAATGCATTGCCAGTACAACTAAAAGCATTATCATAAAAGCCAGTTGTATGCTTCAATTGCCCAACGCATTTACTCCAAATGCTGATGGACTTAACGATTTGTTTGGACCACAAAACAACAGTGGTGCTGCAATGAAGCATTTTAGAGTATTTAACCGGTATGGTCAAACCGTATTTGAGGGATCTGTAAACAAACTGTTATGGGATGGCACATACAAAGGCATCGAACAAGCTCCCGGCAGTTATTTATGGACGATGGAATATATGGATCCCTCTTCGATGAAAACAATCAGCCAGAGAGGTACTGTTCAACTTATTCGTTAACAGCAACGATTTACTTTACCCGTGTACCGTTTTTTATAACAATATCCACACGTTGTAACAAATTAATGTAACGCAGCACATCACCACGCACAGCAATAATATCAGCCACTTTACCTTCAGTAATTGTTCCCACTTTATCTTCTACACCCTGAAATACAGCAGGCCAGTAGGTAGCGGCACGTATGGCCTGCATAGGATCCACTCCCATTTCACGAACCCAAATATCCAGTTCATTCCACGTGCTTTGACTATGAAATTTCATAGGTATGCCACTATCAGTTCCAATTAACAGGAGCACCCCGCTTTCTCTTAACTGTGTAAATTTCCGTTTTAATGTAGGCTTGCGGTAAGGCGTCACCTGAAAATAAGAAAGCTGAGATGGAAACTTAATAGAGTTGCGAATATCTGTTACAATGCTGTCGGGCAATCCCACTTGCCAGCTTGGATCATCTAAGTGCTCCATATTGCGAATATTGTAATCATTATTAAACAATCCTTCTACTGTAGGTGTCCAGAACAGTTTATTGTTGCTGTTGCCCGTACGCTCACGAATCATTTTAATAATATCTTCAGGATACTCAGGTGCAGTTGCCAGTCCTGTATGTTCAAAACAATCAGCCCCTGCAATCAACGCCCTTCTTATTTCTTCAGGGCGGTGACTGTGTGCTACTACTTTCAATTTCCATTTATGCGCTTCATCCACAATGGCATTTACTTCTTCCTGCGTCATTTGATCCTGATCAATCAATTTAATACAATCAACACCGGCTTTTGCCAATCGTTGCACTTTGGCTCTTGCATCTGCCACACCATTAATTCCCCAGCGAAATTGTTCCGTGCCGGGATAAGGTGCATGTTGTAAAAAAGGTCCACTCACATATAAAGTAGGGCCTGTCATTTTTCCTTTGTTAATGCTGTCACGCACGGCGATAATATCTTCAAGCGGCGCCCCTAAATCCCGGGCACTTGTTACACCTGCCATTAATAATTGTTTGGCACCTGCTGGCATAATGACGTTGCGAAAGAGCGGTGGATATTTTTTGTCCCAATACGGATAATCACTGTGCCCGTTAATCATCAAATGCACATGCATATCCCAAAGACCGGGCAGTACACTCATTCCTTCAGTAGAAACGATTTCATAACCTGCAGGTACGGGCAATGTTTCCACTGTTCCCACTTTTTCAATCTTGTTTCCTTTGATCAGGATGACGGAATTACGAATAGGATCACCACCAAAACCATCAATCAACGTACCGCCTACAAGCGCTTTATTTTGTGCAGATAGCTGAATAGTAAACAGAATGAATAAAATAGTACAAAAAAACTTTCCCATGTTGTATTTGTTTTAAGGACAGTCAAGATAAGAACAATTCTTTTTCAAACGGCATGGCACAACTCAAAACTTTGGTTTACCTTTTGAGCTTAAAATATTCAATCATGAATCAGCAAATCATTAACCTCTATGATGAGTACACACATAAGCCACTTAGCCGCAATGATTTTATGAAACGGCTTGTAGTGTTAACAGGAAGTACCGCTGCGGCACTGGCTATTCTTCCGTTGCTGGAAAATAATTATGCCAAAGCGATGGTAACACCGGGCGATGATTTGTTTACAGAATACATTACTTATCCTTCCGTTTCTGGTGAACCGATGAAAGCCTATGTGGCAAGACCAAAGAAAGAAGCGAAATACGGAACGGTGATTGTAATACATGAAAACCGTGGTCTTAATACACATATTGAAGATGTAGCACGACGAGCTGCACAAGCCGGCTTCCTTGCCATTGCACCAAATGCATTAGCACCATCTGGTGGTACACCGGCTTCAGAAGATGAAGCAAGAACCCTGTTTACCAAACTCAATCAGGATGAAACAAAACAGAATTTCATGAACGTGTTTAACTATATCAAAACAAGAAAAGACAGCAATGGCAACTATGGATGTGTGGGCTTTTGCTGGGGTGGAGGTATGAGTAATACACTTGCAGTACATGTTCCCGAATTAAAAGCAGCCGTTGCATTTTATGGCCGGCAAGCAGCAGCGGCAGATGTACCCAAAATAAAAGCAGCGGTACAATTACATTATGCTGCACTTGATGAACGTATTAATGCCGGTATTGCAGCTTATGAAGCCGCATTAAAAGAAAACAACATCAACTATGAGTTGTACATGTATGAAGGTGTGAATCATGCGTTTCATAATGATACAGCAGGGCAACGTTATAATGCTGATGCAGCAAAACTGGCGTGGAGCAGAACGATTGATTTTTTTAATAAGCATCTCAAATAACATCACATATTCATGTGGTTTTGATATCAAGATGTAACCTGTTGTTTTGTTACATCATCTTATAATCATGACCATTCAACCTTTCATCAGCCAGAAGTTTAAGTTTTATTCGTTTCTATCCATGTTCTTACTGGTATATGTACATGGATATAATTTAAACGACAGTTACCTGCAACCATTTACTATTGTACAGGAACGACTCACTTTTACATCGTTCTTTGAATACTTTACTGCAAACGGCCTGTTTCGTTTTCGCATTCCCATGCTCTTTGCCATATCAGGTTATTTATTTTCCTTGGGTGATGAGCAGCCTTACTTGAAGCGTATAGGCAAACGTACAAAAACCCTGCTGCTGCCTTATCTTATCTGGAGTGCTATTGCATTACTCATCACTTTTTTATGGCAACAATTTCCTGTAACTGCAAAAGCAGTTTTTAATGCTCAATTAGATCAGTTTGGTGATAACAGACCTTATACAGAAATAGGATGGAAAGGCATAGTGCAAAGATGGACACTGGTACCTGTTGCCTTTCAACTCTGGTTTATCAGGGTGTTGTTTGTTTACAATCTGCTGTACCCCTTGCTTAAATCAGCAGTTATTAAAATACCCAAAATATGGTTTACCGTCTGCATCCTTCTTTGGTTAACAATGTTTGGTTTGCATTTTATTGAAGGCGAAGGATTATTGTTCTTTTCATTGGGCATCTGGCTGGCCAAAAGAAATAAAGATTTGACTGTTACACCCAAATGGCTCAACTTAAAATGGGTAGTACCTGTGTTTTTATTTGTTTGTACAACAAAATCAATACTGGCGTTTTATGCACTGCCCAATATGTTTTATGGCATAACATTACTGCTGCTGCATAAAATAACTGTGTTTACAGGTTTTATTACGTTTTGGTTTGGATGTGATGCCATGGTAAAATGGTTGATGAACCGCAAATGGTTTGTTTGGGTGAGCGCTTTTTCATTTATGATTTATGCTTTACATGTACCATTAATTAATTATACACATCAACTTATCCTGCCTTATACTAAATCATGGCCCTTGTACCGAATGACAGATTACCTGCTGCTGCCATTGGCAATCATCATCTTTAGCATAACAGTGGGTGCATTGTTACGATGGACAACACCCAAGCTATATGGAATTTTAACAGGTGGAAGAGGCTTCTGATTTATCAGTAACCAATAATTGTTTTTAATTTACCCCAAAGTTCATTATCAAAACTGGAAACGGCCAGTTGCACATTACCTGCACTTTCGCCCATACGAATTACTACAAGGCGTTGTGAAGGAACAACATAAATCTTCTGGTCATTTTTACCCAGTGCTGCATACATATCAATAGGTCCATTAGGAGTAATACTGCCATTAAATACTAAGGATGTAGCAGGAAGCATGTGTGACGATTTTCCATTAAGCCAGGTGAGATAACCGTATGAAAGATTTAAATTCTGAGAAGTATTTATCTGCGAATTAAAGTAATTTGAATCAGCTAAAATACTTGTGCCATCCCATTTACCTTTATTGAGCATTAATAAACCAAAACGTGCCATGCTCAGGGCATTGCTGTAATACACATTATTATATCCGGTTTTAAACCAGAATCCATTCATGCCAATGCGGTTGCGGATTTTATTCTGGAAGTACGCATTGTAGGTTTGACCGCTTGCACTTTCCACTACTTTATCCAGGAGCGTATAAGGTGCGTTGTGATAAAACCATCTGGTGCCCGCATCTGCCCTGTATTGCAAACAAGAAGGTAGTGTACAATCATCATCAGGCACATTATTCTCCATCCCTGTACTCATTGTGAGTTGATGACGGATGGTAATCAAATCTTCTTTTGCCTGTGGCATACTCGTCCACCCGTTACCAAGATATTGTGATGTTTTATTGTTGATATTCAGCAATCCTTCCTGCTGTGCAATACCCACCAGCATAGCCGTCATTGTTTTTCCGGCTGATGCCCAGTACCAAATACTGTCTGCCGTGAAGGTTCCGAAATAACGTTCCGTAACGATTTTGCCATCTTTCAAAATAATAAAGGCTTTTGTATTTTTTGTTTGCAGATAGCTGTATAAATTAGTAAGCTCTGCAGTATTCCATTGCAAAGAAGAAGGGTTAGTTGTTTCCCAACCGGTTCCGCTTACGGGAGGGTAATACATGGCAGGAATCGTTGGTACTGCGGGAGGAGGCACCGGGTCTGGCTGCGGTTCAGGATCTTTCTTACAGGATATGCTGCCAAGTGCCAGCAACAGGATAAGTATATATTTCATACGCATGGTTTCAGAGGATTAGGACATACAGTTAACGAAGAAGTTTAAAGTTTGTTTTAAAAAAGATAAAATGATTAAATTGCAGCATATCCAATTTCTGTATGAAACCATTTCTTGCTTTTTTGTTTATCCTTTCTATATTTTTTTACTCCCATGCTCAAACACCTCCCAAGCGTGAACTGCGTGGCGCCTGGATAGCCTCATATGTAAACCTTGACTGGCCTACCAATGCTTCACAAACTCCGGATCAGGAACGGGCTGCTTTTATCAATTTGCTCAACACCTTAAAACAAACAGGTATCAATGCTGTGTATGTACAACTAAGAAGTGAATGCGATGCCATGTACCCCAGCACACTTGAACCATGGAGTGCGGCCTTAACAGGTGCACAGGGCACACCGCCTTCTCCATTTTATGATCCGTTACAATTTATGATTGATGAATGCAGAGCACGTGGCATGGAGTTTCATGCATGGTTCAATCCGTTTCGTGCTATCAATAATTTCAACAATATCAACAATTTTGCAACAACACATATTGCACGGACCAAACCTGAATGGTTACTGGCACAGGGAACTTACAGAATTTTAGATCCGGGCATTCCTGCTGTTCGTGATTATGTGATCAGTATAGTGATGGATGTATTAAGAAGGTATGATATTGATGGTGTTCATTTTGATGATTATTTCTATCCTTATCCATCACAGGGCGGCTCCCCCACCCCGCCCCGTTTTAATGATGATGCAACTTACAATGCTGACCCGAGAACTTTTCCCAATACCACTTCCGGAAGAAATGACTGGCGCAGAGATAACATTAACCAGTTTGTACAACGCACCTACGACAGCATCAAAAATGCAAAGCCCTGGGTAAAGTTTGGTATTTCACCTTTTGGCATCTGGAGAAACAGCGGCAGCGATCCTGTAAACGGTTCTGCTACAAACGGGCTGCAAAGCTATAGCGACATTTATGCAGATACACGCACATGGCTGCAAAACGGATGGTTAGATTATGCTACGCCACAAGTATACTGGAGCATTGGATTCAATGCAGCCAATTATGGTGTACTTACGCCGTGGTGGAACAACAATGCCTTTGGACGGCATATATACATTGGTCATGCTGTGTATAAAGTAAACGCAGATGCAGATGCCAACTGGACCAATCCTTCGCAATTAAATAATCAAATACGTTTAAACAGACAACAGACGAACGTATTGGGGAGTACTTTCTTCAGAACAGGCAATCTTATTGCCAATCCATTATTTGTACGTGATTCACTCATTCAATACATGTACACCAAACCGGCATTGCTGCCAACGATGAGCTGGAGAGATAACACGGCACCACAACCTGCCAGCAACTTAACAACCAATGTAACCAACAACACCGTTACATTAAATTGGACCCAATCACCCGCCACTGCCAATGAATTAGATAAAGCAAGACAATACGTTGTATATCGCTTTAACACGGCTACCATTGACTTAAATGACGTGAATGCCCTGCTCCACATTACACCCAATGATGTAAATACATTTACTGACAACAATGTACTGCCCGGCACATTTTATTATGTGGTAACAGCTCTGGATCGTTTTCATAATGAAAGTGTACCCACCAATACTGCTACAGCAACTGTTATTACTACAGATATTCTTTCGCCGGAGCTGCGTATGCTCAACTTCCGTATCTATCCCAATCCGGTTATTACAAACGCACAATTAAGCTTTGAGCTGATGAAACCTGCTGATGTTTCCATTGTGCTGTATGACATCAACGGAAAACAAATCATGAATGTGTTCAATGCAAAAAGTTTTCCGGGTATGAACATCATACCGCTGCAAACAAACGGATTGCAAAGCGGAACTTATTTTGCCGTGCTGCGAACAAAAGACTTCAGCAAAACAATCAATGTGGTGATTGCAAAGTAATTTTGGCTTGAAGCCATTCTTCAGCGATATGTAAAGGCATCCCTACCTTTGCACAAACAATTTTTATGGCTGAAGATTTATACATCATACAGGGAACAAAAGAAGAACAATACAAAGAACTCATTCCGCAAATCAAAGGATTACTCACAGGCGAACCTGATTTAATTGCCAATCTTGCCAATATCTGTGCAGCATTAAAAGAACAATTCGGCTGGTTGTGGGTAGGCTTTTACTGGGTGAAGAATGATGAATTGGTGTTGGCTCCCTTCCAGGGACCGGTTGCCTGCACACGCATACGTAAGGGCAAAGGTGTATGCGGCACCAGCTGGGCAGAAGCAAAGACGCTCATTGTGCCGGATGTAGAACAATTTCCCGGACATATTGCCTGCAGCAGTCTGAGTAAAAGTGAAATTGTAGTGCCTGTTATCAGAAACGGAGTTGTTTTAGGTGTATTGGATGTTGACAGCACTGATCTAAACACATTTGACACAACGGATCAAACATATCTGGAAGAAATTGTTGCACTTATTGAGATCAAATGAATATGAAAAATAAAGTGCTTATCTACGGGGCAAATGGTTATACCGGCGAATTGATTGCACGCTTCGCCAGAGATTTTTCCATTGAACCTATTCTCGCCGGAAGAACGGAAACAACAATAGTGCAGGTGGCACAGCGTTATAACCTGCCCTATCATATTTTTTCATTGGATGATAAAGCAAGCTTACTTCATGCATTAAAACATGTGGCTGTAGTTATACATGCAGCAGGCCCGTTTCATTACACAGCCAAACAAATGGTAGAAGCCTGTATTGAAACAGGAACGCATTATTTAGATATCAACGGTGATATTTCTGTATTTGAATTCATCAAACGATATGATGCCAAAGCAAAAGCTGCACAAGTAATGCTGCTGCCCGGCAGTGGTTTTGATGTAGTGCCTACAGATTGCATAGCGTACGCATTAAAAGAACAAGTACCGGATGCCACACATCTGGAAATTGCGTTTTTGCCAAGAGGTGGCGGCGGTGTGAGTCATGGTACAGCAAAAACTATGGCCGGTAAAGCAGGTGAAGGCGGATGTGTGCGGGAAAACGGAGCCATCACACGAAAACCATTGGGGCATAAAGGCAAATGGATCAACATCAGCGGCAAACGATTATTTGCTATGAGCATACCGTGGGGCGATATAGCAACTGCTCATGTAAGTACAGGCATCCCCAACATCATTACCTTCACAGGTATGAAACCATCTGTGTATCGCATCTTGAAATTTCAATTTTTATTTAATTGGTTATTGCGTACAACATGGATGCGTGACATCATTCAAAATAAAATCAACAACCGCCCTGCCGGACCCACTGATGCACAACGCTCAAACGGAAAAACCTATGTGTGGGCGCAGGTACGTAATGCACAGGGTGAAACAAAAGCAACTGCTATTCAAACAAGTGATGGCTATACGGTAACCTATGAAGCTTGCCTCATCATTGCAAAGAAAATTTTAAACGGTGTATTTAAAACAGGCTATCAAACACCGGCATCAGCATACGGAAAAGAATTGGTGTTTGAATTGAGCGGCACCAAACAACTTTAAAGCGTCATTGTGCTGTATGCAGCAGTTCCGTAACTCACAACAAATGCTTTGGCTGAACGGGGCGCCACCCATCGAAAAATGCGTGTTACAATTTCAGATTTTAAATACCGTTGTCCTTTTTTCTTTTTATTAAAATCATACACATCTGCAAACGTGATGAGTTGTTTTGTTTGTTGATCAAAAATGCAGGTGATTGTTCCGAGCCCCCAGCCAAAGTACACATCATTATCCAGCACTATTTTTTGAGAACAATAAGATGAATCTGTTTTTAATGGATTGCAGTATGAATTGCTGAAGTCTTTAACTGCTATTTGCAACATCGTAAACTCTTCATCCGTTATGAGAAACGTAACGCCACTGCCGGCCAGGTAATGACGCAGCAAAGCCCGCTCAAGCGGTGAATTAATTTTGGGATGCTTCGTTACAAGATGATAAAATAGTTTTTTATACCCCTTTAATGGATCACGCACCCGTACAGAATCATTACTGCGTGCCGCTGCAAAAACCATCAGCAAAAAGAAAAACAGGATCCAACGCATGGTTGCAAAATACTTCATTCATTCAACATACATGGCCAACGCTTAGTTTTGCACTCCTGAACTAATCATTAAAAATCAATAGCCCAACTTTACACCAACCGGGATGATGCTTTTTAATGAGTATACAGTGTGGCCATATAAAATAACAAAGCAGCACATGAAAGATTATTATGCCATATTAGAGTTGCCTGTAACTGCTACCCTTCCTGAAATAAAAAGAGCTTACAGGAAACTGGCCCTACTGTATCATCCTGATAAAAATGAAGCAGACAGTTACAGCGTAGCACAGTTCAATGAAATAAAAGAAGCCTATGAAGTGCTTACCAATCCGGCAGCTAAAGAACAATATCTGCAGGCACGCTGGTTAAAAAAAGCTGCCGGTGCGTGGATGCCGGATGAGCCCATTACGCCGGTACTGATTTTAAAGCAGGCGCTGGAGTTGAATAAATCCATATCCTTACTGGATGTACATCGCATGGATGCCGCAAGTGTGGCGCATCGTATGCTGCAACTCATACCCACTGCCACCATTGATAAATTAAAAACCTTTGAGGAGCCGGAAGTACAGGCCACCATCATTACTACACTGTTACAGGCATGCGCCGTGCTGCCACATGCACAAACAATGCAGGTAGCTGCACAACTGCGTCAACTGGCGGGGGAAGACCATGAACAGCAATTAAAAATTGATCGGGTGCTGCTGCAAAAAAAGAAACAGGAAGATTGGGAGCGAAAAAAAATCTGGTTCATCATAGTACTTGTTATACTCATTTGCCTTATGATCTATTGGAGTGGACGGTAAACTGATCCTCATTAACTGAAACAAGCTGCGCCATTATGTTCAACCTTAATTCATCGTACACACAATGCGGGTTCTACAAATAAAAAATAAAGCGGAATTCAAGAACCATTTCACAGGATGCATGTTAGTGATTCTAAAATCTTAAAATGAAACAGAACAAAATGAAACTAGTTGCAGTGGCTGCTTTTTCTGCCATTGTCTTTATCTCCTGCGGAAGTGGTGAAACAAAAGAAACAAGCACAGACACAACTGCTGCCACTACAGAAACTACTGTTGCTGCAGATACTACAGCTGCTCCTGCTACACCTGCTACTGTAGTTGATATTGCAGTAAGCTCGGCTGATCACAGCACATTGGTTGCTGCTGTAAAAGCTGCCGGACTGGTTGAAACCTTAAGCGGTGCCGGACCCTTCACAGTATTTGCACCTACAAATGCTGCATTTGACAAATTACCCAAAGGAACGCTTGAAAGCTTACTCACTCCTGAAAAGAAAGCTGATCTTACTGACATTCTCACTTACCATGTTGTAGCGGGCAATGTGAAAGCGGCTGATTTAAAAGATGGCCAGATGGTGAAAACAGTAAATGGCAAAGAATTGAAAGTAACCATTAAAGATGGCAAAGTAATGATTGACGGTGCGCTTGTAACTGCTGCTGATTTAAGTGCAGGTAACGGTGTAGTGCATGTGATTGATGCGGTTGTATTACCCAAGAAGTAAGTTTTTCCTTTTTCATTCTTTATACAGAGGCCGCTTTTACAGCGGCTTTTGTTTTTATATAACCCATAAACCATGTATCAACAAAAGCCATTACTGCTGCTTTCAATTGTTGTATTAGAGAAGCCTGAATTATAAAATCTGCATTCGGTATTGTTGAAACAGCCTATGCGCTTCAGCAGGGGGGTCGTTGACCAATCATGTATCTTTGCCGCATGCATTATGTATCAGCAGAGGGATTAACCAAGAGTTACGGTATCACGCCCCTCTTTTCAAACATTACATTTCACATTGAAGAAGGCGATAAAATTGCACTCATTGCCCGCAACGGCAGCGGCAAATCAACACTGTTAAAAATATTGAGCGGTAAAGAAACGGCTGATGCCGGCAAACTGTGGATCAACAAAGATGTAACCGTTGCCCTGTTTGAACAGGAGCCCGGCTTTGCAGAAAGCGCCAGCATCATTGATAATATTTTTCACCATGCACATCCTGTGATCAATGCCATTAAAGCTTATGAGCTGTTGATTGATGAGCCGCAGGAAACGGCAGACTACTATCAGCAACTCAATGATGCCACCGTAAAAATGGATGAACTGGGTGCATGGGATTTTGATGCCAAAGTAAAACAGATCCTGGGCAAGCTCAACATTCATCACCTGCAGCAACCTGTGCGTACACTCAGCGGCGGTCAACGCAAACGTGTGGCCCTTGCACGTACCCTCATTGATATTGGTTTTGAACACAAACACGTGCTCCTCATTATGGATGAGCCTACTAACCACCTGGATATGGAAATGGTGGAATGGCTGGAGCATTATCTCAACAAAGAAAATATTACCCTGCTGCTGGTAACACACGACCGCTATTTTCTGGAAGCGGTATGTGATGAAATCTGGGAACTGGATAACAGCAACCTGTATGAATACAAAGGCGACTATGAAAATTATCTGGAAAAGAAAGCAGCTCGCATTGAAAGTGATTTAGCAAGTATTGATAAAGCAAAAAATTTATATCGTAAAGAACTGGAATGGATGCGCAAGCAACCCAAAGCACGTACCACAAAAAGCAAAAGCCGTCAGGATAATTTTTATGAAGTGGAAGCCAAAGCGAAATTGAAGATAGAAGATCAGCAAATGCAACTCAACATGAAGATGAACAGGCTGGGCGGCAAAGTAGTAGAGCTGAAAAAAGTGTACAAGCGTTTTGGTGAGAAACAAATCCTCAAAGGCTTTGATTATACCTTTAAGAAAGGAGAACGTGCCGGTGTGATTGGTAAAAACGGAGCCGGCAAATCCACTTTTATTGATATCATACAGGGCTTGCAGCAGGCAGACAGCGGCAAAGTAAATATTGGCGATACCATCATCTTTGGCAACTATTCGCAAAAGGGACTGGAAGTAAAGAATGATGTACGAGTGATTGAATATGTAAAAAACATTGCGGAGAGTTTTCCGTTGGCCAGTGGTGGCTCTTTGAGTGCAGCACAGTTTCTGCAGTTGTTTTTGTTTGACCCGGAAAAGCAATACACCTACATTTCCAAACTGAGCGGTGGTGAAAAAAGGAGATTGCATTTATTGTCCATCCTGTTTCGCAATCCAAACTTTTTAATACTGGATGAACCTACCAATGATTTGGATTTGCCCACGCTGGCGGTGCTGGAAAACTTTTTGAGTGAGTATCCCGGTTGTTTGCTCATTGTAAGTCACGACCGTTATTTTATGGACCGTCTGGTGGATCACTTATTTGTATTTGAAGGCGATGGTGTGATTAGGGATTTTCCGGGCAATTATAGTGAGTACAGAATTTGGGAGAAGGAGCAGGAAGACAGCCGTGAGTCGTTAGTCGTGAGTCGTGAAAACCCATCTGACAATATGCAACCTGAAGCCAATAGCCGGCAGCAAAAGAAACGCATGGGCTTTAAAGAGAAGCGTGAGTTTGAATTACTGCAGCAGGAAATTGAACAGTTAACCGCAGAAAAAGAAACCATTACCCAACAGCTCAACAGCGGTACTGCCGCTTTTGAAGAATTACAAAAGATGAGTATGCGTATTGGTGTAGTAACACAACTGCTGGATGAAAAGGAAATGCGGTGGCTGGAGCTGAGTGAGATGCGTGAATGATAGATGAAAAGATATAGTTGCAATTACGAAAGTTTTAAAACTTTCGTTTTTTTTAATAACCGACTGAAAAAGAAGGCATTAAAAAAATTGTTTCGGGCTTTTAGGTGTAAAAACTTTCGCATATTTTTGAGTTGGTAGCCATATTAAGACCCACCACATTATGACACCTGAAATTCTTATTATAATCCAAACTATAGTAACTGCTTCGGCGACAATTGCCTACATTTTGACATATCGCTACATGTCGAAAAAAGTAAAAGAAATGGAGCAGACAGTTACGACAATGAAAACGCTTATTGATTCGCAGACACAGATAATTCAAAATGTTGACAGCTATATTAAAATTTATAACCCTAAAGACTTTGAAGAAGCAATGATTGTTAAACTTGACAATCAACAAGCAGCGCTTAACAAACAGTTTGACGTTCAGAAAAAAGAAATTGCCGACAACATCGCAAAATCTATGGCAGAAAGATTTACCGAAGCAAACGCTGACCTTTTGGGTATGGTTCAGGAGTTGATACAGTTCCCGGTTCACATGACTGTAAAGCAATTTCCAGACAAAAAACAAAAGATTGAAAAGGATGTTTTTATCAGACAGCATTATCCATACTGTGCCGACAAATTGATTGCCTTTACTGATGCTGTTATTGCTGGACAAATTCAGCCCAACGACCAGTCTGAATAACATAATTTTTTTGCTCATAATACTCTTCTTCACTTTTAAATAAAACAAAGTATTCTAAATATATACCCCAGCGTTTATCATATTCATCTGGGTTGACAATGCAAACAAATGGGCCAGCTTCTACTTTTTCCCATGTTGACATTTCAGACCAGTGTTTTTCAATACATGCAAGTGGCTTTGTTGGACAAGAAGAAATACGGCTACCAACATGCAGTTTTGCGGCAGCGGGGGGCGACGCAAAGCGTCGTTCACCACCTGTAATTCTTTTCAGCAGTTGTCCCAGCATGACTTTTACTATTTAGCTTATGATTAAATTTTTATCTTTAGTTCTTCGTTCTTCAGCCGTCGCCAGGGGCGACGTAAATAAATTGCCCCGCCGACCGCAAAGCTGTGAACGTTATAGGCAAGCGGCAGACAACACCTAATAATTAAATTTTGCATAACTAATAATTAATATAAAATGACACACCAAGATTACTTAGACATTTTTGACAAGTTTACAAGTGATGTTTATTCCGACAATATCCCGACTTCATCAGAAGGTGAGCAAGGTAGTATCATTGCAATGAAATCCTACTTTGAAGACTTCCCTAAAAAACTTTCGACAATAAACGAAACCCTCGTAAAAAAAGCTAATGAATTGTTGACTGAGGCATCTGCCGACACCTCAATCAACAATGAAAAATTAAAAGACGACTTCTTTTCACTTGTTCATAAACATCATGACAAGTGGATAGAAAAACACAAGCCTAAATCATCAGATTAGCAAAAAAATCCTTGGAATCAAAAGTGCAATTCACATTGACACCTAATTTTTTAAGATTTTCAACCGCTTCTGAAATTTTTGTGATTTCTTTTTTGACACTATCTAAGTCGTCAAAAATCTGCTTAGGAATAAATTCCTTAATTAATTGTTTGTCCATAATATTTGTATTTTTGTTACGGACACCGGACAATTAATTTAAGACTGTTTGCAGCAGTCTTTTTTATATTCAAAAAACTTTTGTTACAACAACCCCGCCAGCCTATAACATCAGGTTTTATGCAAGTGGGGCTGACTGTTCAAGTCTTTCATCTATGGTGCATGTATCATCTTCATATCGGGCTGACTTGCTTCGCTGCGTCAGTATTTGTTATTCAACTTTAGTTTTTTAATTTAGCTTCGGTAGGCCAAGCAGACGGATTAAAAATCCCACCTGCATAAAGCCCGCCTCGTTGGTAGCAATGTTTAGAGACTTCACGTTTATGAAAATAATTCTAGGACTTTT
>ERZ1066135.72-NODE-72-length-101920-cov-11.461866_pt1 | contig 101920 bp, 69 predicted proteins | sample MGYA00382782_ERZ1066135 | MGnify/ENA primary metagenome ERZ1066135 (study PRJEB33369, sample SAMEA5778365) | biofilm metagenome | biome: Industrial cooling water; feature: Water cooling tower basin; material: Biofilm | place: United Arab Emirates | collected... | reverse complement strand
AGTACCTGCACCTGTACCACCAATATCCAGATTACCTTTTACAGTGGCGAAGCCTCCGGTTGTACCTGTGAACCTGCTTGTAGCTGCGGCAGGATTCCATATTCCAGAACTGCTTTCAAAAGTAAGATTAGGATAAAACATGCCTACTGAAGTGAAAAGAACATTTACAGTACTACTACCTCTTATTATCCAGTTGGCATTTGCAGGGATTGTGCTGATTCCACCCTGATAATTCGTTTGATATCCACCGGATGAACTTGTACCCGTTCTTATTATTGTGGCGCCTGGTGCAATTTCCCATGTGGCAGAAGAAAAACTTACTCCATTACTTGTTGATCCACCACCGTCCGTTAAAGTACCATTCACCTGTAAATCAGCACCACTTGTATTTCCATTATTAAAATTCAATAATGAATTTGTTCCTATTGTTAAGGCACCGCCACTATTGATATTAACCCAATCAATAGTCACATCAATTACATCTAAGGTTACGGTATGTCCAGTTAAAATATTTACCTTAAATGAATTGTCGGCTACAGGATATTGACAGGCTGCAACATAAGTACCCGTTTCTGTATCACTCATTTGCCATATGGCAGGATTGGTCCATTGACCACTTGCAATTGTACGGTAATAAGGTCTGCTGTCATAAGTGTATTGTACAGCATTGGTATACTTTACACATTGCGGACTACCACCGCTTCCTATTTCACAATAAAACTGATAGTCCTTTAATATGGAAGTATTTCCTGTAATGGTGATAGAAGCAGTACCACTGCCTGTAACAATCAAATCATTAGTTCCATTTAAAGCACTCACTAATTGCCAAACAGCACTTCCCGGAGCTTGATAACGCCACACATAATTGATTACTCCCGGTGTAGCGTTAGCTGTAACTGAAAAAGTTACGGCTGCACAATTCACATCAGATGGTTGTGTGGTAATAGTAACATTAGATGAAGCGAGTGATGTTGAAGGCGTACCTAAATGTCCACAGGTTTCAGGATCAGCAGTAGTCCATTCAGAAGATTGAAAAGTAGTACGAGGTGTAATGGCACCTGCATTTCTTAATCGACTAAAGCCAACGGTATTGGGAGTTCTAACAACATCTATTACGGTACCAGAACCGGAAGTTCCCTGTAATAAAGAGATTTCATCATCTTCATTGAAACCGGTTGCAAGATCAAAAGTTTGTGTAAGTGTTACAGACGGACAAAGACTTGTTCCACCTGTTAATGGATTACCGATTCTGATAACTGCAACAGCTCCTGATGCCAGAGAAAAAGAAGAAAAGTTAGCAAGATTGGTAGTAGCACCAGTAAAAATTCGAATATAATAACCATTCAAATTAATGGCAGACGCTGTGGGATTAAATATTTCAATATAACCTACTGAACCGGCGTTGCTATCAAAAATCTCACTAATGATCAGGTTTGTACCAAATGTTCCCGTGCCGCAGTTTGCATTTTGAGTAAGAACAGTAAAGTCAGCAGCAGATTCGGAAGTACAAGAAGCTTCTACAATTGTAATCTTTCCTGTTATTGCATTTGCAGGTACTTCAGCTATTAAAGTTGTAGCTGTTTGAGAAAGAATCGTACCGGCAATACCACCAAATCTTACACCAGTTGCGTTAGTAAGGTTTGTACCAATGATAGTAACATGAGTTCCGGCAGGACCTGATGAAGGACTAAAAGATGTAACTGTAGTTGTTGGCAAACAGGAATTATAAGTAGCAGAAATATTAATATCATCTAAACCAAATTCATCTCTTGAACCCATACCACTTATATCTGCACTTGACCAACGTATGTAGAAAAAACCACCCGGTGCAATATTTAAACCTGTAATAGAAGTGTTTCTTGAAGGTGAACTACCTACTTGAACCCATTCTAAGGCATCGGCTGTCTCTGTACTTGCATAATCCAAAGCAGCAACTGTAGTATAAGTAGAATTATCTGTTGAATGTGAAAAATTAAATGAATTCGATCTTGCGCCATCATTTCTTACAAACAAGTTGTACGAAACATCAATCTGAGTAATATTGGTAGTTCCATTATTTTGAATTCGTAACGTTAATGTTCCAGGTGCAAAATCACTCCCCCCTGGTTGTATCATTAAACATGGGTTTGCAACAGATTGTGGTGCTCCTGTGTAAGCGTAAAATCCACCTGTAGTTACAGCTCCAGCGGTAGAACCTCTTGTATAATCCGTAGCTGCAGTAATACGAGTTCCTCCAAAAGCAAGATCGCCAGTACTCCAACCTGTTACCGCCCAAGCGTTGGAATTTAAACGGCCAGCATTCGCATTAGTTGGATTAGGAGAAAATCCTGAGCCAGTGAATGCTGTACTTGTGTTCGTTCCAACACCTGTTTGCATTGTATTTGAAAAATCAATGATCGTTGAAGGAGAAGCATTTGTCAAACTCACCTGCCCCACACTCATCCCCACCACACCAATCAGCAGCAGCGCCAGTACGGTGCACTTTCTTAATAATCCCGTAAATAAAAAGGAACGTAAAAATGTAGTCATATTACCTGCTCAATTAATTCGTTTTCAATAAAGTACAATGTGTAAAAAAGGGCCGGTGTTTGCTTAAGCAGGTACGTTGGTTTTGAACAGGGTTGGAGTAGTTTACATCCTATGTTAAAAAACAGGCTGCAAAATAAACAATTAGCCTGAAACTATTGCTAAAACTTATAAGCAAAACTGGTGTTTCATCAAAAGATCATATTCCGGATGGAAGGATGAAAGAAGATGAAGGGAAAAAGAGGAAAAGAGGTTCACACGGAGGGCACGGAGATAAAAGGAAAAAAGAAACGGCCTGTTAAGCACAGACCGTTTGCATTGATTGAAACATTTATTTTATCACCTTAATACTTACCGGCGGCTGATGCGGTGCTGTAATGCTGAGCCAGTACATACCGGCAGCAAGTGCAGCATCTGTGGCAATACTGTAAACCGGTGCAACACCATCATATACCCACATACGGCTGAGGAGGAGTTTACCATCCTGTGCCCGCAACTGAATATTGTAAGTACCTTTTGGCAGGCCGCCCGTAAACAACTGAATGGTATTGCCCTGCACAGGATTGGGATATACGGCGGGTTTTCCTCCCCTGCTGCCAAACCATACACGTATTATGTTTGATTGCTTTTTATTACCTGCCATATCCACGGCAGTGAGACGATAGAAATTCCAGCCGCTTTGTGGCTGTTCATCATAAACGGTATAATCAGCTTCCGTTAAATTTTGTGTGGCCTCAATGCCGGTGAGGTTTGTAAAGCTGCGGCCATCTGTACTGCGTTCAATAATGTATTGATCCTGTTCATCATTTCCTTTTACGGTAAAGCTGAGTTCAATATCATTGGTTCTGCTGCGGCCGTTGAAAGCAAGCAGGTTGAAGGGAAGCGGGTTCATTGATAAACTTACACTTCCTAAAGTAAACTTATTAAACACAGTTGCACCATTCCACGTAATAGAACCACCGCCCGGAGTTAAAGATCCCGTAGTTCCATTATTACCAAATGTATCTCCCCATTGCGTTCCGTTAAACTGTACAACTCTTAAGGAAGCAAATTCATTTACATAGCCAACATTACAGGGGCTTTGTGACGTCCACGATAATGTAACCGGAACATTAGCTCCAGTTCTTGTTAAATCCCAGTGTTCACACTTACTTACACGCTGCAACCCATCTCCTGTTGCTACCGCACTGATGGTTCTTCCATTATTATATGAATTCTCTCTTTGAAATTCAGCCGTATAAATGTCAGATGTGCCGCCACCGGCTCCTATTCCTATAAATCTGTAATGATTGACCCCAGATACAATTTTACCCACTGGAAATGTAAATGCGCTTGAACCTGTGGCTCCTGTATGTCCAATTTTTCGCATAGGTCCTGCTACGAAGGAGGAAGTACTGCCGCTGTTGGTAGTGTTAAGAGCAGACCCATTTTCCATGATAAATAAGTTTGTTGAACTTGAAACCACCACACCGGTTGTAAAGGAAACCTCGTTCGTAATGGTTACCGGATTATTAAGCGTAATGGTATTTGCTGAAGTAGATTTCTGGATGCGTAAAAACGGAAAGCTTTGTCCGCCGGTAGCTGTAATGGTGCTGTTGCCACCTGTTAAATAAACAGCCCTGTTATTTGCAGTAAAGGTACCTGTACGTGTCCAGTTGCCGGAAAGATACAAATCATTACCTGCAACATTACCCATGGTAAGTGTACCGCTGATATTGAGGTTGCCATTAATGATGATGTCATTATCTCCCCCATTCAAACCTGCTGCACTAAAGATGCCGGCAATATCTGCATTACCGTTAATGGTAAACGAAGTTTTACCGGATGGATTCAGATCCAGAGGCCCTGTATTAAGTGTAGCTCCGCTTTGCACAGTCAAATCACCACCAATTCCAAAAGCAGAGGCTGATATTGGATTATTATTAAGGTTTAAGGTGGTACCGCCAGTAACTCTTACATGATGCGGATAACCCTGACCGGCATTGCTGCCCCATTCTGTAGTTCTGTTATATGTACCACTTACATCGTAAATAAGCGTAGAGCCTGTTGCATAAAAAGGTGCATTGGGAGTAACAGCGCCCCCTGCTCTTATTTCAAGTGATGTGCCGATGGTGCAGGTATTAAAGTTTACGTTACCTGCAATGCGCACATTAGGGAGTGTGGATGTGCTGGTAATAGTTCCTGTACTTGTAAAGTTGAGTATGCCATCACCGCCGATAAATGTACCGTTGCCTGCCCATATAGATCCTGCATTCATATTAATGGTGGCAACCGGGGACATGGTAATGGAACCTGAATTTAAAAATGTAGCCCCATTACCAATAGTGATGACACTTCCTGTATTCATGGTAAGAGTGCCCGTATTTTCAAACCCTGCATTCGCCAGGTTGGGTGTGATAATAGAATGTGGCCCGCCTATGATTAAAGTACCCGCATTGAAAATTTTTAAAAAGTTAAGAGCAGATGTATTGATTGTTAATGTATAACCCGGTTGTACATAAACTGTTTCAGTGCCGTCAATAAGTGAGGGCGCTCCATTGAGCCAGGAACCGCCATCACTATAGAGTCCGCTCCCTGCAGCATTGGTGTAATAAAGAAATTTGGGAACCAGTTCATTGGTATTAATCAATTTTGCACCCACACCAAAGCCATTAAAATTGATGCGATCCAATACCGCTGTGTTGTTGATATGCGTAATATCTGTGATGAATATTCGCTTGCCATATGATGGTGACCAGTTGTTGATGGTGAGATTGCCGGATCCAAGTCCGCTGGTAGAAGCAATGGTAAGATTAAATGTATTGGCGCCTGTGCCCAGGTTAATGGCAGTACCGGGTGAAATGGCCAATGCGCCTACATTAACAGTACCCGTAGGAGCCGTACCCACACTTAAGGTACCATTGGTTAATGCTACTGCATTGCTTGTACTTAATGCAGTGGGATGATTAATTTGAAGATTACCACCATTGATGGTAACAGTGTTGGAAGCGGGAATAGAGGTGGTTGTATTTAAAATTAAAGTGCCTCCATTTACATTGGTAGTTCCTGTATAAGTATTGGAAGCATTGAAACTGACTGAGCCTGTACCTTCTTTAATAAAATTGACTGTAGCTCCTCCGTTAGAAATGACACCATTGAAGAAAACACTGTTATTACCCATCCCTACAATATTTCTGGTTGCACCATTTCCGGAAATGGTTGATCCTATTGTAAGATTTCCGTTATCAGCATTAAACTCCAATCGATTTGCACCATTCGCATTTCCGTTTACAATCGGGAAATTTATAGTATGATTTACACCACTGCCATTAAAGATGGCAGGAGGATTTCCACTAAAATCAAAAAATGTATTTGCAGTAGCACCATTTATAGTTCTTGAAACTGCATTGTTTGGACCAAAGACTATTCTATATCTATTTGTTGCAGTTAAATTGTTAGTCATTGTTGTACCCCGATCACCATCAAAAAATAAAATCTCTGAATCCCCGGGTATTGCTTCTGAGCCTATCCAAAAATAATATGGTGTTGTACTTATCCATGAAGCATTATTTGGCGGATTTTGATCATTGCGCCAAGAAAAGGTCGTTTGCCCTTCGGCGCCCGTATTAAAAAAGAAAAACATCCACAGCAAAGCTGTAAATGCTTTTGTGCATATAGATGCCATTCCTTTCATAGAAACAGTTAAAGTCATAATCAATAGTTCAATAACCGTTGCCGGTTAAGGTTTATACAAAATAGTTGCTAAGGCTAAAGGATGAGGCGTTAACCAAAAGGGTGCGGGATTTTTCGGCAGGATACGGGGACTTATGAAAGTAGTACGGAAACGATCAATAACAACACGCTTCAAAAATTGTTCCGCTCCGGGATTGTGAGCCGGCAAGTTATAACCAAATTGCCATATATGCAAGTATAGAAAAATCAGGAGAAACACCTGTTAGTGTTTCATCCATCCTACAAAGAATAACCTTACTGCTTCCAATAAAAAACCCCTGCTGTACAGGGGCGGTAAGCTTTTTGTGTTCTTCAATGAATCAATGCAGGCGGGTAATAACCGCTGCTGCTGGTTTCTCAGGAAATGTCGTCATCTTTTACAAGCCATCGGGTAAACTAACAAAATGGTGGAGAAAAGGTTTTAGTGCCTGCCCTGCTTCCTTTATTTTTGCGGCTCTATGCTGGCTATTTGCAAAAAAGAATTCAGGCAGTTTTTTTCCAACCTCACGGGGTATATCACAATCATTCTGTTTTTGCTGCTCAATGGTTTGTTTCTGTTTGTGTTTTCTGATTTTAATATTCTGGACTTCGGGTATGCATCGCTGGATAATTTTTTTACCCTTGCTCCTTTTGTATTGCTGCTGCTTATACCGGCCGTAACCATGCGTTTGCTGCCCGATGAATGGCGCAGCGGCACGATGGAGCTGTTACAAACCAAACCGCTTACGGCAGCTCAGATTGTAACTGGCAAATATGCGGCTGCACTGCTGGTAGTTGTGATTGCCTTGGTACCTACCCTTGTGTATGTACTAAGCATCAGCCGTCTGGCACAGGAAGGCACCGTATTGGATACTGGTGGACTGGCGGGCTCTTACATCGGTTTATTGTTTTTAAGCGCTGCATTTACTGCCATCAGTTTATGCACGGGGAGTTTTACCAACAACTCCGTAGTGGCCTTTTTGCTTTCAGCATTTTTCTGTTTTGTATGGTACAATGGCTTTGATGCACTCAGCAGTTTGCCCCTGTTTGAAAGCGGCGCTGATTTTTATTTGCAGCAATGGGGCATGAATTATCATTACCGTTCGTTGAGCCGTGGTGTGATTGACTTAAGAGATGTTGTGTATTTCATAAGCATTACCTTTTTCTTTTTATTCATTACCATACAACGTATCAAACACAAAAGCTGAGGATGAAACGAATCATTGATCATAAATACGGATGGGTAATGATGCTGCTGGCGCTGGTAGCCATCAATATGGCAGCTTACCAAACCCGTGTGCGGGTGGATATGACGGGTGAACAGAAATATTCACTCTCTGCCGCTACACGATCACTATTAAAAAATATAGATGAACCCGTTACGGTTGAAATTTTATTAACGGGTGAATTTCCTGCGGTGTTTCGCAAGCTGCAGAACAGTACCAATGATGTACTGCAGGAAATGAAAGCCTATGCCGGCAGCAAACTCATCATCAGGTATGCTGATGCCAACGCATTGATAAGTGATGAAGTAAAGCAGCAACTCTTTGCTTCTTTTATTGCAGAGCAGCGGAGTATGGGTTTGAATGTGGACAGTATTTTACAATCACAACCCGGCCTGCAGCAGCAGATGATGGATCAGATGGTGAGTGACAGTTTAAAAACACTGGGCGTACTGCCATACACTTTGCAGGTACAGCAAAAAGAAAATGAAAGCAGTCAGCGTGTGATTTTTCCCTCTGCTCTTGTAAAGGTAGATGGCAAAGTGTTGTGTGTGGATTTATTGAGTGGAAAAACAGAATACAGCCGCAGCAGTCTTACCGGCCGGCTGGAACTGGATGAAGCTAAAAGCATTGGTAATGCAGAAGCGCTAATGGAATTTAAGTTTGCTGATGCCATTTCAAAAATTCAGCGCACGCAAAAGCCGATGATTGCTTACAGTATCGGCAACGGACAACCGATGGGACCGGAAACCTATGACCTGGTACAAACCATTGAAGCCAATTATCAGTTTAATACCATCAACCCCAATACAGCACCTGTAATACCCAAAGAGTTTGCAGCCGTGCTTATTGTTAAGCCTTCTGTACCATTCAGTGATTCAGTAAAAATGAAGCTGGATCAATACGTGATGAATGGCGGTAAACTGTTATGGTTTGTAGATGCATTGTATGCTGAGAAAGACAGTTTGGCTTACACACAACGTACACTGGCATATGACCGTGGATTGAATATTGACGATCTACTGTTTAAGTATGGCGTGCGTATCAACAGAGATCTGCTGCAGAACCTTCCGCCCAATTGTGATTTGAGTAAGCTGGTGGTGGGTGTGGCGGGTGGTAAGCCACAGTTGAGTGATGTACCGTTTAACTATTATCCGTTGCTTACGGGTGCTGACAATCACCCCATAACAAAAAATTCAGAAGGAGTGCTGGGTTTGTTTGTTAATACCATTGATACCGTAAAAGCTGAAGGAATAACCAAACATATTTTACTGAGCTCATCAGAAAATGCAAAAACGGTGAGTACACCTGCTATCATAAGTCTGGATGAATTAAAAACCATTGAAAATCCCAAGTTGTACAACCGCAGCTTTTTACCCGTGGGTGTTTTGCTGGAAGGAAATTTTTCCAGTTTGTATGGCAACAGAGCCGGTGCTGAGATGCGTGCTTATTTTCAACAATATTACGGAGCATTTCAAACGAGCGCTCTAAAGCCGGGCATGCAATTAGTGGTGGCAGATGGTGATGTGGTGTTGAATAACTACAACAGACAGCAGGCCTTCCCCATGGGTTTTAGTGCGGTACAGGACCGTAGCTTTGCCAATAAAATATTTTTACAAAACACACTGGAGTATATGACGGGTAATGCCGGTATTGTAGCGCTGCGCAGTAAAGATGCAGCCGTGCGCCTGCTCAACAAAGAAAAAGTTGAAACCGAAAAACTTACCTGGCAGTTGGTGAACATTGCAGCTCCTATCCTGTTAGTGCTTACAGGCGCCTTCATTTTCGGCTGGTGGAGAAAACGTAAATATGCTTCCGTAAAATAAACAGTTGTTGATTTTTCAATAACAGATTTCAATCAGATGACACATACACAAATTACTTATCTCGTTTTTGGCATTGTATTAATACTGGCTGTAGTTTTTGATCTGGGGCTTGTGAGCAAGAGTAATAAAACCATGAGTATAAGGCAGGCTTTGTATCAAACCCTGTTTTGGGTAGCACTTGGTTTGGGCTTTGGTGCTTTTGTGTGGTTTGAAGAAGGGAAACATACAGCGCTGGAATATGTGAGTGCTTACCTGATGGAGTGGAGTTTAAGTATTGATAATATTTTTGTATTTGTACTGATCTTCGGTTATTTCAAAGTAAAAGAGGAATATATTCCACGTGCCCTGCTCATTGGTATTTTAATGGCTATTATATTCAGAGTCATTTTTATTACGCTGGGTGTGGAACTGGTAAATCGTTTTCACTGGCTGCTTTATCTGTTTGGAGCGTTTTTAATTTACACCGGTTTTAAAATGTTTACCACCACACAGGATGAAGAGTTTGACCCGGGTGAAAGTGGTGTCTTAAAATTTCTCAAACGCTGGCTGCCCATAACCATGGATGATGGCGGAGGCAAATACCGGATGCTTGAAAAAGGCAAACCTGTTTACACGGCTTTGTTTGTAGTGGTGGTGATGCTGGCTACTACTGATATAGTATTTGCACTGGACAGTATACCGGCGGTGATGGGCATCAGCAGAAATGTGCTGGTGATCTATACCTCAAATATTTTTGCTGTGCTGGGTCTGCGTTCCTTATTCTTTTTGCTGAGAGGTGCGGTGAGCAAGTTTGATTATCTGCAGCAGGGTATTGCCATTGTACTGGTGTTCATCGGTTTAAAAATGCTGGGCGAAAACCTGATAGGAACCTTCATCAATAAAAATCAGCAGGTAGTTATTTCGTTGGTTGTGATTGTAGCCTGTATTGGTGGTTCCATCCTGTATTCCATCTATCATCAAAAGGAAGGCGAACCCGAAGATTTGCAGGAATAATCTGTAACCTTGCAGTGCATGGGCTCTTACTCACTCCATACAATTGCGTCTGTACTTAATGCTGACACTGCTGCAGTGCCTGATGATTTGCTGATTGAACATTTGTGTATTGACAGCAGACGTATTGTACATCCTGCACACAGTTTATTTTTTGCATTAAAAACAGAACGCCGGAACGGACATGCATTTATCAAACAATGTTATGAAAAAGGTGTGCGTTGTTTTGTGGTGAGTGAAGAGCAGGATGCTGCTTTATTTCCGAATGCATATTTTATGCTGGTGGATGATACACTCAAAGCCTTGCAACAACTGGCTGCCTATCACAGAAAACAATGTTCCATTCCCGTTATCGGTATTACCGGCAGCAATGGAAAAACAATGGTGAAGGAATGGCTGTATCAATTACTGAGTGATGATTATTCCATTGCACGCAGCCCAAAAAGTTATAACTCACAAGTGGGCGTGCCGCTGAGTGTGTGGCTATTAGAACCCCATCACAACTTAGGTATTTTTGAAGCAGGCATTTCACAAAAAGAAGAGATGCAGGCACTGCAACAAATCATTCAACCTGCAATTGGTGTGTTTACCAATTTAGGCGATGCACATAAGGAAGGCTTTGGCAATGATGCTGAAAAATTTAAAGAGAAAGCATTGTTGTTTCAAACTGCGGATGTTCTCATTTATTCTCCCGAACAAACAAAAGGGCTTTCATTTTCAACGAAGCATCTTACAACCATTACATGGGGCAGGGAACCGAATAACAGCTTGCAATTACTCCAGGTAAAAAAAGAAGGAAACAATTCTCATCTTTCTGTGCAATGGAAAAACGAATTGATGGAAATGGTTTTTCCTTTTACTGATGAGGCTTCGCTTCATAATATTCTCACCTGTATATGTGTTTGTTTGCATTTGGGAATGGATAAAGAAAAATTAAAGGCTAAACTGACTGAATTAAAACCGGTGAGTTTGCGATTGGAATTAAAAAAGGGAAAGCATCATTGCACATTAATCAATGATAGTTACAGTGCCGATGTACAATCGTTTGAACTGGCCTTAAACTTTTTACAGCAACAGCAGCAACATGCACAGAAACGTATTATACTTTCTGATATGGCGGTGAGCAAAGAGCAGGAAGCAGCTACTTATAAAATATTGGCTGAGCTCATCAACTCGCATGCAATACAGCATGTGGTTAGTGTGGGTACGGTTGCTCAAAATTATTTTAAAGACCAGCTTTCTTCGTCTGTTGATTATACATTCTTTACCAATACAGATGAATTGATTGCACACTTGCCCACTCTGCAAATCCAAGATGAAGCCGTGTTAATTAAAGGCGCCCGTAGTTTTGGACTGGAGCAATTAATGCCCTTGCTGGAGCAGCAGATACATCAAACGGTATTGGAAATCAATCTTACCGCCATTGCCAATAACATAAAAACCATACGCTCTCAACTGCAGCCGCAAGTAAAATTAATGGCCATGGTAAAAGCTTTTTCGTATGGCAGTGGCAGTTATGAAATTGCCAATATGCTGCAATATCACGGTGTGGATTATCTAGCCGTAGCATTTGCTGATGAAGGTGTGGAGTTGCGTAAGGCCGGCATTCAGTTGCCCATTATGGTCATGAATCCTGAAGCTGTGAGTTTTGATGCTTTGATTGAATACAATCTGGAGCCTGAATTGTATTCGCCTCACATAACAAAAGCATTTGCTGCATTTTTAGAGAGTGAAGGCTTGCGTAACTATCCGGTGCATATAAAAATTGATACGGGTATGCACCGCCTCGGTTTTATGCAGCATGAGTTACAGCATTTAACGGATATTTTACAGCAGGAAAATTATTTCACCATTCAATCTGTATTCAGTCACCTGGCAGCAGCAGAAGCTGCAGGTGAAGATGCATTTACGGAGCATCAGGCAAAACTGTTTGAAGAAGCATGTGCAGTACTGCAGCAATACACCAGGGAACCGTTTTTAAAACATATCACCAATACATCGGGTATTATTCGTCATGCAGCATTGCAATATGATATGGTACGTGCAGGTATCGGTATGTTTGGCATTGCCGCTGCACCGCACGGGAAATTGGAAGAGGCACTCACTTTAAAAACCACCATTGCACAATTGAAACATTTGCAGGCCGGCGAAACGGTGGGCTATAACCGCAGAGGTGTGATTACAAAACCTTCTGTGATTGCCACCGTGCGGATTGGTTATGCAGATGGATATCCCCGAAGTTTAAGCAATGGCGTGGGTTATATGCTGGTGCGAGGGCAACAAGCCCCTGTTATTGGAACTGTATGTATGGATATGACCATGCTGGATGTTACAACTATTGCTGGTGTGCAGGAAGGTGATGAAGTGCTGGTATTTGGCCAGGCGCTATCCATCAATCAAATAGCGGCATGGAGCGGCACCATTGCGTATGAAGTCATGAGTGGCATCAGCCAGCGGGTGAAGCGGGTGTATTTTGAGGAATAGAAAGTAGAATAAACGCTATTAGCTTCACGCTTTTCAAGGTAGGCGAAGAACAAAAAATGCTGCAGGGCTTTCCGGCAAAACTTAATAAATAGATTAATTTTTTGATAAAGCTCAGATTATTCCGTGCAGCCAGAAGCGTAAAACGTGCTGCTTACCTTCGATACTTTATATTTGCAACCTAAATTTTGTTCAATTGAAGCTAAAGCACGTTGCATTGATTATCATACTTATACTGGCGGCGGATCAGGCGCTGAAGATTTGGGTTAAAACGCATATGCAATATCATGAAGAGCGCATGATGCTGGGCCAGTGGTTCCGTTTGTATTTCATCGAAAACGAAGGCATGGCTTATGGCTGGAAGATTGGTGGTGAATGGGGTAAAATGGCGCTTACTTTATTCAGGTTAGTAGCAGTAGTGTTTGGTACATGGTATCTGGCACATATTGTTAAGAAAAAATATCATATTGGTTTTATTGTATGCGCTTCTTTGATTTATGCGGGTGCGTTGGGAAATCTGATTGACAGCCTGTTTTACGGAGTTTACTTTGATAAAGGCATGTATGTTGATGCCGCCAGTGGTTACCAGGTACCCTATGAAGGGCTTGCCAAAATAGCTGATAAAGGTTACTCTGGTTTTTTACATGGTAATGTGGTGGATATGCTGTACTTCCCCATCATTGAAAATTATATGATGCCGGGCTGGGTTCCGTTTCTTGGCGGCAAACCATTTACGTTCTTCTCTCCCATATTTAACATAGCAGATGCCTCCATATCCTGCGGGGTTATTGTAATTTTATTATTTCAGAAACGCTTCTTCAAGCAGCGAACTGAAGAGGAAAAAGGAACTACTGTAGAAACAAGTGCAGCAGTAAATGATGAAACGCAGGTACTCTGACACTAAAAAAACATAGTAATGAAAAAAATTTATCTGGCGTTATTAAGCGTGGCACTTCTTCAGGCATGTAAGCGTGAAAAAAGTATTGATACCAGTACCACCAATCAGGGACAACCGCCGGTTTTTATTGGTGCAAACTGCCGCATCAGTCAGATTCTTACAGCTGATTCTTTAACCGGTATCGGTTTTGAAGCACACAATTTATTTTTTAATGCAGGCGGTCTTGTGTCAAGAGTACAGATAATTGACAGTTTAGGCAATACACCTTTTGTTGATGAAAACATCAGTTACAGGGGAGATACCATACTCATTGAGGGAACCGGATTTATGGTTAAAAACAGTGCGGGAAGAGTACGCTTTTTTCGTGGGCTTGAAGATCCATCAGACCCCGCAAGCGATACCATTGATTTAACTTTTACGTACAGTACCGGCGGTAATCTCACAGGTGTTGATTATTCTTATACCGGCATTCCAATTACAATTTTAAGATCTACCTACAGCTATACAGGTAATAATATGACGAGGGTAAAAACTGAACTTTTAATACCTGCACCTGAAACAGTTTTTGAATCAGAACTTACTTACAGTAACCAAACAGTGAAAAATTTTATCTACACGTTTACTGATGCCTATTATGTGTTGCCTTATTTACCTGCTTTTGATTTTGGCAACAGACCCACCAATGCTTTGCAGCGTGTAAAAACTGTTTTTTATGATATGGGTACGGCAAGCGATTCGCTCATCACTGATTATAAAAACTACAAACTATCCAATGATAATTATGTGTTGGAATTTTTTGCAGCAGGTGATTATCAGGATGGGATGGGAATTTATGATGGCAGAACGAGGTTTAAATATGTATGCAGATAGAAAGCCGTAAATAGTTCATGGGTAACAATACATAAAAAATCCCTCAACAATGTTGAGGGATTTTTTATTAAACTTTTTACTGTTATTGTTTCTGGATGATCCGGTGAACTGAACCTGTTGAGGAAACAATACGTAACAGATAAGAGCCTTTTGCTAACTGTTGCGGCACTTCAAATGCAATGGCATTGCTGCCTTTGAATACCTGTATGCGTTTTGTAAATACCGGTTTACCTAAAGCATCTGTGAGCATTAACTGCACTTCTTCATTACGTACGGCATTTAACTGGAAGCTGATGCGCTCTCTGAACGGGTTAACCAGATGACTGATTTCAAATTGATCTCCGGCATGCAGCGATACGGATAAAATTTTACTGTATTTATATTCTGCAGAGGTGGTGCTGTTTAATCTTAAACGGTAAAACACTTTGCCGTTTACGGCAACAGGATCATTAAAGTTATAATGACTCTCCACTCCGTTTTGAGCATTTGCCATTACATAACCGATTTTATAAAAGCGCTCGCCATCATCACTGCGTTCAATATCGTATCCTTTTATACCATCTTCAACCGTCTTCCAAAAAAGCACCGTTTTATCACCATTTAGTTGTGTATTAAATTTAAGCAGGTCTGCAGGCAACGGTGAACAGGGTGTTTGTACCGCAATTGTAATTACATCAACCGTATTATAAACCGCACAGGTTACAGATGATAAATTTGCTACAGATGTAGCAGTACGAATGCGATACCTGTAACCATTCATAGCCAGTGTTGCCACAAAGCTTGGAAGGTTTACTGTATCTCTATATTCACCGGAAAAATTTGTGTACGAGTATGTAAGGGGGCTGGATTCAGATCCATGTATGGCAGTCCATGTAGCGCCACCATCAGTGCTGCGTTCCCAGAAGTAATAGGTGTAGTTATCGTAGAATGTTGAAACGGCTACTGATAGATTTACCTGATTGTTATTACAATAAGTAGGCGTTGTGCTTGGCTGCATATCCAATCTGGGTAAGCAAGTAGCCAGACCAATATCATCAATAGCCCAGTCATTACCACCGCCACCGGGTGCATTATTACGTATGGTTAATGTAACACTTGTTTGAGAAGGTCCTGTTCTGAATAAGAATCCTTTTTTAATCCATCGCTTATCATATACAACATTTCCTGTTGTGTAATAATCAACCCCATCAATAGTATAGGTAAGATCGGGGCTCACACCCGCACTGTCATTAAGTGTTTTGGTGGGAAGGTATGTTTTGAAAGGATTACCGGAAACGGCTTGTACGCCAGAAGAATCACTGCTGCAACCGGCGCAAATATTTTTAAACCATGCTGAAAATTCATAATAAGTATCAGAGCATAAACCTGTGATGGTTCTTTGTACTGCAGTATTGATACCGTAAGCTGCATTTACTACGGCCATATATCCACCATTAGTACCCGGAGGTACCGCAAAATTTCCTGAATCCTGGTTGGCGGCATTGGTATGGTCGCCAATAATATCCCACACATTAAATACCCGATTTGTAGTATTCGGCAAACTCACATACTTATTGGTTGAACCATTTGAACTGGTATTATTAACCACTGCAAACAAACCATCGCCCGGATTACCCGATGTAAATGGACTCCATGTATAACCGGGAGCAATTGTTAACTGCGTACTGTCGTGTCTGGTTGTACCACTACCAAAATCACCACCGGAGTAGGTATTAATTCCTACAGAACTTTGACACAGGGAAGCATCGCTGGAAACAAAGGCTGAATACCTGGGGAAATCTACAATAGTTTGCGGAAATGAAATATCATCAGCATTAGCTGTTGTTTTATACCTGAGTTGTCCGTTGCTGGTAGTAAAGGTGGAGCCTGTTGCTGCAGTTACTGTAACTCTGTAAGTAACAACGATGATACAGAACGATCGGAATTGACTGGGGCGACCGTTGTGATTGATTTTACCACCTCCTGAAGAAGTGTAAGTAATAGGTGTTACAGCAGGACCTACCTGAACAATTGACTGACCCGTACTGCTTCTTGTTAAGCTGGGCACATGTACTCTTAAAACATTTCCTGAAACAACGGCTTCATCATCACCTGATGCATCTGTTAATGTTGTTAAACCGGTTATTGCAGATTGAAATGCAAGGCCTTCATTTGTTTTGAGCTGTATAGAATTGGGAACATAACTCAAACCTGCAGGAATAGTGTCATGGTAGGTTACGTTGTAAACACTTCCTGTGGTTGACCATGACCCCACACCAATTGTTGCTCTGAACTCCAATACATCGCCATTCATAATAACGCCACCATTAGGTCTGGTTACATTTGTATAGCTTTTTCCTGTAGTTACGGCAGGTATTGTTTTGTTGGTACCTGTTGTTACGCAAATATTAAAATTACCATTTGATGTGATAGGTGTTGCAGTGGTATTATTGAAAACAACACGTACATAGTAAGTGATACCTGGTGAAAGATCAGCTGAAGAGACACTTATAGTTCCGGTTCCGGAAGTTGAAAATGGAGAGCAAAGTATGGGGGTTAAAACACCGCAACTTCCCTGATAAATTACAAGCTGTCTTCTTGTGAAGTTTGTTCCATAACCGGACAACTGAACAGTATGATTAGAACTGGTGGCAGTGAACTGGTACCACACATCATACGTATTACTTCCGGATGCTTCACAACCTGCAGGAATGCCTGCACTTATAGTAGCTCCGGCTAAAGAGCCGGCAATATTAGAACAACTACCACCCGGTGTTAAGGAGATAGCACCGCTACATTCGTCATTTGTTAATTCAAACCAAGTCATATATGTTCTCCCGGTACTGGTATTTGCTGACTGTGTTTGCGACATTGATGTGATAGCTGCGGGTGCCGATTGAATATTATAGGCAGCAGAATGACTTAAAGTACCGGTTGCATTATTTCTTACCTGAGCAGCAAGTGTTGGAAAAACAGGCTTAACCCAACCCGCCCCTGATACAGCGCCCCAGGTATTTGTTGATGCATTTCCAAAAAAGCCCATACTTACCGTTCTTGGTAAAGTTGTTGAAAATGCAGCTGTTGATTGTGATGTTCCGGTATTAACAGTGGTAGTTTCATTAATATGTACTCCCCATTGACTGCTTGAACTGTTGGGTCTGAATACATACATAAGAGCTGTCATAGCGTTAGTACCGGAACTGATAGTAAATGTTGGATTGGCACTCCATGTTCCATTGTAACGACACCATAAAATAGCCATTCGATTGTTTGTACCGTTTGTTGCAGTTGCTCCTATATTCCAGGATTGTCCGCCGGTATTTCCCGTTGTAATTGTTCCGCTGTTACCGCTGTAATGAACATATACTACCACCAAATCACCACTCTGCATTAAAGCAGGCGGTACTACGGTTACTGTTGGTCCAGCTTGACCACCGGGGAAGTTATCAATAACGGAACTTGAAACGCCAAAAAATGTTTGAGAATATCCTGACATGGTTATGCCGGCAGCAAAGACGAACAATAATAATAGCTGATGTAGATAATTTAATTTGAACATAGGTCTAGGATTCAGGTTTCAATCAGGATATATGTATTATCATTTATGTATTCACATAAATATCATACAAAGAAACCCATAAGACTTATAATAAACAACAGTAATTGTACCCCTTTAAATAGTATATACCATTGCAAGCCCTTTTAGTAGTTTAACGAAGGACTTAGATGTAATCATACGATTTGTTTAATTACATCCTCAGATTAATTCCGGCTTTCAATAAGAAGGTATGTTTTCAAAATATCCGGAAACGCAACATAATAGCTTCAGTTTTAAAGAAGCATATTATTCAATAAATGGAGGTGCGTTACTCCCCTGTTGAGGATATGATTACTTGAAGTACAGGTATTACAATTTATAGGTTTATAATTTTTGAATAATCCGGTGAACAGATCCTGATACTGAAAGTACTCTGAGTAAATATGAACCTTTTGCAAGAGATGAAGGCACTTCAAAATTTACCAGATTATTTCCTTTTAGTACAGTGATTTTTTTAGAAACTACAGCATTACCCACTGCATCAGTTAACTGCAACTGCACGTCCTCATTAAGCAACGAATTTAACTGGAAACTGATTTTACTGTTAAACGGATTTACCAGGTTGGTTATATCCATCTTACTGATGTTTGCAGCCAGTGAAATAATACGGCTGTATTTTATTTCATTTTTTGATACAAGTTTTAACCTGTAATAAATTTTTCCGGTAATGGCCTCGGGGTCGTGGAATAAGTAAGCTGCATTAGTTCCACCTGTTGCGGTTACAATGCCAATCTGTTTAAAGTTCACACCATCTGTACTTTTTTCAATTTCATAAGAAAGTAATTGATCAGCTTCGTTTCTGCTTTCCCATCTCAGTTTAGCATAGCCATTGTTTGGCTGCACATTAAAACTTAACAGTTCTGCAGGCAGCACATCGCAACCGGGATTAACGGTAATTGTTATTACGTCAGTAGAGTTATAAATAGAACAATTATCATTTGTAAGATTGGAAGTAATAGTGGCAATACGTACTCTGTACATATAACCATTCATACTTGAATTGGCTATAAATGTAGGTACGGATACAGTATCTCTGAAATCGGATCCAAAATTTGTATAGCTGAACGTTTGTATCCCCGGTCTTTCAGGTGCACTGTGCCAGGTAGCTCCACCATCTGTACTCCGCTCCCACTGATAATATTGGTAATTACTATAGAAAGAGGAAACCGCTACAGACAGATTAATAGAACCATTACGGCAATACGTAGGTGTATTATTTGGCCGCATTGTTAAACCGGGCAGACAGGTAGCCACACCGATGTCGTCTATCACAAAATCGTTTCCACCACCTCCCTGTGCATTATTACGGATAGAAAGCGTAGCACTTGTTTGAGAAGGACCGGTTAAGAACACAAAACCTCTTTTTACCCATCCCACGGTATCAATTTGTCCGGTATTATAATAGTCTATACCATCAACCGAAAAAGAAAGGTTGGGATATACACCGGGATAACCATTTGTGGGTGCTGTGGGGGTTCCTGCAAATTGTTGTCCTATCGAATCTACTCCACAAGTAGGACAAATATTTCTAACCCATGCCGAAAATTCATAATAGGTACTTGGGCAAAGATTGGTAAGTGTTTGCTTATACACATCAGATGGTATATAGTCAGCATTGACCATTAGCATATAACCTGAATTAGTTGTGGGCCCCGGAGGTACATTTCCTATTGCATTGTTTGTACCGGAGTGATCGCCATCGGGATACCAGTGACCATTAAACATGCGGTTATTTCTATTTAATTGATCGTCGTAAGCAAGTGGTGTAGCAGGGTCAGTAACTCGTTGCGAGTTTCTGCTGGTACCGCTGCGGGGGCTGATGTTTTTTACAATGGCATAACGCCCATCACCAAGATTATTATAAGCATTAATATTGTTTACAAAATTATAACCTGGAATAGGTGTGGTAAGATCATTAGGCCGGTTAAGTGTAGTACCCGAACCAAATGTTCCGCCCGACTCAACTGCATTGTTTAGACCCGTACTATTATTGCAAAGGGAAAGCGGATCAGAAATCAAAATTTGATAAGAATTTGCAGTTAAAGTAACATCAGTAACACCACTGCGGTAAAGTACTTGCGCCGGGTTGATTGTGATAGTATCACCTACACCACCTGTTACAACTACTCTGTATGCCACGGCAAATAAAAGCCCGCCACCACCTCTGGGCCGGTTTGTGTTTGCTACAGTTCCGGAAGCACTCACAGATTCAATCAAACTGTTATCAGTGGGTATTCCGGGATTTGAAGAACCAAAACCTAAGTTTACTCTGACATTAAATTGCCCCGGCGGTGGTGATGCCAGATAAGTAGCAGGATCATCAGCTCCTGCAAGAGTATATTCTTTGTATGGTAAGCCTTCATTAGTTATGATTCTGATTCGATCTGTAGGTCCGGTAAGCATAGCAGTATTTGAAGGGATATTATCAACAAAGCGTGGATTGTTAAATGTTGCAGTAGCTGATAGATTCATCATCATTCTTATTTCCAATGTATCACCGGGCTGCACCACACCACCAGTGTTCCGTTTAGAAACATTTACATAACTGTTACCAAAACGCATTACGGGCAACAGTGGGCTGGTAACACAAATGGTGAACCTTGCATTACCGTTTGGTGCAGGTGTACTTCGGGAATAAATCCGAATGTAATACGTAGTGCCTGCCGTTAAAATACCGGTCATAGTTAATGATGTACCTGTACCGCAGGCAATTGATGTAAGAGAACCACAACTACCTGAAAAAACTTCAATGCCGGGGTTTAAAAAATTTGCCCCTAAACCTCCAATGTTAACAGTTGCTGTTACATTAGGAGCTATAAACCTGTACCATACATCATACGCCAAAGGGCCGGTACATAATCCGCCTAATGCAGGCGAAGATGCAGTAGCGCCTGCCATATCGCCATTAATATTACTACATCCTTGGGCAACAGATAGATTTGCAGCGTTAGCACAATCATCATTGGCCGGTGGCGGTGTTACCGGATCTGTAACACAAATATTGAATGCACCGGCAGCTTGGGAAACAGGTGCTGCACCGGTTGAAAATACTCTTATAAAATAAGTGGTACCGGGTGTGAGATGATTGGTTGTTACAGATGTGGTTCCACAAAAAAATGAAGTAAAGGTACCTCCACAATTATTTGATAAAATTTGAATACCCGGATTTGGAAAGGCCACACCGCTTAATGAAATTGTTGGATTCGTTGTTTGAGCAACAAATCTGTACCAGACATCATAGGTAACACCTGATGCACAGTTAGGAGCATTGATTGTGGGAGATGAAATAGTTGAACCGAACATGCTACCCGGCGTATTGGTACAACTTGTACCTGAAGTTAATAAGATTGAATTAGCACACTCATCATTCGTAAGTTCAAACCATGTTATATAAGTTCTTCCGGTACTTACGCTGGAGCCTTGAGTAAAAGTAACTGAATTGATTGTAGCAGCACTTGTTTGTATATTATAAGCAGCGGAATAACTCAAAGTACCTGAAGCTGTGTTTCGTATTTGATTGGCGGCAACAGGCAAGGCCGGTAGTGTCCAGCCTGTACCCGAAAATGACCATGTATTTGAGGAAGAGTTGCCTACAAATGCCATACTCACTGTACGTGGAACTGTGGTATTATAGCTATTAACCGTTTGATTAGCGTTATTAAGTACCTGATTATTTTGATTTACATGTACACCCCATAAACTCAAACTATTGTTGGGCCTGTACACATACATAACAGCAGTCATTGCGCCCGTACCTGTTGTAACAGTAAAAGAGGGACTGGCACTCCATGTTCCGTTAAACCGGCACCATAAAACAGCAAGAGAATGATTTGTTCCCGAATTAGTCGTTGAACCTGTATTCCATGTTTGCCCACCATTATTGGAGTTCGTAATAGTTACGCCCGTACCTCTGTATTGTACATATACAACAACGAGGTCACCTGCTTGCATTGATGCGGGTGGCGCAACAGTTACTGAAGGTCCGGCTTGAGAGGTGTTATCATTTGAAGAGCTCGAAAGTCCAAAAAATGTTTGTGCATGTCCAGACGTATTCATGCCGGCAATAAAAACTACCGAAAATAATAATAGGTGTATGTAATTGCATTTATACATAGGGTTGGGCTTTTGGCTTTAAACAGGATTTCAGGTTTTATCTACGCAAAATAACTCCAATAATAATTTTTCTACAATAGCAAAAATTCCTCTTATTTATAGTATTTAATGCAACTACGTTTTACGTAGCTACACTATTTTTTTGGGGGAATTGTCCGTAATTAAAAAAAAGTCTGACAAAATGTTCTGTCAAACTTTTTTTACTGAATGATTATTTAAATCTGTTGGCTATTTTTTTATTTGATCTGCTATTGATGTTGAATCATTTTATTTAACCAGCCGGTAGTGGTTTTAATTCTTAAAAAGTAAGTACCTCTTCCCAGATGATTACCAGCCGCTAAATCCAGCACATTTACGCCTTTACGTAATTGTATTTTTACCTGTTGAATATGTCTGCCGGAGGCATCAAGTAGTTGCGCTTCGGCCAGTTCATTATAAGGCGCCTGTACCGTAAACCGAACAGATGATGCAAACGGATTAACCACATTAGTTAATTCAAATTTCTTTGAGTTACTTAAAGACAGCAACAGTATATTACTGTATTTATAAGTATTATTTGCTGCAGACACCATTTTAAGACGGTAATATACTTTACCAGTGATAGCATCAGCATCAGTAAATGAATAAGATGCATCAGATATACCAGCATTTTGTGCAGCAACAGTTCCAATCTTTATAAAATCAGTTCCGTTAACACTACGTTCCACTTCATAAAATTTTAAATTCTCTTCATGTTTTGCCAGCCAGTTCAACACAGCTTTTTCCTGCTCAATAGCAGCATTAAACTGTAAGAGGTTTACAGGCAATACATCACAATCAGATCTAATATCCAGAGTAAATATCTGTGCATTATTATAAACTGAGCATCCCTCATTATCAAGATTAGCTGCTGATGTTGCAGTTTTAACCCTGTACATCCAGCCATTCTTTGAGCTCTCAGATAAAAAGGAAGGTATGGCTACTGTATCTTTATATACACCACCGGTAGGAGTATATGTATAATTTCTTACGCCCGGCATTTCGGGTGCTGAAACCCAGGTAACACCTCCGTCAATACTACGTTCCCATTCGTAAAAGGTATAATTATTATAATAGGAAGTTACAATCACTGAAAGATCAATTTGAGAATTGAGACAATAAGATGGATTAGGGCCCGGTCTTAATTCCAGTGTAGGGAGACAGGTACCCAGTACAATATCATCCATTACCCAGTCATTACCGCCACCACCGGGTGCATTATTACGGATGGTTAAAGTAGCTGATGTTTGAGAACCTCCGGTGCGGAATAGAAATCCTTTTTTCATCCATATTTTATTATAAGGAATTGCCCCTGTAAGATAATAGTCTACACCATCTACCTGGAAAGTGAGGTCGGGCTGCACACCTGCACTGTCGTTTCTCGTTTTAGACCCTGCAGGTATATAGCTTTTAAAGCTGCCGCTTGTTGCACCGTTTCCGGATGTATCGCAACTGCAACCGGGACAGATATTTTTAAACCAGCTTGTAAACTCATAATAAGTATCTGTACATAAACCGGTAATTGTTCTTTGAACTGCATTGTTAATAGCATAGTTTGCATTAACCACAGCCATATAACCTCCCATAGTACCATAAGGCACAGCAAAGTTGCCGGAGTCCTGATTGGCAGCATTTGTATGATCACCTATAATATCCCACCAGCCAAAAACACGGATAGTATTGTTATTATATACCTGGTATTTATTAGTGCTCAGATTTACGCTTGTATTATTTGCTACATTAAAACGCCCGTCATTTGGCTGACCGGAAGTAAACGGATTCCATACATAACCCGGTGCGATGGTTAACTGCGTACTGTCATGTCTTGTGGTACCTCTTCCGAAATCACCACCTGCATAATTATTTAAACCCACAGTACTGGGACATAAAGCAGTATTAGTAGAAACAAAAACTGAAAATCTTGGAAGAGGTGCTACTATTTGCGGGAATGTAACATCATTGGTATTACCTGTAGCCGTTTTATACCTGAAAGCGCCATTTGCTGTAGTAAATATTGTTCCGGTGGCGGCAGTAACCGTAACTCTGTAAGTAACCATTACAATACAGGTACCACCATAAAAACTGGGTCTTCCGTTTGAACGCACTTTACCTCCTCCAAACGAAGCGGTTGTAATAGGTGTAGTGGCAGCATAAGCCTGAAATACTGTTTGAGCACTGTTTCTTGTTAAACTGGGTACGTTTACACGCATTACATTTCCTGAAACTACTGCTTCATCATCGCCTGACGCATCCGTTAAATTTACCAATCCTGTAATACCTGATTGATATTTCATGCCTTCATTGGTAGAAAATTTTATGGAATTAGCAACATAAGAAAGACCGGGTTGAATCGTATCACTGTAAACTGTGTTGTAAGTAGAACCACCGGAAACAGAAATCACAGAACGGAATTCTAAAATATTACCGTTTTCAATAACACCTCCGTTGGGTTTAGAAAGATTGGTATAACTTTTTCCTACCTGTACGTTAGGGTTATTAGCTGCAGGAGCTGAGCCGGTAACACATATATTAAAGCCACCATTTATTATAATACCAGTAGTATTTGCAAATATTACACGAACATAGTAAACGGTGCCGGGTGTAAGGTCTGTAGAAGAAAGTGATAATGATGTTCCTGATGTTTGCACAGCCGTACACAAACCACTTACCGGAAATAATGCACTACATGAACCTGCATATAATATCAGTTGTCTTCTTGTAAAGGAAGAACCATAACCACTGATTGTAACTGTTTGTGATGTACCGGTGGCTGTAAAGCTGTACCACACATCAAATAAATTGCCCGTAGCACAAGCCGCTGGTACACCCAGACTTATTGTTGCATTATTCAGTGTGCCGGCTGTATTTACGCAAGAGCCGCCGGGAGTTAGATTTACTGCACCGGAACAATTATCATTGGCAGGCTGCGCATACACATTCTGATTAAACAGAACTAACCAGCATATAAGTGCAGGAATGATTTTTCGGATTACAGAATTCAGTTTCATAGGAGTACATTTAGGATGAACAATCACAGTACTTACAGACACAATAGCTAACTAAAGTATCCACTAAGTATACTAGCTCTTAAAGACTTTTGGAAAAAGTGAAACTGAAATAAAAAGGATAAGTACAATTGTTTTCATATACATCGGATTTAGTTTTCAGAGGATAATAATTACAATATAAAAGTAGACACTTCGTTGCTTAGATCCTATAAGCACTAACACCCTATTTAATGTATCGTAATTAATGCAAATACTGTGTAATGCAGCATACAGCATCTCCGTAAATTCCGAAGAAAAAACAAGTGAATCTCCTTATTGTCTGATTTAGTTAGAGTATATACATTTACAGCATCCAATAAATATGTAAAACCATGAAACAACTACTGCTGAGTGCAGCACTGCTATTAAGTTTTTATTGCACTTACTCTCAAGCCGCCAACAATACATGTAACACGGCGCAAAATCTTGGTACATTAACCGGTATTTATACAGCAACCCCCGGAGATCTCTATTTAGCTAATCAAACCAATTTGGGAACCTGTGGAAACAGATATGATGTATGGTACCGCTTTACATTACCTGCTACATCCAACAGTGTTACTATTTCAGTAGTTCTCAATCTTCCGTCAAACCTTAGTAACACCAATACATTTATTGAGCTATTTAGCTCAATTACCAATTGTGCAACTACACCAACCGGAACCACATTAAACGGATGTAATAATATTTCCGTTCCAAGAAGATACACTGGATTAACTGCCGGCGCTACCTATTATTTCAGAATCAATACAACTGTAAACCCGAACACAACTCCTGTTACCAGTTGGGATTTTAATCTATTTGTAGTACCTGGTAATGATGAATGTAACAATTTAGCCACAACCTTAATACCCGGAACTTCAGTAGATGGAACTGTACTGGGAGCAACAAATTCATCAGTAGCAGTTGCACCGTGTTCAGGTAATCCTGATGATGATGTTTGGTATAAATTTGATGCTTTATACAGCTATGCCACAATTACGCTTGGTAATATTGGCACTGATCTCAATACATCCGGAGCAAGAATGCAGCTTTTTTCAGGTACCTGTGGCAGTTTAACATCTATTGCCTGCGGAACACCAACTAATGCAATTAATGCTACCGGACTTACCCCCGGCAACACTTATTTCATAAGAGTTTATTCGGCCGGATCAAACCCGCAAACAGGTACAGCATGGGGTTTCCGTATATCCCTCACTCCTTCTGCGCCGGTAGTAGTTGGGTCTGGCAGAATGAGGGAGGTGTTTCATCAACAAATTATTTCTGCACCACAGGTGTTAGCTGATCCGTGGGAGGTAACTTACGGGCCTGACAATAATTTATGGGTTACAGAAAGTAAAGGTTACAGAGTTTATAGAATTAATCCTGCAACAGGAGTACGTGATACTGTCTTAAATATTTCACAGGGAAGTACTTTTCTTCCTCCGGGTGATCAAACCTTTAACTGTCAGTTTAATAACGGGGCAGGTGCTCAGGGTGGTTTGGCCGGTTTAGCTTTACACCCCAGATTTTTAGCTGCTACTTCACCACAAAATTTTGTTTATATATCTTATGTACATACCCAGATAAATGCAAATTTCTTTACAAACAGACTTGTTAGATTTACTTATAATACAAGTACCGGCAGATTAGAATCTCCCGTTTCTTTATGCGATACCTTACCTGGGAGTAATGATCATAATTCACAAAGAATGATTATACGCCCGATGACACAAGGCGGTACAGATTACTTTTTATTCTATGCATCCGGAGATATGGGTGCAGGACAGTTTGCTAACCGGTTACGGGCAATGAAAGCTCAGGACACAACTTCTTATGAAGGAAAGACACTTCGTTTTAATCTTATTTCTGATGGCGAAGCAGGACTTGATGGATGGATACCAAATACAAACCCTTACAACATACCTGGAAAACAAAGTGCTGTTTGGAATATTGGTATGAGAAATAATCAAGGTTTTGCCTACGACAGTGTAAGAAATATTTTATACGGTTCATCTCACGGGCCTTACAGTGATGATGAAATTAACGTTATTGAAGAATATAAAAATTATGGGCATCCGCTTGTGATTGGTTATGCCGCTGATGATAATTATAACGGTATTACTGCAGGTGCTGCCATTACAGACAACAGTGGCGTTTCAACTTGCCCTGTTATAACAGATGAATCAAATAGTGCAGCAGCTATTAATGCCACCGGTCAGGCACCGTATAAAGATCCGCTTTTTTCTGCTTATGCTTCATCTCCTACGCCATCACTAAATCCTATACAAATTTGGAATGCAACACCAACTCCGGGTAATGGAAACTGGCCTTCTGAAGGCTGGTCTGGACTGGATATATACAATCATACATTAATACCCGGCTGGAAAACCTCTTTAATTGCAGCTTCTTTAAAATGGGGAAGACTGGTAAGAATAAAAGTAGGCCCTACCGGAAACACGGTTGTGCCAACTGAAGGTCAGGACACTGTTAGTTATTTTGGAAGCATTAACCGCTTCAGAGATTTGGCATTCGCTCCCAATGGAAAAGATATCTATGTAGTTATGGATCGCTCCACTTCTACTTCGGGGCCGAGTACAGCATTTCCTGTAGTACCGGCATGTCAGGGTTGCTTACAGAAATACACATTCCTTGGATATACTGATAATGCGGGCACAAGTAACATCCCTACTTCAATTGCCATTGACTCAAGTACACTCAATGCCTGTGTACCTGCTACAGCTATAACTATTGATGCAACAAATAATAATCTTTGGGTACCTATTACCGGACCAAACGGAAATATCATTGCAGAAATTAAGGCCAATAATAATAATCTGGGTAATGTTACTACCTCTTTTTACACCAGAACAGGAGCTCCGGTGAGAAGTACTGTTGACAATCAAAGATACATGAACCGGAATGTTACCATCAATGTACAAAACCAGCCCACAACGCCTGTAAGTGTAAGGTTGTACATTACCCAAAAAGAACTTGCAGATATGATAGCAACCGCTGGAAGCTCTGTTAGTTCGATAACTGATATTGGTGTTATTAAAAATAACGACCCCTGTGGTACCACACTTACGAATTCAACACACGTGAGACCAGTTATTGCGGGCAGATATACTCAATCAACTTTTGGTCATGCCATTCAGTTTAATGTTAATTCATTTTCAAGTTTCTACTTCTTTAATAGTTCATCAACACTGCCCTTTGAGCTTATCACCTTTACAGGTAAAGCAATTAACAGCAGCTCAAAACTGGAATGGGTTGTTGCCAATCAGCAAGATATAGCAACCTATACTGTGGAGCGCAGTACAGACAGCAAAAATTTTGCAGAAATAGGTACTGTAAATGCAAAAGACGGCAGCAATACCATCACTTACAATTTTACTGATTTTGATGCTGCCAGCAAAGGCAATACAGTCTACTACCGTATACGTGCCAATGAATCAAACGGAGGCGGTAAATACACTCAAACCATCAGTGTAAACTTTGGATCTATTCTCATTACATCCTTATCATTAATGCCAAACCCTGTGCAAAACAAAACAACAGCCATCATTAATGCTACAGCAGATGAAACTGCACAGTTGAAATTCATTGATAATACAGGAAGAATTGTTAAGGTGATGAATGTATCACTTGTAAAAGGTAAAAACAATTTTATACTTGACATCAGCAACTTAAAAACAGGCTTGTATTACATTGATGTAACAGGAAAAGCCATCAGTGAAAAAACAAAACTTATAAAACAATAATCAGCATTGCCTCAATCCCCTGCTTTTAAACAAGCAGGGGATTTTATTTACCCGTCAAACCCTATGTTATGAATCAAACTGTTTTACCTGTATCATTACTCACGGCAGCACTTAAAGCGCAAACACGCCATACAAATCCCGGCAAAATGTATGTGCTGAAACAGCCAACAAACGAATCATTTCTGCATCAGCTTTTCTTCGGTAAGCAGGCAAGTGGTATCAGTAATAATAATGAGCAGGAAAATGAGTGGAGTGAACCCGATGCATACAGCAGTTACGAATAAATTTCAATACAAATAAATAATAAGGGCTGCTATCCATGCAGCCCTTTATTCTTTTGTTTTGTACATCAAATTGACAGTTTCGCTCAACTATAATTTACCTACCATATGGGCAGGTACCACCCATGCATCAAATTCTTCCGGCGTTACATAACCAAGCTTTACAGCCATTTCCTTTAAAGTAGTTCCTTCCTTATGTGCTTTTTGTGCAATTTCGGCTGCTTTGTAGTACCCAATTTTTGTATTGAGTGATGTTACAAGCATTAAACTGTTGTCTACATGTTTTTTAATATTGGCTTCAATAGGTTCAATACCTGCTGCACACTTATCATTAAAGCTTACACAGCCATCACCTATCAACCGGGCACTGTGTAAAAAGTTATAAATCATCACCGGTTTAAATACATTCAATTCAAAATGACCGGTAGCACCACCAATATTAATGGCTACATCATTTCCCATTACCTGTGCCGCAATCATTGTTAACGCTTCACACTGGGTGGGATTTACCTTACCGGGCATAATAGAGGAGCCGGGTTCATTGTCCGGAATAAAAATTTCGCCTATACCACTACGTGGCCCTGAAGAAAGCATACGGATATCATTGGCAATCTTCATTAAGCTTACTGCTACTGTTTTTAAAGCACCGTGTGCTTCTACAATGGCATCATGCGCAGCCAAAGCTTCAAATTTATTTTCGGCAGTAACAAATGGCAAACCGGTTAATGCAGCAATATGTTTTGCAACATTTTCAGAATAGCCATCCGGTGTATTGATTCCTGTACCTACTGCAGTACCGCCCAATGCCAGCTCACTTAAATGTGCCAGTGTATTCTTTATCGCTTTTAATCCATGGTTCAGTTGTGATACATAACCACTGAACTCCTGGCCCAGTGTTAATGGCGTAGCATCCATAAAATGTGTGCGACCGATTTTTACCACCTTCATGAATGCTTTACTTTTTGCATCAAGTGTATCTCTTAATTTTTCAATGCCCGGAATAGTTGTTTCGATTAAAATTTTATAGGCCGCAATATGCATGGCTGTAGGAAACGTATCATTTGATGATTGTGATTTGTTAACATCATCATTGGGGTGCAAAAATTTCTCTTTGTCTTCCAGTTTACCGCCATTCAATACATGCCCACGATAAGCCACCACCTCATTTACATTCATATTGCTTTGTGTACCGCTTCCCGTTTGCCAAACTACCAGAGGAAAATAGGCATCCAGTTTCCCTTCCAGAATTTCATCACATACTTTTCCAATCAAATCACTTTTTTCTTTTGATAAAACACCGGCTTCAAAATTGGTAATGGCAGCCGCTTTCTTCAAATAAGCAAATGCACGGATAATTTCTTTTGGCATGCGGTTGATATCCTGTGCAATTTTAAAATTGTCGATGCTGCGTTGGGTTTGGGCACCATAAAATGCATCTACAGGTACATGCACTTCACCCATGGTATCTTTTTCTATTCTGTAATCCATATCTGAATGTTTTTGAATTTTTAAAGTGGTGCAAAGGTAGGAGGAAACAAAAAAGGACTCCAAGGAGTCCTGTCAGTTATTTAGAGAATTGTGGTTTTCTTTTTTCCAGAAAAGCAGTAACGCCTTCTTTCATTTCATCAGTGCCAAAACAATCGCCAAATAATTTGATTTCCTCCTCCAGTCCATTTTTACTGTTATCATAATACGCATTTACAGCTGCAATTACTTTACTTACTGCATGGGGTCCTTTAGTCATAATTACCTGCAGTATATTTTTGGTTTGATGGATCAATGCATCAGCTGTTGTTATATGATTTACTAATCCCAACTGCTTTGCCTCATTGGCATCTATCATATTTGCCGTCATCATTAATTCCATAGCTTTTCCTTTACCCACCAGTTGTGTTAACCGTTGTGTGCCACCGTAACCGGGTATTAAACCAAGGTTCACTTCCGGCTGACCAAACTTTGCAGTTTCACTTGCCAAACGGAAATGACAGGCCATTGCCAGTTCGCAACCGCCACCTAATGCAAATCCGTTAACCGCCGCCACAACAGGCTTGGGACAATTTTCAATTTTATTAAATACCATTTGCTGACCTTTAGCAGCCAACGCAGCACCACCTTCCGCATCAAGCGTTAAAAACTCGGTTATATCAGCGCCTGCCACAAATGCTTTTGCACCGTTACCGGTTATAATTACACACTTAATTGCAGGGTTTATATACACATCATCCATTACTGCACTCAGTTCTTCAATGACTGTTTTGTTCAATGCATTTAATTTATCAGGACGATTTATTGTAATGGTAAGTATTCCATTTTCCGTTTCGGTGAGCAGCGTTTCGTATGGCATTATCAAAATTTTTGATAAAGATAAGGCGGGAAACCATCCCGCCTTTTTCGAATTTTTAATTAATTGTATCAGTTACTGTACCGCATGTCTTTTAATGAAAAATCATAACTGAGGGTTAAGAAAAATACATTGGCTTCCATACCTGCAAAAGGTCTTGAATTATTTTCCTGATAATTCTGATTAAAGAAATTATTAATAAAGTACTGCACTTTTAATCCTACTCTTTTTCTTGTTTGAAAACCTGCAAAAACGGAAGGCATAAAGAGCGGCGTTTGATCGGCAAACCATTCATTATTTTTTTCTACTTTATTACCATTCACAAATTTCTTTTCCTTGTAATTGAGTGCAAAATCAGCCTGTGCCCCAAGGTAAAAGAAATTCTTTTTGGGAAGGTTCCCGAATTTAAAACCTACGGGTACGCCCACGGCCAGTACACGACGTTTCCAGCGGATATTAGCCGTATCGTCATAAATAACACCGATATTTTTTCCACTGAAGCCTGTAAAGAAACCGGCATGTTTTCCAAAGTCATAATTGAAGTTGGTACCACCATTTAAAAAGAAAGTAAAACGGGGCACATTGTTAAGCATGTTGCCTCCGCGGCTCACATTTGAAAAAGAAACCAGTCCGGCATCACCACCCCGTGTACTGTACCATTTGTTTTTCTTTTTTTCTGTACTTTCCTGTGCTGTTGCTGATGAAAAGGCCATTACTGCCATTGCGAGTGTAAAAAATTGTTTTAGCATATTCTTCTGGTTTTTAAGTGATACGATGGGTAAAGAAGAAAGTTACATATCACTTTGCATTTTTTAACAAACTGCAATCTACCAATATACTTTCATTTGCACATACCTATTAATAAGCCGGCTTATTATCTTTGAACTATGAGCCTGCTCACATTCATCGCCTACACCGGTACGTTTGTATTTGCTTTAACAGGAGCATTCAAAGCAAGAGCTTTCAAAATGGATATTTTTGGCGGTCTTGTGCTGGCATTTGCAACCGCTTATGGAGGCGGCACACTTCGTGATTTGCTTATAGGCCGAACGCCGGTAAACTGGATTAATGATAATATCGCTTTGTTATTAGTTGTGGCCGGTACAGCATTTACATTTTTATTAAAAGAAAATGTGAATCGTTTTAAACGCACCATTTTTTATACTGATGCTATTGGATTGGGTTTATTTACTGCAGCAGGTATTGAAATAAGTATTAGATATGGTTTAAATGAATTGTATGCATTGGTGATGGGTGTTATATCTGCCACCTTTGGAGGTTTGATTGCTGATATTCTTTGCAATGCAGTACCCAACTTATTAAAACGGGGTGAACTTTATGCCACGGCCTGTGCTATTGGTGGTGCTGCTTATTTACTGCTGAAGCTCATTCCGCTGGAGTATAATCTCAACTTATTTATTTGTGTGATTGTTGTTGTGGGCATTCGAATTTATTCCAAACGAAAGCGGTTGACACTGCCGGAGATTTAAAAACTTCTGTTTGCTTTCACCCACTCTTTAATATAATCTGCTATTTCATGTGTATTGGTGCCGGGGTGAAACAGTTTACCCACACCCAAATCATATAACGACTTCATATCTTCTTCAGGAATAATGCCTCCACCGGTGAGTAACACATCATCCATACCTTTTTCTTTCATCAGTGCAATCACTTTTGGAAACACCGTATTATGAGCACCGCTTAAAATACTGATACCTATTGCATCCACATCTTCCTGTAAGGCTGCATTCACCACCATCTCCGGCGTTTGACGAAGACCGGTATAAATTACTTCCATGCCGGCATCACGCAAAGCAGTAGCAATCACTTTGGCGCCACGGTCGTGACCATCCAGTCCTACTTTGGCAACTAAAACTCGTACGGGTCTGCTCATAAAAAATAATTTGAGCTGCTAAAATACAGGGTTTCATTCAACAGATTAGTAACTTAGGTCATGCGTTACAGAAATTTTGGTAATACTTCTTTACAGGTTAGTGAAATTGGATTTGGTGCATGGGCTATTGGCGGCGGTGCTATGATTGGTACTACAGCCATTGGCTGGGGCGATGCAGATGATGCCGTATCCACAAAAGCCATTCATGCAGCGGTTGATGCAGGCATCAATTTTTTTGATACAGCTGATATTTATGGACTGGGACATTCAGAAGAACTTTTAGGAAAAGAAATCGGCAACCATTCAAATATCATTATTGCTACTAAGGTGGGTAATGTATCACGAAACGAAGAATTTACAGTTGATTATTCTAAAGAGTATATTATAACTGCATGTGAAGCATCACTCAAAAGATTACGAAGAGATTGTATAGACTATTATCAATTGCATACTGCACGAATGGTTCATTTACAAAATAGTGAATGCATTGAAGCGATGCAACAATTACAGCAGCAGGGCAAAATCCGTTACTGGGGTTTATCACTCAATACCTTTGAACCAACTGCTGAAGCTGCGTATTTGATGAATGAACATTTGGGTAATGGTTTTCAACTGGTACTCAATATCCTCAATCAAAAAGCATTGCCGTTATTACAGCAGGCAGCAGCTAAAGGTTATGGCATCATTGCAAGAATGCCTTTGCAGTTTGGATTGCTTACAGGTAAGTTTGATACCGCTGTAAATTTTTCTGATAACGACCATCGTAAAAACAGGCTCACAAAAGAAGTAATTAATGCATCGTTAACAGCTACTGCGCCTGTTTGGCAATTATGTGAAAAATACAATTGCACCAAAACACAACTGGCCCTTAGCTATATTTTGAGTTACGATGAAGTGAGCACCATCATTCCCGGTATACGTACACCGGAGCAGGTGTTGTTAAATACTTCTGGTTTGTTTCAACTTGAAGCGGAAGACCGGTTGCTGATTGAACAATTGGGAGCAAAAGAGTTTGCAGAACTGATGGAACTAATAAAAAAGCAGGGATGATAACGTTTCTATGCTTCTAATAAATAGAGCGCTTTCTCTATTCGCTTTACACTTTCCTCCATTCCAATCAACTCCGCAATCTGAAATACCGCCGGTCCAAACTTGCCGCCCACCAGCATCACACGCATGGGCAATTGCAATTCTCCTGCTTTGATATTTTTTTCAGCTGCTACATTTTTAAACGTTGTTTCTATTGCAGTCAGGTTCCATTCATTTAATTGATTGAGCTGAGATGCAAATTCAGTAAAGAATTGTTTCTTCTCTTCATTCCATTTGGGCTTGATGGCATCAGTATCAATCGTTTCAGGCGTTTGAAAAAAGAAACCGGCCTGTTGTACAAAATCAGTAAGCAGCGTACAACGCTCACGAACCAGTTCAATAATACGGTCTAAATAGGCAGTATCGTTTATTTGAATTCCGTTTGTTGATAAGATCGGTTCAATCTGCAATCGTAAATCTGCAATCTGCAATTTCTTCATCCATTCATGATTGAACCATTTTGCTTTTTCATAATCAAATTTGGCACCTGCGGCATGCACACGCTCCATGGAGAAATGTTCAATTAATTCGTTTTTGGTAAACAATTCCTGCTCCGTACCTGCATTCCAGCCCAGCATTGCCAGCATATTAATAAATGCTTCCGGTAAAAAACCTTTTTCTTTAAAGCCTTCCGTAAACTCATTGCTGCGGGGATCAGTCCAGTTCATAGCAAATACAGGAAAACCATATTTAGCACCGTCACGTTTGCTCAACTTTCCATTGGGCCCGAGTATTAATGGCAAATGCGCCCATTGCGGCATCTGTTTTTCCCAACCCAAATATTTCCAGAGTAATAAATGTACCGGAGCGCTGGACAACCATTCTTCACCACGAAACGCATGGGTTATCTTCATCAGATAATCATCTACCACTACAGCTAAATGATAGGTGGGCATACCATCAGCTTTTAATAACACTTTATCATCTGCCAGATTGGTATCAAAACTGATTTCGCCACGAATCATATCTGTAAACTGTACCACTTCATTCTCCGGCATTTTAATACGAATCACATGAGGTGTGTTTGCTTCCAGCAGTTCTTTTACTTCAGCATCTGTTAAGTTTAAACTGTTGCGCATTTTTTTCCGAATGCGATGGTCGTATTGTGGCGATGGATTTTCAGGAGTTTTATTTGCTTCACGCATTTGCTCCAATTCTTCTTTGGTATCAAAGGCATAATAAGCATAACCATGCGTCACTAAAATTTCAGCATACTTGCGATATCTTTCTTTACGTTCGCTTTGTTTATAAGGCCCGTATTCGCCACCATGAATCACACTTTCATCGGGCTCCAGTCCGCACCATTGCAGGCAATCAAAAATGTATTGCTCGGCACCTTCTACAAATCGTGTTTGGTCAGTATCTTCAATCCGTACAATAAATTTTCCACCATGATGGCGGGCAAACAAATAATTGTATAACACGGTGCGTACACCGCCTAAATGCAAACCTCCCGTGGGGCTGGGAGCAAAACGTACTCTTACACTCATGCGGCAAAGATAAAGATGGAAGGCTCACCTGTTTCAGTCTTTACAAACAAAACACATTTTATACCTTCACCATCTATGCTCAATCGCCATTTTTTATTGTGTGGTCTATTGTTAAACAGTTGCATTGCAGTTGCGCAAAGGGAATTTCTTTTGCCTGATATAAAAGTTGAATACGACAGCGTAATAACTGCCTGCAAACTGCAACTCATTCCACTCAAACGTATGGAACCGCTGTTACCAGCCGATACTATTAATCAAAGTAAAACCACCATTAAGCTCAAACAGGGTATGCAGCAAAAAACAGTTCAGATAAAAGAGCATGGTAATTATATGCTGGAAGATATTAACTGGCTGCTCATTGAAAACAAAAGTGGCAAAGACCTCATTCTTAAAAGTGGTGAAATGGTGAGCGGTGGCCATCAGGACCGGGTTTTTGCAAGAGATACCATTTTAGCATCATCTAATCAGCTGCACAAAGTACCTGTATATTGTATAGAAGAAGAACGATGGAGCAAAACAGAAAAAAAATTTATACATCGTGGACATATAGCTTCCGGGCTTCAAAAAATAATTGACAGTGCCCATAGCCAAACAAGAGTGTGGGATGAAATAAGGAAACTATTGAAGCAAAATAATCTAACAAAAAGTTCATCCTTCGCTTATTTTTTCAACAACAAAAAAATTGCCGATTCCGTATTTAACTGCAATAAACAATTGTTTGAACAATTTAGAAAAAGAGATAGCAGTTATGTGGGCTTTATTGCTGTAACAGGAAATAAAATTCTGGCTGCAGAAGTATTTATCAATTCTACGTTGTTTTATCAAACATTACCACAACTGCTGGAAAAATATGGATCCGAAGTGGCCCTATTCGGAAGCATACCTTCGCTGAGCAATGAGGTAATTAAAGCGTATGCTGATGCGTTATTGCAACCATCCACCCAAACAAATTTTATCAACAAACAGGGTAAGCGATTTTTTTATCGTAATGTGTTAATACAGATTTCAACGTATTAGTTTACTGCTTATCTTCAAGCCATGCGGTATATAGTAACAACTCCTTGGTGGTTAAGGCTCCTGTTTCCAAAAGGGCTTATATGGGATGTACCTGTAAAAGAAAAAATTCTATACCTCACCTTTGACGACGGGCCCCATCCGGAGCATACCGTATTTGTATTAGATGAACTAAAAAAATTCAATGCAAAAGCTACATTCTTCTGCATCGGTAAAAATGTAAAAGAGTATCCTGAAATATACAAGCGTATTTTACTGGATGGGCATAAAACAGGTAACCACACACATAATCACCTCAATAAAAAAAATACGAATGATGAACAATGGCTGGGCGATGTAAAAGAAGCAGCCAAGTGGATTGACAGTAATTTATTTCGCCCACCCTATGGCCGTATCAACAGCTTTTGTGCACAAACATTAATACACGCAAAACCGGGATTTAAAATTGTAATGTGGAATGTATTAAGTGCAGATTTTGATACCTCCAAAACCGGTGAGCAATGTTTTACCCATATAAAAAAACATGCAGGTAATGGCTCCATTATCATATTTCATGACAGCGAAAAAGCAGCACAAAGACTTCAATATGCATTACCCAAAACCCTGGAATACTTTGCTGACAAGGATTTTCAATTTCACGCATTAAGCATGTAACGCATTAAAAAAGAAGGGCTTGGGTAGAAACCCAAGTCCGTTTTTAATCCGTACCCTATGAAAACTGGCTCTAAGGTACAATTTCTTTTACGTTATTTCCAAACGTTTTTTTAGCGAGGTAAAGTGATCTCAACTGTTCTGCCATTTACAGTAAGTGTGGCTTTGTTATCACAATCACCATTTCCATAATTTAAGAGTCCTGTATTGTTGTTTACTCTAAAGCGAATTACTCCTTTTGAAATCCAACGGCAAGTGAATTTTTTGATTAAAGGTTCTGTAATTTCATGAGCCCATGTAGTACCACGGTTATTCTCACCACGACCACCACCTGTAATTGAGAAAATATCATCCAGAGGGAACATTGGTGAACCATTACCTTCAACTTGTATTACTGTTCTTGTACTTGTCCATTTAACCCAACGACCGCTGTCCCATGTAAGCTGACCGTTAATTACTTTAGTGGTAAGGCTCAGATTGTTTGAAGTGCTGGTATTCTCCACTTGGTAAATACCCTGTACCTGTACACTATCTACTTTGTAGCCTACAAATTCAGTTGTGGCTTTGCTGCCTGGTATACGCATTGGGCCGGTATACACTGTTACAATTTTGCCTTTTCTCACTTTACCATCACGTCCAAGACAACCAGTAGCACCAAAATCAATTGTTACTGTTTTAGGAAATACACCACGTATCTGTGGAAATACAGTTACTGTAAAGCAACGTTGTGTACTATCAACACGGCCTGTAATATCTCCATTTGCCATACGGCCAGCAAAAACTCCTGCACCGGCAGTTATACCCAATTCTTCACCACCTGCTTCGGCACCAATGCCCATGGTAGTGTTAAATACTTCATCATAAGCACCATCAGCTTCAGTATCGCTTACTGTACTTTCCACAGTAGCTTCTACTTCTGCACTGGCTGTGCTGTTTTCTTTTTTACATGAGGTAAAAAGCAGGCCTCCTGAGAGCAAAATCGCAAGAGCACCTTTAGTAAACATGTTTCCTGTTTTCATGATATACGTTTTTTTAGGTTTTAAAAAATGAAACGAACATATTAGAGACTTTGGGACTGTCCGTTGGTTTAAGCACTGTTAAAATATTTTTTGGGCTAGGGGCCTTTTACCGGTAAATAAACGTGTTCCAGCATCCTTTAGGTGCCTTACCGCCTGATGCAGCACACACCGCTTCGCTCATTCATGCGTGCCGCCGCAGCCCTTTATGGTTGTACTGTAATAAGCAGTTATCTCTGTAACGCTTTTAAGCCATTTCTATTTTGTTCAACTGCGGTTCTTTATTATTTCTAAACATATTCATATAAAGGACATTGGCTTTCCTGTTCTACATTTGCTGAAGATGCGTGTTATAGATACACATACTCACCTTTATCTGGCCGATTTTAAAGTTGATATTGAAGAAGTGATGAACCGTGCTGCTGCTGCAGGTGTTCAAAAATTTTATCTTCCCAATATTGACAGCAGTACCATTGTTGATTTGATGCACCTTGAAAAAAAATATCCCGGGCAATGTATAGCCATGATGGGTTTACACCCCTGCTCAGTAAAGCAGAATTATGAGGAAGAGTTGCAAACAGTGAAAGAATGGCTGGGTAAAAGAGCTTTTGCTGCAGTGGGAGAAATTGGCCTGGATTATTACTGGGATAAAACTTTCATATCACAGCAAAAGCAAGCCTTTCAGCAGCAAATAGAATGGGCTTTGCAATATGATCTGCCTATTGTTATACACAGCCGGGATTCACTGCAGGATTGTATTGAAATAGTTCGGTACAATCAAAACGGAAAGCTGCGTGGTATCTTTCATTGTTTTGGAGGCTCAGTAGAAGAAGCAAGGCAAATTTCAGATTTAAACTTCTTAATGGGTATTGGCGGAGTAGTTACATACAAAAAAGCAGGGTTAGCACAAACGTTGAAAGATATACATCTATCCTCATTGGTTCTGGAAACCGATGCGCCTTATTTAACACCCGTTCCGTTCCGGGGAAAACGAAATGAGCCTGCTTTTTTGCAACATGTAATTTCAACAATTGCAGAAGTAAAAAACATATCAGTTGATGAAGTTGCAAAAATCACTACCTCTAATGCACAAAAATTATTCGATAAGAAAGCCTGATAAATGTATTTTTGCTGCTTTCCGGAGACTTGCTCGAGTGGTTGAAGAGGCACGCCTGGAAAGTGTGTATACGGGAAACCGTATCAAGAGTTCGAATCTCTTAGTCTCCGCAAACCGAACAACCAATGATGTTCGGTTTTTTTATTCTTCAACGTCTGATTGAGGTATAAAAAATAGGCCGTCCCTGAAAAGAGTCGGCCGTTGCTAACCTATGAAAAACACCTATTCGCAAATTAAGTAATTAATTTTTTGAATTACAACTAATTTCTATTACGGCGTTGCAACAATGGCCTTTGAGGGCTATTTTTTATCCGATTCATCAACGCCCGTCTGAAATCTCCTTCAGCCTTAAAAAAAGTTCGGACTCTTGGCTGACCAATAACTCCCGCAAAACGATCACGATAGCGTTTTCTTATGTCAAGGATTTTTTGATCCCTGTCTAATTCATCAGCATCAGGATTACGTTTAAAGTTGCGTATTGCCTGGTTTATATCTTTTTTATAGTCATTAAAAATAGGCCAGAACTTTTGTGCCTCTTCCGTTGTAAGACCAAGTTTTTGGCTAATGTAGCCTACTTCCATTGCCTGAATTTTTTCTTCAGCCTTTGGATCGGGCTGTGCGTCCTGTGCTGCAGCAGCAATACCCATCATCAACAAAACCGCAAGTGTAAACATCTGTTTCATAATATCATTAATTTATTTCTGTTGTTGTTTTCTCTGTATTATCCAGTTGATTCATAAAACTTTCAAGCAATGCATCTTCTTCTGCTGGTGTGTCCGTTGTTTCTTCAGGCTCTTCCGGTAACGAAGACAAAATTGCCACATCAGAAGCCGAAGAAGTATTTTGCAGATAGTTGATTACATCATTTTCACTAATATTATTGAGTTCCTGATTAAGCTTTGCCTCTGTATTGTATTTTTTCAATCCCTGCTTTACGTAGCTGTCTAATTGTTGAGAACCTGTTAGTCTGCTCAAACCAAATGCAATCATCAACAAAACAGATGCGGCCGCAGCTAGCCTGATAATTGTTTTACGCTCAAATAAGCGAACAACAGTTGCGGGCTTTTTTGACTGAAGTACAAGAGATGTGGCATCTAATTGTTCAAAAAAACCAGGAGGCACTTCATACAAATTTTCCTTTTTCAATGAAGCCAGTAATGGAGAAAGTGTGAGCAGTTCATCAACTACAGAAATTTCTTGCTGAGTCTTGATTTTACTCATAATAGAATGGCTGAGGCCGGAAAAGTAATCATCAGGCACACTGAAAGGTGTAGTTTTTCCGGCAACACTTATCAGAGAAGTATCAGTACCACTGCCTGCTTTTACTTTGTTAGTAATTACTTCGCTCAGCGTTTCAAAATAGTTGTTGGGCACTGTATAGGGCATATCGGTGCCAAGGTCAGCAACGGCCGGGCTTATAGCCACTAACTCATTCCATATTTCAAGATTACGGGTCATTACAATTGAATAGATGTTAAAAGAGGGTTGAGGTTTAATGATTCAGAATAAAATCTTCAATTTTCTTTACGGCATGATGATAACTTGCTTTAAGTGCTCCAGTACTGGTTTCCAGCACCCGGCTCATTTCTTCATAAGGCATTTCATCATAATACCGTAAATTAAAGACAACCCGCTGTTTTTCAGGCAGTTGCTGAATAGCTACCTGCAGCTTCCACTCTAATTTATTACTGTCAAAATGTTTATCTGCTTTTATACTGTTAGTTAGGCCTGTATCTTCACCTCCATCAATGGAAACAGCAGATCGTTTTTTCTGCTGTTCTAAAAACGTAAGACTTTCGTTGGTGGCAATACGGTAAAGCCAGGTATAAAGCTGGCTATCTTCTCTAAAATTTTCCAAACCATTCCATACTTTGATAAACATGTTTTGGAGCACATCATTAGCGTCTTCATGCTCAATTACCATGCGGCGTACATGCCAATACAATTTTTCCTGGTATTTTTTGATAATACTTGTAAAAGCACGCTCCTTGGTTGCAGCGTCTTTAAACTGGAGCAAAAGTTCTTTGTCTTCAACTTGCGTCATGCGAATAGCAGTTTTTAGGTTATTGGTATTACAATTTTAACTACGGCACACAAATCAGGTATAAAAATATAAAACCCGTCGCATTGACGGGTTTTAGTTATTAAGGTTTAATTCATTTACTTGCGGACCAATACTTTTTCTGCGGCTGCAATAATATCTGGCACATCCAAACCGTACTTTTTAAGCAATTCAGCAGGTTTTCCACTTTCACCAAAAGTATCTTTTGTACCTACAAATTCTATTGGCACAGGGAAATTTTTAGCTGCCGTTTGTGCTATACTATCGCCCAAGCCACCAATGATATTATGCTCTTCGGCCGTTACAGCACATTTGGTTTTACGAAGCGAAGCCAATACGGCTTCTTCATCCAGAGGCTTAATGGTGTGTATGTTAATGACTTCAACAGAAATTCCTTTTGCCTCCAGTGCAATACCTGCCTGCACTGCATTCCATACCATGTGGCCACAGGCAAAAATGGTTACATCTGTTCCTTCTGATAATTTTTGTGCTTTACCAATTACAAATTCATCTTCGGGTTTTGTAAAAATGGGCCATACCGGACGGCCAAAACGCAGATACACCGGGCCTTCAAAATCTGCTATAGCCATGGTTGCCTGCTTGGTTTGATTGTAATCTGCCGGTACAATTACCGTCATGCCGGGGAGCATTTTCATCAAACCAATGTCTTCCAGAATCTGATGTGTGGCACCGTCTTCGCCCAGGGTGAGACCGGCATGCGAAGCACAGATTTTTACATTTTTTCCGCTGTAAGCAATGCTTTGACGAATTTGATCATACACACGTCCGGTGCTGAAATTGGCAAAAGTGGTGGTATAAGGAATTTTGCCTCCTATCGTTAATCCTGCTGCAATGCCCATCATGTTCGCTTCGGCAATTCCGCATTGAATAAACCTTTCAGGAAATTCCTTCATAAATTGATTAAGCTTAAGAGAGCCCGCTAAATCTGCTGTTAACGCTACAATATTGGGATTGTTTCTTGCTGCTTCTGCAATACCGTCACCAAAACCACTACGTGTATCTTTATTACCAGTTACCTGAATATCTTTTAATGCCATGGGAAAAAATTAGAGGGGTCTTAAAAATTGCTGCAAAGAAAAGGGAAAGTTTTGAGTTGGGGTGGAACTTGTATGATGAAGTAACTAACAGAAAAGCCACAATCTAATTAATTTAACCCGCTATTTTGTGCGGAGTAAAAATTCTCATCTTCTTCCAGAAACTGCTCCCACTGCCAGGCGGTGCGCATCATATCTTCCAGGGTATATTTTGCCTTCCATCCAAGAAACATTCTTGCTTTATCATTGCCGGCATAAATAGCAACAACATCACCGCTGCGGCGTGGGCCAATGGTATATTTGAGTTTTTCACCACTTACTTTTTCAAACGCATTAATTGCCTCCAGTACTGTTACACCATTACCTGTTCCCAAATTATAAACTTCACAGGGTGAAAAGTTTTTTAAACTTATGAGATAATCTAATGCCAGTGTATGTGCATGGGCTAAATCGCACACGTGTATAAAATCCCTTATGCAAGATCCATCTCTGGTAGGATAATCATTTCCAAATACTGTTAACTGAGGAATTTTACCAATAGCGGTTTGTGTTATGGCGGGTACAAGATTTTGCGGCTTACCTATAGGAAATTCACCAATCCATCCACTGGGGTGTGCACCTACAGGATTAAAATACCGAAGTAAAACAGCCGTTGATACACTGTTCTTAATTGTTTCACTCACAATTTGTTCTCCCATTTGTTTGGTATAGCCATAAGGACTCTCAGCAGGTTTGGGAGGTGTTTCTTCAGTTACCGGTATTTCGTCTGGATTGCCATAAACGGTGCAGGATGAAGAAAAAACAAAATGGGGAATCTTAAACTCATCTACACATTTCAACAGATTTATTAATGAAAGCAGATTATTCTCAAAATACAGCAATGGTTTTTCTACACTCTCCCCCACTGCTTTATAGGCTGCAAAATGAATTACACCCGTTATATCTGCATTTTCCTGGATAACTGCATAGGTATCATCATAGTTGCACAAATCAACTTTATAATTCTTTACAGGCTTACCAATTATTTTTTCTACACCATCCAATATTCTTGATGTTGAGCGGGAATTATTATCAATTGAAATCACCTCATACCCATGCTGCACCAAATCTACAATGGTGTGTGAACCAATATAACCGCATCCACCTGTAACTAAAATTTTCTTCATGTGTGCCGGGTAATTTTTATTTCTGACTGATTAGGTTTATTAAGTATTGGCCGTAACCGCTTTTGAGTAACGGCTTTGCAAGTTCGTTCAGTTGTTCTGTGCTTATAAATCCTTTACGCCATGCAATTTCTTCAATACAGGCTATTTTAATACCCTGCCTTTGCTCAATAACCTGTACAAACTGTGAAGCCTGCATGAGCGAGTCAAATGTACCGGTATCTAACCAGGCAGTACCTCTGTCTAAAATTGACACTTTTAATTTTCCACGTTTTAAATACTCCTTGTTAACATCTGTAATTTCATATTCACCCCTTGGGCTGGGTTTGAGATTTTTTGCAATACCTGTTACATCATTATCATAAAAATATAAACCGGGCACAGCGTAATTACTTTTAGGTTTTGCAGGTTTTTCTTCAATACTCAATACATTATTGTCTTTGTCAAACTCTACAACACCATAACGTTCCGGGTCGCTCACATGATATGCATAAATTATACCGCCATCAGGATTGGTATTATTAGCCAATAGTGAACCTAATCCGGCGCCATAAAAAATATTATCACCTAAAACCAAGGCCACTTTATCGCTGCCAATAAATTCTTCACCTATTACAAATGCCTGTGCCAAACCGTTTGGCACCGCCTGCTCAGCATAAGTAAAAGCTATGCCCAGATTTTGTCCATTGCCCAGCAAGCGTTTAAAATGGGGTAAATCATGCGGTGTAGATATAATGAGAATTTCTTTTATACCCGCCATCATTAAAATACTGAGGGGATAATAAATCATGGGTTTATCATAAACGGGCATAATTTGTTTACTGATGGCATATGTTATGGGATGCAATCGTGTGCCGGAGCCGCCTGCAAGGATTATACCTTTCATACCTGATTGTTATGCGGCAAAGATGATGAAATCTGCTAAATAAATCTTATTGAAATTAAAAGATAAGATGGTAAAGATAATAACATAGAGCTGCGAGTACACCGCTTACAGGAATGGTTAAAATCCAGGCCCATACAAGATTTACAGTAACACCCCAGCGTACTGCACTCAAACGCTTAGTAGCACCCACGCCTATGATGGAACCTGTTATTGTATGTGTAGTACTAACGGGAGCGCCTAAGTTAGCTGCGGTAAATAATGTAATGGCACCTGCAGTTTCGGCACAAACACCTTCAAGCGGCGTAACCTTGGTAATTTTTGTACCCATGGTTTTCACAATTTTCCATCCACCACTCATTGTACCAAGGCCAATTGCTGCATAGCAGGCAATGGGAACCCAGTTTGGCATTTGATCAAATGTTTGAATTTGCCCTCCGGCAATTAAGGCAATTGTAATAATACCCATTACTTTCTGTGCATCATTGCCACCATGCCCCACACTAAAAGCAGCAGATGAAACCAACTGCAGTGACTTATACATGTTTGCTGTACGGTAAGCAGATTCACCTTTAATGTGATTATAAAGATAGGAGGCAACAAATATAACACCTATGCCAAGCAATGCCCACTTTTCAAAATCCTTTTTGAAAGGGATAAATAAAACGCAGCCACCTACCAAAACTGATATAATGATGATTTTTAACAAGAAGTTTTTTTGAATTGTAACAATTGTAATAAAAATGGAAATCAACATACCGATAATGGGCGCAAGTATAATAAATAACAACGTTTTGTAAATACTGGCCTGGTCAATACTGTCAAAGCCAGCATGTGCTACTGCGGCACCTGCAAACCCTCCAATTAACGTATGGGATGAGGAAGAAGGGATGCCATACCACCAGGTTAATAAATTCCAGGTAATAGCTGCAATTAAGCCACACAAAACAACCGGCAATGTAATTTGATCTGAGTGAACAGTTTTAGCTATTGTATTAGCTACAGCATGGTCACTGAAAATAAAAAAAGCGATGGAATTAAAAAACGCAGCCCAAATTACAGCCTGAAACGGTGTGAGTACTTTTGTTGAAACAATGGTAGCTATGGAATTGGCCGCATCGTGAAAACCGTTGATGTAGTCAAAGATGAGTGCCAGAGCTATAATAATTACTACTAAAGTCATAAATGAAGTTTGAAGATTGGGGTTGGAAGATTTGAAGATTTAGCGGCTGCGGTTCATGAATCTTCAAATGAAATAAATATTCAAATCTTCAAATAACTCTAAGCATATTTTACAATGATAGACTCAATTACATTGGCAGCATCTTCACATTTATCAGTTGCAATTTCCATTACCTGATAAATTTCTCTTTTCTTAATTACTTCTTTAGCATCCTGCTCGGTTGCAAACAAGCGCTCAATACTCAAATCAAAAATATCATCAGCCTGGTTTTCTATGCTGTTTACCTTTACTAACGCATCTGTAATCTGACGCATGTTTTTCATGTCTTTTAATTCGCTTACAGCTTTACAAATGCTGTCGCAGCCCTGTACAATTAACTCCGCCATTTTGCTGAAACTTTCGTGCAGTGGATCCACACGGTAAAAGTTGATTTTTTTGGCTGAAGCAAAGATGTAATCAGCTACGTCATCCATGGCAGAAGCCAGGTAGTGAATATCTTCCCGGTCAAAGGGTGTAATAAAATTGCGGCTCAATTCTGTAAAAATCTTATGCGTTACATCATCATTTTTATGCTCCAAGTCTTCAATTTCACGCAATATCTTTTCTCTTTCTTCGTAAGAAGGCTCGCTTACCATTTTACGTAACAGCTTTGCCATTTCAAGGCTTGTAACTGATACATCTTCAAAGAGTTTGTAAAATATTTTGTCTTTGGGCAGAAATAACTTCATGAAAGAATTGATTGCTGACATATCCGCTTTTTAAAATTTAGCAAAAATAGGTTCTTCATCACCCTACGTTCTAAAACCAATGTACTTAATAATTTCTTAACATAGGGTAGAAAGATGATGGGCAAGGGGCAGATAAAAAAGATTTTGACACATACTTTTTTTTGGCAACGTTTGCAATGATGATTAAGTGATAAACCGGTAAAATCTTATTCTTCAGTTAACAATTCCTTAATATGCTGTTTACTTTGGCATAATATGGCCCGAGTTCCTTTGCGGCATAAATTGAAATTATGTTCAGGAACGCTTTGGGAAAATCAGTTATCACGTTAGTCATTGTTTTAACTTCTCTTATCACATCAGCGCAGCAACTAAAATTATCAGGCCGTGTGCTAAACCAGAAAAACGAACCCGTTCCGGGTGCCACTATTTCAGTAACCGGTCTTTCACGCAATATTGCAGCAGATGTGGAAGGCCGTTTTACTGTTACTCTGGAAGATGGTAAAAAGTACACTATTACAGTTACAGCCGTTGGCTACCAGGCTAAAGCTGTAGATGAAGTGGAAGTTAAAAAGGGTGATGATAATGTAATTACTATAGTAATGGAAGTAGCTGCTAAAGTAGGTACTGAAATTGTAATACGCAGCACCGCCCGTAAGGAAAATACTTCCGGCTTATTAAACTTTCAACGAAACAATGTATCGCTCTCCAGCGGTTTAGCGGCAGATTTTATACGCCGTACACCTGATAAAAATACAGGTGAGGTGTTACGCCGTGTAAGTGGTGCTTCTATTCAGGATAATAAGTTTGTTGTTGTTCGTGGTTTAAGTGATCGTTATAACCAGGCACTTATTAACAATGCCATGCTTCCATCTTCTGAGCCTGATAAAAAAGCATTTTCATTTGATGTTATTCCGTCACAGTTAATTGATAATATAATAATTAATAAAACAGCTACGCCTGATTTAACAGGTGAGTTTGCAGGCGGGCTTGTGCAAATTAATACCAAGGACATCCCTTCCAAAAACTTTGTAACTGTAGGGATAGGTTTAGGATTTAACACACAGTCTATTGGCAAGGATTTCATAAGTAACGAAAGGGGCCAATATGACTGGTTAGGCTTTGATGACAGAAGAAATTTACCTGGATCATATCCGTTAAAGTATGGTGTGTATAATACATTGCCGGTAGAACAACGCAGAAATATTGCTGCTGATTTCCGTGATGATGTATGGAACGAAGTAAATTCTGTAGCAGGACCAATCCAGTCCTACAATATTACATGGGGCAATGCAGTACGTGGTAAAAAAGGCGGTACGTTTGGTTCAGTTGTTGGTATTACTTACCGTAATTCAAAGTTATTGTATACTGCTACCAAAGAACTGTTTGAACGTGGCCAAAACAGTCAGGCGTTTTTTGATTTTACTGACCGCCAGAATAAATACAGTACCAATGTGGGAGGTATTGTAAATCTTGCATGGACAAAAGGCAAAAACAAGATAGCTTTCAAGAATCTTTTTAATCAATTGTTTGAAGATAATTATTATCAACGTACCGGTATCAATACAGAAAATCTTCAGGATGTAAGTCTTCGTTCTTCTGTACTTAATCAAAGAACACTATTTTCATCTCAATTAGAAGGTACACACACGTTCCTGAGTAAATTGAAGTTTAACTGGAATTTTAATTACTCGTATAATAATAAAGAACAACCGGATTTACGGGTTATAACATACGGAAGAAGCATCGGCACAAACAACCCTTTCCAGGTAAACCTGAGAGGTAACAATACCAATCGTTTTTTCAGCAATCTTACTGACCATGGTTTTGGAACCAACGGTTCACTTTCGTATGATTTCAAAATCAAGGAACAAAAGCAAACAGTAAAAATTGGCGGAAGCACCCTCATTCGTCTGCGTGATTTCAGAGCTACTATATTCGGCTACTCTGAACCAACAGATATTTCACTGATTAATCTTCCTTACAATACCATTTTCAACAAACAAAACTTTACCAAGAACAACAGTTTTGAAATGATCACTGCTTTACAAAACCCGCAGGATAAATATTATGGAATTTCGGCTTTATCTGCAGGATATGTAATGTTTGATAATAAACTTGCTGATAACTGGCGTTTGATTTGGGGCACAAGGGTTGAAAATTTTGAACAGTTTCTGAAATCAAACCAGCAGGGAACAGATAAAGCACAGGTTGTGCTTACAAGCAAACTGGATTTCTTACCATCAGCTAATGTTACTTACAATGCAGGAAGTAAATCAAATATCCGTGCTGCTTTTTCAAGAACAGTAGCCCGCCCTGAGTTCAGGGAGATAGCACCATTTGCTTTCTTTGATTTTGAAGTGATTGCCTCTACTGCAGGTCAACCTAATTTAAAACGCAGCAGTATTTTAAATGGAGACTTACGCTATGAGTGGTATCCCAGAGCAGGTGAAGTTATTTCATTAGGTGTGTTTTACAAAGACTTTACTGACCCTATTGAATTACGTTTAAACAGTGCCAGCGTTGCCACACGCCGTCAATACGAATTTCAAAATGCAGCAAGCGCTACATTGTATGGTACTGAAATTGAATTCAGAAAGAGTTTAGCCTTTATTGCTAAATCAAAACAGTGGCTTGAAAAACTATTCTTTACCGGTAATGTATCTATCATCTATTCTGAGGTAGTACTTACAAATACTGATGCCAGCGGAAATACGGTAGCACCCACACAACGTCCGCTGCAGGGTCAATCGCCTTATCTTATTAATGCAGGCTTTCAATATGACTCTAAAGGTGGCAGCGGTTTTTCATTACTCTATAACAGAATTGGCCAACGTTTAGCCCTGGTAGGTAATGCAGATTTTGGTGATATCTATGAGCGTCCCCGCCATCTTGTTGATTTTCAGGTTACACAAAAAATTCTGAAGCGTAAAGGTGAGTTACGTCTTACTATCAGCGACATCTTTAATCAACCCATTGAGACTTATGAAAACCGTGATACAAAGGAGGCTTTCAGTAGCAGTATTGATAAAATATTCAGCTCCTTTAAACCCGGTACAACATTTACAATAGGATTCACTTACGATTTTGACTTTAAAAAATAAGCAACAAAAAAAACAATAAACAGGATATTATGAAACAAGTCCTCACTTCGTTAGCAGCTATCAGCCTTTTTGCGGTTACTTCATGTATTAAGGTTGATATTGATGATTCAGTATCAAACACAGGTACTAATGCGCCTGTTGGTACCACCCTTCAGGAACGAATCATTGCATCAAAGATTTTAACCGGCAACATCAATGAAAATGTTGAATTGCCAAAAGGTAAATATACCCTGAGAGGTTATGTTTACGTAAATAACCGTGCACGCTTAACCTTTGCTGCGGGATCTGTAATAGTAGGTGATACAGTAAACAAAGGCGCCTTAATCATTGAGCAAAATTCAAGATTAATTGCTGAAGGTACTGTAGCAGAACCTATCGTATTTACATCTGGTAAGCCGGCAGGACAACGCAGACCAGGCGACTGGGGTGGTATTGCTATAGCAGGTAATGCTCCTACTAATCGTTCTACTCCTCCTTTGCTTGAAGGTGGTATCAATGCAGTATATGGTGGAAGTTTAGCAAATGATAACAGCGGTATACTCCGTTATGTACGTATTGAATTTGCAGGTATAGCAGCTGACCCCAACTCAGAAATCAATGGACTTACGCTTGGTGGTGTAGGCAGCGGTACCATTATTGAAAATGTACAGGTATCTTATGGTAATGATGATGCGTTTGAATTTTTTGGCGGTACAGTAAACTGCAGAAACCTTATAGCATTTGCAACTGCCGATGATGATTTTGACTTTGATTTTGGTTACGTAGGCCGTATTCAATTTGGTGTATCATTACGTGATCCTTTATTTGTAGATGGTGGTGATGCAGGTAATGGCATTGAGTGTGACAACGATGGTGCCGGTACAACCGCTTCACCCAGAACACGCCCTGTATTAAGCAACTTTACTTTTTGCGGACCTAACAATGCACCGGGTACCTTGGCAAATCATAATTTCAATACACGTTTCCGTCGTTCTACTCATTTTGTTTTAGTGAATTCTATCTTAATGGGATACCAGGTAGCAGGTTTTCAGTTTGAAAGTGATTCTACTGCAGCTGCTTACTTAGATGGTCGCTCCTTATTCCGTAACAATCTTGTACATGCAGTTACAGCACCTTACCGTGTAAACTCTACAACATTAACTAATGCAACAGCTGTGCGTACACAGGCAGAAAGCCAGGGTTGCACTACATATACTGATTGGAATGCAATTCAGTTGGAAAATCCTTTCAACCTTGCTGCTCCTAACTTTTTACCAAAAGCAGGAAGCCCTGCATTGAGCGGAGCAAGCTTTACAGGTTTAACAGGTTTTACAGCAACAACGTATGTGGGTGCATTTGGTACTACTAACTGGATGCAGGGCTGGACCAGCTTTACACCACAAACAAATGTATATTAATAAGAGCTTATAAATTTTTCCTTAAGCAAGTATCCTTTATTCGGCCCTCCGTTCCCGGAGGGCTTTTTTAATGGAGTAAAGTTCATATTAGAGTAACTATTGGCTAACATTCGCATTACATAGAGCCTGCATATTTGCATCATCAATCAGTAAATCAATAATTTTTGGGTTAATAATCAAAAGCAATCATTTTTTCTCATGCAATTGTCCACCTGTATTTTTATACGGGTGTTTTTATTTACCAGAGCAGATGCCCCTGCTTCACCCGCAACTGAATAGAAAAAACAGTTTCAAATGTTTTCAGCGGATTTTCCTTCAACACAAGAAATGATGCCTCATACCCTTCTTTCAATGCAGCAATTTTACGTTGTGGAAAGATAGCAAGTGGTGTTACTTCGCACCACAGTTTCAATAATTCAAGATTGGAATAAATGTTGAGCTTGTACAAATAATCTGCTTCGGTTTTTGATGTAAGATTATAACTGTCTGATGCAATGGTTACCTGTACATTGTACTTTTTTAATAATTGAAGATTTTGTTTTTGAACAGCCAGTTGTTGATTACGCTTTGCAGAATCGGTTTCTATAACTTCTGTTTGTGAAAGTGAATACGTAGCATCTGCATGTATCCTTTTCTTTTTCATTCGCCTGGCAATGGCGGGCGTGAGTTGATAATAAGCAGCATCAAAACCATCTTTCCAGCGTATTTGATAACCGGGCAGGTGATTGATTTCATCTACGCCTGCTTTAACGGCATGTAATACATCTGCCGGCGTTTCAACATGGCAACTTACTTTTAAACCAGCAGTATGTGCATAACTTACAATTTGTTTTACCAATTGGGGGTTTATTCCTTTTTTTCCGTTGAAAGCTGTATCATTTTTTCTTTGTTCATACTCTTCACTGTACAACAAATATACTTTGATGAATGCAGGTTTATCCGCCATTATAAACGGCCATTTTCTGTGCAGTTCTTCCTTTGAATCAATTACATAATAAGCGTGGCCTTCCATGCTTCTGTTTGTCCACCCGGTAATTGATTTTTTATAAATTGTGGTGAGCAGATAGGAATACAAGCCGGTGGGATGTCCGCCGCTACCTGTTAAACCGCCATTGGCAAAAATTACATCCACACTGCCCGGTGTATTTATTTTGGCTTCAATCTTTTTTGTGGTAAACGGAATGCTGTTGGGATTTTTAATATAGAATATTCCATCACTGAGATAGCGCTCATTAAACACATCAAACTCCAACTCTGTATCCGGCGAGTGGTTATGTGCTTCACCAAATGGCGGAATGATATAACTCATGTTGAGATCAACCACTGTATCTACATGTGCCGGTTTTGTTTTGGTAAAAATACCATTAACGCTGTAAAATTCAGTGGTTACAAATCCGCTGCCATTAAACCACTGGCCGTTTGTGAAATGAATATTTTTCTGTGCATGGCTTAACAATGTGAACATACAGATCCAAAACATCCCTAAAAAAATTTGTACAGGCTTATTGTGTTTCATGAATTACAAAAAAGTATTTGACAAACTAAAAATAAGAAAGAGCGCTTAAATCAAAGCTGATTCTGCCCAAAGAGTTCATACAGGGTTAACGATTAGGTAATAAATCAGTAATCTCCTCTTGTTTATTTTACAATAGTTATATCCCGAAAAATGAAAAGCCAACAATACATCAGCTCTAAAATCAAACCCTTCAACATCCTGTTGCAAGTATCATTTTCCCCAAACAACATTGCACATGAAAGAACCCAAAAAAAGAAAGCTTGATATTCTTGTACTGTCAGACATTCATTTGGGCACTTATGGATGTCATGCAAAAGAGTTGCTGGTTTATCTCAAATCTGTAAAACCAAAAACGCTCATTCTTAACGGTGATATCATTGACATCTGGCAGTTCAGCAAACGGTACTGGCCCAAAAGCCATATGAAAGTAATTAAGCTGTTAACCGGATGGATGAGTAAAGGGGTAAAAATTTATTACATACCCGGCAATCATGATGAAATGCTGCGGCGTTTTGCAGGTTTTAAGATTGGCTCTTTCTCTATTGTAAACAAACTGGTGCTGGAGCTTGAAGATGAAAAGAAAGCCTGGATATTTCATGGTGATGTGTTTGATGTAACCATGAAGCATAGTAAATGGCTGGCCAGGCTGGGTGCAGTGGGTTATGACACACTCATCCTCATCAACAGATTTGTAAACTTTATTTCAGAAAAAATATTTAAACAGGGTAAACTTTCCCTTTCTAAAAAAATTAAAAACGGTGTAAAAAGTGCAGTAAAATTTATCAACAATTTTGAACAAACTGCAGCTGATATTGCCATCAGTAACCAATATGATTTTGTTGTATGCGGCCATATTCATCAACCTGAAATAAGAACCATCTCTAATGCCGGGGGTTCAACCATGTACCTGAACAGCGGCGACTGGATTGAAAACTTAACGGCATTGGAATATTCAAAAGGAACATGGAATTTATACAAATTTAATGAGGCGGATTATGAAGAAAATGAACTATTTGAATACGAAGAACCAGTGGAAGTAAATCACTCCATCCTGTTTCAAAATTTAGTAGCAGAATTTGAATTACTTAAATAGATTTCTTTATGAAAATACTTTACGCTATACAAGGTACAGGTAACGGGCACCTGAGCAGAGCAAGAGACATCATACCACTATTGCAGCAAAAAGCTGAGCTGGATGTTTTAGTAAGCGGTATACAGGCAGATGTGGATTTGCCTTATGAGGTAAAATACAGGTTGAGAGGTTTAAGTTTCATTTTTGGTAAAAAAGGCGGTATTGATATCCCTGCTACAATAAGGAAAGCAAGGCTCGCCAACCTCATTCGTGAAATAAGAAGCCTGCCTGTGGAAGATTATGATTTAGTACTCAATGATTTTGAACCTGTAAGTGCATGGGCCAGCAAACTTAAAAAAGTAAAATGTATTGGTTTAAGTCACCAGGCTGCAGTAATCAATCCTAAAAGCCCCAAGCCAAACCATATTGACATTATGGGCCAACTGATTTTAAGAAATTATGCGCCGGTAAAACAAGCTTATGGCTTTCATTTTAAAAGTTACAACCATCATATTTATACGCCTGTTATCCGCAGTCAGATACGTGAAGCAGTACCAACCGTACAGGAGTACTACACTGTGTATTTACCTGCATATGATGACAGTGAAATATTGAAAGTGCTGGGGCAAATTAAAAACTGCCAATGGCAGGTGTTCAGCAAGCACAGTAAAGAAGAATATGTAAACAACAATGTTCATATAAAACCTGTAACCAATGATGCGTTTATTGAAAGCATGATTCATTGCAAAGGTGTACTGTGCGGCGCCGGTTTTGAAACACCTGCCGAAGCATTATATTTAAAAAAGAAATTACTGGTAATACCTATGAAGGGGCAGTATGAACAACATTGCAATGCAGCAGCATTAAAAAATATGGAGGTGCCTGTACTGAAATCTCTTCATATAAAATACCTGGATTTTATAAAAGCCTGGACAAAGAAGAACAGAATTATTGCCGTGCGGTATGAAAATGAAACAGAAGCAATTATCAATAATATCATCAGCAATCACTACCATGAAACCGGTGCTGCTGCAGATAAATATTACTACAACATGCGAAAGAAAAACAATGCTCCAACTATAACAGAGGTATTAAGAGAAAGAGGAGCGTAATTATACCACTGCCTGTTTTTTACCTTCTAATGTAAATCCAAATGTACTGCCCACATCTATAGTACTGCGTACATGAATACGCTGGCCGTGTGCTTCAATAATATGTTTGCATATGGAAAGCCCAAGGCCACTGCCGCCTTCTTTTCTGCTCCGGGCTAAATCAGTTCTGTAAAACCGTTCAAAGATGCGGTTAAGATGTTCTTCTGCAATTCCATACCCATCATCACTCACTTCAATAAGTACATGCTCATCGGCTGTTTTATAGGCGCTCAGAACAATGGTTCCGTTTTGTTTCCCATATTTAATGGCATTATCCACAAAGTTGAGCAGTACCATTCGTATTTTTTCTTTATCGGCAAAAACAGAAAGGGGCAGTTCGCACCCCTTTTTAATGGAAGTTTTAATATTTTTTTCGGCTGCTTTAATACTCAAACTTTCAAACACATCATCTGCCAGCTCCTGAATCACAAAACTGCTTTTATACAACTGTTGCTCACCGCTTTCCAGTTTTGAAATTTCATCCAAATCATCTACAAGATTTACAAGCCGATCAATATTTTTTGAAGCATTAGTAAGAAATTTTTTGGCAACCTCTTCTTTGTTCATGGCACCACCAAGCAGTGTATCAACATAACCCTGTATGGCAAAAATGGGTGTCTTTAATTCATGACTCAGGTTCTGTAAAAATTCTTTACGGTACTGTTCGTTTTGTTTGAGTTGTTCTATTTCCTGCTTTTTTTCTTCAGCCCATTCTTTTACTTCTTCACTCACTTCCTTTAAACTTTTTTCAGGCAGTACAGACTTATTAAAAAACTCTTCCCGTTTGGTGGCTTTTGTTTGTGCAATAAATTTATAGATGAGTTTAATATGGCGGTAGATGAACTTTTCAGTAAAATACCGTATAAGTAAGTAGGAAATAATAAATAACACACCAAAGGTACTAATGGCCACCCACCAGCTCTTTACAAAAAAATAGTTGGCTATGCCCACAAGCATGGAAATGGCAAACGCATTGATGGCTGCTATCTGTACAGGAGAAAAATAACGTTTATTGAACATGTATTGCGTTTGAGTGTGCAAACAAAGTTAATGCAAGTATCATGCACTCAACTCAAACTTATACCCCACTCCTTTTACAGTGGTAATACAATCCACATTCAGTTTCTGGCGAATTTTGCGGATGTGAACATCAATTGTACGGTCGCCCACAATCACTTCATTACCCCAAACCTGACTTAAAATTTCATGACGGAGAAAAACACGGCCCGGCTTTGATGCCAGTAAAGCCAGCAATTCAAATTCCTTTTTGGCCAAAACAATATCCTGTCCTCTGTATTTAACGAGGTATTGCTCTTTATCAATCTGTAAATCGCCAAGATTTATTTTGGTTTCATCAGCTTTATAGGTACGTCGCAGGAGTGCATTTACACGGCTTATTAAAACTTTGGGGCTGATGGGTTTGCTCACATAATCATCTGCTCCCATTTCCAGTCCTTTAATATGACTGGCCTCGTCACTCAGAGCTGTGAGCATAATAATCAGCGTGTTTGAAAACTGCGTTTGCATACGCAGTATTTGACACACTTCCATACCCGTTTTACGGGGCATCATCACATCAAGAATTATGAGTTCGGGATTTTGCTGCCGGGCAAGGTCTAAGGCTTCATCACCATTTTTAGCTTTAATAACTGTAAATCCTTCAGAGGATAAATTATAGTCCAATATTTCCAGAATATCGGGTTCGTCATCAGCAATCAGAATTGTTTTGCCCTTGGTTTCCATTCTTGGTTGCAAATTTAATGGCTGGCATTATAGCTACTCAAAACATAATATTATGGAATTGTTAACGCATTTGAGCGGCTGAAAACGAACAGGTAAGGCATCTGTACTGTAGCGTTTTATGAATGGAATGGATTTTGGAGCTAATTTTGCCCTGCGTATGCAACTGATCCCAATTCTTTTACTGACCCTTCTGTGCAATTCTATATGGGCACAAAGCTATGTTACATCATCTGTAGATACCCCCGGCAGAATTGAAATTCCGATGAGCCGTGTGCTCCGTCATGAAAATATTATTAAGGAACAAAAGCGTATTGACAAACTGGATGGAAAAGTGGATCAGTTTGTAAACCTGAATACGAATGACGACATTAATATTCAGGTAACGGATGTGATTTACCGTAAAACGGATGAGATGCGTTATGAAATTGAGCGAATGACGGCTGATAACAATACCAAAATAGGGTATTTGCGCTCCCTTCATGAATTATTGCAGGCCATAGGATTAAATGCAAAAAGCAAAAAAGAGGTGCTGCCCATGGTACCCCTTATGTTTGACAGTTATAAAGAAATCATGAGGTTGAGTGAGAAAGGCCAAAGCATTCTTCCGGTATTTGACCGTTTGCAGCCCGATGCGGCAGAGCTGTTGCTGCCCTTGATTCTTCAAAACAAAGAAGAGCCATTGGTAAAAAAATCCATCTACCTCAAAAGAGTACTGGCCGACCCCAATCAAATCATACAAGGTATTGATGCATTTATGAATGAACCTTTTGCCGACAGTTTGATAGCCGTAGCCGCAGAAAAAATTCCTTTGCAGGTTTATACGTACTCACAGGCAGTAAAAACCAATGCATCAAAAATAATACGCCGCAGTACCAACCCCAAAGTGCAAACCCTGGTTAAAATAAGTGATATATTGAACGGTACTTTGTATTTACCCTTTCTGGATGAACTGCTCAGCAAGCAATTATCAATTGAAGATATAAGAGCCGTAGCTGAAAATGAATTGCTCTATTACAAACTGCTGGTAAAAACTCAAATCAAATACACAGAACGCATCAGTAATGGTGATACACCCATGCTGGCCAAAGAACTATTTGCCATGCTGGAACGTAAAGCTGCGGATGCATTTGTAAATGTAATGAATGAATTACACGACTCACCTGACCCGGTGCGGATGCGTGTGAGCGACCCGTTGACTTCTGAAGAAATTTATTACCTGCTGGTAACCACAGAAGAAGAAATATATACCAGCACTTATACCAAACTTTATGACCGCATGATGAGCCGCTTCCTTAACAGACGTGGTGATTCCCTGCTGATGGCAGTACATTTTGACAAGTTTAAAAAATTCATCAAAATGGCAGCCAATTATAATCGCCTCAGCGACTTCTTAAAATCAATGCCGGAAATAAGAAGCAATCAATTAATGTATGCGTTTGTAAACGGATTGCAAAAAACAAACTCCCTGGAAGATGCAGTCGATGTGGCGGATAGTTATGGCAGTATAACAGATACAAAGCTGCAGGAATTTTTAATGGACCAGGTAAAAATCAATTATGACAACAGCTTAAAAATTCAGGACCGCAGAGGTGAAGTTATTTATAATATTCTGCAAACATTATTTCGTTCATCATTAGATACTACGCTTAATTTATCTGCAGCCTTAGGCATACCACCAGTTTATAAAGTAGATTTTAAAAGTATTGCAGACAGTACGGGAAAAGTAGTGCAGCAGGTATTTTTTTATGGTGATGAAGATGGTGTGATATCATTTAAAAGTTTTATGGGTTTATTCAATGGTAAACCTGAATGGAATGTAAAAGTAGAACCTGAGTGGGTTACCATTACTTCTACCAAAGGAACTCCGTATATAATTTATGCTAACCGCCCGCTAGATTATAAACAGGATTTGGATGCAAAAGCGCAGGAAAACTTAATTGCCTATCTCACAAAAAATAAGATCAATCCCACCTTTGTAGTGCACCGTGGACATAGCTATCATTTAAAATATACTATTCAGCAAATGATGCCTTCCTCCCGTATAGTTATGCTGGGCAGTTGTGGTGGATATCAGAACCTGGCCAGAATTTTAAATGTAAATGATGATGCACATATCATTTCCACTAAACAAGTGGGCAGCTTTAGTGTAAACGAACCCATTTTACGTGCCATCAATGATAAAATAAGAAATGGAAGCAGTATTGAATGGATTCCTCTTTGGCAGCAAATCACAAGCTCCGTAAAAACTGACAGTCGTGCAAGTGAATTACTGAAAGATTATGTGCCCCCGCATAAAAACCTTGGTGCTATATTTATTAAAGCATTCCGCAAAGCAACAGGTGCCATGTGATTTTTTTCATTCTGTCAATGTGAATTGAAGGTTATCTCTTTATTACCTTATCAGCCTTTTGTACAACATCAGCAAATCTATATTTCCACAATAACAGTTTGTTAACAGCAAGCTAATTATTTGCTAACACCCTCTTCATGCTAGCATAAAACAGCAGAAATAGTTTTGGCTCATCACTTCAACTACTAAAACAACGTTATGAGGACAAAACCATTAAGGCAAACACTGCCACTGTTTTTTTCATTTCTCTTATTTATGTTGCCTGGTCTTGCATCAGCACAACAAGTAACAGGTAAAATTGTAACTGCTGAGCAAACAGGTATTGCCGCTGCTTCAGTAGAAGTAAAAGGCTCATCAAGAGGCACATCTGCTGATGTAAACGGCGTATTTTCCATTGCTGCCAAAACAGGAGATGTATTAATTGTATCAGCAATGGGATATAAATTACTGCAATATACAGTTGTAAAAACAAGTGATATTGTAATAGTACTGGAGGCTGATGCCAAATCGCTTAATGAAGTAGTGGTAACAGCCCTTGGTATTAAAAAAGAAACCAAAAAACTTGCCTACGCCATACAGGAAGTAAAAGGCAGTGATTTGGTAAAAGCAAGAGAGCCCAACCCTGTAAACAGTTTAAAAGGCAAAGTAGCCGGGTTGGTAGTAAACATCAACAATGAGTTACTCCGCCAGCCTTCAATCAATTTCCGTGGACAGGGAAATATTTTATTTGTTGTAGATGGTGTTCCTATCCGTACAGATACCTGGAACATCAGCCCGGATGATATTGAAAGCTACAGTTTTTTAAAAGGACAAACTGCAGCCGCTTTGTATGGAAGTAACGCAGTAAATGGCGCCATCATCATCAATACTAAAAAAGGAACAAAAGACAAACGTGGTTTTTCAATTGAGTTTAACTCGAGCACTATGTTTGAACGTGGTTTTCTTGCTTTTCCCAGAGTGCAGGATCAATACGGTCCTGGTTCTACAGGTAAGTATGCCTTCAGAGATGGCATTGGTGGCGGTGTAAATGATAATGACTATGATATTTGGGGGCCACGTTTTGACGGGCAATTATTACCACAATATGATGGGCAGGTTACACCCGGTCAAACTTATACAACTACGTTTGCTGATGGTTCAACCTTTACAGGTAATATTAGACCTACTCCATGGATTGCAAGAGGTGCAAACAACCTCGGGCGCTTTTTGCAAACAGGTTTGCTCAGCACCAATCATCTTTCTATTGCTTCACAAACCGATAAATATGATTTGCGTTTTGGTATGGGACATACTTATCAAAAAGCCATCATCCCTAATATGGGTTTGAATATTACCAACTTCAACATGGCAAGTGGTTATAACTTTTCAAAGAAAGTTAGATTGAGTGCTAACATTAACTACAGCCGTCAATACTCCCCCAACTTTCCTGATGTAAACTATGGACCTAACAGTTTAATCTACAACATGTCAATATGGGCTGGCAGTGACTGGAATGTGGATGACATGAAAAATTACTGGCAGGATGGTAAAGTAGGTATTCAGCAAAAATATGCCGAGTACCAACGTTATAACAATCCCTGGTTTATGGTAAAGGAATGGTTGCGTGGTCATTACAAAAATGATTTGTATGGTTACATTACACTTGACTGGAAAGTAGCACCCGGATTAAGCTTTATGCTTCGTCCCGGTATTTCAACTTACAATTTATCACGTACAGAAAAAATGCCTTACTCAGCAGGCTCTTATGGACGTGATGATCGCCGTGGTGATTATCGTGAAGATAACCGCAATCTGTTTGAATCAAATAACGAAGTACAGGTGCGTTATAATAAAAAGCATTTCAACTTTGTGCAGGTGGATGGTATGATAGGAGGAAACCTTCAAAACGTACGTTATAACAGTGTGTATGCTACTACCAATTATTTAAATGTACCCGGTGTTTATAATTTAAATAATTCATTATTGCCTCTGCGATCGTTTAACTGGCAGGCAGAGCAAACAGTAGCAAGCGGTTATTATTCATTTGATTTTGGTATTGATAAATACCTTACTGTTTCTACTACCGGAAGATTGGATAAACACTCAAACCTGCCCGACAATAAATTTAAACAGCAATACTTTTATTTTTCAGCCGGTGGTGCAACTGTTGTATCAGATTACCTGAAACTGCCTGATGTTATTTCTTTCCTGAAATTTAAAGGATCATATGCAACGGGGCGTAATCCTCAAACTTTTGCAACCATCGGGCCTCTTGGTTTCTTAGGAGGCAATCCGCTTGATTATGGTGATACCTATCAATCTCCTTATGGTATGGGTGCGTATGCATTTGCAAAATATACCTACAGTCTTGGTTTCGGTTACAATAATGCAGTAGGTGCCGCCTTCAGCAATCGTTTAAATGACCCCGATATTGCTGCTGATAACCGTAAAACAACAGAACTGGGTGCAGATGTGCGTTTCTTCAAAAATCGCCTGGCATTGGATGTAACATATTTCAATACCATTAATGAAATATTGGGCAACAGAAGTATTTCTGCTGCCACCGGATATGATGCCATTACCGTTAACAGAGGAAAAATACGTACACGTGGTGTAGAAGCAGTATTAAATGGAACAGCAATTCAGAAGAAAAATTTTCAATGGAATGTTCTGGTAAACTGGAGCACATTTAAACGTATTTGGGTTGATAACCCCAATCCTACCCCCTGGATTAAAACAGGCGACCGTGTTGATTTAGTGGTAAGCCAGGGTTTTGTAAAACTGCCAGATGGTCGTTACCTGCACAATACAGATGGATTGCTGATGCGTATGCGTGATGCCGTAAATGGCGGGCAGGCACAACGCATTTTTGGACATGGCGATCCTGATTTCATTTGGGGCATTACCAACACTTTTAAATACAAAAACTTTTCACTTGGCTTCCAGTTTGATGGTGTAGTAGGTGGTTTATTGTGGAATCAAATAAGAAGAAGAACTATTTCAGGTGGCCGCCATATTGAAACAGTTGAAGGTGAGTGGGGCGTGCATCGTCCAAATGATGTAACCGGTGGTTCTTATGTAGCAAATGGTGTTACATGGACAGGCGTGCGACCCATTGTAGACCCTATAACAGGCGAAATCACCAATTTAAAAGATCTCACCCTTGTTCCCAACACAAGAAGAGTAACCGTTCAAAACTATGCCAGCCGTTATGCCAGCAGCAGTGAGCGTGAGTTTATGTATCAGGATAAAACATTTGCCAAGCTGCGTGAAATAACATTAACTTATACAATACCAAAAAGTATTTTAAGACATGTAAAGGCAATCAATGCTGCAAATATTTCATTTGTGGGTCGTAACCTGTTTCTCTTCTATGGTGGCAGTAAAGATGTAGATCCTGATCAGTTTACACAACAGGTGAACTCAGATATCCAAACACCCTCTACCCGCAGATTTGGTTTTAACATAAACATCATCTTCTAAATCATAAAAAAAGTACTAAGATGAAAAAATTAATTCCTTTCGGTTTGATGACTTTACTCATCATAACAATGAACTCGTGTAAAAAAAGATTTGAGGACTTACTCACAAATCCCAACCAGCCGGTGAGTGTGCCTCCCTATCTTGTAATGGGCAAAGAACTCAATGATATCGTTAACAACATAGGTGGTAATGCACCATGGGATGCAGTAATGCGTTACAACCAGTACTATTGCCGTAACTATCAATACTATGGCGATAATGCTTATGCTTTCTCAGGAACCTTTGGTAATTATTCCAATGACCTTAAAAACATTCAGCAAATGGAACTGGAAGCTGCCAATGCAGGCGCTCCCGCCCGTAACCCCTACTCGGCAGTTGGTAAATTTTTAAGAGCATACTACTATTATCACCTCACTTCGTTAATGGGCGATGTACCCCTGAGTGAAGCTTTAAAAGGCCTCACTAATATTTCGGGTCCTAAATACGACACGCAGAAAGAAGTATTCCTCCAGATTTTAAAATGGTTAGATGAAGCTAATGATGATTTCAATGCCTTAAAAAGCGAAGTGAGCGACCGAAACTTTAACAGTAATGATATTTATTACAAAGGTGATTTAGCCAAGTGGCAGAAAATGGTAAATGCATTTAAGTTAAGAGTTTTGGTTTCATTAAGTAAACAATCAACGGATGCAGATTTAAAAATAGGACAGCGTTTTACAGAAGTGTTGACGAACAGTACAAAGTTTCCATTATTCAGCGGCATGGCAGATAATTTCAGCTATAAATACAACGCTGATTTTAACCGCTACCCTACCAATCCTTCCAACTTTGGTTTTGATGCACTTCGTTTGAACATGGCAGGTACCTGGGTAAGTAATCTTACAGCATTACAAGACCCACGTGTGTTTGTTACCTGCGAGCCTGCTTATAAGTTGATTGACCAGAATGGCTGGAGCTTAACCGATTTCCGTGCTTTTGTAGGAAGCCCTACTGCCGAAAATCAAACGGATATGGAAAACAAAGCACAGAGTGGTTTGTACAGCTTAATTGGCCGCTACCGTTACTACAGAACGTTTACTGCAGAAGAAGGTATCATTGTAGGTTATCCTGAAATGTGTTTCAATATTGCAGAAGCCATTAACCGTGGCTGGGCTACAGGTGATGCGGAGCAATGGTACAGAAACGGAATTGATGCCATGATTAAGTTTTATGGTATTACAAATGGAAACAATACATTTTATTTCCTGAGAAGTGGAAATCCTACCAATCTTGCTGACTACAGAACTTCTGTATACAATTTTGATTTCAATACCTATTACAATCAATCATCAGTTCGGTATGAAGCAGGTGCTGCCGGATTGAATAAAATTTTATTACAGAAATATTTAGCCTTCTTTATGAACTCAGGCTGGGAAGCATTCTTTAACCAGAGAAGAACAGGTGTGCCCACCTTCTCAGTGGGTGCCGGTATTGGTAATGGCGGTGTATTACCTAAAAGATGGACTTATCCTGTAGCAGAGCAAAACGTAAACAATGCCAACTGGAAAGCTGCAGTTGACCGCCAGTTCAGCGGACAGGATGTTGTAGGTGGTGAATTATGGATAAACAAATAAGGCAGTTTTTTCTCATAATCAATAGTCGTTTATTAACAGACATCAGCGGAACCGCTCACGGTTCCGCTCTTTTTTAAAACATTTTATTATGAACAGAATCATTTTACTACTCATTATTTTTTGTGCATTGCAAACAACTGCACAACAAAAAACAGAAAACGTTATCATCATTACACTCGATGGCTTTCGCTGGCAGGAAGTTTTTGCAGGTGCAGATAGTGTACTCATTAACCATGATAAATTCACAGAAGATAAAAAGGGACTGCAGGAAAAGTTTTGGGCAGCAACAGCTGATGAACGCAGAAAAAAATTACTCCCTTTTTTCTGGAATACCATTGCACTCCAAGGTCAGTTATATGGCAACCGGTGGCATAACAATTTTGTAAACAATGCCAATCCATATTGGTTTTCCTATCCCGGTTACAATGAAATTTTTACAGGTATTCCTGATACTGCTGTTAACTCCAATGATAAACGCTGGAATAAAAATGAAAATGTGCTGGAGTTCATCAACAAACAAAAAGGATTTGAAAATAAAGTAGCTGCTTTTACTTCCTGGGATGTATTTCCATGGATATTAAACGAAGAGCGCAGTAAAGTATATGTAAACAGTGCGTTTGAAAAAATCAGTATTAATTCTCCCACATTTAATCTGCTTAATGAAATGCAGATGAATGCTCCCCGCTTTTTGGGTGATGGTGTTCGCCCTGATTTACTTACGTTTTACATTGCAAAGGAATATTTAAAAACCTACAAACCACGTGTGCTGTATATTGGTTTTGATGAAACTGATGATTTTGCACATGGAGGTAAATATGATATGTACCTGCACAGTGCATACATGGTTGACCAACTCATTGCCGACTTATGGGGCTGGTTACAGATTGACCCTTATTACAAAAACAAAACAACCATCATCATTACTACTGACCATGGACGTGGTGATGCAAAAAAAGAACAATGGACCAGTCATGGTGCAAAGATTCCTGATGCAGGACAGATATGGATGGCCGTAATGGGGCCAGATACAGAGGCAAAAGGCGAATTGAAAACACAAGGGCAGCTTTACCAGAAACAAATAGCATCAACCATTGCTTCCTTTCTGGGTTTTACATTCAAATCAGCTAAAGCAGTTGCAGAGCCTGTGAGCGAAATGTTGAGCAAATAATCACATAGAAATAATATCAAATCTGTAAAGCAATTTTTTCAAGCGATTAAATTGCTTTACCTTTTTCTCCCCTTAATCAAATCAACATGAAACGATTTAATGTACTGCTACTTTTATCTTTTACTTTCAGCAACTTGTTATTTGCTCAAAAACAGGTACAACTTCCTAACGGCTGGAAACTTTCGCCTGCAGGAAGAAGTTTACCCCTGGGCGATTTACCTTTAAACATTGCGGTAAGCAACAGTAAAAAACTTATGGCAGTTACTAATAACGGACAGAGCACCCAAAGTATTCAACTCATTAATCCTGTAACAGAAAAAGAACTGGACAGGGTTATCATTCCCAAATCATGGTATGGATTAAAGTTCAGTGCCGATGAAAAGTTTTTATATGCCGGCGGTGGTAATGACAACTGGATTTTGAAATATGCCATCATCAATAATAAACTTCAGTTAAGCGATTCCGTTAAACTTGGTGCTAAATGGCCCAATAAAATTTCACCGGCAGGGATAGAAATAGATGATGCAAAACAAATCATGTATGTAGTTACCAAAGATAATTTTACACTCTATGTTATCAACCTCAACAATAAAAAAATTATTCATGAACAAAAACTCGGGGCTGAAGCGTATAGCTGCGTTTTATCAGTCAATAAAAAAGAACTCTTTATTTCTCTTTGGGGCAGAGATAAGGTTCTGGTGTATGATGTGGATGCCAAAACCATTACGGGTGAAATAGCAGTGGGCGATAACCCTAATGAATTATTACTGAACAGAGCAGGAACTGTTTTATACGTAGCCAATGCAAATGATAATTCCGTTTCCGTTATTGATACCAAACAAAAGAAAGTACTGGAAGTATTAAATGCTGCCTTATACCCCAATGCACCACAGGGAAGCGCCAGTAATGGATTGGCATTAAGCACAAATGAAAAAACATTGTACATAGCCAATGCTGATAATAACTGCCTGGCGGTGTTTGATGTGAGTGTGCCCGGCTTCAGTAAATCAAAAGGTTTTATTCCAACAGGCTGGTATCCAACCAATGTAAAAGTAATCGGCAAAAAAATATTTGTGAGCAATGGCAAAGGATTTGAAAGTTATGCCAATCCCTACGGTCCTAATCCGGCACGCAGAAGAGAACAGGTGTTGTATCAAAAAGCCGACCCTACTAAAAAACAGGAAGTACAATACATCGGAGGATTGATGAAAGGAACGATGAGTATTATTGATGTACCGTCAGATGCCTTGCTTTCCACTTATTCGCAACAGGTGTATAAAAACACACCTTACACAAAAGAGAAAGAAACCAATGCTGAAGGTGAAGCGGGCAATCCTATTCCCATGAAAGTGGGCGACCCATCTCCCATCAAGTATGTTTTTTACATTATTAAAGAAAACAGAACCTACGACCAGGTACTTGCTGATGTACCCGGCGGTAATGGTGATACAAGTTTGTTATTGTTTGGTGAACGTATTACACCCAATCAACACAAACTGGCAAAGGAATTTGTTTTGCTTGATAATTTTTATGTAGATGGTGAAGTAAGTGCCGATGGTCATAACTGGAGTCTGGGTGCCAATGCCAATGATTATCTGGAAAAAAACTGGGTTACCAGTTATGGTGGCCGTGGTGGTACATACGATGCAGAAGGCACAAGAGAAATTGCAAACAATAAAATGGGTTTCATCTGGGATTTTTGCAAGCGTGCAGGCATCAGCTACAGAACCTATGGTGAGTTTGCTGATGATTATAAAGCCAATATTCCCGTATTGGAAAATCATTTCTGCCCCTACTTCACCAGTTGGGATGAAAGTGTAAGAGATACTACAAGATTCTTTCAATGGAAAAGAGAGTTTGATTCATTACTTGCACAAAATGCAGTGCCACGTTTCAATTCGCTTCGTTTTATTAATGACCATACAGAAGGATTGCGTATTGGTCGCCCCACTCCATTTGCACATGTAGCAGATAATGATTGGGCAGTGGGTTTGTTTGTGGAGTATTTAAGCAAAAGCCCCATCTGGAAAGAAACAGCCATTTTCATTGTAGAAGATGATGCACAAAACGGACCCGACCATGTAGATGCACATCGTACAACAGCGTATGTAGCAGGGGGATTTGTAAAAAGAAATTTTGTAGACCATACGATGTATTCAACCTCTTCCATGCTGCGTACCATAGAATTGATTTTGGGTTTGCCGCCTATGACACAGTACGATGCAGCAGCTACTCCCATGTGGAGATGTTTTTCATCAACTCCCACTCTTACACCATTTTCATCCGTTGTGCCTGATGTAGATTTGAATGAGGTCAATCAAAAAGTTTCTGCGTGGAGTCAACTGAGTGAAAGTTTTGATTTCACTAAAGAAGACCGCATTCCTGATATGATTTTCAGTGAAGTAATCTGGAAAGCAGTAAAAGGTGAGTACAGCGTAATGCCTGCGCCAAGAAGAAGCGCCTTTGTAAAAACAATAGAAGAAGATGATGATGACAAAGTGAAAGAAGAGAAGAAAGAGAAAAGTAAAAAATAAGGAACCATTCAAGATGAAATCATCGTGCCTCTTCATCTGTTGCTTACTTCTTTTTTCTTCCTGTCTTTTTGCACAGGAAGACACAACGGGTAAATCACTGTCAGAAGTAGTAATTACGGCAGCACGGACACAACAACAGGAGCTACAACTTTCCTATGTAACCAATACCATCACTCGAAAAGAACTCAACCGCTTTCAACCACGCACTACTCCTGAAGCATTAAACGGGATAACGGGTGTGTTTGTACAAAAAACAAATCATGGCGGTGGTTCAGCTTTTATTCGTGGATTAACAGGTAATCAAACATTGATATTGGTGGATGGTATCCGGTTAAACAATTCTACGTTTCGTTATGGTCCCAATCAATACCTCAATACCATTGATATGTTTACCATTGACAGAATTGAAGTATTGAAAGGTACAGGCTCTGTGCAATATGGGTCTGATGCATTGGGTGGCACCATACAGGTACTTACGAAAGATGCAATATTGAACGAAACAAAAAAATGGAACAGTACTGCACAGGCGAAATTCATGAGTGCCGGCATGGAACAAACAGGCAGGGGTGAATTCAATTACAGCAGCAGCAAATTTGCAGCAACAGGTGGTATTACGTACAGGAACTTCGGAAACATTTTGGGCGGCGATACAACGGGCTTTCAAAACCCAAGCGGGTACAAAGAACTGGCTTATGATATAAAGCTGAAATTTCTACTCAAACAAAATATGGAATTAATTGCTGCACATCATCTGCTGCAACAGCATAACGTTCCCGTATTTCACAGAGTGAAACTGGAAAACTTTTTGCTCAATGAAATGAATCCGCAGCAGCGTATGCTTTCCTATGTAAAATTGAAAATAACCAACAGCAATCCGTTTATTAAAGTAATTGAACTTACTGCCTCACATCAGCAAACAAAAGAAGGAAGAAACAGTCAGAAAATCGGGAGCACCGTTTTACGAAAAGAATTTGACAAAGTAAATACCATTGGATTTACAACCGATGTACAATCTGTTTACAATAAACACTGGACTTCCAGCTCAGGAATAGATTTGTATTTGGATAAAGTGAACAGTACAAGAGATGACATCAACATCATAACACAGGCAACAGTTTCAAAACGTGGTTTGTACCCTGATGCATCATTGTACGGTAATTATTCCTTATTTACCCTTCACCAACTGCAGAGGCGAAAGCTTCGTATGCACGGTGGTATCCGTTATAATATGTTTAACATCGGCATCAGCGATACCAGTTTAGGAAAAGTACAACTCAATCCTTCTGCCTTTGTGTTTAATACAGGATTTGTTTACAATATCACATCACATCAATTTCTTTTTGCATCATTCAACAACAGTTTTCGTGCACCCAATGTGGATGATATGGGCACGCTGGGTATTGTTGATTTTCGTTATGAAATTCCTGCTTATAACTTGAACCCTGAACGTTCGTACAATTATGAAGCAGGTTACAAATACCGTAGCAAAATATTCAATCTTACTCTTGCTGCTTTCTATATGCAATTGCAACAGCTTATTACAAGAGTGAAAATGGAAGGCCGGCAAATAAGCGGTTATAATGTGTATATGAAAGAAAATACTGACCGTGCTTTTATACGTGGTGCCGAAGCAGAGGCGGATGTTGAACTTGGGAAAGGCTTGCGTTTACAAGGCGGCCTGGCTTATGCTTACGGGCAAAACAAAACACGCAATGAGCCCCTGCGCCGCATTCCGCCATTTAATGGAAGACTCCGCAGCACTTACACAAACAACAAATGGTTTGCAGCGGTTGAATATTGGTTTGCATCCAAACAAAACCGCCTGGCGCAGGGAGATAAAGATGATAATCGCATACCGCCGGGAGGCACGCCGGGTTTTAGTGTGTTTAACACGTTAGTTGGTTATGAGTTGAAAAAAATACGGGTGCAAACAGGCTTGCAGAATCTGTTTAACAAAGATTACCGAACACATGGCAGCGGTATTAATGGTTATGGCCGGAGTCTTTGGCTTCATATACAATTCATGTTTTAGTAACACTGAGTTGATACTACCATTATAGTTTTCAGTTTTTAAAATTATGCGCAATGAATAAAGAAAAAGCCATCAGCTATGCTGATGAAATTATGGAACTGTATCAAAAACACGGCGGTAATGAGTATTATGGTGAAGCCGTTACACAACTGCAGCACGCCTGCCAGAGTGCAGAACTTGCAAAAAAGCAGGGTTGTGATGAAGAAATGATACTGGCTGCCTTTCTGCACGACATCGGGCATATATGCGTTGCACAACACCAGGTAGAAGTGATGGATAATTATGGTGTAATGAATCATGAAAAAATAGGTGCCGCATTTTTACGCAACAGAAAATTTTCTGAGCGATTGATTGAATTGGTGGAGGCGCATGTGAGTGCCAAACGCTACCTTACCTGTAAAGATGAAAGCTATTATAAGCAACTGTCTGATACGAGTAAAAAAACACTGGAGTTCCAGGGCGGAAAGATGAGCAAAGACGAAGCATTTATTTTTGAAGGTAATCCGTTGTTTGAACAAATGATTGCTATGCGCAGGATTGATGAACTGGCAAAAGATGAAACAATAGAACCTGGTGATTTAAATGCCTATCATCAATTAATCATTCGTCATTTAACAGAGCAGCCATCACCTGTAACATTTTAAACGTTAACGTGTAGCTGTGTATCCCCTCCATGGAGGGGCGGCAGAATCTTAAACAGAACCACTGATTGTAAGGGGTGGGTTTAAAATTATAAACTAAAAATATGTCTAACTACTCTCTTGTTGTTTTTGATATGGCAGGTACAACAGTTCGTGACAAAGGAAACGTGGCTGAATCCTTTATCAATGCTTTAGCACTGCACAACATTACTGTTCCTGTTGAAGAGGTAAACAAAGTAATGGGCTGGCGTAAAAAAGAAGCCATTAAAATACTGTTGCAGAAATTTCACACTGTTGATGAGGCATTAATGGAAACGATTCATGAACAGTTTACACAAAACATAATTGATTTTTATAAAACAGATGAAACCCTGCAACCGCTTCCCTTTGCTGAAGATGTGTTTACAGCACTTCGCAGTCAAAACATCAAAGTGGCACTGAACACAGGTTTTACAAGAGCCATCACAGATGTATTGCTGGAACAACTCAACTGGCAAAAAGTTAATGTGGTGGATGATACGATTGCAAGTGATGAAGTACCTGAAGGAAGACCGCATCCTTATATGATTCAGGAATTGATGAAACGATTCAATATTAATGAGGCAGCTACTGTTGTAAAAGTAGGCGATACGGAAGTGGATGTATTGGAGGGAAGAAATGCAGGTTGCGGTTTGGTGATTGGCATTACTACAGGTGCATACACAAGAGAAGCATTACAGCAATATAACCCCGATAAAATTATTGACAGCTTACATGAGCTTCCTTCCTTAATTTTATGAGCGTGAGTGTAAAACATACTTCTACATCTGCTTCGCTTTCATCCAAACAAATTCAAACGGCTTTGTATGCGGCATTGATTGCGTTTTTAACCTACGCATCTGTATATGCCTATCGTAAACCGTTTACAGTTGCAGGTTTTGGAGAGTTAGAATATTGGGGCATCCGTTATCAAACACTGCTTATTATTTTCCAGGTTATCGGTTATATGCTCAGTAAATTTTATGGTATCAGGTTTATTTCTGAATTAAAACGCATGGGGCGGTGGAAAACAAGTGCAGTATTAATTGGCATAGCATGGCTCAGTTTATTGCTCTTCGCCTTACTGCCACCGTTAGCAGGATTATTCTGCTTTTTGGTAAATGGATTTGTACTTGGTTTTATGTGGGGTATTATATTCAGTTATGTAGAAGGCAGAAAAGCAACGGATTTCATTGGCTCAGCCATGGCCGTGAGCTTTATTTTTGCCGGTGGCTTTACACGCAGTGTGGCTAAATGGTTATTGGTAGAATGGAAGGTGAGCGAGCAATGGATGCCATTTTTTACAGGGCTGATTTTTGCATTACCGCTTACCCTCTTTATTTATTTACTTGAAAAAATTCCCGCTCCTTCGGCCGATGATGAACAAGAACGAACCAAACGTGTAAGTATGACGGGGGGTGACCGTAAAAAAGTATTGCAGTTATTTGGCGGTGGCTTAATCATGATTACTGCTACCTATGCTTTTCTCACCATCATCCGTGACCTGCGTGATAATTTTATGAGCAATATCTGGAATGATTTGGGTTACGGCAGCAACTACAAAATTTTTGCTTCAACTGAAACAATCACATCCATTGTAGTACTTCTCATTATGAGCCTGCTGGTATTGGTTCGCAGAAATATGAAAGCATTTCGTTTGATTCATCTGGTGATACTTGCAGGATTTTTATTAGCCGGTATTTCCTCATTTCTTTTTAAATATAATATACTGGATGGTGCGTTGTGGATGCAGTTGGTGGGCATGGGTTTGTACATGGCCTATATTCCATTCAACTGTATTTTTTTTGAACGCATGATTGCTGCGTTTAAAATCAACGGCAATGTTGGTTTTTTAATTTACATAGCAGATGCGTTTGGTTATTTAGGAAGTGTGCTGGTTATGCTCAGTAAAGAACTGTTGCATATTGAAGCTAACTGGTCATCGTTTTACAGCAATGCAGCATTACTATGCGCCATCATTGGCATTGCAGGAACGTTCTTTTCGCTCTCTTACTTTAACAAAAAATATCTCCGTAACAAATCACCTTATTATGAGTAGCAAAAATGCAATTGTAATTGGTGCAGGCATTGTGGGTTTAGCTACTGCACGTGCACTGGCATTAAAAGGATTTAGTGTGAAAGTTATTGAACGCAGCAGTAAAGCAGTAGGTGCCTCTGTTCGCAATTTCGGAATGGTGTGGCCCGTTGGTCAGCCGGAGGGTGAATTATATGAACGTGCATTACGCAGCAGAAGTATCTGGAAAGAATTTTCAGATACAGGTGCTTTCTGGAGCGATGCAGTTGGAAGTTTGCATCTGGCTTATAATGAAACTGAATGGACAGTGCTACATGAATTGTATGAGGTTTATCAAAAAGACCGTCCTGTGCAACTGATGAATAAGGATGAAGTTTTGCAAAAATCAGAAGCTGCAGTGTCCGCAAATTTGAAAGGCGGCTTATACAGTGCTGATGAATTGATAGTAGACCCACGTGAAGCAATTGCTGCTTTGCCCGCTGCATTAGAAGAAAAGTTTCATGTAGAATTTCATTGGGATAAATGTGTGAGTTATATTTCTGACGGTACCGTGTATATTGGCAATGAGGAACAGTTTGAGGCAGATATTGTAGTCATCTGCAGCGGTACTGATTTTGAAACGCTCTATCCAGAATCATTTAACGAATATCCGCTCACAAAATGCAAACTGCAAATGATGCGTGTGGCTGCTCAGCCTAACGATTGGCGCATTGGACCTGCACTTTGCGGGGGATTATCACTCATTCATTACAATAGTTTTAAAGTAGCCCAATCGTTGCATGAATTGAAAGCGAAGTATGAAATGGAAATGAGAGATTATCTTGATTGGGGCATTCATGTAATGGTATCACAAAATGGTTCAGGTGAATTAACAGTGGGTGACTCTCATGAATATGGCAGTACCCATGACCCTTTTGATAAAGCCTTTATCAACGAAATGATTTTGGATTATCTGAAACGCTTTGCGCAATTCAAAGAATGGCGTGTAATTGAAACCTGGAACGGTATTTATCCCAAACTCACTAACGGAGATACGGAATTATTTTTTTCACCCGAAGCAGGTGTGTATGTACTCAATGGCTTAGGTGGCGCAGGTATGACGCTGAGTTTTGGATTGGCGGAGGAAGTGGTAAAGAATTTGTAACTCATTGGTAAATACATTTAAAAACCGTTCATCCACTGCATCTCCCATCAACAACAGATTTCTTTTACAAGTTTCAAAGCATTTAACTTTGTCCATTAAACCTGAAAGGCTTTGAGTGATAGTACAGGCAAAAAAAAATTATTCGACTTCAGTTTATTGCGGCGCATTCTTGCTTATGCTGTACCCTATAAAAAAAGGTATCATGCATCTATTGTGCTGGCTATAGTACTGGCGGTGATGTCCCCCCTTCGTCCCTGGCTCATCAATAAAACGGTGAATGAGTACATCCAGAACAATGTGGCGCAAATGCTCATTGTTATAACTATCATTCAAATTGGCATCATCATCATTGAAACAGGGCTTCGCTTTCTGTTTTCCTATTTTACAGCGTGGCTGGGACAAACCGTGGTAAAGGATTTGCGTACACAGGTTTTCCAAAAAATTCTGCACCTCAACATGCGGCAGTTTGATAAAACGCCCATCGGTACACTTACTACCAGAACAGTGAATGATATTGAAACTATCAGTGATATTTTTGCAGAAGGGTTTATTCCCATACTTGCCGATTTACTTACCATCATCGCTGTATTGTTTACCATGTTTGTGATGAACTGGCAATTGACCCTGGTGTGTTTAATTCCTTTTCCCATACTCATCATTGCCACGTATTATTTTAAAGAAAGTGTGAACAAAAGTTTTCATCGTGTACGTAATGCAGTAGCTGCACTCAATGCGTTTGTACAGGAGCATATACAAGGCATGCAGGTAGTGCAGGCTTTTGCAGTTGAAGACAAAGAGTTTACGAAGTTTAATACCATTAACAAAGAACATCGGAATGCTAACATTAATGCCATCTTTGCTTATTCAGTATTCTTTCCGGTGGTGGAAATCATTCTGGCAGTTTCGCTGGGCTTATTGGTTTGGTATGGAGCAGGACAATCAATTGGCAATGTAAATACAAACGGTACAAAAATGGCCGGAGAAGTAATGGCATTTATTTTATTGCTCAATATGTTATTTCGCCCATTACGTGTAATTGCAGACAAGTTTAATGTTTTGCAAATGGGCATGGTGGCCAGTGAACGGGTGTTTGGGGTTTTAGATAATAAAGATTCATTAAATCCTCCGGCTCAGGGTTATAACCATGCTGCACAAATCACCAATGGTAAAATTGAATTCAGCAATGTATGGTTTGCGTATGCTGATGAAAACTGGGTGTTGAAAAATGTTTCATTCAACATCAACCCGGGTGAAACAGTTGCGCTTGTGGGGCATACAGGCAGTGGTAAAACATCCATCATCAGCTTGCTCAACCGCCTCTATGAAATACAGAAAGGAAGTATTTTGATTGATGGAAATGCTGTTACATCATTTGAACCTGATGCGTTACGGAGCAAAATTGGTGTGGTGCTGCAGGATGTTTTTTTATTTGCCGGCAGTATAACTGATAATGTAACATTGCTCAACCCTGAAATTCCCCGGGAAAAAGTGATGGAAGCTGCCAAACTTATCGGCATGCATGATTTTATTAAGCAATTGCCGGGTAATTATGATTATAATGTAATGGAACGGGGTGCTACCATCAGCCAGGGACAAAGACAGTTGCTCAGTTTTATGCGTGCCCTGCTCTACAATCCTTCTATTTTGATCCTTGATGAAGCCACTTCCTCTATTGATACAGAATCAGAGCAATTGATTCAGCATGCCATTGATACATTAATTGAAGGAAGAACGTCCATCGTTATTGCCCATCGTCTTTCCACTATCCGCAAAGCAGATAAAATTATTGTGCTGGATAAAGGTGAGATTAAAGAAGCAGGTACACATGAGGAGTTATTGCAGCAAAACGGTCATTATGCCAAGCTATATAATATGCAGTTTGCAAAAGCGATGGCTTGATTTGGCAAATCTTTGATTTTTTCAACTATAAAAAGCCGTGAAGATTTTTTAACTTGCAGGTAGTGAATAATAAGCCCTACGATATTAATGATAAAAAGCCGGTGATTGTTTCTGAAAGTTTTGTTCCTTATGAAAAGCAGGAAGAAAATGAAGTGCAAAGAATCAGGCAGGCAATTCTTATGAGTGATATGGAAAAATTCAGGTTGTTTTGCAAAATGATGCGTATCGGCAAAATGTTATCCTCTGCAAAAATTACACACAAAAACATTCAAGAGTAAGAATGGATATCTATGATGATGGCTTTCTGGAGTTGTGGAAAGTTTTAAACAAAAATCATGTTCAATATATAATGGTGGGCGGATTTGCCGTAAACCTTCACGGCCATACACGAGCTACAGAGGATGCAGATTTGTGGTTGAAAGACACGTTGGAGAACAGACAAAACCTGCGTAAAGCCTTTATTGAATTAGAGTATGGCGATTTTGAATCTGTTGAAACCATGCAGTTTCTGCCTGGTTGGACACAGTTTTATCTGAGCAACGGTGTAGTGCTTGATATTATGACGGAAATGAAAGGCATTGAAAACCTTTCCTTTGATGAATGTTTATCAGCGGCCTCGATTGCCGACCTCGATGGTATAAAAGTCCCTTTCCTGCACATCAATCATTTATTGGCCAACAAAAAGGCGGTTTCCCGACCCAAGGATAAAAATGATATTATTGAACTGGAAAAAATTAAAGAACAGCGTCGTCAAATGGGCCTTGATTCCCCTGAATAACTTTTTTCAACTTTCCCCGTTTCCTCCCCTTTTTTTAAGGCGTGCACCCTTATCTTTGCGCCAAATTTCAGAACGGGTATGCGTCTTTTGAGTTTCAAATCCTTACTGGTAGCGGCTTTCAGCACAATTCTATTGTTTTCTACGGTTACTGTTTTAGCTCAACATGAGCAGGAAGGTCACGAGCCTGCCGCACATGAGGGCGAACATGCTGCCAAAAAAGAAGGTTTTGATGCCAAAGAGGTGATTTTTGGCCATATCATGGATGGTCATGACTTCCATTTTTTTGACTGGAATGGTCATCCCGTAGGTTTCCCTCTTCCCGTAATTCTTTATTCACCCAAAAACGGTTTGTCGGTGTTCATGTCCTCAAAGTTTGAACACGGACATGCTGAACATGAAGGTTATAAGCTTGTAAAAGAAGAGATTGGTGAAAAGATTGTATCTGTGGATGGCTCCCCTGTATATGATTTTTCGCTCACCCGCAATATTGTGCAAATGATTATTGCACTGGTATTGCTGGTTTGGATTATGGTAAGTATCGCCGGTTCTTACAGTAAAGGCCAGGGTGTAAAAACAGCCCCTAAAGGCAAGCAAAACTTTTTTGAGCCCATCATCACCTTTGTGCGTGATGAAGTAGCTGTTCCCAACCTTGGTGCAAAAGCGCCCAAATATCTTCCTTTCCTCTTAACGGTATTTTTCTTTATTCTTATCAATAACATTTTCGGATTAATTCCCGGCTCAGCCAATGTAACAGGTAATATCGCATTTACTGTTATCCTTGGTTTAATTGCATTTATTGTAATCCTGTTCAGTTCAAACAGGCATTATTGGGGTCATATCTTCAATCCGCCGGGAGTTCCTTTGGGTGTAAAGTTCATCCTTGTTCCGGTAGAATTGTTGAGTGCAGTGCTCATTAAACCCGGTGCATTGATTATTCGTCTCTTCGCTAACATGGTGGCGGGTCACATCATCATCATATGTTTGATTTCATTGATTTTTGTATTCACCGAAAAATTAGGACAAGGCTTCGGTATCGGTTCTACCGTTATCTCTATCCCATTCACCATTTTCATTTATTTCATTGAAATATTAGTTGCATTTCTTCAGGCATTCATCTTTACCATGCTTACAGCAGTATTCATAAGTCAGGCAATGGAAGGTGACCACGGGCATGGAGAAGGGGCAGCACATCATTAAGCGTTTTTTATTTTTTCACAACATAAAATCACAAACATGGATTTTACTTTATTAGCGGAAGTAGCAAATGCAGGTGGTGCAGTAGGTGCAGGTTTAGCAGCTGTAGGTGCCGGTATCGGTATCGGACAGATTGGTAAAGGCGCATTGGAATCAATTGCCCGCCAGCCGGAAGCTTCTAACGATATCCGTGCAAACATGATTTTGACTGCGGCCCTCGTAGAAGGTGCTGCTCTGTTTGCTATTATCGTGGGCTTCCTTGCAATGGTACTGTAAGGTTTAAAAAGTTGAAAGGTTGAAAAGGTTGAAAATTTTTTATATCAACTATCAACCCTTAAACCTTTGGACCCTTATAACCATTCGAACTTTTTACTGCATCCAATGCACAGGGCGGCGGATGCAGTACTTAAAAAAAATGAACGAATTAAAATAGAAAAATCATGGGTTTACTTACTCCTGCGTTTGGTCTCTTATTCTGGACTCTAATAGCATTTTTAGTGGTGTTTTTCATTTTGCGTAAATACGCATGGCCTGCAATTATTAAAGGATTGCATGAAAGAGAGCAGGGCATTGCTCAGGCATTGGAAACTGCTGAAAAAGTAAAAGCTGAAATGGCACAGTTGAAAAATGAAAATGAAGCCCTGCTTGCAAAAGCACGTGAAGAAAGAGCACAGTTGCTGAAAGAAGCACGTGAAACAAGAGACAAAATTGTAAACGAAGCAAAAGAACAGGCAAAAGTAGAAGCGAATAAAATTATTACCGATGCACAGGCTGCTATCAATCAGCAGAAGATGGCGGCTATCACTGATTTGAAAAATCAGGTAGGTAACCTTGTAATTGAAGTAAGCGAAAAAGTATTGCGTCGTGAGCTCAGCAATAAGAATGAGCAGGAAGCTTACATTAATACATTGGCGAAAGAAGTTAAGTTGAATTAAGGTAGAAGGCAAAAGGTATAAGGTAAAGGGAATGCAATGCCCGCCTTATACCTTACACCCTAAACCTTTAACCATAAAAATTATGCAGAATCCCCGACTTGCAGGCAGATACGCAAAATCATTGATTGTTTTGGCTCAGGAGCAAAATCAATTGGAAGCTGCGTATGCTGATATGAAGTATTTAAAAGACCTGTGCAAACAAAGCAAAGAGTTTTCTAATGTATTGCGCAGCCCTGTTATTCGTAATGAAGTAAAAGAAAAAGTGCTCACAGAAGTGGTAAGTAAAAATATCAGCGCTTTAACCAATGCATTTTTGCAGTTGCTGGTTAAAAAGAACCGTGAAGCCAATCTTTCTGAAATAGCAGCTGCTTTTGTTGACCAGTACAATGAAATCAAAGATATTCATCGTGTAAAGCTTACCACTGCCAATCCTGTAAGTGAAGAGTTAAAAGCAAGCATAGCAGCTAAAGTAAAAGCAGATGCAGGCCTGGCCAATGTAGAACTGGAAACTGAAGTAAAAGAAAGCATTATCGGAGGTTTTCAGTTAGAATACAAAGGAAATCTGATTGATGCCAGCATTGCACGTGATTTGAGAGATATTCAAAAGCAGTTTCAGAAAAATGTATACGTTCAAAATATTCGTTAATATAAAATTGTAAACTTCCTTCACTCCCTTTCAGGGGATGGGGGTAAAATAAAGCGTTATGCCAGATATTAAACCGGATGAGATTTCAGCAATACTTCGCCAGCAGTTAAGCAATTTTAACGTTGGTGCTGATTTGGAAGAAGTGGGAACCGTATTGCAAGTGGGTGATGGTATTGCCCGTGTATACGGTTTGAACAATGTACGTTATGGTGAACTTGTAGAATTTGAAAACGGTGTTCGTGCCATTGCATTAAACCTGGAAGAAGACAATGTAGGTGTGGTAATGATGGGTGAAGGCAGGGATATCAAAGAAGGTTCTAAAGTACGCCGTACAGGACAAATTGCCTCCATCAAAGTAGGTGAAGGAATGAGTGGCCGTGTAATTAACGTGCTGGGTGAACCCATTGATGGCAAAGGCCCCCTTACCGGAGAGTTATATGAAATGCCGCTGGAGCGTAAAGCGCCCGGTGTAATTTACCGTGAGCCGGTAAAAGAACCTTTACAAACCGGTATCAAAGCCATTGATGCCATGATTCCTATTGGCCGTGGGCAGCGTGAGTTGATCATTGGTGACCGCCAAACAGGTAAAACAGCCATTGCTGTTGATACCATCATCAATCAGAAAGAATTTTATGATGCAGGAAAACCTGTATACTGTATTTATGTAGCTATTGGTCAAAAAGCATCTACTATAGCCGGTGTAATGAAAACACTGGAAGATAATGGAGCCATGAAATATACAACCATTGTTGCCGCATCAGCAAGCGATCCTGCTCCTCAGCAGTTCTACGCTCCATATGCCGGTGCTGCTATTGGTGAATTCTTCCGTGATACCGGTCGCCCTGCATTGATTATTTATGATGATTTGTCAAAGCAGGCGGTAGCTTATCGTGAAGTATCATTGTTGCTGAAACGTCCTCCGGGTCGTGAAGCATATCCGGGTGATGTATTCTACTTACACAGCCGTTTGTTGGAAAGAGCTGCTAAAGTTATCGGTGATGATAATGTAGCTAAGAACATGAACGATGTGCCTGACAGCATCAAGCATCTCGTGAAAGGTGGTGGTTCATTAACAGCGTTACCAATTATTGAAACACAGGCCGGTGACGTATCTGCATACATTCCTACCAACGTAATTTCGATTACGGATGGTCAGATCTTCCTGGAAAGTAACTTGTTCCTTTCCGGTATACGTCCGGCTATTAACGTAGGTATCTCAGTGAGCCGTGTGGGTGGTAACGCTCAAATTAAATCAATGAAGAAAGTAGCCGGTACATTGAAACTGGATCAGGCACTTTATCGTGAAATGGAAGCTTTCTCTAAGTTTGGTGGTGATCTGGATGCTGCTACCAAAGCGGTAATTGATAAGGGTGGCCGTAACGTGGAAATTCTGAAACAGGCTCAATACACTCCATTCTCTGTAGAAAAACAGATTGCTATCATTTACCTCGGTACAAACGGCTTGCTTAATGCAGTGCCCGTAAAGCGCATCAAAGATTTTGAAGAGCATTTCTTACATGAAATGGAAACCAAACTTCCTGATGTATTAGCAGATTTCAAGAAAGGTGCATTGCCTGAAGATGGAATTAAAAAGATGGTAGAATTGGCCAACGGGTTGATTCCCCAGTATAAAGCTTAATAACAGATCTCTAAATAAAAACCCGGCTATGCCGGGTTTTTTGTTGTGGGATACCCGGCATTGTTATTTCTTTTCAAGCACCAAAACAATTTTATTAAAATCGGCAGCAGCGTTAATTACTTTTTTAAAGTTTTCAAACTCACTTAACGGATAACGTAACTCTCTGTAGGTTTCAAATACTTCAACCGTGATAGTATTTCCACTTTGCGTGTACTTGCTCAGGAATCCAAACGTTATTTCATTATCTTTTTTATATTGAACGTCCATACTAAGATCATCCGGATTCTTAACGTTATATCCATCCGGAATATGCACAACTATTTTTCGGTTGAGTACATGAGGATAGCCCAATTCTACAGGTAGCTGCCTGGGCTTTTCCTGATACATTTGCTCCTGCGTACCTATGAGTTCACCCACTTTGAATAAAAGTTTATTTCCGGCATTTTCAACTAACTCGCCGGAAGTTATAGTGCCGCTTATAATAAGTGGTTTATTTTCGTATACATCGGTAAAAGCAGTATTTTCTAATTTGATATCTGTTATATGTTCACTCCCCGCCACATTTTTAATAATATCAATTGTTGCTTCTTTTTGCTTTTCAGGTGTAAGGTAATTGTAAATAGGCCGGTAAGGAGCGGCGCCATAACCTAATAGTATCTGCTTACTTTTAACAAGAAGAGAATCTGATGCTTCATCAAACTTTACTTCCACTTCCATATTTATAGCGTGCTGCTCAAAAGGAATCATTTCTATATCATTAAATACTCCCACTGCTGTTTTCATATCGCCAATCTTAGTAGTTTTTAAGAAAAGTCCTCTGGTACCTGCCCAATATTCAGGGAAATATGGATAGCGAAGTGTTGCTGATGATGGACTCAGATACTTTCCGGTTTTAGGAAAATAAAGCAATGAATTTTCAACCCTGTTCCAAACAGCTAAATCTTCTTCAAGGGGAATTTCGTTTCTTACTGAGGGGAAAGCAATATTACAGGCAACCCCAATGGATTCATAAATACAAAGCATTAAACGCAATGCCCCGTCATTGGTAAGGTTTTTAGATTCAATCATACTTTTAACATTCATACTTTCCTCAGTAACCAGTTCATCATTAATGTTAAAGCTCTTTTTAATCTGATCTTCAACCAGTTTAATTTTTTCTTCTTCACCTGCACTGCCTGGCAGATTTAACTGTTTAATGAAAGATTTTAATGCCTTATCCTCTTTTTCAGTGAGCGTACTGAAATTGCTATATACATTTTTAGAAAATTCTTTCCATGTAAATAATTCAACACTACTGTTATTACTTAGATTATATCCAAGTTTAAAATCAACCCGCTGTATATAAGGCTTTATAACAGCATATTTTTCATCTTCTATTTCGTTTATCATACTGCTGCTGCCGGTAATGTAGCGATTTTGATTTACCAGTGTATCGTTACTCACTTCAAATCCGTTGAAGCCTTTTGCTTTAAACTGCAGGTGCGATGGTACAATGAGTGTAAACTCAGCTTTAATGGTGGGCGTTAAAGAGCTTTGAAAAATTTCACTTCCGTAAAATACCGGATATTTTTTCAGAGTGTAAGTATATTCCACTTCACTTCCTTTTTCCACCCCTTCCATGGCAAACAGTTTATAACGTGTGCCTTCTTCATCTACTTCTTTGATTTTTTCAGATGGAAGCGTAAGCATTTTTCCTGAAGGTAATATGGTACGGGCTTTTAGATCTCTCATTTCGGCATTACGGTACACAGGCACATAAATCTTATTGTACCGCTCAATGCCTTTATCATCCTGTACCCGAATTCGTTTGTAATAACGATAGTAAACAAATAACTCCTTGCCTTCAAATATGTATTCAATTTTACGTACATCCATTATACACACAGCTGAGGCATCTGCATATTTATCCGGCACTTTGTTAAGTGTAATTTTTTCCGGCCATGGCAGTTCAGTTGTATATGGGTTTTGAGCGGAACAGATACCTGCTGAAAACAGCAGTATAAATAGTGTGGTGAAACTTTTCATTATGAACTGATTATATGAATTTATTTTTTTGTAAGTACCAGTTGTTCTTTATAATAACCTAAAAGTTTCTGTAATGCCATATTCCACTTTGGAAAGGACTCAGGTTGCAGATAAAGGACTTTCTGTTTTATCTCCTGTAAAACAATGATATTGCTTTTGCTTTTTTGATAGCGAATATTAACTTCTATCAATTCATCATTGTACATAAAATCTTTAGGTTGATAGCTGATATTGAAAACTTCCGGTATTTCAAGTATTGTATATTGCCTTATGGTGTATTTATACCCGGTTTCAACTGATACCTTCCGTTTAGATGTATCTATGATTTGTGTTGTAAAGAATTTTTCAAGATTCATATTAATATAATACTCATCTCCTATTTTTTTACCATAACCCGGCACCTCAAATTCTGCTTTTACATTTATGAGTCTTTCCTGAGGTGAAATTTTTTGTATAGAGTAATCGCCCAGTAAAAATTTATTACTGGCTTTACCCATTTTATAGCGTATATAATCTTTTTCATCTTTTCCTTTACGCATTTGTAAATCATTCATGAGATCAGTTCCAAAATATCCATGGTAATAAACACTGCTTCTGCCGGTAATACCTTCATCGGCTATGGTTATAAATGTACTGTCTACCACTAAATTTTGCTCTTCATGTACTTCAGGTACATTCAGTATTTGATATTCAGATTTGCTTATAGCAACCAATGCTTCTTTACCCTGAATAAACGCACTAGGGAAGCCGAAAATACAGTTAGGATCTGTGCCATCGATAAAAAACCATTTACCATCAATGTAAGCAGTGCAGATCATATGATTATCTGTTAAAGGCAAAAAGACTTCATTATATTTATAGGGGATGCTGCGGGTGCCTATCCACGTGTAATATGCATCAATGTCAGCCAGTTTGAGCATAACAGTAAGAATGCTGCTCATATCTTTACAATCGCCATAACGTTTGTAATAAACATCTGCTGCCTCTCTTGGAATGAATCCTTCCAAACCTTCTTCAAAAGCTACATACTTAATATGATCCTGAACCCATTGATACATTCGCCTGGCCTTTTCCACTTTTGAGGTAACACCCTGTATTAAACTATCAACAAGCTTTTGTAACGCCTCAGATTTTCCCTGATTTACATTCTGTAAAAAATTATAATTCCATGTATATAAATCTTTAAGGGATGAGAAAACTCTTTGTTCTTTACCATCACTATCCCTGTATGATGCAATATATAGCAATACATGTGGCATATAGTAAGTTGCTGACGGCGCATCGGAGTAAAAAGTATTGGGTAAAATATTTTCTGCCGTAAACTCCCAGTAATTTGTTTTTCCTTTTTTATAGCTATTGACCTTAATATTTTGATTATTATTATTTTTTATGATATACCCCAGTTCCACTCCCGCAGGAACTGTAATTGAATAACTGAATTTCTGAACCGGTAAATAGGAAAAGAAATACAATGGCGGCATAAAGTGAATATCATTTAAATAATGCTCAGCACGCATATAGCAGGAAGAGCCCTTACCCACCATCGGAAAGTCAAAGTTTACTTCTTTAACATCATCATAAAAAACACCGCTGGAACGTGAACTCTGGGTTTTAAAATTCTCTACCTGAATTTTCTTAACACCATCAGGAGTTACAGCTTTAGTATATGCTTCTAATTTTTTTAACTGATCAAACTGACCGTAATACACAGTTTGCCTGTTAAACAGTCCGTTTGCTTTTTCATCAAGTACCAGCAATTCCTTTTGTTCAGTAATATCTGCTGCCAATGTACCTTTAGAAAACCGAAGTTCAATATTTTTTCCATGAGTAGTAAAAACAGCCATATACCCGTTGAATTGCTTTTGCAACTCCTCTAAACTTTGTGCAATGGCTGTACTATCTGTAATTATACATACCGTTAAAAAAAAGGCGGTGATTTTTTTCATAATACTTTTATTTCTTTTCAACTTTTTGAAGTATTCCGTAATAGTAGGAATGTACTTCTATCAATTTACCATTCATGTCAAAATATTTTGACTCACCATGTAAGTCTCCGTTATACCATTTTTCTTCGGCACCAAGATTTCCATTGTCAAAGTAGATTTTTCGTACACCATGCAGATTATCATTCAGATAAAATTCATGTTTTTCCAATTTGCCATCAGCAAAATAAATTTTCTTCTCACCTTCTTCATTATTCATGACCCGTTCACTTTGTATATAAATGGAACCGGATGCAGAATACACTATACGCTTCCCATGCATAGCTCCATTTATAATAGTAGTTTCATATGAAGGTTTACCGTTTTTGAAAGTAGCTTTTACGGGTCCGGAAAATTTGGGCAATTTTACTGGAGCAACTAATTTACCATCTGCTCCCTCATAAGAATATGAAACAATATTGCCGTATTCATAATAAAACACAATGGCTAGTTGATTCTTTTCTGCATACTGTTTATATGGGCCATGTAATTGCCCGTCAACATAAGTAAGCTCTTTATCTTTTGTGCCGTCATTATTGAAAATAACCTGAACTCCTTGCTGCTCACCATCGTTATATTCTTCTGTATAATTTATTTTACCATCATCAAAATAGTATTTCCATGCACCTACCGGTGAACCAAGTTTATAGGTACCCTGATAAAACAAACTTCCATTTGCATGGTAATAAGTAAATAAACTATCCTTTAAGCCATGCTTATAATAATTTATAAATCGCACACTGCCATCACCATAAAAAGACTTGTATTCGCCATGTAGAAAATTATTTCTGTACCTACCATCAATCATTGGTTTTCCGTTATAATTCATAAACTTGAAATCAGCATTACCATCGGGCATTGAAATATCAAGAAGCAGTTTACCGGTGGTATCATACTGCATTACAGCAGTAATCCAATCGTAATCAAAGCGCTGGACATAATCCAATTTACCATTAGGATAGTAGTACTCTGTAAAACCGTATTGGTCATCATTGAGATAATAAATTTTTGAAAAAATATCGCCGGTAGCACGATAGCTGATGTGTGTACCTTGACGTTGTCCATGTACATACCATCCTTCTTCTTTTAATTTACCATTGGGATACCACTCTTTATAATAACCATCCAGTTGATCCTGAGTATAGGTTACTTCATCTTTTTTTGTTCCATTACTATAATAGGTTGTTCGTTTACCATTCAACATGCCATCTTTATACTCGGCTTCAGCACTTACGGTTCCGTTTATGTAGTAATAAATACCTCTGCCTTGCTGCAAACCATCCCTGTCATAAGTACCCAGACTGGTTTTATTTCCATCAGCATCTAAGAATGTTACATTTACTTCACCTTTTCTGCTGGATGAACTGCTGATGTTTACGCCTTGCTTGTTATAAAAATTAATATCTTTTAATCTTCCCTTTTCATACACAATATCACTATAAATCTTACCATCTTCAGCAAAGGTTTCTACTTTGCCATTTAACTTACCCAGTTTGTAAACCAATTTTTTAAAGAGTTTGGCTGACTGATAATATTCTTTGCACTCTCCGTCCAGTTCGCCATCAGTAAAGTTATTTTCGGTTTCAATACTTCCGTCTTTATAATATGTTTTCCATAATCCGATTTTTTTTCCGTTGCTGTAATTTCCTTCACTTTTCAATTTTCCGTTTTCATGCCATGTTTTTAATGGACCATCAAATTTATCATCAATGAGAGCCCCTTCGCCTGAGAGCCTGCCTGTATTGTAATAATCTTTTACTGTTCCTGTTTGCTTACCATCAACATACTGCGATACGTTTTCCAAAAATCCACGGTTATTATACTTACGATACCATCCATGCCGCTTCCCGTCTTTATACTCTTCTTCAAGTGCAAGGATACCGTTGTAATACCATGTTTTCTTTAATCCCTGTATTTCGCTGCTTTTATAGGTTGCAGAAACATAAAGTAATCCGTTATCATGATAATCAAGCGAAACTCCCTCTACTTTATCGTCTTTAAAAAAAGTTTTTTCCTTGAGTTTACTGTTTTCATAATAATAATTCCATTCGCCCTGCTTTTTACCATTTTCATCAAAATTTCCTTTTGAACTTAAAGCGCCGTTCGTATGATAAAATTCCCAAGGACCTTTTAGCTTAAGTTCTTTACTGTTGGGAATTACTTCGCCTTTACCCACCAGATTTCCATCACTATAGTGATAACGAATTTTAACTGCTTCCCTTTTATTAGGATCTAAAACCCGGGAGCCCTTAATCTCATCCAAATATGCACGCATGGCAGTAGCCATAGTTTCAATCTTTTTTTCGTTCTTCTTTTTATACTTCTGTATTTCTTCAATTTGCAAATTGCCAAACATAAAGTTTACCATCGGTTCAAAATAACCTTCATCAAATGACTTTCGGTATAATGGCACATAATAATGCATCCAAAACCCTTTATCACCTGCATTGAATTCAGCTTTTTCTACAATTACCTGTATCTGACGAATAATTTTATCATCCAAATCAGTGAGCGATTTGTATTTTTTATCCAGCGCAATTTTACTGATGACGATTTCCTGCAAGGCATCAAACTGATCAGTCTTTGAAGGTTTATATTTTTTTAATGCGTCAGCAGCTTCATCATCAACCTGTGCAATAGATGACATGAAGTTGATGACGTTTTTCTGAAATCTGTTTGAAGGATTTACCAGCATCGTTGTCATAAAACTCATCATTGCCTGTACCATATTTCCTTTAAAATAAGACAGTCTTCCTAATTGATAGTGTGCAGATGTGTAATAGGGATCAATGAGGATTACCTGTTGAAAATAAGGAATTGCCTCATCATACCTCTCAAGCCGCATAAGCGTTATCCCTTTATTAAAATATGCCGATACGTTATTGGGGAAATTTTTGATGAGTGTATCATAAACAGCCAGTGCTTCCTGTTGCTTGCCCATGTCATCCAAAACATTTGCTTTATGGTTGAGCCAGCGAAACATTTTATCAGGAAAATATTTAATACCCTCATTAATCAGAGGAATACAAGCATTATAATTACTGTCAGCATAATGTGAAAGTATAATTTCATGAAGCGCCAGATGATAATTGGTATCGCTTTTGGGCACCTGTGCATATAACTTAATGGCATCTTTATACTTTTCTTCATCATGAAGTTTTACACCACGCTCTATTAACTCCCCGCTGTTTACAAGCGGATTGTTTTGCTGGGCATTTACGAAAATTGAAATGGATAAAAGAATAAAACAAAAGAAAAAAGAGTGCAGGGTATTTTTTCGCATCATGGGGATATAAGTGGTTAAAATCTAAGATTAAAAATAACAGGAAATTGCATATAAAGCAGAACCTGTTTAAGAAATAAAAAAAAGCCCCCTGCAAAAGCAGAGGGCTTATTACCTATAAGGAACCAAGAGTCGTTAATTAACTGCAACCACCCTGAGCACCGCAGTTATCGCATTTGTAGCATGCTCCGCTACGCATCATAATATGGCCACAAGTAGTACAGGCAGGTGCATCACTTTGCATGCTCTTCTTCGCATAGTTTGATGCATCCAGACCCACTTCAGCTTTTACAGTACTTGAGTAACGCTGTGTTTTTTGTACCTGTGGTGTTGCGGGCACTGCACCTACTACTCTCACATCACTTAACTCCGGAGTTTTTTTTTCGTACTCCAGACCCGTAGGCACATCATCCCAATCATCCATACCGGTATTCATAACATCGGGCTTATCCAGTACATGAACTAAATCTGTACGACCTAAATATTCATATGCCAGGCAACGGAACACAAAGTCAACGATTGAAGTGGTTGTTTTAATGTTCGGATGATCCACCATACCGCTTGGTTCAAACTTGGTGAACACAAATTTCTCTACAAACTCTTCCAACGGCACACCATATTGTAACCCAACTGAAACAGCGATTGCAAAACTATTCATCAAACTGCGGAGTGTACTTCCTTCCTTCGCTAAATCAACAAAGATTTCACCTACTGTTCCATCTGCATATTCACCGGTGCGGAGGAAAAGGGTTTGTCCGTTGATCTTTGCTTTTTGTGTAAATCCACGACGCTTTGCCGGTAATGTTCTGCGTTCAACAATGCGTGCCAGCTGACGCTTCAACTTAGTATCAGGTGATGCCTGTACACGGTTGTGCAATTCCTCCAGCAGTTCTTCTACTGTGAGCTTGCCCATATCAATCATCATGCTTTCTGTAGCAGCAGTTGCTTCTTCAGCAGCAGCATCTGTTTTCTCTTTCTTCTTATCACTCTTGGTGCTGAGGGGTTGAGAGAGTTTAGAACCATCACGATACAGTGCACATGCTTTCAATCCCATCTTCCAGCTTTCATAATACGCTTCTGCAATTTCTTCCACACTTGCTTCATTAGGCAGGTTGATGGTTTTAGAAATAGCACCGCTTAGGAAAGGTTGCGCAGCCGCCATCATACGGATATGACCCATGTGGTGAATATAACGCTCACCTTTTTTACCGCACTTATTAGCACAATCAAATACAGGGTAATGTTCAGCTTTGAGGAACGGAGCACCTTCCATGGTCATGGTACCACAGATATAATCATTGGCTTCTTCAATTTGCTTATCAGTAAAGCCCAATGCTTCTAATAAATTCCACTCAAAATCATTGTACTGATCGGCAGTGAAACCAAGACGTTGCAAACACTCTTCGCCCAATGTGAATTTGTTAAACACAAAACCGATTTCAAAAGCTGATGCCATGGCAGCATCCAGCTTTTTAATTTCTTCAGCAATAAATCCTTTTTCGCTGAGTGATTGTGGATTGATGTGTGGCGCACCATTTAATGAAGCAGCACCCACAGCGTATTTCACAATAGCATCAATTTCTTTTTCGCTGTAACCTAATTTTACTAAGGCAGCAGGAACAGACTGGTTGATGATTTTGAAATAACCACCACCGCTCAGTTTCTTAAACTTCACCAGTGCAAAATCTGGTTCTACACCTGTAGTATCGCAATCCATTACAAGCCCAATGGTACCTGTAGGAGCAATTACTGTTGTTTGTGCATTGCGGTAGCCATACTTTTCACCAAGCGCTACAGCATCATCCCAGCTTTTGCAGGCACTTGTCAACATATAATCAGGACAATATTGTGCTTTTATGCCTTGTGGTTTAATGCTCAGTCCAACGTATGCATCTTCTGCATCATACGCAGCGGCACGATGGTTACGCATTACACGCAGCATATCTTCTGCATTTTCTTCATAGCGTGGGAACGCACCGAGGAAGGAAGCCATTTCTGCTGATGTTTTGTAAGAGATACCGGTCATGATAGCGGTGATGGCACCGGCAATGCCACGGCCTTCTTCACTGTCATAAGGAATACCCATTACCATCAACATTGAACCGAGGTTGGCATAACCAAGACCTAAGGTTCTGTAGTCGTAAGAAAGTTGTGCTACTTCTTTGGATGGGAACTGTGCCATCAATACGGAGATTTCCAGCACTACTGTCCATAAGCGACATACATATTCAAACCCTTCTACATCGAAGGTTTGTGTTGCTTCATCAAACAAACGACGGAGGTTTACTGATGCCAGATTACAGGCTGTATTATCCAGGAACATATACTCACTGCAGGGGTTGGATGCATTGATGCGTCCGCCCTTGGGTGAAGTATGCCACTCGTTAATTGTTGTATCATATTGAGTACCGGGGTCAGCACAGCGCCATGCAGCATAAGCAATCTGATTCCACACTTCCTGTGAAGGAATCTTTTTCATGGTACGTCCGTCTGTACGGGCTTTCAATTCCCAATCTTCGCCTTTTTCCAGCTTCTCAAAAAATTCGTTAGGGATACGAACAGAGTTGTTACTGTTTTGTCCGCTCACTGTACGATAAGCTTCGCCTTCATAATCGGAGGCATAACCGGCGTTAATCAACGCTCCTACTTTCTTCTCTTCTTCCACTTTCCAGTTGATGAAGTCCATGATTTCAGGATGATCTAAATCCAGGCAAACCATTTTGGCAGCACGACGTGTTGTACCACCGCTTTTGATAGCGCCTGCAGCACGGTCACCAATTTTCAAAAAGCTCATCAGACCGCTGGAAGTACCGCCGCCGCTGAGTTTTTCACCTTCACCACGGATGGTGGAGAAGTTAGTACCTACACCTGAACCATATTTAAAGATGCGTGCTTCACGAACCCAGAGGTCCATGATACCGCCATCATTTACTAAATCATCGCTCACGCTTAAAATAAAGCAGGCATGTGGCTGAGGACGTTCGTAAGCTGATGTTGATTTCTTTAACTCACCATCATTGGCATCAACATAATAATGCCCCTGTGGCTTACCCTTAATACCATAACTTTCATGCAAACCTGTATTAAACCACTGCGGGCTGTTAGGCACACACATCTGGTTCAAAATACTGTACACTAATTCTTCATAAAAGATTTGTGCATCAGCCTCGCTGTTGAAATAATTGTAACGCTCACCCCATGCTTTCCAGCAGTTAGCCATACGATGTGCTACCTGCTTGGATGAGGTTTCCCTGCCCAGTGAACCATCTGCCTGCGGTACTCCGGCTTTACGGAAATACTTTTGAGCAAGGATATCCGTTGCAATCTGGCTCCAGTGTTTGGGCACTTCCACATTGTTCATTTCAAACACCACTTCGCCACTTGGATTGCGGATAATGGAGGTACGATAATCGTACTCAAATTGGTCGAAGGGGGAAACTCCCTCTTTTGTAAAGCGACGCTGGAACTGCAGCCGCTGCTGATTTTTTTGCTTGCCTGCCATATCAAATTATCTTTTTGGTTAGTAAGGTTAAGAAATCGTTAACTGAACGAAGACGACGAAATTATTTTTTGATACGATACGCACAAAACCCTAAATATTAACAAGATGTGGAAAAGGGGCGAAAGGCTTATCTGTATTGAGTTTTGCGGTTTCTACTTAATTTTTGCACCTTTTCTGCATAGATTTTCCTAAAAAAATTTGGCCGATTGGCTGATTTCCTGAAATGCTTAACCAGACGTGATTTTAGCGGATGTAAGAACGAAAAACATGCTAACGGTTTTAATCAGGCGAAATTTTGAAGGCACATTATAAAGTAAAGTATTGGGGGCTACAGGCAATTGTTTATACGGTATCCATTCTCAGTGTGTTGAAACGCTTTATCATTTGGTCAAATTATCCATAATTTGAATACTATGGCCATTTAGTTTGTGAGCATTGTTTTGAAGCCATATAACAAAGTAAATTATAATGAATAGAGCATTTTATATTGTGTGTATAGTTAGATAGATTTGAGAGCTTTCTTGGATAGCTAACCCTTTTTTTGCATTTTTGCAAGTATCACAAGCAATAATGAATAACAGTATCTACCATACACTCCTGAACCGCAAACAGAAAGGTCAGAAATCATTTGCCGTACTAATAGACCCTGACAAGGTAGATGCTGCTGCTATTTCACAACTTGTAAAGTTGAGTACTGAAGCTCAGGTAGATTACTTTTTAGTGGGCGGAAGCTTGGTTATCTCCAATCAGTTAGATGAAGTAGTGCAGCAGATAAAAGCAGCCTGTGCTATTCCTGTTATTTTATTTCCAGGCAGTCCCTCACAAATCAGTAAGTATGCCGATGCGTTATTGTATTTATCACTTATCAGCGGTCGTAATCCTGAGTTATTGATTGGTCAGCATGTAATATCAGCGCCTTTTGTAAAGCAAAGCGGTTTGGAAATTATTTCCACCGGTTATATGGTGGTGGATGGCGGTGCTCCTACTACTGTTTCTTATATCAGTAATGCTTCTCCCCTTCCTTCAGATAAAAATGAAATTGCCATGTGTACTGCTATGGCAGGTGAAATGCTGGGCATGAAAGTCATTTACATGGATGCAGGAAGTGGTGCCAAACGTGCCATTACTGAAAGCATGATTCAAAGTGTATCCCGTCAACTTACAGTTCCTTTAATTGTGGGCGGTGGCATTACAAACCCTGAAAAAGCTTATCGCAACTGCAAAGCAGGTGCAGATGTAATTGTGATTGGTAATGCGATTGAAAAAGATGCTTCGTTGATTAAGGAGATGGCGGCAGCAATACACAGTGTGCCGGTGAAGGCATAATTTATTTTTTATTTCTTCTCACCAGGTACGCTTTCTTCACCACATCCAGTTTCGGAAATTTTTTAAAGAACGCATCCTTATTTCTATACATTGTATCTAACTGATTCATGGTGTTACCGCCATAACCGTTGTACAAAGAATCTACTGTACTCATTCCTTGCACTACTCTACCCAGCACAGGAAATCCTTTTACTCCATTATAGTAAATGGTATCCAGCCGGGGGTTATCAGCTAAGTTGATAAACAGTACTGTGCCTCTTGTTTCTTTTCCGCTTCGTGCGTAACTGATGGTACCACGAACATTGCTGGCCTTTACTTCTTCATCTGGCAACTTGTACTTGCTCCATGCGTTTTCAAGTACCGTATCACTTGTACTAAACTGTGCCACAAACTTCGGAACCACTCTGTAAAATACCACACTGTCAAAAAAATCATGTTTTACCAATTGATACAAGCGATCAGCTCCTGCAGGTGATAATTCCCGTTTGATTTCTATATCAAAATTTCCTTTTGTGGTTTCAAAACGTGCGGTAAATATTTCGGGTGCAGTTTCTTTAGTCCATTTTTCTTTGAAGAAAGGTTTAGAGCAGGCAGCAAGAAAAAGAAGAAGAATCAGGTATAAAAGACGCATACAACTCAATTAATTGATTATAAAAAGAATTCCCGTAAAACATAATGTAAAACGGGAATCGTAATTCTGAAATCGTAATTTGTAAATATTACAAACTCATCATCTCCTTAAACTTTACCGCCTGTCTTCTGCTCACTTCAATCTTATCACCACCATGAATTTCCAGCAGCAAACCACCATTGAAGTATGGTTCTACTTTTTCAATCATACGCAGGTTAACGATGTGCTTGCGATTGGCCCGGAAAAATACTTTTTCATCCAATCGCTCTTCCAAGGCGTTTAATGATTTTAAGATTAAAGGCTTATTGGGTCCAAAAAATACTTTGGCATAATTACCCACACTTTCAAACAAACGAATCTCACTGAGCTTTACAAACCAGCAACGCTCACCGTCTTTTACAAATACCTGATCACTTTCACTGAGGATACTTTTGTTTACTGCTGTTGAGGTTTCTGCTTCATCAGCTGCATCCTCTTCTTCCAGTTTATGAATGGCATCAGCCAGGCGCTTGGGTTCAATGGGCTTGAGTAAATAATCCAACGCATTTACTTCAAAAGCACGCAAGGCATACTCATCATAAGCAGTAGTAAAAATTACTTCGGGCGTACGGTTCAGTTCACGCAGGAGATCAAAACCCGTTTTGCCTGGCATTTGGATATCCAGAAAAATCAAATCAGGATTATGCAGTTCAATCTTCTGAATACCTTCATCCACATTAGCCGCTTCATCTACCACTTCAATTTCCGGATACTCACCCAATAATTTTTTTAATTCATTGCGGGCCAAACGTTCATCATCAATTATAATTGCTTTTTTATGCATCTTCTTAAACTATTTGTTTCTGAAATTACTTTTAATTTAACTAGCAGGCTTTGTGTGAAAGTAACCATTCTCCTTTGGGAGAACAAGATGGGCTTTACACATTTACCGGCATCTTTACCTTAGCTTCTACCTGCGCATCATTGGAGTTACGCAGTACAAAGGAAGCTCTGTCGCCAAACATCAACTTTAATCTATCCATTGTACTGGCAATACCAAACCCATCGCTGTTATAAGAACCATTGAGTTTGCCGGTATTTTGTACAATCAATTCATGATCCATATTGTTGAATCTTGAAATAATTTTTACCTCTCCGCCATTTACATCTTTACTAATGCCATGCTTAATCGCATTTTCCACCAAAGTTTGCAGCATCATAGGAGGTACAGGCATATCAAGTGTATCGTCATCAATTTCAAACTTCACTTTCAGTCGCTCTTCAAAACGCATTTGTTCCAATGCTAAATAATCTTTTACAATGTTGAGCTCTTTTTCAAAGGGTACTGTTTCTGCTTTTTCAGCCTGCATACTGCTGCGTAAAATATTACTGAGCTCAGTAATGGCAGTTCTGGCTCTGCCCGGATTTTCATCCACTAAAGCACGAATACTGTTTAATGAATTAAAAATGAAATGCGGATTGATGTGGCTTTTGATGGTTTGCAATTGCAGTTCCCGAATCAGTGATTCTGTTTTTAAGGATTCTATCTCCTGTTTGCGGAAACGTTCAATGTAATGATAAACGAAGTAAATGAGGTTCCAAACCAATAATGTAATAGATGCATTTACTGCAAAACCAGCCAGCAAACTTGAAAAATTATAATTCCTTACTTCCTGGCTCAGCAAATTGGTACTGCGTAAAAAACTTAGTGAAACAAGAGAGTAAAGAACGGAAAAGCCAATTGTAAATGATAAAAACCAAACCACCTGCTTTTCAAATTTCTTCTGCAGTATGTTCATTTTGATTATCATCCACCGCATCATGTGCGTTACAGCCAAACCCAACAAAGCAAGGGTAATGGTACGCAAAACAAAATCAGAATTGATTTCACGCTTAAAATTCCAGGCATAAAAAAAATTCATTAAGGCATTACCACCCCAACCCAGCACCTGGCACCACCAATAAGCTGATATCTTCCTGATTGACTGCATGATACAAATCTACCCTCATGGAGGGCTTCTGTAAGTTTAAATATACAAAGGGTTGATTACTTTTGTAAATGGAATAAATGAGGGATAAAATCCGGAAAATCAAGCTGGCTTTTTTCAACTTTTATAGCTAATGGTTGTTATTTAAGCCTTAAAACTGTACAATCGAACTCATTTTTTCTATTTTTACCACTTATTCAATCAATATGGAAATAAAACCCGGCCAGTTGCTCAGCAAAATCAATAATCCTGATGATTTAAAGCAACTTTCCCTTGATCAATTGCCCCGCCTTTGCGATGAGTTGCGTCAATACATTATTGACATTGTAAGTGTACATGGCGGGCATTTTGGAGCAAGTCTTGGTGTGGTGGAACTTACAACAGCTTTGCATTATGTGTATAATACACCTTATGACCAATTGGTATGGGATGTAGGTCACCAGGCTTATGGCCATAAGATTCTTACCGGAAGAAAAGATAATTTTCATACCAATCGCAAATACAAAGGATTGAGTGGTTTTCCGAAACGAAGCGAAAGCGAGTACGATACTTTTGGAGTAGGCCACTCTTCCACTTCCATTTCAGCAGCATTGGGTATGGCTATGGCTGCTAAACTGAAAGGAGAAAACAGAAAAGCTGTTGCAGTAATAGGTGATGGTGCTATGACGGCGGGTCTTGCGTTTGAAGCTATGAATCATGCAGGTGTAGCCGATAGTGATGTGCTCATCATCCTTAATGATAATTGTATGAGCATTGACCCCAATGTGGGTGCGCTCAAAGAATATTTAACAGATATTACCACCTCTCCAACTTATAATAAAATAAAGGATGATGTGTGGAATGCACTTGGCAAACTGCCCATTGGTAAAACCTTTACCCGTGAAATGGCAAGTAAACTGGAGCACAGCATCAAAGGTTTTGTAAACAAAAACAGCAATCTCTTTGAAGCATTGAAGCTTCGCTATTTCGGACCAATTGACGGGCATAATATTACCAAACTTGTTGATACATTAAAAGACTTAAAAAATATTCCGGGACCTAAGTTGTTACACATCGTAACTGTAAAAGGTAAAGGATATGAGCTGGCAGAAAAAGATCAAACAAAATGGCATGCGCCGGGATTGTTTGATAAAGTAACTGGTGAAATTCATAAGAAGAAATTTGATACACCGCAAGCACCCAAGTATCAGGATGTATTTGGTCATACTATCATTGAACTGGCTGAAAAAAATGAAAAAATTATAGGCATTACACCAGCCATGCCCAGCGGTTCTTCTTTGAAATTTATGATGGATAAAATGCCGCACCGTGCATTTGATGTGGGCATTTGTGAGCAGCATGCTGTAACTGTAAGTGCAGGTATGGCTACACAGGGTATGAAAGTGTTTTGCAATATCTACTCTTCCTTTATGCAGCGTGCTTATGATATGGTGGTGCACGATGTGGCTATTCAAAAACTTCCTGTCATCTTTTGTTTGGATCGTGCAGGACTTGTGGGTGAAGATGGGCCCACGCATCATGGCTGTTATGATATCGCTTATATGCGTTGTGTGCCTAATATGGTTGTGGCAGCTCCTATGAATGAAGCAGAGCTGCGTGATATGATGTACACTGCTCAATTAGATACACATACTTTACCTATATCCATCCGCTACCCACGTGGTGAAGGTGTAATGCCCGAATGGCGCACTGAAATGAAAGAAATTAAAATAGGCAAAGGCCGTAAGTTAAAGGATGGAGAAGGTATTGCTATTCTGTCTTTTGGTCATCCGGGTAATTTTGCGGCAAGTGCTATTCGTGAATTAAAGAATGACGGCATCAACCCTGCACATTATGATATGCGTTTTGCCAAACCACTGGATGAAGCACTGCTTCATGAAGTATTTAACAAATTTGATAAAGTAATTACCATTGAAGATGGCTGCATACAAGGTGGTTTTGGAAGTGCTGTTTTGGAATTCATGGCCGCACATAATTATAAAGCTCAAGTAAAGATTCTGGGTATTCCTGACCGTTTGGTAGAGCACGGTACGCCTAAACAGTTGTATGAAGAAATTGGTATTGATGCAAATGGCATTGCAAAAACGGTGAGGGAAATGATGAATGTGAGTGTAAAAGTGATGGTGGTAAACGGTTAAAAGAAAGCTTTCTCAAAATAAAAATCCCGGGCTCCATCAGCTCGGGTTTTTTTGTTTCACAATATATTTCGTTTAAAAAAATAAGTTGATGAGAGCTGACGGTTTATCCATCTCTCCACATCTCCAAAATTTTGTAATTACACTTTCACATTAGTATATTCATATTACATAACGAATAAACCTCCGCAAGCGGAGGTTTATTCGTTACAAAGATTTGCGGATCCTGCTTAAGGAAGCAATACTCTGTCAATGATATGCAAAATACCAGGGCGGGTACCATTAGCACCCGGAGTTCCTGCAAAGTAAAGGATATCTGCAGCAGTTACGTTAGAAGCTGCAGTATTGCTTGCACCTCTTACCGTAACACTACTACCAGTTACAGCAACTGTAACTAATGAAGTTGCTCCCAGTGCAGTTGCGTATGTATTGCTCGTAAAATCTACCGAAAATGCACGACCGGCCCTGTTATAAGGCGAAGTGATGCTACTGTTGATAAGCGTGCTGCTTGGAATCACATGATAACGGAGAATATTACCCAACACAACAGGATCAGCTGCGTTTATAGCTGCTTCATCAGGAAAACCAGCCGCTACAAATGCTGCATTTGTTGGAGCAAATACAGTAAGCAAAGTAGTAGAGCTGTTTAAAGCAGCAGCTAAACCTGCTCTGTTCACAGCAGCTACAAACAAGCTGAGATTAGTGTTTGCAGCAGCAGTTGCTGTTAACGTGTTTAATGGTGGCATTAAAACACCATCAATTGTATGCAAAATACCATTGAGTGTTCTGATATTTGTTCTGTTTACCCGTTTTGCATTGAGAAAATAATTGTTGTTATAAAAAGAACAATTTAATACCTCACGCTGGAGAGTAACATACACGGCGTTAGGGCCGGGTGCAAGATCCGTAGAAAGAATACGTCCTGAAAGCATATGGTTTCTTAATACAGCTCTTAACACATCAATAGGTAATGAACTTACTGCAGCAGCAGTAATACCTGCAGCTGTAAAGGCAGCATCAGTAGGAGCCATGATGGTGTAAGTACCCAGAACTTTGAGATCCTGATCCAAACCCACACGCTTGGCTGCAGCTGTAAAAATGGTGAGATTACCTTCTTTTTCCGCTGTTTGAAAAAGGCTCTCAGTTAATGCCGGGGTATAAGTAACAAATTGCTCCCGATTATCACAGGACGAAAAAGAAAGCAATGCTGTAATAACCACCAGACTTTTTATTATTAATTTCATTTTCAATTTCATTTTAATGTTAATGAATGGCAGATTATTGTGCAATTAACCAACCCAGATACTTGAAGTTTTCACTGGGTCTGAATGTTTCGTTACCGGTTAATTCAAACACTGCAAGAACTGAAGTACCGGCCACAGTAGGTGCACCCGGATTACGGATAACCCAGCGGGCTACTCCAAAACTTGAATTTGCAGGGATGGTTACCTGTGTATCCAGTAAATCAAAGTGAACACCCGGAACTGCCGTTGAAAAATTAGAAGCAACTCTTACATTCACAATCTGTGGACTGGAGCTTTGAGGACCCACTACGTTAATGCGCATACGTACTGTATCATTAGGAGCTACGTTTGAACGGTTTACAACAGGGTCCCATGGCAAACCGGTTGCAGGATTGTTTGTAGTTAATAAAGCTCTTCCAAAAGATGTGGGAATACGATTTACAATTGGAAAAGGATTACCTCCTGATTTAGCTGTCCATGAAGCCAGATCAAACTCCACCATATTGCCGGTGAAGAGGGGCTCTTCATGTTTTATACAACTGCTGAACAGCAATGTGAAAAGGACTGCTGCAGTTGAAAGTATTTTGAATTTATTCTTCATATCAATTCATTTTTTTAATTAGTAACCAAAATTCTGTAACAGAGCAGGGTTTAAATCTGTTTCACGAACAGGGAATGGAGCCAACACTCTGAAGTCTGTATAAAGCAAGTTTGCACTTTGTGCTTTACCTGTAATATCACGACCCAGACGTTTTAAATCAAAGAAACGGTGACCTTCAAATGCAAACTCCAATCTTCTCTGACGAATGATTTCTTCAAACAATGCAGAACCGGTTAAACCAGCATCGAAAGCCTGCTGTGAAGTAGCGTAGCTGGTATAGCGATTTTGCTTGATTCTGATTAAATCATTACGTGCTGCTGTTTCATCAAACACTGCAGAACCCGGAGTAGCCATGGCTTCTGCTCTGATAAGGAACAGTTCAGGCACTCTGATAACTGGTAAGTTATCGAGATTAGGGAAACCATTTTTTCCAATGAATTTCGTACACTCTACATAAGCTGTACCTCTGGCCGGAGAACCTACTTCATACAACAGGTTTCTAGCATCATCCGTTCTGCTGGTAATTGTAGCAGGACCAAAAGCACCTGCAATTCCAAATTCAGCACGAAGTGCGGGAGCAGGTACTAAATCGCCAAAACCACCAACAACACCGGGGTTGCCGGGGATTAACAATGTTGTAAATGTTGTTTGAGGAGATTCGTTTACACCATTATTTTCAGCCTGGTTGGCAAAACGAATTTCAAACAGAGACTCAGGATGTACCGGATTTCTCCATGATTGTACAACTGAACTGGAACTTACTAATCTACCGCCTGCAAAGTTGATAGCACTGTCAGCCCATCTCTTTGCATTTGTATAGTCTTTGCGGTACAACGCTACACGTGCAAATAATGCCTGAGCTGCTACTTTTGTACCAAACTGAGGAAATACACTGGCTGATGCACTATTTACCAGTTGCAGGTTTGCAGATGTAAGATCTCTGTATATAACATTGTAGATAGAATCTACTGACACACGTGGACCCAACACTTTCACTGCTTCTTCTACAGTTGTAGGCGTGCTGAGTGAAATAGGAATACCACCTCTGTCCTGACCGGCAACACCCATACCCGGGTCATATGCATACACACGAACGAGATTGTGAAGGAACAATGCTCTCAAAAAGCGCAACTGACCTTCCCAGTTATCTCTTTCTGTCTGTGATACAGCAGGTGTAGCTTGTAAACGTGGAATAGCTGCAAGGGCAAGATTAATTTCAGCAATCGCAAAATAAGATTGCTGATACAAGCCACCTGTAAAATGTGAACCGGGGTTATTGATTGTTTCACCAATTAAACGACCTGACTTTTGAGTTACAAAACCATTATCAGCCAGAGCTTCAGGAAGAGCAATTAAATCTCTCCCATAAACACGAAGATTTTTTAATCGGCCATAAATGCCGGTAATTGCCGCATTGATATTGTCACGGCTGCCAAAAGCATCTTCTATGTCAATGGACTGTCTGGGGTCAACCTGTATTGTTTTCTTACATGAAGCAATTACAAGTACCAGCGCAACCAGCCAAAGAAGATTATAATTTATTTTTTTCATAATTCTGATTCTTTAAATGATTAAAATCCTACTTGGATACCAAAATTGTAATTCTTTGTCTGAGGGATGATACCTGTAGCAGCACCCACAAACTCAGGATCATAACCTAACCAAATGGTACGGGTCCACAGGTTTTGACCTTGTACGTACAAGCGAAGGTTATTGAGTTTAAGCTTGCGTAGAACGCCCTGAGAAAAATCATAACTGATGCGGATATCTCTCAAACGAACCCAGTCAGTTTTACGCCACAAACGGCTTTGACCGATAGCTAACTGTGCACCTGCCTGCTCAGCACCGCCATTAATTGGACGACCATAGCCTGTTACCTGACCGGGTGTTTTCCAACGCTCTTCATAAGTATTGATGAGCGAGTTCAACGCCAAACGTGCAGAGTTTTCCAGCATAAAGTTTACCTGGCCATCTGTTGAAATAGCACCATACTGGTAGGTAAACAAGGCATCCAATGTAAAGCCTTTAAAGCTGATAGTATTTGTTAAACCTCCAAAGAAATCAGGCTCCTGATCACCGATGTAACGGCGGTCACGAAGAACCGGATTGTAGGTTAAGTTACCAAATGTATCAATCCACATAGGGCGACCGGTGGCAGCATTTACACCACCTGACACTTGTGTAAAC
>ERZ1066135.71-NODE-71-length-102523-cov-22.388394_pt1 | contig 102523 bp, 104 predicted proteins | sample MGYA00382782_ERZ1066135 | MGnify/ENA primary metagenome ERZ1066135 (study PRJEB33369, sample SAMEA5778365) | biofilm metagenome | biome: Industrial cooling water; feature: Water cooling tower basin; material: Biofilm | place: United Arab Emirates | collected... | reverse complement strand
AAAAAGACATCTCCGTTTTTGAAGATGTCTTTGGTAATGTGCGTCCGGAAGGATTCGAACCCTCAACCCCCAGAGCCGAAATCTGGTATTCTATCCAGTTGAACTACGGACGCCTAAAAGGGCTGCAAATATAATGACCTGCAGAACTATCGACCTATTTCTAGCCAATCATTTCATTGCATTGCTCGAAGGAATTCAATCGCCAATCATTACAAAAGCCGCCCAATAATAGGAATGGGGGTATTTTTCTCTAAGGGTCGCCTGTGCTTGACGGAAGGCCTCTCGCTTGGGAAGTTGCTTTTGTATCCAATTTTCATAAAAACAGGTCATAAGTAACTTAGTGGCCTCATCTGACACAGTCCAAAGTGACATCAGCACCGATTGTGCTCCAGCCGTTTGAAACGCGCGCTGAAGTCCGTAAACACCCTCACCATTGCGCACTTCCCCTAATCCGGTCTCGCAAGCTGAGAGCACCACTAATTCCGTATTATCCAAATTGAGGTTCATAGCCTCCATGGCCGTCAACACGCCATCTCCACCACTTTTTATGGCTTGTTTCGCATGCGTAAATTGCAGTCCCGAACGCAGGAGTGGATATTTAGCTACTTGATCTTTGTTCATGCCGAGCAGCATTCCTTCCTTTTGTTTTTCAATATTTTGAAGAAAAAAGCCATGTGTAGCTATGTGCAAGACACGTGGATTATCTGTTGTTTTGATTTGAGATTCGGTTTCAGAAGCGCCAGTGTACAAGCTCACGTCGATGTGCTTCTGCCGTAAGATGGCATCAATACTTTCCACTTCATCCTGTGTGCCAGGCAACATAACTATATTCTCTCCTGAGAAAAAACGAGAGATAGAATCAATCGATATTTAGCTTCACCGTCAAATATATCCGTTTCACGATCGTCAAGCAGACGCGCTTCCGTTTGTACAGCACCACTCCTATAATAGTCTTTGACTAATCCCAAGGGTCTGTCGTACTCCGTGATGCGGTAATACTTTACCAAAGCCGTATCTTCCGTTATATTCCATTTTTGATCATACAGTTTTGTCCACAATCCTTGCTTGCGTCCTGCATTATCAATTGTCCCTTTGTGAACCGGAATATTTTGAGCCGTCATGCGCGTGCTCAAAAAAGTAATAAGGATAACTAAGAGATATTTCATAGAGAAGTGTTCGGGTAATTAGCAAATCCTCCTCAAGATAAAATAGCGCTTGACCACTTACAACTAAACAAAAAAAAGGCGCCCATCAGACGCCTCTTTTCCTCAACCTAAAAATCCTTACTGAATCACCACTCGCCTGTTTAACGCATGGCCATTGCTGGCAAGGAAAATCTTGTATGTGCCCTTGGGTGCTTTAGAGAAGTCGAATTTCTTGCCCAGAAACTCCTGGCCTTCCAGCACGGCACTGTAAATCATTTTGTCGTTCGCATCGTATATCACCACCGACAGTCGCTCATCGGCTGTGGCAATCTTGGAAACCGTGATATACTTGCCATCTTGCACGACAATAGGGAAAAAGTATAGTTCGTCGAACTCGGCCACCAACTCTTCAGCCAGACTGATCGTAGCGGATTGCATCTTGAATTCATCTGCTACTACGAGCGTGTAGTTGCCCTTGGGTAGTGATTGCACATCAAATTGCTTCGTGTAGGACGTCACCGCCGCTACTTGCTCCTTATATACTATTTCTCCGTTTGTGTCTTGCAAAGAGATACGCGTGCTGCCGGAGAGATTAGTCACCTCTAGGCTGAACGTGTGCGGGCCTGTCACTACCACCTTAAAATAGGGCTCGTTTGCTCCGTACGAAAGGGTCGTCAAAACCATCAACAACCCCCCAAATAATCCTTTCATTGCTTTTTTCATGTCCGTAAATTTTAAATTTTTGATCATTTACGATGCAAACTTAGTCAGCCACAGAGCCCTATATCTCCCGATAATTTGCCTATATGTGTACTATTTTAACATTTGAGTTTATTTTTAAATAAAAATGAATCAATTTTGAATAGAATATGAACAAAATGATGCAAGACGCCCATCGGAAGCAGATCCTTACCCCCACCTTCGAGAATATTCAACCTATCAGCGGGGGCTCCTTACTGGTGCGGCAATTTTCGGAGGCCGCCCGCAACACACGCCCGTTTTGGCACTACCATCCCGAGTTGGAGTTAGTGTATGTAAATGGTGGCAGTGGCAAGCGCCATGTAGGCAGCCACCTCTCCTACTTCCACGATGGCGAACTGGTGCTCATTGGGGCCAATCTGCCTCATCAGGGGTTCAATGATCGGCTCAATAGCTACGAAAAGGAAACGGTGGTACAGATGCTGCCCGATTTTCTGGGTGAAGGTTTTTTCCAAATCAAAGAAATGCAGGCCATTGGCAAGCTCTTTCATCGGGCGCGTCAGGGATTGTCCTTTCATGGCGAAACCAAACAGGTAGTCGGTGAAATGATCGAGGCGATCTATGGCCAGGCTCCCTTCGATCAGGTGATCGGGCTGCTGCAGGCCTTGCGTTATCTAGCTGAGTCAGAAGAATACACAGTGCTCAATGCCGAGGGCTTCACCATGGAAATACAGCCACAAGACAATGACCGCATCAACGTGGTGCTCAACCATGTGCGCGAACATTTTCAGCAGGCCATCACGCTCACGGAGATTTCGGAGAAAGCCAATATGAGCGAACCGGCCTTTTGTCGGTATTTCAAAAAAGTGACGGGCAAAACCTTCACCCGATTTGTGAATGACTACCGGCTGGTGCATGCATCCAAACTACTGGCCGAAAAACAAATCAGCATCACGGAGGTGTGTTTTGAAAGCGGGTTTTCCAATTACTCTCATTTCACCAAACAGTTTAAACTGTTTTCAGGCAAAAGCCCATCGGAATACCGTTCTGAGTTGAAGCAGGTGGTGGAGTAACGACTTCCATTTTGAGTTCTATTAGGGTGAAATACCTGTAACTTGTTAAATAAAATAAACGAGATCAACTATGACCAGAATCCTACTCCTGACTGTCCTTAGTTTTATTTCCCTTGAACTTTTTTCGCAAACAGCGCCCCCTGCCTACGCTTGGCTCGCCGGCCATTGGACAGGCGATGGTTTTGGTGGTACCTCTCAAGAAATATGGTCGCCACCCTCAGCCGACGGCACCATGATGGGCATGTACAGACATCATAACAGCGATGGCACCTTGAATTTCTATGAATTCATGACGCTGGATGCCACGGGCATGAAAATCAAACATTTTCATCCAAACATGACAGCTTGGGAAGAAAAAGCCGACTTTGTCAACTTTGCGATGATCAGCCATGATGCCAATCGAATTGAATTGAAGGGACTGGTATTTATTAGAAAATCAGATACGGAAATGGAAATTCACTTGAGCATGAAGGATGGCGATAAGCGCTGGACGGAGGTTTTCAAAATGACCAGAAAGTAAGGGCTAATTTTTTCCCTTCAGGTATTTCATGTATTTCATTTTCACGCGTGACACCTCTGACGGCAGGCGCAAGTTGCTGTGCAGTATGGGATAGAGTTCCATGATGGCCTCCAAAGGGAAGCCCAGTTTGGTAGCCACATCCATGCAGTAGCGAATTTCCTCATCGAATATTTCATTGTCGGCCTTCATGAGTGCCACCACATTGTGCAGCATTTCGAACCGATCTTCCAATGAGAGATTGTCCCACTCTATAGCCACCGGCGTTTGGATCAGGTCGGCAATTTCCTCTCGGGACAGCCCGTGCGCCGTGCCGATGCGCATAATCAGTTCGGTTTCTCGTTCGTCAATGTGACCGTCGCGTCCGGCCAATTCGGTCAGTAATGCGATCTGCGCTTTTATCATCGGTTTGTAGTGGTTTTCATAAACAAGATACAGAGGAAAATCATCGGAACCGATGCAATCCCAAAAAACCAATGGGCCACAGCGTGGAGCCATGAATAGCCAAGTCGGCCAAAGCCTCGCCGATCACGGGCACAAACTTGAATCCATGTCCGCTGAAGCCAGCCGCCACGATGACTCGGTTGCCGTGCGTTTGCACCTGATCGACGATAAAATGTTCGTCGGGTGAGTAGGTATAGCGGCACTGCTTCAGTTCGTATATGGTCGCTCGGGCGGGAGCAACGTACCGATCCAACACATGCTTCAATAGGAGTTGCTCATCGGTAGAATCAAAAACGGTATCGGCCGGATTAGTCATGCGTTCGCCTGGTCGGTGATAGGCTATTTTCAATCCACGTGGACCGTCAAATGAAGCTGGAAGTGCCGGAAAACCATAATATAATCCCTCTATTCCTTCCTCGGCTATCATCCAGCAGGGTATTTCTCCCAAACCAAAACCTGCCGGATCCTGCGGATGCGCCCAAGCCAGTAATTGGCGCGTAACCCTCAAAGGCACGGGTAGTTCGAGTATGTAAGACGTGTAGGCGCCAGCCGTAAAAATTAATTTTTCGGCAAGGTAGATACCCTTGTCAGTGATTACCTCCACTCCATTGGTGGTTTCCTGCCATGCGCTCATGCGTTCATGGGTGTGAATATCCGCTCCATATTCCTGTGCTGCCTGCACGAATGAACGAATGGCTATTTCGGGGGTGAGAAATCCGGATTCCGGTTCAAAAACGCAACTGAAATGCCGCGGAATTGAAAACTGCGGCCATTTGTCGGGAGATTCATCAGTCAACCGAATGCCATGTTGGCGTGCCGACGAACGAATGCCTTGGATAATGGAATGTTGCTCTGGTGCAAAGTAGGCAATGCCTGTAGGCCAATACAATTGAATTTGTGCTTTTTGCTCTATTTCCTTCCATCCATCATAGGCGCGCTGCAGCAACGGAACATAATCGGGATGCTCAAAATAGGCCTTGCGAATCAAGCGGCTTTGCCCTGCATGTGAACCCCACTCATGGGTAATATCGTACTGCTCTATGCCCAACACGCGCATGCCTTGCTTGGCCAACTGATAGCAGGTAGCTGATCCCATTGACCCAACTCCTATGACGATGGCGTCCCATTTTTTCATGGCACCAAAATAAGAAAGACTGTCCAATGGACAGCCTCTGTTTACGTCTATGGCATTCGCGTTTTACCGGGGAGCCGTCATCAATTGATCCAGCTGCGTCACCTTCGCCTTTACCATGGCGAGATCTTGCGGATTGACCAAAATATCATAATTCTGCCCGGTTTCGTTCATCATTTGCTTCATCATCTCGCGCTGCTCGGCAGGCACCATGGCCATTTGTTCATCCATCTTCAACTTGGCATAGCACATACCTATAGACATCCACTTGAGTGAGACGGTGGCGGGCTCCCATCCATATTTCTTAATGATGGCAATAACCTTAGGATCCACTTGCATGGCATTCATGAGGTCATCATTCTCGCCGGAAGTGTCGTACCCGAGGGCTTCCAATTCCTTGTTCATAGGCTCCAGTGTTTTGATGAACTTATCTACATCCCCTGAAGCCAGCATCGGGACGGGGTTTTGCCCGAACCCTGAGATAACAAAAGAAACCAATACTAAACCAAGGACTAATCTGAGTGATTTCATGCGTGTAGGTGTTTTGTTTAAGGATTGAAATTACAACTATTCCAGAACACTTTATTGAATTGGACATAAAAAACTGCCCGATGGGATCAGGCAGTTTCTCCGGCTTGACTTCAGGCCGCTTATTCTTGGGTTGACTCTTTTTTGATTTTGGCTTTGGCCTCTGCAATTTTTGTTTCCATATCGGCGATCTTTCCTTCCACAGTCTTGATCACCTCTTCCTTCTTCTGGATTTCTTCTTTAGGCACTGACTTGTCTTTTTTCATGGCCTCCAGCTTTTCTTTAGCTGACTTGAGTTTTTCCTTTCGTGCGGCCAATTCTGCTTCACTTTCGGTGATCTCTGTGTCCAGTTCTTGCTGCTTGGTCTCTACTTTGGCCTTAGCCTCTGCTGAGCGCAAGGCACCAAACTCCTTGCCTGTCATGTCACCCTTATTCTTGCCATAGGCATTGCCTTGGCCTTGGTTTTCCTTGTCAGGTTTGTCCTGCATATCCGGTTTTCCGGCACCTTCGGGTTTCCCTTTTCCATCCGGCTTGGCTTGCATGTCAGGCTTACCGGCCGCATCCGGTTTGCCGGCTCCTACAGGTTTGCCTTTGCCCTCCGGCTTGCCTTTTTCTTGATCATCATCGTCATCGGCCTCCTCTTGATCAGGTTTTCCGGCTTTGTCGGTCTTCACCTGCTCTTCTTTATCCTTTTTACCTTTGTCCTGGCTTTTGCCTTGCGCCGTGGACTGTACTGTCACGAACAGCACGGCGATAATAAGTATGAGTAGTTTTTTCATGTGTTAAAAATTTTCAAGTAGTGAATCAATTTCCTCCATATTCTGCTGTGTGTTTGCCTCCAGTTCTTGACGGGTCTGCTCAATATCCGTAGATAAAGAATCAGCAACCACCATTTCCTGCTCTGCTGTGAGCTCGGTGGTTTCGGTTTCGGCGGCCTTTTTACCGCAAGCGGCCACCAGCGTGACCACAAATACAAGTACAAGTACAAGTAATTTTTTCATATTGTGTTAAGAAGTTGATTTGGTTAAAGGTACCCAATTGAGCGCAGAAAGATGTTCGTGCTGATAATTTTTGCCACTTTCACTTTTAATAAATAAAAACGAAAAGCCATCTATTCCCATCCTCTCTTCCATCTTTCCGCCTAAATCACCATTTTTGCGCTTTCCATTTTTCGCCCCTCCCTGCATGGTCTATTTCTTCCAAAAAACCACCACAGAATTCTTCGTTATTGGCACATCTGCACCCCTTTCTGCCGAAGATTTGGACAAAATAACTTGGTTATTCTCAGGAGCAAAACACCTCAAAAATGACCGTCTGGAGGGCACATTCATCGGCCCGCGCAAAGAAATGCTCTCACCGTGGTGCTCCAATGCGCTGGATATTTTCCACAATTGCGGCATTCACGGAGTAGAGCGTGTGGAGCCCTTTGTGCAAGACGAAAAAGCCTCGTTCGATCCCATGCTGCAGCAGCGCTACGACGGGCTGGATGCCCACGTTTTTCAACTATACAGACAGCCCGAACCCATCCGACATATTGCCGATCTGCGTGCATACAACGCCCAAGAAGGCTTGGCGCTGAGTGAAGAGGAAATCAGCTTTCTGGAAAGTGTATCAAAAGAAATCGATCGTCCGCTTACGGATGCCGAGGTATTCGGTTTTTCACAAATTAATTCGGAGCATTGCCGCCACAAGATTTTCAATGGCCAGTTTGTGATCGATGGCGTGGCGAAAGATCAGACGCTTTTCCAACTGATCAAAGAAACCTCGAAGCAGCACCCGAACTATATTGTGTCGGCATACAAAGACAATGTGGCGTTCATCCACGGCCCTATGGCAGAGCAGTTTGCCCCTGCCACACAAGACAAGCCGGATGAATTTCAAACGAAAGAATTTGAGTCGGTCATTTCGCTGAAAGCCGAGACACACAACTTCCCTACCACCGTGGAGCCGTTCAACGGAGCAGCCACCGGATCGGGCGGTGAAATCCGTGACCGCATGGCCGGCGGACAAGGCAGTATTCCGTTGGCCGGCACAGCCGTGTACATGACCAGCTACTCGCGATTGGAAAAAGGGCGCGATTGGGAAAAAGAAGCGCGCAACTGGCTCTATCAATCGCCCAAAGACATCTTGATCAAAGCATCGAATGGCGCGAGTGATTATGGAAACAAATTCGGGCAGCCGCTCATCTGCGGCAGTGTGCTCACCTTCGAGCATGAAGAAAACGGACAGGCGTTTGGGTTCGACAAAGTGATCATGCTGGCAGGAGGCATTGGTTTTGGCAAATTGAAAAATGCCAAAAAACAAGCGGTGCAACCCGGGCAGAAAATCGTGGTGATGGGCGGAGACAATTACCGCATCGGCATGGGCGGCAGTGCCGTATCGTCTGTGGATACGGGTGCTATGGCCTCCTCCATTGAACTCAATGCAGTGCAGCGATCGAACCCTGAAATGCAAAAACGTGTGGCAAACGCCATCCGTGCCATGGCCGAATTGGATGAAAACACCATCGTATCCATCCACGATCATGGAGCGGGCGGTCACCTTAATTGCCTCTCGGAATTGGTAGAAGAGACAGGTGGAAAAATTAGCCTGCGCCGGTTGCCGATTGGCGACAAAACACTTTCCGAAAAGGAAATCCTCGGCAATGAATCACAGGAGCGCATGGGCTTGGTGATTGACCAAAAACACACCGACTACCTGAAACGTGTGGCCGAACGGGAACGCGCGCCTTACTATGAAGTGGGCGAAGCAGCCAACGATCACCGACTGACATTCACCCAAGACGGCCCCTCGCCTTTCGATCTGAAAACGGATCACCTATTTGGGTCATCACCCAAAACCATCTTGGAAGATGCCACCAAAGCGTATCCCTTCGCCGATGTGCCGATGGTGGATGTGCACGAGGCTTTGGAAAAGGTGCTGCAATTGGAGGCTGTGGCTTGCAAAGACTGGCTGACCAACAAAGTGGACAGATGCGTGACCGGAAAAGTGGCGCAGCAGCCGACAGTGGGCGAAATTCAGTTGCCGCTCAACAACGTGGCGGCCATGGCCATCGACTACAAATCCACCAAAGGCATTGCCACGTCTATTGGACATGCGCCTGTACCCGGACTAATACAATCGGGAGCCGGATCGCGCTTGTCGGTAGCCGAAGCACTCAGCAACCTGGTATGGGCACCACTTAGTCATGGATTGAAGGGCGTGTCGCTCAGTGCCAACTGGATGTGGCCGGCAAAAAATCCGGGCGAAAATGCCCGTTTGTACGAAGGCGTGCAAGCCCTGAGCGAGTTTGCCATTGCGCTGGGCATCAATGTGCCTACGGGCAAGGACTCGCTTTCCATGACCCAAAAATATCCCGATGGAAAAAAGGTGCTGGCGCCTGGCACGGTGATCGTGAGTGCGGTGAGCGAAGTGAGCGACCTGAACCACATCGTGTCGCCCGTGGTGGATTATACGGCCACCGATTCAGAACTATTGTATGTTGATTTTTCGGGAAGCGCATTTCACCTCGGAGGCTCCAGCTATGCGCAGGTGTTAGGTAAAATAGGCGTACAGTGCCCCGATGCTGATTCTGAAGTAGTGCGACGGGCATTTGCCGCTGTGCAAGACTTGATTTTGGAAAACCAACTGCTGGCCGGACATGATGTGTCAGCGGGTGGTTTGATCACGGCGCTGTTGGAAATGAATTTCCCCAATACCAAAGGCGGAATGACCATTGACTTGTCGGCATTTGATGCACCGATTCAAGCCGTGCTCTTTGCCGAAAAACCAGCCTTGATCATTCAAGCAAAAGCAGGCGCAAAAGCGATTTTAGAAAAACACGGGGCAGCCTACACGGTCATCGGGCACATCCAAAACAAGCGCTCGGTGTATGTTATATCAAAGGATTGGTCAGGTAGCTTTGATGTTAACCACTATCGTTCTGTTTGGAGAAAAACGTCTGATCTATTGGACACCTACCAAACGACTCCTGCCACGGCAAAAAAGCGTGCTGCGAATTATGCCAATCAGCCGCTCAGCTACATTTTTCCGAAAAATTTCATCGGCACGTACGCATCCCTCGAGCTTGATCCGAACAGAAAAACGAAATCAGGACTGAAAGCGGCCATTATTCGTGAGCAGGGAGTGAACAGTGACCGTGAAATGGCCTATGCACTGTGGTTAGCCGGTTTTGATGTAAAAGACGTGCACATGACTGACTTGATATCGGGAAGAGAAGATTTGACCGGTGTGCATCTCATTGTGTTTGTGGGCGGCTTTTCAAACTCAGACGTACTCGGTTCGGCTAAAGGCTGGGCAGGTTCGTTCAAATTCAACGATAAAGCGCGAACAGCACTGGAGAATTTCTACAAAAGAGAAGATACCCTCAGTCTGGGTGTATGTAACGGCTGCCAATTGATGATGGAGCTTGACTTGATCTATCCCGAAATGAAAAATCACCCGAAAATGCACCACAATGAAAGCGGCAAATTCGAATGTGCGTTCACCAATGTGGACATTTTGCCGAACAATTCGGTGCTGTTTGGATCGCTGGCGGGCACCCGTTTGGGCATTTGGTTGGCACATGGAGAGGGTCGTTTTAAACTTTCAAGCGAATCAGACTACTTGATTCCGATAAAATATTCGCACGAGCAATTCCCCGGCAATCCGAATGGCAGTTCGTTTGCGGCCGCCGCGATGGTTTCCAAAAATGGCCGTCACGCAGCGCTAATGCCCCATTTGGAGCGTTCGCTGTTCCCTTGGAACTGGGCGCACAAGACCGGAAATGAAGGGGAAAACGTGACACCTTGGATGGAGTCATTTGTAAATGCAAAAAAATGGTTGAAAGAAAGAGTTTGACCCCTTTCGTATTTTAAACAAAAGATTAATTTTGCCGTCCGATTCTGGCCTATGGTGTAATTGGCAACACAGCAGATTTTGGTTCTGTTATTCTAGGTTCGAGTCCTAGTAGGCCAACTCGATTGAAACCCTGACAACTAAATGTCGGGGTTTTTTATTTTATTGCCTTTTGTTGGATGAGAAGCCTATCCCGAACCGCAGGAAGGGAAGCCCTTGTAGTTACCTTGACTATTTAGCCTATTATCTATTTCACTCCTGTTTATCGTTGATTTCAATGATATTTAAAATTATCGTCGATTTCAGCGATATTAAAATTTATCATTGATTTCGGCGACAATTGTTGGCCCATCCAATGAAAATCCGACAATAATATTTTCGCAATCGTTTCCAATTTTTTCCTACTTCACAATCAGGTAATCTCCTATTAAAATTCTGCTATAATTGCCCCCATGTACGCAATAGGCATAGATGTAGGCGGCACCAATACGAAGTTTGGAGTTGCTAATGAATCCGGAGAAATTGTATTTCAATCGCGGGTAAAGACGCAAGAATATGCGGATTATCATGAGCTTGTGGCTGCTGTTGGTGCAGCGCTTTCAGCAGAATTCGATTTCAAAAATATTCACGGAATCGGTGTGGGTGCGCCCAATGCCAACTACTATGAAGGCACCATCGAAGAAGCACCCAATCTGCCCTGGAAGGGTACAGTGCCCTTTGCAAAAACAATAGAAAAAACACTCGGACTAAAATGCGTGCTGACCAATGACGCCAATGCCGCAGCACTCGGTGAGATGGTGTACGGACACGCCAAGGGCATGACCGACTTCATCGTTATCACACTCGGTACGGGGCTTGGAGGTGGAGTGGTGGTAGCTGGTGACTTGGTGTATGGCAAGCATGGCTTTGCTGGTGAATTGGGTCACACGCTTGTGAGTGCGCATGGTCGCCACTGTGCATGCGGCAAGATCGGTTGCTTGGAAACCTACGTGAGTGCCACGGGTATCCGTCGTACCATCTATAAGCTACTGGCCGATTACACCGAACCGAGTTTGCTCAGGGGTGTCAGCTATGACGACCTCAGCACGCGGTTCATCACCGAGGCAGCTGAAAAGGGCGACTTGATTGCCTTGGAAGCTTTCAAATACACGGGGCGCGTACTCGGCATGAAGCTCTCCGATTTCATCGTGCATACAGATCCCGAAGCGATATTCTTATTAGGCGGCTTGGCTCGTTCGGGTAAATTCCTTTTCGAACCGGCACAAGAGCACATGGAAAAACACCTGATGCCACTTTTCAAAGGGCGTGGCATCAAACTGCAGCCTTCCGGCCTCAAAGACGATGACGCCCCAATCTTGGGTGCGAGTAGTCTGGTGTGGAAGTATTTGGTCTAGAATTAAAATAATTTAATAATTAATTATTGTTTTACAATAATTAATTGTACGTTTGCGATATGATTAGTTAAATCTGTCGCTTATGAATATCGTACGAATCGTTTCATCCTTCGGCTTTTATGTATTCAGGATCTTAGCCATCGCCTATTTGGTTACCGGTTTATACGCCGGTTTTGCGCTGATGATGGGCAGCCCGCTGGCGGCACCTGTGCAATCAGACAGTCGATTTGAAATCTATTATCCGTTTAGTCAAGTGCCTTTCTTGTTGGGAGAAAACTCCACTGCCTTTGTGGTGGAAATGCTCCTCGGTATCAGTCTGTATGGCGTGTTTTTTTGGCTTCTGAGCAATGTATTTAGCACATTTCGTCAGCCCAAACTTTTCACGCAACAAGGCATTGCCCATCTCACATGGTTCTACCGGTTGAATTTCCTAGTTCCGTTAGCCGTGCTTCTATTACTTAGCGTGGTTTCATCTGTGGAACAAATAATGGTCATGCTGGTAGTATTGCATGGATTGCTAGGGGTGTTTGCCCTATTCATGGCGGCCATATTTAAGCAAGGTGTGCATCTTCAAAACGAACAAGACCTTTACATCTGAGACATGTCGATAGTAGTGAACATAGACGTGATGCTTGCCAAGCGCAAGATGCAGAGCAAGGAACTCGCCGAACGTTTGGCCATTACACCTGCCAACCTCTCTATCCTGAAAACCGGCAAAGCAAAGGGCATCCGATTTGACACGCTGGAGGCGCTATGCTTGGCGCTTGACTGCCAGCCGGGCGACTTGCTGGCCTTTGAAGCTGACAACTAAAGTTTTATCCGAACTTATAAAATGAAAAAAATGCATCTGAACGGATGCACGATACACTATTGCCCTTATCGTATGGAAAATAAACTGATCCTCCAAGACATTTCGAAAACCTATGCCAATGACGTGCACGCACTGACCGGCATATCCTTAGAACTAAAAAATGGCATGTTCGGTCTGCTCGGGCCTAATGGGGCCGGAAAATCCACGCTCATGAAGACGATTGTGGGATTGCAACCGCCCGACAAAGGAACGATTCTATTCAATGAAGTGGATATTCTGGCTCATCCGGAAATCATCAAACGGCAACTGGGCTATCTACCCCAAGATTTTGGTGTTTATCCATCCGTTTCGGCGGTCGATCTACTCGATCATCTGGCCATATTGAAGGGAATAACCAACAAAAATGAGCGTAAAAACCATGTAATGGCATTGCTGGACAAAGTGAACTTGTACGCGCACAAATCACGAGCAGTCAGCGCCTACTCGGGCGGCATGCGCCAGCGGTTTGGCATTGCGCAGGCATTGCTCGGCGATCCGAAACTGATCATTGTAGATGAGCCCACGGCCGGATTAGACCCGGAAGAGCGTCATCGCTTCAATAATCTACTCAGTGAAATCGGAGAGCAAGTGATCGTGATACTCTCCACCCACATTGTGGAAGATGTGCGAAATCTATGCACCGAAATGGCCATTATCCAAGGTGGCCGAATCTTGGCCCAAGGAACTCCTACCGCCTTCATTGAGGCACTTCAGGGTAAAATTTGGAGTAAAACAATAGCCAAAAATGAGCTACCCCAGTATCGTGCTCGGCTCTCGGTGATTTCCTCCCAATTGAATGCAGGAAAATTAACCATTCACGTGCATGCTGAAGAGCCGCCGGGCGCTGGCTTTCATGCCGAATCGGTGGATTTAGAAGACGTCTATTTTTCAACACTCCAACCACGCATGCACCATGGCTAAAGACCTACTTCGCTTTGAGTGGCGATTTTTCCAACGCTCCTTTGGCACCTATATCATCTTCGGTGGATTTCTCGCTCTTGGCTTTTTTGCCGGACTAAGTCCCCGGCTCTCGTTTCCCGAGATACACACGAATGCGCCGTACATCATCACGTTCACCCTCGGGCTACTTTCGCTCACTGCCCTTTTCCCGGTCACATTGTTTGCCGCCCAAGCTTTGCTTCGCGAACAAGACCATCGCTTCGATGACTTGCTGTATACCACGCCTGTCAAGAAAGTCCATTTGTTGGTTGGTAGATTTCTATTGATCACGATGCTTTCCCTAGGCTGCCTTCTGCTCCTTGCCATCGGTTATGCATTGGGGCATTTGTGGGCAGACAAAACCACCGGCTCATTTGGTCCTTTTTCAATCGTCCATTACCTGCATGCTTTTATCATCTTTATCGTACCGAATGTGTTTTTCTGTGCGGCAGTGATATGCGGTACCGCTTGGCTCACCAAAAGCAAACTGATGATTTACATGAGTGGGCTCATGGTGTATGTGGCGTACATTCTCATGTCCCTTTTTAGTAATTCTCCACTGATGGCCAATGCCTCTCCCATGTCGGCAGAAGCCATGGCCATAGCGGCACTCGGTGATCCTTTTGGACTTTCGGCATTTTTCGAACAGACACGCTACTGGTCTGTCGAAGACCGTAATGGGCACGTCGCATCCCTCACCGGCCACTTACTGATCAATCGACTGTGGGTAATGTTCTTTTCGGCGGGACTCGTCGGCGCATCCATTCGAATGTTTTCGTTTCGAGTGAAAAGCAACTCCAATAAAAAACAAGAATTTGCTATTGACAATGCTCCTTCGGAAAAGGCCATTGAACCAATAGTACCTCAGTTCAAGGCAGTCAATTATCGTCTGAAAACGTGGTTCAGTTTCGTCTGCTTAGACATGAAGTCGCTTCGCAAAAGTATCCCTTTCTATATGCTGGTGGCTGTCGCCGCATTCGCTCTGAGCATGGAGATGTATGCCAACATAGATTCAGGAATGCGCATTCCTGAACGCTACGCCACCACCGGCTTACTGGTGAATACACTTTTGGAGAGTCTTCCACTTTTTATTTTGGCGGCCGTTTTATTCTTCGGAAGTGAATGGATGTGGAAAAGTCAGTCGACTCGATTTGAGTCGTTGGAAAAGGCCACACCTGCTTCACCTAGCATTTTTCATTTTGCTAAAATTACGGCTCTGGTGGTTTTGTCCTTGGTGCTTGTCACGCTTGGAATCAACCTCGGCGTTGGGGTGCAAGTCATTAAAGGCTACCCCATCCACTGGGGTCTTTATGCCTCTCTGTATTGGTTTGTAGGTGCACCTGCCCTGTTGTGTGCCGTGCTCGTCGTGTCTGTGCATGTATTATCGGGAAATAGATACGTAGGACTGGCACTTAGTGTGGTGATTCTCGTTTTGACGAATTCGGCCATCGGCCAACTGCTTGGACTCAGTCATCCGTTGGTTCGATTTGCCCAATTCATGCCCGGGGTATTCAGTGATCTCAATGGCTTTGGATATTACCCCAACTTGTTCACGATCAAGATGTTGTACAGCCTGGGACTGGTGGGTACTTTGTTTTCCTTTCACTCAATCTTTCGGCTTGGTAATTTTCGCAAAGGGAACATTACGTTCATCTGTCTGTGGCTCATTTGCGCAGCAATGACCGGCATGTATATTTTAAAGCATACCAAAACGATAAATCAAGCCGATGAACTGCATTGGCAACAAGCCTATGAAGAAAAATACAGGACGGCCTACCAGGGAGTTGCCCAACCTTCAGTTACGCATATTCAAACCACCATTGATCTCTATCCTAATGAAATGACCTACCAAGTCAGTGGTTCCTATCAACTTGTCAACAAAACCGATCAGGTCATCAGAGAATTTATCGTTCATACCTGGCAAGACATTCAGATGCAGTCCCTCCGATCAAGTAATCTCAGTCAGATAAAAATGGATCGTGCGTTTGGACAGTATGTAATAAAACCGGCTAAGCCACTGATGCCAAAAGATTCATTCAGCCTGCACTTTACCTTCCGCTATTCGGTGAATCCTTGGAATGGTCACAATCCAGCAAATGCCATTGTCCAAAATGGCTCATTTATTCGCTTGAGCAATTATTTTCCACGCATCGGCTATCAATCGGAGCTGGAAATAACCGATGAAAGCGAACGAGCGAAGCGTACCATGCCTGCTGCTACCTCCATCAAAGGACTAACCGATGCAATGGAGCAACCTTACCCATACGGATTTATTCGGTGGGAGGCGCTTGTTTCGGCTCCAGCAGAGCAGACCGTCGTGGGTATTGGAGAATTAGTTAAAAGGTATCGAAAGAATGATCGAACCTATTTTCATTTTGATTCAAAACGCCCGATTCCCTTTCGATTTGGCCTGTCCTCGGCAGTTTATGAAGTGAAAAAAACACAGCATGACAGCATAGCGATAGAGATCTATTACCATCCTAGACATGCGCAAAATGTGACTCACCTGATGGAGCGGATCAAACAGTCATTGACGTATTGTCAAAAGCATTTTGGTCCGTACCCGTTCAAAATCATCCGATTTGCTGAAATAAGCAACTTCACACAGGGATTTGCCGGCACTGCCTATCCGGCCACCATTTTTATGAATGAGGAAATATTTCATTTGAACTTGGACGGGTTTCGTGAACAAGATGTCATCAATCAACTGGCAGGTCATGAGTTGGCCCATCAGTGGTGGGGTACTGTACAACTCGCCCCTGATGATCGACAAGGTAGCCGCGTTTTGACGGAAACACTGGCCATGTACACTGAACTGATGCTCTATAAAGCCGCGCATGGTGAAGAGAAAATGCAGGAAATGGTTCGCTTATATGAAGAATTGTACCAAAGCGAGCGCGGATTTTCCGAAGATGAACCGCTATATCTGGCTCACCCTGACAATGTGAATGTGGTATATAACAAAGGACTACTGGCGATGTACGAATTGTACATGCTCATGGGTGAAGAACGGATAAACCATGCATTGAGAAATTTACTTATCAAACATGCTTACCCAAATCCGCCACCTACTACGCTTGACTTGATACGAGAATTGCAACTTGCAGTTCCATTGGATCAAAAGACTCGGATTGATGAGATTTTAAAGAAATAATGAATCAAAGACGAGCAGAATTAGTGAAGCAAAATTTTTCAGTTTTTTCCAAATCCACTAGTTAACCAATCACTAGTTAACTATTCAACCAAATTAAAACCTCAACCCATACGCTACCATTGTGGCAAGAGGGGGAATGCACGCCAGCAAGATCAATTGGATGATAACTAGTCGCTTGATATAAGGTGGGATGTGAATCTCCGTCACATCCTTTTTTCTGCCGGATCGAATGAAAAATACCGTGGGAATGATGGAAATGAGTCCAATCAGAGTAGCCAAGGACAACTTGACCCAAAGTGCTTTATCCTCGTAAAACCCCGGCCCCTTGCCCACTACAAACCACATGGTGAATCCCGCCGCTACGAGCGTTATGGCAGAGAGTCCGTAAAAACCATCAATTTTTCCGATGCGCTTGATCTCCGCTAGGCTCATGGTAGATTTCAATAGCACCATCTCGGCCATAAGGCAACCGGCCATGCCAAAGGCGGAGAGGAGATGGAGGTATTTGACAAAGATGAAGGAGGTCATTAGTATTAATTCGATGGTAGATTTTGGATTTTAGATTGACTAGAACAACCCCGTAATTTGCCCATTTTCATCAATATTGATGCTCTCGGCAGCCGGGATGGTAGGTAAGCCCGGCATGCGTAGCATTTTGCCTGTGATCGGGATGATGAATCCTGCTCCTGCGGCTATCTCCACTTCGCGCACGGTGATGCCGAAATCTCTCGGACGGCCAATGTAATCGGCATTGTCTGAGAGTGAGCTTTGCGTTTTGGCCATACACACAGGTAGATTTTGTAGTCCCAGTTGCTCCACTCGCTTGAATACATCCTCCGCATTTTGAGTATAGGTCACCGATTTAGCCCCATAGATGTGAGAAGCTATCTTCTCGATCTTCGTTTTTATCGAATCCTCCAGTGCATAACTCGGCGTGTATGTACCCTTCGATTGTTCCACAGCCTTCACAACTTCTCGAGCCAGATCGGCTGTGCCTTTGCCGCCAAATTCCCAACCTTTGGAAAGTTGAACAGGCACACCAATTTCCGCACAATGATCCATTACCACTTTTACTTCTTCGTCTGTATCAGCTACAAAATGGTTAATGGCCACTACTACAGGTAGACCAAATCTCTTCAGGTTTTCCACGTGCTTGTCGAGGTTGCCCGTGCCTTTTTTCACAGCATCGGGGTTGGGTGTTTTCACGTCTTTCACCGGCACGCCTCCGTGGTACTTCAGCGCTCGGATAGTTGCCACTAGCACCACTGCCTTTGGACTGATTCCTGCCGCCCGACACTTGATATTTAGGAATTTTTCTGCTCCCAAATCGGCTCCAAAACCCGCCTCCGTTACGATGTAATCGGACAGTGAAAGTCCAGTCTTCGTGGCGATAATGGAATTGGTTCCTTGCGCAATATTGGCAAATGGCCCGCCATGGATAATAGCCGGATTGCCTTCTAACGTCTGCACCAAGTTAGGCTTGATGGCATCTTTCATCAAAGCGGCCATAGCACCATGGGCATTGAGATCGCGCGCATAAATGGCCTGACCGGAAAAGGTATCACCAACGTAAATGGTACCCATTCGCTGCTTCAAATCATTCAGATCTTTGGACAAACACAAAATGGCCATCACCTCGGATGCCGCAGTGATGTTGAAGCCGGATTCCGTCAGAAAACCACCCTGCTTGCCACCCAAACCCGTGACGATGTGTCGAAGCGACCGATCATTGATGTCCATCGCCCAGCGCCAGCGCACCGTGCGCGGATCAATACCCAAATTGCGTGACCGACCATAAATGTTGTTGTTGATCAAGGCAGAGAGCAGATTATTTGCCTTCTCCACCGCCGAAAAATCTCCGGTGAAATGCAGGTTGATATCTTCCATGGGCACCACTTGGGAGTAGCCTCCTCCGGTAGCACCGCCCTTCATGCCAAACACTGGCCCCAAGGAAGGTTCGCGAAGCACAGCTGTGGCTTGCTTTCCGATGTGATTCAATCCGTCCGTGAGCCCGACTGTCACCGTGGTTTTACCTTCGCCGGCCGGTGTGGGTGTGATGGCCGTCACCAAGATCATGTTTCCCTTTTTCACTTTTTGCTCGTCGATGAACGATGTGGGGATTTTCGCTTTGTATTTGCCGTAATGCTCTATGTCGTCTCGGCTGAGTCCGAGCCGCTCGGCTATTTCGTCAATGTGCTTAGGGGTGATGCTTTGCGCAATGCGGAGATCGGGATTTTCGTTGGGGGTTGACATGTTGTTGTTGGGTTTGAATGCAAAATAGGGCTTTTGGTTTATGGTTGTGCATGACAAATCTCAAGTTAGGCACTGTTTGTTGGCACCTCCGTCCATTTTGAGCAGAAGGTGTATTTTACATGCAGTTTGTGCACTGTAAAATAAGAATCCTTGAGCAAATACACCATTCACCCCGACATCCGTAAGGCCGAAACGCTCCCCGCCGGTTTCTACCGCGATGCTGCCACATTCGACGATCTGCGTGAAAAAGTTTTCGTACGCACCTGGCAATGGATCGGTGAAGAATCGTTGGTGCCCTTGCCGGAATCCGCCTACCCGTTTGTGTTTCTCGATCATTTTGTGAGTGAGCCGCTGCTGCTCTCGCGAGATGCTGCAGGCGAGGTGCACTGCCTGTCGAACGTGTGTACGCACCGGGGGAATCTGCTCTACCAGCATGCTACAAAAGCCAAGCAAATCGTGTGTGCGTATCATGGCCGCCGGTTCGATCTTAACGGAACCTTCAAGAGCATGCCCGAGTTCAAGGAAGCCGAGGACTTTCCACGCCCTTGTGACGATTTGAAGCAATTTCCGCTGCGCAAATTAGGACCGCTCCTCTTTACAGCGCTAGATCCTGCGTTTGACATTGCCGAAACGTTTGATTGGATGCACGAGCGCATTGGTTTCTTGCCGCTGCACCAGTTCAAGCATGTGCAGGCATTGTCAAAAGACTATTTGGTCAACTGCCACTGGGCGCTGTATTGCGACAATTACTTGGAAGGCTTTCACATTCCGTTTGTGCACCCGGATCTGAATGCCGTGCTAGACTACAAGACATACGAAACAGAGCTCCACCGCTATGGCAACTTACAAATTGGTCAAGCAGAATCGGGCGAAGAGGTGTTTCATCTGCCCAAGGAACATCCGGATTATGGAAAAAACATTGCGGCCTATTATTACTGGCTCTTCCCAAATATGATGTTCAATTTCTATCCTTGGGGATTGTCTATAAACATCATACGGCCGCTCACGTCTGACAAAACAAAGGTGTCATTCTTGACGTACGTGTGGGACGAAGAAAAACTGGAACGCGGTGCAGGCGCACTGCTAGACAAAGTGGAGCGCGAAGACGAGTATGTGGTAGAAGGTGTGCACAGAGGATTGAAGTCACGGTTTTACCAAGCCGGACGCTTTTCTCCTACCCGCGAGAAAGGGGTGCATCACTTTCAAAGGTTGCTCGCCGAATTCCTGCACTAAGAGGCACTGCCCTTCAGGCCGTGCCCCCTAGTCGGTTCAGTTTGCCCAGCGGCACAGTCATAAATTTTGAGGTGCTTTTGGGCTTGTACTCATAGTGTATCTCCAGTTGATCCAACTGCTCCTGAAACTCCTCTTCCCGTACACCAATGAAGTTGAATTTCACATCACTCAAATCGGCATAATCCTCGCCGATCTCGATCATGTCCATGTCGTCTTCCTCATAAAACCAGTTAACTTCCACGTCATAGCCCTTGTCTTGGATTTTTTCTAGGGCCTTTGTAACATCAAACAAGCACTTCGCGCTACTCGTGTTGAAGTATTCCAAGAAAATATCGGCAGTGAGTTTTGGCTGTGCCGATTGGTACTGTGCCAATTGCTCAATGATCCTGCGGAAAAAACCCAGCGAATCTTCCGAATGCGATTTGCCCTTGATTTCGAAGACGCCATCTGCTGCGCTTAGTCGTACAAAAGGGGTTGTTTTAGTTGCTTCCAGTATGAAATTTTGCATGTCAGTTTGCATTTATGGCCTCTTCTACAGTCTCGAAATAGTTGATGCTCAATTGAGCCATGATCTCCTTCGGATATTTCGCCAAGAGAGGTTTGCGAGCCGCCTCCACGGCCTTCCTGAAATACTCAAGAGTAGGTAAAATTTTGTAGTGTTTGGTGATGCCGTATTCGAGCATTTCGGTCTTCCACTCTGTGAAGTACCACTTCATTGACGGCTGATGAAACGTACGCAGAGAACTCTTGTCAAAAACGAACTTGCTGTAAGAGGCCTCTCCGTATTTCACCTCGTCGGCCAACATCTCAAAGAGTTGTTTGAATTTCAGGATAGGAATGTAATCCGAAGTGGCTACTAAGGCGATCACGCCCTTTTCTTTGTTGGTGTAACCCGCCCCAAATTCGTTGGCGAAGATTTGTTCGAATCCTAGATTTTCCATAAGTGATAGCTGCTTGTTTAACGGTTATATTTTGTCATGTCAATGATAGTCTAAACTTAAACAAGATTGACTTGGTTCACGAAACCTTCATTTTTTTCATAAAATCCTATTATTTGATTATTTTGAGCGATAACACCATCCAAATAGGAGTGATAACAAAGGATAATGGAAATAATTTTGTTTAATTTTTATTTTTATATAATTGAACAAAATGAACCATTACGAAGTTATGGACGGAAAGTAAATCCTATGAACAACGATTTAGATCAACTGTTGGACGAACTGCTCAATACCTACACCGATGCACTCGCCGTGAGTTTCCACAGCATGGAGCTTCCCATCACTGTGTCGAAGGGTGAGGCGGCTGACATACTGGAGAAATACAAAGACATACCGATGCTCTCCTTAGATGAGACCTTTCAGACCACCTTTTCATTCATCATTACCAAATCGGGAAGCATCGTCATCTTTTTTATCAACCAACTGCACTTCGTATCGGTGTACACCACCAATGCCGACCCAAATAAAGAATTGGCGAGTCGTATGTATGACTCCTTTAAAGATCGTTTTGAACAAGCCATTGCCATAGCCCTATGAGACCACAACAATTATTTGACGACCTCAATCAAAATTTTTCAGGCATTTTATACTCCGGCCTGGTCATCAAAGATGAAATCCGGCATGCAACGCTCGGATCCGGAATCGACCCTGATGATCATGAGGCCCTCATCATGCGGCTATACTTCATTGCCATTGATCCGGAGAAGGACATCACGTACTTCATCAATCAATACGAGGAAGGGAAGTACCTCTATTTCATCAAAGTGGATGAGGGTGTATGGCTCTTTATTTTGAGTGCCAATCAATCCTTCGCCAAGTTGCACTTTTATGTGAAATTTCTGCTGAGCGATAACTCCCTGCGCTTTGACGAACCTGACGAAACCAGGAGTCATACGACAGACGAAAGGCTGAATTCGGCCAAACGTATTCAGGATATGCTCCTGCCCAACCTCGATGCGGTGTTGAAGGGACTAGGCACGTATGAACTGCTCTATCAGCCCAAAGATGTGGTAGGAGGCGATTTCTATTGGGCGCATCAAGACAAGGATGTCACGTGGATCGCCGTGGGTGACTGCACAGGTCACTCAATGGAGGGTGCGCTGGCATCTGTTAGCGTGATGTCCATTCTCAACCAGCTCTACCACCGCGATATGAAACCTCATTGGTTGATCAAAGGCCTACACAAAAGCTTATCGGACATGCAAAATCAAAGTCTCACAGACGGATATGGCATTGGATGCGAACTCCTAGTTATGCGCATAGATCATAAGCAAGGCGAACTTACATACAGTGGCACAGGAATGCCCCTCTACCATTTGAACCAAGGGAAATTGAAAATATTCCATACAAAAAGTGCCAATCTGGATCCTGCTCGTGTGATCAAGTACATACGCACGCGGAAATTGCCATTGGTGAGAAAAGACGCCATTCTCGTTCATTCAGACGGCATCAAGGATCAATTGAGCCCCCTTGGCAAGCGTTTCAGCACACGGCGACTCTATCAGGTGCTGTTTGCCGATGGCACCCTTCGGTTAGACAACCTACAGCAGGAACTCAACCGTCATCGAGGGTCAGAGCCTCAAACCGATGACATCATCGCACTCAAACTGGTCATTTGATCAACTTAAGAAAAAAAAGCAGGTGGTTCGGAAGAACCACCTATTCCTATCTTTCATGACTTAGCTTTCAGGCCAAATCAAAGCGATCCAAATTCATCACTTTGGTCCATGCAGCCACAAAATCATGCACGAATTTTTGCCGACCGTCGGCACATCCATATACTTCTGCAAGGGCACGCAACTCTGAGTTTGATCCAAATATCAAGTCTACGCGAGTGGCCGTCCATTTCACGGCACCTGTCTTTCGATCACGTCCTTCGAATACATCCTGCGAACCTGCAACGCCCTTCCAAATGGTGTTCAGATCAAGCAAATTCACAAAGAAATCGTTTGTAAGCGACTCGGGAGTTTTGGTGAAAACACCATGCGCCGACGCATCAAAATTGGCATTCAATACACGCAGGCCACCTACGAGCACGGTCATTTCAGGTGCAGTAAGTGTCAACAACTGCGCTTTGTCTACCAGCATCTCTTCGGCTGACACAGTATATTTTGATTTCATGTAATTGCGGAAGCCATCGGCTGTCGGTTCCAATACGGCAAACGACTCAACATCTGTCTGCGCCTGGGTGGCATCTGCCCGACCGGGTGTAAATGGCACCTTCACGTTTAATCCGGCTTTTTTGGCTGCCCGTTCTACGCCTGCACATCCTGCCAAGACGATTAAATCGGCCATGGAGACGGTCTTGCCGGTAGCATTGAAATCCTTCTGAATTCCTTCCAAAGTTTTGAGTACTTTGGCCAATTGAGTCGGATTATTCACTTGCCAATCCTTTTGAGGAGCCAATCGGATGCGTGCACCATTGGCACCTCCGCGCTTGTCAGATCCTCTGAAAGTAGCCGCAGAAGCCCAGGCAGTGGTGACCAACTCGGCTACCGAAAGACCCGAAGCGAGGATCTTGTCTTTGAGGACAGCAGCATCTTTTTCATCAATCAACTTGTGCGTCACGGCCGGAATTGGATCTTGCCAGATCAATTCTTCCTTCGGCACCTCAGGACCCAAGTAGCGGGCACGAGGACCCATGTCACGGTGTGTCAGTTTGAACCAAGCTCTCGCAAAGGCATCCGCAAACGCATCGGGATTTTCAAGGAAACGTCTAGAGATTTTCTCATACGCCGGATCAAACCGCAAGGAAAGATCGGTGGTAAGCATAAAAGGTGCGTGCTTTTTGGCGGGATCATGCGCGTCGGGCACTAAACCTGCACCGGCACCACCCTTAGGTCGCCACTGATGAGCGCCAGCAGGGCTCTTGGTGAGCTCCCAATCGTACTTGAAGAGGTTCTCGAAGAAATTGTTGCTCCATTTAGTTGGAGTAATTGTCCAAGCACCCTCTAATCCACTTGTAATGGTGTTTGCACCATGGCCACTACCGAACGTATTTTTCCAACCCATTCCTTGCTCTTCTATCGTAGCAGCTGCGGGTTCGGGTCCCACATATTTACTCGGGTCTGCCGCACCGTGCGTCTTGCCAAAGGTGTGTCCGCCGGCTATCAGTGCCACGGTTTCTTCGTCATTCATGGCCATACGACCGAAGGTCTCTCGAATATCTCTTGCCGCAGCGATAGGATCAGGATTGCCGTTGGGGCCTTCGGGATTCACGTAGATCAATCCCATTTGCACGGCAGCTAGAGGATTCTCCAACTCTCGGTCTCCGGAATAGCGCTTGTCTTCGAGCCATTTTCCCTCAGCTCCCCAATAAATATCTTGCTCAGGCTCCCACACATCTGCTCGGCCGCCTGCAAAACCAAACGTCTTGAAGCCCATGCTCTCTAAAGCACAGTTTCCTGCCAAAATCATCAAATCAGCCCAAGAAATCTTGCGGCCATACTTCTGCTTGATCGGCCAAAGCAGCAGACGCGCTTTATCTAGGTTGGTATTGTCGGGCCAGCTGTTCAGCGGTGCAAATCTTTGTGTACCCGAACCTGCTCCTCCTCGCCCGTCGGCGATGCGGTACGTACCTGCGCTGTGCCAAGCCATGCGAATAAAAAGCGGCCCATAGTGGCCATAATCTGCAGGCCACCAATCTTGAGAGTTGGTCATTAGTTCGTTGATCTCCTTTTTAAGCGCTTTGAGATCAAGTGATTTGAATTCTTTGGCGTAATTAAAGGCCGGATCCATCGGATCTGACAATTCCGAATGCTGCCGTAGAATGTTCAATTTCAATTGGTTAGGCCACCAATCCTGATTGGTAGTTCCTCCTCCGGCCACTTGATTGAGGGGGCCATTAAGAAACGGGCACATGCTGGGATCGCCCGACGTAGGGTGTATATTTTTTTCCATGTTCTTGAATTAGGTCTTTAGACTAAAAGGCAAATGTGTGATAATAATTATTTATTTATCTTATTGGTTCATTAATAATGATAATCTCATATATAACATACAACTAAATTATATTATGAAGAAATCTTACGGCCTGACTGTAGAGTCCATTCGTGCCCTTCTTGACAAATTGGAGACACGCTTTGAAAAGAATATGCATCGCCATGTGGGTATAGTATGGATCGAGGTGGCGGAGCGACTTAGCTTGAAAAAAGAAAAACTTTGGTCACTATATCATATGGAGGAAACGGGAGGGGAACCGGATGTAGTAGGCCGAGATAAAACTACCAATGAATTCGTCTTTTTTGATTGTGCCGAAGAAAGCCCAAAAGGTAGAAGAAGTGTTTGCTACGACCAAGAAGCCCTAGAGGCTCGCAAAGAGCATAAACCGGCGAACAGTGCTGTAAATATGGCTAATGAAATGGGGGTTGAAATCCTGACGGAGGAACAATACAGGGAACTTCAGCTTTTGGGCGCGTTTGACATGAAAACTTCCAGTTGGGTTAAAACGCCTCCTGCAATAAGAAATAGAGGTGGTGCCCTTTTTTGTGACCGAAGATACGATAACGTATTTACTTATCACAACGGGGCTGAATCCTACTACGCAGCAAGGGGCTTCAGAGCACGTCTATGCATCTAAATGTATCAAAATCGATAAAACAAATTCCGCTGACCATCTATCACAAATTCTAATGTATTGCGACCGATAAACGTGATAGTGTCGGCATCCTTCTTCAAGATCAAATCTGTGGCCGATTCGTCTACGGTGAGTTCTCGCAAGAAATAGCCTTTCTCTGAAGACCGAATGAAAAAATACACTTGCTTTTCAGTGTCATACCCGATTTGGCCAAACCAGCGACGCTCTCCCTCCTTCCATTCGTATCGCACGTGTCCGGGGTTTGTTACCTCAAAAGACAGATAGGCGGTGCTGTCTTGATTGACATAATTGCCTCGCAATGCACTAAATATTGATTCCGAATTTTTCTTGACGTCATTCGCATTAATCAGGCGAGCACTGAGATAGGTGAGTTGCTTTAGTTTGGCTTGTAATTCAAAGGCATAATTCTGCAAGCTATCCTCCAAAAATGCCGGAACGGAAATATGGATAAACGACACATCACTGCCGACCACCCCGTCTTTCTTCGTGGCAATTTTTTTTTCGTCCCCAAAGCCCTCCATACGAACAATTCGCCCCTTCACAAACCGCCCTTGATCGACAGGCGCTTCGATCACGGAAATAGTATTCGGATTGAGGTCATAAAGAAAGAATTGCCGCAAATGATAGACCTTCTCTAGTACGCGCTTAGGATGCTCTGCGGCAATGTTCTTTATAACAATGGAGCCGTTCAAGTTCGGCTGAAAACGATTGACCCACCAATGCTGATTTGTAGGATCAAAATAATCGTAGGTCAACTTTCGCTCCACCCATTTGAAAAGCGCATCGTATGACACGCTATCCTGCTCGGCCGTTTGGGCGCGACCGGTTAATGCGCAAAAAATGAATAGTGGAAAGAAGACTTTGTGTAACATCAGAATGCTGGTGAACTTCAAAAGGTTATTGTTCGGAAAAATACAAATTAAACCTGATTTATTCCCATTTATTTTTCCCGGGATTATCGAACGATCTCGAAAGAGTGCGTTTGCTCGGCATTCAATGAGCCTGCCACGGAGCAATATTTGGTAGTGGCCAAACTCACAATGCGATCCGCCTCCTCCTCTGTGAGATCAGGCGAGGTGATGATATAGTGCAGGTTCACGGTGGTGATGGCTCGGGGATGCTCTTCTCTGCGCTCATAGGAAGCTTCTCCTTTAAGATCGATGAATGTTTTTCGACGCTTTTTGATCATGGATACTATGTCTACCGCGGCACAGGCAATTAATGCGGAGGCCACCAATTGCACGGGAGACATGTGTTGCTTCTGATCGGCATGGAGCATGTCTATGTGCACTGCCTGTCCGGTTTCATTCACCACGACGTATTCTTCGTCTGCCTTATAACTGAGGGTTACTTTCATCCGATTTTTATTCATTATTGGCGTTGCGAAAGTAGTTCATGGAGGGGAATTCACTTAATATTTGTACATTCGTCTTACAATGTAAGACACATGAAGACCATTACAATTAGACTAAATAAACGCCTAGAGTCATTGCTACAAGCAACCGCTTCCAAGACAGGTAATTCACGGAGTGAAATTGTGAGAAAAGCATTGGAAAATCATTTGGCCATCCAGACATTCGAAAGCCTCAGAAAGAAAGCCATGCCATTTGCAGAGTCACAGGGTATATTGACTGATGAGGATGTGTTTAGAGAAATATCATGAAGGTATTTGCAGATACCAATTTTCTGATAAGTGCATTTGTGGCCAGGGGACTAAGTCATGACATATTTAAACTAGTTCTAGCAAAACACGAACTCATCATTGGCGAATTTGTTCTCAATGAATTCTGTGAAAAGATGGAACTAAAATTTAAAATTCCTAAAAGTCAGATAATTGAATACGAACAGTTTCTAAAATCATTCAAAATTCAGCCCACTCCAGACTCAAAACCCACTTTTAATCTTCGAGATGAGGATGATGGATGGGTACTTGCCGAGGCACTAAATGCCAAAACTGACATTCTAATTACCGGAGACAAGGACCTGTTAGATTTCGTAGATCAAGTAGGAGAAATATTAATATTTTCACCTAGGGAATTTTGGGAATATCTAACCAATAATTAATCTCACTTCCGCTGATTATACTCCTTCATCACTTCGCCCAACCGCTTGAAATCGAGCTTGCCATTGGCTTCCTTTAGGTGATGCATGATGGCCAAACCTTTGGCTATTTGACTGTCTACATTTTTGACTTTGCCTACTACATACACAAGCGAGCGCTGCTTGCCCATGGAGAGGGCTTGAAAATACCGCGCACCTTCCTCATCTTGCGCCAGCACCATCTCAAATGATTCAGGCAATGGCATCCCAAATTCGGTAGTATCCTTTTCTAAATGTACCTCCACCTCTCCGCCCTCCTCCACGCCCAGTTTTTTCTGCAGGTCATTCTTCACATAGATGGTGTACACATCTCCGGCGGGCATTAAGGCGGCATGGATAGGCGGCAAACCATTGATGGCACAAAGCACGCGCCGATTACCCCCATCAATAAATTGATCACCAATAGCCTTGGGAATGGCTACATAGTAGCTCCAAAGTTTATTGTGGAAGTGCTGAAGCGGACAGGTCAATTTCATTAAAACCACATTTTGAGCGCATATGCCAGCCCAATGCCAAGATAATTACCCAAGGCGTATCCCACAAGTCCGGTAGTCATGCCGGTCAGGATGATGGCTTTGTTGTTCAGCACTTTAGCGATCGGCCCGACAAATGCCGGTCCATAGATGCCCGCTACCGATGTGATGATGACCGTATCACGGTCGATTTTGGCAAAATAAGCAAACAGGTAATGCAGCAAAATGGCACCAACCATGACCACTCCCGTGAAGAGCAACGTGTGCGAAGCTGACCTGATCAGTTCGGACACATTGGCCAGAGAGCCGAGCGCCAAGCAAAATACCAGCAAGAAATACTCGCCCAACTCATAACTCCCTGTTCTTGTATTGATTGGTTTGACAAATGAAAGAGCCACCCCAAGCGTAGTGACCAGCAAAATGATTACAACTGCTTTCATACCTCCAAATAAAAGGATAGATGCCCCTACGCTAGCGCCAACAATGAGGACGGCTAAGCCCAAAAAAATACCAAAGGAATAGATTTTCTCCTTTGCGGTTTGTTGGGGAATAGCATCAGACGTCTCTTCCTGATCCGCGGGACTGAATTTTGGCAAAAACCGACCGAGCAACGGCTTGGCCAAGGTCATCAAAAAGAGCAAGTACACGGCTCCCCAAACCAAGTCAGAGGCATTGAGTAAAATGAAAACTTCCTCGGGTACTTCCAATGACAACCCAATGGCGCTCATATTGGGAGTGCCACCGGTGTACACGCCCATCACCATACCCGCCATTTTCCATGTTTCGGCCAATTGATTTCTAAACAGAAATGCGGCTACTGTTGAGCTTATTGCCACAGCCACTATGCATAGACCGAATGAAATGACAGCTCCACGAGCACCCTTCAGCCATTGTTTGATGTTGGTGGAAAATAGTAAGAGCGGAATGGCCAACGGCACAGCCACTTCCGAAACAGTAGTGGCAACTGATTTATTCAAATCTAAAAAGGGAAGATTGGCCATGATCAAGCCTATAGCGTAGCATAAGATAATGGGCGAAATCCATTGGATAAGTTTGACGCGCCTTTCTCCCCAGATCAAAAGTAATGGGAACAACAGAAAAAATACGATCAACCCCATGCCGTACGAGCGGTCAATCCAAAATCTCCCACTCTAGATAGTAGCTAGCCACGTGCGTTTCCTCCTCGTTTCTCTTCAAACTCGTGGAATATTCCCCGGGCGTGTCGTCTACCTTAAACTTGAACGTGCCGAGCAGATCATTTCTACTTACAAAATCATAATCCCATAATTCGATCTCCACCCACCCTTCGGGCACATCCAAGGTGTGATCTACCTCCGCTACTTCGTCTACATCTATGCGGAAATACAGTGAACCATGCGGCCAAATCTTCTCCCCATCGTATTTCAAGTACATTTCGTCTTTGTCGATTTCATCGGGCACAGTGCATTTGATGGATATCAATCGAATGGTAGGCATAAGCGCGTATTTAGGTTTGGTTAAAAAACGTTCTCAAACAAGCTCAATCGCTGGAGCTAAAACAAATATAACCCTCGATACGGATTTATCAGGCCTTAAAATCTGTCCGATTAGGCCTTGTTGAATGTGAGATGCATGGTGGTGCCTATGCGCTCTTCGCTCTCCACGGTGATGTTGCCGCCATGTAGCGTCATGATCTGCTTCACAATGCTCATGCCCAATCCATGCGAATCCTCGCCTTCGAGTCCCGGTCGTTGGGCTTTGCCGAATTTCACAAAAATCTCGTCAATCATCTCTTGGGGCATGCCCACACCATGATCTCGCACCTTCACGATCACTTGCTTGCCCACCTCCTCTACGATGATCTCGATCTGAGAATCCGGGTAGCTGAACTTGGCCGCATTTGACACCAGATTATCCAGCACACGCGTAATTTTCGCTTCGTTGAGCTCCACCACGGCATCTGTATGCGCCTCCAGCACAACATCAATCCGTTTCTTCAGTTTGAGTGCGCCATTCGACTTGATGTATTTTTCTAAATACTCACGCATGACCACCGGCTTGGTGCTGAGTACATAGCCATCTGACTCCATATCGGCCAGTTCTAAGATCTCATCGGTGAGTTGAAGCGCCTTATTGCTGCTCGTCTTGATCATGTCCATGAGGTTTGACAATTCCTCTGGGGGAATGGCGCCATCCATCATCATCATTTGGATAAGATTGACCAAGCCGATAATGGAGGAAACCGGTGACCGCATGTCGTGAGCGGCTATAGCCAGCAAGCCTAGTGACTTACTCTCGTCAGGCAGCAAAATCCACAAGCTAAGTACATAGCGATCGGTGCGGCGCGAGGAGCACAACATTTTCAAGTTGTCTTCCTTGGCCTGATACACGGTAAATTGAATTTTCCTTACAGCCTCCTGCTGTTGTTGGAAATGCTCTTGCACCCGCACCTTGTCCATGCGGTGGATGATCGCCGACAACTCATACGAGGCACCCGCTTCGAAAAAAGGCAGACCTGAAGATTTTGAAAGGATTTCGATCGTATCACCTGCGGACCATTTTACCCAGGCATACTGCAGATGCGATTCAAAAAGATGGAGCTTTTCGAGTAAAAGTGCCGGGTGGTCTGTTGTCATCGTCTGAAGGCTGGTGGTCTAGGCAAAGAAATAAAGTTTGTAAAAGAAAGTCAGAAAAAATTCAACAGTGCGTGAACTTTTTTGACCTAACAGTCATTCGCTGCGCCCAAGTACGGCGATTAATGCGATGGTTCCCTTGGAAGTAACCATGGACAGTTAAAATTTTCCTTAGCTAACCAATTTATCCAGCATGTCGCGCAGCTTATGAAAGGACTTCATCTCATACATAATCAGGATTTCGCCGCTTATGTTTTTTCCTCTGATGGTAAAATTCGTCCGACAAATCAATACTTGATTGAATCGTTCTTTGTCCAGCAGACTGTACAAGCCGGAGATGTCGCCCTGAAAACTCTTGGGCATGTGATAATCAAGCGGAGCGTCCAGAATGTTGCCGAAGGAGCCCATGATGGCGTTGAGGATGATGTTGCCAACTTCTATCATCAGGCCATCCTTCATTTCTCGAATAGCCTCTGAGTGCGGATCCTCCTGAATGAGCAAAGAGGCCAATTGTGCCGCGCTTTCAGCGGACAAGATCACATTGGCACTGCCTTCATATTCGCCCGAAAACTGCAACTCCACAGCGTGCACATCGGCCACTTTCAGCTTCTGGAGTTCGCTCAGCACCTCGTCGAATGAAATGACATTCACATAGGGTACATTTAGCAGTATTTCACCATCGATCATTTGACTTAGCGAAGCAGATCCCTTGCCAACGCCAATGTTGACAATCTCCGTGATGGTATCTATTTGTTGATTCGTTAGCATACGTTTATCCGGCGTTATTCAATACGTCATTCAATGTTTTTTCCAGTGCTTCTTTTGAAACGATCTTGTTCATAAAGGCGGCTGCTCCGAGCGCCAAGCTCTCTTCCTTGCGGGCACGTTGGATGTCGGCCGTGATCACGATGACCGGTGGCATATCTGTCCGCTTTTTCATTTCGGCTAACACATCAATGCCGGATATGCCTGTCATGAGCAAGTCCAAAAAGACGCAATCATACGTGTTATTTACTTTGTCGAGCAGTTCTTCGCCGGAGGCCACCGTATCGCAGGTGTGCCCGAGTTCGCGCACCATGTCGCCCAGCACTTTGCGTTGGTAGAAGGAATCATCGGCGATCAATATTCGTTTCACTGCCCGGCTTTTTTAAATTTCAAAATGATTTCTGTGCCCACACCTTCTTCGCTGTGCACGTCTATGGTGCCTTGATGCAGATCTACAATTTGCTTCACGATGGTCATCCCAAGTCCATGCGAAATTTCTCCATCAAGCCCCCGGCGCTGATTTCCTTTGAAGCGCTCAAAAAGATCGGCGACCATCCGCTTGGACATGCCAATGCCTTCATCTCGCACAGACAGGTGCACTTCCTTCCCCGCTCCGGTTACCTTAATCCAGATGTTAGTACCATGATGGCTGAATTTCACCGCATTGCTAATGATGTTGTCTAGCACCCGCGTGATCTTGGATTGGTTCATGAGAATAGAGGCATAGGTGTCGGCTTCAAACTGCAAATGCATGCGTTTTTTCAATAGCATGAGTCGGTGTGTGTAGATGTAGTTGCGTACAAAATCATGCAAAATGATCGGTTGCAGAGGTAACTGATAATGCTCTGAATCCAATTCGGCCATTTCCAAAATGTCTGACGTCAGGTCAATGGCTTGGTTGCAACTGGACTTGACCAGATCAATGATTTTGGCCACTTCCGTCTTGTCAAGCGGCTCGTCTTGCAGCATGTGCTGCAGCAGATTGGACATGCCTAGGATGGTATTCAGCGGCGACTTCAGGTCATGCGCAGCATGCTGGAGGTAGTGGAGTTCCTTATTAGCAGTAGGTTCCTTGCCGGCCATAGTCTGGTTGAAGACGGATAAGCGTAGAGAAAGATAAAGCAAATCCTTCTATTTATCATCGACAAATTATCGCAGCTTACCTAGTGCAAAACAAAAAAAGGAGCGACGGTCGCTCCTTCTATTTGAAATTGTTCAATTCTCAGGCATCCACTTGTGTACGCTCAATGGCCAATCCGACAATGTTGCCCATTAGATAAGCAAAATTTTCTTCATCGTTTGTCCATTTTCGTTTTGCTCCTGTGTGCTCGTGGCATACCACGCCGATCATTCGTCCGTTCGCAAAAATGGGAACGTCCAGCATTGAGTTGATGCTCAATGGTTTCAAATACACTTCAGAAAATTCAGCCGTTCCTGGGTGGGTATGCGCATCCTCAGCAGCCAACGTGCGCGTATTGGCAATCATTTGAAAATACTTCGGAAAGTCAGCTTTGTTGAGCACCACACCGGCGCTGTGTTGGTTTTTGGAACGCTCGTATAGGTCAATGCATTCAATCGCTGTTTGATCGTCATTGTAAAACCAGATACTTGCTCTATCTACATCCACTGCATCTGCGATAGCCGAGGTGATTTGACCCGCTATCGTTTTCACATCGCTATTGAAAAGAGATTGCGTGGCAATGATGTCCGAAAATACCTGGATGTTTTTTCGAAGTTTCTTCACAATAGCTTCACTACTGTCGTGCATCGTTTGCTCAATGGCATACGAATCTTTCAGTCCAAACTCTTGCGCCACAATTTGGAAGTTCCGCTTCAGGCTTTGCACAGATTCGGTTGTATCAGGCATAGACCGAGCGTCTATTGAGGAAATCCGAGCCAAGGTGGCCAAACGAATGGTGGCGGGGAGTCCGCCCAGTTTACGTGCCTCATCGAAGAAGGCTACTAGTTGCTGTCCCATGATGTTGTGTGTTTAGAAGGTTAATGGTTGCTTATTGTTACGACAAAATTGGGCTAAGGGTATAATACCTTTATTCCTGATAATTAACCAATGAGCCCTAAGCAGAATAAGGACTTGGTTATCCGTACAAACATCAGTCTACTCCCCGAATCTCAGTACGACCTTCATTCCACCTTCGTCAAGCTGCCTTCAAACTGAAACCGATCCGGATGGATACGATGGAGGTGCTTATCTATGGAAACAACGCGCTTGTCAATATGATGAAGAAACTTGGTGATGTCGGCCTCCAGCACGGCAATTTGCCCGTCGTATGAATACATGCCTGACTCCAATTCTAGAGTCTTTTTGTTCTTCTCCAAGTCATTACGCGTCACACAACTCTCGCGCAAAAAATCAAGAAAAGATTTGATGCCATACTTCGTTTCAAAGCTGCTGATCTCATGCATAATCACCTTGTATTCGTGATGCCCGATCAGTATCTCAGTAGCCGGATCATACAGAAATTCTAACACTACTGAGTCATAATGATGCAGCTGCTTCAACATGCCCACAGCATGGTTTCGAAATTCAGGCTGCACACAAAAGCCGGACAATCCCGAATAACTTTTCAATTCTTTGGATACCTCCAGCCATTTTTCAGTAAGGATGTCATACTCCTGCTCTATGCTCAATCCACCGCTTTGGGATTGCACGGCCACACTGCTCAGCACAAGTAATGAAAGAACCAGCACTCGGATGTTGAAAAAGAATTGCGTCATGATTGTAAAATTTATTTTGTCAAAACTAGCCAACGACTCACCCGTGCCCCCTCTGTGAGAATCGGTAATTTGCAGTCATCAGAAATACGTAAACAGGGGTCGGTATTTTTCCTGAGACCGTTTGTAAGCTAGACCCGATACTTTTACACCATGCTAAGAGGCATGAACATCGGCAATAAACTGGCGCTCATCATGATCGCCTTCTCGGTAGCGGTCATTACCGTGTTGTCGACATCCTTTTATTTACAATTTGATAAAGCCTTACGCGAGCGGGTGTTGCTTCAGTTGTCTTCTGTGAAACAGCTAAAAATCGTGAAAATAAGGGCAGAGATCAGCGACCATTTGAGCGCATTCAAAGAAATAGATATTGCCAATCCGCAATCGGAGGACTTTTTTTATTTGAACTACCATGACGAAATACCCTCCCATGTGCAGGGCTTTCAACTAAAAAAAGTACCCACTAACAGTCCACGTACGCAACTCATCGATCTCACCACTCAAGATACCGACAGAGGGATCGTTTTGGGCTTCATTCGGCAGGTGAACGATCGATGGCTCGTCGGCTTGGCAGAACTACCAGATATTCAAGCGGTGCTGCTGGAACGAACAGGACTCGGCGAAACCGGCGAATCCTACTTGGTGGGCGAAGATTATAGATTGCTCACCAAATCGCGGTTTGAAAATGAAGACCCGCGAAATGTGGTTGTAAAATCTCAGGGCGTGATGCGGGCATTTGCCGGACAACCGGGCGAGGACGACTTCACCGATTACCGCGGGATTCGCGTATTTGGTGCCTATGAAAAAATCGAAATGAATGGATTGAAATGGGTTTTGCTTAGTGAAATAAATATTCAAGAAGCCCTCTCACCCATTCAAAAACTTCGATCCAATTTAATATTCATCGTGATCTTCATTTTACTGTTCATTTTAATAGTCGCATACATTCTGTCAAAAATGATTGTAAGTCCGGTGATCACAATGGAGAAAAAACTGACGGGTATATCTCAGGGCATATTGGCAAAATCGGAACGCATACACAAGCGCAATGACGAAATCGGGAGGATGTTTGTGGCCTTGGATAAACTCATCGACACGCTGAGCAATACGATCGTATTTGCCAACAAAATTGGCGCGGGTGATTTTGAAGCCTCTTACACGCCCCTCAGTGCGCAGGATAAGTTGGGCGAGGCGCTGCTACGAATGAAAGGACAGTTGAAAGATTTTAAAGAAAACGAACTTAGATTGATAAAAGAAAATCAACAGTCAATCGTGAATGGTGAGGAGCGCGAGCGCTCAAGATTTTCGAAAGAAATGCACGACGGACTCGGCCCTATGCTCACCACTTTGCGAATAAATATTCAATCGGCTAACTTGGACAGTGCCACCAAAACCACCCTCTTGCAGCAACTTGACGACACCATTACTGAAGTGCGGCGGATGAGTAATAATTTAATGCCGAGTGTGTTGACCGACTTTGGTGCGGGCGAAGCAATAGGAAACTTGATCAATCAAATTCAAAAAAATGCGCCCATCATTTTCAAATATAAAAATGATATGTCCAGCGAGTCGCAAATAGATGATTCCATTCATTTTGCTCTTTACCGCATTGCACAGGAGTCGATCAACAATGCCATCAAGCATTCCAAGGCCAGAGAGGTTCGGATTTCCATCAGTGAGTTTGATGATCACGTGGGACTCTTCATCTCTGACAATGGCATAGGATTTCGGCCGAATGAAAAAACTAACGGAAACGGCCTCCGCAATATGAAAGAGCGAGTGAAGCTAGTGAACGGCAGCATCCAAATTGATTCCGGATCGTCGGGCACCACCATTGAAATTGAAATTCCTACAACATGAGCAAGATAAAAGTAGCCATCGTAGATGATCACCAGTTATTCAGAGAAGGAATAGCCTCTTTGTTAGCCAAAAATGAAGAGCTGGAAATAGTGGGTGAAGCAGACTCACAAACAGCCTTCTACGAGCTGATGGAGTCCGGGACCCCACACGTGGTGCTGATGGACATCTCTATGCCCGATATCAGCGGCTTGGATCTGATCCGCATCGCACGAGACAAGTATCCTTTGGTCAAATTCATCGTGCTCACCATGCACGCCGAGGGACAATACGTGGTAAAAGCCGTGCGAAATGGCGCCCATGGCTACCTCATCAAAAATGCCGACGAACAAGAGTTGATCTCGGCCATTCGGCAAGTAGCACTCGGACGCAAGCATTTCAATAATGAAATATCCAACCTGATGATTGGCAACATTGCCATAGAGGGAGAAGCGCACAAACGACTGTCCGACAGGGAGTTAGAAGTGTTGGAGCTTGTTTCCGAAGGAAAAACAACCAAAGAAATAGCCGATCAACTTTTTGTGAGTTCACGCACGGTGGAGACGCACCGTGTGAACATGATGAAAAAATTGGGTGTCCAAAATTCTGCTGAACTCATCAAGAAAGCGGCACACCTCAAATTAATTTGAAAATTAGGCGTAGTTCTCCCATAAAAATATACCCGATTACACACAGTAATAAGACCAAAACAGTTCAATATATTCGCAGATTAAACCCTTCGCAAACTATGAGCACGTATGACATTCTCGCCGGCTTATTTCTCCTAGCTGCTCTGTTTCTTTTTGTCAACCTTTCATATCTGAAATTACCCACTTCTGTAGGGTTGATGATTCTAGCCTTGGTGCTCTCTGCTGTAGTGATCATCGTTGGCGAAATCTTTCCTGAATATCACTTGGCCGAAAAGGTAAAAGAATACCACTATGCCGATATTCTCTATCGCTTTGTATTGAGTGTCATGCTGTTTGCGGCCGGGCTCAGTGTAGACTTTAAAAAACTAGGCAAGCAATTCGTGCCCGTGCTGATGTTGGCATTTCTAGGCGTATTGATCTCCACGTTTGTGATCGGTGGTTTATTATACGCGCTGTTGGACATGATGAATATTGAGCTAAGCTTCATGGGATGTTTGGTATTTGGTGCGCTCATTTCTTCTACAGATCCTGTGGCCATCACCAAGACATTGCAGCGCTTCAATTTATCAAAGCAACTCGAAACCAAGATCACAGGTGAATCCATGCTGAACGGAGGAATTGCCATTGTATTGGCCATGATATTGGTGCGCATCCAAGAGTATGATACGATAAATAGTACCACGGCTTTGAGTGACAATCTACTCCTTGTTTTGCGAAATGTCGGAGGTGGATTGTTGCTAGGTCTCTTCTTCGGGTGGGTTGGGTATAAGACACTCAGTTGGGTGGATAATGACAGCATTGAGGTGGAAGTATTGGTCACACTTTCGCTCGTGATGACCGGTTCTTATTTCGGAAATTTATTCAACACATCTCCTATGCTCATAGCCATTGTGAGCGGCTTGATGATTGCCAATTATGGTCAAGATGAAAGCGAAGACACAGCCTTGGGAAAATACGTGTATCGCTTCTGGAAACTTATGCAAGAAACCATTGCCGCCATTCTCTTCGTGCTTATCGGATTTGAAATGATCGTGATTCCTCTGCGCATGGATTATTTCGCAGCTGGATTCTTCACGGTGTTGATCGTACTAATTGCACGCTGGATCAGCGTATATGTTCCCATTAAACTCTTATCATCAAGCCATGCCTTTGACAAAGGCACAGTGTCTGTATTGACATGGGGTGCACTACGCGGAGGACTTCCCGTGGCAGTATCTCTCTCGCTGCACAATTTCCCCGGTGAGGAGTTGATAGTGACGCTCACGTACACAGTAGTAGTTTGCTCCGTATTATATCAAGGACTCACGCTTTCGCCGATGATGAAACTGTATCGAGGCACACACAAAGGATAACACATCAATTCAGCAAATATTCAATTCCCACATACGCTTCATAGACGAACGTATTGAGTGGAATGATGGGTCGATTATCCATGAAGAAATCCGAAATTAACTTCACTTTGAAGTGATTGGATATTTTGTCCTTAACCTCAAAATGGCCACTCAGACGTGATCTGAACGCTTCTATGGCCGCATCTCTGCCTGTCTGATAATAGAGGATGGCATTTATCTGCACCTGCTTATTCAAATCAATTTCGGCACCTAAAAAAGAATTCATCTTCCATAGATTCTTTAGAATGATGGCGTCTGTCCTGTCCCATCGCTCGAACTCATTAAAAGCTCCCACACCCATATACAAGGAGTTTTCTCCCTGAATAAAATTAAAACGTAATCCACCTCCTACAAGCTCCCGATCTTTCATATTGCGTGATTCATCCTATTGCAACTGACCAAAGAATTCGGGGGACAAAAAGCCTTTCGAAGAAATATTTCACGTATATGCACCGACCCATTACTGATCACAGGACCTGACCCAATTTTAAAATAATTGACCCCACCAATAAATGTGGTAGCGGCCTTTTCACCCACATATACCACATCTACATGATGCCTAAATCCAGCATAGATATTATCAATATCTGCTGTAGAACTGCGATTGTTCAGCGCAAACGCCGCATCTGCTACACCGGTAAAATACTCAGCCGAATCTCCTGACAAATGACTCTTATCCACTTTGAGAATTTGGGCAAAGAGCATACCTGCAAGAAAAATAAATGACAGCTGTAGCATCAGGCGTACCATGAGACTAAACTACCCATCCCATCACTTAAGAGCAAAAAATACGTCAATTTAAACCATTGGAGATATCTTCAAAATCCAAATATGCCCGCTGAAATACGTATTTGCAGGTTCAAATCTGTTTATCATTAGCAAAAAACAAATATTATAGTATGTTTGCACGTCAAGTATTGAATTTTTACTGCTAACACAATTAATAAATACATTAAAAAATGGCACAAATTAAATTAACCGATGCTGAAGCAGCCGAGCTGAAAGTATTCTACCAGAAAGAACTCACCAAGTTGAGTGAGCGCGCCGACGAAATCAAGGCCCTAATGGCCCGATTGAGCGGAACAGACACTGCACCTGCTAAGAAAGGCACCAAAGCGAAAGGAGTGCCTGCTGAGAAAGTTGCTAAAGCACCTAAAGCGGCAGGCAAAAAAAGTCGTAAGCCACGCAAGACCGGCCCATGGCCGGAATTCATCGTGAAGACCCTGACATCCAATGGCAGCACAATGACATTGAAGGAATTGCTTCCGATCGTTCAGGCTGAATTCAAAGGTGATGCAGCCAAAACTGAAAATAACCTGCGCGGACACTTGGTACGCATGGCTAAGCGAAATGAAATCAAGTCAAAGAAGATCAAAGGCTCTCGCGAGCTGATGTATTCTGCGAAGTAATCAATACTTCGTATCAAAAAAGACCCGTCCATTTCTGTACGGGTCTTTTTTATTTCTCCTATATAACCCGTTGTTCGGTTAAGATGCCAAAGCATATTTAATATGATTTAGGGGTTTGTTGTTGTGGTGGTTTATAAATTGGGCTACTGAAAATGCGGCTATTTTGGTAAGTATTCTGCTGATTAGACCATCTAATGTTTTTGCATAGTTTTTTCTCAGATTGAATTGATCAAGTAGCTGCGAGTTTGAAGGCCTGTTGAGAGATACCCTTTATCTGCAAGTGTCCTATATAATAATTTAGGCTATTCAGTGATGAACAACGGGTACCTGTAATAACAACATGATGCCTTTTGTAGGTAGGTATCTCAAAGAATTGTAGATTACATCAATAAGAGTCCTAATTCTTTTGGAGAGCATTAATAATCACTGCTGCGGCCATTCCAAGAAGCCCACCTACTACAACACCGCCAATTATTTCAGAATTCTTTTTCCATTGACGTGCCTCACAGAAATCTGACCAATCTCTAAAACCAGCCTTGTTTAAATAATTGAGAATAAACTCATGCCCCAATCCTCCTTGATTGAGTAACTGCTCAAATCTTAAATAATCATCAAGATTAGCCTGATTCTGCTCGATTTTGTCAGTTAATTCTCTTAAAGCAATTGAATCCATTGATCTAAATATTTTTTCCCTTTCGAAGTTCTTCGTTAGCTTCTCGCATCATCCTCTCTTTTTCTTCCGATTTAAGTTTCTCGACTTCTAACCCCTCTTTCTCTTGTAATTTTTCCACCATCTGATCCTGATATCTCTGTATTCGGATGTACCACAAGAAAAACCCCAGTGATGCTGACCAAAAGAAAAATAGTAATTAGTGTAACGTATAAGACGAAGCTACGATCGTCAAAATTCACAAAAACAACCAAGCCAACCGTAAGCCCGGATATTGCAACGAACTTATACAGGTTATCCGTGGGAGACTGTGTAGGCAAAAACTGCATAATCAAATATATAGAATTTCCATCTTGAATTTAGTCATTAAACCCTCCTATTCTCCTGAATTGATGACTCTCAGCCAAATTCGCTTGCAGCTACCTACATATTCCTCCTATACTGTCCGCCCACCTCAAACATCGCATGAGTGATCTGACCGAGCGAACAATACTTTGAAGATTCCATCAAGGCCTCAAAGGTGTTTTCGTTGTGTAGCGCCGCTTCTTGCAGTTTCTTTAAAAGTTGTGACGATTTATGCGCATTGCCTTTTTGCATTTCTCTCAAATTGATGATCTGCTGCTCCTTCTCGTCCTGTGTGGCACGGATCACCTCGTCAGGAATGATCGTAGGTGAGCCTTTGGACGACAGGAACATGTTCACCCCAATGATCGGCAGTTCGCCGGTGTGTTTCAATGTCTCGTAGTACATCGACTCTTCCTGAATCTTGCCCCGCTGATACATGCTCTCCATCGCGCCAAGTACGCCACCTCGCTCCGTGATCCGATCGAATTCGGACATTACGGCTTCTTCAACTAAATCCGTCAATTCTTCAATGATAAAAGAACCTTGAATAGGGTTTTCATTTCTAGCCAAACCAAGTTCCCTATTAATAATCAATTGAATGGCCATCGCACGACGGACCGAATCTTCAGTAGGCGTGGTGATCGCCTCGTCATACGCATTCGTATGCAGCGAATTGCAATTATCATAAATGGCATAAAGTGCCTGCAACGTCGTACGGATATCATTGAAATCAATCTCTTGCGCATGCAGCGAACGGCCGGATGTTTGAATATGATATTTCAACTTTTGCGAGCGTTCATTACCTCCATATTTCAGCTTCATTGCCTTGGCCCAAATGCGTCTTGCCACACGCCCGATCACCGCATATTCGGGATCCACACCATTCGAAAAGAAGAACGATAAATTCGGCGCGAAATCATCGATGTGCATGCCACGGCTCAGGTAATATTCCACGAAAGTGAAACCATTCGCCAACGTGAACGCCAACTGCGAAATCGGGTTCGCTCCGGCCTCTGCTATATGATAACCCGAAATGGAAACCGAATAGAAATTTTGAACTTTATGATTAATAAAATATTGCTGCACATCGCCCATCAGCCGCAGCGAATATTCGGTAGAAAAAATACACGTATTCTGCGCCTGATCTTCTTTTAAAATATCGGCCTGCACCGTGCCTCGCACCGACGACAAAGCCTTCGCTTTGATCTGCTCATATATTTCCTTCGGCAACACTTCATCGCCGGACACGCCGAGGAGCAATAAGCCCAATCCATTGTGCCCTTCCGGCAATTCTCCAAAATACGACGGACGAGGGACGCCCGCATCTTTATACATTTTTTCGATCTTGGCCGTGATCTCCTTTTCCATGCCATTTTCCAAAATGTATTTTTCACATTGCTGGTCGATGGCGGCATTCATAAAGAACGCACAAATGGTAGCCGCCGGGCCATTGATGGTCATAGAAACCGACGTGGTGGGATCGCACAGGTCGAAACCGGAGTACAATTTCTTGGCATCATCCAGGCAGCAAATGCTCACGCCGGAGTTGCCGATTTTTCCATAAATATCCGGCCGGTGATCTGGGTCTTCCCCATAGAGCGTCACCGAGTCAAACGCCGTGGACAGACGAGCCGCAGGCAATCCTTTGGACACATAATGAAAGCGTCGGTTCGTACGCTCGGGCCCTCCCTCTCCGGCAAACATCCGCGTGGGGTCTTCGCCCTGTCGCTTGAACGGAAACACACCCGCCGTGTACGGAAATTCGCCAGGCACATTTTCCTGCAAACTCCAGCGCAGGATGTCGCCCCACGCTTCGTATTTCGGCAAGCTCACTTTGGGTATTTGGGTGTGCGCGAGTGACTCGGTGGTGGTCTTCACTTTGATCGCCTTGCCCCGCACTTCGTAGGTGTACTCCTCCCCTTCGTAGTTGGCGCGCTTCGCCTTCCAACCTTCCAGCAGCTTGGCGTTGTACGGATCCAAATCCAGCTTCAATTTCTCTTTCGCACGGTCGAGGGCCGCCAAGGCTTCCTTTTCATCCTTCAACACTTCGGCAGATTTTTCCAACCCAAAAAGCTTCTGCGCGATCTCCTTCTGCTCCTCCACTTTTCCATTGTAAGCGCGTATCGTTTCGGTGATTTCGCTCAAATAGCGTGTGCGCTTGGGCGGAATGATGAAAATCTTCTCACTCATTTCCTCCGAATGCTGAAACGAACTCTTCAGATCGGCTCCCGTCTTCTCAGCGATCAGGTTCATCATCTTCAGGTAGAGCTGGTTCATACCCGGGTCGTTGAACTGCGACGCGATGGTGCCGAACACCGGCAAATCTTCCGGCTTGGCATCCCACAGTTGGTGGTTGCGCTGATACTGCTTCTTCACATCTCGGATGGCATCCAGTGCGCCTCGCTTGTCAAACTTGTTGAGCGCAATAATGTCGGCAAAGTCCAGCATGTCTATTTTCTCCAACTGCGAAGCGGCTCCATACTCGGGCGTCATCACGTAGAGCGACACGTCCGAGTGGTCGGTGATCTCCGTGTCGGACTGGCCAATACCGGACGTTTCCAAAATGATCAAATCAAAATGTGCGGCCTTCACTATGTCCACGGCATCCTGCACATACTTGCTCAGCGCTAGGTTGCTTTGGCGGGTGGCCAACGAACGCATATACACCCGCTCGTTGAAAATACTGTTCATACGGATGCGGTCACCCAGCAGCGCCCCGCCCGTCTTGCGCTTGCTTGGATCCACCGAGATCACAGCAATTGTTTTTTCCTGAAAATCCAATAAAAACCGACGCACCAGTTCATCCACCAGCGACGACTTTCCCGCACCGCCCGTACCCGTGATGCCCAATACCGGTGTGTTTCCTGCGAGCTTTCGCAAGGCCACCATTTCTTCCTTGTGCTTGTCAGGATAGTTCTCTGCCGCCGATATCAACCGCGCAATGGCACTGTGGTCACGTGCGTTCAATTTTTTCACCTGCCCGTTTAGCTGCTCACCCACGGCAAAGTCACTCTTTTGCACCAGATCGTTGATCATGCCTTGCAGACCCATCGCCCGACCGTCATCGGGGCTATAGATGCGCGTGATGCCATACGCATGCAGTTCCTTGATTTCCTCCGGCAAGATGGTGCCGCCCCCACCGCCAAACAGCTTGATGTGCCCGGCACCCCGCTGCTGCAGCAGGTCATACATATACTTGAAAAACTCCACGTGCCCGCCCTGATAGCTCGTGATGGCGATGGCCTGCGCATCTTCCTGAATGGCACAGTCCACGATCTCCTGCACGGCGCGGTTGTGCCCCAGATGGATCACCTCACAGCCCGTGCTTTGGATGATCCGCCGCATGATGTTGATGGCCGCATCGTGCCCGTCAAAAAGGCTCGCCGCGGTGATTATTCGGATGTGGTGTTGGGGTTTGTATGCTTCTGCCGCCTGGGTCATGTTTGTTTTAGGGTTTTGGGGAAGGCAAAGTTAGTTAACTGGTGAATAGTTAATTAGTTGACTGGTGGATTAGTTGACTGGTGATTATTTCCTTTGAAGGGTCATTCAGACGAAGGAGGAATCTCCCACCCCGTCTTTGCGAGGAGTGAGGCACGAACGACGTGGCAATCTGGAGCGGTACTGCAAGGCTATTTAGCGGCTGTACTCCTGCTCTCTCCTTTGCTCTGCGCCGGAATCGATCAGGGCTGGATTGGTAGTGTATGGATTTTTATCCACACCTGTACTACTTTATTGAAAGGAGATGGTATCTTGGTAAGTGAATGCCTAATTTAATGTGGCGATGAATTCCTTCGCCGCGATTCCTGTCTCACTACATGACTTTAGCATATGAAAATTGAAATTGCTGAAAACCTTGTTTATAGCTACTTAAAGCATGTTGAAGGTTGCAGGGTAGTCCAAACAAACTGGAAAACAAGTAATCAATGGATAATAACCGAGTACGAAGAAAAACAAGCTAGAGAATTATTCGATAGGGTTAAATCCTCATCAATATTCAATGGTATTTTTAAAAACAGCTCATTTGAACAACTTATAAAGCAAGCCGAAATAGATGTAATTGGTTTAAATACAATTGAGAAATCAGTTTTTGCAATTGACGTTGCTTTCCATTCAGCAGGTTTAAACTATGGAAGCACTGAGGAGACTGCTCTGAGAATATTCAAGAAAATATTTAGGACAGTCTTTATTATGCAAACCTACTTCGCTGATTATGACAAATTCAATTCATTTTTCGTAACGCCCAAAGCCAACCCCGCAACAGAAAAAACAATTAGAGAATTGATAGAACAGGCCAATGAGATAATAGCAGATGATATGATCTCAATTGATTTCATTGCCAATGTATCGTTCTATTCATTCATTATTGATTCAACTCTTGAAAACCTAGATGAAGACAATGATACGTCGGAGCTCTTTCTCAGGAGTGTAAAATTAATGCAATTAGATAAAAGGGTATCTATCAGCAGATTTCCTAAGGAAATATCTGAAAAAAAATCAATTGTAAATAACCTCAAAAGAGAAGTTGACGGTATGAAAATCGGGCAATTTGTGCAATACACTATGAGGAAATTTCACGAACAAAACCTCATTCCAAAAAGTGAAATTGAAAACCTGCAAGATAAATCTTACTCCAAGACCGTATTTGATCAAACATTCGAAATATTGAGAAGCCCTGACAGAGAAATTCAAGATGCAGAGGGTAGAAATCGATATTATACAAAAGAGAAATTTTGCGGCAATTATTACCTAACATCTCAATGGGTAGAGAAACATTGGGAACCTTTTCTAAGATGGGTTGAAAAATTTCAGTGAGAGCAAAAATTGAAAACCTAAATCCAAAGCTGGCGCAAGCGTCTCGCTTGTGGCCTCTACTAGTGTGGTCGCTTTTACAGTCATTTCGCAGCGCAGCGGAGAAATCTTTGCCCTAAGTACGATAGATTTCTCCTTCGTCGAAATGACCCTCAGGTAAAAGGTATTTTCTCGAGAATTTTGATTCTAAAAAGCCCTATGGTGCCCACCTTGTTTAAGATACGAATTTGTAAATTCACACGCATCCATTCCCCTCCTGGGAGGGGTTAGGGGTGGGTCACATGAAACACAAAATCATCCCATACAATCCGAAACTTGTGGCTCTAGCAAAGGAGCTTCGAAAAAATATGACCTTATCGGAAGTTCTGCTTTGGCAAGAAATAAAAGGCAAACAATTGGGTGTGCAGTTCAGTCGTCAGATACCTATTGACGAATACATTGTAGATTTTTATAACAAGGAACTACAGCTTGCCATTGAAATTGATGGTGAAGGTCATTGGCACGATAATGCACCGGAAAAGGATCGCATTCGACAGGAACGCCTTGAGTCCTTGGGCGTACACTTCTTACGATTTGATGATTCGGATGTAAAACGCGAAATGGGCTTGGTTCTAGAAGAAATTTTACATTTTATAAAAACCCACCCCCAACCCCTCCAAGGAGGGGAGTAGTGTGCGGAAAATTTGACGATTCTACTCTACTTTTTATTTAGACATTATGGTCGCCATTCCAGTCATTTCGCAGCGCAGCGGAGAAATCTTTGCCCTAAGTACGATAGATTTCTCCTTCGTCGAAATGACCCTCAGGTAAAAGGTATTTTCTCGAGAATTTTGATTCTAAAAAGTCCCATGGTATCCCCCCAATCTAGCTCAAGCGTCTCGCTTGTGGCCTCTACTAGTGTGGTCGCTTTTACAGTCATTTCGCAGCGCAGCGGAGAAATCTTTGCCCTAAGTACGATAGATTTCTCCTTCGTCGAAATGACCCTCAGGTAAAAGGTATTTTCTCGAGAATTTTGATTCTAAAAAGTCCCATGGTATCCCCCCAATCTAGCTCAAGCGTCTCGCTTGTGGCCTCTACTAGTGTGGTCGCTTTTACAGTCATTTCGCATCGCAGCGGAGAAATCTTGCCCAACGTACGATAGATTTCTCCTTCGTTGAAATGACCTAAGGTAGAGGGTATTCTCAAGGGGATTTTGAAAAAAAAAAGCCCCTACACCCCCTCTGTCCGTAGTGTTAGCGCTGCGCACTACGGACGATTTCCGGTTGATCCGAATTATCCTAATATGGATTTCAATATTTCGTATTTGAGCGTATACTTCACCTTGCCTGCCCATTCATCGGTCACCTTCAGTTCACAGGTATATTCACCTGAGTAGTTGCTCGACTTGAAGATAAAGTCACCCAAATGATCGTCTTTTTTGAGGTAATCGTACTCCCAAAGCTCTATTTCCACCCAAATACTTGAAATGTCCAAGGCTAAATTGATATCTAGCGTATCGTTGGTGTCAATTTTCAGAAATTTGGATCCTGACGGCCATATTTTTTCCGTTCGGAAGCGCAGGTAAATCTCATCTTTATCGGTTTCGGAAGGCTGGTGGCAGGTGATTGACTTTAGTCTTATATTTTCCATCAGACGGTAGTAGCTGGCAAGTTTGATAAGTTAGTTGCAAGTTACATCAAGCACTGCTGAATTTTGCAAAAACAATTGTCGAAGCAATCGACCACTTAGGCGGAGGTGGTGCTTCGTCAAGAATCGATAGTTGCCGAATATTTATATACATGAAAAAAACACCCCTTCCAGCCGTAAATCAGTAAAAATTGGTAGGAATGGGATCAAATCAAATGGTTACATTGCTCATTGGATCAACTGCCCTAGAGACGATGAAATTCAAAATAGACTGGAATCAGGCCCCCGGACGAGTCACCAAAACAGAAACGCACGTGATCATCCACCCGATAGATATGGTGTCGCAAGTCCATAAAAAGAAAGGATTGGACGAAGCGTGTGCCCTAGCCGTAGAGCTAATTACTAAAAAGTACAACAGGGGACTAACTGAGCCCAAGTAAGCGAACAGAGCCTTGGAAAAAAACCATCATCTCCCCAAGCAACCGCAACCCAACAACCCGATGCACGGAGTGAAACTTGTTGACATTCTCGAACATCTTGTTGAAAAATATGGGTGGGAAATGATGGGTGATAAGATTCCGATCAATTGCTTTACGAACAACCCGTCCATCAAGTCGAGTCTGACATTTCTGCGCAAAACCCCTTGGGCAAGAGACAAAGTGGAGCAGATGTATTTGCGGTCGATTAAAAAGGGATAGTTAACAAGAATCAACTAGTTTTAACTAAAATTTAGTCACATGGACAAGCTATTATCCAGAATCACCATTGATCCAAATATCTGCCATGGCAAACCCATTATCAGAGGGCTCAGATATCCTGTGGAAAATATGCTCGAATTATTGGCGGCCGGAATGACTATTGAAGAATTACTGGAAGATTATCCCGACCTAGAAAAAGAAGATTTTCTAGCATGCCTCACTTATGCGTCGAAATTGGCTCATTTAAAAAGCATCCATAGCCTTGCGTCATGAAATTTATTGTGGATGCACAGCTTCCCAAATCACTCTCCGATTTATTGGTAGAAAAGGGATTTGACTGCAAGCATACTTTAGCATTACCAAATAAAAACATGTCTACCGATCATCAAATTGCGATGATCGCCAAAGCGGAAAATCGAGTGGTAATACACAAGGATGCAGACTTTCTAGAATCGTTCCTCGTACGCTCTATTCCTGAAAAATTGATTCTGGTGAAGACCGGAAATATTCACAACAGAGAATTACTCTTCATCTTTAGTGAAAATCTGCCAGTCATTTTAGAAATGATTTCAAGAAGCGATTTGATAGAAATAACCAAAACCGAAATAGCAGAGCACGGATAAAAGTCAAATTAGCTTTCCTGCGCCAGTCCTTCATTCCAGCGAATGCCGACTATTCCACCACCTATACCCGAAATAAAATCCGGTAACTAGCAGAAAGAAAAGAGTCAAGGCAATGAATTCTTTCAATGGCACTTGCGCCAACAGCCATGCCAACACGCCCAAACTTAGAATTGGCACCACATATCCACCCGGCACTTTGAATTGTGGAACATTTGCAGGATCAGGTTTCAGGCGACTTTTAACCATCGCCAGCACCACTCCCAAGTAAATCAGCAAAGTGGACGAGCTAGCCAAAATTGCCAATGATTTGAAGCCCCCGCTGATGGAGAGCAGAAAGATGACGGTCGCATAAAATGCAATAGAGACATGGGGTGTTTTGAAGCGTGGATGCACCCGCGCAAGCACGTCCGGTAGCAGCCCGTCTTTAGCTGCTGCAAAGGGCAACCGCGAGGAAGCCAACACATCGCCACCCGTATTGCCAAACATCGAAATGGCGGCAGTAGCAATCAAAATAGTGCCGCCGATGGGTCCCACTAACTGTATGGCTGTAGCTGCCAAGGGTGCTTCGGTAAATGACGCAAGCGACTCGCCCATCACACCTAAAGTGACAAACTGAAGCCCCATGTAGAGCACCAAAATGGCCGACAAACCCATAAAAATGCCCTTCGGAATCGATCTACCCGGATCTTTCATTTCGCCGCTATTGCTCAACGCCGATTCTGACCCACCAAAAGCAAAAAACAACATCAAACACGCCACGCCAAACGTGCCCATTTCCGGCCACACGCTGACGATCAGATTTTCGCCTTTTATTCCAAACAAACCAATGACGATCAGTAAAATCAAAGGAATGATCTTAAGTGCCGTGACGATAATAACCAACCGTGCACCCGACTGCACGGCACGCATATTCACCCAAGCAAAAAAGGCGAGCACGAGCAATAAAAAAATCACCCGAAACCAATACAGCGAAAAGATGGGAAACCAAATGCCGAGCATATCAGCCATGGCATTCAAAATAGCCGCGGCGGCAATGGCACAATAGCCAAACCAAAAAAGCGAATTGGCGAGAAATCCGGCCAATGGCCCAAAGGCATCTGCTATGTAGGCATAGGCACCACCCGAGGATGTCACCCGGCTGCCCATTTCGGCAAAGCACAGCATGATAAGCCCGATGAGCAATCCACAAAAGAGATAGGCAAGGAAACTGGCTGCCCCCAAATACCCGGCTATGTGAGCAGGCAAGATGAAAATACCTGCACCAATGGTCATATTCATCACATTGATGGCAAGCGTTTTGGCACCTAGCTTCCGCTCTAATTCGGGTTTTGGATCATCTTCCATGTGGTAAGGTTATCGAAAAAGGACTTAATTTCAATTCCATGATCCGTATGGCCACCTCCGCAGATGCTGCAACTTTAGCCGAATTGTACAATTACTACATCACCCACTCGGTGGTGACGTTCGAAGAAACACCCATCACCGATCAGCAGATGGAGGAGCGCGTGCAGAACGTGTTGGCGCACTGGCCTTGGTTGGTTTTTCAAGAAAAAAATGAAATCCTCGGATATGCTTACGCCACCGCTTGGAAGCCTCGAAGTGCGTATCGCTTCACTGTGGAAGTGACTGTGTATGTGCGTCATGGGTCCGAACGAAAAGGTATTGGAAAAGCGCTTTATTCCGAATTGATCAGCCAATTGAAAATCGCGGGCGTGCATGCAGTGATTGGGGGCATCACCTTACCAAATCCACCCAGTGTAGCCCTGCACGAAAGCTTGGGCTTTGTGAAAGTGGCTCATTTCAAAGAAACCGGCTTCAAGTTTGGCGAGTGGCGCGATGTGGGGTATTGGGAGTTGATACTTTGATTTTTTTCACAACCTGATCACCTGTTTCTTTGATTCACAATCATGAAAGAAGCAGTAGGAATCGGTCGGATAAAAAATGAGGTGACAGTCACTACTTCGCGCAGTGGTGGGCCGGGTGGCCAAAATGTAAACAAAGTGGAAACCAAAGTGACGCTGCATTTCAATGTGCGCAAGTCGCAGGTTCTTTCTGAGGAAGAGAAACAGACACTGCTCACTTTTCACGCAACTAAACTCACCAAAGAAGGAGATCTGGTGGTGACCTGCGAGGCACACCGATCGCAAATGAAAAACAAAGAGTTGGCCTTCACCAAGCTTGACCGGTTGATTACAAAGGCATTTCACAAAGCAAAACCACGCACTCGCACCAAGCCGAGCAAGGCCGCCAAAGCCAAGCGACTGGACAAAAAGAAGCAACATGGCCAGAAGAAAAAGTGGCGGCAAAAGCCGGAGTGAATTATTGGCAGTAAATTGATCGGATGATTGGCCAATTTTACAACATGTACATTCCCTGCCCGATGATGTGCTGCACGAGTATTTATCCTACTGGCAGCCGTTTGAAGCACCGAGGAAAACCATACTGACACAAGCCGGCCAAACAGAAAATTACCTTACCTCGTGGAAGAGGGTTTTCAGAAATCGTACTACCTGAAAGACGGCAAGGCGCATGTCATGGCTTTGTGCTACCCGCCATCCTTTTCGGGCATTCCTGAATCATTTCTGACGCAACGTCCTTCTCATTATTTCTCGGAAACCATCACAGACAGTCGGTTTTTACGCATTTCGTATGAAAAACATACCGCTATACCACGCCATCGAGACCCTCTTTCGCAAAGCCACAGAGCACGTGCTGGCAGGCATGATTCAACGGCACTTTGAGCTGATGGCCCTTGACATGGAATCGCACTTCAAAGCATTTGCCCAAAGGAGCCCGCACCTGCTCAATCAACTGCCTCAAAAAGACATTGCCTCGTACCTGCGCATTGATGCCACCAATTTCAGCAAACTGCTGGCGAGCGTGCGTATCAACTGGCACGGGCATTGGCGGGATCATCCGATTGATACCAAGCCCAATGGGCACAACTGGACAAGCTGAAGAATAAACCCTTCCTGATTATTTGGGGCAACAAATACGCCTTTCTCACGCAGCATTTTCTGGAAAAATGGAAAAATGCTCTCCCAAACACCAAGGTGGTAGAGCTGCCCATGGGTCACTTCGTTCAAGAAGAAGCGCCTGCCTGCATCCGCGCGATGGAAGAATGGAGGCTTTGAAAGATAAAATCTCCGGACGTTTTACCTAATTCATTCAAAAAATTGTGACGGTGATATATTTTGGTTAATTTGATCGGCTGCACCACCTTTCACCTTGCGGGGTGTAGCTGCCGATGAACACCAAAACCGCCTGCTTGCTTACCTTGCTATTCGTGGCTGCCATCGGCCATGCGCAACAAGATGTCCGGCAAGACGTTTGGGCAGAGACGAAACGGACCATCGAAAAAGCGCTGAATAATCAGGATTATGAGCGCGCCCTCTCGCTAATTCGGCGAACCATCGAGACCTCCAAACTACCTGAGGAGCAAGCAGAAGCCTACATTTTTTATGCACAAATAGCCACCAAGTCTGGCGATTATGACGCCACCGACTTCTATTTGCAAAAAGCAGAAAATGTATTGGAAGAAGCGCCTTCTGTCTCACTCACCAATCAAATCGAACTTGCTAAACTGCAGTTGCAGTTTGTCTCGGGCTACCCGCAAGAGGTGGTGAATAAAGGAAAAGAAATCTTGAAAAAGGAAAACACTGCCCGTGATTCGTTGTTTCATTTATTGCTAAATGATCTGATCGGGCTAGGTCTTACGGAATTAGACAAAAATGAAGAAGCCCTATCTTATTTCAATCGCGCGATCAAGGGTTTTGAGCGTTTGCAATGGAAATCCAAGTGGAGTAATTCCTTACAAAACAAAGCCTTTGCCTTTATTGACATGGGTCGAACAGATTCCATAGAGTTTTTATTGAGTCGCTCCATTCGCTTGGCCAAAGAAGACGAAAACCTCGAACTCGAAATAGAGGGCATTCAATTAATCGGCAAGTATTATCTATCGCTGGGGCAACATGAAGCCGCCTTGGCGCATTTGGATATTGCCGGAAAACGGCTGTCCGGTCGAGCGCCACATTTGTTGGAAACTCGCCAAATGCTGGCTCAGTTTCATATGGAATTGTGCGAAGCAATGGGCAACTATAAAGACGCACTTCATTGGCACAAAAAAAATCAAAGCCTGAAGGACAGCCTACACCGAGAAGATACCGCCTTGCGTGTGGCATTTTCAGAGTCTATGCAAACGATCGCCGATCAGCAAAGCAGGCTTACGCGAAGCGAATTCCTCCTTGCCGTATTGGGCGGGCTGCTGGTGCTTATTGCAGCCATATTGTATGTGCAGCGACGCAACTTGCGCATGCGTGAGAAAATGGCACAGCAGCTACTGGAGCAAAACGAGGCACTGCAGCTTCAGCGCGAGACGCTCGTGGCGCAGAAAAATTTTATAGAAAGCAAAAGTCTGAAACTGGAAACATACCTGCGCACACTGGAACAGTTAGCCAATTCTTCACAGGTGAATCAAGGCCAAAGTCAGCGGGCATTTGTAGAAATCTGTACGCTGCTTCAAGAATCGCTAGAGGTCGGTCGAGTCAGCATTTGGGATTATCGGTCAGACGATCAATCCATCACGCGAAAAATGATTTTGACGAATGGCGAATTGGACTTCACCGAAGTGACATTCTATGCCGCTGATTTTCCAAAATATTTCGAGGCACTCGACAAAAAGATGCTCATCATCGCCGACGATGTGTTGACCAATCCCGCCACCACCGAATTTCAGGGTGACTACATCACCCAAGCGGGAATCACTTCAATGATGGATGCCCCCTACATGATCAATGGTGAACTGGCCGGGATCATTTGCTGTGAGCACACAGGCCCTCAGCGCACTTGGCAAGTGGAAGACACCATCTTTTTGCGCGCCATGAGTGACTTCATTTCCGTGACCCTGCTGACAGAAAAAATTCGTGCGCATAACGAAGCTTTGCTGGATTCGAACGAGAGCCTGGAAGATGCCGTGCGCATGCGCACCATGGAGCTTGAGCTTCAAAACAAACAATTGTCTGAATATGCCTTTATCAATTCACATTTATTGCGTGCTCCCTTGGCGCGTATTCTTGGACTTTCAGATATCATGAAAAAGGAATTTGACCATGCCGAAAACCAACGACTGTTGGATTCCATGATTGCCTCCGCCGATGAATTGGATCATATCATCAAACGAATCGGTACGGTTCTGCACAAGGGAGACCACCTCACGCGCACCGAAATCAATAAAATAAAGAAAGACTATCCGGTAGATTAAAAAAGGTGATGACCGCACAAGCCAAAACGATAGACGCATACACCGCACAGTTTCCTGCTTCCACCCAAGATGCTCAATGCGTGCAATGATCCGAGAAAATGCCCAAGAAACCACAGAAACAATCAATTACGGCATCCCGACCTTCAAACTAAACGGTAATTTGGTGCATTTTGCTGCGTACAAAAACCATATCGGGTTTTATCCGGGAACCGAAGCATTGGTGCATTTTAAAGAAAAAATTAGCGGCTACAAATCGGCTAAAGGATCGGTTCAGTTCCCGTTGCATCAGCCGCTCCCCCACAAACTCATTGCAGAAATCATTCGGTACAGAGTGGCTCAACAAACGAGTTAAATACTCGCGAAAAAATAGTAGTCATTTTGCTTAATTTAAATCAAGTAGATGTCCACTTACACGACCCCTGCCCTTGATTCAACTTTGTGGAATAAAACAACACCACAATGGGACAGGCTACCGATTTCAAAACCCTACAGGCGCAATACAAGAAATTATTGAATGATGCCTATCAGATGTCAAAGACCAATCAGTCAGAGAGCGTGAAAATGTATGCGCAGGCTGATCAGATGCGCAAGGCACTATTTTCCTTCTAAAGGATCAGTTTAGGCCTCACGAATCAGCCTTCTTTTCAGGTTTCGGCACGTTCGTCTTGGGCGTGTCGGTTTTGGGCTTTTCCTCTTCCTTCTTCTTGTCCTTTTCACCTAGGATTTTATTCTTTTTTTCTTCTAAGTTGGCTATCGTTTCCTCCAAATTGAATCGCTCTTTGACCCTTCCCCATACGCCTTCTCCTACTTTCACAACATAATCTCCAAAACTCTCCTTCTTTTCTTCAGTTTTAGACTTTTCCTCCGTCGGTTTTGGTTGTTTTGGTTTTGCTTGTTCAGGTTGCTGCGCAACGGCCATGCACCACACCATCGTGCTAAATATCAACGAGATAAATAGTCTATTGCGAAACATGTGGTTTTTGCAGAATTTGAAATACGAAGCTAGCATCTCAGCTCCAATCTTACGCTCAAGATGCGACGAAGATGTAAAAGGTTGCCTTTGAGACTAAATATAGAGAATCCGTGTTTGAAGGCATATGATCACACTCCTACCCTACCTTTTCGTTAGTTTGGCCATCAATTGAACCAAATCTAATACTCAAAATCCAACCCCAACCGATCTTTCAATTCTTGAAGCGCCGGATTCTGCTCCACCATGTAAGCATACTTATCTTTCGAAGTATAAAGCATTTGCTTTTCGGCCTGCTCCTGCACCGATTTAGTCAGGAAAATATGATCATTTGAAAGTGTCTTGCGCAAAAACTGCACAATGTCTTGTTCTACCTTCTCCAAAATGCTCATTTCCAATTGGCTTTCAAGGATGATCTGCACTTCATTTCCTTCACGCTTCTCCAGCTTCCTGCCCAGCACCAATTTTTCGGCATCACCCATGTTCATTTTGGCGCGCGTGTCAGCAAATAGTTTCCAAGCCAACTCTAGCGCCTCCTGATCAAAAAGGGTCTCTCGTTTGGTCACTTCCGGCGCGGGAGCATCCGTTGAGGCCACTTCTTTCTTTCGAAACAAACTCGGTGTTTGCTTGCTGCCATTGGATGCGGGCGAAACCACCGGATTCACCACCGGAGAGACTACCGACGCAGGAGGAATGGCAGGTGCTATAGTTGGAATAGGTGTCGTAATGGACGGCAGAGGTGTCTCGATGGAAGAAGCCGGGGCTACCGGGGCATCAGTTTTTTTTTTGCTCTCCGGCAGATGCAGGAGAGGCGGCCAATGTCACGGCTCTGTTTAGGTAGGCGAGCTTCATCAGGCACAGCTCCACATGCAGCCGCTGATTTTTGCTCATCTTATAGTTCAGATCGGCTTGGTTAAGGATGTTTAGCCCCGACAGCAAAAAGGACGCACCCGCTTTGGCGGCCTGCGATAGATATTTTTCTTTGATACTGCCCGTCACTTCCAACAGTTCCACCGTCTCCTTGCGCTGCGCCACCAGCAAGTCGCGGAAGTGCGACTGCACACCCACCAAGAAGTTGTTGCCCTCAAAGCCCTTGCGCAATATCTCGTCAAACAGCAGCAGCGCCGTGCTCATGTCTTCGGCCAGCAGCGCATCGGTCAGTTTGAAGTAATAGTCATAATCGAGTATGTGCAGGTTCTTGATCGTGTGCGCATACGTGATCTTGCTGTCGGTAGAGAACGTACTGATCAAGTCAAAAATAGAGAGCGCATCGCGTAGCGCACCATCGGCCTTTTGTGCGATGATGTGCAGCGCCTCCTCCTCGGCATCTATGCCTTCGGCCTTGGCAATTTTCTGCAACTGCCCCACGATCTCGCCGATGTTGATTCGGTCAAAATCAAAGATTTGGCATCTCGATAAAATAGTTGGGATCACCTTGTGTTTTTCGGTGGTGGCCAAGATAAAAATCGCATAGCTTGGCGGCTCCTCCAGCGTCTTCAAAAACGCATTGAACGCCTGCGTGGACAGCATGTGAACTTCGTCGATGATATACACCTTGTACTTGCCCACTTGCGGCGGGTACCGTACCTGATCGATCAGGTTACGGATGTCCTCCACCGAGTTGTTCGACGCAGCATCTAGCTCAAATACATTGAAATTGGCCGCTCCTTCCCCATTTTCCGCCTCGAACCCATTGACCAAACGCGCCAAAATACGCGCACATGTAGTTTTTCCCACGCCTCTGGGCCCGCAAAAAAGCATGGCCTGGCCGAGGTGATTCATGTCAATAGCATTCTTCAGCGTCGTAGTGATGTGCGACTGCCCCACCACCTCATCGAACCCGAGAGGTCTGTATTTCCGTGCCGATACTACGAAGTTTTCCATTGCAGCCGCCAAGTTAGCCATTGCCCGTAAAATGTCAGGCGTATCCCCAGTATTTTGACAGACCAAAATGATATTGAAGCGGGACTGCAGGCCATTTAGCCACCTCCACCCCGCTTTCACCCTGACCACAAGCGTCAGGGCTCAATCGGGGCTAGTTTATTTGCCGCATGGCTACTCAGCACCACAATCTTCTTAGAGTTGTGAGAAATCTATATATTCGAGAAAACTAAAGGGTGACGATGGTCAGACCTATACACCCAAAATCGTATGAATAGGCCTGATAATGTCAGACCTATAAGCAAGTTATCGGCAAGTGTATTGCGACTCTGCACAACATTGACACAGACGACTTTAAATTGTAAATTAACATAAGGACAAACCATTTTGACAAGTGAACAACAACATACAAGCAGCATTACTTCGGGACAGTATAGGCGAGCAGTCAGCACGCAGACCTACGCAATAAAAAAATTAAAACACCCACCGCACAAAAAAAATTGAATTTCTATGGCAAACGCACAAGCGGCACATTTGGGGTTGCCGCCACGCTGCAAGCCGACCCAATGGCAACCCCAAAAGAGCCGCTTTTTGCCCACACTTTGACCAAAAAGCGTATATTAGGTACCTGTTTTTAAAAACTAAAAATAACGACATACATCAACTGAATGGCAATTAAAAAATCTGAATTATACAGTTCCCTCTGGAAAAGCTGCGATGAACTACGCGGGGGAATGGACGCAAGCCAATACAAAGATTATGTGTTGGTTTTGTTATTCGTGAAATATGTGTCCGACAAGTATTCAGGCAAGACAGATGCCTTGATTGAAATTCCGAAAGGTGGAAGTTTCAAAGACATGGTTGCCTTAAAAGGCAAAAAAGAAATTGGCAACAGTATCAACAAAATCATTGCAAAACTTGCAGAAGCGAATGACTTGAAAGGGGTAATTGATGTTGCCGATTTTAATGACGATGAGAAATTAGGTAAAGGAAAAGAAATGACCGACCGCCTTTCTAACCTCATAGCTATTTTTGAAAATCCCGAACTTGATTTCAGTAAAAACCGTGCTGACGGTGATGATATTCTTGGCGATGCTTACGAATACCTGATGCGGCACTTTGCTACCGAAAGCGGGAAGAGCAAAGGACAATTCTACACACCATCCGAAGTAAGTCGGATAATTGCTAAAGTCATTGGCATCAATCAAGTAAAAGGCAGCTCGACAATTTATGACCCGACCTGTGGCAGTGGTTCGCTATTATTGAAAGCCGCTGATGAAACAGACCAAAGCGTTTCTATTTACGGGCAAGAAAAAGATGTAGCAACAGCAGCGTTGGCAAAAATGAACATGATTTTGCACAACAACCCAACTGCCGACATTCGCAAAGGACAAAGCACTTTATCAAACCCGCTTTTCACAGACCCGAAAACTCAAAAACTGAAATTATTTGACTTCATTGTAGCCAATCCGCCTTTTAGTAATAAAGCATGGAGAAATGGCTTTAATCCTGAAAATGATGAATATAACCGCTTTGCAGATGGAATACCACCTGCAAAAAATGGCGACTTTGCTTTTCTGCTTCACATTATCAGTTCGCTAAAGAGCAAAGGTAAAGGTGCCATCATTCTGCCTCATGGCGTATTGTTTAGAGGTAACGCAGAAGCCGAAATACGAAAGAATCTCATTCGCAAAGGTTACATCAAAGGTATCATCAGTTTGCCAGCCAATCTGTTTTACGGAACCGGTATTCCTGCTTGCATCATTGTAATTGACAAAGAAAACGCAGCAGGCAGAACAGGCATTTTCATGATTGATGCCAGCAAGAGTTTTGTAAAAGACGGGAACAAAAATCGTTTAAGAGAGCAAGACATTCACAAAATTGTGGACGTTTTCAATAATCAAAAGCAGATAGAAAAATATTCACGGTTGGTTTCTCATGCTGAAATCGCAGACAAGAAAAACGATTTCAACTTAAATATTCCAAGATACATTGACAGTCAGGAAACCGAAGATATACAAGACATAGAAGCACATTTGCTTGGTGGTATTCCTAAAGCTGATGTGGATGCATTGGATAATTACTGGCAGGTTTACCCGAGCATGAAAAGCAAACTGTTTGCTAAGAGCAACCGCAACGGTTATTACAAATTGAAGATTGAACCAAAGCACATTCGGGTTTCCATTTTCTCTCATCCTGAATTTACAGAATATGCAAACGAAATAAACCGTGTGTGTGTAAACTGGCACAAACGCAATGCACCAGTGCTTAAAGAAATCCGCAAGAATGATAAACCCAAGAAAATCATTCATACGCTTTCGGAGAATCTGCTTTCGGCTTTTGCGGGAAAGAAACTGATTGACAATTACGACATTTATCAATACTTGATGACCTATTGGTCTGAAACCATGCAGGATGATGTGTATGCACTCGTAACTGATGGTTGGGAAGCGGGCAATGAAATAGAATTTGCAACTAATAAGAAAGATTGGGAAGGAAGACTCGTTCCAAAATCATTACTCACTTCAAAATATTTCCGAAAAGAGCAGGAAGCCATTGAAAACTTAGAAGCAGACCGTGACAGCATTACAAGAGAGATGGAGGAAATGGTGGAGGAACTCAGCGGAGAAGAAGGTTTGCTGGAGGAGGTAAAGAATGACAAGGGCAAAATCACCAAAGGGAATGTGCAAAGCAGAATCCGTGAATTGATAAAGGAACTTTCACAAACGCACAAAAAAGATGAATCTGCCATTGCAGCAGAGCCGAAGATCAAGTATGGTAAGCGAAATGCTGACCAAAACGAATTAGACAGTGAATTGGATGAACTGACCGTATTGGAAAAATATCTTTCACTGATAGAAAAAGAGGCAGAAGCCAACAAAAAAATTAAAGAAGCACAAGCCGAGTTGGAGAAAAAACTAAAAGCGAAATATGATGCTCTTACAAAGGAAGAAATAAAAACGCTGGTAGTAGACGACAAATGGCTGACCCATATTAACCACGAAGTGCAAAACGAAATGGACAAAGTGAGCCAGCGACTTGCACAACGCATTAATGAATTAGTGGAACGATACGCTTCGCCCCTGCCTGCCTTAGCTGAAAGTGTGAAGGAATTGGAGAAAAAAGTAAATGCTCACCTTGGAAAAATTGCATTTCAATGAAAGTTGCAAAAGGATATAAGCAAACTGAGTTGGGAGTAATTCCTGAGGAATGGCACTTCAAAACTTTTGGTGAGGTAATGAAAGGGTTTTCAAGCGGACAAACCCCATCACGAAGTGTAAAAAAATATTACACGGGTAAAATTCCTTGGATAACAAGCGGAGAATTGAACTACAATGTAATTACCGATACGATTGAAAAAATAACAGATGAAGCAGCCACTAAAACACATTTGAAAACTATTCCTGTTGGAACTTTTCTTATGGCAATTACAGGGCTGGAAGCGGAAGGCACAAGGGGAAGTTGTGCCATTACAGGAGTTGAAGCAACAACCAACCAGTCCTGTATGGCTTTATATCCAAACGAAAAAGAACTCACGACTGATTATCTTTTTCAATTCTATAAGAAATACGGTAACCAACTTGCTTTCAAATATTGCCAAGGAACAAAGCAGCAGAGTTATACGGGAAAAATTGCCAAGACACTACCAATCATTATTCCCACAACCATTGAAGAACAAAATGCCATCACCAACGCATTGAATGAAACCGATTCCTTGATTGCTGACTTGGAAAAACTTATTGCCAAAAAGCAAAACATTAAACAGGCAACCATGCAAGTGTTGCTTACAGGAAAGAAAAGGTTGAAAGGGTTTAAGGGAGAATGGGAGAAAATCTCTCTAAGGCAAATTGGCGATACTTATGGTGGACTTTCTGGTAAAACGAAAAAAGACTTTGAAAATGGAAAATTCGCTTTCATAACTTTTATGAATGTGATGAAGAATCCCGTGATTGATACCACCATTTTTGAAATGGTGAATCTTTCCGCAGGAGAAAATCAAAATAAAGTTCAAAAAGGCGATTTACTTTTAAACGGTTCATCAGAAACACCTGAAGAAGTAGGAATGTGTTCTGTTTTACTAAAGGATTATCCTGATTTGTATCTCAACAGTTTTTGTTTCGGTTTCAGATTAAAAAAAGAATTGAAAAATGATGCGTTGTTTCTTTCTTATTATTTCAGGAGCAAGCAAGGAAGAAAGCTGTTTTACTCTTTAGCCCAAGGAGCAACAAGATACAATCTGTCAAAAAGCAATTTTCTTCAATTGGAAATTTCATTGCCAGAACCGGAAGAGCAAAAAGAATTGGCAAGTGTGTTTTTAGACATTGATAACGAAATAGAAGCCCTGCAACAGCAGCTTGCCAAATACAAACTGATGAAGGAAGGCATGATGCAGGATTTATTAACCGGAAAGGTGCGATTGATATGATAATAAATAAGAACAGGACATATTGCTATCGTATCACCCACATCAACAACCTACCCTTGTTGTTGCATAATGGCATTGTCAATAAACACCATACTAAAGCAAGTGAAGAATACATTGAAATTGGCAATCCTGAAATCATTGATGTGCGAAGCACTTCACCAGTAAAAATTAATGGTTATGGCATGATTGGCGATTATGTGCCATTTTATTTCACGCCTAAATCCATCATGCTTTACAATATCATTACGGGCTATTGGCATCCTTTAGTGCCAAAAAGAAACCGTAGTGAAATCTTGGTTATTCGCTGTTTAATTGAAGACATGACAAACCTACCCCGTTGGTTTTTCACCGATGGTCAGGGTAATGACATGGCAAGCGGTCATTATAATGATTTAAATGAGATAGATGCCATTGACTGGCAGTGCATACAAAACAGCGACTTCACCAAAAGCGATGGCGATTTTGACCGTCCACGCAGGTATCAGGCGGAATTTTTGGTTCACCATGAAGTGCCGATTGACAACATAGAATCGTTGAATGTTTACAATCAACAAGCGGCAGATGTGGTGAATGACATTTTAAATGAAAACAATATTAACTTGGCTGTAAACATTCAGCCGCAATACTTCTTTTGATATGATAGAGCTAAAACAAGGCGACATGATGCAATCGGGAGCGGAAGCACTCGTAAACACCGTAAACACGGTTGGCGTAATGGGCAAAGGAATTGCTTTGCAGTTTAAAGAAGCATTCGCCAATAACAATAAGGCATACATGGATGCCTGCAAGAAAAAGGAATTAGTGCCTGGAAAATTGCTGGCAGTGTGGGATGAAAATTTGCAGTTGGGCAGAAAGCTGATTATAAATTTCCCCACCAAAGTGCATTGGCGTTATCCTTCCAAATATGAATACATTGAAAAAGGGTTGGTTGCCTTGCGAGAATTGTTGCAAAAAGAAAAAGTAAAAAGCATTGCCATTCCACCATTGGGTTGTGGTAATGGCGGTTTGGATTGGGACAAAGTAAAACCCATGATTGAACAAGCGTTGAGCGGATTAGACACCGAAGTATTGATTTTTGAACCGAATGCCGCCATCAAAGCCGTTTTGCAAAAGCAGGAAGTAAAAAAAGATGTGCATTTAACGCCTGCCCGTGCATCTTTGCTTTACGCCCTGTTTGCATTTGAAAGCATGGGCGAATACAGCAGTTTGTTTGCTGCCAATAAACTGGCTTATTTTTTACAGCGAAAAGGTCAGAAGCTGAATCTTGATTTTAAAGCACATTATTATGGTCCTTATGCTTTAGGTGTGGAAAAGGTATTGTATCATTTAAACGGAACTTATTTGGCAGGAATGGAACAAGGCCAAGCTAAACCATTTGAACCATTGAAATTAAATTATGAAAAGTGGGAAGAAGTAAACCAATATGTAAAACGGGAATTGAAAGCCGAAGATGCTGCAAGAGTAAAAAGTCTCATTCAATTTTTATCAGGATTCACATCTGAACTTTCATTGGAAATTTTGGCGACAGTTGATTTCATTTTAGCACAGCACCCGAAATATACCATTGACGAAGTGATGCAATCCATTGCTACATGGAACATGAGAAAGAAAGAATTATTCAAGCGGGAATATGTTCAGGCATCTTATGATTACTTGAAAAACTACTCGTCTAATTTGTTTGCTTGATAAATGAGTAAGATTGGTCAGATAGAAAGAGCCACGCAAAACCGTGTTGTCAGGTTGTTTGAAAAACAACTTGGATATGTCTGTTTGGGCAATTTAGAAAAAGAGGAAAATAACAGTAACATTGATGAAAAACTGTTACGAAAATATTTGAGTGAAAAAAGGTATTACAGCGAAACACTTATCAACAAGACACTTTTTGAACTGAACAAAGCCGCAGGCAGCAGCGATAACCTGTATGATGTAAATAAGGAAGTGTATTCATTGCTGCGTTATGGTGTTCCGGTGAAAGAAGAAGTTGGACAGAACAAGCAAACCATTGAACTGATTGATTGGAAACATCCACACAAAAATGATTTTTATGTAGCCGAAGAAGTAACTGTAAAAGGCCAACATGACAAACGACCCGATATTGTTTTGTATGTGAATGGAATTGCTTTGGCAACTTTGGAATTGAAACGAAGCACGGTTTCTATTTCTGAAGGCATTCGTCAGAACTTAGATAATCAGGAGCCCAAATTCATTAAACAGTTTTTCGCAACAGTACAGTTAGTAATGGCAGGAAACGATACAGAAGGCTTGCGTTACGGAACTATCGCCACAAAAGAAAAACATTACCTCACTTGGAAAGAAGAAAGCTCGATTGAAAATCCGCTTGATAAACATTTGCTGCTGCTTTGCAACAAGGAAAGATTTTTGGAATTGATAAATGACTTTGTGGTTTTTGACCGTGGGCAAAAGAAGCTATGTAGGCATAATCAATATTTTGGAATAAAAGCAGCACAGGAACACATACGCAAACGGGAAGGCGGAATAATATGGCATACACAGGGAAGTGGAAAGAGTTTGACAATGGTTTGGCTCACAAAATGGATTCGTGAAAATGTAAAAGATGCAAGGGTGCTAATCATTACCGACCGTGATGAATTAGATAAGCAGATTGAAAAAGTATTTAAGGGTGTAGGAGATGATATTTACCGTTGTATTGCCAAAGATGGCAAAAGTGGCGGTGCGGTGCTTATTGAAAAACTAAACGAATCCAAGCCCTGGCTGCTGTGTTCGCTCATTCATAAATTCGGCAACAAAGAAGAGGCCGACTATAATGAATACATAGAAGACATTTCAAAAAATCTTCCACCAAACTTCAAAGCCAAAGGAGACATTTTTGTTTTTGTGGACGAGTGCCACCGAACCCAAAGCGGTGATTTGCACAAGGCAATGAAAGAGATTTTGCCTGATGCTTTGTTTATCGGGTTTACTGGCACTCCCCTTTTGAAAAAGGACAAGCAAACGAGTATGGAAGTGTTTGGCAAATACATTCATACCTACAAGTTTGACGAAGCTGTCTCGGACAAAGTGGTGTTGGATTTACGCTATGAAGCACGAAACATTGAACAGAACATTACTTCACAAGATAAAATTGATTTGTGGTTTGAATCAAAAACCAAAGGACTGACTGACTATGCAAAAGCGGAACTCATGCAGCGTTGGGGAACCATGCAAAAAGTTTTGAGTTCTCAATCAAGGTTGGAAAAAATTGTTGCCGACATTATGCTGGATATGGAAACCAAAGACCGTTTGCAAAACGGCAGAGGAAATGCCATGTTGGTGTCAGGAAGTATCTATCAGGCATGCAAATATTACGAGCTATTTCAGCGGGCTGGACTAAAGCAATGTGCCATCATTACCTCATTCGTTCCAACAACTTCTGACATAAAGGGGGAAGAAACTGGAGAAGGTCCAACTGAAAAGTTGAGGCAGTATGAGATTTACCAAAAAATGCTCAACGGTAAATCAACAGAGACCTTTGAAGAAGAAGCCAAAAAGAAATTTATTGACGAACCTGCACAAATGAAACTACTTATTGTAGTTGACAAATTACTTACAGGTTTTGATGCACCAAGTGCAACCTATCTATACATTGACAAAAAAATGCAAAACCACGGCCTATTTCAGGCAATTTGCAGAGTGAACCGTTTGGATGGCGATGATAAGGAATATGGCTTCGTCATTGACTACAAGGATTTATTCAAGAGTTTAGAAAAATCAATTGACGATTACACAAGTGAGGCGTTTGATGCTTACGACAAAGAAGATGTTGAAGGGCTGCTAAGCGACAGGTTAGCAAAAGGAAAAGAAAGATTAGACGATGCTTTGGAAAGCATCAAAGCATTAATTGAACCCGTTGCAGCACCGAAAGACCAAGCTGCTTTCAGAAAGTATTTTGTTGGAAATACAAAAAACCCATCGGAGTTAAAAGAAAACGAACAAAAACGGATTGCTCTTTACAAAGCAACCATTTCATTGATTCGGGCTTATGCCAACATTGCAAACGAAATGGAGGAAGCGGGTTACACACCTAAGGAAATTGAGCAGATAAAAATTGATTTAAAGTATTTTGAAAATCTGAGAGCCGAAATTAAATTGGCAAGTGGCGACTACATTGATTTGAAAGCATACGAACCCGCAATGCGACACCTCATAGACACATACATAAGTGCAGAGGAAAGCGAAAAGATTTCTGCCTTTGATGATTTGACTTTGGTGCAGTTGATTGTAGAGCGAGGAGAAGAAGCGGTTGAAAGTTTGCCAAATTCCATAAAGAAAAATAAAGAAGCAGTTGCCGAGACCATTGAAAACAATATTCGCAGATTGATAATTGATGAAATGCCAACCAACCCGCTTTACTTTGAAAAAATGTCGGTGCTGTTGGATGAATTGATTAAAGAGCGAAAACAAGAAGCAATCAATTACAAGAAATATTTGGAGAATATTGTAGCCCTTACCAAGAGAATTACAAAACCTGAAACATCCGCTGCTTATCCGAAAACGTTGAACTCAAAAGCAAAGAGAGCTTTATTTGATAATTTAAACCGTGATGAGAAATTGGCTATTGAACTAGATGAAGAAATAACAAGAACTAAGAAAGACGATTGGAGAGGGAATAAACTCAAAGAACGTGAAGTAAGGAATGCTATTAAAAAAGTGCTTGGAAAAGATGGTGAAGAATTGGACAAAGTATTTGAATTAGTGAAAAATCAAAGCGACTATTGAGGTGGAAACAATTACGGTTTCAAATATCACCATTGATGTTGTGAAGAAAGATATTAAAAATCTTCACTTGGCAGTTTATCCGCCAACAGGGAGGGTTCGCATTGCAGCACCCTTACGGACAAATGATGAAGCCATACGACTGTTTGCCGTTTCTAAATTAGGTTGGATAAAAAGACATCAACGGACTTTTGTTTCGCAAGACAGAGAAGTTGCCCGAGAATACGTTTCTGGTGAAAGCCACTACTTCAATGGTAAAAGGTTTCTATTACAAGTAATTGAACACGACTCAACACCAAGAGTTGAAGTTCAACACAAGAAAATATTTTTATATGCGCGGACAGGAAGCACAACTAAACAAAGGGCGAAAGTTTTAAATGAGTGGTTTCGTGAACAACTTAAACAACAAATTCCTGAACTCATTGACAAATGGGAGCAGACAATGAAAGTTGAACTGAACGACTGGGGCGTAAAGCAAATGAAAACCAAGTGGGGAACTTGCAACATTGACAAGAAAAAAATTTGGCTCAATCTTGAACTTGCTAAAAAACCTGTTAGATGTTTAGAATATATCATTGTGCATGAAATGGTTCACTTATTGGAACGACATCACAACGACAAATTTGTTGCCTACATGGACAAATTTTTACCACAATGGCGGACACTGAAAAAGGAACTAAATAACTTACCTGTAAGTCATGCAGATTGGGACTATTAAATACAAAGCCAACCCGCAAAAGCACACCTATTTGCAAGCCGCTACAAGCCAACGCACTGACCAAAGCTTGCAAAAGAGTGTGCTTTTCTCCCGCCCAAGAAGAAATTCAATTTTTTTTCTTCCCACCCTTCGGTGTTTTAATTTTTTTGCCAACGCACAGACCAACACGACACAGACAATGACGGTGAAACATAACAATGACAATGGTTTGCAAGAACGGACAGACAGAACACCAGCCGGTAACAGCGGTTTGGCGTAATGGGGGGTGACGTGCAAAATTGAAGGTTCGTCCTTCAATTCAGCTTTGGTGCAGGTTGACAGTTCAGTGCTTCTAAGTCCCCCACTACGCCAAGCCGCAAAACGTTACCAATCCAAAAAATCGTAAATCTAAAATCTAAATCCCCCCGCCTTTTTGGCCTGTCGCTCGGCGACACTTTGGATAGATAGTTTCTCAAACCTTCAATCATCAAATTTTCAAATTGAATAATTTTCAAATCATCAACCCACCTACATTCGCCCACATCATTCAACATTTTAGTATGCAACTCACGCAGCGCTCATTCTTCTTACTTGACTGCCTCGGGGCGGTGCTTTCGGCCGTGCTGTTGGGTGTGGTGTTGGTCAGGTTTCAAGTGTACATCGGTATGCCCGTGCCTGTGTTGTATGCCTTGTCGTCTGTGGCGTGTGGATTTGCGGTGTATTCGGGCAGTTGCTACCTGCTACGGGTGTCCAACACATTTTTTCTTCGCATCATAGCAGTAGCCAATGGCACCTATTGCGCCGTTACCATTGCCTTGCTCTTTCACTTTTACGATTCGCTCACTGCCCTTGGCACGGTGTATTTCACGGCCGAGATTTTTGTCATTGGTTTTATCGGCATGCGAGAATGGAGGTACAGCCAGCCGGTAGGCCACTGAAGTATCAATGCCTATGAAACGTCTTGCTCACAATGCGCCAGCCTTCGGCAAACTTGTAGAGGGAAATGTAATCGGTGAAGGTGGTCTTGCCGTTTCGGGCTAACTCGAGTTTCACTACTGCAGCGCTACCCATCACATCTACAGACAAAAAAGTGGCATCAGTCTTCACCACCGTGCCGTTCGGGTTGACCGCTCGGTTCTTTTCCAGGTTGCTTATCCACTCTTCTATAGGCATTGGTTTGATCTCATTGTCAATCATGCGCAGCATAGTGAAGGACGGATGAAAGCCTTTGCGGATAGCCTCTGCGCTACCACCACTGTGGATACCTGTCCAATACCACTTGTTGCACAAGTTCTACTCACACGGCCATACGCCTAAATGGTTGCGCCGGATGAATTAGACTGATTAACGAATGACCTACCTTTACCACATGCTTGAAAACCAACTCGAAAAACTGACCAATATTCGCCGAGAGGTGATGCAGTCTATGGAACACTCTATGGATCAGATCGTGGCGAAATACCTGAAACCGATAGAAGAAATGTGGCAACCGGCCGATCTGCTGCCCGATAGCACCACACCGGAGTTTATAGATGCCATCAAGGAGATTCAGGAATTGGCGCGCGAACTTGACTATGATCTGCTGACGGTCCTAATAGGCGACACAGTGACGGAAGAGGCTTTGCCAACATACGAGGCATGGCTGATGAACATTGAGGGGGTGAATCAACTAGACAACAATGGATGGTCGCGCTGGGTACGCGCATGGACCGCCGAGGAAAACCGTCACGGTGATTTGCTGAATAAATACCTATACTTGTCGGGTCGGGTAAATATGCGCGAGATGGAACGATCTACGCATTACCTGATCAATGACGGATTTGATATCCAAACGGCAGGTGATCCTTACAAGAGTTTTGTCTACACAAGTTTTCAGGAATTGGCCACCAACATTTCACACCGCAGAGTAGCTACTCTGTGCAAAAAGGCGGGCAACAATTTGCTAGCAAAAATCTGTGGGTTGATTGCTTCAGATGAAGCGCGTCATGCCACGGCCTACTCGCATTTTGTAAAACGCATTTTTGAAGTAGACCCAAGCGAGATGATGCATGCCTTTGAACACATGATGAAGAAAAAAATCGTGATGCCCGCGCATTTTCTTCGGGAGACCGGCGGCCAAATTGGCGATCTTTTCACGCATTTCTCTGATGCCGCACAGCGCACGATGGTGTACACCACACAAGATTATATCGACATATTGAAGTCACTCACCAAAGAGTGGGACATTGAAAAAATGACCGGACTCAATGATTCGGCTGAACGCGCCCGAGATTATGTGATGGCCTTGCCCGCTCGTCTAGAGCGCATCGCCGACCGCATGGTGGTGCCGGAGAAGCAATATCAGTTTAAGTGGCTGGCGGTGTAGCCAAAAGAACAAAACCCGTCCAATTAAGACGGGTTTTTTATTTCGATTTACTTCAACCCAAATAATGGCCTCAACAGCGCTATCCGCCGGATGAGTAATTCATACAGCAACCAACTGATGCCAAACGTGCCAAGAACGAGAATGACAAATTTTGGCCAAAATCCCCAGTTCAAATCCATCAAATAATATCCCAAAACCACCGTGATCGTTTGATGCAAAATGTAAAATGGATACACGGCTTTGTTGCCATAAGCAATCACCCGACTGGGTTTGTTCAGATACTTTGCTGCCAAACCGAATAGCACCAAAATCCAAGACCACAAGTTCACCACTTTCAGGAGTGCTTCGATGAAATGCACCACGTACCCATCTTCTAGGTTCACCCAGATATAGCCTTGTGCTGCAAAACATACAATTCCAATAACCAAGCTCTTTTTCCAAATACGATCAACAGCCTGCCAGAAAGGCTCTTTGATGGAGATCAAGAAAAACCCGAAGAAGAAGAGCGTGAGACTACTGATGAAATTGAACCAATCGTGGTACAAGTTGTGCGTGACATCAAAAAACGGTTCGATCAACGATTCGCACAGATAAAGCGGAATCACAAACCAATACAGATGAAAAGGATTGCGTGGTAATCGCGTGCGCCACCCTTCGAGCATTCGGTTGGTCGGATGATTTCTGAAATAAAGAAACACGGGCGTGAGCAGCACAGAGAAGATCAATAGATAGGGCAAAAACCAGAGGTGATGCCAACTGATGCCTCCCTCGGGATACGCGCCTGTTGTGAACGCCTGACCTGTGAGAAAGTCCCAATAGGACCCGGCAAACCGACCGTTGGCCAGTTGCTCCATGTATACTTGCGGCGGCACAATGACAAGCATTCCAAAGATGAGCGGAATGAGCAGCCGAGACCCACGTTCGCGTATGAATTCCCACCCCGACCGGAACGAAAGCGCATAGGCCGTGCCCATGCCCGAGATCACAAACAAAATGGGCAGGCGCCACTGATTCACAAAGCTCATCGGCCAGCGCAGGTCATCATAAATGACATTGTTTTTGACATGCCACCCCCACGGTACGAAGAACATGCCCACATGATAAAAAATGAGTAATCCGAATACAATGACTCTGAGCCAATCCAAATCGTATCTGCGTATTTTTTCCATTTGTTTAAAATTTTTGGTGAGCCAAACATAGACGGAACACGCATATCAAATGCGCGCTTGTGACGACTGACAAAAGGTTTGGGACGAGTATCAACCCGTGGGACGGATGACAACAGGATAGGCTATGAAAAATAAATGAGGTGGATCAGAAGAATCGTCGAACTTGTGGAATACAATAGGATATGAGAAAATTCATCTATCCGCTTTACGTTCATCCACTCTCTCACCGAGTTTATAATAAACTCGAATACTGTACATCATATACTGCTCGTATATATTTTTTGGAAAATCTCTGGGGATGTACATGGCTTTGAGTTCGAGATTATAAATTTTTTTAACCGGAATCACAACAAATCCATTTAAGGTGCGAAATTCGATATTCTGAATGCGTCGATTAGCAGGGTATCTATGAGCAATTGGATAATTAATCGTCTTTCCGGCATTTACAATAGTCATACCCATCCCCAAAGCCAACTTACCCTTTCTACGTATTATATTAAAATTATGATCAATCAAAAATGATTTAGAGTACGAAGGATTATTGTTTATGAAGAGAGAATCCCCTTCATCGCTGACAAACTGAAACACATCGTGTTTCTTACTCCAAACAGAATGCGTCACATCATAGCGAAGATTCGGATAATACTCTAGAAACAATGTTCTTGACAGTTGGTATTGCACACCCGGATTCAAGCTAAAACCTTGCACGTTCTTTTCATACGTATATTTCATATTCCAGTCCATCGGAATAATTGGGCCAAAATCAAAGAAATTCATAGCAGTGCTCCGCCATGTAACACCTATTGTCGGTTGCCATTTACTTTGGCTATCCAATGATTGGGCATGGCCACATAGACATACTAAAAGTATTGAAAAACCAAAGGATAAAATGCGCAGAAAGCCTTGCCAATTGCAAGACCTTCTACGCATCATGAAAATTACTCCCAACCTGACTCCCATACGATACAATTGTTTGAAAATGCAGGACTCAAAATTTGTGGCCATTCTGATCGGGTAACGATATGGGAGCTATATTCATTATCCGCCGAACGAAACTCTAGCGTAAAAGCTTGCTGAGCCGAATGAGCAAATGTTACATCCTTCAAACCCGTTGGCCAAGAATCGTATTCAAAAATCACAAAATTGGCATGATCAAATGACAAAGGTTCATTTACATCCCAATTAGCAATCACACTAAAATCAAGTCCTTTCCAATCTCCAATATCACTTCTCTCCACTTTCTTGAGTTGCCCTCCTTGATAAGTATCTCCCCCGTAGCGCTTAATTTTCAAATCAGTGAAATTAAATTCCGAAAGCACAGTAATTATATTGACCTCACTGGCTCCTGCCGTCCAACTTTCCTTATGACATTTCACCTTAATCCGAGTAATTTTAGCGCTTTCACCTGCACTGAGCCTTTGTCCCATATTCGAATCATCAGAATCTCCAAAGTATGTTTCGTTCAACGAAATAACCCACACTTCATTGTTCAAAGCGTACTCTTCATCAATCATTTGGCCTGTAGAGATAAACTCATTATTCGTATTTAGCTGATAACCGGGGTATACCTCCTGACTTTCATCTCCTAAGTACAAGACAATGACCGGATTTTGATCGGTAGCCATTCTGCCTTGGCTTCTCCTTGCGGTCATCTCATCAAAATACGGAATGTAAATCTGAGGGTAATAATCTACTCCATCTATATTCATGAATGCATTCATGGCGTTAGTAACAGCAGATTGACTCAAGATTGCTTCTGCTCTAGCATTGAAAACATTAGTCAAATTGGCCAAATCTTTGAATAGGATATTAGCTTCACCATCAAATCACGTAGCAACACCTGAGTAGAGTGTTTCGCGAAATGCTGGATCCTTGGCGGCATCTGCCACAGCTGAACCCAATACTCTAAGGTTATCCTCCAAAAATTTTTCTTGCGCGTCCTTTAAATCCCCCTGTTGAATATCCTCCGATTCGGTACATCCAGCAAGTATGAACAAAACGATAGTTACGAGAGTCATCCCTTTTACTATAGGAATGACCACCCAAGGTTGGTTTTTAGTTTTTATTAATCAAATTGTGAATAGTCGCCTACTCTTTCAAGGATTTTCAGCATACTCCTTCCCGTTGCGCAAGAGGAGTACAATGATGAAAAAAAAAATGAATTTTCAAAAGAATTCACTGATATTATTTCAGTTGTGCGTTAAATGAATTAAATCAGAGCCTTAGCTCTTAACGCATCACCGCATTGAACTCCTCGATATGCTTGCGCGAAACAGGTATGGGAAAATGTAAATAGTGCGCGATTACGATGAAGCCATAGATTTTTATGTAAACAAACTAGGCTTTGATCTGCTGGAAGATACTGTGCAGTCACCAACGAAGCGATGGGTACGCGTGGCGCCCAAAGGTTCGCAAGCGGGTATTTTATTGGCCAAAGCAGCCAACGAGGCACAAGTACAGGCCGTGGGAAATCAATCCGGCGGACGGGTGTTTCTCTTTCTCCACACCGATGATTTCGCGCGAGACTATGCCAATCTACAAAAGCACAGTATCCAAATCATCAGAGAACGATCCGAAGAAGCCTATGGCACAGTGGCCGTCTTCGCCGATCTGTACGGCAACTTGTGGGATTTGATTGAGCCGAAAAACCCTTGTACACGGTAGGCCGTAAGGGCAATGAACTTTTACATGCAACCAATCCGATTAACTTGCATCTAAAAGACATTTACATCTTAACTCAATCATACATTCTCTAAAATGAAAAGCAGAATCCTTACGATGCTGTGCATGCTGCCGTTTTGGTATGCCTTGGCACAAAACACCGACCTATACATGCCGGTGGAATTCAAAAACGCCTACGAAAAAGGCACCCGTAAAATGGACGGAACCGTGTCGCCCACTTATTGGCAAAACCGATCTGTTTATAAGCTAAAAGCGACCATTGAACCAACTACCCGACTGCTCACAGGCGAAGCAGAGGTGACGTATTTCAACAATTCGCCCGACTCCATTCGCATGCCGGTCTTTCATGCGTATCACGACTACTACAAGCCAACTTCTAAAAAAGCAGGCTTTTTTGCCGCGCCATCTGCAGACGAAAAACCGCATGAAGGCATGGTATTCGATGAAGTGACCATCAATGGCGATGTAATTGACCTGAAAGACCGAAAAGTGGTAACCTACCGCGGAACCAATTACCAAGTGCGTTTAAAAAAAGCCTTGGCTCCCGGTTCTTCTATGAAATTGACCTTCAAGTGGCACTATGTGATACCCGGGGAAGGTTTTGAGCGCAGTGGCGCCATTGATCCTACCTCTATGTTTGTAGCGTATTGGTACCCTGAAATGTCGGTATTGGATGATATCGACGGTTGGGACAGAGTGGTGTATGATGCTGCCACCGAGTTTTACCACGACTACTCCGACTATGAAGTGCAAATTACTGCCCCTGACAATTTCACCATTTGGGCATCTGTAGCGGCAGACAACCCTTCAGAAGTGTATTCCAAAACCATTTTGGATCGATTAGAAAAAGCGAAGAAGAGCACCGAGCCTGTGAACATTCTTACGGCCGAAGAATTCAAAAAAGAAGCCTCCGGCACCAAGACTTGGAAATACACAGCTAAAAATTTCCCTGACTTCTCCTTTGCCCTCAGTGATCATTTCGTGTGGGATGCCGCCGGATACACCGACAAAGAAGGCGATTTCTTCTTGCACACGGCCTACCCTGCGGATCATGCAGGTTTCAAGTCTGTGCTGGCCACTATTCAGGAGTCGCTGAAGGTGTTCCACAATGATTTTCCTGTGTACACCTTCCCTTACCGCAACTTCACCATTTTCAATGGGCTGCAAGGTGGCGGCATGGAATTCCCCGGCATGGCCAACGATCAGGAAAACACGGGCGAAATGTATTCGCGCTACCTAGGTAAAGAAATCACGGATTTTGAAGCCAACTTAGGTCTTACCCTGCACGAGATGTGCCATATGTATTTCCCCTTTATGATGGGCATCAATGAGAAGAAATATGCGTGGATGGACGAAGGGCAAGCAAGTTTTTCAGAATTTTTCATACCGGAAATGTTCAATGTCGGCAACAATGATCAGCCGTACCTCGGCTCGCAGCGCGTGCTACCGATGATGACACCTTCGTACCAAATGGAAGGCAGTGGTATGAACTCCTACACCATCGGGTCGCGCTCGTATCAGGCGCTGTACAAACTACTCGAAAAAGAGACTTTCACTCAATGCTTGAACTCCTACATGGAAACATGGAAACACAAGCACCCTACGCCGTATGATTTCTTTTTCACGTTCAACCGCGTGTCGGGCCAAAATCTGAACTGGTTTTGGAAGAATTGGTACTTCGACTGGGGCTATATGGACTTGGGCATCAAATCCGTGACAGATCAGGAAGTGGTGATTGAAAATGTGGGCGGGCGCGCACTGCCGGTGGGCTTAAAGGTAACTTTTGCTGACGGTACAGAATCGGTGACCAACCTAACTCCGGTCATTTGGCAAACGAGTAACACCTATTCACACAAAATGAAAGGCAACAAAAAAGCCATCAAGCAAGTGGATCTATTGGTTGAATTTGGTGGTGACGCCAATGGCAAAAACAACGTGTGGGTGAAGTAATTCTTCACTCGATGAAGTAACTAAAGTCCCTGCCCGAATAGGGCGGGGATTTTTATTTCACATCTACACAATCCCAAAATCGTGGCATATTTGCGCCCGGGTATCAACACAAGCTATGTACAACGTTGTAGTTATTGGCGGGGGAATCGTGGGACTTGCCTCAGCACTCAAAATAAAAGAAGCAAATCCACGCTACCGAGTGGCTGTGGTGGAGAAAGAAAAGGCCATTTCTCGCCACCAAACCGGTCATAACAGCGGTGTGATCCACTCGGGGCTCTACTACAAACCCGGGAGTGCCAAAGCACGCAACTGCGTGGATGGCTATAACCAACTGATCAAATTTTGCAACGAAGAAGGGGTAAACTACGAGCTGTGTGGCAAAATAGTGGTGGCTACCTCACCTGAAGAAGTGCCGTACCTGCATCAACTCACCGAGCGGGGCATTCAAAACGGCCTGACAGGCATGAAGAAACTCTCTGCCGGAGAACTCAAGGAATATGAGCCTCACGTGAATGGAGTGGAAGGTCTCTTTGTACCGCAGACAGGCATCATCGACTACAAAGAAGTGGCCGCCAAATACGCCGAGAAATTCCACCACTTTGGCGGAGAAATCTACACTGATACCGAGGTGAGAGGTTTTGTGGAAAAATCGCCGCTTGTGGAGGTGAAAACGAATAAGCAAACCCTCGTGACGCGCCTAGTGGTGAACTGCACGGGCTTGCATTCAGACACCATCACCAAGATGACGGGCATCAAACCGGACTATCGCATCATCCCTTTTAGGGGTGAATATTACAAGCTGAAGCCCGAGAAAGAATATTTGGTAAAGAACCTTATTTACCCTGTTCCTGATCCCAATTTCCCGTTTTTGGGTGTGCATTTCACGCGCATGATTGGCGGTGGTATAGAGGCAGGCCCGAATGCCGTATTGGCTTTCCGACGAGAAGGTTATTCCAAAACAGACATACACTTGGGCGAGTTGTTCGGTTCGCTGACCTACAAAGGCTTCCGTACGGTGGCCAAAAAATACTGGCGCACAGGCTTGGGCGAGATGCATCGGTCATTTTCCAAAAAAGCATTTGCCACGGCGCTCCAAAAATTGTTACCTGAAATACAGAAAGAGGATTTGGTGAAAGGTGGTGCCGGTGTGCGTGCACAAGCGTGTGACAAAAACGGCGGCTTGATCGATGATTTCTTAATTTTTGAAAAGGGTCCGTTCATCAATGTGGGCAATGCCCCCTCCCCAGCGGCTACATCCAGCCTATCAATTGGCCAACATGTCGCCGGGCTTGCCGTGCAGAAGCTGGGTAAATAGAACTAAGACACACGTTTTTGGGTTTATTTGGGGTATGAAAAACATTACCTTACTCCTGCTGGCCTTCAGCTTTTGTGCATGTGCACAATCACCTGAAAAACCCGGCCCCATTCAGAAAATTCACAAGACTGAAAGCGAGTGGAAAGCGCTGCTCACGCCGCTAGAATATCATGTGATTCGCGAAAAAGGAACCGAACGCGCCTTCACGGGCAAATACAACAACCACAAAGAAAAAGGCATTTACACTTGCCGCGCATGTGGATTGGAGTTGTTTCATTCTGACACCAAATTCGAGTCTGGCACGGGATGGCCAAGTTTTTACCGACCCATCAACAAAACCAATGTGGCCGAAGAAAAAGACTTGAGCTACGGCATGATGCGGGTGGAAGTGCTCTGCGCCCGCTGCGACGGCCATCTGGGTCACGTCTTCCCCGACGGACCCGAGCCTACAAGGTTGAGGTATTGTCTGAATTCTGCGTCGCTGGAGTTTAAGAAGGTTGATTAGTTGATTGCAATGTTTTGAAACTTATAATCAAACCATCTTCAAATCATCAAATCACCCCATCAACAAACTCCTCCGCCCGATACTCCATCCAACTGTACTGATCGCCGCGCAAGGTGAAACCAACATGGCCGCCTACGTTGGGTGTTTCGAGCCAGACATGTTGTGCTTCTCTGGCAAAATCATACGGGTAATTTCTGCCCCCAAGCATAGGATCGTTCAAGGCATTCACCAGTAGCGTTGGCACGGTGATTTTGGGCAAATACACATCGCTTCGGGCTTGGTCGTAAAATTCCTGCTCCGAGCCAAAACCATATATGGGCAAAGTGAATTGCCTGTTGAAATCAGAGAAATCGTTGATTGCTGACCAATCGGCCGCCAATTCAGGAAATTGATCCACCTTCTGGTCAATCTTGGCTTTAAGCTTTCGAAGGAATCGCTTTTCGTAAAATCTATTCTTTCGTTTGTTGATCTCGGCGGAGCTGTCTTCTAGGTGGCACGGTACCGAGAAGCCTATCGCTGCTTTAATCCTCTCGTCCAGTTTGTTGGCTTTCACGCCCAGGTATTTTAGGGTAATGTTCCCTCCCATCGAAAAGCCCATCAGCACCACTTCGTCATACCCCTGAGCCAATGCATGGTCGACCGTGGCAGACAAATCGTCGATGAATCCATGATGATACGTCTTGGGCAATCGGTTCAGTTCTCCACTGCATCCGCGACAGTTCCACGCAAGCACATCCCAACCCTTTTCGTGAAAATACTTCGCCGGCCGCTTCATGTAGTGCCTATCTGAGCTACCCTCCAATCCGTGAGACAAAATGATCAACCGATTAAATCCATTCTTGAGCCAATCTAAATCCACAAAATCGCCATCGGGCAGTTCTAGCCGCTCGCGCGTGTAGTTCACCCCATCAATTTTGAAGAAAATCGAAGGAACGATGGTTTCCAGATGTGCACCGGGCAAGTACCACGGGCGATTGTAGGCTGATGAATTGATGACCGGCAAACGAACGTAATTAAGTAGGCAAGATCAGGAATTAGCTAAAAAATAGATTCATTCAGCCTTCTTTTTCTTACCTGCGCCCAAATCAAATACGCATGGCTATACACGTATTGCTATCTCAATCCTTAACGGTATAATCACAGTCCGAAACACTAAAAAATCGTTGAATTTTGAAACGGTAGTTCCATTGATGATGTATCGGACATTTCCTGAACCGCCAGAAGACGAAACCTCTTGTACCCTGAGTATCAAACTCGGCAATTGAAGTGGAGACACCATTCTCTTCCAATGAAGACTATGAACAGTCAATTTTCTCTACGTTTGATCGGTTCAGCAAATGTAATCAAGGGTGAAATTGCGCTGACATGACAAGTACTTACTGCACAATTCAGTGGTAGATACGGACATGATGTCATTCAACCGACGCGCTGTAGCACATCCATCGGGCTGCCCGCAAATACTACACGCGCTGAAAGCAATAAAAAAGCGTTGGCATAAATACGATTCTCATCTAGTTAAATTTTGCTCCGGCACGTCCCTTTTCTTCCAAGGTGGTGTAGACTTTTTTGAAAAATCCCACATGATCCAAAGAACAATGATCAAAAAAATAGCAGAAAGAATAAAAAAAAGTTTCTTTGACCTGTTCATTGACACCTATTTTTGAAGTACGAATTTAACCATTACTCAACATGAATATTCAAGGAAAGCTCATCGAAAAATTCAACACCCAACAAGTGTCAGGCACTTTTCAAAAACGGGAATTTGTTGTTGAATACGCCGAAAACCCCCAGTACCCTGAGCTCCTGAAATTTGAGTTGATCCAAGCCAATTGTGAGCAATTAGAGAACTTTCAAATAGGTGACCATCTGAACATTTCGTTCAATCTGAAAGGCCGCAAATGGATCGATAAAAATGCGCAAGTGGTGTATTTCAATTCCTTACAAGCCTGGAAACTAGAGAAAGCCGGTGGAGGTAGTGTCGCTGCTCCGGCACCTACAACCGAGTGGCAGCCCGAAAGTTTCTCGGCAGATGATGGCGACTTACCCTTCTGACTCGCCAGAATCTGATTATCTTGAATTCCGAAGAATGAAATCAACCGATTATAAGCAGCTTGTGAATATCAAAGGATCTATTATGATTCTGATCTTCTACGCCTTCGCTTACTTTGGCTGTGAATCTCAAAAAAAAGAGCGTCCGTCTCCGCTACGGGCAGACAGTACCCAATTTGGCTCAGCCAAACTAAAAATCGAATTCAGCAGTCCGGCTGTGAATGGTCGGGTCATTTGGGGTGAATTGGTGGCCTACGATCAGATGTGGCGCACAGGAGCCAATGAAGCTACGATTTTCAGCACATCAGAAGACATCCGATTGGCCGGCAAACCAATAGATGAGGGTAAATACGCCGTTTTCACCATCCCTTCTGCGCATGAGTGGACGATCATCTTCAATGATCAATGGAATCAATGGGGCACGTACAATTATGACAGCACGCATGACGTGTTACACGTGAAGGTCACCCCAAGAAAAACGGCAGAGTTTTCAGAACGAATGAAGTTTTATTTTAAGGACGATTCATTAAAATTTCATTGGGAGAAACTGGCCTTTAGTCTTGCCCTTGAATAGCCCGCATGGCATCTACCACGACGCGTGCCAGCAAATCACCCATTTTATCTACGATTTCCTCACATCCGCTCAGCATGAAGCGCTTTTTCATAAACCGAGGGTCCATGTAGGCGATGTATACGTCACCGTTTTCTTCCCAAATCAAGATTTTCAAAGGCAAATCAAGTGCCGTAGTAGGCTGACACTCAATAAGCGAAGTGGTCAATCCGCCATCCTCAAAAAGCACTTCCCGCATTTGCCCGATTTTCACGCCTCGTTCTGCTGCAATGGCGTCATGTGACACGGTCTCAAAATATACCAACCCCGACTTTTTGATATTCGCTTCAATAATGGCCGTTGATTGCTCCACCGACTTGGTTGATTGATAGATCGAGAGCGTTTGCGCATACCCCTGGCCAGCTGCCGCACACACCATTGAAATGATTAGAAATTTCCTCATAGTCGTTCAAAAAGACCCTGCATTCAACCTCAACTTTAATTATATTTTCTGACAAATGTCGAATTGTGATGATTTTCAACACAAAACAATGTTTGAGCCATTAACTTAGGTCAACTATTCGATAGACTCAACCAACTAGCGTACATGAAAATACATGTTAAGTTAACTCTGCTGGCCGCTTCATTGGTCATTGCTTCATCGGCTGTGCTGTTTTTCCTCACAGACAATCAAGTGAAATCTACCCTGCAGCAGGAGATTTTGTCTAATATCTCCAACCAATCGAGTCAATCGATGGAAAACATCGAGCGGTTTGTTTTCTCTCGTCTCAATGACGTGCGCATGGCATCCAAAAATCCCTATTTCCGCATCACGGATTTATCCACGGAAGAATTGAATACACGCCTCAAAGAACTTGAGGAGTTGAGCGATTTGTACAACTCATTTTCGTTTTTTGACATGAACCGTGTACGCCTGGCGGATAGTAAAGGTGAATCAATTGGCGTGCAGCACTCAAACAACTCCTTTTGGACCAAATTAGCATCGGAAGAGACAGCATTGGACATTGCCATTTCGGAATCATCCGGGCAGGCGGTCATGCATTTTGCCACTCTCGTCCGTGATTTTTATAGCAATGAGCCCATTGGCGTGCTGCTGGGCACGGTGCGCATGGCAGAATTGCACCTGCTCTTGGGAGATGCCGCCCAAAGCGACGAAACAAATAGACGGATGGAGGTGACGTTGGCCGATAAAGATGGCATTCTGCTATATTCCAACTCAGACCCGAACGGCATTCTGAAAAAGAAATACGCCCAGTTTGGATTAATCAAAGATGCCAACAAAAGCGGCGTGAATATCATTGAATCGGGTGACCAACTTTTGTTCGTCATCAAAGACAAAGGGTATCTCAATTACGATGGAAGCGATTGGAAACTGATCATGAGCATTTCCAAATCAGTTGCTTTTGCACCTCTGGACGATCTTCGCAATAAGTTACTTCTCGTCATTGCCGGTGCGCTGTTGGTTTCTTTGATCTTGGCCTTGGTGGCCGCCAATATTTTTGTGAAACCCATCATCACCCTGAGCAAAGCCGCTGAGGAAATAGGCAAAGGAAAACTGAAAACAGAGATCAATCTGGAAAGCAAAGACGAGATAGGCACATTGGCCAGAAATCTTCACAGCACCACCCAAGCACTCATCAAACGCATAGAAGAACAGAAAATACTCAACAAGCGCCTTCAGGATAAAATGAATGAACTGGAAGGACAGAAAGTAGATATTGAAGAAATTCACAAAGAAGTAAAAGACAGTATCTACTACTCGCAGCGTATTCAGAAATCCATTTTGCCGGATGCCAACGAACTGAAGCGCGTGTTCAATGACAAACTCCTACTCTATCGACCTAAAGATGTGGTCAGTGGAGACTTCTATTGGTTCGAACGGGTGCGCACCGGCCGAAAAGAGCACATGATCATCATTGCGGCTGATTGCACCGGCCATGGCGTTCCTGGGGCGATCATGTCTATGGTGGGGTCCAATCAGCTAACCAATATCGTATATTATCAAAACTACATTGAGCCGCACAAAATATTGGCACGACTCGACAAAGCCATCAAGTTCGAACTCTATCGGGATCTGGACGAGGACCAACCACGCCACGACGGGATGGAAGCGGGTGTCTGTGTTATTGATTTGGATACTATGGAAATGGCCTACTCCGGGGCTGGCATTCCACTATACTTCATTCGAGACGGACAGATCGAGATTTACAAAACACCAAAAGTGACGATCGGCCGGATGGAGGGCACTGAAAAGGAAGTGGAAGATCAATTTCAGCCAATGATGTTTCACCTGCAACAAGGCGACCGAATTTACCTAGCATCAGACGGATTCCAAGATCAGTTTGGCGGACCTTCGGATAAGCGCTTCATGAACAAGAATTTCAGAAATCTTCTCTTGGTATCGGGCCAAGACAAAACCATGGCCGACCAAGAACGCAAACTCAATCAGGTCTTCGATCATTGGAAGGGCAATGCCCAGCAAACCGATGACGTGCTTGTGCTAGGATTCGAAATTTAAAAGACTCAACTCAATATCTCGGATTCGATGCGAAGCTGATAAAGCTCCTCAAGTGCTTGATTAAGTATCTGCAAGGTTGCCTCGGTAAGCATCACAGAGTCGTCTGGATTTTCCATGACGTTCAGTTCCATGCCATTGGCTCGGAGGGCAGGCAAGGTTCTGAGCACTATCCTATTCCACGCTTGTGGGGAAATGTTCTCCGTGCACCAATTCTTAAAGTTGATAGCTTTCACCATTCAGCCCTTTATTCAGGTAACCTAAATCCAATAACTGTCAAATCATCTTCTAAGCCGGACTGCTTGGTCCAATCCGATAATGTCTGCTGCAACACGTCCAACTGATCGCCCATATCTTGGTCATGCACACTACGGATCATCTCTTGGAATTTGTCATAAGAAAACTTGATTCCGTCTTCGTTTTGCTGCTTGAAGAAGCCATTGGTATAGAGATAATAGGCGCCATAGGCATCATACTCCACTTTGTGAACCTCCACTTCATCAGCTTTATCCGTTTGAGTACCCTCTATCAACAGACCTTTGCCGTCCTTGTTGTAGAAAATCATGTCCTGTCGCAAACCGGCAAATTCAAGCGAGCGATTGTAGTTGTCTATCACCAACGCTCCCATCTTGATGTCGCAGCGAAGCTCATTGGAACCGACCATGTCAAGATCTTCCTTCAGATACTTCACGATATCGCCGGCATGCACGCACTTGCGGTCATGGATGAGTTCGTTCAAAATTGAATCGGCGATGAGTGTCTTCAGAGAGCCTACCAAACCTTTTCCTTCAAACTCCAGCAAGACGATGAAAGAAAAATCTTCGTTTCTGAAATTGAAATTAGAGGCCCAAATGAATTCCTCACTAAACAAATATTTTGTCTCGTATAGCAAAAAGTGCTCATCGAAAATGCGCTCCAACTGCTTTTCGGCCGGCAGCATGGATCGCTGCAACTCCCCTGCATAGCGGATGCTGTCGATCAACTGCTTGTTTACTTCGTGTAACTCACGCGTGCGCTCCTCCACTTTTTTCTCTAATTCCTGAGTGGTCACCTCTAGCTGTTGGATGTGCCGCTCATCGTCCTTGGATGATTGGTAGACCATCATGGCTTTGTCCAAAGTGGCCTTCATCTCGTCAAAATCCCAAGGCTTGGTGATGTATTTATAAATGCCGCATCGGTTGATACCGTCTTGAATAGCTGCTATATCTGTGAAGCCTGTAAGAATAATTTTGATAACATCCGGATGATCAGGAAGAATCTTCTCAAGGAATTGTGTACCCGTCATCTCCGGCATGCGCTGATCCGTGATGATGACATGGATGTGATTTTCCTTCAAAATCCCGATCGCCTCGGTAGGACTTGTGCTGGTATGTACCTTAAAAAACTTTCTGAAGTTGGCTTTGAACCCACGCAGGTTCACCTCTTCATCATCAACATATAGCACTTCGTATTTCGCCTTGTCCTGATCTTCCTTTATTGCTTCTTCCATCAATTCCATAAACGTGGTGGTCTTCTTGGTTTTGTTGTTCGTTCGTTATCTTAATTTGTAGACTCTACTGTTGTCTTATTTTTCTGCATATCCTTAGCTACGCGCGGCACGGTGATGATAAACTCCGTACCCTTACCTACTTCACTTTGCAGTTCTATTTTACCGTGGTGTTTCTCAATGATACTATAAGAAATAGACATGCCCAGGCCTGTTCCAACACCCACGGCCTTGGTGGTGAAGAACGGCTCCCAAATTCGGTTTTTCACTTCATCGGGTATACCCACGCCATTGTCTTTGATGCGGATACAAATGTCTTCCGGAGTTTCTTCGGTATACAACACTATTTCTCCATCTTCTCTGTCTTCAGGAATTGCCTGGATGGCATTGTTGATGATGTTCATAAATACTTGATTCAACTGACCAGGATAGCAGTCAATATCATGCATGTTCTCATCATAAAACTTAGATAGCTTGATTCTGTTTTTCGTTTTGTTACGCAAGAGAACCAAGGTGGCATCCAAGTTTTCGTTGATGTTGGCACGTTTCATCTCTTCCTCATCGAGTCGGGAGAATACGCGCAGACCCTTCACAATTTCAATCGTTCGGGTCACACCATAGTTTACGTCGCGAATCATCACGTCCAGTTCAGCCATGATTTCATCATACTCATGATTATCCTTCAGTTGCTTCACCTGCTTCATGACATCCGCTGCTTTGGAAATGTCCTTATCCAGTTCGTCATATTTGGCAAGGATTTCTCGCACGGCATCAATGGTAAACTCAATGGACTTCATACCACTGGAAATGAAGTTAATCGGGTTATTTATCTCATGTGCGATACCGGCAGTCAACTGACCCAAAGAGGCCATTTTTTCAGAGTGAACGAGCTGCGACTGTGCGCCTTTGAGCGTTTCCAGCGCATGGTTAAGTTCTTCTCTTCGCTTCTTTTCCAATTCCAAAGCTTCCTTCACCTGCTTCTCGGCGAAGAAGAGTTTTTCGTTATCCTCTAACTGTTTCTCAGCCATGGATCGGATTTCCTCCTCAGACTTTTGCAGCTTGCCATAGGCGTCTTTCAAGTCTGTTTGGGCGTGAATCAATTTGTCGTTGATCTCTATCTGCTCCTGCGTACTTTTGAGCAGCTTCGCTTCGGATTCTCTCAGTCGCTTGATGTTGGCCGCCAATTGATGCCGCGAAATGAGCAATTGCTTGTTGGCATTCTTTTGCTTCTCGTAACTCACGCGCAGTTCCTGCTCGGATTTCTTCACTTTGATGAATGCCTTGTTCGCTGTTTGGTAGTTTTCATTGGCCAATCGCCACAGTGGTCTAAAAATGACAAACCCTTGTACAATAAATAGAATGACCAAAGAGCCCAAAGCCACCGTTTCGACTGTGTTAAACGAACCCTTGCCTGCAAGAGATGAAGCATAGAAGTAGTCCGTTACGCGCTTAGCATCTGCCAAATAGTTGTCCTCATTTCCTAGTACATAGCCAATACCCTCGCGCAGTTTGATGTAGTTAGGGTCGGTCTGCTCTAGGGTAAATGATAAGGCCAAAATCTCTCGGCAGTACTGCAAGAGCAACCGATGATCATCGTCTAACCCCTTCCGCAGATCTAAGTATTCAGCACTCTCCGACGGTTTGGTGATACCCAAGTCGTCACTACCGTTTTTCAAGGCTATATGTACGGCCTCCCACTCCGGTAGAACTTTCTCTAACTGACGCTGAAAGAGCAAGAAGTTCGCCTCGGCTCTGTTCCCGCCCAATTCTACCGCATAGCCCATCCCCACTACTGATTTCGCTATCTGCTGAGAGAGCATCTCTTGACGAGCAGAAAGCTGGATCAGGCGGTCATTTTGGTCAAACGAGCTGATGATGTCATTTTTTACCTGCAGTTGGTAATAGAAAATGGCCCCTAGGATTACTAGGGAGGTAATCACATAAGCAACAGCGTAAAGGTCTTTCTTCATGACTGTAAGCTGGTTTTGGTTAGATAGTGCTAATCAAATATAATTCAATTATAGACATTATGGTGTTAGCTTTGTTGTACGCAATTGAAATTACGTAGAAATACGCACTTGCTTTAAACGAATACTTCAAGTCTTTTGCCCTGAGGAATCAAATATCCGGCGTATCCTTGTTGGATTCAGAAATTAGTGCTTACTTTCTGATCGATTATTGCCTAGACACGAATGGACTACCTAAGAAGCTACAAGAATATATACGACCAAAATATCATCCTCCTTTATAAAGGTGAGTTGACATTTGACTTGGTCACTTCCATGATATCCACACTGGAAGAGCGGTTGGAAGAGCTGGAGGAGAATAGGAAAGTCAAGAAGAAATTTTACAACGTATCTACTGAGTGCATTCAAAACCTCTACTATCACTTAGATGAGGTAAATGCCGATGAGTTGCGTATAAGCACCTACGATTCACGGTCCGCACTTATCATGATTGCGGCAAGAAAGCGCTTCTACAGCTTGCAAACCGGCAACTATTTGCCCACCGAAAAGGTGGCCGTGATACAGAAACGTTTGGACGAAATCAATGGCGTGGATGAAGAAGAACTGAGAAATTTGTACAAGCGTGTACTGAACGAACAGGAATTCTCTGAAAAAGGGACCGGAGGCTTGGGATTTATCGATATCGCCCGAAAGACAGGAGGAGAAAAATTGAGATACAAATTTCAGCCCGTGACTGATAACGTATCTTATTTTACATTTCAGGTGAGATTACCAAGATTAACTGATTAAGTGGGCTATGCTATCTGAATCAACAATGGAGAAAATTTTCGTAGAACCATCGAGGGTCACACCCCTGATCAACTTTGATCCGGAAGAAGGTATCTTGGAAATGAGGGGCAGATCGAGCCCAGAAAACGCCATTCAGTTTTACCAGAAGGTCATTGAGAACTTGTCATTGTATGCCGAAATGGGTCAGGGAGATTTTACGGCCAATTTTGCATTTGAGTATTTCAATACCAGTTCCTCCAAATGTTTGTTCGATGTTTTTAAACGGTTGGTTCGAATTCGCGAAAGCGGTAAATCACTGACTGTCAATTGGTTCTATGAAGAAGATGACGAAGATATGATGGAGGCAGGTGAAGATTATAGTGATCTTCTTGATTTGGAATTCAATTTTATTGAAATTGAGGACTAAAGGACCGAACCGCTAGCAATGGACAAGAATCAGGAGCTCTATCATGACGAGATCAATAATCTCAAGACCTTCCGTTCGAAGCTAGAAACACATACTATTTACAAAGACGATTTAGAATTTTTCTCTGATCAATACGAGGAGTTGGTGGCACAAGCCAAAGTGATTACGCGCGTGAGTGATCGTCTGCAGAAGAAGCTGGACAGTGCCAACCTGCAGATTCGTGAACAAAACGAAGAGATCAAGGATAAGAACATGGCATTGGAAGACACGGTGATTCAGTTGGCCAAAGCCAAAATGGGTAGACGTGCATCTACGGTCATGCTTACGGTAGCTATGGGGTTGTTTATTTTGGAACAAATCTTCTTGGAGCCTTGGATAGAAGCCAATATCAACATCCCCTATGTGGGATTAGCCATACTCGTGCTGCTTTTCTTCATTGTGAAGGCGCTGGAGTCAACCTTGGAGAAATACTTCATGGAGCAGGAGAAAAAGAAAATCCTGAAAGGAAAAGAAATGGCTCAGGTACGTGCTGAACCGGCCTATGAATAGCGCTCAGCAAAAACTAATCAAGAAGGTAACGAGCCCGTTTTACATGCGGCTATTTATGCTCATGCAATTGCCCATGGGCCTGATCGCCGGCTTGCGCATTCGCGAGCTGAACGAGCAAAAGACGGTCGTTTCTGTTCCCTTCAAATACGTCAATAAGAACCCCTTTCGCTCCATTTACTTCGCCGTGCAGAGCATGGCAGCCGAGATGTCTACAGCCACAGCTTGCCTGCTGGCTGTTGAGGGGCACAAACCCAGTGTGGCATTTATCATAGTGGATTTGAAGGCCACTTTTTCTAAAAAAGCAACGGGTCGGGTTTTTTTCACCTGCGAGGACAATGCCAAGGCATTTGCAGCCGTAGATTCTTGCATGGAAACCAGTCAAGCTACACAAGCCACCTTCAAAACGGTGGGGAAAATGGCTGATGGCACCATCGTGTCTGAATTCGAATTCACTTGGTCCTTCAAGCAACGAAACTCATAGGTCTTTGAGCAGTACGTTTTGGTTGGATGTCTTGAAAAGCTCTTCCCTTTCTGCCAGCACTTTTTCTAGCCGTTTGAACTCCTCCGATCTCGTTTTATCAAATTCACCCAAACCATTAGACTCATACTTGGTCAAAACGGTTTGAATGTCCATTTTTTGAATATCAAAAGCCGGCTGATATTGATCGTCCCCTTTCTCCCCTTCTGACCGACTGAGCAAACCGCATTTCTCTAATTCATAGCAGATATCGCCTACAAATCGGTAGGGAACACTCCCCATTCCGGACAACTCTTTGACAGTAATTGGACCTTTCATTCCTTCAAATCGTTTGATGATTCGATGCATCACTATCAATACAATCTTCTTCTTATATGTCAGGCTCATCTTCATTCTGTCATTATCGGGTACCCAAGTGTCATAATGCTGCAGGGCGTATGAAATCTCCGAGCCGATCAACACGATAAACCAACTAAGCTGGATGTAGATCAAGAACAAAGGCAACAAGGCCAAACTACCGTAAATAGCATTGTATCGGCTAAATGCAAACTGAAAATTGATGAATCCCCACTGGGTAAACTGATAAGCCGTACCCGCCACAATTCCGGCTACAAGTGCCGGCACCACCTTCACACGAGTGTTGGGAAAAATCAAATAAAGCAAGAAAAGTAACGTCCAGATGAGCCCAAAAGGAATTAACTGCACGAGAAAGGAAATACCTGATTTGATTTCAGAAAATTGATGATCCGCATCGATGCTGTTGACTTGCGTAGCAATAAAAACGGTGACCCCACTAGACAATAAGAGGAGTACCAACCCCAAAATCATCACGGAAATGTAATCGGCGAGCTTGCGGTGAAGCGGCCTGTGCTTCTTGATGTCCCACATCACATTGAATGTCACCTCAATGTTATTTAACAGGCGCATGACCGTATAGAGTAAGAAAATCAACCCTATTCCCGTGATGATGCCTCCATTGGTAGTCTCAATGGTTTTATTGGCAAAATCCATGATATAGCGCAACACCTCCGGACTGGCGAAGAAAATGCCCAGTTGCTCCTCAAGTATTGCCTCAAAGCCGAATCCCTTGGCAATACCAAAAGCCATGGCGATAATTGGAACAATGGATAAAAGCGTGAAATAGGTAAGGTTTGATGCCTTTTCACGCACTCGGTCCTTTTCAAATTCCATAACCGTAATGATGATTACCCGAAGAAATTTTACAGCAACGCGCTTCCAAAACGGAAGATCACGCAGTTTGACACTCCAAAGATCAACGGTGAAAAAATTCTTGAAATCGGTAATCCTGTCCTTCAGATTCATGCGAGCCACATTTTACTGGAAAAGATAGGAACAAAAAAAGTAAAAGGGGCGTAAAAAGCCCCTTTCCTTAATCACCTTAAAAAACCTAAAAGATTATGAATTTGATCGTAGAACAGCCTCATGACAAAACCCCCTACTCTACGCTTGCTAATGCCTCCGCAATATGCCACCCTGCCGACCAACAGGCTTGAAAATTGAAGCCGCCTGTGAGCGCATCGATATCAAGCACTTCGCCTGCCAAATACAAACCCGGAAAGCGCCTTACTTGCATTGTGGTCAAGTCCATTTCTGATAAATCCACCCCACCACACGTTACAAATTCTTCTTTGAAGGCGCTTTTTCCCTTCACTTGATAATGCCCCTGCGTCAACTCTTCGCACAACTTATTGATCTGACTTTTGGACAATTCGCCAAAAACCTTCTGCTCAATACCAGCCAATTGCACCAATCGCTCCCAAAAACGGGAAGGAATACCTTCAGGAGGCACATTGCTCACTTTTCGCTTGGGCATGGTGTGCATGCGCTCGTTAATATCGGCTTGGCACTCCACATAGCTCCTACCTACAAAATTGACAATCAAGGCAAATGAGTAATCAGCGGCTGCCAACTCGCGTGCACCCCAAGCGGAGAGCTTCAAAATGGCAGGACCGCTGAGCCCCCAATGCGTGATGAGCATTGGCCCTGTTTCTACGAGCTTGGTGCCGGCTACTTTCACCTGCACATCGGCAAATGCAAGTCCTTGTAAATCAGTCAATCTAGGATCTTTGATGTGAAAGGTGAAGAGCGAAGGCACAGGTGGGTTGACCGTAAGCCCAAGTCGCTGCAGCATGTCCCACACGCGTCCTGAAGCGCCCGTAGCAATTACCACCGCATCAGCCTTCAGGTTTTCAGTTTTACAAGCAATTAGCCAACCTTCATGCGCAGGCTGAATGGCTTGCACATCCATTTGATACCGAATCTTGATGTTTAGGTCAGCGCATTGTTTCAAAAAACAGTCAATGATCGTTTGAGAGGAATTGCTTAGCGGAAACACCCGATGATCGGGTTCTTCGGTGGTAGGCACGCCATGCGCCAGCAGCCACTCGCGCATTTGGTGTGTGCCAAATGCTTTGAAGACCGGAAAGAGTTTTTTGCCTCCTCGCGGGTAAAAAGGCACAATCTCGCCGGGGGCTGTGCGGCCATTGGTCACGTTGCATCGGCCACCACCCGACACTTTTACTTTCTGCAATACGTTCGACGTTTTTTCTAGAATAATCACCTCGGCATCCGGTCGCTTTTCTTTGAGCGTGATGGCCGTGAAAAATCCGGCTGCCCCTCCGCCAATGATCACCGCACGCATATCAGTTGAAGAAATTCATGGTGCGCTCAAGCCCGACGGTGGCAAAGGATTCTATGGCTTCTATTGACTTGTCCATCAATGGCACAAGTTCATCAAACTCGGCTTTGTTAAACGGACTAAGCACGTAATCGACTTGCTGGCCTTTGTGAAAATTGTCGCCTACGCCAAAGCGTAACCGGGCGTATTCGTTGCTACCGAGCGTGGCTTCTATGTTTTTCAGCCCGTTGTGACCACCTGCCGATCCGCGCGGTTTTAGACGTATTTTGCCAAATGGAAGCGCAATGTCGTCTGTAAGCACCAGCAGTTGCTCCTTAGGAATTTTGAGTTGTTGCAGCCAATAATTCACCGCCTTCCCCGAGAGGTTCATGTAGGTGGTAGGTTTCACCAGCACGAGTGTACGGCCTTTATGTTTCATCTCAGTCACAAACGCCAGTCTGTCTTGGGTGAATTTTACACCTGCTGCGTCGGCCATTCTATCCAAAATCAAAAAGCCGATGTTATGTCGGGTGATTTCATACTCCGGCCCGATGTTGCCCAATCCTACGATTAAATACTTCATGCTATACTTGTTCCTTACTCGTGATCGTTCGCTCCAAAGATATTTCCTTAATTGCTGTCAGCCGGAAACGCGTATTCCAAAAAGCCTCTATTTTTGTTTTTCATGCCTAGCAAACTGCTCAGTTTTGTCCTCATCGCCTTTCTCTTGCTCGGCTCGAGTTGTAAGGTGATCTATGCTAACCGTGTACCCGTAGTGAAGCCAAAGAAACATTACGGCTGGTTCAAGCCTCAGTATAAACACCGCAAACGAACCAAAATCGTTTGGATGAAAGTGCACAAGGGTAAATTCAAAGATGAGCGACCTGCAGATACGCCACCGACCGATAACGCTTCAGAAGGACCTTCGGAATTTTAATCCTACCAATGGCTAACTTACAGGAATGAAGAAATTACTTATTCTCCTCCTCATTCTAGCCGCTTGCAAATCAGAAACGCAAAGTCAAAAGCCACATGAAGTAGGCCCAATCGGCCAGTCGGGCATGGTGGCCAGTGCGCATCCTTTGGCCACAAAAATTGGTGTAGAGATTTTAAAAAGTGGAGGCAATGCCTTCGATGCTGCTGTGGCGGTGCAGTTTGCTTTGGCGGTGGTGTATCCGCATGCCGGCAATATCGCCGGTGGTGGCTTTGCCGTATTCCGTCAGTCCGATGGCACGGTAGGTACGTTGGATTTTAGAGAAAAAGCGCCCCTTTCTGCTTCACGTGATATGTATCTGGATCCCGCAGGAAACGTGATCCCTGACAGATCGACACTTGGACACAAGGCTGTGGGAGTGCCAGGTTCGGTGGCAGGCATGTGGGCATTGCATCAAAAATTTGGCAAAAAGCACTGGGCCGAATTGGTTGATCCGGCAATCGGCCTGGCCTATTACGGACATGAGCTGACTGAGCGTTGTGCAGTCACGCTAAACGCTAATCAAGAAGGATTGAAAAAGGCCAACACATACACCCCGTGGATGGTCCGCGAAACTCCTTGGACAGCCAATGAAAAAATTGTTCAAAACGAACTTGCCGCCACGCTCAGCATGATCCGCAATGACGGACGAGCCGGATTCTACAAAGGCATAGTGGCCGACCAACTGCTGAAAGAGATGATCCGAGGCAAAGGGTACATCACCCAAGCTGATTTGGATCAATACGAACCTGTATGGCGCGAGCCGCTCGTGTTTGATTACAACGGTCACCGAATCATCTCCATGCCGCCACCAAGCTCAGGAGGAATAGCTTTGGCACAGTTGCTCTATGGTGCCGAAAAACTAGGACTTGCCAACTTGCCACACAATTCGCCTGAGTATATCAACCTTATGGCCGAAATAGAAAAGCGCGTGTATGCCGATCGGGCAGAGCATTTGGGTGATCCGGATTTTTACCAGGTGCCTCTGGCCACATTGCTGTCTCCTGAATATTTGGATAAGCGATTTGAAAATATTCTGCCTACAAAGCGCACACTATCAGCGCAAATTAGTTTTGGGAAAATCCCACCGGCAGAATCCACCGAAACAACCCACTTTTCGATTGTGGACAAAGACGGAAACGCCGTGGCTATCACTACCACGCTGAATGGCAGCATGGGGAGCAAGGTAGTAGTGAAAGGTGGCGGCTATTTGCTGAACAATGAGATGGACGATTTCAGTGTGAAGCCCGGTGAGCCGAATATGTTTGGCTTGGTGGGGAATGAAGGAAACGCCATTGCGCCGGGAAAGCGCATGCTCAGTTCCATGACGCCCACGATAGTGGAGAAAGACGGCCAATTGAAAATGCTCGTGGGCGCGCCCGGTGGCGCCACCATCATCACCTCAGTGTTTCAAGCGATCATGAACGTACTAGATCATGACATGCCTATGCAAGCGGCAGTGAATGCCACCCGCGTACATCACCAATGGCTACCCGATGTGCTGCAAATAGAAAAAAACCGCCTACCCGACACAACGCTGAAGCGGCTGAAGCGCATGGGGCACACGTTTAAAGTAAGCACCGCAATTGGTCGCATGGACTGCATCCTCATCCTCAATGATTCTACAATGGAAGGCGGCTCAGATTATTTAAGAGGTGATAATTATGCGGAGGGGTATTGATAAAGATTGTCTATTTATCTTTCACAATTCGCAAGACAGACGTTCCGCTTTGATCAAAATCTATACGCAAGAAATAAATGCCTGGCTGGGTACCTGTAGGAAAAGTGATTTCTTGGTTAGCCCAACATGTATGCAATTGGCCAATGGCTTGCCCATTGAAAGACATTAAGGTATAAATGATATCAATGTCAAAATCTGTGGTCAGTTTTGCCCCCGTGAATGAATCTATATAACCAACTTCAAAAGTTTGACCAGCGGGATTGGGAAATGCTTGCGGTTGTGGGCACCCAGGGCAACCACTTCCACCCCCTGAACTCACACTGATGTACTTAATCACCGCCCCTCCCATTCCACATTCGTTACGTCGAAATACGCTATGAGCAGCATTGGAACTTCCTGCCTTCAGATGCACATACGAATATCCATATCCACCAGCTAATATCTCCCATGGATTCAGCCCCGGAAAATTGCCAGATGTGATCCACCAATCCAGCTGACTAGAACTGTTTGTATAACAGACTCATTGAACAAATTTCGGCAGTTGGCAAATATTTAAAACTGACGATTGATACGAAAGGCCTGCCCTATTCCCTCCATACCAATGTGAAATATGGGAAAATCGCCTACAATGAAGGCTCTTTGGTCGTAAAAAAATACATTAAAGAAAACGAACACCTGAAGATTGAGGCCGGGGCAAAAAACGTAACTAGCGGACTCATTTCAATACGACAAGTTGGATATGAAGTAAAGGTAGATATTTTATAAATAATCAATTAAATGAAACTAATTCAATTTCAAAAGCAAGAATCGTATTAGGCGGGATTATTGAATTACCTTGAATTCCATAACAATATTTTGAAGGCGCATACATTTTTATTTTTCCACCTGGTTTCATAGTAGGAATCATAATTTTCCATGCTTCAATCAAATTGACTAAGGAGAATTGGACACCCGTCGTGTTTTGATCCACAACATTGCCGCTTAAAAATGATCCTTTGTACTTAACAAAAACTTGACTATTGGCACTTGGATTAGTACCTACTCCCTCATTCAAGGTTGTAAACCTTATTTCCGATGAATGAATCTCTGATTCAATATTGTTCTCATATAAATATTCATCTATGATACCAATATCTGCAAGCAATTGGTCACTTTCACTATTTATGACCGATATCAATTCAATCTCAAATATAAAATTTGTATTCTTTGGAGCTCCATTGAAAGAATTTAAACCGTAGCAGTAACCTGAAGGAGCATAAACGATCATACGTCCTCCTTCTCTCATTATTGGAATTATAGTTTGCATTACAACAATAGTTGGATCACTTAATTTTATAGTTAATCCAATTGAATCTTGCATGAATATGGTCTGGCTAAAAAATTTACTTTTAAATTTAATAACAACAAAATCACCATCATCGGGCTGATCACCATCACCTTCTAACACATGAACGTATCGAATGCCGGATGAGTGAATCAACGCTTCAATGCCGTTTTCATTTAAGTAATCATCAATTATCTCAATATCCAAAGCGAGCTGCTCCTGAAACGACGGGCCCAACGTGGGTTCTTCAAGACATCCCACAAAAAATGAAATTGAACCCATCAATACGATCAATAAAATTTTAAAACTAATAGTCTTCATACTAATAAATTAATTAATTTAAACCAACAACACCCCTGCAATAGTAGCCGTCATCATGGTGGCAAGTGTAGCAGCAATCATGGCTCGCAGACCCAACCGAGAAATATCCGATTGTCTATTAGGTGCCATGCCTCCGATACCACCGATCTGAATAGCGATGGAACTAAAGTTTGCAAAACCACATAACGCATACGTAGAAATTACAATGGCCTTATTACTAAGTATCCCTGCTTCCTTCATGTCTGCCAAACTTAAATAAGCTACAAATTCATTGATCACCGTCTTCTGACCAAGCAAGCTACCAACTTTGATCGTTTCGCTCCATTCCACGCCCATAATAAACGCAAATGGTCTGAACACCTGGCCAAGAATATATTGCAAAGAGAATCCGTCAAACGCACCGGCTGTGGAACTAACTACGTATGCGTTGAGCCCTGTCAATTCGCCAATGCCATCTACCAAAATCCAATTCAACGCAAAAATGATGGCAATAAATGCCAGTAACATTCCACCAATGTTCAACGCCAACTTGACACCATCTGAAGCACCGCTAGCCAACGCATCCACAAAGTTTACGCCCATGCTTTCCTTATTCACATGCATGCTCTGATCTATCTTTTCCGGCTCACTTTCGGGCATGAACAACTTAGCCATAATGATAGCAGCAGGCGCGTTCATGATAGATGCACTCAGCAAATAAGTGGCAAATCTTGCCTGCTCCGCCGGATCGCCTCCTCCCAAAAACGACACGAATGCTCCTAGCACACTTCCCGCAATGGTGGCCATACCTCCTACCATCAGACAGTTGAGCTCCGATTGTGTCATTTTGGAAATGAATGGCCTCACCAAAAGGGGCGCCTCCGTCTGACCTAAGAAAATATTGCCTGCTGCCGAAAGACTCTCAGCACCGGATAACTTCATGGCTTTAGTCATCACCCAAGCAAACACCCACACGATTTTTTGAAGTATACCGAGGTAATATAATCCTGCCGTAACAGCCGAAAAGAAGATTACGGTTGGCAAAGCTTGAAACACAAATAGGAAACCCAAATTGTGCCGTACATTCCCATTTCCGTCACTATTCTTAGCTAAATCGCCATAGAGAAATTCGGCACCATTCAACCCAAAATTGAGAAACGTCACAAAACCCTTGCTTACCCAGCCGAACAATTGCGCCACAGCGGGTATATAGCCGATCATCGCTCCGAAAACAATCTGGATAAGGAGTCCGGCCCACACAATACGCCAACTTATCTTCTTTTTATTATTAGAAAAAAGATACCCTATCCCTATCAAAATAGCCAATCCAACCAGTGCGCGAACGTATTCCATCAGTTCCTTCTATTAAGTTCATCTCTAAGCTTGGCTGCTCGCTCGTAATCTTCGGCATCCAACGCCTCTTTTAGCATTTCCTTGAGCTTATCAGTGGCTAAGTCTTCTACCTTCTTTTGAGCAGGTTCATCGCCTGCGGCAATGGCCTCTTCTACCGTCACCACTGAGTCATTCTCCTCGGTAAGTACAATCCCTGCCTCTGATAGAATGTACTCAAACGTGAAAATATTGACGTTAAATCGAAGGCCAATAGCAATGGCATCTGATGGTCGGGCGTCTATCTCCACACGTTTTCCGTCTTTTTGGCAAATGATGCGCGCAAAAAATACCCCTTCTTTCAAGTCGGAGATCACAATTTCTTCAATAGCGATATCAAAATTGATACTGAAAGCCCTGAACAAATCGTGCGTCATAGGTCTGTTAGGCGTGATGTTCTCGATCTCAATGGCAATAGCCTGCGCTTCGAACATGCCAATGATGATGGGCAGTCGGCGGTTGCCTCCCACTTCACCAAGCACCAGTGCAAACGAACCGGACTGAGACTGACTGGAGGACAATCCTAAAATTTCAAGCTGTATTTTCTTAGAAGCCATTAGCCCTGCTCTGCCTTGATTGCTTCTGTCAATTTAGGAACAATTTCGAAAGCATCGCCCACTACACCATAATCTGCGGCCTTGAAGAACGGTGCTTCCGGATCTTTGTTAATTACCACGATGTACTTAGATGAATTAACCCCAGCCAAGTGCTGAATGGCACCAGAAATACCCACCGCTATATACAATGTTGGGCTCACTTTGATGCCTGTTTGCCCCACGTGCTCGTGGTGCGGACGCCAATCCATATCTGAGACAGGTTTGCTGCAACCGGTGGCTGCACCTAGTGTTTTAGCCAAATCTTCAATCATTCCCCAGTTTTCAGGGCCTTTCAAGCCACGTCCACCTGACACAACGATATCTGCTTCGGGCAAAAGAATGTCACCAGTGGCTTTCTCTGATTTAATCACTTTCACTTTGAAGTCTGCATCGTTCGTAGCAGGGCTGAATGTTTCAACACTTGCAGCACCTCCATCCGTTTTCACTTCAATGGCATTCTTCTTTATCACGATCACGCGCCTCTGACCATTCAACTTGTTGTTGGCAAATGCCTTTCCAGTATAAATGCTGCTTTTCACCACATCGCCGGAAGGCAAGTCGCTCACATTTGCTGCCAAAGCCGCATTGAGTTTGATAGCCACTCGGGCCGAAACGGGATCGCCCAATGAGCTTTTCGACACAATTAAGGTATCATGTCCGCCCTTGTTCATCGCCTCTGCAATGGCCGAAGCATACGCCATGATATTCGGAGTAGCCAATTTGGCATCCGTCACATGTATGATCTTGGATGCACCTGCCGCGCCGATAGCACTCGCTTGGTCAGCATCCATTTCTCCAAAAACAATGGCAGTGGCACTACCTGCTACAGCCTTGCCGTAGCTAACCGCTTCCAACGATGATTTTTTCGCCTTTTTTTCGTCCAGTTCTACAAATACAAGTGCTGACATGTTATATAACTTTTGCTTCGTTTTTCAATAAATTCACTAATTCGCCAATGTTGTCGGCAGGCACCATTTTCACTCCGCTCTTGGCAGGTGGAAGTTCGTATTTTTCAACTACTACAGCAGGTGCGTCTGAGGTAGGCTCCACCACAGCCAAAGGTTTGGTGCGCGCCGACATGATGCCCCGCATATTGGGAATTTTCCACTCGGCAATCGGTTCCTGGCAGCCAAGCACCAATGGCAACTCTGCCTCCACGTATTCTTTACCTCCTTCTATCTCACGGGTCATTTTTGCGGTGGTACCTGCTATATCCAATGTCATCACCGGTGACAATGATGGAATGCCAAGCAACTCGCCTACCATACCGTGCACTTGTCCTCCATTGAAGTCAATCGATTCGCGTCCCATCAAAATGAGATCGTATTTATTTTCCTCTGCAATTTTGGCAATTTGCTTTGCTACAAAAAGGGCATCTGTCGGGAATGCATTCACGCGAATGGCATCATCAGCCCCAATGGCGAGTGCCTTGCGAATGGTAGGCTCGGTATCAGCCTCACCCACATTGAGTGCAGTGATGGTGCCACCACTGGCCTCTTTCAGTTCCACGGCTCTGGCCAATGCGTAATCATCATACGGCCCGATGATGTACTGCACGCCGGTTTTGTCAAATTTAGTGTTGTTTTCAGTAAACGCAATCTTGGACGTGGTGTCCGGCACATGCGTGATACAAACAAGAATTTTCATTTATAAAAGGGGTTTTTAATCTCAGATTATTCAGCGAGCGAAGTTAGTAAAATCTTCTTGCCTGCCTTATTAGCCGCTCATCAAATTCGGCCAATCATTGGTGGTAGTGACTCGTTAGGTCGACTTATGCAAAAAATCACAAAAATGACTACACACATGAACACGTTGACAAAGGGAATCTGGCCTTATTGGCCATCAGCACACTGATCAACTGCGGCAAAGACGATGAAGGCCCTGCCTATGAATTTATTGACCAACCCTTACAAGGAAAAATTGGTGGAGCGGACTGTATGATGAAGGATGGCAAAGTGGAAGAAGGCTTTTTTGAAGAAGATGGTTGGTTCATCTCAATTTTTGAGGAAGATGAAGTTCCGGAGGCTTGTGAGGTCGGGTCAGCTGAAAAGAATTGCCTATTTTTCAATATCCCATTGGAGGTTGTACAAACTGTATTTCAAACTGAGCACATTCTAGGGGCAACTGGTTAATCTGTATGACGTAGAGAGCGATGACATGCAGAATCTCGTCTCCGAAGGTGCCATCGAGATTCTGACGGTTTCCGAAACAGAAGTGACCGGAAGAATGGATGCACGCTTCAACAATGCAAACTTTGTAGACGGAAATTTGACCGTTTCGTATCGCCCCGAAGTACTTGCGGAGTAATAGCTACTTGATGCCCTGAATCAAATTACCTTTGCCGCTTCAATTTAAAAGCATGGCAGAGTACGCGTTTCAGCAGATAGAGAAAAAGTGGCAAAAACAATGGAAGGATTCCAAAATCTATGAGGTTTCAAACCATTCGAACAAACCCAAATACTATATCCTCGACATGTTCCCCTACCCGTCCGGGGCGGGGCTGCATGTGGGGCATCCGCTGGGCTACATCGCTTCTGACATCCTAGCTCGCTACAAACGACACAAGGGCTACAACGTGCTACACCCCATGGGGTATGACAGCTTCGGTTTGCCGGCGGAGCAATACGCCATTCAAACGGGACAACATCCTGCCCTTACTACCGAGCAAAATATCGCTCGCTACCGCGAGCAATTGAATAGCATCGGCTTTTGCTACGATTGGTCACGTGAGGTGCGTACCAGCAATGCCGATTACTACAAGTGGACACAATGGATTTTTAAGCTCATCTACAACAGTTGGTACAATACCCAATCCGACAAAGCCGAACCGATCGAGACGCTGATAGCGCAATTAGATGCCAAGGGAAACCAACACGTAAAGGCCGTATGCGATGAGGATACACCTGTGATTTCGGCTGCAGCATGGAAAGCATTTTCCGAAAAAGAAAAACAGCAGTTTTTGTTGAAGTACCGCCTCACCTATCTAGCTGAAACCACTGTAAACTGGTGTCCGGCGCTGGGTACGGTACTTTCTAATGACGAAGTGAAGGATGGATTCTCCGAGCGTGGTGGCCATCCGGTAGTGAAGAAAAAAATGCCTCAATGGAGCATGCGCATCACGGCCTATGCCGATCGGCTATTGAAAGGACTCGACACCATCGATTGGCCGGAACCCATCAAAGAAATGCAGCGCAATTGGATTGGCAAGTCGGTGGGTTGCGAGGTGAGGTTCAGCCTCAACCCCAACCCTTCTTCCAAGGAGAAGGGGGTTGGGGTGAGGGGCTCAGAACAAACAACTACTCGGGGCTGGCAGACTGCTGATAAAAATGTGGCACATATTCTGAAAAAATTTGCACGTGAAAACAGAACGGGTGCTACAGTGCAAGAGGACAAAATGTGGCAACTGCTGCGCAACAACCAAACGGGTTTCAAGGTGCGCAGACAACATGCTATTGAAACGTATATCGCCGATTTTGTCTTCTTAAGGGAGAAATTGATCATCGAAATAAACGGAGGATATCACGACGCGCCAGATCAAAAAGAGAGGGACAAAGCAAGAACAGAAGTACTGAATAATCTCGGATTTGAGGTAATGGTAGTCAGAAATGAAGAAGTAGAAAAAGACCCATTTCAAGTTCGAGACAAAATCCAACGGCGATTAGAAGAAATACGACAGGAAACAGGAACAGGGGATGTAAGCAAAAGTGACGAAGCTTTTCTTTCGAAAAGTGCCCAAGCAACTTTAGAAAGTCAACAATCGGAGGGCACCCCTTCTCCCTCGGAGAAGGAGCCGGGAGTTGAGGCGTTCACCACCCGCATCGACACCATCTTTGGTGTCACCTTCCTCGTCCTCGCACCTGAGCATGAGCTGGTGCCCATCCTCACTACCGCCGAACAAAAAGCTGCCGTGGAAACCTATGTGGCCGAAGCTATCAACCGCTCGGAGCGCGAACGCATGAGCGATGTGAAAAAAGTGACGGGCGTGTTCACCGGCAGTTACGCCACGAACCCCTTCACCGGCAAGCAGATACCCATCTGGATAGCCGATTATGTGTTGGCCGGATATGGCACGGGAGCCGTGATGGCCGTGCCCGCGCACGACGAGCGTGACCACCGATTTGCCACGCATTTCGGATTGCCCATCGTGCAAGTGATTGATGGAAAAGTGGATGTGCAGCAAGATGCCTTCACCTCCAAAGATGCCAAAGTGATCAACTCCGATTTCCTGAATGGTCTGAAAGCCACCGATGCAATACTGAAAGCCACGGAATATGCCGAGGCAAATGGCTTTGGAATAGCGAAAATCAACTTCCGCTTGCGAGATGCCATCTTCGGGCGTCAGCGGTATTGGGGCGAACCGATCCCGATCTACTACAAAGACGGTGTGCCGCACCTTGTGGAAGATGATGAACTGCCCCTGCAACTGCCAGCCATCAACGAATATTTACCTACTGAAGACGGTGATCCTCCATTGGGACGCGCCAAAGACTGGAACCATGACGGCCACCCGTACGAACTGAGCACCATGCCGGGCTGGGCGGGCAGCAGTTGGTATTTTTTCCGTTACATGGACCCAAAGAATGACAAAGAGTTTGCCTCCAAAGAAGCCATGGACTATTGGCAAGATGTGGACTTCTATTTGGGCGGTTCGGAGCATGCCACCGGCCACCTACTATATGCGCGCTTTTGGACAAAATTCCTCTATGACCGTGGCTATGTGAAAGTGGAAGAATTTGCCAAGAAGCTGGTGAATCAGGGGATGATTCAGGGCAACTCACAATTCGTATTTCGGCTTGAGTGGCTTAAATCACAAAATGATAACCTACCATTTAGAATGTCATCAATTTTTGTTTCTTATGACTTAGTTAAAACAATTCAAGAAGAGCGAAAAAATGGTAAATCTGAAACACTTATTAAAGAACTTGAAAGCCAAGGCTTTACCTCGGAAAGTAAGTATGCAAAAGATGGAAATTATCCTAAATTCGGAATGTACCACGTGCCCATTAATTGGGTCGACCTTCACGGTAATCTTGATTTGGAAATATTTCTAAAAGAACAGCAATTTGTTGAGAGTGGGAAAGCAGACATTTTAAGTTCGCCTGATAAGCATTATAAATGTCACTCCGAAATCGAAAAAATGTCCAAGTCCAAGTACAACGTGGTAAACCCGGACGACTTGGTAGAAAAATACGGAGCAGACACCCTGCGCATGTATGAAATGTTCCTTGGCCCTATCGAGCAGAGCAAGCCGTGGAATACGAACGGTATAGAAGGTGTGTTCAAATTCCTGCGTAAATATTGGAACCTCTTCCACACCAAAGACACCTTCACCATCAGCGAGGAAGCAGCCACCAAACCCGAACTCAAAATCCTACATACACTCCTCAAAAAAGTAGATCAAGATTGTGAGTCACTTTCGCTCAATACGTCAGTGAGTGCGTTTATGATAGCAGTGAACGAACTCGGTGCGTTGGGCTGCAACAAGCGTGAAATTTTAGCACCAATGACCATCGCGTTATCTCCTTTTGCGCCGCATATCGCTGAGGAACTGTGGCATTCGATGGGTCATGCTAACTCCGTAGTAGATGCGCCATTCCCTCAGTGGGACGAGAAGCATTTGGTTGAGGATAATTTTGAATACCCTATCTCCATCAATGGAAAAATGCGCGTGAAGCTGAGCTTCCCTGTGGACATGCCTCCGGCTGAAATAGAAAAAGCCGTGCTGGCAGATGAAACCGTACTGAAATGGACAGAGGGCCAAGCGCCGAAGAAAGTTATCGTGGTGCCAAGGAGGATTGTGAATGTTGTTATGTAGTGAGTCAGTACAAAGTGGTCAGTTGTCAGTGCGTCTCAACTGACTACTGACCACTGAGTATTTTCAAATACTCCTCCCTCCCAATCTCCTCCGCTCCCAAAGACTCCAAATGCTCGGAATGTACCTGACAGTCAAATAATTGACCACCGCACGCAGCAAAATCTTGGATAAAAGTAATCAGCGCTATTTTGGAGGCATTCGGCACTAGTGAAAACATGGATTCACCCGAGAATACATGACCCACGTCCACGCCATACATCCCGCCCACAAGTTGGCCATCCAGCCACGCCTCCACGGACTGAGCCTGTCCCAATTCATGTAATCGAATGTAAGCAGCTTTCATTTCCGGAGTGATCCACGTGCTGTCTTGTCCCACTCTGGGCACTTTTTGGCAATGCTCAATGACGCCCGCAAAGTCCATGTTGTATGTGATGTCAAACCGATGATTTCTCAACACAGCTGTCCAAAACGTTTAGGATTTGGATAAAAGTAGGTCAATAGGCTTAGG